>Ga0134126_10000022_pt1 | contig 217666 bp, 177 predicted proteins | sample KB31752_FD_96881 | JGI IMG/M metagenome (GOLD analysis project Ga0134126, IMG submission 96881) | Terrestrial soil microbial communities with excess Nitrogen fertilizer from Kellogg Biological Station, Michigan, USA - KB3-175-2 | ecosystem: Environmental > Terrestrial > Soil > Unclassified ...
CGGCGGCGGCCGCCGAGCACGAGCTGGGCGCCCTCCTGCCGGCCGATGGCAATGTACTCCTCGATGCGCTGCAACTGCTTGGCGTTGACCACCGGGCCGACCTGGGAGCCGGCCTCGAGGCCGTTGCCGAGCCTTAATTCGCGGGCGCGGGCAACGAGCATTTCGAGGAAGCGCTGATGGATGCCGCGCTGAAGGATCAAGCGGCTGGCGGCGGTGCAACGCTGGCCGCTGGTGCCGAATGCGCCCCACAAGCAGCCTTCGAGGGCGAGCTCGAGGTCGGCATCCTCGAGCACGATGATGGCGTTCTTGCCGCCCATCTCGAGATTGCAATGCTTGAAGCCGGCGGCGGCGCGCTGGCCCACCTCGCGGCCGACCGCGGTCGAGCCCGTGAAGCTGACGATGCGGGTGCGCCGGTCCTCGACCAGCGCCGCGCCGACCTCGCGGCCGCGCCCGTAGACGAGGTTGACCACGCCGGGGGGCAGCCCGGCGTCGTGCAGGGTCTGGACGAAATTCAGGGCTGAAAGCGGCGTGTCCTCGGCGGGCTTGAGCACCGCGGTGTTGCCGCAGAGCAGGCAAGGGGCGAGCTTCCAGCTCGGAATCGCCATGGGGAAGTTCCAGGGCGTGACCAGGGCGGCGACGCCCAGCGGCACGCGCGAGGTCATGCAGACTTTATTGGCGAGCTCGGAGGGCGTGGTCTGGCCGTAGAGCCGGCGGCCCTCGCCGGCCATGAAGTAGAGCATATCGATGGCTTCTTGGACATCGCCGCGGGCCTCGACCAGCACCTTGCCCATCTCGCGCGTCATGGTGGCGGCGAACTGCTCCTTGCGGGCGACCAGCAGCTCGGCGGCGCGATAGAGGATCTCGGCGCGGCGCGGGGCGGGAGTGGCGCGCCATGCGGGATAGGCGGCAGCGGCGGCGGCGAGCGCCGTATCGGCATCGGTGTCGTTCGACGCGGGATAGGTGGCCACCAGCTCGCGCTGATCGGCGGGGTTGCGGCGTTCGAGGTAGTGGCCCGAGCGCGGCGGCACGGGCTTGCCTGCGATCAGGTTCTGGAGCGAAACGGCGTCGGGCATGCGGTTTCAGTGTACCGTGGGCCGCGCGGCCGGAGGCTCCGCAGGGTACAGTATGCTGGAGCGGCATATGGCGCAGGGACTCACGACCACCGAAGCAGCGTTCATCGAAGCGGCGCAGCGCAACGGCGACATGTATATCCATCAGCCCTATGAGCTGTACAGCGAGGGCAACCACGAGGCCTGGCGGCGGCTGTTCGCACGCATGCAGGCGCAGTGGCGGCAGCACGCGACACCGCAATTCCTGAAAGGGATCGATTCGCTGTGCTTCGATGCCACGCGGGTGCCGCGGCTGGAGGAGGTGAACGAGTTCCTGCAGCCGCTGACCGGGTTCCGCGCCAAGGCGGTGAGCGGATATGTGCCGGCGTTCGATTTTTTCGATTGCCTGAGCAAGCGCGAGTTCCCGACCACGATCACCATCCGGCACGCGGACAAGCTCGACTACCTGCCCGAGCCCGACATCTTCCATGACATCGCCGGGCACGTGCCGATGCACACCGACCGCAAGTTCGCCGACACGCTGGTGCGCTTCGGCAACTGCGCCCACACCGCGGCGCGGCTGGCGGCGGAGACGCGCGACCCGAAGCAGCGGCAGCAGCAATTGACCAGCATGGTGAAGGCGCTGGCGCGGTTCTTCTGGTTCACGGTCGAATTCGGCTTGATGCGGACACCGGACGGCTTGCGGGCCTATGGCAGCGGACTGCTCAGTTCCTACGGGGAGCTGGCGCATTCGCTGACCGCGCCCGAAGTGCAGCGCTATCCCATGCAGATGGAGTGGGCGGTGAACCAGGGGTTTGACTACCACCATTACCAGCCGCTGTTCTTCGTGGTGGAAGGATTCGAGCACCTGTTCCAACTGGTGGACGAACTCGAGCGCTGGCTGGCCGCGGGCAAGCTGATGAACGTCGCACCCGGAGCGCCGGACATCAACGACGCCGATCAAGACAGCTTCCTGCGCGGCGAGGGGCCGGCCTAAGTATCCGAGGGGCCGGCCTGCGCGGACAGCCCCAGATGCCCGCCGCGGCGGCGATGGGCGCGCATCTCGCCAGTCCAGGCCAGGAAGCGGCGCAGAGCGCGGCGCTCGCGCCAAGCGAAGCGCCAGAAGTCGCGGGCGCGGATCTGCTCGGCGTGCGAACCGGAGAAGGTCTCGATGCGCCAGCGCCAATAAGGGCTGCGCCAAGGGCGGAAGCGGTGGCCGCTCGACGCCGTCCACAAGAATCGCCATCCTGCCAGCATTCTCTGCCAGTATAGTTTCGAGATGCGAATCGCCGCCGAGGGCCTGCTGCTGGCGCTGGCATTCCTGCTGGGCAGCATCCCGTCCGGGTACCTGCTCTACCGCGCGCGGACGGGCGCCGACATCCGGGGCGCCGGGAGCGGAAATATCGGCGCGACCAACGTGCTGCGCACCGCTGGCGCGGGGTTGGGCGTGGCGACGCTGGCGCTCGATGCGCTCAAAGGCTGGCTCGCGGTGGCGCTGGCCATGCGCTGGGCGGGGGGAGAAGCGGGCGTGATCGCCGCGGCGCTGGCGCTGGTGGTGCTCGGGCACTTATACACGCCTTGGCTGCGCTTCCGCGGCGGCAAGGGCGTGGCCGCAGCGCTGGGCGCATTCCTGGCGCTGGCGCCGCTGGCGCTGGCGCAGGCGCTGGTGGTGTTTGCCCTGGTGCTGGCGGCATGGCGCTACGTTTCGCTGGCATCGATGGCGGCATGCGTTGCGCTGCCGCTGCTGCTGTTGGCCGCCCGCCCGCCGCTGCCGACGCCGGAATTGGGCGTGGCCGCGGGCGTGGCCGTGTTGATCATCGTCCGCCACCGCGCCAACCTGGCGCGGCTGCGGCAGGGAACCGAGCACAAGCTGGGGGCGCGGGCGGGAGCGACGCCATGAAACGCATGCCGGTCGGCGTCATCGGGGGAGGAAGCTGGGGCACGGCGCTGGCCATGGTGCTGGCGCGCCAGGGCCATGAAGTGGCGCTGTGGGTCTATGAGCGGGAATTGGCGGAGGCGATGACGCGCGAACGGGAGAACCGCGTCTACCTGCCGGGCTTCCGGCTCGAGGACGCCATCACGCCGACACATTCCCTGCAAGCGGCGACCGCGCCCCTGCTGGTGATGGCGGTGCCGTCGCATGCGCTGCGCCAGGTGCTGACGGAATTGGGCCCGCAACTGGCGCTCTCGAGCGAGATTGTATTGGCGACCAAGGGGCTTGAGGAGGGGAGCTTCCTTACAGTCTCTCAAGTGACACTTGATGTATTGGGGGAGGCGTGGGCGCCGCGGCTGGCGACCCTAAGCGGGCCAACGTTCGCGCGTGAAATCGCAGCCGGTGAACCCGCGGCCGTAGTGGTTGCCGCACGGGCTACGGCGCTGGCGAGCTCACTGCAGCAGCGGCTGTCGTCGGCGACGCTGCGGCTGTACACCAGCAGCGACGTGGCAGGGGTGGAAATCGGGGCCGCCATGAAGAACGTGATCGCGGTGGCGGCGGGCATCTGCCAGGGGTTGGGGATGGGCTCGAACACGCGAGCGGCGTTGATCGCGCGCGGCCTGGCCGAGATGACGCGGCTGGCGCTGGCGGCGGGGGGGCGGCGCGAGACGTTGGCCGGATTGGCGGGCCTGGGCGACTTGGTGCTGACTTGCACCGGCGAATTGAGCCGGAACCGGGCGCTGGGCATAGCGCTGGGGCAAGGGCAGACGCTCGCGCAGGTGCAGGCAGCGACGCCCATGGTGGCCGAGGGGGTGCGGACAACGGCGGCGGGCCTGGGGCTGGCGCGGCGGTGGGGGGTCGAGATGCCGATCTTGGAGCAGATGCACCGGGTGCTGTTCGAGCAGCGAGCGCCGCGGGAGGCGGTGGCGGAGCTGATGAGGCGCGATCTGCGGGCGGAGTAGCGGCGGTCGCCGTTGAGCGTTCACCGTTGACCGTTTACCGTTCACCGTTTACCGTTCAGTGGTTGTCCCGTGGAGACTTTGCGGTCTTTGGGGTCTGGGGCTTGCTGGGACGGCGTGTACCGTTGACCGTTCACCGTTGACAGTTCACCGTTCAGTGCTTTAAGGTCTTTGGGGTCATGGGTTTGCTGGGACAGCGTTGACCGTTCACCGTTGATCGTTCACCGTTCAGTGGTTTGTCCCGTGGAGACTTTAAGGTCTTGGGAGTCAGGGGCTTGCTGGGGCGGCGTTTGCCGGCAAAAAGGGGCGCGGGCGGGGGGGGGGGGGGGGCATGGCACTCGCCCATGCCAAGCACGGAAGCCCGCGCGGAGAGAGGAATTGGATTGTCAAAGCGCGCGGCCGCCGCCCCTAGGGGCAGGTTGTGGGTACCGCGCTCACCCGGATAGATGGCTTTTAGGGGGTGGGCAGATGTATGAAGCGGAAACGATTCTTGGGGCGGGGAGTATATACGGGACGTGGGGACACTGGGGCAGGACGCCCGCTTTGCGATTCGGCTGATGCGGCGGGGCCCGGGGTTCACGGCGGTGGCGCTGTTGACGCTGGCGCTGGGGCTGGGGGCCAACACGGCGATCTTCAGCGTGGTGAGCCCGATCTTGTTCGAGCCGCTTCCCTTCCCCAACGCCGGACGGATTGTTCAGATCAGGCACCGGTACAAGGGCGAAACCGAAAACGGATTGAGCGGCACCGAGGCGATGTATGTGGTCGCGCATCAGCGCAGCTTCTCGTCGGCGCCATTGTTGACGCATTCGGAGACGGAAACCTGACCTCGGTCGGCGGGGCGCGGAAGGTGGCGGCGGTGCGGGTGACGAGCGGATTTTTCAAGGTCTGGGGGGTGGAGCCGGCGCGAGGCCGGGATTTCTTGCCCGAGGATGACCAGCCGGGCTCGGCGCCGACCGCAATCCTCAGCGACGGGCTGTGGCATTCGCTGTTTGCCGGCAGGCCGGACGTGGCGGGGCGGACGTTCACGCTGAACAGCGTGGTCTACACCGTGATCGGGGTGATGCCGGCAAGCTTCATCAACCTCGAGCAGAACGGCCTCAACCCGGAGCCGACGGATTTATGGACGGAGATGCAGCCGACGGCAGGAGCGCTGGCACCCTTGGGCCCCAACCTGGATGTAATCGGGCGGCTGCTGCCGACGCGGCGGCTGGAGCAAGCGCAAGCGGACTTGAACCTGCAGAAGGCCGGGTTCAACCACATCTATCCGCGGACCGCGGCGCAGATGGAATGGGGGCTGCTGCGGTACCAGGACACGGTGGCGGAGGGCGTGAAGACACCGCTGCTGCTGCTGCTGGGCGCCGTGGGGCTGGTGCTGCTGATCGCCTGCGCGAACTTGGCGAACCTGCTGCTGGCGCGGGCGGCCAGCCGACGGCGGGAAATGGCGGTGCGGGCGGCCTTGGGAGCGAGCCAGGGAAGGATTCTGAGGCAACTGTGGACGGAAAGCGCGCTGCTGGCAGCGTTGGGCGCAGGATTGGGCTGGCTGCTGGCCCGGTGGTCGGTGCCGCTGCTAGCGCGGGTGGCGCCGGCGCAACTGGCGCTGCCGATCGCGCCGCGGCTCGACGGGGCCGCGCTGGGGTACACGGCTGGCTTGGCGGCGGCCACCGCATTGTTGTTCGGGCTGGCACCGGCGTTGAGCAGCCGGCGCTTGCGTTTGCAGGAGCACTTGAAGGAAAGCGCGGCATCGGCGGGCGGAGGATCGAGCCAGGCCCGCAACGCGCTGGTGGTGGCCGAGGTGGGCTTGGCGTTTCTGCTTTTGACGGGAGCGGCGCTGTTGGCGGACAGCCTGGCGCGGCTGAACCATGTCAACCCCGGGTTCGACCTGAACGGCGTGGTCACGGCGCAGACGACCTTGAACCAACAGCGGAGCGCGAGCGACGCGGCAGCGACGCGGTATGCCGACGCCATGGTGCAGCGCTTGGAGCAGATCCCCGGGGTTGAGTCCGCGGCCTCGATCACGGGCGTGCCGTTGACGCGGGCGATGAATTACCCGGTGATCGTTCCGGGGCACCGCGAAGACCCATTCAGCGACGACGTCGAGTGGCGCGCGATCAGCCCGGATTTTTTCCAAGCGCTGAGGATTCCGATCATCGCGGGACGGGCATTCACGCAGGCCGACACTGCGACCAGCCCCAAGGCGGCGATCATCAGCGCGGCCTTCGCCCGGTATTACTGGCCGAACGGCCGTGCGCTCGGGGCCAGCTTGGGGGTGCCGGATCCGGTGCGCGGCCGAGCGCCGGCGCAGGTGCAGATCGTGGGGGTGGCGGGGGACATCCACGAGAACGGGTTGGACACGCCGCCGCCGTTCACCCTGTATGTGCCGCAGGCGCAAGCCAGCGACGGCATGAACGCGCTGGTCAACCACTGGTTCGGCCTAGGATTCATCGTGCGGGGCCACGGCGATGGAACGAGCGCAGCGGTTCGGCAAGCCTTTGCGGCGGTGGATCCGGACCAGCCGCCGTACCGCATTCTGACTTTGGAATCGCTCAAAGGCGCCTCGCTGGGCCGGTACCGCTATGTGGGCACGCTGCTGGGGGTGTTTTCGCTGCTGGCGGCAGCCTTGGGTGCGATTGGGATCTATGGAGTGCAGTCGTTCGCGGTGGCGCAGCGCACGCGCGAGATCGGCATCTGCATGGCGTTGGGGGCGGGGCGGGGCCGGATTCTGGGGCAATTCCTGCGGCAGGCGCTGACCTTGGCGGTGCTGGGGCTGACGCTGGGAGCGATCGGGGCCTGGTTCTTCGCGGCCCTGCTGCAGAGCCTGCTGTTCGGGGTGGCAGCGCACGATCCGGCGGTGCTGGCGTGGGTGGCAGGGGCGGTGCTGGCGGTGGCGGCGCTGGCGGCCCTGGGCCCGGCGTGGCGGGCGGCGCGGGTGGACCCTTTGCAGGCACTCAGGCAATAGGGGCGCTTCGCATATTCTGGGGGACATGGTTCCGCTGACACCCGGCGCCGGAGCGGCGCGCATTGCGCTGGCGCTGACGATCGGCATGATGGTGGGGTTTGAGCGCGAGTGGTCCAACAAGGACGCCGGCATCCGCACGTGCGCGCTGACGGCGCTGGCGGGGATGCTGGCGGCGCTGGTGGGCACGCCCCTGCTGATTGCCGGATTCGCGGGCACGCTGCTGCTGGTGGCCTTCCTGAATCTGCGATCGCTGCGGGCAACGCAGACGGTGGAGATCACGACCTCGGCGGCCCTGCTGCTGCTGTACATCCTGGGCGCCCTGGTGGGGCAGGGCGAATTCTTCACGCCGGTGGCGGCGGCGATCCTGGCGACGCTGCTGCTGAGCTGGAAGCTGGAGCTGCACCGCTTCGCCGGGGACCTGCATCCGAGCGAGATCCGCGGGGCGATCTGGCTGGCGATGCTGGCGTTCGTGGTGTATCCGCTGCTGCCGAACCGCTTTGTGGACCGGTGGCAGACGATCAACCCGCACGCGGCATGGGTGGCGATCATCGTGGTGGCGGCGGTGGGGTTCGTGAACTACGTGCTGATGCGCCTGTACAGCGCGCGGGGGCTGTTCTACAGCGCGGTGCTGGGCGGACTGGTGAGCAGCACGGCGACGGTGCTGGAGCTGGGGGCGACGCTGCGGACGCTGAACGCGGAGATGCTGCCGATGAGCATCAGCATCACGCTGCTGGCGACGCTGGCGATGTTCGCGCGCAACCTGATCCTGCTGGGGATTTTTGCGCCGGCGGGCTTGCGCTGGGCGCTGCCGCCGCTGCTGGCGATGGCGGCGCTGGCGGCGGTGCTGATCTGGCGGTGGCATCGCAGCACGGCGCCGGCGGGCACGGAGCTGAAGCTGGCCTCGCCCATTTCGATGCGGCGGGTGGCGGAGTTCGGCTTGGTGTTTCTGGCCATCCAAGTCGCGACCGCGCTGGGGCAGCGGCATTGGGGGCACGCCGGGACTTATGTGATTGCGGTGGCGGGCGGCATATTCAACAGCGCCGGGGCCACGGCGGCGGTGGGCGAGATGGCGGCCCACGGCACGCTGATGCCGCTGGCCGCGGGGGTGGCGACGGTGCTGGCCTCGATGGCGTCGGCGGTGGCGAATGCTCCGGTGATGAACCGGGTGCTGCGGCAGTCAAAGCTGGGCTGGACGAACGAGATTCTGGCGTGGGCGCTGGCCGGCGCTGGAGCGGTGGTGCTGGTGCTGCAGCACGTGCGTCCCTGAGGCGAGCGCCCGATGCCGAGCACCGCGGCCGCACCAGCGCGCAGCCCCGAACCGCCGCAATCGCAGCGCTCCTCTGAACGCGGCCGATTCGTTTTCAAGTATCTGTTCTGCTTTGCGCTGCTGCCGAACCTGCCGTTTTGGATCCTGGGCGCCAAGGAAGGCATCGGGGTGGGGGGCTGGTTCAGCGTGGATGGACTGCTGCTCGGGGTGGTGGCGCTGTACGCGCGGCCGTCCTGGGTGGTGGGGCTGTTCGCGGCGGACTTCCTGATTGACGTGGCCGATGCGATCCGGATTTCCTACAGCACGACCTTCACCGATGTCGCGCTGTCGTTCCGATACCTGCGCACCGCGATTGCGAAGAGCGAACTGGTCGGCATCTGCCTGCTGGTCATCGCGGTGATTGCCGTGGTCGGGTTCGGGTGGCTGCGGCTGCGGCCGCGGATGGCTGGCGCGGAACGGTTCCGTGCCGCCGCGTGGACGCTGGCGGCATTGACGCTATGGACGATGGCGGCGCGGGCGGGAGCGCCGCCCAGAATATCGGAGAGCTGGCGCAGCCCGGCCTACGACCTGGCGCAAGCGTGGCCGCGGGAGCAGATGTGGGCGCTGCTGCGCGGGCGGGCGGCGGCGCTGGTGCTGCCCACGGAATCGGCCTCGGCCATGGCAGCCGCGAGCTTGCGGAGCGGAGCGCGCACGAACTTCGTGCTGGTGCTGGTGGAGTCGTGGGGAGAGGCGACGGATGCGGGGTTGCGCCGCGCCTTGCTCGAGCCGTTCGGCGCGCCCGGACTGCAGCAGCGGTATCGGATCTCCACCGGAACCATGCCGTTCCATGGGCCGACGGGCGCGGGGATCCTGCGCGAGCTGTGCGGGGTGCGGACGGCGGTGTTTGGCACGCCGATGGCCGCCGTCGCCAGCGATTTCGCGCAATGCCTGCCGGCCCGGCTGGAACGGCAGGGATACGAGACGCTGGGGGTGGACAGCGCGGCGTCGTTCTGGCCGGGCGGGCAGAATTGGTACTCGCAGTTCGGCATCGAGCGGATCGTGAACTTCAACGATCTCCACGCCATGGGGCTTTCGACCGTGACCGCCGGTCCGTTCCGGGGGATTGATGATGCGCAGGTGGCGGGGCAGCTTCCGGGTCTACTCGCATCATCCCAGCGGCCGGTGTTCCTCTACTTCCTGACGGTGAATGCCCATCTGCCGGTGCATTTTCCAGTGCCGGAGGACGCGAGGGCGGATTGCTCGGCGACGGCGGTGACGCGCGCATCGGCGCAGGCGTGCGGCTGGTTTCGGATTGAACGCCGGACGCTGGCGGCGGTGGCCGGCGCAGCGGCGAACCTGCCGAAGAGCGTGATGGTGGTCGTGGGGGACCATGCGCCTCCGCTGGTGGATGCGGCGCGGACGGGATTTTCACAGGCGGTGGTGCCGTATGTGGTGCTGGTGCCGCGGTGAGGCGCCGGCAGCGGCGAGCGGGGGCGGGGATGGACGGGAGAGGCAACAGGGGCGGGGAGCAAGGGCGGCGGGGGCGCGCTACAATCTAGGGCGAACGCGAGCATGGCGACTTCCCCCACCCCCGGACCGGAAACGGCGAACGTCAAGGCCACGGTCGGCGGCCTCGATCGCACGCTGCCGCTGGATCCGCTTCCCTTCACCATCGGGCGCCGCCCTTCGCATTCGCTGGCGATCCCGCTGCCGCAGATTTCACGGGATCATGCGCAGATCGAGCGCGACGGCAGCAGCTACCTGCTGCGGGACTTGGGCAGCACGCATGGGACGCTGCTGAACGGCGCGCGACTCAGCGGCGGAGCGAAGCTGAAGCCGGGCGACCGCATTGAATTTCCGAACTGCCCGGGGGTCAAGATCGTCTTTGATCCATCGCCGGACACGGCCAGCCTGTTTCTGTCGCAGATGCAGAAGCTGGGCGATTCGACGCAATCCAACGAATTCGACCGGCTGCGGCTGCTGCTCGACTTCAGCCAGCGGCTGCGGGGGGCGGGCGGGCTGGAGGACATCCTGTCGGCGATGCTGGATGCGGCCATCCGGCTCACGGGAGCGGAGCGCGGCTTCGTCTTCCTGCGCGGCGAGGACGGCACGCTCAAGCTGAACACGGGGCGAACGGCGGCGGGGGCGACGCTGCACGACGACAGCGGGATTTCGCACTCGATCGTGGAGAAGGCGGCGGCGTCGTCGGAAGCCTTTGTCATGAACGACAGCCGCAAGGCGTCGAGCACAGATTTGGCGCAGAGCATCGTGGCCTTCGCGCTGCGCACGGTGGTGGCGGTGCCGCTGCGCGACGGCGTGGGCGTGCTGTATCTCGACAGCCACGCGGCGAGCCCGGTGCTGGGTCAGGTGAGCCGCGAGATGCTGGACCTGCTGGCGAACGACGCCGCGCAGGTGGTCATCAACGCCCAACTGGTGAGCCGGCAGGAGGCCGCGCGTTTGATGGAGAAGGAGATGGCGCTGGCGGCTTCGATCCAGCAGGGCTTGATGGCGACGCGCCTGCCGACCATCAGTTTCGGGCGGCTGGACGGGCTGAGCCAAGCCTGCCTGCAAATCGGCGGCGATTTCTTCGACACGGTGGTGCGGCCGGCGACCGGCGAAGTGGCGCTGGTGCTGGCGGACGTGAGCGGGAAAGGGGCGGCGGCGGCGCTGCTGGCGGCTTCGCTGCAGGGCATCGTGCACGCGCAACTCCAGGCAGGCATGGAACTGGCGGCGATCGCCTCGCTGGCGAACGAGTTCATCTGCCAACGGCTGGAGGGCGAAAAATACGCGACCTTGGTGATCGTGCGGCTGTGGCCGAACGGAGAGATCGAGTACATCAATTGCGGTCATATTCCGCCGATGGTGGCGGGCGCCCAAGGCTGCCTATCGCTCGATGCGAGCAACATGCCGGTGGGGTTGATTCCGGGAGCGGAATACGCCAGCTCGAAGCATCAGCTCGCGGCTGGCGAGCGCCTGCTGCTGCTCACCGATGGGGTCACCGAGGCCGCGAATGCCGAGCGGGAAATGTTCGGGGATGAACGCCTGGCGGCCGTGGTCGCCGCCGGGTGCAGCGTGGCCGAATTGGCCAAGGCGGTGCGGGAGTTCTGCCAAGGGGTGCCGCTGGCGGATGACCTGACGGTGCTGGAAGCGCGGTATGAGCCGGCGGGAAGTTGAACATCGGCCGCAGGCCGCCCGCCGCGGGCATGGCCGGCGGGGGCGGCGAGCGGCGAGCTAGCGGCTGCCGGACATCACGGATTTGATCTTCAGCCAGGCGGCGTCGCGGGCCTGGGCGTTGGCGGGGGTGGCGTCGGGCTGCTCGCCGGCGCGCATGAAGCCGTGGCCGGCACCGTCGTAGATCACGGCTTGGTAGGGCTTGTGCAGCTTCTCCATGCTGGCGCGGGTGGCAGGGACGGTGGCGCTGATGCGAGCGTCATTGCCGGCATAGAAACCAAACACGGGCGCGGTGATCCTGGCCAGATCGTCGGCGGCGGGAGCGGAGCCGTAGAAAACGAAGGCGGCGCTGAGGCCCTTGCGTTGGGTGGCATAAGCGAAGCTCTGGCCTCCGCCCCAGCAAAAGCCGACGACGTACAGCTTCCGGCTGGACGCGGGCTGCTTCAAGGCCCAATCGGCGGCGGCGTTGAGGTCGGACTCGATCTGCTCCTTCTTGAGGTCGCGAATGGCCCGACCGACGGCGGTCTGCCCGCCCAGCGACTCGGTGCCGCCGCCGTTGGGGCCGGCGCCGGAAAGCAGATCGGGCGCGATGGCCACGTAGCCAGCAGCAGCGAGCTCATCGGTGACTTCCTGGGCCCAGTCGGAGAGGCCGAAAATCTCGTGAATGACCAGCACGACGGGGCGCTTGGTGGAAGCTTCGGGGTAGGCCACGAACGCGCTCAGGGCGCGGCCGTCGTGGTTGATGGTGACCATCTCGCGATGACGCGGCGACTGTTCCAGACGGGCCTTGGCCCAATCTTGGGCGGCCAGCGGAAGAGCGGCACAGGCGGCGAGGACGAGAAGCATCCGAATGGATCGCATATAGGAGGTACGGTAGCACACCGCTTATGACTCAAGGGGCGCGGCGGCACGCCGATAGTAGGGATATGCGGGCCTCGGCCCAGCTCGCAACCGCTTTGGATTGTGCGACTTAGGCCGTTCCTTCGAACGCGAACAAATGTTTCAAAAGGTGGGACGCGGGCGATCGAGTGCACAATTCCGCGACCGGGCCGCCGCGGCAGCGAGCCGCGGTTCTGATGAAAGCAAAGGGGCTAAGCGGATCACCGCGGCGGCAGAGACGAATGGCAGGCGGGGTGCAATTCCAACGACGTGAGTGGCAGCGGCCGCTCGAACTCGCGTGACGGAGGATACCTCAATGACTGCTTTGATGAAACGTTTTTGGAGCGATGACAGTGGCCAGGACATGGCGGAGTACGCGATCATGCTGGGCGTGATTGCGGCTGTGGTCTTGACCGCCATCACGCTGCTGGGCACGAACATCTCGACCCAGATCACGACCATCGCCGGCAAGATCATCGGCTCGTAGCACCGTATGCCTGCCGCGGAGTTGGCAGCGCTCGGCGTGGGCGCGGTGGCGGCAGCTTGGGATCTGCGCACTCGGCGCATCCCGCGCTGGCTCACCGTGCCCACCCTTGTTCTGGGGCTGGCGTGGCACGCCTGGCACGGAGGGTTGGCCTCCGCGTTCCTGGCGGCCGCCGCAGGCCTTGTGCTTGGATTCATGCTCTTGCAACTGGGAGCGATCGGTGGCGGCGACGCCAAGCTCCTGGCGGCCTTGGGCGCTTTGCTGGGATTGCCTTTATGGTGCTGGACGATCGCAATCGGGTTCATGGCGGCGGCGGCGACCGGCGTGCTGCAGTTCGCCCGGCAGGGGCGACTGGCGCAATTGCCGGGCGAGCTGGCGGCGCTGGCGCGGGGCTGGGGCGAGTTCGGGCTGAAGCCGAATCCGGAGCGCCATGTGAACGCGCCGGGGGCGGTGACGGCGCCGTTCGCAGTCTCGTTGGCGATCGGGGTGATGGCCGCGGTGCTGATGCGATGAAGCGCACGCGCCGAACCCGGGGCCAAGCGATGGTGGAGACGGCGCTGGTGCTGCCGATGCTGGCGCTGCTGACCTTCGGCACGATCGAGCTGGCGCGCGCGCTGAACATCATGCAGACGCTGGCCGACGCCGCGCGCGAAGGGGCGCACTGGTCGGCGATGCCGGCGGCGGGGACCAACAACCTGCCGGCGGTTTCCGATGTGCAGCAAAAAGTCGCGAACTTCGCCTCGGCCAGCGGCATCACGGTCAACCCCTGGGACGTGAATGTGAACCAGGAGGTGGACCAGACCGAAGGCGGGCTCACGGTCAGCTTCAGCGAAGTGGACGTGAGCTACACCTACACCTTCATCACGCCGATCGTGGCGGCGATTCTGCCGAGCTTGACGCTGCAGAGCCATTCGCTGATGCGCAATGAAACGAATTGAGGCCAACCCGAAGCCGCGGCGGCGGCAGCACGGCAACGAGCTGGTGGAGTTCGCATTGCTGCTGCCGGCGCTGGCGATGTTCCTGCTGGCGGTGGGGCAGGGCGCGGAAGCGATGGGGACGTACCAGATCCTGGGCAACGCCGCGCGCGAGGGCGCCCGGCTGTCGGTGGTGCCGGGTGAACTGGGCAACACCACCGAGGTGAAGGCGCGCGTGGTGGCGTATGCGGCCGCCAACGGCGTGGCGATCCCCACCAGCGCGGTGACGGTGAACCAGAGCGAAGTGGTGAATCCGGGCGCGGGAGCCTGCAGCGCGACCAACGCCTGCATCAGCGCCTCGAGAGTTTCGGTGACGTACGCCTATCCGGTCAGCGTGCTGCTGGGAACGACCATCAACATGGGGACCGCGGTGGAAATGAGGAACCTTTACTAATGAAGCGCAAACGAATGCTCGGGCTGGCGGTGGTAGCCCTGGCGCTGGGGGCCTTGGTCAGCCTGCTGGCGTACCGGGTCGAACGCAGCGGCGGAGTCAAGGCGGCGCCGGCGACCGAAGCGGTGGTGGCGGCGGCGGGGCCGCTTTCGGTGGGCCAGCAGATCCAAGACACCGACCTGAAGGTGGTGAAGCTTCCGCCTGCGATGCTGCCAGCGCACATTTACCACAGCCAGAGGGAACTGGTGGGACACGTGCTGACGTCGGCGGCGGTGGCCAACCAGGTGATTGTGGCGGAGATGGTGGCGCAGCCGGGCTCGGGCGTGGGCCTGCCGCCGCTGATCCCGGCAGGCATGCGCGCGGTTTCGGTGAAGGTGAACGACGTGGTGTCGGTGGCGGGGTACGCCATTCCGGGAACGCATGTTGACGTTCTGCTGACCGGGAATCCGCACCAGAACGGCGATCCGGCGGATGTGACCACGGTGACACTGCTAGCCGACGTCCAGGTCTTGACCGCGGGCCAGCAGATGGAACAGAGCCCGAACGGCAAGCCGGAGAAGGTGACGGTGATCACGCTGCTGGTGGATCCAGCGGGAGCGCAGAAGCTGGCGCTGGCGGACGGCTACGGCCACATCCAATTGGCGCTGCGCAATCCGCTGGACAAGCTGGCGGAAAAGACGAACCCGCTCATCAACGCGACGCTGTACGGACAGCGGGTGGAAGCCGGCCGCGGCATGGGGCCCAGCCGCAAGGCGGCGCCCAAGACGGCGGCGCCGCCGCCGCTGCCGGCGGAGTGGGCGGTGCGAGTGATCAGCGGAGACAAGCAAGAAGTGGTGAAGTTTCCCGAGCACGCGCCTCGGGTGGCGGGAATTGAACGCAGCGGGGAGCACCAACCATGAGCAAAGGCAAAACCAACTTCATGCGGGCCGTGATCGAGGGCATCCTCGCCGGGCTTGCGATCCTGGCCCTGGGCGGGCTGCGGGTGGCGGTGGCGGAATCGCCGAAGCCGGCGCCGCCGGCCAGGCACGCCGCGGTGGTTCAGAGCGTGGTGCTGCTGCCGATGACGGCGGAGCTGCAAGACAAGCTGGTGGTGGCGACGCCGCTGACGATGCCGATGGCGCAGCCGACGCGGCTGGTGCTGCTGCCGGAGCGGGCGCCGATGCCGGCGGCCGAGCCCGCCAGCAGCTCGAGCGCAGCCTTGCGCCCGCCCTGGATGGCGCGCCTGGATGCGGCCAGCCTGATGATGGCGTTGCGCGGGGCCGTGGCTCCGGCGCCCGTGTCCACGCATTTTGCGGCCGCCGCTCCGGCGGCACGGACGGCGGGGGCGAGCAGCCTACCGGTCGCGGCGCCGAGCAGCGCGGCGGCGCGGGCGGTGGCGAATTTCCCGGTGCCGGCGCCGATCGGGGCCCCGGTGGATCTCCAGCTCGTGGCGCACCACAGCCTGGTGGTGCAGAGCCCGGTTCCGCTATCGATGGTTTCGACCACGGACGACAGCATTGCCCAGGCGATCGTGGTCTCTCCCAACCAAGTCCTGGTGCAGGGCAAGACGCCAGGCGAAGTTTCGCTGCTGCTGTGGGACGCCGATTCGAACGCGCGGGCCTATACGGTGCAAGTCGGACTGGACCCGATGCCGCTGGAGCGCGAGCTGGACCGGCTCTATCCCAAGAGCCCGCTGAAAGTGACGGCGAGCGGGGACGCGCTGGTGATCACGGGCTCGCTGCAGAACGCCGCTACGGCCAAGCAGGTGCTGGACGTGGCTTCGGGCTTTTCGAAGCATGTGGTCAACAACCTGAGCGTGGATTCGGCGGATGATCCCGCCCAAGTGATGCTGCAGGTGCGGTTCGCCGAAGTGGATCGGAGCGCGGTGGCGCAGTTCGGCGCCAATTTGCTATCGACCGGAGCAGGCAATACGGTGGGCTCGCTGAGCACGCAGCAGTTCGGCGCCCCGGCGGGCGTCTTGGCTCCCGGCGCCACCGTCAACAACCCTCCGGGCACCGGCGTGATCGCCGGGCCGGGGGCGAAATTCGGCGTGAACAACCTGCTCAATGTGTTCCTGTTCCGCAGCGACACCAACCTGGCGCTGACGATGCAGGCGCTGGAGCAGCAGAACCTGCTGCAGATCCTGGCCGAACCGAACCTGCTGGCCATGGATGGCAAGGACGCGAGCTTCCTGGCCGGCGGCGAATTCCCGTTCCCGGTGGTGCAGGGCCAGGGGGCGGTCAACAACGTCACGATTCAATTCAAGCCGTTCGGAGTCAACCTGCATTTCAAGCCCACCATCCTCCCCGATGGCACGATTGATCTGCAGGTGGCGCCAGAGGTGAGCGCGCTGGACTTCTCCAATGCGCTCACCGTGTCTGGCTTCCTGATTCCGGCGTTGAGCACGCGGCGCGCCGACACCGAGCTGGAGCTGGGCGACGGCCAGAGCTTTGTGATCGCCGGGCTGATGGACAACCGGCTGACCAAGAACATGTCGAAGCTGCCGGGCCTGGGGGACATCCCGATCCTGGGCAAATTCTTCCAGAGCCAAAACACCAGCAAGAGCCAAAGCGAACTGATGGTGATTGTGACGGCGCATCTGGTGCGGCCGAGCGCCACGGCGCCCACGGGGCCGAAGATGCCGAAGCCGTTCCTGATGCCGGAGAAATTCGACCACAGCGGGGGCATGCAATGAGGCCGCCGAGCCGCAAACAGGACGGCCTGACGGCGGTGCTGGTGACGCTGCTGCTCACGGGGCTGTGCGGGGCGGCGGCAATGGCGGTGGATGTGGGCGTGCTCTACAGCGCGCGCACCAGCGCGCAGAGCGCGGCGGACGCGGCAGCGCTGGCGGGGGCGTTCACGTTCCTGAAGCCGGCGAACGCGCAGCCGACCGCGGCCACCAACGCCGCCATCGCCATGGCCAAGGCGAACAGCATTTTGGGATCGGCGGTGGTGATCACCAGCACCAACATCACCGTGGACCAAGCCAACAAGCGGGTGACCGTGACCGTGCCACGAACGGGGAGCAACGGCATCCCGGCGTTTTTCCTGGGCATCTTCGGGGTGACGCACACCGACGTATCCGCGGTGGCGACCGCCGAGGCTTCGCCGGTAGCCACCGGCTCGATCTGCCTGCGGCCGATCTTCGTGCCGAACACGATCCTGAGCACCGAAACGCCGTCGCAGGCGTGCACGGACGGGCAGGTGATCCTGGGGCCGGATGGTGCGATGAGCCCGTGGCTGAAGGCCAACCCGCAACTGCTGGGACAGCTTGACACCATTCGCCCGACCAGCCCGCAAGGGGCGCTCGCACCCAGCCAATACTATTCGCTGGACTTCAGCAACGGCGCCGGCGGCGGGGCCTCGGTGTACTCGTGCGCGCTGGGCAGCAGCCTGGCGGATTGCGGGATCACGCCGACGGTGGCGGCCTGCGGCACCTCGTATCCGACCGAGAACGGCGACATGAAGCAGCCGACGCAGACCGGGATCGGCAATCTTCTGGGGGCCACGCCGGACACCTGGGTCGGCCAAGGCGCCTATCTGCACAGCAATGGAACCATCACCGACACCAGCAGCCAATTGATCGTGGCTCCGGTTTGGGATGACTGCTGCCCAACCTGCGCGATCGGGTCGGGAGGCGGAAACGTCACGATCATCGGATTCAGCAATTGGTTCGTTCAAGGCCTGGGCAGCGTTGATGGCGACCCAGGCGTGATCGCCAATTTCGTGAATGCCGCGGGCTGCGCGGCGGGCGGGGGAGGCAATGGCGGCGGCCTCGCGACCAACGCCAGCTTCGGCATACCGGTCCGCCTGGTCACACCGAATTGAGGAGCGGTTCCCCCCAGTCATGATTCCCAAGATCACCATCTTTGCGGCCAGCGAGGGCGAGCGCCAGCAGCTCGAGAGGGCAGTGGAAACCAGCGGTCGAAGCGCGGCGGCAGGCCGCGCTCTGGCGTTTCCGCAGTCGCTCAGCCCGGCCGACGGACAACTGCGGCAGGCGCAGGCGCAGAATCCGCACGCGGTGCTGGTGGCGCTGCCCGAGCCCGGAGGCGAAGGGCCGGAGCAGGCGTTTGCCCTGATCGCATGGCTGCGGGCACAGAAAGCCAGCCTGCATGTGGTGGTGGTGGGGCCACTGGAGACGCCGCAATGGATCGTGGGGGCGATGCGGGCCGGGGCGAGCGAATATCTGGAGCGGCCGCTCAGGCCCGGCGCCCTGGAAGAGGCGATCGAGCGCTGGTCGCTGGCGCGGGGCGCGGAGGCGCTGCAGCCGGCCGCGCGCGGCAAGCTGATCACGGTGGTGGGGGCGCGAGGCGGCTGCGGCTCGACCACGGTGGCGGTGAACCTGGCGCTTTCGATGCAGGCGGAGCGGCGGGAAAGCGACGCGCCGGTGGTGCTGCTGGACGCGGCGCCGCTGGGGCATGCGGCGCTGCACCTGAACGTCAAGCCGCAGTTCACGCTCGCGGATCTGGTCGGACACAGCTCGCGGCTGGACGCGGCGATGCTGTCGAGCCTGCTGGTGGCGCATGACTCCGGCCTGCAACTGCTCGCCGGGCCCGGCGCGCCGCTGCCGATGGGGGATGCGCGCGACCACACCGGCTGGCTGGAGCTGATGCTGATGCACCACCCGCTGGTGGTGATGGACTTGTCGGCGCGCCTGGACAGCCTGACGGCGGCCGCCATCGAGCACGCGGACCGCATCTTGTTCGTGACGCAGACCGACATGGTGTCGCTGTGGAGCGCGGCGAAGGTGCGGCAATACCTGGACGCCGACACCCGCCTCAAATTCGAACTGGTGCTGAACCGCTACACGGCCACGCCGGAGGTGGACTTGGCCGGAGTCGAATCCATCACCCATTCGCAGGTGCTTTGGAAGCTGCCGAACGCCCACGCGCTGGTGGTGGAGGCGATCGAGCGCGGCGAGCCGCCCGCGTCCAACGCCAAATCCGATCTGGCGCGCAGCTACCACGGCTTGGCCTCGAACGTGCTGGGCCGGCCGCAGAAGCGGCGCCGCTCGTGGCTGCCGTTCTTCCGGCTGCGCACGGTTGAAAGCTAACCCGAGCTAACCCCCTATGCCCCTCACCGCTGAAATCAACCTGCAGCAGATCAAACGCGATTACCACAAGCGCGTGCTGGAACGGCTGAACCTCGAGCATCTGGACCGGATGCCGGCCGAGACGGCGCGGCAAGAGGTGGTCGGCTTGATCCGCTCGATGCTGGCGCTGGAATCCGTGCCGCTGTCGCTGGCCGAGCGCGACGACCTGGTGCGGGACCTGCTGGACGAGATCTTCGGGTTCGGGCCGCTGGAGGTCTTCCTGCGCGACCCGCTGGTGAGCGACATTCTGGTGAACCGGGCCGACCAAATCTACGTGGAAAAGAAAGGCCGGCTGCAGAAGACGGCGGTGACGTTCCAAGACGACGCGCATCTGCTGCGCATCATTGACCGCATCGTGTCGCGGGTGGGCCGGCGCGTGGACGAGAGCTCGCCGATGGTGGACGCGCGGCTGCCCGACGGCTCGCGCGTGAACGCCATCATTCCGCCGCTGGCGCTGGATGGCCCGTGCATGTCCATTCGCCGCTTCGGCAGCGATCCGCTGACCGGAGCGAAGCTGCTGGAGCACAAGGCGCTGACGCAGGCGATGCTCGATTTCCTGCAATGCTGCGTGGTGGCGCGGCTGAACATCATCATTTCGGGCGGAACCGGGGCGGGCAAGACCACGCTGCTGAACGTGATGAGCGGCTTCATTCCCGAGCACGAGCGGGTGGTGACGATCGAAGACGCGGCGGAATTGCAGCTCAAGCAAGAGCATGTGGTGCGGCTGGAGACGCGGCCGCCAAACGTTGAAGGGCAAGGCGCGGTGCGGCAGCGGCAATTGGTCATGAACAGCCTGCGCATGCGCCCCGACCGGATTGTGATGGGCGAGTGCCGCGGCGAGGAAGCGATCGACATGCTGCAGGCCATGAACACCGGCCACGACGGATCGCTGACCACCATCCACGCGAACACGCCGCGCGACGCGCTGGGCCGGCTGGAGACCATGGTGAACATGGCGAACCTCAACTTGCCGGAGCGGGCCATCCGCCAGCAGATTTCGTCGGCGCTACACCTGGTGGTGCAGCTCTCGCGCCTTTCCGACGGCACGCGCAAGGTGCTGAGCATCGCCGAGATCACGGGGACGGAAGGCGACGTGGTCTGCATGCAGGAGCTGTTCAGCTTCGAGCGGCAGGGCCTGACCGAGTCCGGGGCGGTGAAGGGGCGCTTCCGCGGACACGGCATCCGCCCGCATTGCGCCGAGCGCCTGGCGGCGGTGGGGCAGAAGATGAACCCGGCCTGGATGGAAGACGTGATGGTGATCTGACCGAGGACAGCCATGGGATTACTCATCGTTCTCATTTTCGTGGTGGTGGCAGCCCTGGTGTTCGGCCTGGGCATGTCGTGGGACCGGCGCGACCACCGCCTGGAACAGCTCAAAGAGCGGCTGGAGCTGATCCAGCAAGCGGAGAAGCGGCAGCCGCGACCGAGCCTGGCCTTGATCCGCGACGACCTGATGAGCGAGATTCCAGCGCTGAACCGCTGGCTCGACCAGATGGGGCGCGGCACGGCGCTGCGGAACTGGCTGCGGCAGGCGGGCATGGAGATGCGGCCGGGCAAGTTCGTGCTGCTGAGCGCCGGATTGGGGCTGATCGGCGGCATGTTCGGCTTGGTGTGGCTGCCGTGGTACGGGATGCTGGCGGCGGGCGTGCCCGCCGCTTCCCTTCCCTATGCCTGGGCCAAGCGCCAGCGCTCGAAGCGGCTGGCGGCGTTCGAGACGCAGTTCCCGGAAGCCATTGATTTGCTGGTGCGGGCCAGCCGGGCGGGGCATCCTCCGGGGGCGGCGCTCGAGCTGATCGCCAACGAGATGCCGGAGCCGGCGGCCGGCGAGTTCCGGCAGGTGTTCGACCAGCAGCGCTTCGGGTTGCCGCTGCGCGACTGCCTGATGAACCTGGCCGAGCGGGTGCCGCTGGTGGATGTGCAGTTCTTCGCCACGGCCATGGTGATCCAGCGGGAGAGCGGCGGCAATTTGGCCGAAATCCTGGAGAAGCTGGCCTTCATCATCCGCGAGCGGCGGCAGATCCATCGGCAGGTGAAGACGCACACGGCGCAAGGCCGCATGACGCTGTATGTGCTGCTGGGCATGGCGCCGATCCTGCTGGTGGCGATGCTGTTCCTCAGCCACGACTTCGTGATGCCGATCTTCACCGATCCGATCGGGCGGGCGATGCTGGGGGTGGCGACGGTGCTGCAGATCGTGGGGTGCTTCCTGCTCAACAAGATCGTCACGATCGAGGTCTAGACGAGGTCACCATCATGGGCTTTTTCGCAACGGCATTGATCCTGTTCTTCGCGGTCGCGATGGGCGTGTTCGCGCTGGGGCTGATTTGGATTGCGCCCGGCTCGGCGGCCGGCAGCCGGCTGCGGCAGATGCTGGGCATTGATCCGCCGCCGAAGCCGACGTTGTCGAGGAAGATCGCCGGCACCATCGAACGGGCGATTGATCCGGCCTCGAAGCTGCTGCCGCCCTCGGCCAAGCAAGCCTCGGAAGTGCGGCGCTGGCTGATCCAGGCGGGGTACCGCGAGGATCGGCATGCGCGCTACTTCTTCGGCATCCGCGCGCTGTGCGTGCTGGCGCTGCTGGGCGTGGTCTTCGGAACGGGCATCGAGCGGCGGGCGCCGTTGGCGCTGATCATCGCGCCGGGGCTCGGCCTGATGCTGCCGCGCTTCCTGCTGAAGAAGCGGCTGGCGGCGCGTTCAAAGCGCATCCGCTTGAGCTTGCCGGATGCGCTCGATCTGATGGTGGTCTGCGTCGAGGCCGGGCTGGGGCTGGATCAGGCGGTGCAGCGGGTATCGGCGGAGTTGAAGAACGTCCACCCGGATCTGTGCAGCGAATTCGAGTTGATGGGGCTCGAGCTCCGCGCGGGCGTGCCGCGCAGCGACGCGCTGCGGCACCTGAGCGAGCGCAGCGACGTGGATGACTTGCGGTCGCTGGCCGCGGTCTTGATCCAATCCGACCGCTTCGGCACCAGCATCGCCACCGCGCTGCGGGTGCAATCGGACGCGCTGCGCGTGGAGCGGCGGCAGCGCGCCGAAGAGGCGGCAGCGAAGCTTTCGATCAAGATGCTTCCCGTGCTTGCCCTGTTCGTCTTCCCCGCCGTGATGGTCGTGGTCTTGGGCCCGGCTGCCATCGCGCTGATCCGGCACTTGGGGCCGGTCCTGACTGCCCAGTAAGGAGCACCGATGTCGACGACCATTGCTCATTCGCTGCCGGGCTACGCGGTGAACCGCACGCGGCAGGTGTTTCTCGCCACCGAACTGCGCTTTGCCGACCGCTTCTTGTCGCGGCTGCGCGGGCTGCTGACCACGCACGCGCACGACTTCAGCTTCGGGCGCGGGCTGTGGATTCATCCCAGCAAGGGCGTCCATGCGCTGGGCATGCGGTACGCGATCGATGCGGTGTACCTGGATCGGCAGCATCGGATCATCCACATCCAACGCGACCTGCGGCCGTGGCGGCTGGGAGCGATCCGCAAGGACGCCGCCGGGGTGCTGGAATTGCCGGCAGGAGCGGTGGAGCGCACGCAGACGCAGGTGGGGGACGAGATCGCGATCTGTGCAGGCGTAGCCGGGCTCTAGGGCCCGAGCAGCTTCGCCAGCGACTGGCGCCGGGTCACCCGCTTGAGGACCGGCTATTCCAGGGCGAAGAGGGAGAGGCGGCCCTGGCCGAGGAAGGCGACGAGGCTGTGCTCGAGGCCGGCGGCGAAGGCGTGGAAGCCGAGGTCCACCTGGGCTTCGCCGACGAGCTTGAGGTCGCTGGTGCGCCAGAGGCGGAGGAGGTTGAAGTTGGACTCGGCGTCCTCCTTCATGCACAGGAAATACTCCGAGCCCAGGCCGAACTCGAAGACCGGCAGGGTGTTGGCTTCAAGCGAGAGAAGATTGGCCTCGACGCCGGTTTCGACGTCAATCAACGAGACGTGGCGCTCGTTGTTCTTGAAGTCCACCATTTCGACCGCGAGCAGCTTGCCATCGGAGGAGAGCGCGTGGATGCCGGCGCCGATGCCGAGATCCACGTTGTTCTTGACCGCGCCCGAGGCATCGAGCGAGAGCAGGCGGAATTTGCGGAAGATCAAGTCGGCGCCTTCGATCTGCTGGACCGCGCCTTCCGCCTCGCGTCCGAAGCAGACGAAACCGGAAGGCGAACAGGCGAGGCCGCGGATCTGGAGGCCGGGAACCGGCAGCGGGGGCAGCTCGCGGCGAGGTTCGATCTCGGCGCCGGCGAGCGCGGACCCGGCGTTCCAGCGCAGCGCGCCGGAGGGGGTGAAGGCGCTGGCCTCGATGGGGCGGTCGGCGGCGGCGGTCCAGAGCGGCGCGCCGCCTTGGGCGGAGAAGACGCCCAGCGAGCCGCGGGTGGCGGGGTGGTTGTCGGCGACGTTGGCGGCAGCGATGTAGCGGCCGTCAGGGCTGTAGCGCAACTGGGCCAGGAAGTCGGAGAACTGGAACTCCGCACGCGGCGCGCCCGTCTCGGCATCGTAGGAACGGAAGTGCTTGTGGCCGAGGGCGACCTCGGCGCCGTCAGGGGAAATGGCAAGGCGGGTGAGGAGGTACTCCTCGACCGGAAAGGAGCGGATGGGTTCGAGCTTGATCATTTCTTGCGGGCGACGGCCACGCCGTCGCGGAGCGGGAGGATGACCGGCTCGAGGCGGGCGTCGGCGTAGAGGGCACGGTTGAAGTCGAGGATGGCCGCGGTCTCGGGGTCTTGGGGCGGCGAAGCGACCTTTCCGCTCCAAAGAACGTTGTCGGCCACCAGCAGCCCGCCCGAGCGAAGGCGCGGGACGGCTTGGCGGAAGGCCTCGGGGTACTGCACCTTGTCGAGGTCGCAGAAGATGATGTCGAAATCGCCGGCGGTGCGGGCGAGCATGGCGAGGGCTTCGCCTTCGAGCAGGCGGACGCGGGACTGAACGCCGGCGCGCTGGACATAGGCGGCGGCCTCGGCGCAGTTGGCGGGACTGGAGTCGGTGTAGAAGACCTCGCCCTCCGGACCGACGGCCTCGGCCCACCAGATGGTCGAATACCCGATGGCCGAGCCCAGCTCGAAGACTCGACGCGCACCGGCGGTGGCCGCCAAGAGGCGGAACAGGCGCGCGACGGCGGGGCCGACGATGGGAATATTGCGCTGGCGGGCCTGCTCCTCCATTTCCCGCAGCACGGGAGTGCTGGGCGGGAGAAGGCCGTAAAGGTAGGCTTCAACTTCGGGCGCGGTGATCATAACGTCTGGCCGGGACGCATCTCGACCACTTCGCACTTCACGCCGAGCTGCTTGAGCTCGCGGAGCAGCTCGATGGGCGTGCCCGTGAGCATGGGCCAGGTGCCATAGTGCATAGGAATCACGGACTCGATGCCGAGGAGCTTGCAGGCGTGGGCCGCGCCGCGCGGGCCCATGGTGAACCAGTCGCCGATGGGAAGGATGGCCAATGTCGGATGGTAGAGTTCGCGGATGAGCGCCATGTCGGCAAAGACGTCGGTGTCGCCGGCGCAATAGACGCAGAGGCCTTCGGCGAACTTGACCACCAGGCCGGCAGGGTCGCCAGTGTAGACGGCCAGGCCGTCTTCGCCCTCGGCGCTGCTGGAGTGGGCTGCGTGGACCATGCTGACCTTGGCGCCGGCAATCTCGACCGTGCCGCCTTTGTTGAACTTCATCAACTGCTCGGCAGCCAGGCCCTGCTTCTGCAGGTACATGCCGAGCTCGATGATGCACGCCACCATGGCCTTCGACCTCCGCGCCAGCGGCAGCGCGTCGCTGATGTGGTCGTTGTGGCCGTGGGTGAGCAGGATGGCGTCGGCCTTGGAGGGATGCTTCTCGTGCTCGGGGCAGGAGGGATTGGGGGCGAGGAAGGGATCGAGGTAGAAGATCCTGCCGGCGGATTCAAAGCGGAAAGTTGCGTGGCCAAGCCAGGTGAGTCGAACTCCGAAGGTGTTCATCGAATCTCCAAACGTGGACCGTGGGCAGAGCGGCCTCTGCTAGGACAAGTAGAGGCCGCCGTTGACGGAAAGGGTTTCGCCGGTGATGTAACTGGCGGCATCGCTGGCGAGGAAGCGGACGGCGGCGGCGACCTCTTCGGGGTTGCCGATGCGGCCCAAGGGGATGCGGGAGAGGAGGGACTCGGTGACTTTTTCGCCGAGGGCCGAAGTCATGGCGGTGGAGATGAAGCCGGGAGCCACCGCGTTGACGGTGATGCTGCGCGAGGCGACCTCGAGGGCGAGGGACTTGGTGAGGCCGATGAGGCCGGCCTTGGCGGCGACGTAATTGGCTTGGCCGGGGTTGCCGGACTGGCCGACCACGCTGGTGATGTTGATGATGCGTCCCCAGCGCTGGCGGACCATGGCGGGGAGGACGGCTTGGGCGGCGACGAAGGCGGCGGTGAGGTTGGTGGCGAGGACGGCATCCCAGTCGTCGCGCTTCATGCGCAAGGCGAGCTGGTCGCGGGTGATGCCGGCGTTGTTGACGAGGATGTCCAGCGAACCGAAGTGAGCCTGCGCCGCTTGCACGCCGGCGCGGATCTCGGCTTCGACGGAGACATCCACGGGCACCGCCAGGGCATGGCCGCCAGCGGCGGCGATGTCGGCGGCGAGGGCGTCGAGCTTTTCGCGATTGCGGGCGGCAAGCGCGACGCGGATGCCGTCGGCGGCGAGCGCGAGGGCGATGGCGCGGCCGATGCCTTGGGAGGCGCCGGTGATGAAAGCGGCGCGGCTCATGCGGATTCCAAGGAACCCTTCAAGGCTTCGACGGCCTTGGCGAGCGAGGCGGAGTCCTCGACGTTGAGGCAAATGGCGGAGCGCTCGATGCGTTTGAGCAGGCCGGCGAGGACGCGGCCGGGGCCGACCTCGACAAAGTGGGTGACGCCGCGGGAAAGCAATTCGCGCATGGAACGCTCCCATTGGACGGGGGCGGTGACCTGGCGGATCAGCGAATCCCGGGCCTCCTCGGCGCCCTCGATGAGCTCGGCATCCACATTGGTGACGAGCGGCATGGAGAGCTCGCAGAAGAGCGTGTTCCAGAGATCCCACTGCAGCGTTTCCTGCGCCGGCGCCATGAGGGCGCAATGGAACGGGGCGCTGACGGCGAGGGGAATGGACTTGCCGCCGCGCCCGGCAGCCAGCGCCGAGGCGCGCTCGACCGCGGCGCGATGGCCGGCGATGACGACCTGGCCGGGGGCGTTGAAGTTGGCGGGGGAGCAGACTTGGCCTTGCGCCGCGTCGGCGCAGAGGGTGGTGACGGCGGCGGGTTCCATGCCGAGGATGGCGGCCATGGCGCCGACGCCCTCGGGAACGGCCTCCTGCATGAGCTCGCCGCGGCGGCGGACGACCTTGACGGCGTCCTTGAAATCCATGCCGGCGGCGGCGACCAGGGCGGAGTACTCGCCCAGGCTGTGGCCGGCGACGTAGGCCGGCTCGATACCCTGCTCGGCCAGCACGCGGGCGGCTGCGATGGAAACGGCGAGGATGGCCGGCTGGGTGTTGGCGGTGAGCTTGAGGCGGTCTTCGGGGCCTTCAAAGCAAAGCTGCGAGAGGGGCTCGCCCAGCGCCCCGTCGGCGGCGGAAAAGACCGCGGCGGCGGCGGGGAAATGGGCAGCGAGGTCGTGGCCCATGCCGGGATATTGGGAACCCTGGCCGGGGAAGAGGAAGGCGATGTTAGCCATGGGAGGCGGAGACGGGGATGCGGCTGATTTCGGTTTCGATCTGCTGGTTGACTTGGTGGCTGGCGGATTCGGCGGCCACCCGGATGGCGTTCTTGATCGCCTTGGCACTGCTGCGGCCGTGGCAGATGATGACCGAACCGCGCACGCCGAGGAGCGGGGCGCCGCCGTATTCGCTGTAGTCGAGGCGCTTCTTGAAGGCGGCGAAGGCGGGGCGCGAGAGCCAGTAGCCGAGGCGGGACTGCCAGGAACCCGCGAGCAGCTCGCGCAGCAGGCCGCGCACGGTTTCCACCAGGCCTTCGCTGATCTTGAGGGCGACGTTGCCGACGAAGCCGTCGCAGACGATGACATCCACCGTGCCGTTGTAGAGGTCGCGTCCCTCGACATTGCCGATGAAGTTGATGGGCAGGCGCTTGAGCAGGGTGAAGGCCTCGCGGGTGAGATCGTTGCCTTTGATGTCTTCTTCGCCGATGGAGAGCAGGCCGACGCGGGGCGGGCTTTCCTGCTGCGCGCCGAGGATGACGCGACAGTAGATTTCACCCATGATGGCAAACTGCTCGAGGTGCTCGGGGCGGCAGTCCACATTGGCGCCGACGTCAATCAATATGGCCGCGCGGCCGCCGGCGGTGGGCACGACCGTGGCCAAAGCCGGGCGCTGCACGCCGGCCAGGCTGCCGAGCATGAGCTTGCTGGTGGCCATGACGGCGCCGGTGTTGCCGGCGCTGACCAAGCCGACGGCGCGGCCGGACTTGACGAGGCGGGCGCAGACATGGACGGAGGAGTCGCGCTTGGTGCGGACGGCGCGGACGGCCTTGTCCTCCATGGTGATGACTTCGCTGGCGGGGACGATTTCGATGCGGACGCGGTCGGCGGCGGGGTAGGCCGCGAGGGCGCGCTCAAGCGGAGCCTGAAGGCCGACCAGCAGCAGGTTGAGATGGGCGTACTCGCGGACGGCGGCAACGGCGCCTTCGACTTCGGGCGCGGGGGCGGTATCGCTGCCCATGGCGTCCAGGGCTAGGGTAATGGGAGCCTGACGGTCCATTTAAGATTGCGGGCGAGACGCCCGCGGTCCCAGCCCGCTACTTTTCTTTGACTTCGAAGACTTCGCGGTCCTTATAGTAGCCGCATTTCGGGCAGGCGCGGTGCGGGAGCTTGCGCTCGTGGCAATTGGGGCACTCGGCCTGGGCCGAAGGGGCCAGGAAATCATGGGCGCGGCGGGTCGAGGTGCGCTGCTTGGAGTGGCGTCGTTTGGGATTGGGCATGGGAGGATCTCGATTATTTACGCAGCGAGCGCAGGGCGCTCCAGCGGTCGTCGGCCGGAGGCGGGCAGGCGCAGGGGCCTTGGTTGAGGTTTGCGCCGCAGTGGGCGCAGAGGCCGCGGCAGTCGGGGCGGCAAAGCGGCTGCATGGGCATGGCGAGGAGGACTTGCTCGCGCGCGACCTCGCCCATATCAACCCCGGCTCCAGCAAAGAAGCCGACTTCGGTGTCGCCGGTGTGGATTTCGACCTCGGCGCTTTCGCCCAGGACGGATTCGGGCTGATAGAGCAGGTCCACGTCGCGGTCCACGGCCATGGGAATGGCCTCGAGGCAGCGCGAGCAGGCAGGCGCGATATCGCCGTGAAGGTGGCCCTGCAGGCGCATGCCCTCGCCGGCCAGGCGGGCCTGGCCCTGGAAGCGGAGCTCGCCGGAGATCTCGGGCAGGGCCGCGAGCTCGGCCGCATCCTTGCCCGCGAGCCAGTGAAGGTCGAAGGGGACCGGATGGAGGCGGAGATCTTGGACTTCAATGGTCATTTTCTTGGGCGCGGGACGAGCGCGGCTTGAGGGCCCCGAGGCCCCAAGCCGGTGCTCGGCACCGTGAACGTGGTGGGCGCCATAGGACTCGAACCTATGACCTCCGCCGTGTGAAGGCGGCGCTCTAACCAACTGAGCTAGGCGCCCGGAAGCTGCAGGCACAGCCGGCACTGCCGGCAAAGCCGGCACAGCCTGCGTCCGCGGGGGCGCAGGCTGCGCAGGACCAGTCTAGCACCCGAGGGCTAGTACTTCAGGAAGACGAAGAGCAGGGTGTAGAGGGCGAGCGATTCGATGAAGGCGAAACCGATGAAGAAGATGGTGCGGATGGTGTCGGCGGCTCCAGGGTTGCGGGCCACGCCTTCTTGCGTGCCCTTGAGGCCCATGCCCATGCCGATGCCGCAGAGGCCGGCGGCGATGGCCATGGCGATGCCGCCCATCTTGAGCGAGCTGTAATCGGTGGCCACGGCAGCCGTGCCTTGGGCGAACAGGGGCGAGGCGGCGGCGAGCATCAGCAGGCCGAAGAGGAAACGAGGAAGGGCTTTCAGCTTCATTGCGAATCGGACTCCTTGCACCAGGAAATACCCGCAGGAGGTGGTTGCCGTATGCGTTGGGACGTTACGGCCTCACACTGGACGGGCTACAACAAAACTCAATGCGCCTCGGCGAGGGCGCCGCCGAGGTAGGCCATGGCCAGCACGACGAAGATGTAGGTCTGCAGCAAGGCGACGAACAGGTGCAGACCCATGAAGATGAGGCCGGTGATCGGCAACAGCGCCACGAAGACGCCGATGATCAGGTCGCCGGCGAGCATGTTGGCGTAAAGACGGACGCTGAGGGAGAGGACGCGGGCCAGATGGCCGGCGACCTCGATGATGATCATGAGCGGGGCGAGCCACCAGACCGGGCCGAGGAATTGCTTGACGTAGCCGAACCCGTGGGTGCGGATGCCGACGGAGTGGTAGAGCACGAAGACGATGAGCGCGAGGCCGAGGGTGACCACGATATCGGCGGTGGGGGCGAGGAAGCCGGGGACCAGGCCGATCAGGTTCGAGAGCAGGATGAACAGCGTCAGCGTGAACAGGAAGGCGATGAAGCGCTGGCCGCCGTGGTGGCCCATGACGTCGTCGCCCTGCTGGCCGACCGCGGTCCAACTAACTTCGGTGAGGCTTTGCCAGGCGCGCGGGGCCTCGATCGAAAGGCGGCGGCCCATCCAGGTGCCGAAGGCGGCGAGGATGAGGGCGACCAGGATCTCCATGGCCAGGGTGTTGTTGAAGGGCGCGACGGGGTCGGCAGGGTGCAGGCCGAGGCGGACCAGGAGACTTCCCAGGGTCGGCCCGAGCAGGGCGTTGAGCCAATGGGTGAAGAAGAGTTGGGATTCCATGTTTATCGTCTACCCGAACCAGCCGCGAGCGCCTTCGACCACGACGGCCACCAGGATTCCGCCGGAGGGCACGATGAGACCGGCCACGGCAGCGGAAATAGGGACCACGCGACCTATGATTATAGCCAAAAGGCCCAATGCAATCAAGGAGATGCGGAGAGCGAAGCGGGCTTGGCCGAAGCGGGGCGAGGGGCCGAGGGCGGCGAGTTCGGGGGCGCCGGGAGCGACATGGCGGGCGACCATGCGATGGACCAAGGCGTGGGCACCGTCGCGAAGCCAGTAGAGGCTGAGCATCTCGAGCGCCGCGCCGAAGAAGAGGCCAAAGGCGAAGCGGGGGCCGAAATGCGGAAGGCAAGCGAGCGGGATCAGCGCCGAGGCCAGCCAACCCGAGCGGAATACGACGTGCTCGATTTCAGCATTGGATCTCATTTGCGAGACGCGTCGCGAACCAGGGCGACCAGGCCGCCGATGGCGCCCAGCAGCAGGAATATGACCTCGCACGCGGGGCTGGTGTGGAGGTGCTGATCGAGCCAGGCGCCGAAGAAGAAGCCCACGAGGGCGCCCGCGGGCGGAAGAAAGCCGAGGCCGAGATACCGCAAAGCTTGGCCTAATGCTTGATCTTGGGGGCCAGCGGGGGGAGGGGCTTGCAGTCGCCGCACTGGGCGCCGGAGGGGGTGGCGAGCGAGGCGCTGGAGGCGGGGAAGGTGGCTTCGTGGTCCACCAGCGGCTGGAGCTGCTGCAGGCTGATGGCGCCGGGGATCATGCGGCCGTTGATGTAGAGGGTGGGGGTGCTGCCAACGCCGACGGACTTGCCGTTGGCGATCGAGGCGCGGACGGCAGCCTCGGTCGCGGGGTTGGCGACGCAGGCGTCGTAGGGGCCGGGTTTAATGCCGGATTCGGTGGCGAAGTCGTGGAGGCGCTGGGTGGCGTTCTGGGGGTTGATCGAGTCCTGGGCGTCGAAGACGGCTTTTTCGAACGTCCAGAATTGCGCCGGGTTCTGCTGGGCGACGCAGACGGCGGCTTTTGCGCCCTGCATGGACCAGGGATGAATGTCGGTGAGGGGATAGATCTTGAAGATGACGCGGGCCTTGCCGGGGTCCTGGGTCAGGAGCTGCTCGAGCACGCCGGCTTCTTGCTTGCAGTAGGGGCACTCAAGGTCGCTGAACTCGACGATGGTGACGGGCGCGGAGGCAGGGCCGGCCGAGGGTGCGCCGCGGAGGTCGAGCTTGCCGCGGGTGTCGGCCCAGGGATCGGAGCTGAGCGGGCTGGAGGTGACGCCGGCAGGGCCGCCTTCGATGATCTCCTTTTCGTCGGGGGTGATCATGTAGGTGGCCTCGACGTGCTGATCGCCCTTGGCCAGCAGCACCTTGGCGGTGCGCATGCCGCTGGGGTCGGGGGCGGAGATGGACTCGACCTCCATCTTGTCCATTTTCTGCCAGCCGAGGGAGCGGTCAAGGAAGGCATGGAGACGGCCGCGGAGAGCGGCGTCCTTGTCGGGTGCGGCGGGGGACTTGGGCGCTTGGGCGGTGCAGGCGACGAGGAGCGCGGAAAGCACGAGAAGGAGGATGCGGGTGGTCTTCATAGGGTGCTCACTTCCGCCAGCGCAGGCAAACGGTCGCCTGGAATGGCCGGGGCGGCGTAGCGCTGGGCAATAGGAAGGCGGCGGCCCATGCCGAAGGCCTTCTTCGAGATCTTGAGGCCGGGTGCGGCCTGCTGGCGCTTGTACTCGCTGTGATCCATGCGGCGGATGAGGGCGCGGACCAGCTCGGGATCGAGATCGAGGGCGGCGGCGATGGCCTCGGGAGAGCGCGATTCCTCGACATACTGGGTGATAACGGCGTCGAGGGTTTCGTAGGGCGGAAGGTCGTCCTGATCGCGCTGATCGGGCTTGAGTTCGGCGGTGGGCGGTTTGCGCAGCACCGACGCGGGAATGACTTCGCGCTCGCGGTTGAGGTGGCGGGCGAGCTCGTAGACCTGGGTCTTGAGCACGTCGGCCAGGATGGCCAGGCCGCCGGCCATGTCGCCGTAGAGGGTGCAGTAGCCCACGGCGAGTTCGCTCTTGTTGCCGGTCGAAAGCACCAGCGCGCCGGTGAGGTTCGATTCGGCCATCAGCACCAAGCCACGGAGGCGGGATTGCAAATTCTGGTCGGCCAGATCAGCCAAAGCCGGGGCCGCGGCGCGGAGGTCCGCAGCCAGCGAACGCTGGGCTTGCTCGAACAGGGGCTCGATGGCGACCTCGCGCAGGGCGATGCCGAGGCGGCGGGCGGTTTCGGCGGCATCGGCATGGCTCTCGGCGCTGGAGTAGCGGCTGGGCAAGTAGACCGCGGTGACGTTTTCCGCGCCCAGGGCCTCGACCGCGAGGGCGGCGGTGACGGCGGAATCCACGCCGCCGCTGAGGCCGAGCAGGACGCGGGTGAAGCCGCACTTGCGCACGTAGTCGCGGGTGCCGAGCACGAGGGCTTGGTGCATGGCGGGGATTTCGTCTTGCGGCGCTCCGCTTCGCTCCGCGCCGGGCGCGGGGCGGATGTCGCCGCGCCAGGAGGCGGTGTCCACCACCAGAAGATCCTCTTCAAAGCAGGCGGCGCGGGCGCGGAGGGTGCCATCTTCGCCGACGGCCATGGAGCAGCCGTCGAAGATGAGGCTGTCGTTGCCGCCGACTTGGTTGACCAGCACGACCGGGATCTTGTATTCGCGGGCGATGGCGCCGAGCATCTCCTGGCGCAGAGGAATCTTGCCGGTGGAATAGGGCGAGGCGGAGATGTTGATGAGGAAATCAGCGCCGCCGCGCAGTTGCTCCTCGACCGGGTCGCGGGCGTAGAGAAGCCGGGCATTGCGCTGCGGCCAGTAGTTCTTGTCGTTCCAGGCGTCTTCGCAGATGGTGAGGGCGATGCGCAGCCCATTCCAGCGCCAGATGCGCTGCTGCTCGGCAGGGGCGAAGTTGCGCAGCTCGTCGAAGACGTCGTAGGTGGGAAGCAGCATCTTCGATTGCTGGAAGATCACCTCGCCGGCATGCAGGACCAAGGCGCTGTTGTGAACGCTTTTGCCGGTCGAGGAGGGGGCCGGGGTGGCGCAGCCGCAGAGGATGGCAACCTCGGGAACGGCGCGGGAGGCGCGGCGGAGCCAGTCCAAACCTTCGGCCACAAACTCTGGTTTTTCAACGAGATCGCGGGCTGGGTAGCCGCAGATCGCCATCTCGGGGAAGATGACCAATTCGGCACCATGGGCATGGGCCTGCCGCGCCATGGCCACGATGCGGTCGTGGTTGGCTTCGAGAGCCCCGACGGTGGGGTTCATCTGGGCGAGCGCGAGCTTCATCTGAGGTCAGTTTACCGGAAGTGGGAAACGGAAGCGCGAAGGGTGACCGGGAAGGTTCGATGGGTTGCGCAGGATCTGGCGGGGCGCGAATAATGGGCACTTCCAGCGATGAGTACAACGAACGAGAGGCGGGAGCGGGCGCAGCGGCTGTTCGCCGAGGCGTACCAGGCCCAGATGAAGGGCGAGCTGGGCAGGGCGGTCGAGCTGTATAGCGCCTCGATCGAGATGTGCCCCACGCCGGAGGCGTTCACGTTCCGGGGGTGGGCGTATTCATTCCAGGGCGACTACGAGCGTGCCATCCAGGAATGCCTGCGGGCGATCGAGCTTGACCCGGATTTCGGCAACCCCTACAACGACATCGGCGCGTATTTGATCGAGCAGGGGAGGCTGGAAGATGCCATTCCGTGGCTGGAACGGGCGGCGCGCGCCAAGCGCTATGAAAGCCCCTGCTTTCCGCTATTCAACTTGGGGCGCATCTACGAGCGCAAGCACCAGTTGGCCAAGGCGCGGGAACAGTACGAGAAGGCGCTGCTGAGCAACTCGCGCTACGCGCCGGCGCAGCGTGCGCTGAAGCGGGTGCGGGCGGCGTGGAACTGAAAGAGCACTCAGCGCTCAGCCGTCAGCATTCAGCTTTGGGGCCGCGCACCGAAGGGGCTGGGAGGCGCTTGAAGCCGCGCTGAAAGAGCACTCAGGGCTCAGCCGTCAGCATTCAGCTTTGGGGCCGCGCACCGAAGGGGCTGAGAGGCGCTTAAAGCCGCGCTGAAAGAGCACTCAGGGCTCAGCCGTCAGCATTCAGCTTTGGGCCGCGCACCGAAGGGGCTGGGCGGCGCTTAGAGCCGCGCTAAACCTGGAAGGAGGAGCCGCAGCCGCAGGTGTGCTTGACGTTGGGGTTGTTGAACTTGAAGCCGCTGCCCTCGAGGGTTTCCAGGTAATCCACCTCGCAGCCGTCGAGGTACATCAGGCTCATGGGGTCCACAAAGACCTTGAGATCGGTGTACTCAAAGGTCTTATCCTGGGCGGAGCCGTTGTCGAACTGCATCGAGTAGCTGAAGCCGCTGCAGCCGCCTCCCACCACCGCCACGCGCAGGCCGCCGGGAACGGGGGTCTGGGCGCCCATGATTTCCTTGACCTTCTCGATTGCCTTGGGAGTGAGGGTAACCATGCCCTGAGTTTACCATGGGGGCATGAAGATGCGGATGGAACGCGATTCGCTGGGCGAGGTGCCGGTAGCGGCGGCAGCGCTCTGGGGGGCACAGACGCAGCGGGCGGTGGAGAACTATCCCATCAGCGGGATGCGGGCGGCACCGGTATTGATCCAGGCCTATGGGCTGCTCAAGGCGGCCATGGCCGAGGCGAACGGGGAAACCGGACGGCTGCCGAAGGGGAAGGCGCAGGCGATCGCGCGCGCGGCGCGCGAGGTGGCCGCGCACCGGCACGATGGCCAGTTCCCGGTGGACGTGTTCCAGGCGGGCGCGGGGGTGTCGTTCCACATGAATGTGAACGAGGTGCTGGCGCGCCGGGCGTCGCAACTGCTGGGCGGGCGCGGAGTGGATGCGAACGACGAGGTGAACCGCGGGCAGTCCACCAACGACACGTTTCCGAGCGCGATGCGGATGGCGCTGCGGTTCGAGGTGGACGGACTGGCGACGGCGGTTGCGAGCTGCGCGCAGGCGTTCGCGGCCAAGGGGCGGGAGTTCCGCGGGGTGGTGAAGGCCGGGCGGACGCACCTGCAGGACGCGGTGCCGCTGACGCTGGGGCAGGAATTCGGCGGGTATGCAAGCGCGCTGCGGGCGTGCCGGCGGGAACTGGCGCACGCCGGCGACGGATTGCTGGAGTTGGGGCTGGGCGGGAGCGCGGCGGGAACGGGGCTGAACGCCTCCGCAAGGACGACGCGGCTGGCCCTGGCGAAACTGCGGCGAGCCACCGGGCACCGCTGGCGCGCCGCGCCGGATTTGTTCGCAGCGATGCAGAGCCAACTGCCGATGGCGGTGGCCTCGGCGGCGATGCGGAACTTGGCGCTCGAATTGATCCGCATCAGCAACGATCTGCGGCTGCTGGCCAGCGGGCCGCGCACCGGCTTGGCCGAGATTGCGCTGCCGGCGCTGCAGCCGGGGTCTTCGATCATGCCGGGCAAGGTGAACCCGGTGATGCCCGAGATGCTGGCGATGGTCTGCTTCCAGGTGGTGGGCAACGACAGCGCGACGGCCCTGGCGGTGCAGGCAGGCCAGATCGAATTGAACGTGATGATGCCGGCCATGGCCTACGCCACGCTGCAATCCGCCGGGATCATGGCAAAAGCGCTGGAACGGTTCACCGCGACCTGCGTGCGGGGCATCCAGGCCAACCGCAAACGGTGCGCGACCTTCGCCGGGCAAACGATGGCGCTGGCGACGGCGCTGACGCCGGCGTTCGGCTACGCACGGACGGCGAAACTGGTGCAGGAGGCGATGCGGAGCGGGCGGCCGGTGCTGGAGCTGGCGCTGGAGCTGAACCGGAGGGAGAAGGTGCTGCCCGAGGCCGAGGTGAAGCGGCTGCTGCAGCCTAGCGCGGCAGCCAGGACGTGGTGAGGGTGAAGGCGGAACTGGGGTCGGTATCGAGCTGATTGATGAGAAAGCCGCGGCTGCCGGGGAGAATCGAATAGCTGGCCGAGGATTCGGTCAGGCTTTCGGGCGGGTGCAGGTCGAAAAGCGGCCGCGGCGGGCCGAATTGGGGAACCGGACCGACGATCACCGGCACGGACATGAGCGTGGCGCCTGAGAAATACACCAGCTCGCGGCCATCCGCGCTCCATTGCGGCCAATATCCGCCGGCGTTGGAAATCTGCCAATGGGAAGCATGGGCCGGAAAATCTGTGACAAAGACCTCGTAATCGCCGCCATGATTCGCGTCGGTCTCGTAGGCGACCCAACGGCCGTTGGGGGAAAAGGTGCCGCCGTTCTCGCGGGCAGGGGTGCGCGCGACCGGCTGGGGGCGCGGGTTGGCCACGCCGAGAGGAAGCGCCCAGACATCGGTGCTGGTGAGCTTCGCGGTGTCGTCGTACAGGAGGAACTTGCCGTCACGGGAGATGTTGTCGACGCCTTGCACGTCGGAAGAGGGTTGGACCAGTTCGGGGCTGCCGGCGCCGTTGGCGGCTTTGCGCATAATTTTATAGCCTTGGCCGGCATTGGCACTGTAGTAGATCCACTGGCCGTCGGGACTCCATGCCGGACCCACATGGTCGCCGGGGTCAAGGGTGAAACGGCTGCGCGTCCCGGTCGAGGCATCGACGAGCCAGAGGCTGTCGGTGCCGACTTCAGCGTCCGGAATGGCCACTGCGATCATGCGACCGTCCGGCGAGAGCGCGGGGCCGAGGTATTGTCCGGGCGGCGCAATCGCGCGCAGCAGCTTGCCAGCGCGATCGACCTCGATCAACTGCGAGAAGCCGGCGCTGCTGGAACGGACCGCGAGCAGGCCGCTGGCAACGCTGAAGGGAGTATAGCCGGTGGGACCGGCCGTGCCCTCAGGGTTGATTTGCGGCGCCACCGTCCGAGGCGGACCGGTCACGGCCAGCCGGGCAGGATCAAAAGGCTGGGCCACGAGGCCACCATTGAGCGAATAGAGGAGATGACCGGCGGCATATTGCACGTCGGAGTCGGCGGGCAGAGGCATGAGCAAGGTGGAGGCACCGGAATCGAGGGAGCCAACCGCAATATGTGCAGCGCCTTGGCCGCTGCTCTCGATGCTGTAGACAAAGTGGCGACCATCGGGAAGGAAGAAGGGCCAGCGGTCCGAGCCCTCGTCCTTAACAAGCGAGAAGGAGGTGGCGCGGGTGGGGGTGCCGCCGGCCGCCGGAATCCGCATGATGGGCTGGGTGACATCGGGAGTGAACAGAATGGTTCCGTCCGGCGCGCAGGAACCGCCGCGGGCCCCACCCGTCGCCACCGGGCACAGCGATTGCAAGTTGCCAGTGCGGAGATCAACGCGCCTCAATGCGCCTTGGGCAAAAAACGCGATCGAATGACTGTCGGGGGACCAGAACGGAAACTGGCCGCCTTCGGTGCCGGCGATGGGCGCGAACGAGAGCGCATCCAGACGCCGAAGCCACAACGACTGTTTGCCATGGGACCGGGCCTCGAAAACCAACTGGGTGCCGTCAGGGGAGAGCGCGAAGCTGAGGCCGGGGAGCACGTCGGCGGGCGGGGCGAGGGTGAATTGCAATCCGGGCGGTGAAGCGGGGACGGGGCGGCGGAGCCAAGCGGCGGCGAGCAGCGCGGCCAAAGCCAGCACGAGGGCCCAGGGCGCCAGGCGGGCAAGAGGGTTTGGAGCGCGGCTTGGCGCCGAGGGAAGCGCAGCGGCAGCCGGCTCCTGCAGGAGAATGCGGGCGTCGCCGATGGCTTGGAGGCGCTGGCGCGGATCCTTCTTCAGCGTCCGCTGCAGCAGGGCGCGGATGTGCGGCGGCGTGGCAGCGGGAAGCCGGGACCAATCGGGCTCGGCGGTGACGACGGCGGCCAGCACGTCGGTGACGGTCTCACCGTTGAAAGCGGGCGCACCCGCCAGCATCTCGAAAAGCACGCAGCCGAAGGCCCAAATGTCGGCGCGGCGATCCACCGGCTTGCCTTTGGCCTGCTCGGGCGCCATGTAGGCGGCGGTGCCAAGAATGAGGCCCGGCAGCGACGCCATGTGGGTGAGGGTCGGCGAATTGGCGAGGTGGGCGGCAGAGGCGCCATCGGCGGCAAGCGCTTTCGCCAAGCCGAAGTCGAGGAGCTTGAGCGAGCCGTCGGAGCTGAGGCGGAGATTGGCCGGCTTGAGGTCGCGGTGAACGATGCCGCGCTCATGGGCGTATTCGAGCGCCTCGCAGATCTGAAGGGCAAGCGGAACTGCGTCGTCGAACGGGAACGGGCCCTGGAAGGGCGGGCCATCCACCAGCTCCATTGCGAGCGCAAGTTGACCGTCGGCATCTTCGAGGCCGAAGATCGCGGCAATGTGAGGATGGTTGAGGGCGGCGAGGGTTTGGGCCTCACGGCGGAAACGGGCCAAGCGCTCAGGATCCGCGGCCAGCAGCGGCGGCAGCAGCTTGAGCGCGACCTCGCGGTTGAGGCGAGCATCGCGGGCGCGGTACACCTCGCCCATGCCGCCGGCACCCAAGGGCGCAAGGATTTCGTAGGGGCCGATCCTGGTGCCAATGTTCAGCACCGAGACAGTATAGGCGCGGACGCGCTAATAGACGCGGGGGGTGAGGAGGTCGTTGAGGTTGACCGTCTTCCACTCGCCGCGCTTGATGGCGGCACGGATGGCGCCGGCGGACTTGCCGTCCATGGTCTGGCGATAGGCGTAAACGCCCTCCATCAAACAGGTTTCGCAAATGGAGGCGTGGTCGCCGGCGAAGCAATCCAACAGGCTGTGGTGGCCGACTTCTTTGTCGCAATGGCAATAGCAGGGCTGCTGGTACAGGACGCCCCGGATCTTGGCGGCCATGGCGTAGGCCGCTTGGACACGCGGATCCTGGAATTGCTTGGGGTCGAGCGTGCGCGGCAAGGCGCCTTTCAGCGGCAGCTCGGCATGGTAGGCGGGACTGTCGCCGTCGTGGACCACGGGCGCGTCCACGGTGGCCTGGGCGGTGGCCTGGGCTTTGTGCTGCGCGGAATGCTGGGCGGAAGCCGCCACACCCAAGGCAAGGAGAGCAGCCAAGGCAAGAGCGGGAAAGCGCATAAGGCGATTGTATTCTAGTTTGGCCGATGGGGCTGAGGCATCAACTCGAATACGCGCCGGTGCGGGCGGCGCTGGCGGTGATGGAGCGATTGCCGCGCAAGGCCGCGCGCCGGGTGGGGATGGGCATCACCGCGATGTTTTACCATGCGCATCGGCGCTTGGTGCGGGTGGGGCGGCGGAATCTGGAGATTGCGTTTCCCGAGGCGCCGCGGGCGACACGGGAGCGGTGGCTGCGGGAGCTGTACCGACACCTGGGGCGGCAGATGGCGGAATTCTGCCTTTTTCCGAAGCTGACGCGCGAGGCGTTGCCCGAGCTGATGGCCACCGAGGGGCTGGAGCATTACCTGGAGGCGCGGGCACGGGGCAAAGGCGTGCTGGTGCTGACCGCGCACCTGGGGGCGTGGGAGCTTTCGAGTTTTGGACACAGCCTGGCGGGCTATCCGATGAAATTCATCGTGCGGCCGTTGGACAACGCGCCGCTCAACGATTTGGTGCTGCGCTACCGCGGCCTGCACGGCAACCGGCCCATCGGCAAAGGCGAATTCGCGCGGGGATTGCTGCAGGCCATGGCGGCGGGGGAGACGGTGGGGGTGCTGCTCGATCAGAATTCCGCGCCGCCGCAAGGAGTGTTCGTGCCCTATTTCGGCAGGCTGGCGTGCACGGCGGCCGGGCCCGCCAAAATCGCACGGCGGACCGGGGCGGCGGTGGTGCCCGGGTTCACGGTGTGGGAAGCCGCGCGGCAGCAGTACGTGCTCTATTTCGAGCCGGCGATCGAGCTGGCGCAGAGCGATGACGAAGAGGCCGACATCGCCGAAAACACGGCGCGCTTCACGGCGGTGATCGAGCGCTGGGCGAGGAAATACCCCGACCAGTGGCTGTGGGTGCACCGGCGGTGGAAGACGCGGCCGGCGGGCGAAGCGGGGCTGTATTGATGAAGCGCTGGCTCCTGAGGGTGGCTTGGGCGGCGCTGGCCTGGGTGATGCTGTTGGCCGGACTGGGAGGGTTCGGGCTGATAGGTCCGGATGAGCCGCGATATGCCGCGATCGCGGCCGCGATGGCGCGCACGCACGATTGGATCACGCCGCGGCTGTGGGGCGCGGCCTGGTTCGAGAAGCCGGTGCTGTACTACTGGCTGGCCGGGGCGAGCGATCGGCTGCATGGGGCCAGCGCGGCAGCTTCGCGGTTGCCGAATGCGGTGCTCGCGATCCTGATCAGCGTGGCGCTGTGGGCGTTCCTGCAGCGCACCCACAGCGAACGGGCGGGCGCGCTGGCGGGATTCCTGAGCCTGACGTCGGTCTTCATGTTCGGCTTCGGTCGCGCGGCAACCACCGACATGACCCTGACCGCGCCGCTGACGCTGGGCCTGATGCTCCTGTACCTCTGGCTCGGACACGGGGAGGCGCGGTGGCTCCACGGGTGCGCGGCGGCGCTGGCATTGGCGACACTGGCGAAAGGGCCGGTGGCGGTGGTGCTGGCGGCGATGGTTCTGACCGGGTGGGCGGCATGCCGTGGGGAGTGGAGGGTATTCCGGCACGTGCTGCAGAAGGCGCCGATCGCGATTTTCTTCGCGATGGCGGCGCCGTGGTATGCCGCAGTCGAGATCAAGAACCCGCAGTTTTTCAAGGTTTTCTTTTTGCAGCACAATCTCGAGCGCTTCGCCACCAATCGCTTTGAGCATCCGCAGCCGTTCTGGTTTTATGCGCCGGTGCTGCTGCTGGCGCTGCTGCCCTGGACCGGATGGCTGGGCCTGCCGCTCGAAGCGGCTTGGAGGCGCTTGCGGCGCTTGGGGTGGCGCGGGGCTTGGGCCGGCGACGACGCTGCCCTGCCGCGGTATCTGACGTTGTGGCTGCTGGCACCGCTGGTGCTGTTCTCGATTTCGCGCTCGAAGCTGCCGGGGTATCTGCTGCCGGCCGTGCCGGCGGCGATCGGGCTGGTGGCGATTGCGGCTGCGGAGCGCTGGGAACGGCTGCCGCGCTGGCCATTGGCGATCAGCGCGGTGCTGGCGGGGGCGGTGCCGGCGGGATTGCGGCTGGCGCCGTGGATTCTGCTGCCGCAAGGGTCGCGGCCTGCGCTGGCGCAGGCGATGGTGGAAGGACGCGCCGGGCTGCTGGCGGGACTGACGGCGGCGGTGCTGCTGCTGCTGGTCCTGCGGCGGCGGCCAGGGGTGGTGGTGGCGGCGACCTGCATTTTGATGGCCGGCGGGGCGGCGGCTTTGACGCTGGGCCCGCTGCGCGGCGGCGTGGATGCGGCCTTGAGCGGACAAGTGCTGGGCCGCGAACTCGAGGCGCAATGCGGGGTGGCGCTGGCTGGAGGACTGCCGAAGATGTGCGGCAACGTTCCGCTGTACGCGTGGCGGTTGAATCGGGGCATCGAGTACGGAGCGCAGTTCGAGCTGGGGGCGGAGATGGGCGAATGGACGAATGCGGCGGCGCCGGCGAATGCGGTGCTGGTGAGCGACCGCAGTTCCCTTCCCGCGATGATCGCGGCGTGGGGCGGGCAATGCGAAATGGCGCAATTGTCGCGGTTCAATCCCCGAGGGGGCCAGCCGGCGACGTGGACCGCGGTGCGGATCCGCTGCGGCGGTCAGTGATCGGCGTAGCGGCCGTAGGTGAAGACGTGGGGGGCGGGGTGGAAGGCTTCGGCCAACGCCTGGGCGCGGTCGCGATCGGACGCGGAGATCGCCTGCGAGAGCTCAGCTTCGCGGGGGGCGCAGCGCTGGCTGCCTTCGAGCGAGAGGATCATCCAGCGCAGGGCGGTGATGTTGTCCTGCGCGACACCCGCGCCGGCGGCGTAAAGCTGTCCGAGCATGCACTGGGCGTCGTAGATGCCTTGCTCGGCGGCCTCGGCGAAGTATTTCGCGGCTTGGGGCCAATCGGGGGGGCCGGGGCGCCCCTTCACGGCGTGACCTAAATACAGGGCGTAGTCGTAGGCGGCGTCGGCGTGGCCTTGGTCGGCGGCAAGCTGGTACCAGTGCTCGGCGGCGGTCAAATCCTTGGCGACGCCGCGACCGTAGGCGAGGTGGTCGGCCAGTCCGTATTCGCCGACCGGGTCGCCCTGCGCCGCAGCGGCGCGGTACCAGTGAATGGATTGGGAGCGGTCGTGGTGAAGCTGGAAGCCGGTGCCGTACATCCAGCCGAGCTGGGCTTCGGATTGGGCGTCGCCTGCCGCCGCGCCTGCCTGGAAATACTGCAACGCGCGCGGATGGTCGGCGGCAATGGGCCCGAAGCCGTGGGCATAGAGGTTGCCGAGGATGAAATCAGCGTGGCCGACGTGGGCCTCGGCGGCCAAGCGGAGATGCTGCAGGCCGGCGGTGATGTCTTGCTCGACTCCGTCGCCGAACAGGAAGCATTGCCCAAGCTCGGCCTCGGCGGCGACATTGCCGGCGGCGGCGGTCTTCTGATACCAAGCGAAGGCGGCCGCGCTGTCGCTGGGAACGCCGGCAAAGGAGCTGGGAAGACGGGTCATGGCGACGATGGAGCCGGCGCGGGTGCTGGATTGCGGAAGCAGCAGCGCGGGAAACAAGAACAGGAGCGCAAGGTGGCACGGCCAACTTTTGCGGGGCTTCGCCCCGGGCATCCGGCTGCGGCCGCACAGCTGCAGCTGCGCAGGCGGCATGGTCGGCCTCCCCTCGCCTCCAGAGTCGGTGGCCAAAAATTGCCTGCCGGCAGCGAGGCGGGACCCCGGCCCTCGACCTCGATCTTGCCGTGAACGGCAACTCGGTCGCTGTCGCGAGAAGCAGGGCATGAGGACAGGGTATAAGGAATTGGGTGCAGGGGACAGGGCTAAGGCTGCAGGAAGGGGTTGGTGCGGCGCTCGCGGGCGATGGTGGTTTCGGGGCCGTGGCCGGGGACGACGAGGGTTGAATCTGGGAGCGTCAGCAGCGAGCTGTGGATTGAACGCAGGAGGGTGTCGTAGTCGCCGCCGGGAAGATCGGTGCGGCCGATGGAGCCGGCAAAGAGGGTGTCTCCGGCGAGGAGCAGGTCTTGTTGCGGAAGGTACAGCGAGACGCTGCCTGCGGAGTGGCCGGGCGTTTCAATCACCTGGATCGCGCCTAGGCGGGCATTGCGGTCGAGGGCGGCGTCAATAGCGGTGGATTCGGAGGGGGGCAGGCCGAGCAAGCTGGCCTGCCAGCCGAGCAGGCCGTAGAGGCCAAGATCCCGCGGATGAAGCCAGACGGGTGCGCCGGTGCGGCGTTTCAGCTCGGCTGCGCCGCCGATGTGGTCAATGTGGGCGTGGGTGATGAGGATGGCCTCGAGCTTGCACCTGAGGCCGGCCAGGTGGCGCAGGACGACCTCCACCTCGGCACCGGGATCCACGACGGTGGCGGTGCGGGCTTCCGAATCGGAAAGGATGCTGCAGTTGCAGGCCAGCGGACCGACGGCGAACGTGGTTCGCTGCAGGGCCACTATTTCTTCGGTTGGTTCTTGGGCTGGGTGGGGGCGGCCGGGGTTGCACCCAGAATCGAGCGAGCGTTGGGGCGGGTGCCGGCGGAAAGGATGGCCAAGGTGATGCTGGTCAGCATGAACAGCACCGCGCAGACAATGGTGGCCTTGCCGAGGGCGGTTTGGGCGCCGCGCGGGCCGAAGGCGGTCTGGCTGCCCATGCCGCCGAAGGCCGAGGCGATGTCGCCGGCCTTGCCGCTCTGCAGCAGGATGACGGTGATCAGAAAGAAGCAGACCAGGATATGGAGCAGGGTGATGAGAAAGGCCACGGAGCGTCCTTGATGATTTTGACGGAAAGAACTTGGTGCGGAAGGCGGGACTCGAACCCGCATGCCTTGCGGCGCCACCCCCTCAAGATGGTGTGTCTGCCAGTTTCACCACTTCCGCGGAACGCTTCAGTATAGCAGGGGACGACTAGCCGGCATTGGCGGATTTGACCAGGGCGGCGAAGGTGTCGGGGTCGAGGCTGGCGGTGCCGACGAGGCCGCCGTCCACGTCGGGCTGGTCGAGCAAGGCGCGGATGTTGCTGGGCTTGATGGAGCCGCCGTAGAGGATGGTCAAATCCTGGGCGGCCTCCGGGCCGAAGATGTCGCGCGCGCAACGGCGCAGGAAGCGCTGGGCGCCCTCGGCGACTTCAGGGGTGGCGGTGTTGCCGGTGCCGATCGCCCAGACCGGTTCGTAGGCGAGCACGCAGCGGCTGAAGGTGTCGGCCTCCATGCCCCAGAAGGCGCGCTCGAATTGATAGCGCAGGATGAGCTCGGTCTCGTTGTCGCTGCGTTGGGCTTCGGTCTCGCCCACGCAGACGATGGGGGTGAGGGAGGCGGCGAGGGCGGCGCGAACTTTCTTGTGCACGGACTCGTCGGTTTCGCCGAAGAACTGGCGGCGCTCGGAGTGGCCGACGATCACGTGGGAGCATCCGGCGGCGGCGAGCATGGCGGCCGAGACCTCGCCCGTGAACGCGCCCTCGGGCTCCCAATGCAGGTTCTGGCCGGCGATGGCGCAGCCAGAGCCGCGCGCGGCCTCGACGGCTGCCGCCAGGCACGGAAAAGGGGGCGCGACGACGACCAAGCAGGCGCCGCCGTTCGCCGGGAGAAAATCGCGCAGGCGGGCGATGAAGGCGGCAGCCTCGGCGGCAGTCTTGTGCATTTTCCAGTTGGCGACCATCATCGGCCGCCGAGCATGGTTCTTCACGGGCATGGACTATATCTTATCGGTGAGGGCTTCGACGCCGGGGAGGGGGTCTCCAGCTAGGAACTCGAGGGATGCGCCCCCGCCGGTCGAGATGTGGTCGAGCTTGCCCTCGAGGCCGGAGGCGCGGAGCGCGGCCACCGAATCGCCGCCGCCGGCGACGGTGACGCCAGGGCACTCGGCCACGGCGCGCGCTACCGCCAGCGTGCCGGCATCGAAGGGCGGCTTTTCAAAGACGCCCATGGGGCCATTCCAGAAAAGGATGCGGGCGGAGGCGACATGGCGGGCGAAAAGCTCGCGGGTCGCGGGGCCTATGTCGAAGGCCTTGCCGCCTGGAGGGATGGTTTCGACTACGCGCCCATCGTCGAGGACGTGGTCCACCGGCAGGACGATCTGGCCGGGGCGGGCTCGCTCGAGCAGCGCGCGGACTTCGGGGATGCGATCGGGCTCGACCAGCGAGGCGCCGATCTCCCGGCCTTGGGCACGGAGGAAGGTGTAGGCCATGCCGCCGCCGATCAAGAGTTGATCGGCGCGCTGGGCGAGGCTCGAAACGATGGCCAGCTTGTCGCTGGCTTTCGCGCCGCCGAGCAAGACGAGGAAGGGATGCTCGCGGGCATCGCGGATTCGGCCAAGGTACTCGAGTTCGCGCTGCAGCAGAAAGCCGGCGGCGGCCTGGGGAAAAAACCGGGTGACGGCGGAGTTGGACGCATGCGCGCGGTGGGCGGCGCCGAAGGCGTCGTCCACGTAGAGTTCGGCGAGGGCGGCGAGCTGACGGGCGAAGCCGGCATCGTTGGCTTCTTCGCCGAGCTGGAAGCGCAGGTTCTCGACCAGCAGAAAGCCGCCGCGCTCGAGCTTGGCTGACATTTCTTCGGCGCGCGGACCGACGGTCTCCGGGCAGAAGCCGACATTGCGCTCAAGCAGGTGCTCGAGGCGCTCGGCCACCGGGCGCAGGCTGCAGCGGGCGTCGGGCTTGCCCTTGGGGCGGCCGAGATGCGAACAGATCACGGTGCGGGCACCGTGGTCGTGCAGAAACCGGAGGGTGGGCAGCGTGGCCTGCAGGCGGTTGTCGTCGGTGATCACACCGCTGTCGAGCGGAACGTTGAAATCGGCGCGCAGCAGGACGAGAGCCTCGGCGAGGTTGAGGTCGCGCAGCGAAAGTTTCGCCATGGGATCAGCTCGCGAGGCGGGCGAGGAGGTCGCGCATGCGGCAGGAGTATCCCCACTCGTTGTCGTACCAAGCCACGACCTTCACGCAGCGGCCGCCGATGACTTTGGTGAGCTTGGCGTCCACAATCGACGAACGCTCGTCGCCGCGGAAGTCGCAGGAGACCAGTTCCTCCTCTTCGTATCCCAAGATGCCGTTCATGGGCCCGGCGGCTGCGGCCTGAAAGGCGCGGTTCAAAGCCTCGGCGCTGGTGGGCCGCTCGACCCAGGCAACCAGATCGACGACCGAGACGTTCGGGGTCGGAACCCGGAGAGAGAAACCGTCGAGCTTGCCTTTGAGCTCTGGGAGGACGAGGTGCAGCGCCTTGGCCGCGCCGGTCGAGGTGGGGATCAGGTTGATGGCGGCAGCGCGGGCGCGGCGCTTGTCCTTGTGGGGCAGATCGAGGATGCGCTGGTCGTTGGTGTAGGAATGGATGGTGGTCATCGAGCCGGCGACGATACCACATTCGTCATGGACAATCTTGGCCAATGGCGCCAGGCAATTGGTGGTGCAACTGGCGTTGGAGATGATGCGGTGGTTGGCCGGGTCGTAGGCGGCGTCGTTGACGCCGAGCACGAGGGTGACGTCCGCATCGCTGGCGGGGGCCGAAATGACGACCTTTTTCACCGAGCCACGGAGGTGCTTGGCCGCGCCCGCGGCGGTGCTGAACTTGCCGCTGCACTCGGCCACGACGCCGATGCCGGCGGAAGTCCAGTCGAGCTTTTCCGGCTCGGGCTGGGACCAGACCGGGATTTTCTTGCCGTTGACGGCGATGAAATCGGAGCCGGCCTCGACCTGGGCGCCTAAATTGCCCAAAATCGAGTCGTATTTGAGCAGATGGGCGAGGGTGGCCGGAGCGGTGATGTCGTTGACGGCGGCAATCTCGAAGTGCTGGTTTCCGAGCGCGGCCCGGAAAATGTTGCGTCCAATCCGGCCGAAGCCATTGATCCCCACCCGCAGCGGCATGCAATCTCCCTTCGCGATTCATGGTACCACCCGGGATGCATTGCCCCTGGACCACGCCGGGGGCCAAGGCGGCGCGGGCCGACCACATCCCCGCTTCCCTGCCCTAAAATGAGCGCATGGCGGCGCGGGGGCTGGAACCGTACTTGGCAGCGATGCGGCGGCATTACCGCGGGCAGGTGGACCTGGAGCGGTGGTGGCCGGCGGCGAGCCGGTTCGAGGTGATCGTGGGCGCGGTGCTGGTGCAGAACACGGCGTGGGGAAACGTCGAGAAGGCGATGGCGGAGCTGCGGCGGGCGGGGAAACTTTCGATCCGAGGGATCCGCAGCTTGAGCGAGGCCGAGCTGGGCCCGCTGATCCGGAGTGCGGGAACTTGGCGGGTGAAGGCGCGGCGGCTGCGGGGATGGGTGGGGTGGCTCGACCGCGAGCACGGCGGCAGCTTGCGGCGGCTGTTCGCGCAGCCGACGGCAGCGGTGCGGCAGCAACTGCTGCGGGTGCCCGGCATCGGCGAAGAAACGGCGGATGCGATATTGCTGTTCGCCGGAAGGCATGCCAGCTTCGTGATGGACGCCTACACGCGGCGCATCTTCGCGCGCCACGGATTGCCGTCGGATCGTGCCTGGGCGACGGCGGCGCTGCCGGCGCAGGAGCGCGAATATCGGCACATGCATGGGCTGCTGGTGGAGACGGCGAAGCGCTATTGCAAGAAGAAGGCCGCCGACTGCGCGGCATGTCCGCTGCGGGAGCTGCTGCCCTGATGGCCTCACCGCGCCGCAAACGGGTGATCGGGCTCGGCATCTTGTTCGCCGCGATGCTGGTGGTGCTGTTCGCGCCGCAGGCGTGGAGCCTGCACTTCCAGCCCAGCCCGCAGAACGCCTGGCTGCTATTCGTGCTCTCCGCCCTGGGGTTCCTGGGCACGGTGACGCTGGCGCTGATCCTGATGCGCCAAATGGTGAAGTTGTACGCCGAACGGCGCGCCCAAGTGCTGGGAGCGCAATTCAAGACCAAATTGGTGATCGGAGCGCTGGCCCTGAGCTTGACGCCGGTGATTTGCATGTTCGGCTTCACCTACGGGCTGATCAACCGCACGCTGGACAAGTGGTTCAGCCAGCCGGTGCAGACGGTGCGCGACGACAACCAGAGCACGCTCAATCTGCTGACCCAATTCGTCGCCGACAACGCCCAAGCCGAAGCCACGCTGATCGCCGGCAGCCCGGACTTGGGCGCCGGATTGCGCGGCAATCGCTGGGGCGAAGTGGGCGCGGCGCTGGCCCGCCACAAGACCACGCTGGCCGAGGGGTTCGCGGCGGTGCTGGACCCCGGGGGGCGGGTGCTGGCGAGCGTGGACCTGCCGGCTGGATACCACCCGCCGGCGGGGGGCGCCGCCGAACCGGTGGCGGCCGGCCCGCGGCGGGTGATGCTGGGCGGACGTCCGTACCTGATGGCGCGGGCGCGGCTGAGCGGAACCGGCATGGTGGAGGTGGGGATGCCGATTCCGGCCGCGATTCTGCGCCAGATCGCCAAACTGGGGCAAGACCGCGACCGCTACGACCGGCTGACGCGCGAGCGCAAGTCGCTGAAGCTGCTTTATACGATTTACTTGCTGCTGCTCACGCTGGCGGTGCTGTTCGGCGCGACCTGGCTGGCGCTGCATATGTCACGCGCGGTGACGGTGCCGGTGGCCTCGCTGGCGGCGGCGACCGGGGAGTTGGCGCGCGGCAACTTTGCCCATCGCATCGCGGTGGGTCCGCCCGGAGGCAAAGACGAACTCGGGCTGCTGGTGGACTCGTTCAACGGCATGGCGGCCGAGCTCGAAACCAGCCGCGAGCAGCTGCAGGACGCCAACCGGGAGCTGGATGCGCGCCGGCGCTACACCGAGACGCTGCTCGAGAACACGCCGACGGCGGTGATCTCGCTCGACCGGCGCTACCGCATCGAACGGGTGAACTCGGCCCTGCAGCGCCTGTTCGGCGCAACCGGCGCGAGTCCGGGGCGGTTGGAGGAGATTTTCGACGAGGGCAGCTTGCGCGAGGTGCGGCATCTGCTGCGCAAATCCGAGCGCTGGCCGGCGGCGACCGGGCAGATCGAGGTGACCTGCGGCGATGGCCGGCAATTGACGCTGGCGGCGACCGCGGCCGCCATTGGCGGGCAGCGCGGCGGCGCCGGGTACGTGCTCGTGCTCGAGGACTTGACCGATCTGCTGCGCATCCAGAAGACGGCCGCGTGGCGCGAGGTGGCCCAGCGGATCGCGCACGAGATCAAGAATCCGCTGACGCCGATCGCCCTCTCGGCGCAGCGCATCCAGCGGCGGCTGAGCGGCGGCGGCGCGCTGAACGGCGGCGCGGCGGTGATCGCCGAGTGCGCGGCCAGCATTGAGACCGAGGTGCGGTCGCTCGAACGGCTGGTGAACGAGTTCAGCGCCTTCGCGCGCTTTCCCCATGCGCATCCGGTGCCGAGCGATTTGAATGGCATCATCGAACAGGCGCTGCGCGCGTTCGATGGCCGGCTGGAAGGCATCGAGGTGCGCACGCGCTTCGGGGCGATCGGCCCGCTGAGACTCGATCCGGAGGACATGAAACGCGCGTTCATCAATTTGATCGACAATGCCGCGGAGGCGATGCAGGGGTCGCCTTACCGCCAGATCACCCTGGCGACGCAGCAGCTGGAGGGCAGCGTCGAAGCGGTGGTCGCGGACACCGGGCACGGCGTTCCGGCGGAAGCCAAGCAGCGGCTGTTCCTTCCGTACTTTTCGACCAAGGGGCGGGGCACGGGCTTGGGACTGGCGATCGTGCAGCGCATTGTCGAGGAGAATGGAGGAACGCTGCGGGCCGAGGACAATGCGCCGATCGGAGCGCGGTTCATCATCGAGCTGCCGGCGGAGCTGCAGACCGCGAGGGATCCGGGACCGGCGGCCAGGGAATAAGCATGCAGGCACGAATTCTGGTGGTGGATGACGAGGTCGGAATCCAGCAGTCGCTGGCGGGGGTGCTCGGCGACGAGGGGTACCAGGTCGAGACTGTGGGCGATGCCGCCGCGGGGCTGAGGGCGATCGGCGCCGGCAACTTCGATCTCGTGCTGCTCGACATCTGGCTGCCCGACCGCGATGGACTGGAGGTGCTGGCCGAGATCCATGGCCCGGCGGTGATCGTGATCAGCGGCCACGGCAGCATCGAGGGGGCGGTGCGCGCCACCAAGCTGGGCGCCTTCGACTTCCTGGAGAAGCCGCTGAGCATCGAGCGCACTTTGCTGGCCGTGCGGCATGCGATCGAGCAGCGGCAGTTGCGGCAAGAGAACCTGCATCTTCGGCAGCGCTTTGCGTCGGCAGCCGAATTGATCGGCGACAGCGTGCCGGTGCGGGCGCTGCGGCAGCAGATCGCGGTGATGGCCCCGACGAACGGGCGGGTGCTGATCTACGGCGAGAGCGGCACCGGAAAAGAGCTGGTGGCGCGCGCCTTGCATGCGCAAAGCGAGCGCAGCGCGGGCCTCTTCGTGGAGCTGAATTGCGCGGCGATTCCCGAGGACCTGATCGAAAGCGAGCTCTTCGGACACGTGCAGGGCGCGTTCCCGGGCGCGCAGGAGAGCAAGGAGGGCAAGTTCCGGCGGGCCGACCAGGGCACGCTGTTCCTGGACGAGGTCGGCGACATGAGCCTCAAGACGCAGGCCAAGGTGCTGCGCACGCTGGACGAAGGTCGGTTCGAGGTGCTGGGCGCGAGCACGCAGGCGGTGAGCGACGTGCGCATCATCGCCGCCACCAACAAGAACTTGGAGGACGAGATCGCGCGCGGGAACTTCCGCGAGGATTTGTTCTACCGCCTGAACGTCATTCCATTCTTCGTGCCGCCGCTGCGCGAGCGCAAGGAGGACCTGCCGGCCTTGGCGCGGCATTTCTTGACTGAATTCGCCGAGGCCTACGGCCGCAAGTGCCGCGAGTTCAGCCCGGATGCGTTGGCCGGCTTGGCCGAATACAGTTGGCCGGGGAACGTGCGCGAGCTGCGCAACCTGGTGGAACGCATTGCCATCCTGAACCCGACGGCGCGCACGGTCGAGCGCCGCCATCTGCCGCCTTTGGTGCGGCGCGCACGGCAGGCCGAGAACGACTTCGGCTCCTTGCATGAAGCGCGGTCGGCGTACGAGCGCGAGTACATCCAGAAGAAGCTGGAGGAGAACTCGGGAAACATGACGCGGACGGCCGAGGTGCTGGGGCTCGAGCGCAGCCACCTTTACCGGAAGATGAAGAGCCTGGGGATGGGCTCAGCCGAGGGCGGAGCGAACTAGGCGGGCGAGGGCGTCGCGGAACTCGGGGATGCGCGCCGCCATGAAATGGTCGCCGCCCGGGATCCAGGCGCGCTGCTTGGGCGGGGCGAGGCGGGCGAAATAGGCTTCGAGGCTGGCGACCGAGGCGAACTCATCGTGGTCGCCCGAGATCATGAGTTTGGGCCCCTGCCAGCGCCAATCGGCCGGGATTTCGCCACGATCGGCGGGCAAGCCCAGCAGCAGCGCGCAGCGGAGGCCGGTCGGCGCTGAGCGCGCAAGCAGGCGGGCCACCATGGTGGCGCCGAAGGAAAAGCCGCCAACCAACAGCGCAAGCTCCGGGCGGAGCTCGCGCATGCGCGCCATCGCGGCCTCAAGATCCTGCTGCTCGCCCGCGCCGTGGTCGTAGGCGCCGGCGCTGCGCCCGACTCCGCGGAAATTGAAGCGCAGCACCGGCATGCCGAGATCGCACAGCGTGCGGGCGGCCTGGAACACGATGCGGGTGTGCATGGTGCCGCCGTACAGCGGATGCGGATGGCACAGCACCGCCGCCACGCCGGCGGAGGGCGCGGCGCAGTCGTTTAGAATGGACTCCAATTCTCCGGCCGGCCCGGCGAAGCTGCCCGACGTGATCAAGGACATGATCGAGCATAAACTTTTCAGCTTCACGCGTTCGCTGATGGATTTGGATTCGACCACCGGGCAGGAGGGCGAGGCCAGCCGCTTCGTGGCCGAGTTCCTGCGCCAGCAAGGCTTCGAGGTCGAAACCTGGGACGCCGCCCCGGGACGTCCGAACGTGTTCGCACGCGCGGTCGGCTCGGCGCACGTGGTGCTGAGCACGCATCTGGACACGGTGCCGCCGTTCATCCCCAGCTCGGAGGACGCGGATGCGATCCGAGGCCGGGGCGCCTGCGACGCGAAGGGCATCTGCGCGGCTCAAATCTTCGCTGGAATCGAGCTGGCCGGGCGCGGGGTGCGCGATTTCGGCTTCTTGTTCGTGGTGGGCGAAGAGCGCAACAGCGCCGGGGCGCTGGCGGCCAACCCGCGGCAGGCTGATCTCGCGCCCCAGGTCCGCTATTTGATCAACGGCGAGCCCACCGAAAGCAAGCTGGTCCGCGGCGGCAAGGGGGTGCTGCGGCTCAGCCTGAGCGCGCAGGGGCGGGCGGCACACTCGGCGCATCCGGAGCTGGGGGAATCGGCGATTGACAAGCTGCTGGACGCGTTGGCCAAGCTGCGCGCCATCCCGCTTCCGGAAAACGCGGAGTTCGGCGCGGCCACCTTGAATATCGGAATGATCCGCGGCGGGCGCGCGCCGAATGTGATCGCAGACGAAGCCACGGCGGAGCTAATGTACAGGACGGTCCCAGGATGTGAGGCGCTGGAGGCTGAGACCCGACGAGCAATAGAGGGCTTGGCGGCGTGCGAGCGGGTGCTCGAGCTGCCGCCGATTCGGTTGGCGACGCTTCCCGGTTTCGCAACCACAGTGGCGGCGTTCGGGACCGACATCCCCAACCTCGGAAACTGGGGCAAGCCGCTGCTTTTCGGGCCCGGTTCGATCCGCGTGGCCCATACCTCGGACGAATTCATCATGAAGCGGGAGCTGGTGGCGGCGGTGGGAACGTATGTACAGCTAGTGGAAGGCCTGCTGGAGCGGCCAACTCACGGAGAGTAAGGCCAGGTTGGGCGGGCTGGGGCAGAAAAAATTTGGTTGAATTGTCACAAAATTGTGACAAAATCAGCCCCCTCATTAGAATTTCCTAAGAAACTCGATGTGTTTCGCGTGGATGCCTAAAAATTCTTGCGGAATGCCGAGTGGAATTGGGCGATTCTCATGACATCCCGAAGCCGGGTGCTCTACTGGTACACAGCGGAGATCGGCGGGGGACGAGAGAACTTTAGGCAAGACCCAGGGTCCTGGAGAGCCCTTCGTCATGAATCGTATGAATAATGCCCTTCGCATCGCGACTTTTGTCGCCGTCTTGTTGACTGCCACCGTCGGCCTGAGGAATTGGGCGACCGCCAGCGCCGCCACCCCGAACGGCACGCAGATGCTGTTTGCCAACGGCATCGGCGACCCAGCCCCTATGGGGCGCAATGGGATCGGCGATCCAGCCCCCATGGGACTAGCGAAAAACGGCATCGGGGATCCTGCGCCAATGGGCTTCGCGATGAACGGGATCGGCGACCCGGCACCGATGGGAAAAAACGGTATTGGTGACCCGGCTCCGATGGGGAAGAACGGTATTGGTGACCCGGCTCCGATGGGCTTGGCCATGAATGGCATCGGTGATCCGGCGCCCATGGGACTAGCAAAAAATGGCATTGGCGATCCGGCCCCGATGGGGAAAAACGGTATTGGCGACCCGGCTCCGATGGGCCTGGCGATGAATGGCATTGGTGATCCAGCCCCCATGGGAGTAAGCAAAAACGGCATCGGTGACCCAGCCCCCATGTATTTCAATGGCATCGGCGACCCCGCGCCGATGGGCGTTGGACTGACCCAACGGTAAGTTCCAGGGACTCAGGAAAAATTCCTGTTGCACGGACGCCAGACAGCGTTACACTGCTGGCGTGACGCTAAGCACAGCCATTTGGTTGACAGTTTGCGCGGCGGACTTGGTTGCGCTGGCCGCAACGTTCCGGCGCGGTCTGGACCGCGGTTTGCGCTGCCTTCAGCTGTATTTCGCAGTGGCGATCGCGGGCAATTGCTGCACCCATTTCACGCTGCTGCATTACGGGTTCCGGTCACATCAATACGTCTACGCCTACTACGGCGCGGATTTGGCCATCGTCATCCTGGGCTACTTCGTGTTGGCCAGGCTGGTCGAGCTGGCATTCGAAAAATCTTCGGTTAAACTGCCCGGCCTACGCAGCGGCGCGATCGTGCTTTTTACCGGGCTGGCTGTTTGCAGTGGCGTTCTGGTCTACCTGATGCGCGGCAGCCTGAGCACGGCATATTTCGGCCGTGAAATGGAACAGAACTTCTCGTTCCTGGGCATGATCTTGGCGGTGGTGCTCTGCGCCGGCATGAACCTGCTGGCCGTCACCGGCTTGCGATTCCGCAAGGTGGTGCTCTCCTTCAGCGTTCTCTACAGCTCAGGCGCGGTCGCCTACGCAGTGGCCGCGGTGCTGCCGAAGTCGGCCGCGGCGGTTGGATATTACATTGTGCCGGCCACGAGCCTGATTGCGATGGGCTTGATTGCTTGGTCGCTGTGGGTTCCCGAGCCGGTGCGCAATCCGCGCGCGGTGCGGCTGAGCATTCCGGTCGGAGCGGCAGGAGAAGCGGCATGATTTTGGGCAGCCAATTCTTCTCAGCCTTGGTGCTGCTGTTTGGCGCAGCGGTGTTGGCGTACACCACCTTCTCGTTCGCCCATGTCAAGATCACGGATGCCGACATGGAAGAGCTGGACCGGATGCGGAGCGAAGGCCTGCTGCCGGCCACGCCTGACACCATCGCCGACTTCCAACTGCTGCGCAAGAAGATTTCTGATATCGCGCCTGCGGTCTACCTGCGCCAGGAGGCGTGGCTGTACTCGTACTTCTACCTGCTGCGCGCGGCGCGCTGGGCGCGTCCGTCGGCTTGGCTGGACCGCGAACTGCATCGCCTGCATGCCCATCAGGCGCATCATTACCGCGTGGCGCTGACCCGCCTGCACGCCCTGCAGTACCCCACCGTCTAAAGCCCAGCGGGCTGTCCACCGTTGCTCGCTGCCCCGTGTCCGCCTGCGCCTGGCTGAGGCCGTACCGGCGTTGTGCTTCGATTCGGCGGCACGGCCACGTCTTGCGCGGCTGCGCCCCGGGCCACCCGTTGTGGATGCACGTCTGCTGGCTCAGCGGTAGCGGACGCGGGATTCGGGGGTTTCGGGGGCCTTGGCGACGACGGTGATGCCGCTGGGATCGCAGTGGTAGCCGAGGGCGAGATCGCGATCGGGGTCGAGGCCGACGGTGGAACCGGGAGGGATGTGGGCGTTCTTGTCCACGATGGCATGGCGGAGGCGGGCACCGCGGCCGATGACAGCGTTGTCGTGGACGATGCAATCGTCCACGTCGGCCTGCTCCTCCACCACCACATTGTGGCCGAGCACCGAGTCCTTGACCCGTCCGCCGGCGATGATGCAGCCGCCGGCGATCAGCGACTGCAAGGCGATGCCGCGGCGCTGCTCCTCGTCGAAGACGAACTTGGCCGGCGGCTGGTTGAAGTTGGCGCTCATGATCGGCCACGACCAGTTGAACAGGTTCAGCTCCGGGCTGACGCTGCGCAGATCCATGTTGGCGGCGAAATAGGCGGGGATGGTGCCGACATCGCGCCAATAGGGCCGCTCCTCGCCGTAGCCGCGATGCACCGGCAGGCGGTTGCTGTGGAAGTCGTAGGCGAAGACGCGGCAGCGGGAGGCCAGCGCCGGCAGCACCGAGCGGCCAAAGTCATGCGCCCCCGGCTGCTTGGCATCGGCGATGAGAGCCTCGACCAGAATGCTGGTGTTGAAGATATAGTTGCCCATGGAGGCCAGCGCCCAGCCGGGGCGGTCAGCCAACTGGGGCGTGTCCGCGGGCCCTGGCTTCTCGACGAAGGTGCGGATGCGGCGGTCGGCATCGGTCTCGACGACGCCAAAATCGCCCGCGGCCGAGGCCTCGACCGGCATGCAAGCGACCGTGGCGTCAGCGCCGGCCTGGAAATGGAATTCCACCATCTGGCGGATGTTCATCTTGTAGATGTGGTCGGCACCGAAGACGGCGACCGCGTCAGCGCCATATTGCTCAATCAGGTTGAGGTTCTGGTAGATGGCATCGGCGGTGCCGCGGTACCAGAGGTTGCCGAGCTGCATCTGGGCCGGAACAATGGTCGCGAACGAGTCCTGAATGCCGCCCACGAACCACCAGGCGCGCTGGATGTGGCTGATCAGCGACTGCGCTTTGTACTGGGTCATCACGTAGATGGCGGTGATGCCGGAGTTGACCAGGTTGCTGAGGACGAAATCAATGATGCGGTAGCGGCCGCCGAACGGCACCGCCGGCTTGGAGCGGTATTTGGTCAAAGGCTGCAGCCGCTCGCCTCTGCCGCCCGCCAGCACGATGGCGAGAATGCGCTGATGGACGGGGGGAGACACTAGCCGGATTCTAGCAGCAAAGCAGTTCTCGCCAAGACGCCAAGGCCCGGCCACGAACGCCTGGCGCGGGACCCCGCGGGGCTCCGCCCCGAACTCTGGTCCTGACAGGTTCCCGGCTTATCGACGCCGCCTTTCCGCGCCGACTTGGCCCGCGGTGCCAACGGCGCGGCCCCCGCTTGCGGATTCAGGCGCTCGCCAGGAAGAAGCGGTGGATGGCAGGGTCGGGCGAGAGTTCAGGATGGAAGCTGGCGGCGAGGATGTGGCCTTGGCGAACGAGAACCGGCTGGTGCTCGGCGACCGCCAGGACTTCAACGCCCGGGCCGAGGCACTCGAATCGGGGCGCGCGGATGAGGACCGCCTCCACTTGGTGCACGCCGAGAGCCTGGTGGAACTTGGGAAGAACGCGGGCCGAGCGGATCGAGCTGTCGGTTTGCCGGCCGTAGGCGTTGCGCACGACGGTGAGATCGAGCACCCCGAGGGAGGCCTGGGGCGGGTTCGTGACTTCGCGTGCCAAGAGGATGGCGCCGGCGCAGGTGCCGAAGGTGGGACGGCGGCGCACGAAATCGCGAAGGCGGTCGAAGAAATCTCCCTGCCCCAAGAACTTGAGCATGGTCGTGCTCTCGCCGCCGGGAAGGATGAGGGCATCGAGGCCGTCGAGCTGCTCGGGCTTGCGCACCCGCTCGGCGGTGCAGCCCAGGCGCGCAAGAGCGGCGGCATGGGCGTCGAAATCGCCCTGCAGCGCCAGCACGCCGACGCGTTTTGATGGAGCGCTCACCAGCCGCGGGTCTGCAACTGGTCTTCGAGCGCGATGGCGGCGGAATTGATGCCCCGCATGGGCTCGCCCAGCGTTTCGCTGACTTCGAGCAGCACCTTGGGATCGCGGAAATGGGTCGCCGCCTGCACAATGGCGCGGGCGCGCGAGGCCGGATCCTCGGACTTGAAGATGCCCGAACCAACGAAGACGGCTTCGGCGCCGAGTTGCATCACCAGCGCCGCATCGGCAGGGGTGGCGATTCCGCCGGCGGAGAAGTTGGGCACCGGCAGCTTGCCTTCCCGCGCCACGATGCGGACCAATTCGTAGGGCGCGGCCAGCTCCTTGGCGCGGGCATACAGCTCCTCTTCGCCCATGACGGTGAGCTGCTTCATTTCGCGCACGATGGCGCGGATATGGCGGACGGCGTGGACCACGTCTCCGGTACCGGCCTCGCCCTTGGTACGGATCATGGCCGCGCCCTCGCCGATGCGGCGCAGGGCTTCGCCCAGGTTGCGCGCGCCGCAGACGAAGGGGACGGTGAAGGCGTGCTTGTCCACGTGGTGCTCTTCGTCGGCGGGGGTGAGCACCTCGCTCTCGTCAATGTAGTCCACGCCCAGCGATTCAAGCACCTGGGCTTCGACGAAGTGCCCGATGCGGCACTTGGCCATGACCGGGATCGAGACGGTGGCCATGATCTCGCGGATCTTGCGGATGCTGGCCATGCGCGCCACGCCGCCTTCCTTGCGGATGTCGCTGGGGACGCGCTCGAGCGCCATGACCGCGGCGGCGCCGGCTTCTTCGGCGATGCGGGCCTGCTCGGCGTCGGTGACATCCATGATGACGCCGCCCTTGAGCATTTCGGCGAGGCCGGTCTTGAGGCGAAGGCTGGTGGAATCCATCTATAACTCCGGTGAACCGTGGATCGGGGGTCGAACTACTCGGTAAGAAAGAAGGCCAGGGAGATTTCCGTGTTCATGCGCTGAGCGGCGGCTTGGGCATCGGCCAAGCTTTCGGCGTAGCGCCCCTCGCGGCGGGCGCGGTTGCGGTCGGGGTGGTCATCGTAGGCGGGGCCGACGATGGGCAATTGATGCGGATCCTTGGTCTTCCATTCATAGACTTGCCGGCCCGAGGCAATGGCGCGGGCTGCGTCGGCGGGTTCGAGTTTCTCAATGAACACGGCTCTCTCCAGCTTAGTAGATTTCGAACTGCTCTTGGTGGACCTGGGGATCGGGGCGGATGGAGATGGCCTTGCGGGTGAGCTCCTCCATCTCGCGCAGGCGCTGGCCGCCTTGCAGCTTGAGCGTCTTGGCGATCTCCGGATTGACGCGCAGGACCAAATCCTCGCGCTCGATGCCGGGGGCGAGCTTGCGCACTTCGGCGTAGATCTCGTTGCAGATGGTGGTGGCCGATTTCACCAACCCCACGCCGTCGCAGTAGGGGCAGGCGCTGCCGAGGGTGCGCTCGAGGGACTGCTTCACCCGCTTGCGGGTGAGCGCGACCAGGCCGAAGTCGTTGAAATTGAGCACCTTGGAGGGAGCGCGGTCGGCGCGCATGGCCTCCTCGAGGCCTTGCAGCACGCGCTGGCGGTTGCGGCGCTCGTCCATATCGATGAAATCAATCACAATGATGCCGCCGAGGTCGCGCAGGCGAATCTGGCGCACGATCTCCTGGATGGCCTCGAGATTGGTCTTCACGATGGTGTCTTCCAGCCGGTTGGAGCGGCCGACGTACTTGCCGGTGTTGACGTCAATGGCCACCAGCGCCTCGGTCTGGTTGAGCACGATGTAGCCGCCGCTCTTCAGCCAGACCTTGCTCTTGAGCGCATTGTTGATCTCCTGCTGGATGCCGAAGTGCTCGAACATGGGTTCGTCGCGGGTGTAAAGGCGGACGCGCGAGGCCAAGGCCGGCATGAAATAGTTCACGAACTTGACGATGCGCTGGTACTGCTCGTCGGTGTCCACGTGGATCTGGTGGAAGTCGGTCGAGAGCTGGTCGCGCAAGGTGCGCTCGACCAAGTTGAGGTCGTGGTGCAGCAGCGCGGGCGAGCGCATTTCCTCGAATTGCTGGCGCAGATCGTTCCACTGATTGGCGAGCAGACGGATGTCGGCGAGCAGCTCCTCGTCGGTGGCGCCGGCGCTGGCGGTGCGCACGATGAAGCCGCCGGGGAGATCCTTGCTGTTCTCGAGGATGAGGCGTTTCAGCCGGGCGCGCTCCTCATCGCTGGAGATGCGGCGGGAGACGCCGATGTGATGGGTCGTCGGCATGTAGACCAGGAAACGGCCGGGAAGCGCGAGGTGGCTGGTGATGCGCGCCCCCTTCTTGCCGATGGGCTCCTTGGCGATCTGGACCAGAATCTCCTGGCCGGCGCGGAGCAGATCACTGATCAGGCGGGGGGAGGAGTTCTTGCCGGATTCGCGGGGCTCGGGGCGCGCTTCCGGGATGGCCTCGGGGCGCGGAGCTTCGGCGCCGGCCTCGGCAGGCCGGGGAGCGTCGCCCTGGGGCCGGCGATCGCGGCCGCCACGGCGGCGGCGGCGGCCGCGGCCGCGGCCCGCGTCGCGGCGGCCGGGGGCCTGCATGCGGGCCTCGCCGGCTTCGGCGCGAACGGAAGCCTCGGCATCCGCTTCCGCCGGCGAGGCGTCGGAAGCGCGAGCGTCGTCGAAGGCTTCCGCCGGTTCGGGAGACGAGTCATCGTCGAACGCAGCCGCTTCGTCAGCCTCGGGCAGGTCCAGGGGCTCGGGCTCGTCGGCGATGGCGTCGGGCTGGATGCGGTCGTGCTCGAACTCCTGACGCTGCTGCTCGGCGGTCGGGGGCTCGAGCTCGGCCATGTCATCGGGCGCATTGCGGTACTTGGCCAACGACTCTCCCGGCAGCACGAAGGCGGGCGCTTCGACGGCCAACGCACCCGCCATGGCATCGTCGGCGGTTCCAGCTGGCGCGATCGGCGCCGGCGCCGCGGGCGCTGGGGCATGGCGGTACTTGGCAAGGGATTCGCCGGGGAGGGTGAATGCGTCGCCGGGTTCCGGCAGCGGGGCTTCGCTGGCGGGCACGGGAGAGGCGGCGTCGGGGCGCGCGAATTTCTCCTCGGGGATGCTGAAACGGCCCCGTTCGCCGCGGCGGCCGCGGTCGCGGCGCGGGCGTTCGGGTTCAGAAGCGGGCACGGCCGGGGGAACTGCAGCTTCGGGGCCGGTTTCGGCGCGGGCGACGGCGTTTTCGGCCTCGCTGACCACGCGGTCGTATTCTTCGCTGTCCTCAAAGAAATCGGAGACGTAAAGGAAGGCGTCGCGTTCCAGACCGACATCCACGAAGGCCGACTGCATGCCGGGCAGGACGCGGGTGACGCGGCCCTTGTAGATGGCGCCGGCGAGCGAGTATTCCTTTTCACGCTCGAAGTAGACTTCGGCGACGGCGCCGTCTTCGGCGAGGGCTAGGCGGGTTTCATGCGGGGTGGACGAGACATACAGTTCTTTGGTCAATGCACTCTCCTCAGCGCCGGGAGCCGTTCAGCGGCTGCGACCGGGCGCGCAATCAGTTGACGTAGCGGGCGGCACGGATATTCATGACCATGCCGAGGGCAACGAACGTGAACAAAAGCGACGATCCTCCGGAACTCATCAGCGGCAGCGGGATGCCGGTCACCGGCATCAGCCCCACCACCATTCCAACGTTAATGACGACATGGAAGGCCAGCACCGCCACCACGCCCATGACCACCATGCCGGCGCTGCGGTCGGGGGCGATCTGGGCGTTATGCACCAGCCGCACCAGCACCAGCAGGTAGAGGCCGAGCAGCGCCAGCGCCCCCGCAAAACCGTACTCTTCGGCAAAGGCGGCGAAAATGAAATCGGTATGCGGAACGGGAAGAAACTCGCCCCGCGTCTGTGTCCCTTGGGCCATGCCCTGGCCCCACAATCCTCCTGCACCCACGGCGATCTTGGACTGCAAAACCTGGTAGCCGCTGCCCAACGGATCAGAATCGGGCTGCAAGAACCCGATCAGGCGTCCGCGTTGGTAGGGATGCATTCCGTACCAGGCAATCGGCATCAACAATAGAGCGCCCAGCGCCAACACGGCGAATTGCCGCCAGCGCAGGCCGCCCAAAAACAAACCCATGATCGCGATCGGCACGTAGGTGAGGGCCGTGCCCAAGTCGGGTTCGAGCAGGACCAGCCCCGCCGGCAACCCCACCAGCAGCGCCACCCGCACCACATCCTTCCAGGCGAGGGATAAGCGCGCTTCACCGCAGTACCGCGCAACCACCACAATTATAACGAGTTTCACGAACTCCGACACCTGCAGGTGGGTGCCGGCCACGGGAATCCAGCGGCGGGAGCCAAAGACGGCACGCCCGATCACCAGCACCCCGCCCAGCACCGCCACGGAGACGACATAAAGCCAGGGACTGGCCTCGAGAATGAGCTTGTAGTCGAGGCGGCTGAACCCCAGCAGCAGCACGATGCCGGTGATGAGGAAATACACCTGCTTGCTCCACACCGGGGCGAACTTGGTGGCCAGCGTCGCGCTGTGGATCTCGGCGATGCCGATGACCGAGATGGCCAGGACGAGGGCAAACAGCGTCCAATCCATGTCGCGCCACCGCATGGCTATTGTCCCTGTCCCGCGCTTGGGGTGGCAACCGCTTGCGGGCGATTGCGGGATTGGTAATAGGCTTGGACCACCTTGGCCGCGATCTGCGCGGCAAACGAACCCTCGGCGCCGCGCTGGAAGAGCACGCAGACGGCGATTTCGGGGTTCTCGACCGGTGAAACGCCCACGAACCAAGCATTGTCCACAAAGGCGCGATGGGAGCCGGTGATGGTCTTGAGCACGCTGTTGGAAATGGTCTGGGCGGTCCCGGTCTTGCCGCCGAAATCCACGCCTTGCAGGTGGGCGCTGGCGGCGGTGCCGCCATCGTTGACCACGCCGCGCATGCCGGCAGTGATGGTCGAGACGGTGACCGGGGTGAGCGGGAAGTCGAAGCCGGCGTCCGGCGCCGACTGAGCCAGATGCGGGCGCGGGAACTTGCCGCCGCTGGCAATGCCGCCGGCCAGGCGGGCCAGCTGGATCGGGGTGGCGGTGAGGGCGCCTTGCCCGATCGAGACGTTGACGGTTTCCCCGCGGAACCAGGGTTGGCGGAAGCGGCGCTGCTTCCATTGCGGCGTGGGCACCAGGCCGCGGGCCTCCTGCGGCAAGTCCACGCCGGTGGGCTGGCCAAGACCGAGCGCGCTGGCGTACTTGTCGATGACGTTGATGCCGAGTTCGCTGCCAAGCGTGTAAAAATAGACGTCGCAGGATTGGGTGATGGCCTGGCGGATGTTGAGCACGCCGTGAACTTGGTGGCGAGCGGCGATCCAGCATTTGTACGTCGTGCCGTAGTAGCTGAACGCGCCTTGGCAATTCACGGTCTTGTCTTCGGCGACGTTTTCCTGCAGGCCCGCCACCGACATCACCAACTTGAAGACCGAGCCCGGCGCCAACTGCGCCTGGATGGCCTTGTTCAGCAGCGGATGCTCGGGATCGGTGATCCATTGCTGCCACTGGGCCGAGGTCAGACCCTGGGCAAAAAGATTGGGATCAAAGGTTGGGCGGCTGACCATGGCGAGCACGCTGCCATCGCGGGGATCGAGCGCCACCACCGCGCCGGGACGGTCGCCAATGGCCAGCTCGGCGGCCATTTGGACATCTTCATCCATGGTCAGGTGAAGATCCTGGCCAGGCTGCGGGGCCTGATCCGAGAGGGTGCCGACGACACGGCCGAGGCTGTCCACCAGGACGCGACGCTCGCCATCGGTGCCCATCAGGGTGCGGTTGTAGTAGGCCTCGAGCCCGGACTTGCCCACCACGGCGCCCGGCTGCAATTGCCCGCTGGCCAACTGCCGGGCGTCGGGCTCGCCCACATAGCCGATGACATTGGCGGCGAAGCCGTTTTTCGGGTAGAGGCGTCGGCTCGCCATGATGGTCTCGAGCTCGGGGAACTCGTCGCGATGGGCGGCGATGAAAGCTTCGTCGGCGACGGTGATGTCCTGCTTGACCGGAATCGGGCGGTATACCGGCGCGGCGTGGAAGCGCTCGACGGCGGCGTCGAGATCGTCGAGCGAGAGATGCAGGCCATCGGCGATGGCCGGCAGATCGGCGTGCCAGCCGGCATTGGTGTCGCGCATCAGATAGGCGTTGAACGACGGATAGTTATCGACGAGCAGCCGCCCGCGGCGATCGAAAATACGGCCGCGCGGCGCCGGGATGGGCTCGGTGCGAATGCGGTTGTGCTGGGCCAGCAGCGCGTACTTGCTGGCCTGCAGCACTTGAAGCTGCCAGAGGCCGAAGACCAAGCCCAGGAAGGCCAGGACGATGACGTACTCGGCGGCGACCAGGCGCTGGGGCGGGAGCTTGTCTTTGCGGTCGAGGATTTCCATCGCCGGCAGCTACATCCAGGAGCGGAAGCGGTCCATGCCGCGGAATAGGATCACCGCCACGATGGCATTGACCGTGGCTGCCAGCGCGGTCGCCGCGCCGCGCCAAGGAACCGGGGTGCCGAGCAGGTAGCGCTCGAACAGAAACAAGATGGCGCGATTGGCTTCGTAGCAGCCGAAGACCATCAGCAAGCGGATGCCGGCGTGGTCGGCATCCATTTTCGAACCGAAGGAGGCCTCGAGGTAGCCGATCAGCGTCTTGGCGATGCCGTTGACGCCGAGGGCGAGGTGGGAGAGGCTGTCTTGCGCGATGCCGAGCAGCGCCCCCACCAGCGAGGCGCTGGACTGGTTGCGCGTAGTGATCGCCCAGTACACCACGACCAGCAGCGGCAGATCCAGGTAGACCGCGGCGTGCACCAGCACCGGCAAATATGCCTGCAGCGCCAGCGCCAAGGCAATGAAGATGGGGAAGAACAGCGGCGGGAAGCGGAACACCGCCGCTTCGGCACGGGAGGTGCTGAAGATCTGGGGCACTGCAACGTTATTGTAGCTGGACGGAGCGCAGGACTGAAGGTGGCGAAAAAGGGACAGGGGGCCATGCCCATGGAGGGAGGATCGGTCGCTCCCCACGGGCTGTTATGCTTCCTGCAGGATGCGCTTGGACAAGTGGCTATGGGCCGCGCGATTCTTCAAGACCCGTGCACTCGCGTCCCGCGCCTGCGATCTGGGCCGCATCACGCTGAACGAACACGCTGCCAAGCCGGCGCGCGAGTTGCGCGCTGGCGATCATCTCCGCATCGCCAACGATTCCGGCCTGTTTGAAATCGAGGTGCTTGCGCTCAGCGAAATTCGCGGCCCGGCCGCAGCGGCACAGACGCTCTATGGCGAAACCGAGGCCAGCCGCGCCGCGCGGATGCAGGCCGCCGCCGAGCGCAAGCTGCAATTTGGCGGCGAGCCAAGCCCAACCCGGCGCCCGACGAAGCGCGAGCGCCGCCTCATCCATCGCTTCCGCGGCACGCACTGACTGGCGCGGGACCCGCGCAAAGTGACGGCGAGCTGTCCATGGGGGACCGGCGGCGCGTCGGACAACCAGCTCCGGCAATGGGAGCCCCGCGCGCCGCCGGTAGGCGGGAACCGGTCAAAGTTTTTCCGCCTTTGATGAGAAGAATGCGGCGCGGGGAAAAGCTTGCAATTTATTTTTGCCGGCCACGGGCAGCAGGCGTAGGATGAAGGCAGAAGCACCTCATGGCGTGGCTCACCAAGACGAGGCTTGCGGCGGGTTGGTATGAATCGAGCGGGGCCGCCCGCTTCGGTTTCGATCGCAAGCACGCCCACGCCATCGCCCGATGCGCCAAGCCGGGACATCACGCGGAGTTGATGCTGGCCCAGGGGTGCGCCCAAGGATCGGCGGAAGCCTGGGAGGAGTTCTGGCGGGTGTACCAGCCGCGGCTGCGGCGGGCCGCACGCGCGCTCACCCGCGATGAAGTGCGCGGCGACGAGCTGGCCGACGGGCTGCTCGGCGATCTGTTCGGGATGCCCAAGCGCGATGGCACCCGCAACTCGAAGCTGGCCGCCTATTCCGGCCTAGGCAGCCTGGAGGGATGGCTCTCGGCGCTGCTGGCGCAAGCCCACATTGAGCGCTGGCGGCGCGATCGGCGCAGTGTGAGCCTGGAAGATTGCTCGCCGCTGCTGAATTCGTTGGCTGCGGCCCAGCCGGAAGCATCGGAGACGGAATGGGCGCGGCCGCTCGATCGGGCGCTGGGCTCGGCGTTGCAGGGCCTGCACGCGCCCGAACGGCTGCTGTTGAGCCTTTATTTCTTGGACGGCCAGACGCTGGCCGCGATCGCCGTACTGCACGGCGTGCATGAGTCCACGATCAGCCGGCGGCTGGAGCGGTCGCTCGAGCGGCTGAGAAAACAGACGCGGCGCGAGCTGGGGCGCGGCGGGCTGCGGCCGGCGGCGGCGGAGGCGGCGATGCGAAGCGATCCACGCTGGCTGCGACTCGATGTGCGTGAAGCGCTGCAGCCGAGGCACGGGCATTGAGATGAGATTCGATTCCCATCCCGACGCCAATCAAATTGCGGCCTGCATCGAGGGCCGGCTCGCGCCGAGGCAGGCGCGCGCTCTGCGGCGGCACCTGGGCCGCTGCGCCGCGTGCCGCCAGTGGGCGGCATGCACCAGCACGCTGTGCGTGCGCAGCGGCGTGGCGGCGCCTCCAGTCGGAACGCCTCGAACTGCTCTCGGATACTGGATTGCCACGCCGCTTGCTTTGGCCGCGAGCGTGGTGGTGGTGGCCGGTGTGCTGTGGCGCGCGCCGGTGGCGGTGCAGGCGCCGCCAGCGAAGATGGCCACGCCGGCGCGCGCGGCGGCGCGGGTGGTGATTGCGCAACCCAAGCCGGCGGCGCGCCGCGCGCCGAGGCGCGTGGCGGCGGCACAACCCGGAATGGGAGCCGTGCAGCCGGCTGGAAGACCGGATTCGCCAAACAGCGATGCAGGACAGGCTCTGCGCTCCCAGGATCTGCCGCAGCCGGCGGAGGAGTTGGCGGTGGCGCCGGCATTCGATTTCACGCCTCTGGCAAGCGGGTTCGCGGACCAGCCGGCGCAGCGCGGAGCCCAGGCCGAACTGGCGGCTTGGGGAGGTGCGACGCCGTTCCAGCCCATCCGCAGCGAGCCGGTGGCGACCGCCTTGCTGCCGCCGGTCGTGGCGCGCGGCGGCATGGCCCCGGCATCGGGCCCGGCATCGGGAATGGCGCTGGGCTGGGCCATTTCGCGGGGCGGACAGGTGCTGCGATCGATTGGCTCGGGGCTGTGGGCAACGGTTCCCTTGGTGCCGGGCGTGCACTTCCGCGCGCTGGCCAGCGCGGGGCGCGCGATCTGGGCCGGAGGCCGCAGCGATCAGGTCTATGTCTCCCCCGACCAAGGCGCGCATTGGACCCAGGTGGTGCTGCCCGAGGTGGGGACCGCGCCGCAGGATTTGGCTTCAATCAGCGCCAGCGACGAAGCCCATGTGACCATCGCCGACGGCAATGGACGGGAGTGGAGCACCCGCGACGGCGGGGCTTCGTGGGTCGTGACCAAGCGCTAGCCTGCTGTGGCTTGCCGCAGAAAGTCGGTCAGCAGCGACCAAGCCAAGGCGGCCGAGGGGGCGTGGTAGGCGGAACGCTCTTCGCAAAAGAATCCATGGCCGGCGGCGGAGAAGGTGCAATCGGTGAATTCCTTGCCGTGGGCGCGCAGCAAGTCGGCGAATTCGGCGCGCTGGGCAGGCGGAATGTGCTGATCCTGATCACCCCAGAGCAGCAAAAGCGGTGCGGCGACAGCGGGGATACACTCTCGGAGGCTGAGCAGGCTGCCGCCATAGAAGGACGCCGCCGCACGAAGTTGCAGCGCGGCCGCGGCGCGAATCGCCACGCGGCCGCCCATGCAGAAGCCAACGGCCACCATGGCGGACGTGCCTTGGGCCGCGAGCCAGGCCGCGCAGGCGCGCAGGTCCGCTTCCTGGCCGGCGGCGGTCATGGCATTCATGTGTGGCAGCGCGGTGCGGAAATCGCTGTAGTCGCCGACGAAGCCGGGCGCAGTGCGGTGGTACAGCTCGGGCGCGATGCAGCGGTACCCGGCGGCGCCGAGCCGGTCGGCAACGGATTGGATATGGGCGTTCACGCCGAAGGCCTCCTGCAGCACGATCGCCCCCGACGCGCCCGAGCCCACCGCGTACGCGCGCATTGCGGTTCCGTCCTCGACAGCAAGTTCAGTCCACTTCCCTGCCCGCATGCGATGATGATAGCCAAATGGGTGGCTTCGAGCACGTCGCCGAATTGGTCGCGGGCATGGCCTTGGTGCTGTTCCTGCTTCGCGACGCCTTCGAGACCATGATCCTGCCGCGGCGGCTGAACGGGCGATTCCGCTTCACCCGCACCTATTTCCGCGGCATCTGGCCGATGTGGGCGCGGAGCGTGGACCGGACGCTGAGCGGGCGGCGGCGGGAGTCGGCGCTGAGCCTGTTCGGCCCGCTCTCGATGCTGATGCTGTTCGTGCTGTGGGCGGTGGGACTGATCCTGGGCTTCGCGCTGGTGTACTACGGGCTGGGCTCGCCCCTGCGCACCAGCGAGGCGCTGAGCGGCTTCGGCATGGATTTCTACCTCAGCGGCGTGATGTTCCTCACGCTGGGGCTGGGCAACGCCGTGCCGCACGGGGATTGGGCGCGGGTGCTGGCGGTATGCGAAGGCGGACTCGGGTTCGGCTTCGTGGCGGTGATCATCAGCTACCTGCCGGTGCTCTACAGCGGCTTCTCGAACCGAGAAGCCAACATCTCGATGCTGGACGCGCGCGCGGGCTCGCCGCCCTCGGCCAGCGAGCTGCTTCGCCGGCATGCCGGGAACCTCGATCAGCTCGAGGCCTACCTCGCCGAATGGGAGCGCTGGTCGGCGCAATTGCTGGAGAGCCACATTTCCTATCCGGTGCTGGGGTTCTTCCGCTCGCAGCACACCAACCAATCTTGGCTGGCCGCGCTGACCAGCATCCTCGACGCGACCGCGCTGCTGCTGGCCGGATGCGAGGAGGGCTGCACGCGGCAGGCGCAGTTGACGTTTGCCATGGCCCGGCACGCCGTGGTGGACTTGGCGCAGATTTTCATCCGGCAACTGCCGGGCAACGCGCATGATCGGCTGCCAGCGGCGGAGCTGGAGAAGCTGCGGGCGCTGCTCGCCGAGGCCGGCCTGCGGCTCCGGCTGGAAGGCCGGGGCGCGGAGCGGCTGGCCGAGCTGCGCGCGCTCTACGAGCCGCACGTGCACGGCATCGCCCACAACCTGCGGCTGACGCCGCCGCGCTGGATCGGAGATGCCAACGCGCCGGACAACTGGCAGCGCAGCCCCTGGGAGCGCACGGTCTCGAACGCCGGCCGCTGGGAGCGCACGCCGGTGGACCGGCACTTCTAGGCACGGCAGGCAACGCAGGCACTGCAGGCAAAGCAGGCACTGCGGGCACTGCAGGCACTGCAGGCACTGCCGGCATTGCCGGAAGTGCGTCCGCGGTGTAGCTCGGGTGCGCCGGTGGCTGGCGGCGAACGGCGAGCCGCCTAATTTGCTGGCCTAGCTCGCCAAGGCGCGCAGGAATTGTGCGGCGACGAGCGGGGCGGCGAAGGCGGCGGCGCGGCGCTGGCCGGAGGCGCCTTGATCGCTGCGCAGGGCGGCGTCACCAACCAGCAAGTCGAGCAGACGGGCGAGTTCGGCGGCGTCGCCGGGGGTAAACAGGCACCCGCACGCGGGCTCGGGGACGACTTCGGGCACGGCGGCGGCGCGGGCAGCGACGATGGGAAGCCCGGCCGCCATGGCTTCGAGCAGCACGATGCCGAATCCCTCCTGGCGGCTGGGCAAACAGAAGACATCCGCGTTGCGGTACTCTTCGGCCAGCCGCGAGCGGTCAATGTGGCCGAGAAAGCGGACGCGGCCGTCGAGGCGCAACCGGCGGGACAAGCCGCGCAGGCGGGCCAACTCGGGCCCCGCGCCCACAACGCGGATTTCGGCGTTCGAATGGAGCTGGGCGGCGGCGCGCAGCAGGGTGGCCACGTCCTTGCGGGGATACAGATGGGCGACGCAGAGCACACGCGGCCGCAGGTGGGCGTGCCGAGGGGCGGCGGCAAGCAGCGCGCGCCAGGCGTCGAAGTCGAGCATCTCCGGCACCACCCGGATGCGGTCGGCGGCCACGCCGTAATTGCGTTCGATGGCGCTGGCAGCGTATCGGCTGGTGGCAATGACGCGGTCGGCGCTGCGGGCGCGGGTGCGCTCCCAACGAGCTTGGAGCGCCAGGCTGATGCGCGCCCAGCCCCGCTCGTGGCGGCTCTCCTCGGCCAGCACGCCCTTGATGGCCGCGATCGAACGGGGCGCGCCTAGAAAAAGGCCGTCCAGATCGAAGCCCACCACGGTGTCGTGGGTGTTGATGCCCCGCAGCCGGAGATTGAACCAGAGCCGCCGCCAGGCCCCCAAGGCGCGGCTGGGGGCGAGCAGCGTGACCTCATGCCCCAGCTCGAGCAATGCCCGGCGCAAGGCGGCGATGCCGACGTAGGTGCCGCTGCCTTCGCGCACGTTGGCAGGCGTGCCGGAGACAAACAGCAGGCGCTGGGGAGCGGAATCTGACATGAGTCCGTTCCCTAGTCTACGTGCTTCTACTGTCGGCTTGCCGTTCAGTTGCGGTTGAACGCAGCCAGCGGCCCGGATTTGAGCGCCTCGAACCTGGCCAGCACGGCATCGAGCTCCTTCGAGAGGTCGTCGAAGACGGCGTAGGTCTGGTCGGTGGGGCGGGCGTCGTAGCTGCCCTCGATCACCCCCATCAGGTGGCCGATGCGGTTGTTGAGCTTGATGGGGAAGTTCAGCGGGTCTTCGCTGGCGTGGCTCTTGGGCTGGTAGATGGTCTCCTCGATGTCGGTCAACTGCGCAATCAGCGCGTTGCCTTGGTCGGCAAGCGCGGGGTTGCTGGCCAGGCGTTGGCGGACCTGATCGCGCAGCGCGCGCACATCAATTACGGCCTGGTTGGCGCGGCTCTCGGCCGCGACCACCTTCTGGTCGAGGTCGAACTCGGCCTGCAGGTCGGCCTGGGTCGCCGAGGAGTGCGGGTTGGCCAGCACGCGGAACGGCACCGTCTGGGCCACGCCGTCGGCCGTGATGCGAGCAGAGTAGGCTCCCGGAACGGCTTCCGGGCCGCTGGAGATATTCGCTCCCCACAACACCATGCCGGGGAAGCTGGTGGCGCCGGGGTAGCGGAGGTTCCAGGTGAATTGATTCAGGCCGGCCGAGGCGGTGGGGGCTGCCGGGCCGCCGCGGCCGCGGCCGCCGCCGCCCGCGGGTGCGGCATTGGCGCCGCCGCGTCCGCCGCGCGCCGGGCCGGAGAAACCGGCGACCTTGGCGCCCTTGCTGTCGAGAATCTCGACCGTGACCTTCTGGGCCGCGGACGGCAGCAAATAATCGAGGGTGAGGCCGCGGCTGCCGCGGGGGGCGTCCTGCGGAGCAAACAGGTGCAGGCTCGAGCTCGAGGCGATCTGCGGGGTGAGCTGGCGCAGGATGTCCATGTTCTGCAGCGACCAGAAGCCGCGGCCCATGGTCGAAATGACGACATCGTGGGCCGCGACGGCAATGTCGGAGACCTGCTGGTCGGGCATGTTCAGCGACAGCGGCTGCCACTGGTCGCCGTCGTTGAAGGAAACGTAGAAGCCGTGCTCGGTGCCGGCGTACAGCAGGCCGGGGCGCACGGGATCCGCGCGCACGGCGTGGACGAAATCGCCAGCGGGCAGCCCGCCGACGATTGAAGCCCAGGTCGCTCCCCAATCGCGGGTGCGGAAGATGTAGGGCTTGCGGTCATCCTGGAGGTAGCGTTTCACCGCAACGTACGCGGTGCCCGCCGCCAAGGGCGAGGCCTCGATCAAACTGACGCGCCCCAGGTGCGGCATTTCGGGCGGGGTGACGTTCTTCCAGCTCTTGCCGCCATCGCGGGTGAGGTAGACAAGGCCGTCGTCGGAGCCCGTCCAAATCGAGCCCGCGACCTTGCGCGAGGGCGCGATGGTGAAGATGGTGGCGTAGACCTCCGGGCCGTTCATGTCGTGGGTGATGGGACCGCCGGAATCGCCCAGCGTCTGGGGATCGTGGAGGGTGAGGTCGGGGCTGATCTTGGTCCAGCTCTGGCCGTCGTTGGTGGTCATCCAGAGATGCTGGGACGAGGTGTAGAGCTTGTGCGGATCGAAGTTGTCGAAGACGATGGGATAGGTCCATTGCCAGCGCTCGGGGAGCGAGGCGGAATTTTCGCCCGAGAAGAAGCGCGGGTAAGGCTCGATGTCGCGGCTTTGGTCGGTGCGGCGGTCGAACTTGGTGAGGAGCGCGCCCTGGCTGCCGCCATAAATGATGTCGGGATTGGTGGGGCTGGGGGCAAGGTAGCCACTCTCGCCGCCGCCCACATCGTAGAACGGCGCCCACATGCCACGCCCGCCGCGGCCGCCTGCGGCCGAGCTCTGCACGCAGATGGTGCCGCTGTCCTGCTGCGCGCCGCAGACTTGGTAGGGATCATCCTTGGTGAGGGCGACGTGGTAAATTTGGGCGGTGGAATAGGTTTCGGGGCTCCAGGTGGCGCCGCCGTTGACCGAAATGGTCGCGCCGCTGTCGTTCGAAACGATCATGCGCTGATCGTTGCCGGGATCAATCCAGAGGGCGTGAGTGTCGCCGCCGCGCACTTGCCGCCAAGTCTTGCCGCCATCGGTCGAACGGTAGAAGCCGACGTTGCCGCCGTAGACGGTGTCCTTCTTCTGCGGATCGGCGATGATATCGCTGAAGTAGAAGGCGCGCTGGCGCAGGGTGTTTTCGTCGTTGACCCGGGTCCAGGTCGCGCCGGCGTCATCGGAGCGGTAGACGCCGCCGTCGTGGGCTTCGACCAAGGCGTAGAGGCGGTCCGAGTCCACGCCGGACACGGCGATGCCGATCTTGCCGATCACGCCCGAGGGCAGGCCGGGGTTGCGGGTGATCTCGGTCCAATTCGCGCCGCCATCGGTGGACTTGAACAAGCCGCTGCCCGGACCGCCGCTCGACATGCCCCAAGAGGTGCGCCACGACTCCCACAGCGCGGCGTAGAGCACCTGCGGATGCTTCGGATCCATGGCCAGATCGACGGCGCCCGTCTTATCGTCGCGGAAAAGGATCTTGCTCCAGTTCGCGCCGCCATCGGTGGATTTGAAGACGCCGCGCTCGGAGTTCGGCGCGGAGGGATGGCCGAGGGCGGCCACGTAGACCAGGTCGGGGTTGGCCGGGTCCACCACGATCTTTGAAATGATCTGCGAATCGTCGAGGCCGATGTGGCGCCAAGTCTTGCCATCGTCGGTGGACTTGTACATGCCGTCGCCCTGCATGATGTTGCCGCGGAGGTCCTTCTCGCCCATGCCGATGTAGACGACATCCGGATTGGACGGCGCCACCGCCACCGCGCCCACCGAGGAACTGTGCAATTGGCCGTCCGTCACCGGGCGCCAAGTGAAGCCGCCGTCGTCGGTCTTCCAGAGCCCACCGCCGGTCGCGCCGGTGAAATATTCGAGCGGCCGCGCGGCAGAGCCAGCGCTGGCGATGGAGCGGCCGGCGCGTGCGGGGCCGAGGTTGACCCAGCGCAGGTTCTTGAACAGCGCCGTGGGGATGGATTGCGCGGCGGCGAAGCCGGCGAGGCAGAAGGCGGCAACGGTCAAGATGCGGGCGGCGGCAGATTTCATGGGGTCTCCCAAGGCAGCTGGCTCCAAGCCCCTGCGCTCCCAGCAGCCTAGCAAGCTGCATCTAAGCGCGCAAGGAGGATTTGAACATGCCGGGAGGCAAGCACTTGCGGGGAGTGGGGGCGAAAGAGCAGCGCGAATACGAGCACATCAAGCAAAGCGCCGAAAAATCCGGCCGCTACGGCTCGCGCGCCAAGGAAGTCGCCGCGCGCACGGTGATGAAGCAGCACAAGCAGAAGAAGCACAAGACGGGGCAATAGGGGTCAGCGGCCGGGGGGCCGGACAGGCTGCACGGGACATCGCGAGGAAAGGCGACAGTCGACGTCAAGCATGCCACACGATCCACTGCCGCCCTTTGCGGATCCCAGCGTCTTTGCGTGAATCCGCATTTCACTTCTGCAAGTACTTGTCGTACCACGCCAAGTAGCGTTGCATGCGGTCGCGGACGAAGCTGGGGCGGTTGATGCCGTGGTACTGGTTGGGGTAGACGATCAACTCAGTGGGCACGCCCAGCGTCTTCAGCGCTTGGTACATCTGTTCGCCGCCGGTGAGCGGAACGTTGGCGTCAAGCGTGCCGCCGAAGTAGATGGTCGGGGTCTTGATGCGGTCGGCGTGGAGGAAGGGGTAGGAGATCTTCTGGTAGATCGCCCAGGCGTCGGGCTTCCAGGGCGGGCCGATTTCGTAGTTGTATTGGTTGATGTACTGGTCTTCGCCGTAGAAGGAGACGGTGAAGCCGGTGCCGGCGCCGTCGGTGGCGGCCTTGAAACGGGTGTCGCTGGCGATCATGTAATCGGTGAGGATGCCGCCGTAGGACCAGCCGCCGACGCCGAGGCGATTGGGGTCAGCCACGCCCATGGCGATGACCTTGTTCACCCCAGCTTCCAGATCCTGCACTTCGAGATGCCCCCAATCCGCGGCGATGGCGGCGGCATAGGCTTGGCCACGGCCCGAGCTGCCGCGGTAGTTGACGTTGAGCACGGCGTAGCCGTGAGCGGCGAACATCTGGTTCTCGAGGTTGAACGAGAGCGTGTCTTGCCCGTTGGGGCCGCCGTGGATGCGCAGCAGCAGGGGGACCTTGGTGCCGGCGACGTAGTCCACCGGATAGGTGAGGATGCCGCCGACGCGGGTGCCGTCTTGGCTGTTGAACTCGATGGCCTCGACCTTGCCCAGCTTGAGCTGCGCAAACAAGGCGTCGTTGGCGTGGCTGAGCTGACGCGGTCCGTTGGCGGCGGGGTGGAAGCCGTAGACCTCGGTGGCGTGATCGGGCTGGCCCAGCAGCGAAGCGGTGCAGGCGCCGGCGTGGGTGACACTGGTGGAGACAATCGGCGGCTGTGCCAGCTTGGTGACCGAATGGTCGGCAAGCGAAATGGTGGCCGGGTACACTGAACGATCGTCGGCGACCAAGACCTCGACCGCGCGCACCGGCATGACCGGCGCGAATTGGGGGGCGGAGACGGCGCGGTCGAAATCGGGAGCGGGTAAGGTGGGCGCATCGCTGCCATCCACGGCCACCAGCGCCAAGCGCGCCTGGGTGTAGGAGGCGAGGCGGTTGGGCTGGCCTTCGAGGAAGGCGATCGTGCGGCCATCGGGGCTCCAAGCGACGCGGCCGCCTTCGGCCTCGTCGCTGGCCTGGGTCAAGGCGCGCGCGACCGCGCCGGGCCGCACGTCAATGACGAAGATTTGGGTGTGCTCTTCGCGCTCCCAGTCGGCATCGTGGTTGCTGGTGAAGGCGATGCGCTTGCCGTCGGGCGACCAGACCGGGTTGGCTTCGTCGTACGTGCCCGAGGTGAGCCGGGTCAGCTTCTTGGTGGCGAGATCGAAGATGTAGATGAAGCTGTGGCGATCGTTGAGGAAGCCGACGCCGTCTTGGCGGAAGTGGTAGCGATCCACGACGATGGGCTGGGGCGGGGCGTCGGGCTTGGTCTCGGGTGCTGGCTCATGGATGACCAGCGCCAGGCGGGTGCTGTCGGGGGACCAAGCGTAGCTTTGCAGGTCGCCTTTGACATCGGTCAACTGCACCGCTTCCCCTCCCTGCCGATCGAGCAGCCAGACCTGGCTGCCTTTGGCCGGGCCGGGGCGCGAGGAGGTGAAGCTCAGGTACTTGCCGTCGGGCGACCACCGCGGCGAGGACTCGGACGACTGGCTGTCGGTCATCTGGCGGTCCGCCCCGGTCTGGTAATTCGCCATCCAGATATGCGAGTTGGTCTTGTCCGCCTTCACGTCGGTCGAGCGCACCACGTAGGCCACCCACTGCCCGTCGGGCGAGCATTGCGGATCGCTGACGGTGGCGATGCGGGCCATGTCGTCGAGGGTGAGGGCGCGGCGCGGGGCCTGGGCGGCGGCGAGGGCAGCGAGGGCAAAGCCGAGGCAAACAGAGACAGCGGATTTCTGCATGGGAGTGAGTATAATCCCAGCCATGACCTGGGCGAGCTTGTCTTCTTTGGTGGCGGTGTGCGCGGTGGCAGCGGCGGCGCAGAATGCGCATGGACCGGCGGGTCCGCCGCGCGCCAACGTCACCGATGCCGAGGTGGCGGCGGTGACGCGCTCGACGTTGCTGATCGATACCCACAACGACATCACCAGCAAGACGGTCGCGGGCCTCGATATCGGCCTGCCCGGGAGCTGGGATGGAACCGCGACCCACGGCGAAGCCAACGGCACCATGACCGACACCGGGCGGCTGCGCCAGGGCGGCGTGGGGGCGGTGTTCTTCGCGGCGTATGTGGCTTCGAGCTACGTCCAGGGCAACCACTCGGCCAACCGCGCGCTGCAGATGATTGACACCGTGCGCCACGACATCGTGGGCGCCCATCCCAACGACTACGCGCTCGCCACCACCGCCGACCAGATCGAGGCGGCCCATCGCCAAGGCAAGATCGCAGCGCTGATCGGCATCGAGGGCGGCCACGCCATCGAAGACAGCCTGCGCCTGCTGCGCGACTATTACGCGCTCGGGGTGCGGTACATGACGTTGACCCACACCAACAGCAACGATTGGGCCGACTCCTCGGGCGATGCCACCAAGCCGGGAATCGAGCATCACGGCGGGCTGACGCCGTTCGGCAAGCAGGTGGTGCAAGAGATGAACCGGCTGGGCATGATGGTGGACATCTCGCACGTGGCGGATTCGACGTTTTGGGCGGCGCTCGAGACCAGCACCGCACCGATGATCGCCAGCCACTCGTCCTGCCGCGCCCTCACCGACAATCCACGCAACATGACCGACGACATGATCGCGGCGCTGGCCCAGCACGGCGGCGTGATTCAGATCAACTTCTATTGCGATTTCGTCAAGCAGCAAGCCTCGCCGCCGACGCTGAGCGACGTGGTGGACCACATTGACCATGCGGTGAAGATCGCCGGCATCGAGCACGTCGGCATCGGCAGCGACTTCGATGGCATTGAATGCGCGCCGGTCGGGCTGCAGAGCGTGGCCGATTTCCCGCACCTGACCAAGGCGCTGCTCGAGCGCGGGTATTCGCATGCGCAGATCGCGATGCTTTATGGGGGGAATACACTGCGGGTGATGCGCGCGGTGGAAGGAAAGAGGGAATAGGGGATGGGGAACAGGGGATGGCGGGGCGCGGCGGCCGCGGGCTTCATGGTGCTCTGCGCATGGGGACAGCAATCTTCCGGCGCGAAGCTGCAGGTGGCCGGGCTGAACGCCGAGGTGACCATCCTGCGGGACCCTTGGGGGGTGGCGCACATCTATGCGCAGAACGAGCATGACCTGTTCTTCGCGCAGGGGTACAACGTGGCCAGCGACCGGCTGTTCCAACTCGAGCTGTGGCGGCGGCAGGCGACCGGCACGCTGGCCGAGGTGCTGGGGCCGAGCGAGGTCGAGCGCGACCGCGGCAACCGCCTGTTCCAGTTCCGCGGCGATCTTACGCAGGAGCTGAATTGGTACCACCCGCACGGCGCGGCCATCGTGCAGGCGTTCGTGGACGGCATCAACGCCTACATGGCCGCCACCGAGCGCAACCCGGCGCTGCTGTCGCCCGAGTTCCAGCAGATGGGGCTGAAGCCGGGGCGGTGGACGCCGGCCGTGGTGGTCTCGCGCTTCAATGGCCTGCTGGGCAACGTCTCGACCGAGATCAACATCGCGCAGGCCGTGCGCGCGGTGGGCGCGCCCGCGGTCGAGGAACTCGAAGATTTCCAGCCGGCGAACCCGAAGATTGATCTTGACCCAGCGCTGAAGGATGCCGAGCTCAGCGCCAAGGTGCTGGCGGTGTACAACGCCTTCCGGCGGCCGCTGCGGCTCACGGACGCCGAGATCCCCAAGCCCGAGGAAATCGGCAGCAACAACTGGGTGGTGAGCGGACGCCTCACGCCGACCGGGTTTCCGTTGATGGCGAACGATCCGCACCGCACCCAATCGGTGCCGTCGCTGCGGTACTGGGTGCATCTGGTCGCGCCGGGGTGGGATGTGATCGGCGGCGGCGAACCCTCGCTGCCCGGCGTTTCGATCGGCCACAACCAGAAAGGCGCCTGGGGATTGACCATCTTCGGCGGAGACAGCGAAGACCTTTACGTCTACGACACCAACCCAGCGAACCCCAACCAGTACAAGTACAAGGGCGCGTGGGTGGCGATGAAGGTGATCGAGACCACGATTCCGGTGAAGGGCGAAGCGGCTCGCACGCTCGCGCTGAAATACACCCAGCATGGGCCGGTGGTCTACGAGGATGCCACGCGCCACAAGGCCTACGCCGTGCGGGCGGCGTGGCTCGAGCCCGGAAGCGCTCCCTACCTGGCAAGCCTGCGCATGGATCAGGCGCAGAGCTGGGCGGAATTCCGCGCTGCCTGCGCCTACAGCCGGGTGCCGAGCGAGAACATGGTGTGGGCGGGGGTGAACGGCGACATCGGGTATCAAGCGGTCGGGATCACGCCGTTGCGCCCGAACTGGAGCGGGCTGGTTCCGGTGCCCGGCGATGGCCGCTATGAATGGGCCGGCTTCCTCCCCATCCTCGAGCTGCCGCACACGCTCAATCCCGCCAAGGGGTTCTACAACACCTCGAACAACTACCTGATCCCGCCGGACTGGAATTTTCCCCAGGCGCTGCACTATCAATGGGCCGATGCCTTCCGCGCGCGGCGCGTGGCCGAGGTGCTGGGCTCGGGGCAGAGCTTCACCGTCAGCGACATGGCGCGGCTGCAGGATGATTACCTTTCGATCCCGGCGCGCGAGCTGGTGCCGCTGCTGCGCGGCATCGAGGTCACGGGAGCGGCCGCCCGCCAAGCCCAGCAGATGCTGCTGAGCTGGAACGACGTGATGGACCAGAACTCAGCCGCAGCCGGAATCTACGAAGCCTGGCAGCGGCATGTGCTGGCCGATGAACGGGCGCTGCTGGTGCCCAAGGCGGCGCAGCCGTACCTCGCCAGCCTGAGCATCGCCAAATCCATCGCGCGGCTGCAGGCGCCGGACGGACGCTTCGGCGCGGACCCGCTCGCCGGGCGCGATGCGCTGCTGGCGCGCGCGCTGGATGAAGCCGTGCAAGAGTTGAGCGGCAGGCAGGGGCCCGATCCCGAGAAATGGATTTGGGGCGCAAGCCACCATGCGCTGATCCGGCATCCGTTGGCGACGGTGTCGCCCGGGCTGGCGGCCCAATACGATGTCGGGAACCTGCCGCGCAGCGGCGATGCGTCCACGGTGGATGCGACCGGCGGCGGCGCCAACCAGACGGCGGGCGGCTCGTTCAAGATCATTGCCGATCCGGGCGATTGGGACGCTTCGATCGGCATCAACAATCCCGGCCAATCGGGCGATGTGCGCAGCCCGCATTACCGCGACTTGTATCCGCTCTGGGCTGCTGGCAAGTACTTTCCTATCTTCTACTCCCGGGCAAAAGTGGAATCCGTGGCTGAGCAACGGCTCGCGCTCGAGCCGGGGCCGTCGCATTAGCAAGATTGGCCAAGTCCCACCATTCCATGGTGCGTGCGACGGCATCGCCATCATCCAGACCATCATGATCAGGCGGGGTAGTTGAAGAGGAGCTCATTGCCGTCGGGGTCGGTGACGACCAGCAGGCGGTAGCCCCAGCGGCCAGCCTTCACCGCGACGCCTCTGGCCTCGATTTCCGCGCGGAAGACATCCAAGGCGGCAATCTGAGACTCAGGCTCGAGGTTGGTGGAAACGAAAACCCGGCCCTTGCCGATGCGTTCCAAGTTGCTGGCCAGGATCAACGCGCAGCCGTCGCGCTCAACCTGAGCGATTTGGATCTTGCCATTTTCTTTGTAGCTCCAAGGGCTGGTGAAGCCGAGCTGGTCCACATAGAAGCGCAACGAGGCTTCCACGTCGGCAACGGTGAAGACCGAACGTGCGAACCAAGGCAACGATTGCATCGCAGCTGTCATAGGGCAGGCACCGCGCGGCGTGCTGGGTGGATGCAACGCTCGCAGCGACATCTGCCGGCGGCGGCACCGGCGAGGATGCCCTCCCAATCGAATGCCGGCTCGCGCTCACCACCAGGCAACTGGAGCGCATTCGCCGACTTCCGCAGGCTTCTGCGGTCGCTGCACGATAGGAACGTCGAATTCGCGATCATCGCGTGGCGGAGGGAGAGGGATTCGAACCCCCGGTGCCGTTGCCGGCACAACAGTTTTCAAGACTGCCGGTTTCAACCGCTCACCCATCCCTCCGTGGGTATATTCTAGCCCGGTATGCATCGAGCCTTCTTGCTGGCAGCCGCGCTGGGACTGGGCGCGGCCGCCATGGCGCAAGGGATGGCGCACTACCCCACGCCGGGGCAGTCGGCAGGCACGCCGCGGATGGAGTTCGACATCATTTCGGTCAAGCCTGCGCCGCCGGGGCAGCGCGATGGCGGCGTCCAGCCCACGCCCGGCTACCAAGGCTACACCCTCGACAATGCGTCGCTGTTCACCGACATGACCGTGGCCTACGGCGTGGTCGCCAACCAGATCGAAGGCGGCCCGGGCTGGATTCGGTCCGACCGCTGGGACATCGAAGCCAAGTCCGACCAGCCCCGCACGATTGACGAATTGCACCTGATGCTCGAGCACGCGCTCGAGGACCGCTTCGCAATGAAGCTGCACCACGAAACCCGGCAGGAGTCGGTTCTGTCGCTCGAGGTGGACCCGCATGGCGCCAAGCTCACGGCACACCGGCCCGCGAACGATACCCACACCCCGCCGATCGGCATCGGACCCGGCAGCCGGCCCGGCGTCTTGGCGCTGACCGGAACCAACGTCAGCATGAGCTACCTGGCGTTCTTCTGCTCGCGCATCCAGCACTTGCCGGTGCTCGATCGCACCGGGCTCGACGGACACTACGATATTTCGGTTGAATTCACATTGCCGCCGCGGCCGGAAGGCGGCGCCAATGCGCCGCAGCCGCCGGATCTCTCGCCCCTCTTCGACGCCATCCGCGATCAGCTCGGGCTGCGGCTGGTGCGCGGCGGCAAGGGGCCGGTGGACCACATCGTGATTGATTCGGTGCAGCGGCCGACGGGGAACTGAGGAGGCGGCCGCACTGTAACCGCGCAGGCGGCCTGGCCGGCATCCCCCTCGCCTCCGGGGTCGGTCGAGGCGACGGCGGCCGAAGATTGCTTGCCGGCAGCGAGGCGGGACCGCCCTGCTTCGCTCCGTTCGGAGCTATGCAGGGCAAGCAGGCGGGATCCCGCCCCTCGACCTCGATCTTGCCGTGAACGGCAACTCGGTCGCGGCCGCGGGCAGGCCAGGCACTTCCTCCAGACCGAACGGGCTGAGGCGACGCAACGCTACTTGGGGCGCCAGGCTTGGAGGAAGGTCTTGAGGGCGTCGGCTTGCAGGGTGCGGGCGTCCTGGAACTCGCCCTGGGCTTGGGCGACCAGGACCTTGCCTTGGGCATCGAGGACCGCGAGCGCGGGAACGCCTTTCGAGATATCCACGCCCATGCGCTTGGCCAATTCAAGATTGTCCTGGCCCAGGTCGCCGACGTTGACCTCAACCCGCTCGTAGGGGGCGGTCAGCGCGGCAAATTCGGGGCTGGCCAGCGCCGCGTCCAGCACGTGGCAGTCGTAGCACCAGTTGGCGCCGAAGACCACCAGGACATGGCGGCCGGAAGCCGCCGCGCGTTTCTCCGCGGCGTCGAGGTCGGCCTGGGCCTCGGCGACCGGCGGATACAACTGGTTTTCGACCTTGGACGGCCGGGGCAGCTCGCCCGCCGGCGGCGGCGCGGTATCTTTGTTCAATTCCGCGAATGAACCCGAAACGTCGTGGGCGACGTTCGAGGCCAACTTCGACATGGCCGCCTGCATGTGGGCGCCGTCGGCTTCGCGCACCACTGAATCCATCTTGGCGAGCTGCTGGCCAATGGGCGTTTGGTAAAAAGCCAGAAGCTGCGCGACCTGGCTGTCGTCGTAGGCCTTGTCCAGCAGGCGGACCAAGTAGTCATTGCTGGCCACATCGCCCAAGCGGGCTTGAATGCCCGAGTTGAAGGCATCGAGGAACGCCGTCACCCGGTCCTGGGCGAGGCCCGCCTGCTGCAGCTCGGCCCGCAGCACGTTGGAGTTGCCGCGGATGCCGGCCATGACGCTGGCGCGGAAATCGCCGAGGTTGACGGTGAGGTCAGCAAGCTGGCGCAGCTGCGCTAGGCGCGGGGCTGGAATCTGGTCGAGCGGACGAATGGCGCCCAAGCCTGGGACGACTTGCACCGTGATCTTCTCGGGCGCGGCGGGGGCGGCTTGGGCGGCGCCGAGCGCGCACAGAGCCATCGCAGCAACAAAGACTCGCATGAGTTGATCCTACTTCAACTCGGCGATGGTGACGCCCTGACCGCCCAGGTTCTGCGGCGGATGAAAATGCCGCGCCACCTGCGGGTGCGCCCGCAGCGCCTCGCCCACCGCCTTGCGCAGCACCCCGAATCCGGCCCCATGGACGATGCGGATCTCGCTGGCCTCGGAAAGCAGGGCGCGGTCGAGGAACTTGTCGAGCTGGTCCATCGCCTCCTCGGCGCGCAGGCCGATCAGGTTCAGCTCTAGCGTGGCGGGGGCGTGGTGGTCGAGCGCGGGCTTGGCGGCTGCGGCAACGGACGCGGGCAGGACCTCGGTGATCTCGGCGGCCGCCACCTGCAAGCGCAGCGCGCCGGCCTCGACCTCGAAGCCGCCATCCGGGAGCGCGCGCAGCACGCGAGCGGGCTGCCTCAGCGCCCGCAGCCGCACCCGGTCGCCCGGCAGGGGATCGCGCCGCGGCCGCGCCGCGACGGGGTCCGTGCCCATCGCCGAAGCCACGCCGGAATGAAACGCCTCGGCCGTTTCCCGCCGCAAGCGCGCGCTGGCGAGCGAGAGCTTGCGTTTCTGGGCTGAAGTCAGCTCGGCCTGCAGGGACTCGAGCGCGTGCTTCCAATTCTTCTCGGCGGAGGCGGTGAACGACGCCAAGCGGCGGTCGAGCTCGGCCCGCAGCGCCGCCATTTGCTTCTGCAGCGCGGCGCGGTCGTGGGCAGCGATCTCGCGCTCGCGCGCGGCCACCTCCTGCTCGCGCCGCGCGAGATCGCTCGCCCGTTCTTCAGCCGCCGCAAGCTGCCGTTGCAGCTTCTGAAGATAATCGCCGGCTTCGCGCTCGCCGGCGGAAAGGCGGGCGCGGGCGCCCGCGACCAGCTCCGCCGGCAGCCCCAGCCGCGCCGCCATGTCGAGGCCAGCGGAGACCCCGGGCACGCCCACGCGGAACTGATAGCTGGGCGCGAGCGTCGCCGCATCCACCGCCACCGAGCCGTTGGCCACCTCGGCCGGATGCTCCGCGGCCCATTGCTTGAGCCGATCGTGATGGGTGGAGATCAGCGTCCACGCCCGCCGCTGGCGCAAGGTCTCGGCGATCTCAACCGCAAGCACCGCGCCCTCGGCGGCATTGGTCGCGGTGCCGAGTTCGTCGAGCAAAATGAGCGATTGCGGGCCGGCAGCGGCAAGGATGTCGCGGATGTGGACCAAATGACTGGAAAACGTGCTCAGGTTCTGCTGGATGGACTGCACGTCGCCGATATCCGCCCAGACGGCGTCGAAAATCGGCAACTGCGCGCGGCGAGCGCAGACCGGCAGGCCGCACTGCGCCATCCAGGCAGCGACGGCCACGGTCTTGAGCACCACCGTCTTGCCGCCGGTGTTGGGGCCGCTGACCACCAGCACGCGCTGGCCGCCGAGCCGCAGGTCCAGCGGAACCACCTCCCGGCCCTGGCGTCGCAGCGCCGCGGCCAGCACGGGGTGGCGCGCCTGATCCAGGTCGATTTCCGCGCCGAACTCGGCCGGCACCGCGCCGTATTCGCGCGCGAAGCGTGCCTTGGCCAGCTCGAGGTCGAACGCGCCCACGGCCAGGACGCCATCGAGCAGATCCGCGGCGCGGGCGCCGACGTGGGTGGTAAGGTCAGCCAGGATGCAGGCAATCTCCGCCTGCTCGAGATCGCGCAGGCGGATGTTCTCGTTGTTCAGCTCGACCGTCTCGATCGGCTCGACGAACACGGTTTGGCCGCTCGAGCTGGCGCCGTGCACCACGCCGGCCGCGCGGCGGCGCTGCTCGGCCCGCACCGGCAGCACGAACCGGTCATTGCGCAGCGTGACCAGCTCTTCCTGCAGCACGCCCTCGGCACCCAGCCGGCGGAGCTGCGCCGCCAGCGAGGATTCGATCTCGGCCCGCTGGGCCGCGCGGCGGCGCCGCAGGCGCGCCAGCTCGGGGCTGGCTTCATCGCCCAGCGAGCCGTCGGGAAGCAGCGCGCGCCGCAGCAGGCTGAGCAACCCAGCCGTGTCGGGAATGGCGCTCGCGAGCGCGGCCAGCTCGGGCCATTGACTGGCGCGGGACCCCGGGGACGAACCGCCCTTCGAAATTTCGCTATCGTTCCGCGCTGACTTGGCCCGCAGTGCCAACGGCGGGGCCCCGGCGTATGGCTCTCGTTCCTCGCCGGCGAGGGCTTGGGCGATGCCGGCCGCGGCATCCAGGAAAGCTGCCACTGCGAGCAGCTCGGCGCCTTCGAGCACCGCGCCCGGCGCTTGGGCGCGGCCGAGCAACGCGGACGGATCCTCGATGCCGCTGAGCCCGAGGCCGCCGCGCGCGAGCCAAAGCGCCGCTTCCTGGTTGCGGCGCTGCAGGCGGGCGAGCTCATCGCGGTCGCGGTGGAAACGCAGCCGCTCCAATTCCGCGCGGCCCATCGTGGTCTGGAGATAGCCCGCCAGCAGCTCGAGGAGAGCGTCGCAATCCGGGACGGCGACGCCGAACGCCAACGCGGAATCCGATGGCTTGGCCATCGCTACTTCTTGCGCTTGCGCGGGTCCGGCGCGGGCGCCTGCTCGCCGACGATGCCCGCCAGCACCTGGTCAAACGCCGACACCTTGGGCTTGGCTGCGCGGCTGGGCAGCTTGCCGCCGCGGTAGGGGTGCGAAAACGAGCACGTGCGGCAGGTGGTGCTCGCGATCTCCTCGCCCACCAGCGCCGACACGGTGTGGTCGGTGAGCCGGCGGCAGCGCGGGCAGTAGTCGTCGGTCTCGGTGCCGATCCGCGGGAGCATGCCTACGGCCATTCTATGCCATGCCCGAAGACGTGTCGCCGTGCTTCGTTCTCGCGGATAGAAGCGCGTCAGCCGACGGAGTCGTGCTACTTGAACAGGCCGAATTCGGCTATAATTAACGCTCTGGCTCGAGAGGACATCTATGGCACGCGTCTGTGATCTGTGCGGCAAAGGGCCGCAGTTTGGCAACCGCATCAGCCACGCCCACAATGTGACCAAGCGGCGCTGGGAAGTGAACCTGCAAGCGGCGCGCATTCTGCAGGGCGGAGCCACGGTCAAGGCCCGCGTGTGCACCGATTGCCTCAAGAGCGGCCGCGTGGTCAAGCCCTTGCGCCGGCCTGCGGTCAAGAAGGTCAGCTAGGCGCGTCAGCCGATCGCCACCAGATCAACCTCGACCCGCGCCCCGCGGGGCAGGCGGCTGACTTCCACCGTCGAGCGCGCCGGGGGATTCTGCGGGAAGAACTTGCCGTAGGCGGCGTTCATGGCCGCGAAATCATTCAGGTCGGCCAGATAGACGGTGGCCTTGACCGCGGCGGCCAGATTCGAGCCGGCGGCTTCGAGCACCGCCCTCAGGTTATTGAGCACGCGCTCGGTCTGCACGCCGATGTCGGCATCGGGGATGAGGGCGCCGGTCGCGGGGTCGAGCGGAATCTGCCCGGAGAGGAACAGGAAGCCGCCGGCGCGGACGGCTTGCACATAGGGGCCAATGGCGGCGGGTGCGGAAGGCGTGGCGATGGTCTCGCGGGGCATAGGCACTACGGTACCACTTTTGCGGTGCGCGCGGTCCCGCGAATTCGCGTGATGGTGTGAACGCCCGGCAGGCCCTTCAGCCCGGCAACGATGCCGTCGAGGTTGCGCGCGTCGGTCACGTCCACCGCCAGGTCAATCGTGGCTTGGCCATCGGCGGTGCGCGCCCCGATGTTGCGGATGTTGCTTCCCTGCCCCGAGATCACGTTGGTGATGGCGTTCAGCATGCCGGCGTTGTCGTCGCTCTGGATGACCAGTTTCACCAATTGCGGTTCGGTCGCGGTCGGTGCCCAGGCGACGTCAATGCGCCGGTCGGGCTCGTAGAGCAGGTTGCGGACATTGGCGCAGGCGGCGGCGTGCACCGCCACCCCTTTGCCGCGGGTGATGTAGCCGATGATCGGTTCGCCATGCACCGGTGCGCAGCAGGCGGCGCGGTACACCAGCAGGTCGCTGAAGCCGCGCACCAGGATGGGGCTGCCGGGGCGCGGCGAACGGCCGGCGGCGGTCCGGCGGCGGTTTTCAAATCGCTTGGTTTGGCCCGGGGTGCGCTCGCCGGGCGGAACCAGCTTCGCCAGCAACTGGCGGGCGGAGATCTTGCCGTAGCCGATGCCGGCATAAACCTCCTCGGCTTTCGCAAAGCCGAACTCCGCGCCCGCGCGGGCAATTTCAGCCTCGGCGTACTTCTTCAGGTTGAGATCGAAACGCGGCGCGGCGCGTTCGAGGATGCCGCGGCCGATTTCGGTGGCACGCTTCCGTTCGTGGATGTTGAGCCAGTGGCGGATCTTCTGCCGCGCCCTCGAGGTCTTGACGAACGACAGCCAGTGCCGGTTGGGCACGTGCGACGCCTGGGTGAGGATCTCGATGATGTCGCCCGTCTGCACGACGTGGCGCAGCGGGACAATCCGCCCGTTGGCGCGCGCGCCGACGCAGCGGTGGCCGACCTCGGTGTGGACGGCGTAGGCGAAATCCACCGCGGTCGCGCCCCGGCTCAGCGAAAGAATCAAGCCCTTGGGGGTGAAGGCATAGATCTCGTCAGGCTCGAGATCCACCTTGAGCATGGCCAGGAACTCGGCGGGATCGGCGATTTCGCGCTGCCACTCGATCAAGCGGCGCAGCCAGCGGATGCGCTCGTCGTCCTGCCCCGGCGTGGCGCCCGGCCCGCCGTCCTTGTATTTCCAGTGGGCGGCGATGCCCTCTTCGGCCATGCGGTGCATCTCCTCGGTGCGGATCTGCACCTCGAAGGGCTGACCGCTGCGGTCGATCACTGAGGTATGCAGGCTGCGGTACATGTTGCCGCGCGGGGTGGCGATGAAATCCTTGATGCGGCCGGGCACCGGCCGCCAAGTCGAGTGGATGACGCCGAGCGCGGCGTAGCAGTCCTTCACGGAGCCGGTGATGATGCGCAGGGCGAGGAGGTCATAGACCTGGTCGACGTCAATGCGCTGGCGCTCGAGCTTCTGGTGGACGCTGTAGAGCCGCTTGATCCGCCCCTCGACGCGGGCGGGAATGTCGTGATCGGAGAGCACGGCGCGCACCTTGCGGTCCACGCCATGGAGGAACTCCTCGCCCCCGGCGCGGCGGCTGTCGACCGCGGCCTGCACCTGGGCGTAGGCGGCGGGCTCAAGGAAGCTGAACGCCAGGTCTTCCAGCTCGCCGCGGATCTTGCCCATGCCGAGGCGGTGCGCGAGCGGGGCGTAGATGTCCATGGTCTCGCGCGCGATGGCCTGCTGGCGCTCGGGGGCGAGGTGCTCGAGGGTGCGCATATTGTGCAGGCGGTCGGCGAGCTTGATGAGGATGACGCGAATGTCGTCCACCATCGCCAGCAGCATCTTGCGCACGCTTTCGGCCTGGCGCGCGGCGTGCCCCTGCAGATCGAGGCGGTCAATCTTGGTGACGCCCTCGACCAGGTGCGCCACCACCGGGCCGAATTCGCGCGCAAGCTGCTCGCTGGTGGCGGGCGTGTCCTCGACCGCGTCATGCAAGAGGCCGGCGGAGATGCAGACCGAATCCATCTCCATCTCCGCAAGCACGGCCGCCACCGCCAGCGGATGCAGGATGAACTGCTCGCCCGAACGCCGCCGCTGCTGGGCATGGAGGCGCGCGGCGAAATCGAAGGCGCGGCGCAGCAGGTCGAGGTCGTCGTGCGGCCGGGTCGCCGCCACCCGGCGCAGCAAGGCCTCGAAGGCCGCCTGCGCCCGGGGTCCGACCGTCTCGACCGCTGCGGCTCGGGAAGGCATGGGCGTGCCTCTATTATGAAGTTTCGAGTTGCCAGTTTCGAGTTTCCGGCGCCCCAGCCGCCGCCCCGCGCCCAAGGCATCGGTTAGAATTCGGTCGTGCCCCACGCAGAGCATTGCGCCTATGAGCGCGAACTTTATGTCGGCGCCTCCGATTTCGGTGCGTTGGAAATCGGGTTCGAGCCCGTTCCCTGGGCCGACTTCCTACTGAACCCGCGGCGCCTGCGCGGCAGCGATTTCTTGATGCGATGGTCGCAGGGCGTGTGGAGCGAGGGCCGGATCGCCGACGCCATCAATGCAACAGGCGAATTCCGCGCCGTGCCATATGGGCCGAGCGGGGTCGCGCCGGACCATGATCCCCGCGCCCACGAATTGTATTTCGAGCGCCTTGAAAAGGCCGGCCTTGGAAAGGTCAAGCGCCCCGACCTCATCGTGATCCGGGCACGCGACTTCAACAGGGCGGAGACAACGCTCCAGCGGCTCGGAGGCCCTCAAGAACTCCCGTTCACGCCAGAGTCTGAATTGCAGGATCTCCTTGGTTTGGCCGTGGCCGCCTTGGAGTGCGAAAACAGCCTGTGGAAAGCCGAGCGGATGCCCGCCTTCAATTCGCCGCTTCGAATGCAGCGCCGAACCGGAAAGCCTGGTTTACCGAAAAGCGCGGTTGCGCCGACCGTAATCCTGAAAGAAGAAGATCGGCAACCTCTCACGAATTGGCAATCTGCCTCCGGCGTGCCGATTCACATCTGGCACCTATTCTTTGATCGTGCCTACGGCATCTCCCTTTCGCAGGCGGAAACATTGATCAGCGATGGCACGGTCGAGGCGACACGGCAGGTTTTCCAGGCACCTGGCGGCGCGACCACAACCAAGATCATTTACAAGATCAACCACCACCACGCTTACGATGTCGGCATTGCATCAAGTGAGCCCCGGCTGATCGCCGACTGCATTGAGGACAAGAACGGGCACATTCTTCCCTTCGTCCGCTTCGAGGGCAGCGGACTGCATCTAAGCCGAACAGCGATTGAAGCGCTGCGCGAGAGCACGGCATGACACGACCCGAGGGTGCCTGGCGCCAGCGGCTGCCCGGCGGGGCGGCGCGCGAGCGCTTGCGCGAGAAGGGGCAATTCTGGACGCCCGATTGGATCGCGGACGGGATGGTATCGTTCGCTCTCGGCGATGAAGGCAAGGAGGTCTTCGACCCGGCCGCGGGTTCGGGGGCGTTTTTCCGCGCGGCGCAGCGACTGCGTGCGGGCGTCCGCCTGCTCGGGACTGAAATCGCGCCGGAGGTCTTGGATGGCACGCTGCCGGCCGAAGTTGAAATTCGAGACTTCGTCCTCGATCCACCGGAGCGCAGGTTCGAGGCCATCGTCGCCAATCCGCCCTACATCCGCCACCACCGCTTGGGCGCCGAAACCAAGGCGCGGCTGCGAGCATTCTGCACCCGTTTCCTCGGCTTCCCCATCGATGGCCGGGCCGGGTACCACGTCTACTTCCTGCTGCGGGCGCTGGAGCGCCTCGCGCCGGACGGGCGCCTCGCCTTCATCCTCCCCGCCGACACCTTCGAGGGCACATTCGCGCCCCGCCTCTGGCGCGCGCTTACGAGCCGGTTTCGGCTCCACGGCGTGATTGCGTTTGCACCCGACGCCGCACCCTTCCCCAACGTGGACACCAATGCGCTCATCGTGTTGTTCCGCAATCAACCGCCAGTCTCGACGCTTCAATGGGCGCGCTGCACCCAGGCCGGCGCCAGTGATTTGCTGGCCGCGGCGCGGCGGCGCGAGATCAGCGAAGCGCTCGCGACCGGCCTGTCCCGCGCGCCCGCTGCCGCGCCTCCCGGTCCGGTGCTGGGGGATTTTTGCCGCGTTATGCGCGGCGTGGCCACCGGCGCCAACGATTTCTTTTTCCTGAATTCAACCCAGATTGCTGAACACCGCCTGCCTCCCGAACACTTCCTCCGCGCCATCGGCCGCACTCGCGACGTGGCCGGCCATGAGGTCTCGCGCTCCGACCTGGACCGCTTGGATCAGGCTGGCCGCCCGACCTACCTCTTGTCCGTGGCTGGCGCTCCTCAGGATGCGGCATTGCGGAAATATCTCCGCCAAGGCGAAACCCAAGGTCTGCCCGCGCGGCCGTTGATCTCGACCCGGCACCCCTGGTACCGCATGGAGACGCGCGTGCCGCCGCCGTTCTTGTTCGCGTACTTGGGCCGGCGCAGCGTGCGCTTCTTGCGCAACTCGGCAGGCGTTGTTCCGCTCACGGGATTCCTTTGCCTCTATCCGCACCGCACGTTCGCCCGAAAATTGCCCGCACTCTGGCAGGTGCTGCAAAGTGAAGAGACCGTGGCGAACCTCGCGGCCGTCGGCAAATCCTATGGCCAAGGCGCGATCAAAGTCGAGCCGCGCGCGCTCGAACGCCTGCCGCTGCCGCATTCGGTGCTGCGCGCCGCTGGGCTTGCCATTCTGAGCCGGAGCGCGCTTTTCGACGCCTAAATCCGCGTCTTGGCGATCGCGGGCGTTTCCTCCTCGGCGGGCGCGGCCGGGTTGAGGTAGATCTGGTCGAGCTGGGTGGTGAGCAGATCGAAGGCCTCTTGCGGAGTATCGGCGAAGTAGAAGAGATTCAGGTCGAGCGGCGAGATCGTGCCCCAATCGGCCAGCGCCTTGAAGTTGACGATCTGCTCCCAATACGAGCGTCCATAGAGCACGATCACGATCTTCTTGCTCAGCTTCTGGGTCTGGACCAGGGTCAGGATCTCCATCACCTCGTCCAGCGTCCCGAAGCCGCCCGGAAACGCCACCAACGCCTTCGCTAGATAGGCGAACCAGAATTTGCGCATGAAAAAGTAATGGAATTCGAAGTTCAACTCCGGCGTGATGTAGGGGTTCGGAACCTGCTCGAAGGGCAGCCGGATGTTGAAGCCGACGGTGGGCCCTCCGGCCTCGTGCGCGCCCAGGTTGGCCGCCTGCATGATGCCCGGCCCTCCGCCGGAAGTGATGACGAAGCGGCGGCGGCGGCTGGGCAGCGTCTGCGACCACGAGGTCAAGCGGTGGGCCAGCTCGCGCGCGTCTTCGTAATAGCGCGAAAGCTCGAGGGCGCGCTCGGCCGCCGGGCGGGCTTGCTCATCGGCCAGCGCCAGCGCGCTCGAAGCCGCCTCGCCGCTCGGAATGCGCGCCGAGCCGAAGAACACGATCGTGTCCTGCACGTTCTGGTGCCGCAAGCGGCTCTGCGGCTCGATGTACTCGGCCAGCATGCGCAGCGTGCGGGCGTCGGGGGTGTTGAGGAATTTTTCGTTCTGATAGGCGAGCGCGGCGCGCCCGGCGATGGGGTGTTCGTGCATAGGGAATTCTAGGCAATGCTGCGCAGGCAGGCAAAGCAGCACCTGCCGCGCCGCCTGATGCCATCTGCAGACGTTGAACCCTCTAGCCCTGCTGCAGCGGCAGCTCCTGCACCGATTGCGTCTGCAGGTCGCGAACGCGGATCGAGACCTTGCCGATGTTCTCGATCTGATAGCGGTGGGCGATGACGTCGCCTTGGCTGACCACGAAGTTGTCGTCGCCCATCTGCAAAAAGATCTTTTCGGCCTGCCCGCTGGGCTGGGCGAAGCCATAGAACTTCAGCGGGATCGGGGGAGGAGGCGGCGGCCCCATCGGCACCGCCGCGCGCGGCGGCGGCAGGGGCTGCCCGGCCGGTTGCGTGAACGGCGTTCGGGAGGCTGCGCCGCCTTGGGCCAACGCCGGAGCCGAGCCGAAATGGAAGAGGTCGCGCCCCGAGCCGGTGTACTCGCGGGCCCGCAGCCGGGCGAGCACGTCCAGGTGCAGCGTCGGATCGAGGCGCGTGGACGGGAGCGTCGAAGCCGCGGGCGCGTCCACCCTGCGCGCTGGCGCGGCCCCGGGTGCGGTCCCCTCCACGTCGTTCCACAGCAGCGCGCTGGCCGCCACCAGCAGCAACGCCAAAACCACGATCTTGCTTTTCTTCTCTGCGCCGAGCTTCATGAGTTTTCCGCCCGCACGTAGGCCTCAAGCTGCAGCTCCAGCTTGACCGAGTCGGCCGCGGACAGCGCAGGATTCGGGTTGCTGCCGGTGACCGCGACTTGATCAATGATGAAAAACATGGGCGAGCGCTCGAGCTGGTTGATGAACCGCACCACGCTGCCGTATCCGCCCGCGACCTGCAGGCTGATGGCGACACGGCGCAAGCCGAAGCGCGGCGCCTTGTCGGGATGGAACTCCGCGCCGGAGACCTGCACCGCGCTGGCCTGGGCGAGGCGGCTGAACTCGGCCAGCAGCTTCGAGCCGGCTTCGGCGTCTTCGGGCACGCCGGCCGCCATCAGCTCCTGGACTTGATCCTGGCTGAGCGTCAGCCGCTGGCCCAACAATGCCAACTGCCGGCCCTGCGAGCGCAGCCCGGCGAGCTCGGCACGCGCGAGCGACAACTGCTGCTCGGTGGCCGATTTCGAGGGCGCGCGCGGCGAGAGCAGCCACGCCAGCAATCCGGCGTCTGCCAGGGCGCAGGCGACCACTCCGATCATCAGATTGCGGCGCAGATGGCTCATTTGGGCTCGTAGAGGGTGGTCACTTCCAATTGGAACTTCGGCGGCGGCACGGTGCCGCGGGCCTGCGCCGCGTTGGCGGCCGGCGCAGTTTCGCTCTCGCGTTCGACCCGGGCCTGGGCGAAGTCGCCCGAGGACTCGAGCGCCTGCACGAAGTCAATCGCGGGCGGCAGCGTGTCGCTGGCAAAGCGGATGTCCACCGCGTTGGCGCCATTGCGCTCGAGCGGGCGCAGCGAGACCAGCTCGACGCCGGGGGGCATGATCTCCTCGAGGCGCTCGAACAGCCGGGTCCAGGAGACGCTCTTGCGCGCAATCAGGGCATTGATGTAGCCCGCCTGGTCGAGCTGGGCGCGAACCTTGGGGTTGCGCAGCGGGGCTTCGCCGCGCGTGCGCTCGGCCTGCAGCGGGACCATCTGCGCGCGCAGGCCATCGGTCTGGCGCTGCACCGGCCGCGAGCCCAGCCAGCCGGTGAGGGCGATGGCGCCGAGCACGACGAAGGCGGCGAACAGCAGCGCCAGCGTGCCGCCCCACACCCAGCGCACGCGGCGCAGGTTGTCGCCAGGGCGGCGGGCGAGGTTCAGCGTCAGGCGGTTCATGCGAAGCGTCCCCGCACCGCGCCGGTGACTGCCAGGTTCTCGGTCGATTCCGCACGCTGCAGCGTCGCCCACGGGGTCTCGTCCGCCAGCCGCGTTTCGAGCTCGGGCGCAAGCCCCGAGGTGACCAAGCGCCAGGGGGTGTCGGCGGTCGCCGGTCCCAGCGGAGCGTTCTCCACCCGATCGCGGAAAAAGGCGACCGAGGGGAAGGCGTCGTCAAACGTTGCCGCCGCGCCCAACTCGAGCGCGCGGAAGAACTCCGGCTGGCCATTCCAGGCGAAGGCCGAGGTCAGGCAGCCCGGTTCAGCGCGGAGCAGCAGCGCTCCGTGATGCAACGCCGGGAGCGCCGCAAGGCAGGCGAGGCCAGACGGCAGCACAATGGCGGCCCGCGCGCCTGCGGCCTCGAGGCAGTCCTCGTACTCGGCCAGCCGGGCGCGGTCGGCGAAGGCAACCAACAGCCGTGTCGGCGAAAGGCGCTGGCAGGAAAGCACCATCTGCTCGTCGGCGAACGGCAGGCTCTTGCGCAACCGGAAATGGGCCAGCGCCCGCAACTCGTCGGCGCGGCCGGGGAGCAGGTCGAAGTCGAGCACCGAAACCCGCGCGGTGAGGTCCGGAACCAGCAGCGTGACTTCGGCACCGAGGCCGCCCATGGATTCAAGCAATGCACGCAGTTGCAGGGCTACCGCATGGGCATCATTGAGGTTGGCCTTCACCGCCGAAGCCGTCACGGCGGACGCGGGCAGCGGCCGCGAGGCCGCCCGCACCTGGCCCGAATCCATCCGCGCCGCCGCAGCCCGCCCCGACGCGATCTCGACCGCGAGCGCCGGCGTGGGCGGAGCGGTGAGCTCGTCGAAGCGGGCACGGAGCTCAGCGAGCAAGCTCAATGAAGGTCACCTTGTTGATTTCCTTGAGGGTGGTGAGACCGGCGCCGACCCGGTCAAGAGCGCTTTCGCGCAGGAACTTCATCCCCTCCTGCCGGGCAGTGCGGCGGATCTCCGACGATGGTCGCTTCGCCAGGATCATCTCGCGCACCGTGTCGGTCATCTCGAGCAGTTCGTGGATGGCGGTGCGGCCGCGGAAGCCGGTGCCGGCGCACTCCATGCAGCCGCGCCCCTCGAAGAAGTCGCGGTCCACCCACTCGCCGTTGAGGCCGCTGGCGTCCAGAATCTCTTTCGGATAGCGCACCGCGTGGCGGCAGGCAGGGCAGATCAGGCGGACGAGCCTCTGGGCCAGGATGCAGTTGAGGGATGAAACGAAGTTGTAGGCCTCGACGCCGATGTTGAGGAAGCGCCCGATCACATCCACCACATTGTTGGCGTGGACGGTGGTGAACACCAAGTGGCCGGTGAGGGCGCTGTTGATGGCGATCTGCGCGGTCTCGGCGTCGCGGATTTCGCCCACCATGATCTTGTCAGGATCGTGCCGCAGGATCGAGCGCAGGCCGCGCGCGAAGGTCAGGCCCTTCTTCTCGTTCACCGGAATCTGGGTGATGCCCTTGAGCTGGTACTCGACCGGGTCCTCGATGGTGATGATCTTGTCTTCAGCGCTGCGGATTTCGTTGAGCGCGGCATACAGCGTGGTGGTCTTGCCGCTGCCGGTGGGCCCGGTGACCAGCACCATGCCGTAAGGCTCGCGGATGTAGCGCCGGAACTTGCGCAGGTCGTTCACCTCGAAGCCCACCACGTCGAGGGTCAGGTTCTGGAACTTCTCGCTCATCGCCTCCTTGTCGAGCACGCGCAGCACCGCGTCCTCGCCGTGGATGCTGGGCATGATCGAGACCCGGAAGTCAATCGCGCGCCCCTTGTAGCGCACGCGGAAGCGGCCGTCCTGCGGCACCCGGCGCTCGGAGATGTCGAGCTCGCTCATCACCTTGATGCGGGTCAGGATGGGGGAGTGGAATTCCTTGGCGATGGGCGCCAAGGCCGGGTGCAGCACGCCGTCAATGCGGTACTTGACGTTGACTTCGGCGTCGCCGGTCTCGATGTGGATGTCGCTGGCGCGGCGCTCGAGCGCGGTGTAAATGGTCGTGTCCACCAGCTTGATGATGGGGTTGATGTCCCCGTCGGTGGTGAGGCGCTCGATCGAAATGGTCTCGTCGCCGGTCTCCTCGGCATGCAAGACATCGAGGGTGAAGCCCTCGGTCGCCTGCTCGAGCACGCGCTGCGACTGCTCATTCTTTTTGAGGATCTCCTCGATCTGCCCCGGCGTGGCCACCCGCATGGCGACGCGGCGGCCCAGCAGCAGCCCGATCTCATCCACCACCATCAGTTGGCTGGGATCGGCGATGGCAATGGTCAAGGTCTGCTCGTCCGCGGCCAGCGGCACGAAATGATAGCGGAACATCAACTCGACTGGCACCGTTCGGAACAGGTCGGGCGAGATGGGATGCGCCTTGAGATCCACCAGCGGGCAGTGGTAGCGGCGGGCCAGCGCCTCGGCGCGTTCGAGTTCCGCCGAAGGCGCCGGGGTGACCGGGGCGGTGCTCATGATTGCATCCTCGCGCCCAGCGAAAAGATGGGCAAGTACAGCGAGATCAGGATCAACGCGACCACCGAGCCCACCACGATCAAGATCGCGGGTTCGATCAGGGCCAGCAGCGCCGTCAAGGCATTGGCCAAGTCTTCATCGAAGAACTCCGCCACCGAGCCCAGCATCTGCGGCAGCGCTCCGGTGCCTTCGCCGGCCTCGACCATCTCGACCGCCAACTGCGGCACCACCTTGTGCTTCTTGAGTCCTGCCGACATGGCCTCGCCCTCTTGCACCGCCTGCACCGTGGCGTGCAGGCCCTTGCGCAGCCGCGGGCTGCGGAGCGCGGTGGCGGCCGTCTGCAGCCCCTGCACGACCGGCAGCCCGCCCTGCAGCAGCGTCGAAAGCGTGCGGCAAAGCATCGCAACCTGGTATTTCCAGTACAGATCGCCGAGCAGCGGAAGCCGGAGCGCCGCGCCATCCAGCGCGCCCGCAATGCGCCCGCGTCGGACCAGGAATGCAAAGGCGGCAATCAGCCCGGCCAAGCCCGTGCCCCAATACAGGGCGTAGCCGCGAACCACGACGCCGATGTGCAGCACGATCAGCGTGATCGTCGGCAGCGTGGCATCCAGCGAGGCGTAAAGATCGGCGAATTGCGGAACTACGTAGGTGACCAGGAATGTCAACACCACCAGCACCAATGCCATCAGCACCGCCGGGTAGATGAGCGAGCTGGTGAGCTTGCGTCGCAGGCTGTGGGCGAGGCGCTGATATTGGATATACCGGGCCAGCACCTCGTCCAAGTTGCCGCTCTTTTCCCCGGCCATGAGCGTGGTGGTGTAGATCTCCGGAATCGCCGACTCCTGCGCGAATGCCTTCGACAGCAGGTCGCCGGCCTGCACCCGGGTTCGGACCCGGCCCAGCAAGGCTTCGAGCTTGGGATCCTGGGCACGCGACTCGAGCAGCTCCAGCGTCCGCAGGATCGGCAGCCCGGCGCGGATCAACGTCAGGAACTGCTGGTTGTAGACCAAGAACTTGTCGGTCGCGACCTTGCTGCGCCGGCTTGAGGCCCAGGCCTGCTGCGGCCGCACCGACTGGACGAGGTAGCCTTGGGCGGCAAAGCGGTCGCGCAGCTCGCGCTCGCTGTCGGCGCGTTCGGTCTGGCGCAGTCGCTGGCCGCGATCGTTCAGGCCCGTGATGACGAAAGTCGGCATTCAGGAAATTCTCTGCCGCGCTAAGCAAAAGAAGCGAAGTTGCTCAATTGTACCGCAACCGGCAGAGTGCTCCTGCGGGTAAAGACCGCCCCGGCGGCCACGCCGTGCAGAAAACTCCATGCGGCGCGGCCAACTTTTGCGGAGCTTCGCCCCGGGCCTCCCGTTGCGGCCGCACGGCTGCAATGGCGCAGGCGGCCTGGCCGGCCTCCGCTCGCCTCCCCGCCCACGTCCATGACTGCGACGGGGCGGTCCGGAGTCGGTTGAGGCGAAGGTGGCCGAAAAATTGCTTGCCGGCAGCGAGGCGGGACCCCGCCCCTCGACCTCGAGCATGCAGTGAACGGCAACTCGGTCGCTGCCGCGTAATGCCGGCTTTGCGCGCCTCTTGGCGCAGCGGCCGCGCCTGCGCCTCGGTGAGCTGGATATAGGTGCGCACCCTGATGTAATCAGGGCATGTGCTGCAACACCCGCGCGCCGGGCGTCAGCTATTCTACGAAGATGTTTCGTTGGGCATGGATCATGCTGGGGCTGGTGGCCGCCGCGAGCGCCCAAGACACCGGAACCCTGTTTCCCCATTCGCACACGATCTGGTTCCTGAGCGGGCAAATCAACTTCGTCACCCAGGCCCATGGCGCATTTTCGGCCGAGTACTCGGGTGCCAACAGCCTGCGCAACACGCCGGAGGCCGCGACTTCGCGGCTGCTCACGCTCTACAGCGGCCTGCAACTCAGCCCGCATTTCGAGGTGGTGGCCGATCTCGAGGAATCAGGCGGAAGCGGGCTCAGCGGCACACTGGGCTTGGCCGGATTCACCAATCTCGATGCGGTGCGCGACCCGAACCTGGCGGCCACTCCTTACCTGTCGCGCCTGTTGGTCCATTGGATCGTGCCCGTCGGCGACGGGACCGCTGCCAATGCCGCCACGCCGCTGGGCACCTACACCGCGCTGCCGCGCCGTCGCATCGAGTTCTACGTCGGCAAGTTTTCCATCGTGGACTTTTTCGATGTCAACAGCGTCAGCGGAAGCAGCCACCTGCAATTCTTGAACTGGACGATTGGCGACAACGGCGCCTTCGACTACGCCGCCGATACCCGCGGCTACACCGTCGGCGCCATGGCGCAGTACGAAGCCCCGCGTTGGGGCGTCCGCTTCGCCGAAGCCCTGATGCCGACCGTCGCCAATGGACCGAACCTGCAATGGAATCCGACGCAGGCGCGCTCCGAAAATCTCGAATTCGAGTTCCGCCCAGATTGGGGATTCTGGCGCACCCGCGCCGCGACCGTGCGACTGTTGGGCTTCAGCAACCAGGGCAACTTCGGCAGCTATCGCCAAGCCATCGCCAGCTTCGAATCCGGCACGACCCCGATCCCTGAGATCACCAGCCATCCCGCTGCCGTGCGCAGCAAGCCGGGCGCGGGCCTGAATTTCGAGCAGCAAATCGGCGGCGGCCTCGGAATTTTTGGGCGCTTTGGCTGGGCAAGCGGCAAGTTCGAATCCTACGCCTATACCGAAGTTGAACAATCGGTCTCCGGCGGCCTTGCGCTGCTGGGCGGCGCATGGCGGCGACCGCAGGACGAGTGCGGCGTCGGCTTTGCCGTCAACGGCGTTGCCGGCGATCACCGCCGCTACTTGGCCCTCGGCGGCCAAGGCTTCCTCTTGGGCGACGGCGCACTCCGCTATGGCCACGAGCGCATCGCCGAGGTGTTCTACACGATGGGGTTGGGCCATGGCGTCTCGCTCGCTCCCGACGCCCAGTTGGTTGTCAACCCCGGTTACAACCGTTCCCGCGGCCCCGCCGCCGTCTACTCCCTCCGCACGCACATGGACTTCTAGCCGCGGCGGCAACCGCGTCTCAGCCGCCAGCCACCACGAGCACACCAGCCGGAACCTGGAAGTTGAATATGCCCTTGGGCAGCGGGCGGTTCGGCTCCACGCGGCTGAAGCGGATGTCGTTGCGCGAGCCATCGAGGCCGCCAATCACCAGCCGGTCAATCTCGTACGCCGATGTGCACTCGATCCACACCTCGCGCCAGCCAGCGGCCTCGCCCTCGGGCGGCCGGCCATGGATCACGTAGTCGCCGGCATGGATCGGCTCCAAACCGCTATAGCTGAGATCGGCGAGCTCCTTGTTCAGGTCGGTGTGGCCAAGCAGGAAGCGCAGCGGCGTGCGCAGGTCGCTCGAGTTCTTGATGCTGGTGCGAGTGGCATCGCGATCGCCAGCCGTATATTGCCAAACCGTGTCCCCGGCCACCAGGAACACTTTCTTCTGCGGCACCTGGTAATCCCAGCGCATCTTGCCCGGCTTCTCGAGGAAGATGTGCCCCGACTCGGTGCGGGTCGAAAGCCCGGCCTCGTAAATCTGGGTGAAATCCGCCTGCCAGGAATGAATGGAGTTGTAGCGGCCGTCCAAGGTTGCGGCCAGCTCGTGGATCGGCACCGACTGCGGCAAGAACAGCGCAGCCGCGATGAGCAGAATCCCCAGCTTCACTATTGGATGACGGGGCTCGCGGCGGTGGCCGGAGCGTTGTCGTTGAAGTGGATGGCCCCGGTGTCATCCATGTAGAAGTAGCGCGTGGCCGCGCCCGACTGCGGGTTGGCGGTGACGGCGTAGGAACTGCAGGGCGTGCCCGAAACCGGCGTGTAGGTGTACAGGTATCCCTGTTTCGGCGTGGTGGCGGCCTTGGCCATGGTTTCATCCACCAAGTCGGCCGCGCTCGAGCTCGCGGGCGAGCCGCTGGGCGGCGGTCCGAGCGCCAGCAACGTCGCTGGGCAGCCAATGTTGGGGTAGTTCGAAGCGTAGACGCTCAGCACCGTCGCCAAAGTCTTCAGATTCCCCTCGGCTGCGGTGGCATTGGTGTGCTGCTTCATGGCGCGCACGCTGGGGATGGCGACGCCCAATATGATCATAATGATCGCGACCGCGATCAGAAGCTCGATCAGTGAAAAGCCGCGGCGGCGGCGGGACTGAAGAACTGCGGCCATGCAGGTAGTTTACGCCTTTCAGAAATAGAAGAGCACTTCCAGGCGCGAAGCGTTCCAAAATCCTGTATCCTGTCTTGCGGTTTTTCTTTGGGGGGATCCTATGAATCTGCGCCGTTCCATGGCCGTGCCGGCCACCCTGCTCCTGCTCGCCTGCCTGCCCGCGCTGGGACAGAAAAGGAAGGCCGCCGCTGCCGCCGCCGCCGCGCCGACCATCACCACTCCCAAAGAGTTTTTCGGCTTCAACGTGGGCGATGACTACCAAGAAGTCAACTACACCAAGGCGGTTGATTACTGGAAAAAACTGGCCACCGAGAGCGACCGCATGAAGATGGTCGACATCGGCCAGACCGAGGAGGGACGCACGCAGTGGATGGTGATCGTCACCTCGCCTGCGAACCTCAAGAACCTCGACCACTACCGGGAAATCAATGCCCGGCTGGCGCGCGCCGAGGGCCTCGATGACGCCCAGGCCCGCCAGTTGGCCAGCGAGGGCAAGGCCGTGGTCTGGATTGACGGCGGTCTGCATGCCAGCGAGACCGTCGGCTTCCAGCAATTGGTCGAGATGATCTATGAGATGGCGAGCCGCAACGACGCCGAGACCTTGCGGCTGTTGAACGACGACATCGGCCTGTACGTACCGGTCAATCCGGATGGCTCCGAGATGGTCGCCAACTGGTACATGCGCATTGCGACCCCCAACCAGCGCACCAACGCCCCCGGCCTGCCCACGCTCTACAACCGCTACGTCGGCCACGACGACAACCGCGACTCGTACATGTCCAACATGGCCGAAACCGCCAACATGAACAAGGTGCTGTATCAGGAGTGGTTCCCCGAGATCCTCTACAACCACCACCAGACCGGTCCGGCGGGCGGGGTCATCTTCATGCCACCCTTCCGCGACCCGTTCAACTACAATTTCGATCCGCTTATTCCGCTCGATATCGAAGCCGTGGGCACGGCCATGCACCAACGGCTGGTCGAGCACGGCATGGGCGGCTCCGAGCAGCGCTCAGGCGCCAACTACTCGACGTGGTGGGATGGCGGCGTGCGCACCACCGCCTACTTCCACAACATCATTGGCCTGCTGACCGAGATCATCGGCGACCCGACCCCCATGACCATTCCGCTGGTCGCGGCCAAGCAGCAGCCCACCGGCGATTGGCCGCTGCCGATTCCGCCGGGGCCCTGGCATTACGCGCAATCCATCCAGTACGAGATGCAGAACAATCGCGCCGTGCTCGATTACGCCGCCAAGAACCGTGAAACCCTGCTGTTCAACCTCTACCAAATGGGGCGCAACTCGATCCAGCGCGGCAGCCGCGACAACTGGACCATCACCCCCGACCGCATCGCGGCGCTCGAAGCCGCGGGCGCGCCGCCGGCGGCCAATGGCCGCGAACGGGGCGGGCGCGGCGCGGCCGCACCGGACGCGCAAGCCTTTGGCGGCCGCGGCGGGCGCGGCCTCAACGCCGAGCTGTACGACTCGGTGCTGCATGATCCTGCGCACCGCGACGCGCGCGGATACATCCTCTCCGCCGCCCAACCGGATTTCGCCACCGCCACCAAGTTCATCAACGCGCTGATCAAGAACGGCACCGAGATCGAGCGCGCCACCAGCGACTTCCAGGTGAACGGCAAGAGCTACCCGGCAGGCTCGTTCGTGGTCATGGCCGCCCAGGCTGACCGGCCCTTCGTGATGGACATGTTCGAGCCCCAGCATCATCCCAATGACTTTGCCTATCCCGGCGGTCCGCCGATTCCTCCCTACGACACCGCCGGCTGGACGCTGGCCGACCAGATGGGCGTGCAGTTCGACCGCGAGCTCGATGGCTTCAATGGCCCCTTCGAGAAGCTCCCCTTCGGGCAATTGCAGCCGATGCCCAAGTACGATGTCAGCGGCGCGGCCAGCCCCGCCGGCTACTTGATCAGCCATGAGGTCAACAACGGCTTCATCGTGACCAATCAATTGCTCGCGGCAGGCGCTGACGTGTATTGGCTGCAGACGCCGCAATCGGCCAACGGCCGCGACCTCGGCACTGGCACGCTTTACGTGCCCGCCTCGGCGGCCGCGCTGCCGATTCTTCAGAAGGGCGCGGCCGAGTTGGGCGTGCCCGTATACGGCGTTGCCAGCGCGCCGACCGGCGCCGCTATGAAGCTGCGCAAGATCCGAATCGGCCTCTACGACCAATACGGCGGCAGCATGCCCTCCGGCTGGGTGCGCTGGATGTTTGACCAGTACCAGTTCCCCTACGAGATGGCCTATCCGAAGGTCCTCGACGCCGGCAATCTGCGCAGCAAGTTCGACGTCATCGTCTTCGTGGACAATGGCCTTCCCGGCGCCGGCGGAGGACGCGGCGGCTTCGGCGGCGGACGCGGGGCCACCAGCCCCGAGCTCATGGCGACGGTCCCGCCTGCGGACCAAGCCACGATGGGTTCGATCACCGCCGCGCAGACCGTGCCTGCGCTCGAGGAGTTCGTCAAAGCTGGAGGCACGGTGCTGACCATCGGCAACGGCACCTCGCTCGCCGAGGCGCTGGGGCTGCCGATCACCAGCTACCTGACCGAAATGGGACCGAACGGGGTCGAGCAAGCATTGCCGACCACCAAGTTCTACATCCCTGGCTCGCTGATGCGGATCACCGTGGACAACACCCAGCCCATCGCCTATGGCATGCCGCCCACGGCGGAGGTGGACTTCGACCATAGCCCGGTCTTCCGCATCGTCCCCAATCGCGAGCACCACGCCCAGAATGTGGCCTGGTTCCAGGGTCCGGAGACGCTGGTCAGTGGATGGGCCTGGGGCCAGTCCTATTTGAACGGCGGCGCCGCGATCGTGAGCGGAAAGATCGGCCAAGGCACGGTCTACGCCATCGGACCCGAGATCACCTTCCGCGCCCAGCCGCACGGTACGTTCAAGTTCCTCTTCAACGGCGTCTACGCCGGGAGCGCGGAGCCAACCACCCTGCACTGAGAGCAGCGCCAACTCCGGGAACGGTCCACGTTGAACATTTGACTGGCGCGGGGCCTGGCGCGGCCCCCGCGTCCCGGGGCTGGATGTGGCCGTGCATCGAGCTTGGATCCACGACCAGCTCTTCTCCGTTTGGCACGCCGATCCGCCTTTCCTGGCTGCCGGGCCGGCCCCCGGCACGGCAGTTGACATTTTCGTCAGGAGGCGAGATATTAGGCAGAGTGGGTGGGCAATCCACCCAGAAATGCTTTGCTTGGAGGCACCTTTATGTCAGTGCGTGGATGCATTGCAGGATTTGTCTTTGCTGCGTTACTCGCGGTTGGCGCCTGGGGCCAAGCCGCCACCGGAAGCGTCACCGGAACCGTGGTGGATCAGCAGAAGGCCGCGATCCCTGCGGCCACCGTGGTGATCACCAACACCGCAACGGGAGTTACCAGCCTGGGAACGACGGACAAGGACGGGAGGTTCCAGGTATTCAACCTTCCCATCGGCCAGTACCGCGTGACGGTCGAGCACGCCGGATTCCAGAAGACCGAGACCCAAGCGCAAACGTTGCAAATCAACCAGACGGTGCGCTTCAATATCGTGCTCCCGGTGGGGACCTCGAATCAGACCGTGACGGTGACCGCGGAAGTGAGCGGGGTCGAAACCGAAAATGCCACCGTGGGCGACACCGTGACCGGCGATGCCATCCACGATCTGCCGCTGAACGGGCGCAATGTGCTGGATTTGGCGCAGCTCCAGCCTGGGGTCACCCCCGCCAACAGCGCGGTGGGTGGATTCAGCGTGGCCGGCGGACGGCCCGACTCGATCACCTATCTGCTGGATGGCGGCCTGAACAACGATCTGCTCAGCAACGCGGTGGTCTTCAACCCCAATCCGGACACGGTGGCGGAATTCCGCCTTCTGACCAGCGACTACACCGCCGAATACGGCCGCAGCGGCGCCGGCATCGTGAGCGTGGTGACCAAGAGCGGAAGCAACACCCTGCACGGCAGCGCCTTTGATTTCTTGCGCAACGGCGCGCTCAATGCCAACAACTTCTTCAGCAACCTCAATGGCGTGGCCCGCGACCCCCTCCGCCGGAACCAGTACGGTGCCACCATCGGCGGTCCGATCACCATTCCCGGAGTGGTCCAGGGCCGCGACAAGCTGTTTTTCTTTGTCGGCTACCAAGGGCAGCGGCAATCCGACGTGCAGACCCAGAACCAAACGCCAGTGCCGACCCCGTCTGAATTAGGCGGAGATTTTTCAAAATCCAATCCTGACGGCAGCGGCACGCCCGAACCCGGCGTTGCGGCATTCCTGGCGGCCAACCCATTTTTCCAGCCCAACGCGGCGCTGGCGGCCCAGGCCATCATTGATCCGACGAAAATCAACTCCGTCGCGGCCAAGTTCATCGCGGCCAAGCTTATTCCGACCGATCCCAGCGGATTGCTTACCTCGATCGGCAATGCCACCGACGACAACAACGAGCTGACCGGAAAGGTGGACTTCGCGCCGAGCACCAGCAGCAAATTCAGCTTGACCATGGGCGGATTCCGCCGCGCGCGCCTGAGTCCGTTCGCGAATGCCAATGTGGCTGGCTATCCCGACACCACCACCAACAACGCTTATTTCCTGGGGCTCGCGCACACGTGGACGTTTTCGACCGATCTGCTGAATGAATTCCATTTCAACGTCCAGCGGAGCAACAGCCTGCAGTCCAAACCCGCGGTGACGCTGCCGAACGCCGCCGCTCTGGGCTTCGGCATCACGCCCGATCTGCCCATTGCCCCTCCGAACCTTGATTTCAACAACGGCCTCAGCCTCGGGTTCAGCATCCAGGGCCCGAGCAACCTGGTCGGCACCACCTGGGCGTACAACGATGCCATGACTTGGGTGCGCGGCAACCACACCTGGAAGTTCGGGGGCGGGTACTCGGCGTACGAGCAGGACATGGCCTTTGACTTCCTGGGCAACGGCGACTTCAGCTTCGGCGGCTCGGGCATCAGCGATGCCGGCATCGCGGATTTCCTGCTCGGCGTCCCCAATTTCCTGAGCATGGGACCAAACGCGCCTTCCAACATCCGGCAGAAATCCACCGACGCCTTCGTGCAGGACCAATGGCACATGACGCCGAACTTTACCGCGACGCTGGGAGTGCGCTATGAGTACAGCAGCCCGAAGCGCGACACCCAGGGCCGCATCTTCGGCCTCGAACCGGGCAAACAGTCCACCGTGTTCCCCAACGCCCCGTTGGGGCTGATCTTCCCTGGCGACTCCGGCACGCCGCTGGGCTCGAACTTCCCCGACAAAGACAATTTCGCGCCCCGAATCAGCTTCGCTTGGGATCCCACCGGCGCCGGCAGCACCAGCGTGCGTGGCGGCTTCGGCATCTTCTATGACGTACTCAAGGCCGAGGACAATTTCCAGTTCAACGGCCAGCCGCCGTTCGCCTCGAGCGTGAATTCGGCATTCCCCAGCGTGGGGCCGAACCAGGCCGGGCCGGTGACGTTCCTGAGCGATCCATTCTCGGCCTTGGGATTCCCGAATCCCTTCCCCTCGAAGCCGCCGTCGAAGAACCTGGATTTCGCGGCCGCAGGCTTCCTGCCCTTCGCGCCGCCGGGCGGCGTGTTCGTCAACCCGCACATTCACACGCCGTACATCTATCAGTACAACCTCAGCGTGCAGCATCAATTGGGGCGCAACTACTCGGCCGAGATCAATTACGTCGGCAGCAGCTCCAAGGGGCTCACCGGACTGGTCGATGAGAATCCCTTCGTCCTGGGCACGACGCACCGCGTGCTGAACCCGGCTGCGCTCGCCGCCAGCCCCAGCATCACCGCGTTCTGCAACCAATTCGCGAACGTGGTCGGTGACGCCGAGGCCGCCACCGAGTGCCCATTCCCGATCATGGACGACTTCGACAACGTAGGCTTCGCCAGCTTCAACAGCCTGGAAGCCTCCATCACCAAGCGCGTCGGCGGCGAGCCGTTCTTCGGCAACGCCTACTACACGCTTTCGTACACCTATGGCAGGAGCATCGACAACGAGAGCGGATTCCGCAACAACACCAGCACCGTGCCCGCCTACAACCACTCCCAGTTCCGCGGACCATCGGACTTCGACATCACCCACGCCATCGTCATGAATGGCTCCTGGGAGCTGCCGTTTGCCAGCTACTTCGCCAACGCGCCCAAGAGCATTGTCGGGGGCTGGAGGCTGGATCCCATCGTCCAATGGCACACGGGCTTCCCGCTGACCCCCAGCGCCCGCCTCGATCCCTCCGGCAGCGCCAGCGATCAATCCGGATCGGGCGCCGGCGATGCCTTCCTGGCCAATGCCGCCTTCGGCGCCGGCTTCACCCACGTCTCCATCCTCAATCCCGAGGCGCCCGGCAACCGCTATTTCCCCAAGGCCACCTTCACCAGCAAGCTCCCCGCCAACGAGCCCTACGGACTGCCTCGCGGCGTGTTCCGCGGACCCAACTTCACCAACGTCAACATGGCGCTGGTGAAGACCATTCCATTGGAGCGGATGTCGGTCGAACTCCGCGCCGAGGGCTTCAACCTGCTCAACCACACGGAATTCAACAACCCTCAGCTGCGCATCACCAGCTCGACGTTTGGCCGCATCACCACCGCGGCCGATCCGCGCATCGTGCAATTGGCGCTGCGCATCAGCTATTAAGGCCATTAGCGTCCTTTTTCCAAGGCGCGGGCGCTTCCAGCGCCCGCGTTTTTTTTGCCTCGCTCATTGACTGGCGCGAGGCCTGGCGCGGCTGCGCCGCGCCACCCGCTTGACGCTCGGCAGCGCGTGCTCGCTGCGACGCTCGCACCCCGGGACCCCAGCCCTGCCCCGGATCCTGCCCTGACGACGCTCGGCCCACGGTGCCAGCCGCGCGACCCCGCGTTCGGGCCGCCCACCTAAAGCGATTTCCCTTCCCCCGCTCGGGCCTTTCCTGCATTCGCTCGCCGGCCGCCCTGCCCTACGCTCACTCAACGCCATTTCGTACTCGACTCGAATGAGGGGTGCGGCTGAGTGAGAATCAAGACCCTGCTGATGATCTTGTTGGCCAGCGCGGGCGCGGGAGCGCAGACGTTGGCACCGACGGTTTCGAATGTTACTTCGAGCTCGTTCACGCTGAGCTGGACCACGACCCAGCGCCTGAACACCCAGGTGCTCTACAGCACCGGCGGCAGCGCAAGCACGCGCCAAGCCAATTGGACGCTGGCGACGGCGCACACCGCCACCGTGACCGGGCTCGCGCCGGGCACGGCCTACACCGTGCAAGCCGAATCGAGCTACTATTCGAGCCCGGACTTGTTCAGCCCCGTTCTCACGGTCACTACGGCGAGCAACTCTGGCGCCAGCGGCGGGTCGGGCGCGCCGCCGCCCACGCCGACCGGCATGTCGACACCGGTCATCTCGGGGATCACCGCGAGCAGCTTCACCGTGACCTGGACCACCACCCAGGCGCTCAACTCGCAGCTGCATTTCGGCATCGCTGGACCAACCCAAGCCGTGAACAGCTGGGTCTTGGCCACCCAGCACGCCATCACGGTCACCGGGCTAGTGGCTGGAACCAGCTACAGCGTGCAAGCCGAATCCAGCTACTATTCGAACCCCGACCTCAGGGGCCCGCTTCAGACCGTGACCACCGCCGGCTCGGGCACCACGCCGCCGCCGCCGCCTCCCCCGGTGAATCCGCCGCCGCCAGCAACTTCGGGCGGATCGCGTCTGTTCCCTTCCTCCGCCGCTGACTGGCTGTATTCGGCCCCGACCGGCACCGGGATCAATATCTCGGGCGTGACCAGCGGCATGCGTTTCGATCTCAACACCCACGCCCAAGGCTTTGATTATCCCGTCGAGTACACCGACGGCAGCCACGGCTGCACGAATTTCACCGACACGCTCCAATACCAGTACACCGACCGCTACTGCGTCCCCAACCCGGCCAACGGGTACTTTCCCTCCCTCGGCGGCTGGGGCGCCAACGACGGCCACCTGGTGGTGGTCAACACAGCGACCGGCGAATACTACGATTTTTGGAAGCTCTACACCAATGCCGCCGGCCAGCCCACCAGCACGAATGTGGGCGGCGTGTTCAAGGGACTGCTGAGCGGCAACGGCACGCCCGGCACCACCGCCGCCGACATCAGCGGGTTGGCGGGGGACATCCTTCCCGGCGAACTCGATTGCGAGACCTGCCTCAACCATGCGCTCAGCGTGATCGTGCCGGCCAGCTTGAACAGCAATCTGATCGGGCACCAGGCCCCGGCCACCCACACCGACGGCGGCGCCAGCGGCGCCATTTTCCGCGAAGGCGCCAAAATCCGTCTTGACCCCTCGGTCGCGGTGGATGCGCTGCAAGCGTCGACCGCGGTCAAGGCCATCCTGCGGGCGCTGCAGCTCTACGGCGGCGTGATCACCGACCAGACCGGCGGCAGCCAGATCTCGTTCTACACCGCGCTGGCGACGGCGCCCGACCTAACCGGACTCAATCTCGCCGGCCAACACCTGTGGATCTATTACTGAGCGGGGGCCGCCGCGCATTGCAGCACAGGAAAACGCCTTAGCGCGCGTACGCACAAAAAGCGCGGCGGCTGAGAGAAACCGCCGGGGGCGCAGGCGCAGACCGGCCGATAGGCTGGGATCAACTTCATCTCTGCCCTTCGTCGGGAAGGTTCTCCTTTGTCCAAATTGCTTTCTGTCATCGTGCCCTTGGGGCTTCTCTCCACTGTTGCCTGCGGCGGCATGCCCACGGCGGCTCACGCTGGTTCCCTCTCGCCGGGCACGCCGGCCGCCAGCGGCAATGGCCACTTGTTCACGGGCAGCGCGGCGGCCTGGCTGTATTCCGCGCCCACCGGCTCGGGGCTCAACATTTCCGGCATGACCGCAGCGATGCCGATCAACCTCAACACCCACACGGCAGGCTTTGACTATCCGGTTCAGTACGCCGATGGCAGCAACGGCTGCACCACCTTCACCGACAAGAAGTATTACGATCTCCAAGACCAGATCTGCGTGCCCAACCCCGCAGGAGGATTCCATACCTCAACCGGCGGCTACGGCGCCGATGACGGCCATTTGGTGGTGGTGGACCGCAGCGCCGGCAAGTACTACGACTTCTGGAAGCTGAGCGTGGACGGCAACGGCCGACCGACCTCAACCGACGTCGGCCAGATCGTCGAGGGCAGCTTGGACGGCGACGGCACGCCAGGCACGACCGCGGCGCAAATCTCCGGCCTGGCCGGGGCGATCATGCCCGGCGAGCTCGATTGCGGCACCTGTTTGCAGCATGCGCTGAGCCTGATCGTGCCCGGCACGATGAACAGCAGCGCGCTCGGGCATCAAGCTCCGGCCCGCCATACCGATGGCGCCGAGGCCGGCGCGATTTTCCGCGAAGGCGCCAAGCTGCGCCTCGACCCCGGCGTGAACGTGGACAGCCTGGACGCCTCGACTGCCGTGAAGGCGATCATGCATGCCCTGCAGCAATACGGCGGCGTCATCACCGACCAGAGCGGCGGAAACGGCATCGGAATCTATACCGCGCTCGATTCGCCGCCCGACCTCACCGGCATCGGCGAGATCGCCAAGCACCTGCAGATCTACTACTAAACCCGCTCGAGCACCAGCGCGATGCCTTGGCCGACGCCGATGCACATGGTGCACAAGGCGTATCTTCCGTTCGTGCGCTGCAACTGGTGCACGGCGGTGGCGGCCAGGCGGGCGCCGCTCGCGCCCAACGGGTGGCCGATCGCAATCGCGCCGCCGTTGGGGTTCACCCGCGGATCGTCGTCGTCAAGGCCGAGCTCGCGCAGCACCGCCAAGGCTTGCGCGGCGAAGGCTTCGTTGAGTTCGATGACATCCATTTGGTTCAAGCGCAGGCCGGCACGGGTGAGCGCCAAGCGCACTGCAGGGACAGGCCCCATGCCCATGATGCGGGGCTCGACCCCGGCGACCGCGCTCGCGACCACGCGCGCCTGCGGCCGCAACTTGTAGCGCTCGGCTTCGCCCGGCGCGGCCAGCAGGAGAGCCGCCGCGCCGTCGTTGATGCCGCTGGCGTTGCCGGCGGTGACGGTTCCATCGGCGCGAACGACCGGTTTGAGCTTGGCCAGAGCCTCCAGCGTCGTGTCGGGACGCGGATGCTCGTCCACCGCGACGACCTTGGCCTCGCCCTTTTTTTGGGGGATCGGCACCGGCACCACCTCCGCGGCGAAGAATCCACCCGCCTGCGCCTGGGCCCAGCGCTGCTGGGTGCGAAACGCAAAGGCATCCTGATCCGCGCGGCTGATCTTGAATTGCTCGGCGACGTTCTCGCCGGTTTCGGGCATCGAATCGGTGCCGAACTGCGTCTTCAGCGCCGGGTTCACGAAGCGCCAGCCGATGGTGGTGTCGTAGATCTCGGCCGTGCGGCTGAAAGCGGAATCGGCTTTGGCCAGCACGAATGGCGCCCGCGACATGCTCTCGACGCCGCCGGCAATCAGCACCCCGCCCTCGCCCGCGCGGATCGTGCGCGCCGCCTGCGCCAGCGCATCGAGCGATGAACCGCACAAGCGATTGACGGTCACGCCCGGAACCTGTACCGGCAAGCCGGCCAGCAGGGCGGCCATGCGGGCGACGTTGCGGTTGTCCTCGCCGGCTTGGTTGGCGCAGCCGAAAACGACATCGGCGACCGCAGCGGGGTCGAGCGAAGGATTGCGCTGCAGCAGCGCGCGGATCGGGCGCGCCGCGAGATCGTCGGCGCGAACGCTGGCCAGCGCGCCGCCATAGCGGCCGAAGGGGGTGCGGAGCGCATCGCAAATGAAGGCCTCGGGCATGCCTCCCAGTTTACAATCCGCGGGTGTCCACTTGCGCGTGGCTGAGGGCGGCGACCAGGGCGACGCCGCCAATGATGTTGCCAAGCAGCGCGGGCAGAAAGAACTGGGTGAAATAGGTGCCCCAGGAAACCGCTCCGACCACAACCGCGTAGAGCACCGTGGCCGAGCCGGCGATGACGTGCAGGAACCCGCCGATGCCGATGAAGTAAGTGAGGATGACGATGATGGCCAAACGGCCATTCCCGGCGGCGGGCAGCAGCCAGACCATGAGCGCGATCAGCCATCCGGCGAAGATGGCGCGCAGCAGGCCGTCGCCAAAGCCCAAGCCCAGGTGCGAGAGCCCGATCTGGAGGAACTGCTGCCGCACCACCGGCTCGAACATGGCGCTGCGGCCGAGGATGAGCGCGAAGGCGTACGTCCCGAGCAAATTGGCGGCCAGCACGATGCCCCACAGCCGCGCCACTGCGAGCAGCATGTTGCGCTCTCGGCGGACCAGCAGCGGCAGGATGACCGTGAGCGTGTTCTCGGTGAACAGTTGCTGGCGGCCGAGAACAACGATGAGAAAACCGAGGCAGTATCCGAAGCCGGAGATGAGCGGCCGCCAGGGCCGGTCGGGCAGATAGGATGCCAGCAAGGCCTCGGCCACCAGCGAAAAGCCCATCGAGAGTCCCGCCGCCAGCCCCGACCAGCCGAGCGCCTGCGGCGTGCGGCGGAGCTCGTCGTCGCCCTCGCGGCGCACGGTCTCGTAGACCACGTTGACGCCGATGGCAAGCCGCTCCTCGACCTGTTCGAGCTCGGCTCGGGTCGAGATCGGGCCTTCGGCTTCGATCGGCTCGGGTTGTTTGCGGCGCTCGCGGCGGGGCACCCGCGCTTAGATGCGCGCCGCCTCAGCCCTGAAGCAGCTCGACTTCCAGGCTGATCTTGATCTTGTCCCCGACCAGCACGCCGCCAGTCTCGAGCGCCTGGTTCCAGCCCAAGCCGAAATCCTTGCGGTTGATCTCGCCGGTGGCCTCGAAGCCGCGGCGGGTGCCGCCCCAGGGATCTTTGGCGACGGGGGTGGGTGCTTCGACCGCGAACGTGACTGGCTTGGTCACGCCATGGATGGTGAGATCGCCGGACATGCTGTAGCCATCGCCGTCCGGGCTGATCTGCGTGGAGCGGAAGGTCAAGGTCGGGTACTTCTCGGCGTCGAGGAAGTCGGCGCTGCGCAGGTGCGCATCGCGCTGCGGCTCGCGAGTGTCGAGGCTCGCGGCCTCGATTGAAACCTGGACCTGCGCCTGGGTGAAATCGGAATCGTCGAGCACCACCGTGCCCGAGGTCTTCGAGAATACGCCCTTGACGTTCGACACCATCATGTGGCGCACCGAGAACTGCACGTGGGTGTGGACAGGATCAATGTTCCAAGTGGTGGGCATGCCTCCAGTGTAGCGCCTGGACCGCATGCGGCGTGCTACTATGACTGGCCAGTGTCTCTGCGGATGATTCCCGCCCGTCTGCGTGCTCGGTATCACTTCGACGAGCGGGGCCACGCCTGCGCTATTCTCAAGGGCGACTACCCGTCGGAATTCCGGGATGTACTGGCCGCGCTCGAGGCGTTCGAGGTGCCGAAATCGGAGATCCTAAAGCGCGGCGGCGGCAAGACTCTCATCGCGAACCGTCTCGATATCTTCCTGCGCAGCCGGGGCTGGGCGGAAAAATCCTTCGACACCAAAATCGTTGTGGACGGCCGGGAAATTCCCTCGCCAACCCACAAGATTGACAATTTCAAGAACGAAATCGGGCTTGAAATGGAGTGGAACAACAAGACGGAGTTTTACGATCGGGATTTGAACAACTTCCGCTTGCTGAAGGAACTGCGCGTATTGGCGGTCGGCGTGGTGGTCACGAGGATGAGCGAGTTGCAGCGCAGGTTCAATTCCTTGGGCGTGGGATCAAAATACGGCGCTTCCACCACTCACTGGAACAAGCTCATTCCAAAGGTAGACGGGGGTGGAGCGGGCGGCTGCCCGTTGCTGCTCGTCGGCCTGACTGAAACGTGCCTGCGGCTGGACCGTTGATGCGGGCGTAGCCGCGGTGGGATGGGGGCGCGTAGGAGTCCACTTGGTCGCCCCATTGCGTCCATCCGGGAACGCGTTGGCGGCTGAAGAGTTCGCAGTACGGGCCGGGGCTGCAGCGCTGAACCAGGTCGTAGACGCTGTCGGGCTTTTTCGAGTGCTCCTCCTTGCGGCTGATGAGCACGTTCACTTGGCTCCGCCCCGGCGCCAGCGTGCGCAAGCGCCCGCGGATGCCGAACAGCAGCAACTCAGTCACGTTGCGGAAGTAGAAGCCCACGCCGCGGCCATCCGGCCCACCATCCTTCCGAACCTTGTACCAGACAATATTGGTCTTGTAACGAAAACCCCAGGCACGCATGATTTCGAGACCCTCAGGCAACAGCGCGTTGGGGCACCAAAGGTAGAGGTGGCACTCAGGCGCCGCGACAGCGGCGACCGGCAAGCCGGCGATCTCCTGGAAGGATAAGGTTTCGTAGCGCCGGAGCCGCTTGTGCTCGGGTGCCATCTTGCCGGTGCGGTTGGCGAAACGCCAAGGCGGATCGATCAAGATCGAACCGAACGAGCCTTCGAGCTTGCCGAGTCCGTTGTCGTTCGCTGGCGGTCGCGCGGGCATCCGGTATTTTCCCACGCGCGGGGGCAGCGTTCAATTGCGACCGCGAGCGGAGGCGGCCGGGCGCGGAGCGTAGAAGGGGGCGTCGGGGCCCGTGGACTGGGTGTAGAGCAGTGCGCGGCCCTGGTCGGTGAGATAGGGCGAGGGCAGCATGTCGTAGAGCGGCGCGGCGGCGGCGACCGGCGCGGGGCCGCCGGCGACCGTGGCTGCGAAGACGCGAACGCTGGGGTTGTCGGGCAAGGTCAGGCTGGTGGCACCGGCGGGGATGGGCAACTCGTAGGCGAACAGGTACGAGTAGCTGTAGGCGTCGTTGCTGCCGTCGGGAAGGTGGTGATGGCTGGCGAACCAGGCCAGCGGCGCGCGCTTGATGTAGCCGGGGTGGAGGCCGGCGTAGAGTTCATACGTGCTCGAACGGCCGCCGCGGCCTGCCTGCGTGTGCTTCGACCAGTCGCGGTAGTCCCATTGGCCGATGTAGCCGGTCCAGTTCTGGATGTTGAGCGAATCGGGCTGGCTGCCGACGGTGAACGTCGCGGTTTGATCGCCCAGGGCCGAGGCCAGCAGGTACAGCCGGGTGAAATGACCGGCGGGCAGCGCGATGGTCTGGCCGTGCGTGGTGACTGCATCGGCACTGGAGGCATCGCCAAGACGGAACTGAATGCCGGCGTAGTTGACCGTGCTGGGCAGCATTTCGGCCGGATAGCTGGAGCCCTTGCCGTCGAAGCCGGTGGACGAGGGCGTATGGTCCGCGGTGGCAGCCGCCAAGTCGTAGCTGAGCGCGACCGGCTGTGAGGCAGCTGCCGCAGCGGTGGCGGCCAGCGGCGCCAGCTTGATCTCAAGCGAGCGCGGCTGGTAGGCGGTGAACGAGGCCACGACTTCGCCGTTCACCACCCGGGCGGGGTGGTCGGCTTTGATGGGCTGCTCTTGCCCGTTCACTTCGCGCACGCTGAGCGCGCGCGAGGCGAAGCCGATATGGACGCCAGGCTCCGCCTGGCCATCGAGCTCGACCAAGCGCACCACGACGTCGCCTCCGGACTCCGCTTTCTTCATTGCCAGCACGCGGATGCGGGGATTGTCCAGGTGCAGCAGCGACAGCGAGCGGCCAAGCGCGCCGGCATGCTTGGGTGCGGAGAACGCCACCAGCGGAACGTTGAGGCGGTAGGCCTGCCACTCGGTGCCTTCCTGGCGCCAATCGCCCTCGTGGCCGGCGAGGCCGAAGGCGATGTCGTGATGGCCCCAATCCTGCGTGGCTTGGTCGCTGTAGTTGCGGTTGTGCAGGCCAGGGGTGTAGAGCAGGGTCAGGCGCAAGGCGTGGTCGTTGGGCTTGTCGCTGGCGTTCTTGACGTCGGTGAGGACGGTCGCGCCATAGGCCTGGCTGGCATCGGTGAGATCCACCCACTGGTGCGAGGCGACTTCGAACTGCCGGTCGTTGTCGTTGGGGCGCTGGATGGTGCCGATGTCCCAGTTATAGGTGGCGACCGGATCGGAAGCGGTGAGCGGGAAATCCGCCATCAGGGCCGAGCCGCCGGTTTTCCAATCCACATGGACGCCGAACTCGACCCGATCGCCGGCGGTGCCGGAGGCCAGGCTCACGGTTTGGACGAAGTGCGAGCCCTCGCCGTCGCGGATGATCTGCAGCGTGGCGCGCGCGGGGCCGTTCTCGAGGATCGAAATCTGCGCCGGACCTGCAACGTAGGCGCGCGGCGGTGCCTTCTGGTCGTTCCAGTCCATGTTCCAGGCTGGCCAGACCGAAGGCGCCTCGCTCTGGAACGACAGCCGCATGGGGGCGGCCAGCAGCTCCTTGCCAATGTGCTTGTCGAAGATGCTGGCCACATCGCCGTCATCGTTGAGCGTGACCCGGTACCGCGAGTTCTCGAGGGAGCGCTCGGTGACCTTCAGACCTGAAGCCGAGGCCGACGCCGCCGGCGCGATGCTGTAGACGGCGTAGCCGGTGGCGGGAACCGCGGCCAGGAAGACGACGGCGCCATCGGCGTCGAGTTGCGCGGGCACGGGCGCGCCCGCGGGGCTGAGCACGCGCACCGCGCGGGTGCCGGCGGGCAGGCTCACGCGCGCTTCGACCGGATCCTGGCGCGCGATGTTGAGCGGGTTGAAGACCACCACGGGCACGCCGCCGACCGCGGTGTCGAGGCGGGAGGAGATGGCGTCGGTTGCGCTGGTGAGAACCTGCGCCAGCTGGTTGGCGACGATGGTGTCGTCGTTCCAGGAGTAGGTGTAGCTCGAGGCCTCGGCCGTGCCGGCCATGATGTCGTGGAACTGCCCGCCGAGCAGCAAGCGCCAGGCGTGGGTGAGGCGATCCTGCGGATAGGCCCGGCCCAGCAGCGATGCGCCCACCGACGCTTCCTCGGCCGCATGCGCCAGGATTTCATTCTTGCGGTTCCAGCGCTTGTGCGCCGCCTCGGAGGTGAGCGAGCCGGCGGAGTGGTTGATGAGCTCGAGATCGCCGGTGTAGCGGGGCAGGCGCGAGAGGTCGTCGTTCTTCATGTCGAGGAACATGGAGTCGGTGTCGGCCCATTGCACATGCACCGGGCCGTCTCCCACTTCGGCGGCGGGGTAGGGCGGCGGCTGCGGCGGATTCGGATTGGCCCGGCTGCGGCGGGGACGGGGACGGGGCAGCGCGATGGTGCCGTGGTCCATGATGGCTTCCATGATCTTCACGGACTCCTCGTCGGGCGAGCCGCCGATGTCGCCGGTGCCGACGTAGTGGTAGTCGGTGTAGAGTCCGCTGACTTGGCCATCTTCGGTGACGGCGTCGCGTCCGTGGGCGTACGGCACCAGATTGACCAGCGGATCCTTGCTCAAATCCGTGGTCACGCCCCCGTCGTAGCTGCCGGGGTTGACGGCGCCGAGAATGCTGCGGCCGTCAGGACCGGTCCAGACGCCAACGTTGAAGGGGATGCCCTCGGGCGTGCCCTCCGGCGAGGTCGGGCCGCCGACGCGGGCAGCCGGCTGCCAGCCGCTGTTGAGTTTCTGGGTCGAGAACCCCAGCAGGCCGGCGTGGCTGAGGATGCTGGGCAACGAGGCGGGGAAGCCGAAGCAATCCGGCAGCATGTAGTCCACGGCGATCTTGCCGAATTCCTTGCGGAAGTACTCGTTGCCGTAGAGCACCTGGCGCAGGATGCTCTCGGCGTTGGGGCTGTTGACGTCGTTCTCTTCCATCGAAGCGCCGCCCGGGAACCAGCGCCCCTGGGCGATGTACTGCTTGAGCTGGGCGTAGCGCTCGGGGTAGTACTCCTTGAACATGCCGTAGCGGTTGGCGCCGGTGAAGTTGAAGATGTAGTGCGGGTATTTCTGGATGAGATCGAAGTTCTTGTCGAGCGTGGCCTTCAAGTACTCGTTGATGACCTGGGGATAATCCCAGCGCCACTCGGTGTCAAGGTGGGCATAGCCGACCACGAACAGGGTCGGGGTCTTGGTGAGGTCGGGGGCGTCGGCCGGAGGCTGTTTGGCGGTCTGGGCGAGCACGACCGAGGGCACCGCGGACGGCGGCTGGGGCTGAGGCACCGGCGCAGGCCCTTGGGCGGCGAGCGGCATGGCAGCCAGGCAACAGCAGGCAATGCATCCTGCAAGGATGGAACGGAGCATGGTGGAGGGCCTCCCTCGACGGAATCCAGGGAACAGGATACAGGGGAACCGGGTCAGGGAACAGGGGTCCGGGATCATAGGTGCCAGCCGCCGTCCAGGGTGAGCACCGAGCCGGTGAGGAAGCGGTTGCCGGCCATCAGGAACAGGATGGTCTCGGCGGCCTCGGCGGGGGCGCCGAGGCGATGCATGGGGGTGCGGCGGATGATTTCTTGCCGCAGCGGCTCGAAGGCGGGGCCGCGGGAGTCAAGCTGCTCGGTCGCGACCAGGCCGATCTCCAGGCAATTGACCCGCACGGCGGGCGCCAGGCGGCGGGCGAGATAGCGGGTGAGGCTGGGAACCGCGCCCTTGCTCAGCACGAAGTAGGCCGAGCTGCCATCGCCGCGGGTGGCGCTGCCGCTGCCGACGTTGACGATGGCTTCGAGGCCGCTTCCCTGCCCCGCCGCCGCGAGCGCGAGCTGCAGCGGAGCGCGCAGATTGACGGCGATGGCCTGGTCGAAGCGGGCCGGGTCGAAGTCTTGCTCGGCGTCGGCGCGCTGGAACGAGAGGACCGGCGCCGAGCGAATCGGGTTGGCGGGCGTGAAGGCGGCGTTGTTGACCAAATAATCAAGGCGGCCGAAGCGGGCGCGGACGGCGGCGATGAGCGCCGCGGGCGCGGCGGGCTGAGCCAGGTCGGCGGGGAAGTCGCCGCCGTTGCGCTGGTGGCGCGCCACCTCGGCCCCCGCCGCCGCCAGCGCGTCGGCGGTGGCGCGGCCGATGCCGCGCGCGGCGCCGGTGACGAGCGCGACTTTGCCGCGAAGATCCACTTCATGAATTGTAGTGGCGGTACGCTACCATGGGGGAGCAATGAACAAAGTGCTGGCCAGCGCGGCCGACGCGGTGCGCGACATCGGCGATGGCGCGACGGTGATGATCGGCGGCTTCGGGCTGTGCGGCAACCCCGAGAACCTGATCGCCGCGCTGCACCAGAAGGGCGCGCGGGGGCTGACCGTGATCAGCAACAATGCCGGCATTGACGCCGAAGGCATCGGCGTGCTGCTGGCTGCAGGGCAGATCAAGAAAATGATCGCCACCTACGTGGGCGAGAACTCGATCTTCGAGGCGCAGGCGCGCTCCGGGCAGCTCGAGACCGAACTGGTGCCGCAGGGCACGTTCGCCGAGCGCATCCGCGCCGGCGGCGCCGGCATACCGGCCTTTTTCACGCCGGCGGGCGTGGCCACGGTGGTGGCCGACGGCAAGGAGGCCCGCGAGTTCGAGGGGCGCACCTATTTGATGGAGCGGTGGCTCAAGGCCGATTTCGCCTTGGTGAAAGGGCACCGCGGCGACCGCTGGGGGAACTTGACCTACCGCAAGACGGCGCGGAATTTCAATCCGGTGATGGCGACGGCGGCGGCGGTGACGATCGCCGAAGTCGAGGAGCTGGTCGAGCCCGGCGGGCTGGATCCGGAAGCCATCATCACGCCGGCCATCTACGTCAAGCGCATGATCGTCGGCGGCCATTACAAGAAGCCGATCGAGCGGAGGACGCTGAGGAGCTAAGCATGCCGGACGACAAGCGCTACCGCATTGCCCGCCGCATTGCGCTCGAGCTGCGCGACGGCTACTTCGTGAACCTGGGCATCGGGCTGCCGACGCTGGTGAGCAACTGCGTGCCGCCGGGGATTGAGGTGGTGCTGCAATCGGAGAACGGCATGCTGGGCGTGGGTCCGTATCCGCGGGCAGGCGAGGAAGATCCGGACCTGATCAACGCCGGCAAGGAGACGGTCACCGAATTGCCAGGCACGTCGTATTTCTCAAGCGCCGAGTCGTTCGCGATGATCCGCGGCGGCCACATTGACATGGCGGTGATGGGGGCGATGGAGGTGGCCGGGAACGGAGACCTGGCCAACTGGATCATCCCGGGCAAAATGATCAAGGGCATGGGCGGCGGCATGGATCTGGTGGCGGCGGCGCGCAAGCTCTACATCGCCATGGAGCACACCACCAAGGATGGCCAGCCCAAGATACTCGAACGTTGCCGCTTGCCGCTCACCGGCGCGGGCGTGGTGGACTGCATCGTGACCGAAATGGGCTTCATTCGGGTCGCGCCCGAGGGGCTGGTGCTGGAGGAGCTGGCCGCGCCCTACACGGTCGAGCAGGTGCAGGCCGCGACCGGCGCGCGGCTGACGGTTTCCCCGCAGCTCCGACCGATGCCGGGCGGATAATCACGCTGCGCGCCACTCGGGGCGGCGATCGGGGGCCGCCTGGGAGAGAGCGCGGCGGACGCCGCCGGAATCGAGATCGGCCGCATAGACCGGAGTCCCCGGCTGCTGCCGCCAGGAGTCATCGAGTCCGCCGGCATCGACCGGATCGAAGCCGAGCTGGTTCACCAACTCCATGACCTTGGCCTTCGCCTCGGCATCGTCGCCGGCCACGGGCAGAGCGATGCGCCCGCTCGCGCCTTGCGGCTTGCCGCGATCCATCAGATGCTGGGCGAAGATGTTGTTGAAGGCCTTGATCACCGGGTGCCCAAGCTGCTGCTCGACCCAGCGCGATTCGGGAACGCCGCTTTCAATGGCGGGAATGCGGCCGTCGCGGTTGCGGGGATAGTAGTTGCAGGTATCCACCACCGCGACCGCGGCGGACACGTCGGCGAAGAGGCCGGGAGGCAGTTCCGGGACGTTCTTGAGGGGAATGGTGACCACGGCCACTTCGCCGAAGTGCGCGGCTTCGGGAACGCGCACGGCCTTGGCCCCGATCTCGGCGGCCAAGCCCGCCAGCGATTCCGGGCCGTGCGCATTGGCCACGGCGACCTCATGCCCCAGCGCGGAAAAGCGCCGCGCCAGCGTGCCCCCGATGTGGCCCGCTCCGATGATGCCGATTTTCACTTCACCCTCCCGCCTAATGTAGGACTTGGATTTCTAGATAGGTGCCGTCGTCGAGGTTGAAGTTGCTTCCGACGCTGGAGATCACGCCGCCCAGATCCTTGCCCTCGCCGTTGAATGTCTCCATCAGGCTGAACTCAATCGGGATGCCATTGCTGGAGCGATCCATTTTGGCGTAGGCGGGGTTGCCGGCGTCCATCGGCATGGTCATGCCGCTGCCCCCCATCTCGGGCGGGCGCGAGAGCGCGCCGGCGGAATTGCTGTAGCCGTCGTTGACGACCTTCATGACCGCGGCGCGGAGCTGGAGCAGGGGCGCTCCCTTCTTGTCGGTGGCTTGGCTGAACAGCACTCCAATCTTGGCCGGAACGCTGCCTTCGGCCGGCTCGACGCTGGTGACCTCTCCCTGGAGCAGGCTGCTCTTGGGGAGAACGGTCTTGCCGTCTGCGCCTTTCACATCCTGCTCGAGCTTGGCGACGACCTTGTCGCCGACCTTCGATTTCTTGCTATCGATCTTTTTTTGCAGCTCGACCTTGAACTGCGTGCCGGGCGGAATTGCGGGTGCCGGGGATTGGGCGAATGCCCATCCCAGCAGCAGCGCAAACGCGATCAAGCAAACGCGAGTGGAACGCATGGCAGCCTCCTTAGGCGGGATCATAGCTCGAATCGGGTCCGCCCGCCAATCACGCAGCGATGGACCTGGACGTTCGGAATTCCGGATGGGGGAATGACGTCTAAGTCATCCGAAAGCACGACGAAATCCGCCAGCTTGCCGGGTGCGAGCGAGCCTTTGCGGTCTTCGGCGAACTCGGCGAAGGCGGCGCCCAGGGTGCAGGCGTGGAGGCCTTGCTCCAGGCATAGCCGCTCGGAGGCGGGAGGGTAGCCGTCGCCGCGGGTGAGGGCGGCACACAGGGTGTGAAGAGGATCCACGGGGGCGACTGGCACATCGGTGCCGAATGCCAAGACGATGCCGCGATCGAGGAAGGACCGCCATGGGTACGATTGCTGGAGCCGTTCGGAACCGAGGCGGTCCGCGGCCCAGCGCTGGTCGTCAAGCAGATGGCTGGGCTGGACGCTGGCGACCACGCCGAGGCGGCGCATGCGGGCGAAGTCTTCGTCAGCGACAACCTGGAGATGTTCGATGCGGTGGCGGGGATCGGCGTCGGGGGAAGCTGCTTGCGCGGCCTCGAAGGCATTCAGCGCCATGCGCGCGGCGGCGTCGCCGATGGCATGGAAGCCAAGCTGAAAGCCGGCGCGAGCGCGTTCGATGGCGAGCGCATCAAGCTCGGCTTGCTGGTAGCGCAGCAAACCGCGGTTGCCGGGGTCATCGCTGTAGGGAGCGAGGAGGGCGGCGGTGCGGGAGCCGAGGCTGCCATCCATGAAAGCCTTGAGCATGCCGGTTCTCAGCCAGGGATCCTCCGGATCATGATGGGCGCGCTGGGCTTGGAGCGTGGCCAGCGGATCGTTGAAGTTGAGCCACTCGGAGACGCGGATGGGGAGTTCGCCGGTCTGCTGCAGTGCCTCGAAGGCAAGGAAGGCGTCCCAGCCAGAGTTGTCTTGGACGCTGGTGACGCCGTGGGCGAGCGCGTCGTTCATCGCCCATTGCAGCGCGCGGCGGCACTGCCCGGCGGATAGAGGCGGGATCACCGCGGTGACCAGGCGAACGGCAGTCTCGAAGAGCAGGCCGGCGTCTGCATCCAGTGCGCCGCCCGCCGGGGCGACGGTGGACGTGGTGAGTCCGGCGCGTTCCAAGGCGTGGCTGTTGGCGACGGCGGCGTGCAGATCCAAGCGGTGGAGCAGCGCCGGATGGCCCTGGGTGAAGGGATCGAGAGCGCGCCGGGTGGGAAGCTGCCGGCCGGGCCAGCGGGTCGAATCCCAGCGCGAGCCGACGATCCATTCGCCCGGCGGCAGGCTCGCGGCATGGGCGGCGACGCGCTGCTGCAGCTCGGCGAGCGAACCCGTGCCGCTGAGATCAAGCTCCAGCCGGCTGCGGCCGGCCAGCAGCAGATGGGTGTGGGCGTCGTTGAAGCCAGGGACGACGAAGTGGCCGCCGAGGTGGTGGCGCGGGGTGCCCGGTCCGGCCAGGTTGGCAATGTCGGCATCCGAGCCCACCGCGAGGATGCGGTCGCCGCGCACCGCGATCGCCTGCGCCGCGGGGCAGGCGGGATCGAGCGTGAGGATATTGCCGTGGAGGAAGACGGCGTCGGGGGTCGCGAGGATCGGCACGCTATTCGCGCAAGGCCAGGTTGGGATCGATGCGGAGCGCGCGCCGCGCGGGCAGCGAGCAGGCCAGCAGCGCGGCCGCCAGCAGGATGGCCGGAGCGACGATGAAGCTGAGCGGATCGAAGCCGTTGATGCCGTAGAGAATCGAGCCCAGGCCGCGGCTGAGCACGGCGGCGGCGGCGAGGCCGGCCGCCAATCCGGCGAGCACCATGGCCAAGCCGCTGCCCAGGATGAGGCGCATGACGTCGTTGGCGCGGGCGCCGAGCGCCATGCGGATGCCGATCTCGCGGCCGCGCTGGGCGACCGAATAGGACATCACGCCGTAGGTGCCGACCGCAGCCAGCAGGAGCGCCAGCACGCCGAAGGCCGCCAGCAGCTCGGCGCCTAGCGTGGGCGCCGCCAAAATGCGCGAGATGGTGTCGGCGACGGTGCGGCTGCGCAGCGGCGGCAGGCTGGGATCAAGGGTGTGCAGCACCGCGCGCAGGCTGGGGAGCGCGGCGGCGGGATCGCCGGTGGTGCGCACCAGGATGCTGGCAGGCGCGAATTGCTGCTCGAAGGAGAAATACACCTGCGCCTGCGGCGGCTCGCCCAAGGTCAGGTATTTGACGGTCGGGACCAGGCCGACCACGGTCACGTCCCAGGTTTCTTGCAGGAACTGCAGGTGCTTGCCCAGCGGGTTCTGGCCGGGCCAGAGGCGCTGGGCGAGGGTCTGGTTGACGATGGCGACCAGCGGCGCTCCGGGAGCGTCGCTTTCGCTGAAGTCGCGGCCGCGCAGGATCGGGATGCCCATGGTCTTGAAGTAGCCGGGGCGCACGGCGAGGATGGGCGTGAGCTTGCCGTTGCGGGTGTCGGAGGTATCGACGCCGCCGGGAAAGGTGGTGCGTTGGAGGCCGCCGCCCAACGGCGGCGTGTCCGTCACGCTGGCCGCGGCCACTTGCGGCAGTGCGCTGAGGCGGGCCACGGCGTCCTTGTAGAACTGGTCGGCGCGGGGCTGGGGGTAGCCCGCGGCCTGCAGGTTGGGGTTCAGCACCAGCAGGTGGGCGGCATCATAGCCGGTGTCGGTCTTCTGGGCATTCATCAGGCTGTGGACGAACAAGCTGGCGCCGATCAACGCGATCAGCGAGAACGCCACCTGCGCCGCCACCAAGAGGCCGCGCAGTCCGTACCAGCGCAGGCCGCCGCCGGGCGAATCGGTGCGATCGCGCAGCGAGGCCAAGGGCGCGGTGCGGGTGGCCTGCAGCGCCGGCGCGAGGCCGAAGAGCACCGTCGCCAGCATGGCCACGGCCAGCGTGAAGGCCAGCACCGGCATGCTGAGCGCGAGCTGGATGTTGCCGCCGAAGCCGGGCGGGCGCAGCGACCAGAGGGCATTGCGCACCAAGTAGGCGAAGCCGATGGAAAGCAGCGCAGCGAGCAGGCCGAGCAGCAGGCTCTCGGCCAGCAGTTGGCGGATGAGGCGGCTGCGCCCCGCGCCGATGGCCATGCGGATGGCGAACTCGCGCTGGCGCTGGGCGGCCCGCACCAGCAGCAGGTTGGCGACGTTGGCGCAAGCGATCAAGAGGACCAAGCCGGCGATGGCCATCAGCAGCGTGCCGGCCAGCAGGAAGGCGCTGCGGCCATTGGGCGGCACGTTGCTCTGCGAAAGTGGAATCAGCGTCAAATCGCGGCCGGCATCGTCGGTGGGAAACTCCTGCGCCAACTGGCCGGCAAGGGCATGGACGGCCAACTGCGCTTGCCGCAGGTTGACGCCGGGCTTGAGGCGGGCCACGGCATTGGCGAAGAGCGGGCGGCGCTGGTCGAACCACTGGGCCAGGATCCCGCGCAGCAATTGCTGGTGCATCGCAACCGGCACGTAGACGTCGGCGGTGCCGAAGGGGATGAGGTCCTCGAAGCCCGAGGGCGCGATGCCAACGACGGTGTAGTCGAGCCCGTTGAGGTTGATGGCGCTTCCGATCAGCGCCGGCCTCGCCCCGAATTCGCGCTGCCAGAGATCGTGGCTCAAGATCGCCACCGGATGCGCGCCCGGCGCTCCATCCTCCTCCGCCAGGAAGCCGCGGCCGGGGGCGACGCGCTCGCCCAGCAGCGAAAAGAAATCGGCATCGACCAGCTCGACCGCCAGCGGCTGCGGGTGGCCCTTCCGGGTCCAGGTCGCACCCGCAAAAATCACCGCGGACATGGCGCTGAAGACCGAGCTGTTCTCGCGCAGATCCTTGAGATTGAGGTAGGAGCTGCCGAGGTAGCCTTGGCTGGCGTTGCGCGCGTCCTGGGTGTAGACCGCCACGGCGCGGGAGGCGTCGGCCACCGGCACGGCGCGCAGGAAGACGGCGTTGACCAAGGTGAAAACGGTGGTGTTGGCGCCGATGCCCAGGGTGAGCGAGAGCACCGCGACCAGGGTGAAGCCGGGGCGATGCCAGAGCAGGCGGAGGCCGCCGCGCAGATCCCGAGAAAACTCGTCCCAGCCCATAAGAATTAATGTCCCGATGCGAATTCTATACCGGAGAATGGGCCATGCCGCTCCGTTCCCTTCTCATTCTGACGCTGGGTGCCGCCGTTGCGGTAGCCGCCCAGGCGCCGGCCGCGTTGAGCGTTCATCCCGCCGTGGCGTCGGACACCTCGGCCCCCCTGGCCCAGATGCTGACGACATACCATCCGCCGGCGCCGCCCGTGCGGCCGGTGGCGGCGCGCAGCGGCAGCACGGCTCCGGGGGCGCGCCGGCAACCGCCGCCGCCGCCGGCGCCGGTGATGCCGCCGCCGGTGCCCGATGCCGCGGCCGCGATCGAACAGGCGCGGATGGGCGCGGCGCCGGCGCTGCCGCTGGCCGCCAGCTTTGATGGCCTGGGCGACGGATTCACCGGACCGCAAGGGACGGCGCGGTTCCGCAACCCGAGCGACAACAGCTTGGCGGTGGGGCCGGACGAGATCATCCAGACGGTCAACTCGCAACTGGCGATTTTCGACAAGACAGGCAAGGCGCTGTACGGGCCGGTGGAGACGCGGGCGGTGTTCAGCGGCTTCCAGGGCGAGTGCGGCGAAGTGGGCTTCGGCGACGTAGTGGTGCGCTACGACCAACTGGCGCGGCGATGGGTGTTCGTGATGCCGATCTTCCGCAAGCCGGCGGGCAGCGGGCCCGACACCCCGTACGGCATGTGCTATGCGGTGAGCGCCACAAGCGACGCGCTGGGGAAATACTACCGCTACGACTTCGCGCGGGTGCTGTTCCCGGATTATCCGCGGCTGGGGGTCTGGCCCGACGGCTACTACCTCGGCACTTCGACAGGCGACACCGTGATCCAGAAGCACGCTTGCGTGGCCGAGCGCGCGGCCATGCTCGAGGGCAAGCCGGCCCGCGAAATCTGCGCCATCGTGGACGGGGCGAACTTCTTGAACCCCGAGGACCTCGACGGCACGGCGCTGCCGCCGCAGGGAGCGCCGAACCTGGTCTTCGCCAACGGCGGCACGCAGTTGCGCCAGAACTTCGAGGGCGACGCCATCAGCTACTACGCCTTCCACGTGGAATGGGGAACGCCGTCGGCTTCAACCATCACCGGACCCTCGACCATTGCGGTCGCGCCCTACCACTACCTGTGCAACGGCCAGCTCACCAGTTGCGTGCCGCAGCCAGGAACCAACGCGCGGCTGGACGCGCAGGGGGACAAGATCATGCAGCGGGTGGTGTACCGGCGGATCGGCGGGCGGCAGTTGATCGCCATGTCGGACTCGGTCAACACCCGGACGGGCAGCGGCGGCGGGGTGCGCTGGTACGAGCTCGAGCTGGACGCCGCCGGCGCGCCAAGCTGGCGCAGCAGGGGACGTATGATCCCGGCGGCGGCTTCCGCTGGATGGCGAGCGCTGGGCTCGACCGGCGCGGGGACATGGCGCTGGGCTACTCCTATGGCGACGGCCTCACCTACGCCGGACAGCGGATGACCGCGCGGCTGGCGGGCGATCCGCCGGGCACGATGACGCGGCGGGAGACCGTGCTGGCCACGGGGGCCGCGGCCCAGACCAACACGCTGCGCTGGGAGGATTACACCACGCTGGTGATGGACCCGGCCGACGATTGCACCTTCTGGTACGTGGGCGACTATTTGAGGCCTGGCGCGGCGAACTACAGCACCCGGATCGGAGCGGTGCGGGCGCCTGGCTGCCGCTGAGCGGGGCGGCTGCGCCGCCGCTGCCGGTTCTCCATTCGCGGTTGACCGTGGGCGGCGGGCACCGCAGCCCTTCCCGGTCCGCAGGGTTATTTCAGGAGCGCACGCGCCGCCGCGAGGGCTTGGTCGTAATCGGGGTGCTCGGCGATTTCGGGCACGTACTGGACGTAGCGGATGGTCCCGTCCTGGTCCACGACGAAGATGGCGCGGGATTCAAGGCGCAGCTCCTTGATGAGCGTGCCCATGGCCTGCCCGAACGAGCCGGACTGGTAATCCGACAGCGTCTGGACATGGGTGGCGCCGGCAGCGCCGCACCAGCGTTTCTGGGCGAAGGGCAGGTCCATGCTGACGGTCAGCACCTTGACGCTGCCGCCGAGCTTGCCGGCCTCGTCGTTGAAGCGGCGGGTCTGCAGGTCGCAGACCGGAGTGTCAAGCGAGGGCACGACGCTGAAGATGCGCACCGAGCCGGCGGTATCGGCGGCGGTCACCGGCTTCAAGCCGTTGTCCACCAGGGTGAACTCGGGCAGCTTTTCGCCGGGTTTGCGCTCGGGCCCCAGCAGGGTGAGCGGGTTGCCCTTCATGGTGGTGGCTTTGGGTCGTTCGATCGCACTCATGCGTTGCCGTCCTTTCTCAAACTCCGATCACCTGCACCAGTTGCCGCACCGCGTCGGCGCTCTTGTTCAGCGCCGCCTGCTCCTCGGCGGTCAGCTTCACCTGGATGACGCTTTCGATGCCGCGCGCGCCCAGCTTGCAGGGCACGCCCACAAACAGACCTTGGATGCCGTATTCGCCCTCGAGGTAGGCGGCGCAGGGCAGAATCTGCTTCTTGTCCTTGAGGATGGCTTCGGCCATCTGCACCGCCGCCGCCGCCGGGGCGTAGTAGGCGCTGCCGGTCTTCAGATAGCTGACGATCTCGGCGCCGCCGTTGGCGGTGCGCTGGACAAGCTTCTGGATGGTGGCCGCGTCCAGCAGCTCGGTGATCGGAATGCCCGCCACGGTGGTGAAGCGCGGCAGCGGCACCATGGTGTCGCCATGGCCGCCGAGGACGAAGGCGCTGACGTTCTCGACCGAAACATCGAGCTCCATGGCGATGAAGGTGGCGAAGCGGGCGGAGTCGAGCACGCCGGCCATGCCGATGACGCGGTTGCGGCTGAACTTGCTCAGCTTGAAGGCGGCTTGCGCCATGGCATCAAGCGGATTGGTGACCAGGATGAGGATCGAGTTGGGCGAGTGCGCAACCACTTGGTTGACGCACTGCTCGATGACCTCGTAATTCTTCTTGAGCAGGTCGTCGCGGCTCATGCCGGGCTTGCGCGCGAGGCCGGCGGTGAGGATGACGATATCGGAGTTGGCGGTCTCGGCGTAGCTGTTGGAGCCGGTGAGGGCCACATCCTTGCCGATGATGGGGGTGGATTGGCGCAGATCGAGCGCCTTGCCCTGGGGGATGCCCTCGGCGATATCCACCAGCACCACATCGCCCAATTCGCGCGTGGCCAGCCAGTGTGCGGTGGTGGCGCCGACGTTGCCGGCCCCGACGACAGTGATCTTCTTGCGCATGTTCGATGGTTCCCTCAGTTTTTTGCTGGCTGCGAGGCTTTCATGTTCTCGATGATGGCGGCGGAGAATTCGCTGGTCTTGAGCTTGGTGGACCCGGGCAGCAGGCGGGCCAGATCGTAGGTGACGCGCTTCTGGGCGATGGTGGCGGCCAGGCCGGACTCGACCAGGCGTGCGGCCTCGCGCCAGCCCAGGGTGTCGAGCATCATGACCCCGCTGAGGATGAGCGAGCCGGGGTTGATGACGTCCTGGTTGGCGTACTTGGGCGCGGTGCCGTGGGTGGCCTCGAAGAAGGCGTACTCATTGCTGATGTTCGAACCCGGCGCCAGGCCGAGGCCCCCGACCTGGGCGGCGCAGGCGTCGGAGAGGTAGTCGCCGTTGAGGTTGGTGGTGCAGATCACCTGGTAGTCGCGGGGACGCAGCAGAATTTGCTGGAACATCGAATCGGCGATGCGATCGTTGATCAGGATTTTGCCGGCCGGAAGCTTGCCGTTGTAAGGGGCCTGGGCCAGCTCCTCTTCGGTGATGCAGTGCTGGCGGAACTCCTGGGTGGCCACCTCGTAGCCCCAGTCGCGGAAGGCGCCTTCGGTGAACTTCTGGATGTTGCCTTTGTGCACCAGGGTCACGACGGTGCGCCCCTGCTCGATCGCGTGCTGGATGGCCTGCCGCACCAAGCGCTTGGAGCCGGTAACGGAAATGGGCTTGATGCCCACGCCGGAGTCGGCGCGCACCTGCTTGCCGAATTCCTTGGCCAGCAGGCCGATGAGCTTGGCGGCTTCGGGCGAGCCCTCCTTGAACTCGATGCCGGCGTAGACGTCTTCGGTGTTTTCGCGGAAGATGATGACGTCCACCGCCTCGGGCTCTTTCACCGGCGAGGGAACGCCGCTGTAGTACTTGACCGGACGGACGCAGGCGAACAGATCCATCTTCTGCCGCAGGCTCACATTGAGGCTGCGGATGCCGCCGCCGACAGGCGTGGTCAGCGGTCCCTTGATGGCCACGCGGAAATCGCGCGCGGCCTGCACGGTGTCCTCGGGCAGCCACTCGCCGAAGCGCGCGAAGGCCTTCTCGCCGGCGAACACTTCATACCAGGCGATCTTGCGGCGGCCGCCGTAGCACAGCGCGATGGCCGCGTCCCAAACCGGCTGGCTGCCCCGCCAGATGTCGGGACCTGTGCCGTCGCCTTCGACGTAGGGAATGATGGGGTGGTCGGGGACCTCGAAGCGGCCATTCTTAAGCCCGATGACTTCGCCTTTGGGAACTGCGGTTCCGTTGTATGTGCGCATGCCTCTCCTCGGGGCCGAACCACTATAGTAGCAAGCCGCCTGCGGGGAACATCACAGCAGATCGGAGTAAATCTCGTGCAGGCGGGCGCGGGCGCGGTCCACAAGGCCGGCGCCGACCTGGCTGCGCGGACGGCGGGCCGTGCGCGCCAGCCAATCCCAGGCGCGTTCGACCGCGGCGCCCGCGGCCGGCACGCGGTGGCCGGCGTGGCCGGTGGCGACGCGCAGGGCGTGATCGCTGGCGCGCAGCAGTTCGGTGAGCTCAGCCGCTTCGCTCGCCACCGCGCGGGGAAGCCACGGCTCTGGCAGAGCGGCGACGGTGGCGGCCAAGCCCTGGCCGACCGGAGCGGGCAGGCCGGCTTCAAGCCAGCGCCGCGAGGCCAGGAAATCGACGTCATAGTACCCGCCCGGCCCGGTCTTGAGGCCCCAACGGCCAGGGCGCCCCTCGCGCTCCATGCGCCCGCGCAAGGCCCGAAGATCTTCGCCCAGCGATTTGCCGGCGAAGCGCGCCACGCTGGCAGCGCGAATGCTGGCGAGCGCCACCTCGGCGGTGCGGGCATTGCCGGCCGCCCAGCGCGCCTTCAAGTAGCTCACGCCCTCCCAAGCGTCGGCGTGCTCGCGGAGATGCTGCTCCAGGCTGGCCGCCGTCTGCACCAGTTCGCCTTCGCGGCCGCGCGGGCGCAAGCGCGTGTCCACCGCGTAGAGCGCGCCGGCCTGGGTATAGGCGGTGAGCACATGAATGAGCTTGGCGGCCGCGCGGGCGGCGGGCTCGCGCTCGGGCCACTCCGCCACAAACACGAGATCCAAGTCCGACTGCAAATCGAATTCCCCCAACCCGAGCCGCCCGAGCGCCAGCACCGCCAGCGAAGCCGGCGCCTCGGGGACGCAGCGCAGCGCGGCTTGCAGCACCTCTTCCGCGATGCGCGAGTGGGCGCGCAAGGCGGCGGCGATGGGGCGCTGCTGGTCCCATTCGGCGAGCAGCAGCCGCAGGGTCTGCCGCAGCCAGCCATCGCGCAGGGCGGTCATCTGGGCATCGGCATCGCCGGCGACGATCCATTCGGCTGGCTCTTGCGGTGGCTGGGCCAGCGCCGAAACCGCCTGCGGCCTGCGGATCAGCGCCTCGGCCATCCAATCGCTCGCGTTCAGCGCGAAGCGCAGGCGCTGCACAGCGGGTTCGGGCAGCGTCTGCAAGCGCTCCTGCCCGCCTTCCTGGGTGGCCGCGCTCTGCCAAAGGCGGTCCCAGTTGCGGCGGAGGTTGGCGGGCCAGTCCGACTGCGAGGCCTCGGGCGGGATCGAGCCATGCGATGGCAATGCCGCCGCGGCTGCGGGATCCGGTGCAGGCTCCAAGTAGCGGCGATAAATGTCCAAGGCGGCCTGCATGTGCGACTGCAGCGTGCGGTCGAGCGCCTGCGCCGTCAGCGCGCCGTAGCGGCCGGGGAGCACGGCCTCGAGGCTGCGGGCCAGCGCCGCCCGCCGTTCGGCGGAAGCTGGCAGGGCGTGGGTCTGCTGGCCCATGCGCAACTGCAGGCGGTGCTCGAGATGGCGCAGCAGGGTGTATGTCGCCGCCAGTTGCTGCCAGTCGGCGGTGGGCAGAAGGCGTTTGTCGTAGAGCCGCTGCAGGCCGATGAGGGTGTTGCCGCTGCGCAGCCAAGGCTCGGCGCCGCCGTGGCGGCGCTGCAAATATTGGGCCAGGAACTCGATGTCGCGGATGCCGCCGGGGTCGAGCTTGACGTCCAGGGCGGCGCTCTTGCGCCCGAGGCTGCGATGGCGCGCCACCTGGGCGCTGATTTTGGCGCGGGATTCTCGCACGCCTAGGGCCAACTCCTCGGGTTGCGGCTCGGTTGGGTAGACCCGCTGCCGCACTTGGTCGAGGAACTGCGCTGCCACCGTTTTCGAGCCGGCGCTGCCGCGGGCGCGGATCAGCATCTGCAGCTCCCACTCGCGGGCCTGGCCGCGGTAGTACGCCACCGCCGCCTCCAGGCTTTGCACCAGCTCGCCTTCGCGGCCGCCCGGGCGCAAGCGCAGGTCCACGCGGTACGCCGGCCCGCCGGGCTCGAGGGCGGAGGCGTAGCGGGTGACCGTCTGGGCCAAAAGAGCGAAGAACTCCCGGTTCCCGACCGAGACCGCGCCGCCCGAGGTCTCGCCATCGCCGGCATGCACGAACATCAGATCGATATCCGAACTGTAATTCAGTTCTTCGGCCCCGAGCTTGCCAAGCGCGATCACCGTCATTTCAGCGGCCCCGCCGCCGGCAAGGCGTGGCGTGCCGTATTGGTTGGCCAAGTCATTCCAGGCCCAGGCGTAGGCTTGCTGCAGGATGGCGTCGGCCAACTGGGAGAGGTCTTGGGTGGTTTCGCCCAGCGCGGCTTCGCCGGACAAGTCGCGCCAAGCGATGCGCAAGCATTCACGGCGCTTGAAGGCGATCAAGGCGCGAGCGCGCTCGGCCGGGTTGGCAGCGGCGGCGGCGGCGAATTGGCCGAGCGCGCCGCCCCAATCTTCGCGAGCGCGGCCAGTGGGCAGCCGCCGCTGCGCATCCAGCCACAAGGCGAGATCGGGAGACTGTACCAAGGCCTCGGCCAAGAATTCGCTCGAGGCCATGACGGCGAGCAGCGCCTGGGTCAGGCCATGGTCCTGCAGCAGCCGCTGGCGCAGCGCGTCGGGCGCGACCGACCAGAGCCGCGCCATGGCGGCCGAGGCGGCGGCGGGGTCGGTGGTGCGGGCAGCACTGGCCTCCAGATGGTCCGGCGCACGATGGGTGGGAGCGGCCATTACAATGAGTGTACGGAAGCGCCCGCGGCCGGGTGGCCGTCCTGGTCTTCAAAACCAGCGGGGCGTCCGCTGGACGCCTGATCGGCTCGACTCCGATGCGCTTCCGCCTAAGGCCGCAAGAGCCTCTGGGCGAGGCTGCAGCTGCGCTTCAACCTGCCCGCCCGCGGCCACCAATGCCGGAACGGCGTACCGAGGCGTTCAGCCGCGGAAGGCACCGGCTTTTTTTGCTTCCATGGTCTGCGGGTATTCCTCGGCCAGGCGCTCGGCCATGGGGCGCAGCACGGTATGGTCTTTCGTGCGTTTGTAACGGCAGACCGCACTCCAGTAGATGCCGGTGGCGGCGGCCAGGGTTTGCGGCGAGACGCGGGTCACGGCTTCGTAGATTTCCTCGGCCGCCTGCCAGCGCTTCTGCACGAAAGCCAAGCGGGCGCGTGCCAGCTCCAGTTGGGCGGAGAATTCCTGGCGCGGCAAGTAGCCCTCCAGGCGGAACTGCTCCGCGCCCGAGGCATCGAGCGCGAGCGTGGTCGGGGTCCAGAGCACACCGAAGCGGTGGAACCCGGCAGGCTGCTGATGGATATTGATGCGCAGCGGAAGGAAGTGATCGGTCACCTGCGCCGCGACATCCGCGTTGGCATACGATTCGGCATCCAGCCGAACACAGCCCCCTCAACTGGGCGCGGCGGTGAAATCGATCAGCACCGGGCGCTGCTGCGCGCCTGCGGCAGCGAGCACCGCATCCACATCGGCTTGCCAAGCAATCTCCATGGCTCCTCCCTGCGGTAAGCCTACCAAAATTTCGGCGGGGCGACCTGGAGTTCAAGGGTGAAGCGCTGGCGCGAGAATTGCTCGCGCCACCGCCATCCGCGCTCCAGGCCGGCGTTGGCGCCGAGGCTGAGCCGCCACGCGCCCCAAGGGCGATCGGCGCTGAAGCCCAGCGCGCCGCCGTAGCCTTGGGCGGAGGTGGCCGCCTCCACCACCGGGATGTAGTTGCGGAGGAGCACGAGGTCGAGCGGGTCGGCCTCGGCCCATCCGGCGATGCGCCATGCCCCCCAGCCGCGCTGGTCGGCCAGGCGCATGCCCGGACGAAGCTCGTAGGCGACCGCGCGCTCGCTGATGTCCCGTTGCGTGAAGGTCGAGGGCAGCGCCGGATTCGTGTTGAGGTCGTAGGTGGTGACGGCGTGGTAGCGCGTCCATTGGCGTTCCCAGCCCAGCGACAGCTCGGCGCGCGCGCCGGTCCTGCTGCGCCACAACTGCAGACCTTGGCGGAAAGCGACCGAGCGGCTGCGCGCCAAGCCTTCGTTGCCGTGGGTGGAATCGGTGGCCGGCTCGAAGTCGGTGTCTTGATCGTAGGCGAAGTGCAAGCGCGCACCCGGCGTGGCGCGCAACTCGGTGGCGAGGATGGCGCCGCGCCAATGCCAGTTCGCCTGCAGGCCTAGGTCCACACCGTCGAAGCCGTACCCTTCCCGCACCTCGTGGGGGAAAGGATCATTCTTGATCGGGATGTGGTAATCGAATTCCAGGTGGTCGTGGACCGCGACCGGGCCGAAGCGAATGGCGTCCAGCTTCGGAGCCTGCGCCCACGCCCCAGCCGATGCAGCCAGGATCATGACGGCCAGCAGGCGGGAACTTCCACTCCGCCTGCAGCGTCTCAATCTACGTCTAATGGAGAGGCGTGGGGCAGGCATGAAATATTGGTTGTGGCTGCTGGCCAAAATTGTTCTGGTGGTTGCGGGCATCGTGCTGTTCTGGCGGCTGGTGAGCGGGTTCTTGCCGCCGGCGCCGAGCGGCTTGCTGGCGAATTGGCCCCGCTTCGGAAGCGATCTCGACTACACCTTCGCGGTGTGCTTTGCCGGGCTGTTCGGCTTCGGCTTGGGCTGGCTGTGCGCCGTGGACCAGGTGTACCGCTGCCGCCGCTGCGCCCGGCGGCTGCGGATGCCGGTGAGCGAAGGCAATTATAGCCGCACCATGCTCGAGGGCAGCCCGTACACCGAGTACATCTGCACGTATGGGCACGGCAAGCTGTACGTTCCGGACGTGCATCTGTCGAGCAGCCGAGCGATGGGATGGATCGGGTACGGCAGCCTGTGGGAGAACTTGCTGGCCGCCGAGGAGGAGGGGGGCAGGAAATAGAGTTTGGGGCGGTCAGGCGTTCGCGCGTTTGTCGGCGGTGGGTGACGGCCGCGCCTCGATGACGAGCATGGCCGCCAGAATAAGGATCGCGCCCGTCACCTGCATGGGCAGCATGCGCTGGTGCCATCCCCAGGCCGCGGCGATCCAGGCGAATACCGGCTCGAGGGCGAACACCACCGCGGTGTGGGTGGAAGGGGTGAACTGCTGCGCCCAGCTCTGAACCGTGAAGGCGACCGCGGTGGCGAGCACCGCGGTGACGGCGAGCGCCACCCACAGCCGCGGACTCGGATGCCAGTAGGGCTTGTCCACCGCAGGCAGAAGCAACCAGGTGAAGACCGCCGCGAAGCCGATCTGCAGCACGGCCAAGTCGCGGAACCCGAGCTTGGGGGCCCACTCCCCGAGCGTGATGATATGGAGCGCGAAGGCGACGGCGCAGAGCAGGGTGAGCGCGTCGCCTCGGCGCGCGGCGTCGGTGGCGGCGGCCGAGCCCAAGCCGTCGCTCGCGCCGGCGGCAACCAGCAGGTAGATGCCCAGCAGCGCCGCGGCGGCGCCGACCCATACGCGCGCCTCGATGCGACGCCGCCAGCCCAGGGCGAGCAGCAGGGGCACCAGCACCACCGACAGGCTGGTGAGGAAGGCCGAGACGGCGGCCGGGGCCAGGGCGAGCCCAGCCGTTTGCAGCCCATAGCCGGTGGCGAGGAAGAATCCGAGCAGAGCGCCGACACGCCACGCAGCGGGCGAGAGGCGCCGCCACTTCGGCTGGTACACCGCCGCCAGCAGCAAGGCCGCCAGGCTCAACCGCACGGCGTTGAAGCTGAGCGGCGAAGCATCGGCCAGTGCGCCCTGCACGACGGGAAAGGTCACGCCCCAGATCAGCGTGACCAGGGCCAGCGCCAAGTCGGCGACCCAGACGCGAACCCCTGCACTCATTTCCGGCTGCCCCGGGACGTCGACTGGCGCGGGATCCCGCCTGGGGCTGCACTGGGCGGCTCGGCGCCGGCCACCACCAAAGCAACCAGCAGAATCCGTTGCAGGGCCACCATGCGGCCCTGCGGGTCAAACCATTCTTGAAGCGTATGAATGCCGCCGGCGCTTCCGCCGGCGCCCAAGCGCAGTGCTTCGCGGGCCTGCGAGAGCGGGACATTGGCGTCAGTGGAGGCGCACTGGGTGGTGGCTTTGATGCCCAGGATCGAGTCCACCGCCCGCACCAAGGCCAGCAAGGGCGAGTCCGGCGGCAGGGCTCCGCCGGGACGCTCGCCGATGGTTTCGATCTGCCCGCGCACGCTGCCGCTGAGCGCGGCCTCGTTCTCCTGTTCGAGGCCCATTGCCAGCGCACGCCGCACGGCTTGATTCAGGCGCTCAATGCCGGAGCGCTGGCGGGCGCGCAGGTCGAGCTTGAGCTGCGCCTCGGCGGCGATGGCATTGACCGCGCTGCCGCTTTGCACCAGGCCGATATTGCAGCCGAGTTCGCCGGCTTCCGGGCGCACCTGGGCCAGCAGGGCCGCGGCGACGCGGGCGGCGGCATGGGCCGCGCTCGCCCTCCCCAAGTCCGACCAGCTATGGCCGCCCGGGCCTTCGATGCCGATGCGCAGCCGCAGACTGGGCAAAGCCTCGGTGGTGATCTGATCGGTGCCGGGGCCATCGAGGACCAGGGTCCAGCCGATGCGCCGCGCCACCGGATTCTGGGGGCTGAACAAATGCCGCATGCCCTTCAAGTCGCCTTCGCCCTCCTCGCCGACATTGGCGACGAACAGCATCGGGTGCCGGGTACGGAGGCGGCAATCGTGCAAGGTGCGCGCCACCGCCAGCAGCGCCGCCAGCCCGCAGCCGTTGTCGCTGATGCCCGGCGCCCACACCCGCCCTTGGCGGCGCGCGGGCTGGACGCTGGTTCCGGGAGGAAAGGCGGTGTCCAGGTGGGCGGTCAGAGCCGCGAGCGGACGCTTGGCGGCCGCGCCCGGGCGCTCGGCAAGCACGTTGCCGGCGGCATCCACCTGCGCGGGCAAGCCCAATTCGCCGAGGGTGCGCACCATCCACTCCGCGCGCAGGCCCTCGAAGTGGGTCGGCGCAGCCACGGCGGTCACGGCGATCTGCTGCGCCAGCACCCAGGGCTCGATGGCCTCGAGGTGCGCGAACACCGGCGCCCAGGCCGGACTCGCCCAGATGCTGCGAGCCTGTGCGCTCCAGGCAGTCTCATTCCCGCCTTGGGCGCCGTTATGGTTCCGAGCGGTCTTCATGCGTCGCCTTCATATTCCACCCGCACCAGGTACAGCCCTTGCGGAGGCGCGGTGCGGGCGGCGGCTTGACGGGCGCGCGCCTGGAGGACGGCGGCGATTTCGGCGCCGCTGCGCGCGCCGCGTCCGACCTCCAGCAGGAACCCCACCAGGTTCCTCACCATGTGATGGAGGAACCCCTGGCCTTCGACCTCAACCACCAGCTCGGCGCCGTCACGCCCCACCCGCGAACACAGGACGGTGCGCACGGTGTCCTCGCGGCCTTGCGCTCCCGCCGCGGCGGTGGCCGCAAACGAACGGAAATCATGGGTGCCGACGAAGCCGGGCGCGGCCAGAGCCATGGCATCTTCATCGAGCGGATAGGGATGATGGTACACATAGCGCCAAAGGAACGGCGGGCAGACGGCTCCGCGAAAAATGCGGTAGCGGTACAGCTTGCGGCGCGCGCTGTGGCGGGCGTGGAACCCGGCCTCGGCCTCGGCGGCCTCGAGCACGCGAATTTGCGGCGGCAGGCGCGCGTTCAATGCCCGCGCCAAGTTGGCGGCCGGCAGCTGCGAGGCCCGCAAGTGGAGGTGCGCCACCTGGCCCAAGGCGTGCACGCCGGCGTCGGTGCGTCCCGATCCATGCACTACCACACGCTCGCCAGTCACGGATTCCACCGCATCGGCTAGGTCGCCTTGGATGGTGCGCCGCCCTGGCTGCACCTGCCAGCCGTGATGCTCGCTGCCGTCGTAGCTCAGGCACACGCGGATGGTTCTCACATCGTTCATCTTGGATGCGACCGGAGGATAAACCCCGCAAAACTGGTATCATTTTAGCCTTGCCGCTTGGCAGCGCCACTGCAGGCGGAGATTCCTTGCTCCAACCTGAAACGTGGGAGCGCCGCCTGACGTACCTGACAATGTTGCGTGTGCCATGACCGAGACACCCATGATGAAGCCCAGGCTCCTGCCGACCTCGCTGCTCCTGTCCCTTTCCTTCCTGTTGGCTGCCGCGCTTCCGGTCTCGGCGCAGGACCACAGCATTGACCAGAATCCCGCGGGCATCAATTTCGCGGTGGGGCGTCCGCTGTACCAAACCCTGTTCGGGCAATCGCCCATCGGCGTGGCCTCGCTGGATCTTTCCAACAGCAATCGCATCAAGAGCCTGCTGCGCGACGGCAAGCTGTACCTTTCGCTCGACGATTCCATCGCCCTGGCGCTGGAGAACAACCTCGACATCGCCATTCAGCGCTACAACCTCCCGTTGTCGGACACCGACATCCTGCGCGCCAAGGCGGGCTCGGCTCCGCGCGGCGTTTCGACCGGCGTGGTGAGCGGCACCCCAGGGGGCGGGGGCGCGACCACGGGCGCGGCCGGCGCCTCGGGCGCGGGCGCGGGCGGCACCAGCACCGGCGCCGGCGGGGCGGGCGCGGGCTCGGGCGGCATCGTCACCTCGAGCGTCGGCGGCGGCCCCGGCATTCCCTCATTCGACCCGACGCTGAACTCGAACTTCAGCATCTCCGACAACGTGCAGCCGCAAGGCAACATCGTGGTCAGCGGCATTCCCACCGTGCAGAGCCACAGCCTGGTGGCCGATTTCAGCGTTTCCCAAGGCTTCATCACCGGCGGTTCGGTCAGCGTGGGCTACAACAACACCCGCAGCAGCAGCAACAGCACGCGCAACCTGTTCAATCCCCAGCTCACCTCGGGCCTGTCGTTCTCCTTCAGCCAGCCGCTGCTGCAGGGATTCGGCATCGAGCTCAACAGCCGCAACTTGATCCAGGCCAAGGATGAGCGCGAGATCACCGACATCGCCTTTTCGCAGCAGGTGATGGCCACCGTGGCCCAGGTCGAGGACATCTATTGGAACGTGGTGACCGCGAATGAATCGGTGAAGGTTTCGCAGGAGGCCGTGGACCTGGCGCAGAAGGTGCTCAACGACACCCAGCGCCAAGTCGAGATCGGCACCATGGCGCCGCTGCAAGTCACGCAAGCCAAGGCCACGCTGGCCACCGACCAGCAGCAGCTGATCGCGGCCCAGACCAACCTCGAATACAACGGCCTGCTGCTCAAGAACGCGGTGACGAAGAACCTTTCCGACCCCGCGCTGGCCGCGGCCGACGTGGTCACGACCGACACCATCAAGCTGCCGAGCAACGAGCCCATTCAGCCGGCCAGCGACTTGGTCAAGCTGGCGCTGCAGTACCGGCCGGAGCTGGCCGAAACCCGCATCAATTTGTCGGTCACCGAGATGAGCCTCAAGGCCACCAAGAACGAGCTCAAGCCGACGCTGAACCTGGTGGGCAGCTACAACGCGAACTCGCTGCAGGCGGGGTACGGCAAGACGTTCGCCGACGTGTTCCAAGGCAACTTCCCCAGCTACGCGATCGGCTTCAATCTCCAGGTTCCGCTGCGCGACCGCAACGCCCAGGCGGACGTGGCCCGCGCCGAGCTGCAACTGCAGCAGTCGTACCTGCAGCAGCAGCAGCAGATCAACAACATCATCATCAGCGTCGAGCAGGCGCAGTTCGCGCTGCAATCCAGCCGCGCTCAAGTCCTCGCCGCTCAAGACGCGGTGACGCTGAACCGCGAAACCCTGGACGCCGACCAGAAGAAACTCGACCTCGGAGCCACCACCGTCACCCAGGTGCTCACCGATCAAAGCAACCTGACCAACGCCGAGAGCGCCCTGGTCAACGCCGAGAGCACCTACATCCAGAACAAGGTGAACATCGAGCGCCTCACCGGCCGCACGCTGACCGCGAACCGCATCTCGATCCTGGACGCCGAGAACGGCAAGGTGACGCAGATGCCGCACGCGAACCAGTAGCCCGCCCGCAGTCCGCCGCCCGGATGCGGCGCCCCTTCAGAGCGCCGCGGTGAACCGCCAGGCGTGAACGGCGGCGCCGCGGCTTATTGCTGCTTGAGCGTGACGGCCGGGTCCACGCGGGTGGCGTGGCGGGCGGGGACGTAGCTGGCCAGCAGGCCGACGATCACCAGAATCAGCGGGACGGTGATCCAGGGCAGGGCGTCCAGGCCGCCGCCCAGCAGATCGCCGCGCAGCAAGCCGTCCAAGCTGTGGCGGAGCAGCCAGGCCAGCACCAAGCCCCCGCCCAAGCCGCAAAGAATCAGGCGCAGCGATTGGCCGAGCACCATCCCCTGCACCTGCTGCGGCGACGCGCCCAGGGCCATCCGGATGCCGATTTCGCGTTGCCGCTGGGCCACGCTGTGGGACAACACGCCGTAGAGGCCGGCCATGGCCAGCAGCAGCGCCAGGGCCGCCATGGCCAGCAGCAAGTAGGCGCGGAAGCGGTCGGCCGCGGTGGTGGCGTCCACAACATCTTGCAGGCTGGCAGCGGCATAGGCCGGAATCTGCGGATCGAGCTGGGCCATGAGGCGCTGCGCGGCCGGCAGAATCGCGAAAACGTCGCCCGAGGTGCGCACCACGAAGCTCATATCGCCGGCCGGCGATTGCAAATACGGCATGTAAATATCGCGGGTGGGCGGCCCGCCGGGGGCCTTCCGCGGCAGATCGCCGGCAACGCCGACGATCTGGTAAGTCGTGGGCTTGGCCACGCCCCAGCGCACCGCGTGCTGCAGGGCATCGCCGTTCGGAAACAAAGCTCGCGCCAGGCTCGAGCTCAGGATCGCCACCGGCTGCGAAGCGGGGCCGTCGGAATCGCGGAATTCCCGGCCCTCAATGGGGATCGCCATGGTGCGGAAGTAGCCGGGCAGCACGCGGCGCAGGCCCGCCTGCGGCTGCTCGAGCGTCGGCAGGCTGGCGGCTGCGGTGCCGATGACGAAGAAATGCATCTGGAGATCGGCTGGCACGAACGGAAGCGCTGAAATTGCGCCGGCCGACTGCACCCCGGGAAGCCCCGGAAGCTGGTCGTTGAGGCGCTCGAAGAAGATCGAACGCGCCTTCATTTCCTCCAAGCTGTTGAACAGCAGCGAGGCGCGGTAGGTCAGCACGCCATGGGCGTCGAAGCCGGGGTTGATCTGCTCGATTTGCTGCAAGCTGCGCCAGAGCAGGCTCGCCCCCAGCAGGAGCACGGCGGTGGCGGCGACTTCCGCCACCACCACCCACCCGGGCAGCCTGGAACGGCCCTCCTCGAGTTCGGCGTTACGGGTCAAGTTGCGCCCGGCGCGCGGCCGCAGCAGCTCCCAGGCCGGGGCGCAAGCGAACCACACCGCGGTGCCGAGGGACGTGACGGCGGTGAACAACAGCACGCGGCCGTCCAAGTGCACCAGCGCCAGCTGCGGCAGGTTCGGCGGGCGCCAATCGCGGATCAGGGGCACGAGCGCGCTCGCCAGCGCCCAGCCCAATCCTCCCGCGACGCCGGCCAACAGCAGCGCCTCGGCGAAGAGCTGGCCCGCCAAGCGCGAGCGGCTGGCCCCCAAGCTTGTGCGCAGCGCCATCTCGCGCCACCGGCCCACGGCCCCGGCGAGCAGCACGTTGGCCACGTTGGCGCAGGCAATGCCCAAGACCAGGAGCGCCGCCAGCATCATCAGGTCGAGCGTGGCCTCGACCGGCCCGGCGACTTCGGTGGCCAGGGCCTCGAACGCCGCGCCGCGATTCGCGTTGCTGGCGGGATACTGGTCCGCGAGCCGGCGGCTCACCGCCGCCAGCTCCTTCTGCGCGGCCGGCAACTGCACGCCGTCGCGCAGCCGCCCCACCACCGACAAGTAATGGAAATCCCTGCGTTTGCTGGCCGTGCCCGAAAAAACCGCCTTCGAAGTCCACAGGCCCGTCCCCTGCGGATACTCAAACCCCGCCGGCATGACGCCGATGATGGTCAGCAGGCGGTTGTCGAGATCGACGCTCTTGCCGACGACCTTGGGATCGGCCCCGAAGTGCTCCTGCCAGAGGCCGTGGCTGAGCACGGCCACTTGCGGCAGGCTGGGAATCTCGTCCGCGCGGCCGATCCCTTGGCCGAGCAAGGGGCGCACGCCCAGCACCGCAAAAAAATCGCCGGTGACGCTGGCGTAGCTGACATGCTGGGGCGCCCCCGCCCCGACCAGCGTGGCTTCGTTCATCGAGTAGGCGCCCAGGGCAGCGAGCGACTGCACCTGGCTGCGGTAATCGAGGTAATCGGGGATCGAAAACCCCTGCCCGCTCACCGCGCCGCTGTCTATCTGGGTCGGTTGCATCCAGACTAACTGCTGGGAATTCGGGAACGGCAGCGGGTTCCACAGCAGGCTGGCGAAGACGCTGAACATGGCCGCAGTGGCACCCATCGCCGCCGCTAGCGTCCCCACCGCCAGCACTGCGACGCGCCACTGCCGCCGCAGCCTTCGCCAGGCGAGCGCCAGCTCCCGAATCATGGATTCCAACTTCTGCCGCATTCCCGCGCAACCTGATTGCTAGCCCGCTAGTCTACTAGATTTTATTTTCTTCATCTACTACTACCGAGATACCGCTATTCCCTCCTCGGGAAGCCTGCGACCCGCGACGGGCACGGCTGTCTTGGTGCGCGGCCGCGCTGCGTTCCGCGCTGCTCCGGCAGCAGGGCGGTTCCGCAGGCAGGAGCCCCCGCTCGACCTCGACCCCGCGGTGGACGGCAACTCGATCGCGGCCGCGGTTTGACAGCGCGGCCACGGCATCGCAGAATCAAGAGGGAAGCGGAGCCCCGCTCTTGTGCAAGGGTTGGGGCTCTTTGCTTGCCCTTCTAGTTGCAAACCATTTGCAACTAGCCGCGAAACCTGTCTATGGGCATGCTGGAACAGTTGGTGATTACGCTGCGCGAGGGGGTGGAGGCGGCCCTCATCATTGCCATCGCGCTCGCGTACCTGCGCAAGATTGACCGCAAAGACTTGATCGGGACGGTCTACGCTGCCTTGGCGGCGGCGATCGGGGTGAGCCTGGCAGGGGCGATCGCCATGACGGTGGGGCATTGGAACGAGGACCGGTTCGAAGGCTGGCTGATGCTGGTGGCGTCGGTGTTCGTCTTCACCATGGTGTATTGGATGCATCGCACGGCCCGGTTCCTGCGGCAGGAGATCGAGCAGCACATCGAGCGGCTGCGCTCGGCGTCGCGCTGGAGCCTGTTTCTGTTCATCTTTTTCATGGTGCTGCGCGAAGGGGTGGAGACCGTGCTGATGCTTTCGGCGGTCTCGCTCAACACCTCCGAGCTGCTGGCCTGGATCGGCAGCGTGATCGGCCTGCTGCTTGCGGTGGCGTTTGCGGTGGCCTTCGTGCGCGGCAGCATGCGCATCCATCTGCCGCGTTTTTTCCGCGTCACCACCGCCATCCTGGTGGTGATCGGCGCGCAGTTGCTGATCACGGGCGTGCACGAGCTGATGGAGGCGGGCGTGCTGCCCTCATCGACGCGGGAGATGGCGCTGGTGGGCCCGATCGTGGCCAACGATGTGTTCTTTTTCGTGATCATTCTGGGGCTGGCTGGCCTGCTCTTGCTGCGCGAGCGCGGCGCGGCCTCGCGGCTGGCGGCCGCCGCGCCGTCCGGCAGCACAGCGGCCGAGCGCCGACTGGCCAAGGCGGAGAGCCAATCGGACCGGCGCTGGAGCGCGCTCGGGTACACGGGGGCCTTCGTGTTCCTGGTGCTGATCAGCGCGCAGTATGTCTATGCCCGCTCGGCCCGCGCCCTGACCCCGGCCGAGCCGGTGGCCGCGGTGGACGGCTGGGTGAGCCTGCCGCTGGCGCAGGTCGCCGATGGCGCGCTGCACCGCTTCCAGGCGGTGACGCCGTCGGGCGCGGTCCGCTTCTTCGCCATTCGCCGACCCGATGGCAGCATTGCGGTGGCGCTCGATGCCTGCCAAATCTGCGGCGCCAAGGGCTACTACCAGCACGGCAGCCAACTGTTCTGCCGCAACTGCGACGCGCCGGTGAATGTCGCCTCGATCGGCGCGCTGGGGGGATGCAACCCGATTCCGCTGGCCGTGGTGCAGCGCGGCAGCACGCTCGCGATCGCCCTGTCTGCGCTGGCGCAAGAAGCGCCGCGCTTCGAACCCTGACCGGGCCTGGCGCCGCGATGTTCCTCCGCATCCTACAGCAATCGTTCCGCCGCCAGCGGCGCCGCAAGGGCCTGGCCGCGCTGGCGGTCATCGCGGGGATGGCGGTGGCGACGGCGATGCTGGCGCTGCGCGTGAACCTGGGCGATGATCTGAACGCTGAATTGCGCCACATCGGCGCCAACCTCGTGGTCAACCCGGCCAGCGACTCCCTTCCCCTGGCCCTCAACGGCGTGGATCTGCGCCCGGCCGGCAGCGGGGCGCTGCTCGACGAAAGCGATCTGGGGCGGATCAAGACGATCTTCTGGACCAACAACATTGTCGCCTTCGCCCCCATCCTCGACGTGCCGGCGCGGGTGAACGGCACGCCGGTGACGATCGAGGGAACCTACTTCAACCACGAGGTGGCGGTGCCGGGCAGCGACCGCGGCATTTCGACCGGCATGGAGGCGCTGGCCAGCGAATGGAGCGTGGCCGGCCGCTGGCCGGCGGACCACAGCACCGGGGTCTTGGCGGGAGCGAGCCTGGCGCGGCGTCTTGGGCTGCACGCCGGAAGCATCGTGAACCTGGTGCCTGCGCATGGCGCGGCGACCGAGGCGGATGTGACCGGGGTGGTTTCGACCGGCGGCGCCGAAGACGACGCCGTGGTGGCGCCGCTGGCGCTGGCCCAGCAGCTCGCCGGTCGGCCCGGCAAGTACCGCCGCCTGCTGGTATCCGCCATCACCAAGCCGGAGGATGCTTTCGCGCGGCGCGACCCGGCCTCGATGTCGGCCTCGGACGAAGAACGATGGATGTGCTCGCCGTATGCGCTCACCATCGCCGCCCAACTGCAGCAAGCCCTGCCGGGCTCGAGCGCCGCGGTGGTGCGTCCGGTGGCGGAGAGCGAGGGCGTGATCCTGTCGCAGCTTCGGCTGCTGATCTGGTTCATTACCCTGCTGGCGCTCGGCGCGAGCGCGCTGGCGATCAGCGCCGCCATGACCGCGGCCGTGCTCGAACGCCGCGGCGAGATCGCGCTGATGAAAGCGGTCGGAGCGCAGGATCGGGCGGTGGGATTGCTGTTCTTCAGCGAAGCCGCGCTGCTGGCGCTGGCGGGCGGCGCCGCGGGCTACATCGCCGGCGAAGCGCTGGCCTCGGGACTGGCCTCGCGGCTTCTCGGCCACCCGCTGGCGTGGAAGCCGGTGCTGGCCCCGCTGGTGCTGCTGCTGGCCTTGGCGGTGGCGCTGCTCGGCAGTTGGAGCCCGCTGCGCCGGGCCATGCAGGTCGAGCCCGCCGCCGCGCTGCGGAGCGAGGCGTGACCCCGCGGCTGTTTTCCTTGCGCGTGGCCCTGGCGCCGTTGCGGCGGCGCAAGTCGCGCGCGCTGGTGTCGCTGACCGCGCTGGCGCTGGGGGCGACGCTGGTGACCGCCCTGGCCACGCTGTACGCGGGCGTCAGCTCCAACCTCAGCCAGCAGTTCCGGAGCTACGGCGCCAATCTGATCGCCACCCCGCCGCCCGCGTCCTCGACCATTGGCGAGGCCGAAGCGGCGCGGGCGTTGGCGGCCGTTCCCTCCGGCGTCGGCGTCTTCTATGATGTCGCGCAAGCCGCCGGGCAGAACGTCGTCCTGGCCGGCGCCGACCTGCCGCGCCTGCGTGCACTCAACCCCACCTGGCGATGGCGGCCTGCGCAGGCCGCGCCAGCGGGGGTATTCCTCGGCGTCCACGCGGCACGCGCGCTCGGGCTGGCTCCCGGCCAGACGCTGGATATCGCGATCGCTGGCGCGTCCGCCCATTGGAGGATCGCGGGCACGGTCGAGTCGGGCGGCCCCGAAGACGACCAAGTCTTCGCAAGCTATGCGCCGGTTGCGGCCTTGGCGGCAGCCTCTGGATTCACCACGCTGCAATTCCACATCAGCGGCGGAGCCGCGGCGCTGGCGGCAGGCCAGAGCCGGATCGCGGCCCTGCTGCCGGGCGCGCGCCTGCAGCCGGTGCGGGCGATCGCCGCCGGCGAAGGCGCCATTCTTCTGAGCACGCGGCGCATGCTGCTGCTCACCAGCCTTTTGATCCTGCTGACGGTGGGGCTCTGCGTCGCGGCCGCGCTGACAACGATTGCGCTGCAGCGGCGCCCGCACTTTGGCCTCATGAAGGCGCTTGGCGGGCGGGAGCCGGGCATCATGGGGCTTTTCGTGGCGGAAGCCGCCTTCTTGGGCTTGGCCGCGGCCGCGGTCGGAATGCTTGCCGGGTCCGTGTTGGCAGCCGCCATGGGGCGCGCGCTCTTCGGCCTGTGGCTTCGACCGGATCTTCCGGCGCTGGCAGCGGCGCTGGCGCTCACGGTCTTGCTCGCGGTGGCCGCGGCATTGCTGCCTTGGCCCGTGATCCGCGCCGCCGCGCCGGCGGCGATGCTGCGGGGCGAATGAGGGACCGGATGGCCATGCCGACCTCGCCCGCCGCCATCGCCTTGGAGCAGGTCTCGAAACGCTACGGCACGGTTGCGGCGCTGCAGCGCCTCGACCTGCGGGTCGAAGCGGGCGAATGGCTGGCGCTGATGGGCCCGTCGGGCTCGGGCAAGACCACCTTGGTGAACCTGATCGGCTGCCTCGACCAGCCCAGCGAGGGCGCGGTCCGCATTGATGGCACCTTGACCAGCTCGTTTTCCAGGCGCGAGCTGACGCGGTTCCGCGCGGAGAAGATCGGCTTCATCTTCCAGCAGTTCCATCTGGTGCCCTACCTGACCGCGCTCGAAAACGTGATGCTGGCGCAGCATTTTCACAGCCTCGCCGACGAGCGCGAGGCCGCCGCCGCGCTCGAGCAGGTGCGCTTGGCGGACCGCGCGACCCATCTGCCCGCGCAGCTCTCGGGCGGCGAGCAGCAGCGCGTGTGCATCGCCCGCGCCCTCATCAACGATCCGCGCATCATCCTCGCTGACGAGCCCACCGGCAATCTCGATGAAGCGAACGAGGCGATGGTGATGCAACTGCTCGGCGCGGCTCACCGCTCGGGGCGCACCATCGTCATGGTGACGCACGACCCGGCGATTTCGTGCCTGGCCACGCGCCGCATCCAGCTGCGGCATGGCCGCATCGAAGACAGCAATGCGGCTTCGCTGCTGAGCTTGGGCTAAGGCTGGACCGTGACCGTCACCGGGACGGTGGCCGTGAGCCCGCTGCTCGAGGCGGTGATCGCCAAGCCGTAGCTGACGGCCGGAGCGGAAATCTTCACCGGAACCGCCGCCCCGGGCGCGCCTCCGCATCCGCTCGCCAACAGCACGGCACCCAGCAGCAGAACTAGCCGTCGCCGCCGGATTTCGGCGACGAGGAGTGCGGCCGCGGCCAGCCACGCCAGCCAGGTCCCGGGGCCGGTTCGGGCCACGCTGCTGGCCGCCAACGCAAGCTGCACCGGCATCGGCCCCCCCGATGGCGCTACGGTGAGGGCGGCCGGCTGGAATGCGGCGACGAGGTTGGCGGGCAATGGCGAGCCATCCGCCATCGTGGCGCTGAGAGTGACGGAACCGGCCAGGCCATTCTGGCTGGTCACGGTCAGCGGCAGCGTGCCGGTCGAGCCTGCTTGCACCGACAGCGCGTTCGCACTGGCCGCCAACCCCAAGGCCTCCAGCAGCACCGTGGCGCTGGCGGTGTGGGTCGCATCGGCCTCAACCTCAACCGTCATGGCGCCTTGGTTCCCGGCCACAGCGCCATTGATGGTCACGATTGCCGACCCGCCCGGCAGCAGGCTGGCCGGAGACACGCTGCAGCCGCTTGCCGGGACCACGCATTGCACGGCGACAGCAGAGGCAAAGCCATTGATTCCAATTACTTGCAGCGATAAGCTCGCGTTCTGGTTGGGGGCAACCGGAGTCGCCGGGGCGACCAGCCCCAAGCGAAAATCCGGGGGGGCGGTGGCGGTCTCGCTCCAATGGGCCAGCATTCCGGCTCCGGCGCTAGCGGTCAGCGTGACCGCGCCGGGTTGCGGGGGCAGGGTGAAGTTGACCCGCGCAAGACCGTCGTTCCCGGTGACCACGCTGGCCGCGCTGAAGCTCCCGCCGGTGAACCCAACCGTTACGCCCGCGACCGGGTTGCCATACGGGTCCTCGGCTTCGACGGTGATGGGCTGCGGCAGCGTTAGCCCGGCCAGCGCTTGCTGGTTGGCGCCGGAAACCACCGCCAACGCGGAAACGGCAAGCGCGGTGGCGGCGAAGCTTTGGGCGCTGGCCGCGCTTGCGCCCGCTCCAGCCACGCTGATCGCCACCGTCACCGTGCCCGCCTGCTGGGGCACGTTGAACGTGACCGAAGCGGCGCCGTTGGCATCGCTCGCAACGCTGCCGGAGGCTGCCGTGATCCCCGACTCGCTCGCACTCCAATTCACCACCGCGCCTTGAACGGGCTGGCCGAGGGCGGCCAGCGTGATCGGCACGGTGACCGTCGCGCCCACCGCAGCGGATGCGGGCAACCTGAATTGGAGGTTCAGCGCCTCCGACGCCAGCGCCAGGTTCCACAGGCCGCGCCCCAGCGTGCCGGCCCACAGCGTCTCGCCTGAATCGAACGCCAGCGCTGCGACGGGCGCCAAGGTGAGTCCCGCTGGAATTGCGATCCAACTGGTTCCGCCATCGAGGCTCGCGTAGACGCCATCGGCGGTGGCTGCGGCCACCCGATTGTTGCGCACCGGGTCCAATGCCAGCGCGGTGACGGTTGAAGGCAGCACCGAAGCCCGCGCCCAGGTTTGGCCGCCATCGGCGGAGCGCCAAACTTCGGCGCCGCTGCCGGCCCAAGCCGACGCGCCGTTCCGATCCGCCGCCAGTGCGCCAATGGCCCCGGGAAGTTGGGCATCGCCGCCGTTCGGCGCAGTGACCACTCCCCGGTCGTTCCCAAGCCAGGTGCCGTTCAGCGAGGCTGCCAGCGCGGTGAATGGGCCGCTTGCGGCGGCGGCGGTCCAAGTTTTGCCAGCATCGTTCGAGTGCAGCAGCGCGCCCCCGCGGTCGAGTCCGTCCAGGCTGCCCGCCTGCCAGGGATCATCCGCCATGGCCTGCAGCACTGGCGAGGCGGCCACTTGAGTCCATGAACTCCCCGCCTGGACCGCACCCGCGCCGATACCCAAGCGTTCCATCGCCAGCGTCGCGGTTGCAGCGCCCAGCGCCATGCCGGTCACGCCGGCATTCATCAGACCCTGGTTGGCCGATTGCAGGCCGCCTCCAGCCGAGGCACGCCACGCGCCGGTGTCGGTGGCGAGCCAGGCGCTGCCGTCGGCGGAGAGCGCGATCTGGCGGATCGCGCCGATGCTCGAGATCGGGCTCGACACGCTGCTCCAGTTGGCCCCTTGATCCGCGGTCCGCCACAAGCCCATGCCGCCGAGCCAGCTCGTGTTGCCCGAGCAGGCCAGCGCAAACGAGGCTGCTCCGGCGGTGGCGGCTGCCGGCACGGCCAGCGGCATTCCGGCGTTCCCGGCGGCATCGAAGGGCGTGATGCTTGGGGCAACGCCGGTGGCCAGCGCCTCGAAACCGGCGCCGGCAGCGCAGACCGCCGCCCAGCCGGTTCCCGGAATGCCTGGAACCGCAGCGAAACTCGCGCCATCGTCGCGCGAGATCAGCAGCGCGCTTCCGGCCGCTGCCAACACGCTGCTGCCACTCCACGCAAGGTCGGTGACTGCGGCATTCGACACTTGGCTCCAACCGCTGCCGCCATCGCTCGAAGCCCACAGGCCCTGGCCGGCTATCAGCAAATGATTGGGATTCGCAGCATCCACGGCCAAGCGCTGGAGCGTCAGGTTGGCGGGAAGGCCGTTGCCGCCCGACGGGCCCCAGGTTTGCCCTCCATCGCGGCTGGCGATCACGCCCGGACCGATGGCGGCATAGATCACCGATCCGTCGCTGCTCGCCGCCAGCGCGGTCGCGGCCCGCCCATCGCCGAGCGCGCTCCAGCCCGCGCTGCCGCCGGTGCTCAGCCACACGCCGCCCTCGCCGGCGGCAAGCGCGCCATGGCCCAAGGGCACGAGGCCGGCGAGCCAGCCGGCCAACGGAACCGTGCCGGTGCTGTCTACGACAGCAGAGGGCGCGGCGGGCACCCAGGTTGGTGCTGCAGCGCTTTGCCCGAGGGCGACCCCGCAAAGCCAGAGCGTCGCCGCCGTGATTCCGCAACCCCGCATGACCTTCCCCACGAGAGATGGTCAGGATAGAGGCCGCGCGGCGCCGGATGCCATCCCCCCAAACGCGGGATCGCCCCCGGATTCCGCCCCATTGCGGGAATCGCGGCGTTTGCCGCGAACGCCAGGCGTGAACGGCTAATTCTTCCCGTTCGCGCGGATCAAGTTCAGGAACTCGTTCCGCGTCTCGGCGCAATTGCGGAACTGCCCCAGCATGTGGCTGGTCACCGCCGAGGAGTGCTGTTTTTCGACGCCGCGCATCATCATGCACAAGTGCCGGGCCTCCACCACCACGCCCACCCCCTCGGGCTGAATCCAGGACTGGATGGTCTCGGCGATCTGGGTGGTCAGCCGCTCCTGCACCTGCAACCGCCGCGCGAAGGCATCCACCAGGCGGGGGATCTTGCTCAGCCCCAGCACCTTGCCCTTGGGCAGGTAGGCCACGTGGCAGCGCCCGTAGAAAGGCAGCAAATGGTGCTCGCACAAGCTGAAGACCTCGATGTCGCGCACAATCACCATCTCGTCGTAATCCACGGTGAACAGCGCGCTGCGTAGGATGCCTTCGAGATCGGCCTGGTAGCCGCTGGTCAGATGCTGCATGGAGCGCACGAAGCGCTCGGGCGTGCGCAGCAGGCCTTCCCGCCCGGGATCCTCGCCCCAGCGGGCCAGCAGCGTCCGCACCAGATCTTCGCTCGCCGCGGTCACCGGTTCAATCGCCTTTGTGCCCATACGGCTATTGTATTCTGGGACTTGCGATCCGCCCTCCTCACCGCGCTGGCGATGGCGCTGGCGCTGCTGGCCGGCTGCGCGCGCCGCCCCCAGCCGGGCGGCGCGGTGCCTGGCTTCGCGCTCACGCTGCGCAACGGCCGGCATGTCACGCTCGCAACCTACCGCGGCAAGGTCCTGGTGCTGAATTTCTGGGCAAGCTGGTGCCCGCCCTGCGTGCAGGAAACGCCGGCGCTCAATGCGCTGGCAGCGCAGTTCCCGCAGGGCCGGGTGGTGGTGCTGGGGGTCTCGATTGATCAGGATCCAGTCGCCTACCAGACCTTCCTCGACCGCTTCAGCGTCCGCTTCCCCACCGCGCGCGAACCCTCGCAGGCGCTGATGCACCGCTACGGCACGGTGCAGATCCCCGAGACCTACATCATCACCCCCGACGGCCGCCTCGCGCGCAAGCTGGTCAGCGTCGGCGACTTCGCCTCGCCCGACATGGCGGCGTATCTGCGCTCGCTGGCATCGCGCTAGGGCCCGGGAAGGGGTCTCACAAGGCGCGGTTGGCCAGCTTCTTCACGTCGATGCCGTGGCGCTTGATCTTCTGGTTGAGGGTCGAGACCGGGATCTGGAAGCGCTCGGCGGCTTCGGTCTGGCGGCCATGGGTCTGCTCCAGCATGTCGAGGATCAGGCGGCGCTCGAAGTCATCCACCATGCCGAAGAGCGACAGCGGGCTGCGCTCGCCCGCCGGGGTCGGCGCCCACTCGCGACCGCCGGTGATCGCCTCAGGCAGCAGATCCGGGCCCATCAGGGGGGCGGTCGAGAGCACCACGGCACGCTCGATCACGTTCTCAAGCTCGCGCACGTGGCCGGGCCAGGCGTAGTCCAGCAAGCAGCGCAGGGCCTCGGGCGCAAGCCGCCGGGCGGCGACGCCGTTCTCGGCCGAGTACTTGGCGAGGAAGTGGTCCACGAGCAGCGGTATGTCTTCACGGCGCTCGCGCAGCGGCGGCAGCGTGAAGCTGAGGACGTTCAGCCGATAGAACAAATCTTCGCGGAATCTTCCTTCCGCCACTTGTCGTTTGAGATCCACGTTGGTGGCGGCGATCACGCGCACGTCCACCTGCACTTCCTCGACCGAGCCCAGCCGCATGAAGCGTCGGTCCTGCATCACGCGCAGGATCTTCGCTTGCGTCTCGAGGCTCATGTTGCCGATTTCGTCGAGGAAGATGGTGCCGCGGTCGGCGACCTCGAAGAGGCCCTTCTTGGGAGCGATGGCGCCGGTGAAGGCACCTTTCACGTGGCCGAAAAGTGTGGATTCGAGCAGGTCGGTGGCCATGCTGCCGCTGTTCACCGGCACGAACGGCGCTTCCGCCCGCGGCGAGTGCGCATGGATCGCCTTGGCGATGACTTCCTTCCCGGTCCCGCTCTCGCCTTGCAGGAGCACGGTCGAGCGGCTGGGAGCGACCTGCGCCACCCAGTCGAGGACCCGCAGCATGGCCTCGCTCTTGCCGACGATGTTCTCGAAGCTGTAGCGCTGCTTCAGCGCGCGCTTGAGCTGCACGTTCTCTTGCGAAACCCGCGCGGCCGCAATCGCTCCGCGCACGTCGGCGAGCAGCTTCTCGTTGCTCCAGGGCTTTTGCAGGAACGTCTGCGCCCCCGCCCGCATGGCTTCCACCGCCATCTCGACGGTGGCGTAGGCCGAGATCATGATCACCGGCACGCCGGAAGCCGCGCGCACGCGCCGCAGCAATTCCAAGCCTCCTGCCGCAGCGCCGCCGCTGCCGCCGGGCAGCGCGACGTCGAGCAGCACCAGATCAAACACATCGGACTGGAACTTCTGCCACCCCGCTTCGACCGCGGCGGCGCTCGCCATCTCGAAGGCCTCCATGCGAAACAGCGCTTCCAGGCTTTCGCGGATGGCGGCCTCGTCGTCCACGATCAGGATGCGCCCCGTGGCTGCGGCGTTGGCGACTTCGGGTTCGGCGGCGGTGGCTGCAGGCATGGAGAAGGGCTCTGAATTCGCGTCTCAGGGAACCATGGCCGGCGTGGGGGAGGCAGCCGACGCCAGCCGCGGCAGTTCCACCCGGAACTCGGCGCCGTGCTCCGGCTCGCTCGTGACCTGGATGTGTCCGCCGTGCTCCTGCACGATCCCGTAGGTCACGGCCAAGCCCAGCCCGGTTCCTGTGCTCATGGTAGCACCGGGGTTGACGGCCTCGTCCGCCAAGTTGCGGGCCCCGGCCTTGGTGGTGAAGAACGGATCGAAGATGCGGTGGTGCAACTCGGGCGCGATGCCGGTGCCGCTGTCTTCCACCGCGACCCACGCCTGCCCGTCGCGCTGCCCGGTCGAGAGGCGGAGCGTGCCGCCGCGCGGCATGGCATCGCGGGCATTGAGGATCAGGTTCAAGAAGACTTGCTGCAGCTTGCCCGCATCGCCGTGGACTTCAACCTCGGCCGGATGCAGCGCCGCGATGACATGGATTCCGGCGCTGCGCAGCGGGTGCTCGACCAGCGCCAGGGTGTCGCGCACCACCGTGTTCAATTCCACCCGCGCGAAGCTGGCCGCCGCGGTGCGGGAGAAATTCAGCAGGTTGGCGACGATCTCGGAGGCGCGGAACGTCTGCCGGGTGATGGTCTCGAGCACCGCCGCCCGCGGATCGCCGCTCGGCGTCTGCTTGGCCAGCATCTGGGCATGGCTCGAGATCACGGCCAGAGGCGTGTTCACCTCATGGGCGACGCCGGCGGCCAGCAAGCCCACCGAGCGCAGCCGGTCGGCTTGAATCAGGCGCTGCTCCATTTCGGCCTCGGCCGTGACATCGCTGAGCAGCACGATGTGCCCCACGCGCTCGTAGCGCGCGGTCACCAGCGGCGCGATGGCCAAGTTCACGATCTTGTCGCCCACGCCGGCGCCGTTGCCGGCGCGCATGCGGAACTTGCTGCGGCTGTGGATGGTGCCCGAGCGCGAGGCGCGCGCAAATTCCTCGGCGAACTCCCCGCCCAGCAGCTCCGCCACCGGCTGGCCCAGCGCCAACTGCCGCGGGCGCGCCGACAGCACCTCCATCTGCGCGTTCCAGCTCTCGACCCGCCCGCCCAAGTCGGTGGCGATAATGCCCACCTGGATGCTCTCGACGATGTTCTGGTTGAAATCGTTCAGGCGCTCGTATTCGCGCGCCTTCTGCCGCAAGGTCGCATAGAGGCGGGCATTCTCGAGCGCGATCGCCAGATATCCGGCCAAGGTTTCCACCAGGGCCAAGTCATCGCCGGTGAGGAACTCGCCGCGCGCGGTCTTGTCCAGGCCGAGCACCGCCACCGTTTGCCCCTGCAGCTGGCAGGGCACATAGTAGTGCAGCTCCAGCCGTTTGGCCGCTCCGCGCAGATGCTCGAGGAACAGCCGCCCCGCGCCCGGCCGGCGGAAATGCTCGTCGAGGAAGCCCAGATCGCTGGCTTCGCCGCGCCCCAAGCCCAATCCGCGCCCCAGCTTCAGGCCTTCAGGCTCGGCCAGGAACACCGCCGCGCGGGCTACTTCCAGCGTCTGCGCCAAGCGATCAAGCACCTGCGGCAGCAGGCGCTCAAGATCGGGCTCGGCGTTCAATTGGCGGCCGAACTCGATCAAGGTGCGGCGATAATCGTAGCGCTCGCGGTAGAAGAGCCGATCCAAGCGCTCTTGGAACCACTGCTTCACCGGCTCGAACAGCAATGCGGTCACGAGGATGGCCAGCAGCCATCCCGCCCAGCCCCAGGTCGGCAGGCCGCTGTGGGCCAGCGCTCCCGCCAGCGCCACCACCGCCCAATACACGCCGACCACCGCTGCCGTGGCCAGCGTGTAGACCACGCCGCGGCGAAAGACGATTTCGGCCTCGAGCAGTTGGTGCCGCCAGATGGCGTAGCCGAAGGCGGCAGGGATCAACACCAGCGAGAGCACCGAAAGGTTGGTCCAGAGCGCGGATTGGCCTGGCAGCTCGGCGCCCAGCAAATAAGGAATGATGTACAGCGCCAGAAACGGCGCCGTCGCCAAGCCCGTGCCCCAGGCCATCACGGTCGCTTGCTTGGCTGCCTGGGCCGGTCCGCGGCGCTGCCGCGCGAACAAGGCGGTGGCGGCGACCAGGTACGCGCCGAAGAGCCCGTAGCTGGCGCGATCGAGCAGATCCTGCGACACGCTGAGCGCCACCGGCAGCCACACCGCGCCGCTGGCCAGCGCCACCTGCATCAGGGCCAGCAGGGCTGCGGGGGCATAGATCAGCGTCGAAGCGGCGCGGTGCCAAGCCGGGCGCAGGCGGCGCGCGCGCGGGTTGAAGCTGAGGGCGAAATGCACCAGCAGGGCGGGGGCGAGGAGCAGCGCCGCGGCGTTGATCCAATAGATCGTCTGATCGAAGAAATTCAACTTGCCGGTGTAATGCAGGCTGTAGAGCGCGAAGGAGGCCAGGCAGAAGCAGTGGAAGCGCAGCGCCTGGGTCGCGCTGCGGCGGCGGTAGAACACGAACAGGCCGATCGCCAGATACAAGTAGCCGACCGATTCGAGGAAGGCGTACCGCTCCATCGGCACGCGTGCCGCTCGCACCGCCACCGTCACGCTCTGCATCCGGCCGTTGCGCACCAGGGTGTATTCCAGCTGGCCGCCGATGCCGGCGCGGTACAGCGCCTGCGCCACGGCCTCGGGCGTGGCCACCGGCTGGCGGTTCACCGCCACCAGCACATCGCCGCGCTCGAGCGAGTTGCCGGGCTGGCTGGCGTCGCGTGCCGCCGCCACCAGCCCCAAGGTGGTTGGCCGCCACAGCACGGCGTCGGTCGGTTGGCGATAGATCCAGAGCTGACGCAGATTGAGCAGCGCCAGCACCACCAAGGTCAGCGTCAGCAGCGCCAGCGCCGCGGTGCCGAAGCTCCAGGTTTTGCGTTCCTCCACCACACAGACCGTCGTTTCTTTTGCTGCCTAGAAACTGATCGTGAAGCCGCCGCGCAGCGAGCGCGCCGACTGCACCAAGTACAACGTCCGGCCGTCGCTGCTCATCATCGGGATGTAGCCTTGCGCCAGCAGGTTGTGAATCTCGACCAGGGCCGCGATCCGCGTGCCGTTGCCCATCCAATTCGGCAGCGGCTGGCGGACATACACATTGGCGTATGAATCCGATTGCGCTGCGGTGTCGTCGTACAAATCCAAACCGGTCGCGGTCGCCCGGCTGACGGCGCGATAGCTGCACACCAAGTTGGTGTGGGTGCCGGGGGTGGTGCCGCTGATCTTGGCGGTCACGGCGCGCGCCCGCGTGCCATGCAGGCTTGCGGCCAAGGCCCCTGTCCACGAAGCGTTGCCAGCGGCGGGCGCCAGCACCGCGCCGTCGCTGAAGGCCAAGGCGGCGCGCCAGTCATCGCCCAGCCGGTGCTCAGCCGTGACGCGGTAGCCCCAGCCGCCGAAGTCGCCGCCATTGGCGATGAACATGTTGTTGAGCAAGTCGGGCAGCAGGCTGCCGCCGCTGGCCACGCCCGCCGGCGGCGCCGCGCCGCTGAGCGAATAGGCGCCGTTCACGGCGGTGCCCGTGAAGCGGTCTTCGAAAATGGCGGCGGTGACCGAGTCGCTGGCCGACAAACTTTCGCTGTAGCGCACTTCCTGATGGCGCGCATGCTCGAGTCGCGCGCGCCCGTTGTTCAGCGTGACTTGGGGGGTGGGATCGCCCATCTCGGCGAAATCGCGGTTGAAGCGCATCGGCGGCGCCGCGGCCGCGGTGCGGTATTCGATCTGCGCCTCGGGGCTGAGCTGGAAGATCGCCCGCAGATACGGATCCACGCTCGCCACCGTGTCGGTCATGCTCACCGCATTCAGCATCGAACCGTACTGCAAGTGGAATTGGCTGCCCACGTCCAGGGCGTTGGCGTAATTCATGGAGAACGTGCGCAGCGCCGGCAACGCCGGCGCGCCGGCAATATTGATCTGCCGCACTGCCACCTGCAGCCGCTCGGGGTCTGCGGGGTTGTGGTGCTGGAACGTGGCCGCCACCTGCGTGTCGCCGCCGCCGCCGGTGCCGTTGGTGCCCACTTGGCCGGCGAGCGACACCGCCCCCCCGCCCCACAGGGCCGAATCCACCCGGAACGCAGTCGCCAAGTCCGGCGCCGAAAATGCGCTCGTGCCGGCGCCCGCCGTCAACGCCACGTAGCCGCCAACCGGTGCGACCGCGCTCGATTCTTCGGCCTCGGCATCCTGCCAATGCAGAATCGGCCGCCACACGGTGGACTGCCGCAACGCCCATTGAAAGGCCTGGTCGCTGGAAATGCCGGAGGGCGGCCCGAATTGCACGGCGCGCAGCAAGGCCGGCAGGTTGAACAGCAAGAGGGCGCGCTCGGAGGCATGCACCTCCACCCGCTGCCGCGCCGCCAACAGTTGGCCGGCGCCATTGGCCGCCATGCCGGCCTGGACGAAATAGGTGCCCGGGCTCAGCCCCAGGACGCGGAACAAGCCGTCGTCCGACGTCTTCACTTCGACCGGCGCGCGCCGCAGGCCGTCGGCTCGCACCTCGACCAAAGCCCCCGCTTGGGGCCGGCCCTGGGCGTCGGTCACCATGCCCAGCATCTGCCCGCTGCCGCTGGCCACCGGCCCGGCCTCGAGCGCCGCCAGATACAGGATCGTGCTGGCCGGCCGCGCCGACGTCGCCGGCCCTTGCGCCGCTGCGGCCAGCAAAAGGGCCGCGGCCGCTGTCGCCGTGCTGAGGATCGGGGGGAGGCGCATCCGGTTTCACTGCTCCATGGCGGACGAGTGGCGGGAAATTCGTTGGGCGTTGGCTATTGAAGAATGATGAAGGTGGATTGCGGGCTGATGTGTTGCTGGTTCAGGTTGTCGGTCACTGTGATGGTAAGCCGATACGTGCTCGGTGGCAAGCTTGCCAGCGGCAGCGTCTTCTCGATCGTCATCTGGTCGGCGGCGTTGCTCATGTCGGTCGAGTTCTCGGTGTGGTCGAGCACGGTCTTCAGCGTGGCCAGGTCCTCGATCTGGTAGCGGATCGTGCTCGAGGGCTTGTGCGTGATCTTGTCGGTCTGCAGGTTGTAGATCTGCATCCAGATGCCGAGCGCGTCCGATTGCTTGAACTGGGCCGGCGCGCCGATGCCGCCCATGACCGGCATCACCTTGCTGTCGCCCAGGATGAATTGCCCGGTGCCGACGTCCTTGTCCGGCACCTTCTGGATGTCGTTGGCCAGGATGATGCTGGAGGACGCCAGTTGGTCGTCCTTGTATTGCGGAACCAGGATCGAGTACTGCTTGGTGCCCAGCTTGTCCGGGCTGTTGGCGTCTTTCAGCGCCAAATTGATCTTGTACCGCCCCGGCTTGAGCAGCGCGCCGTGCCAGTAGCGCGCGCTCTTGTTGACCGAGTCCGGCAGCAACTCGGCGGGGAATGAAACACTCGCCGGCTGCTCCCACTGGTCCACCAGCTTGCCGGTGATGGTGGTGATGCGGCCGTAGATCTCGACCTTGCCCTGGTCCACGCCGTTGGTCTGCTTCATCGTCATGTTGCGGAAGGCCACTTGCAGCGTGATCGGCACCAGCACGGTGTCGTCGGTGACCTTGACGAAATCGGTGCGGTACTGGAACGGCAGCAGGCTGTAGCTGATGCTGTGGTCCACCAACTCGGACAGATCCTTGTATTCGATCTTCGGCGGCGCGAACATTTTGGCGTAGGTGTTGATGCGGTTGAATTCGTTCTCCGACTCGGGCAGGTAGGCATCGGTGCCGAGCGTGGTGCCGTCGGCGCGGGTGAAGCGGTCGGCCTTGTTGTTGGTGCCCATCGCTTCGCCGATGGTCAGGCCGGCGCCGGGCACGTTCAGCAGCGCGTCTTTTTCGCCGGGATCGGTGGTCAGGTGGTACTCGCCGCACCAGCACTTGTCCACGAACTCGAGGTGGATGTCGCTGCCGATGCCGGGCAGGTAGTTGTAGGTCCAATCCTCGAACGGATAGGTCGAAGTCGAGCCGCCGCCTTCGGTGATGGGGCGGTCATAGGCGCCGCCGGCGTCGTGGTTGTCCTGCTCGTCGGGCTTGCCCCAAGTGATGTAGATGCGGCCGCGGTCGGTGCGCCAGCCCGCCTCGCCAGCCGCGAAGTGCTGGTTGGCGTAGGCGAAGCGCTGGTAATAATCCTCTTTGTACTGGTTGAACGAGCTTTCCGGATCGGGATTGCGGCGGCGCCAGAACTCCTCGATAAAGGCCTCGCGCTCGTCTTCGTTCTGCAACTGCAGGAACGCCTGCCGCTCCTCGTCCGTAATAATGTATGCAACATCCTCGTTCAGCCACTTCTTGTCTTCTGGATTCAACTCTTTTTCCAGCGCTTGTTGCTGTTTCCGCCGCTCTTTAGCGGTGAGGGCATGCTTGGGCGGCGGCACCGCTTGCTGCTGGGCCGCTTGCTGAGACGGCGGCGGAGCTTGAGGCGAAGCTTGGGAAGGCGGGGGCGCGCCCTGCGCGGACAGGGCAACACCAAAGAACAGGGGGCAAACCCAACGGAACTTTATTACCATGGCGGCCGGCGCAGCTCCGGGGAAATTCTCTCACCCGATCGTACCACAAAGCGCCTGCGCCGGCCGTCAGAGGTTCGTGGCCAAGGCCGGCCACGCCTTCCCGAGAGGAACCCTTTGCCCCCCGTTGCGTATTCCCGTCCGAACGTCACAATCCACGTCCGCGCGCCGTTATCCATTAAGCTGATAGAGCAAACATTTTCAATATGAGCACAGGCAAGAAGCTGATTATCTTCGCGGTCATGGTGCTGGTTCTGGGCGGCGTCATTGCGGTGTCGTTGTCGCAATCGGGCCGCGACCGCACCGTGGTGCAGACCGCACTCGCCGCCAAGCAGGATCTTTCCGCCATCGTCACCGCCTCGGGCGAGATCACGCCCAAGACCTACGCCGACATCAGCCCCAACAACGTGGGCCAGATCACTGATTTGTACGTGAAGGAAGGCGACCGGGTCACCTCGGGTGAGTTGCTGGCCAAGCTTTGGAACGTGCAGCAAGCCGCGCAGGTCAACGGCATGCAGGCTTCGCTCAAGACCAGCCAGGCGAACCTCAATGCGCAGGAGGCCGCGCTCGGCACCGCGCAGGCCAATGTGGACCGCGATACGGCCCAACTGGCGCAGGTCACCCAGGATTGGCGCCGCACCCAAGCGCTCTATGAAGACCAGCTCCTCGCCCGCTCGGATTTCGAGACCAAGCAGGCCGCCTACAAGACCGCCGAGGCGCAGTTGAAGGTCTCGCAAGCCACGTTCAAGCAGACCCAGGCCCAGGTGGCCAGCCTGCAGGCGCAAATCAAGCAATCCGAAGCCAACCTCCAGGCCGCCAGCGATGCCCTGAGCCGCACCGAGTTCCGCAGCCCGCTGACCGGCATCGTCACTTACCTGCCGGTGCATGTCGGCGACACCGTGGTCATGGGCATCCAGAACTCGCCGGGCAGCGTCATCATGCGGGTGGCGGACATGTCGGTGGTCACCGCCGAGGTGCAGGTGGACGAGACCGACATCGCCAATGTCCATGTCGGCCAGCCCGCCACCATCGCCATTGACGCTTTCGGCGACAAGAACTTCCCCGCCCACGTCACCGAGGTGGGCGACACCGCCATCCTGCGTTCAACCGGCGCCGCCGCCAGCTCCAACGGCTCCGACGCCCAGCAGGCCAAGGATTTCAAGGTCGTGGTCCAGCTCGACAATCCGCCCAGCGACATCCGTCCCGGCCTGAGCTGCACCGCCCAGATCACCACCGCCACCGCCGCCAACGCGGTCAGCGTGCCGCTGCAAGCCGTGGTCGAGCGCGACCCCAGCCAATTGAACCCTCCCAGCCCCAACGCCCCCCCAGCCCTGCCGACGGCGGCGAGCGGCCACAAGGAGACGCCGATCCAGGGCATCTTCGTCATCAAAGCCAGCTCGCAAACCGCCGAGTTCGTCCCCGCCGCCACCGGCATCACCGGCGTTGACCATATCCAGGTCCTGAGCGGCGTCAAGCCCGGCGATCAAGTCGTCACCGGCCCCTATGCCGCCCTGCGCGACCTCGCCAACCATGCCAAGATCAAGGTGGATAACTCCTTGAGCGCGCAAGCCGCCGCGGCCGCCAGCAATCCTTCCAGCAACTGATCCGTCCAACTGGCATTCATCCCATGGCCACCACCCCGCTCGTTGCCGCCCCCGTTTCCGACTCGCTCGCTGCCGCCCCCGGCAAGGACGTGGTCATCCAAACCCGCGACCTCTGGAAAATCTACCAGATGGGCACCGAGCAGGTGGCCGCGCTGCGCGGCGTCTCGATCGAGATCCATCGCAACGAGTACGTGGCCATCATGGGCCCCTCGGGCTCGGGCAAGAGCACGCTGATGAACCTGATCGGCTGCCTCGATTCGCCCACCAAGGGCCAGTACTGGCTCAACCACCAGCTGGTCAGCGAGCTGGACGACGACGCCCTGGCCCACATCCGCAACCACGAGATCGGCTTCGTGTTCCAGACCTTCAACCTGCTGGCGCGCGCCACCGCGCTGCACAACGTCGAGCTGCCGCTGGTCTACGCCGGCGTGGCCGCCGCCCAGCGCGCCGACCGCGCGCTTGAGGCCCTGCGCAAGGTGGACCTGGTCGACCGCAAGCTCCACCGCCCCAACGAACTCAGCGGCGGCCAGCGCCAGCGGGTGGCCATCGCGCGGGCGCTGATCAACAATCCCAGCATCCTGCTCGCCGACGAGCCCACCGGCAACCTCGACTCGACCACCAGCAACGACATCATGGCGCTCATGGACAAGCTCTGGGATCTGGGCAACACCATCGTGCTGGTCACCCACGAGCCCGACATCTCCGAATTCGCCCACCGCGTCATCTACATCCGCGACGGCCAAGTCGCCCGCGACGAGGTCACCAAGCGCGGGCGCGAGCGTTCTGGCCAGACTCCTCTTTCCGCGCGCGGCCAAGCGGAGCCGACCCGCGGGAGGCCGGGGGCGTAAGCCCCCGACCAAGGCAGCGCAAGCTGTGCATCTGAAGGAATCGCTGCTGGTCGCGCTCGACACCTTGTGGTCGCACAAGCTGCGCAGCTTCCTCACCCTGCTCGGCATCATCGTCTCCATCTGGACGCTGGTGGCGGTGGTCTCGCTCGTCCAGGGCGTCAATCAATACGTCGGCGACAAGATCGCCGGCTTGGGCTCGAATTCGGTCAACGTAAGCCAGTTCAGCCTCGATGACGTCACCGACCAGAAGCGTTTCCGCGAGGCGCAGAAGCGCAACAAGCCGATTACGCTGTCCGAGTACCAGTACCTGCGCGCCCACGCCACGCTGGCGCAGGCCGTGGCCGCCGAAGTGCAGCGCCAGACCGGCACCACCCTGAAAGCCGGCAACCACTCCATGACCGATGTCGTCGTCGCCGGCGACACCGCGAACTCGGTGGCCCTGGCCCAGTTCACCATCGTCGCCGGCCGCTTCCTCAGCGAGACCGACGAGAGCCACGACGCCCCCGTCGCTTTCATCGGCGCCGACCTCGCCACCAAGCTCTACCCCGGCACCAACCCCATCGGCCAGCAGCTCAACATTGACGGCCACAACTTCCTGGTCATCGGCCAGGCCAGCGTGATGGGCAACGTCTTCGGCCAATCGCAGGACAGCTTCGTCGAGATTCCCATCGGCGTCTACCGCGGCATGTACGGCACCCGCGACTCGATCGGCGTCAACGTCAAGGCCCCCAGCGCGCTGCTGCTGCCCGCCGTCACCGACCAAGTGCGGGTGCTGATGCGCAACGTCCGCCACCTGCATTACGCCGACAAAGACACCTTCGGCATCATCGGCGCCGATTCCCTCATGAACCTCTGGCACCAGCTCACCGGCGTCATCGCCGGCGTCATGGTCGGGGTCAGCTTCGTCTTTTTGGTGGTCGGCGGCATCGTGATCATGAACATCATGCTCGCCGCCGTCACCGAGCGCACCCGCGAAGTTGGCATCCGCAAGGCGCTGGGCGCGCGCCGCAAGGACATCCTGTCGCAGTTCCTGGTCGAATCGGCCGTGCTCTCGACCGTGGGCGGCGCCATGGGCATCGGCCTGGCCTATGGCTTCACCCTGGTGGCGGGCGCGGTCACGCCGCTGCCCTTCTCGCTTCCCTGGCTGGCGGTGCTGGCCGCCTTCGTGATCTCGACCTCGGTCGGGCTGTTCTTCGGCATCTATCCCGCGCAGAAGGCCGCCAAGCTCGACCCCATCACCGCGCTGCGCGCCGAAACCTAAGCATCACCCCCTCGCTGCCATGGCCTCGAGCTTCAACGAAAACCTCCACCTCGCGCTCGACACCGTGCGCAGCCACAAGCTGCGCTCGGCGCTCACCATCATCGGCGTCTTCGTGGGCACGGTGACGTTGATGGCCATCGGCAGCATCCTCACCGGCATGAACCAGACGGTGGTGGACCAGCTCTCGAGCTTCGGCACCAACACCATCTTCATCTACAAATTCGCCCCCGGCATCCACCTCGGCAACCTCACCCGCGAAGAGCGCATGCGCAAGCCGCTCAGCGACCTTGACATCGCTGCCGTGCGCCAGGACTGCGGCGCCTGCCAGGCGATCAGCGCCCAGGTGCTGCCCAGCGGCAACTTCGGCCCGCCGGGCAGCGGCGGCATCAACGCCCGCGTCGGCGCGCACGAGGTGGATGGCCTCAACTTCACCGGCACCGAAGCCAACTTTCCCCAAGCCACCAACCAGAGCATCCAGAACGGGCGCTATTTCAGCGACACCGAGAACGACCACCGCGCCAATGTGGTCGTCGTCGGCCACTCGGTCTCGGATGCGCTCTACCCCGGCATTGACCCGGTGGGCAAGCCGCTGACCATTGACGGCACCAGCTTCCGTCTCATCGGCGTCTTCGCCCCGCGCAAGGGGGCCGGGCCCAACCAGCAGGACCTTGCCGCCCGCATCCCCTTCAAAACCTTCGAGAAGCTCTATCCCGCCGCCACCGAGCACGCCATCGAGGCCTTGGCCCGCCCCGGCATGCTCACCATTGCCCAGGACCAGATCGAAATGGCGCTGCGCCGCTCGCGCCGCGACAAATGGGACGCCCCCGACAGCTTCGGCATGGCCACCGCCGACAGCATCATCGGCCAGTTCCACGACATCACCGGCCAGGTCGCGCTGGTCATCATCGCCGTGGCCTCGATCGGCATGCTCATCGGCGGCGTGGGGGTGATGAACATCATGCTGGTCTCGGTCACCGAGCGCACCCGCGAGATCGGCGTGCGCAAGGCCATCGGCGCCCGGCGCGCCGACATCATCCAGCAATTCCTCTCCGAAGCCGTCTTCCTCACCGGCCTCGGCGGCGTGCTCGGCATCATCGGCGGCTGGCTGGTCAGCGAACTGATCAAGGTGGCCATCCCCTCGCTCCCCAGCTCGGTCCCGCTGTGGGCGGTCGGGGTCGGCTTCGGCCTCTCGGTCAGCATCGGCGTCTTCTTCGGCCTCTACCCCGCCGCCAAAGCCTCCAAGCTCGACCCGGTCGAAGCCCTGCGCTACGAGTAAGTTGCACAGACCCACTGCTCGGGCTCGTGCTCTTCAACCTTCCCCGCCTGCACGGCGATCGAGCTCGGCGCGCCACTGGTCACTGGCGGCCCGGAGCTGCGCGCGCTGGCGCGGCGCGAGCCGGCGCTGAAGCTGCACTGGATCGGGCCAGCAGGATCCACTGCCCGCCGCCCGCCATGCGCCAGACCGGCTGCATCCTGAACTTGGCCATCCAAACATCGGGCGGAGCCGCCGCCGCATAGCCGAAGAACCGCTTCGCCGCCTCCCGCCACAGCGGCAGCGCCGCGCTCAGATCCTGCTGCGGCTGGTACACGCGGCTGAACAGCAGCAGCGCGGCCGGCGCCCCCTGCACCTGCTCCATCGCGGATGGGGTGAAGTTCTCGATTTCGTGCACGGCCAAGGGACGGTGCACATAACCCAGCTCCGGCCGGCTCAGCTCGTCGCTCGCCGGCCACGCCGTCCACACCGGGCCTGGCGGCGGCGCGGCCTCAAGCGCCTGAGCCGCCGCCTGATGCAGGCGGACGAACTGGACGTAGGCCAAGTTGTCTTCAAACGGAAACGGGTACGGCGGGTTCCAGAACCACCCCGCCACCAGCACCGCCGCGCACCCCGCGACCCAGGTTCCGGCGCGCGGCAGCGCCAGGATCTGCTCGGTGCACCACAGCAGCCACAGCGCCAGCGCCGGCAGCAGATACCGCGCCAGCACCGCCCCGCCCACCACCGCGTGGAAGAGCACGTAGGCGACGATGACCGCCATCCACGCGGCCGGCATCCGCCCCATCTGGCGCCGCCAGCAACTCCATGCCGCCACCGCCGTCACCGCGCCCACGCCGTCGTAGAACCCCAGCTGCCAGATGCGGCGCAGCAGCGCCAGCCCGATGCGCCCCGGCGAGAACGCCGCCTGGGCCACGTTGTAGTCCCAATAATCCGGGCTGCCCAGCCAGAATCCGGTCGCATGGTGGAAGTACAGGAACCAGGCGGCCACTGCGGCCAGCGGCAGAAGCAGCCGCACGCTGCGGCGCGAGGGCAGGAGCAGCAGCGCGAGTGGCACGATCGCCGCCGTCTCCTTCGTCAAGCACGCCGCCGCCAGCAGACCCGCTTCTGGCCAACCGCGCCCCTCGTCTCCGAGCGCCAACGCCCAGACCACCAGCGCCGCCACCGGCAGATCGAGTTGCGCCAGCGAAGCCTGCGCGAACACCAGCGGCGCCAGCATCACCAGCAGGGCCGCAACCCAGGACTGGCGCTTCAACCGTGGGCGCGCCAACCGTTCAATGCCGAGCGCCAGCGCCGCCGCCCAGGCCAACATCGCCACCCGCGTCACCCAAGGATGGAACCCGGCGAGCAGCCAGGCGCCGGCCAAATACACCGACAGCAGCGGCGGATGCCCGTTGGCCTGGGTCGAGTGCGGGATCAGCCAGCCATGCCGGAGCACATCGAGCCCGGCGAACACGAAGTACCCCGCTTCATCCCAGAAATACGGCAGCCGCAGCAGCGGCCCATGTGCAGCCACCAGCGCCGCATACACCCCCGCCCCCGCCGCCACTTTCCGCGCCGTGCCGATTCCCATCGGGTGCTCCACCCAAGCTGAAAACTGAAGGCTGACGGCTGAGTGCCGGCGCGGTGCAATAGCGCGCTTTGCGCGCTATTGCACCGCGCCCTGCGGCAGCGGCTGCAGCTGAACTTCGCCGAACGCCTTTTCGTAGCCTTCCATGTGGTTCTGCAGCAGATGCAGCACCGCCTTGGCCTGCTGCGGGCTGAGGTAGATGCCCTGGAACATATGCAGTTCGACCTCCTCGGGCGAGCGCGGCTCGAGCGTGCCGAACTGCAGGAAGAAATCCCAGGTGCTGGGCCGCACCTGCACCGAGTTGGCGTAATTCTCGCGGTAGTCGGCGCGGTGGGTCACCTTGATGCGCGGGGTTCCGGGGGGCGGGGTCATGGGGGTCACACTCCTAGGCGCTTGAGCTCTTCCTGGTAGTACTTGCGGTAGAGGATGTCCCACTCGTCGGACCCCTCCAAAATGTTCTTCTTCTGCGAGCTGATCTTGGCCCGCACCGCCTCGTCCATCTTGGCCTCGGCCGCGAACATCAGCTCCATCAGGCGCCGCACCTCGAGCCGCACGTCGTTGCGTTCGTGCGCGAACGTCACCTCCGGCCGCGCCGCCAGCGCGGCCGTGACCACGTGCGAAAGCTGGTTGATCTTGTCGCGCGAGACCCGCATCACAGCACCGCCTTGTGCTTGCGCACCAGCTCGTTCTTGATCTTCTTGAAGGCATCGCCGTAATTCGCGCCCAGCCGCTGCATCTCGGCGGCGTTGGCAGCCAAGATCGCCCGCGCCTCCTCGTTGATGCGGTCCTCCACCCCGAATTCGTGTTCCAGCGCCTGGTGGATGACGTCGTTCAGCGCGCGGGCATCGGGCGCGGATATGAACTTCTCCGCCGTCAGCCGCTCGCCCAGCACGCGTGACAAATAGGTGAGGTATTCCCGCGCAATCCGCATATCGCCGTTGCTAGTCTAGCATCCGGCTAGCCGCTCCAGCAGCGGCCGGTCCGCCGCCAGGAAATCGTAGCGGCCCAGCGCCGCCGGCGCCACCCATGCCATCGCCTCGAAATCCCGGTTCTCCGGCGGCTGCGCGCTCGCCACCTCGAAAAATGCGATCTCCACTTCGTCGCCCTCCCCATAGCGATGCCGCAGCCTCATCACCAGCCTCCCGATGCCCGCCTCGATTCCCAGCTCCTCGCGCAGCTCCCGCGCCAGCGCCGCGCGTTCGTCCTCGCCGGCCTCGACTTTGCCGCCGGGGAACTCCCATTGCAGCGCATGCCGGCGCCCCCGCGCCCGCTGGCAGATCAGGATCCGCCCCTCGCGCCGCAGGATGCCGGCCACCACGCGCGTCAATTTGCGGTCTCGACCGTATAGGTCATGGTTTCGGTGCCGTGGATGCGGTGGAACAGTTCCCTGCCCTCGACCGACACCACCGCCTGCTTCATCACCCAGGTTCCCGCCGCCGGCTGCATGGTGAAATGCCCGCGGAATTCGGAGAAGTGCGCCAACAGGCCGCCGCCGAAATTCACCGGTCCCAGGCTGTGGAATTCGCCTTCCAGCACCTGCCCGCTGGCGGAATCGATCTCCAGCCGTCCCGCCGTGCGGCTGAAGATGCGCGCCAGCCGCGTGGTGGGCCGCAGGCCCGCCAACGGCGTGAAAGTCAATTCGATCCGGCCGGGCTCGCCTGCTTCGCCCGCCCATTCGAATCCTGCGGCGAAGCGCGCCAGCGTCCAAACTTCGCCGTTCAGGTTCAGCAGCCGCCCGTCGCTTTCGGGCGCAGCCGCCTCGGCTGCCTCCACCCGCGCTTGCATCCGCCGCAGCCCGGCCGCCTGTTTCTTCTCCGCCGATCGGTTCAGCGGCAGGTCATTGCGCGTGAGCTGCAGCTCGAGCGGCACGCCGTGATAGAAGCTGACCTCGTCGGTTTCGCTGTCGCTGGCCTCGGGGCGCCCGTCCTCGGTCCAGGCCTCGACCGCCCGCAACCGCACGGTTGCCAGCGCCTCGGGCGCGCTCGACCACATCATCCGCTTCACCGCCGCGCTGGTCTCGGCTGCGGTCAGCCGCCCCCGCGGCTGCCCGCTCCAGCCCGCCAGCCCCACCAGGGAGGCCAGCCCCGCCGCGCCAAATGTCCGCCTCCACATCCCTCAAATCCCCTTGTGCGGTCCCCCCGCGGCCTGTATCCTGTTCCCTGACCCGGACCCCAGCCCCCTGTTCCCAGGAGTTCCTATGCCGCGCGCCCGCGTTCTTGCTGCTACTTCGATTTTACTCTCCGCCGCCTTCCTGCTCGCCGCCAAGCCTGCTCCGCACCAACCCGCGCCGCAGAAAAAGTCGCGCGCCACCAAAGCCGCAACCTCGTTCGGCAATGCCGATGCCATCACCCAGGATGAGCTGAAGGACTACGACTACTTCCTCGCCAGCGACCAGCTCGAGGGCCGCAACCTGCCCTCGCGCGGCTACGACACCGCCGCCCTCTACGTCGCCAGCCATCTCAACGAATGGGGGCTCCAACCCGGGGGCTCGACCCAAGGCACCAACGGCCCGCTGCAGCCGTATTTCATGCCGTTCGACCTCGTCTCCACCAACCCCAATCCGGCGGACATGAAGCTTTCGATCAATATTCCGAAGCCTGCCAACACCGGCCGCGGCGGTCGCGGCGGGTTCGGCGGCTTCGGCCGCGGCGCCCAGCTCACCCCTGGCAGCCACGACATCGCCTACGGCCATGGCTGGATGGTCGAGGCCGCGCGCGGCCGCAACGCTCCCCCGCTCGCCGGCGGCAGCTTCAGCAATGCCCCCATCATCTTCGCCGGCAACGGCTACGTCATGGGCGACGCCAACCCCTATCAAGGCATGGATGTGCGCGGCAAAGTCATCGTCGTCGGCGGCTTGCCCGCCGCCTTGGCCCAAACCGCCGGCCGCGGCGGCCGCGGCGGCGCAGCGGCCAGCCCCATGGGTCCCGGCGACATGACCCCGGCGCAGTACGCCGCCAAGAACGGCGCGCTTGCGGTCATTTCGATCCCCAGCTTTCAGCAGCTCAGCGCCATGGCCGCGCCCGATGCCGGCGAAGTCCGCTTCGGCGTCAACGGCCCCAACTACAATGTGGCCAAGTTCCTGCCGGAATCCGAGCCCAGCGTACCGCAGATCACCGCCGGCATGGATCTGGTCAACGCCCTCTTCCAGGGCGAGCGCGTCAGCGCGGCCCAGGCCTTTGAAGCCGCCGCGGCCAACCAAGCCCTGCCCAGCTTCGCCTTCAACCCCGAGAAGACGCTGTCGGCCAACGTCGCCGTCACCACCACCCACAACCACGCCGAGAACGTGATCGGGGTGCTCGAGGGCAGCGACCCGGTGCTGAAGAACGAGTACGTCATCATCAGCGCCCACCTTGACCACATCGGCCTCGCTGCCACCCCGAACTGCAAGGAGGAATCCCCCGAGCTCGCTGCCGGCGACTCGACCGACAACGGCCTCACCATGGCCGCCGACCAGCACGACTGCGACGGCATCAACAACGGCGCCGATGACGACGGCTCGGGCTCGACCGGCCTGCTCGGCATCGCCCATGCCTTCGCCCAGGGCGCGGCCAAGGGCATGCGCCCCAAGCGCACCGTGATGTTCATCTGGAACGCCGGCGAGGAAAAAGGCCTCTGGGGCTCGCAGTACTTCAATGAGTTCCCGCCCATTGACCTGAGCAAGGTGGTGGTGGACCTCAACATTGACATGATCGGCCGCACCAAGAACCCGAATTCCGTGGATCCCGATCCTAGCCACTACCTCGTGGATCCGGGTTCCGTCCTGGTCGTCGGACCCGACATCAGCAGCAATGATCTCGAGCACACGCTCGAAGGCGTGAACAGCAATTTCCAGAAGCTCAAGCTCGACCATTTCTACGACGTCACCGCCCCCGACGCCACCCACGACAACCTCGGGCCCAACAAAGCCACCGGCCAGCGCATCTTCTACCGCAGCGATCATTACAATTTCGCCAAGATGGGCATTCCGATCGCCTTCTTCACCATCGGCCTGCACGTGGACTATCACCGCATCACCGACAGCCCGGAGAAGATTGACTTCAACGAGATCCAGCAGGTGGCCAAGACCGTCGCCGCCACCGGCTGGGTGATCGGCAATGAGCCCGAGGGTGCCACCCCCAAGCTCAACGCCAGCCTCCCGCCGGTGCTCGTGCGCGACATGGCCGCGGTCAAGGCCCAGGGCTGGGGCAAGATCACGCCCATCCTCCCGCCGCTGCCGGGCGAGCCGTTCTAGCTTGTAGGCGTAAACGAACCCAGGACCACCGCCCGCCGCGCGCCGGTCACCGCCGGCAGGTTGGCGGGCACCCGCCAGAGGTGCGCCGCGCCCAGCAGCGCGAACGCCATCGCCTCGCGCGCCTGCGACGGCACGCCGAACTCCTCGGGACGCCGCCAAACGTGCCCAGGCAGCAGCCGCCGCAGCGCTCGCATGAGGGCCTGGTTCTTGGTCCCCCCGCCCGCCGCCACCATCTCGCAGCCCGCAAACCCCGGCCCGGCTTGTTTGACGCCGTCGGCGATCGTTCGCGCCGTCAGCTCGACGAGGGTCGCCATCAAGTCCGGGCCGCTTGCCTCCCCCTTCGGCAGCTCGCCGAATTGCTCCCGTCCGGCCGATTTCGGCGGCTTCCGAAGCAGATAGGGGTGACGCAGCCAACCCTGCAGAAGACTCGGGACCACCCTGCCGCGGCTGGCAATAACTCCATTGCGGTCATAGCCATTTCGGCCATGGCTCAACTGTTGCGCGAGCGCGTCGAGCAGCATGTTCCCGGGCCCGGTGTCGAAGCCGGTGACGCCAGCGGACGACAGGAACGTCAGGTTGGCGATCCCGCCCAGATTCAATGCAATTCGAGGCTTCCTCAGGTCGCCGAACAAGTGCCAGTCCGCCCAAGGCACCAGCGGCGCGCCTTCGCCGCCAGCAGCGATATCCGCTGAACGGAAGTCGCTCACGACCGCCAGCCGTGCCGCCGCGGCGATGACCGCCGGATTCCCCAACTGCAGCGTCGCCGCGCGACCTTGGTGGAACACCGTCTGCCCATGGCAGGCAATCACGTCGGCACCAAGCCCCTGGACCGCGCGCCCAAAGAACCGTCCCAGCTCGAAATCGAGCGTGGCGGCCTCTTCTGCCGTCGTGGCCCCCAAGATCCTCAGCCGCAACCCGGTCGAATAGGCGCGATGCCGGACTTCCCGCAGCTCCCATTTCCATCGCCCCGGCCCCCGCTGCACGGATACCACCGCCACATCGGCCCCGTCCGCCGACGTCCCCGCCATCACCCCCGCCACGATGCACTGGCCACGGTTCACTGTCCGCTCTTCAGGCTCTGTTTCAGTTCGGCGAGCAGGTTCATCGCCTCGAGCGGCGTGATCCGGTCCAGATCCGCCGTCGCGACCCGATCGGCGACCTGCTGCGCCAGCGGCGTGTACAGCGTCAATTGCATCGGCCCTGCGCCGCCTTCGCCCTCGAGCTGCGTGCTGGTGCGCGCCTCGGCCTGCTCGTGCCGCTTCAAGACTTCGCGCGCGCGCTCGATCACCGTGCGCGGCAGCCCCGCCAGCCGGGCCACCTCGATGCCGTAGCTGCGGCTGGCCTCGCCCGCCTCGACCCGCCGCAGGAAGACGATCCCTTGCGCCGTCTCCTTCACCCCCACGTGGACGTTCCGCACGCCCTCCAAGTGCCGCGCCAGCTCCGTGAGCTCGTGGTAGTGGGTGGCGAACAAGGTGAAGGCGGCATTGTGCTCGTGCAGATGCTCGACCATCGCCCACGCCAGCGAGAGCCCATCGTAGGTGGCGGTGCCGCGGCCGATCTCGTCCAGCAAGACCAGGCTTCGCGGCGTTGCCTGGTTCAGGATCGCCGCCGCCTCGGTCATCTCGACCATGAAGGTGGACCGCCCCCGGGCCAGATTGTCGCTGGCCCCGATGCGGGTGAAGACGCGGTCAAAGATCGGCAGCTTGGCCGACGCCGCCGGCACAAAGCTCCCCATCTGCGCCATGATGGCCACCAATGCGGCTTGCCTCAGGTAGGTGCTCTTGCCGCCCATGTTGGGTCCGGTGATCAGCAGAATCCGCGGGCCCGCGGGCGACAGGTGCAGGTCGTTCGGCACAAAACGATCCGCGCTCTCGCCGGCGATGCCCGACGCGGCCAGGCGCTCGACCACCGGGTGCCGCCCCCCGATGACCTCCATCTCTTCCGCGCCCATCTCCGGTCGGCAGTAGCGGTGCTCCGCCGCCAAGTGGGCGAAGTCGGCCAGCAGATCGAGTTCTGCAATCGCCGCTGCGTCGCGCCGGATGGCCGTGGCCTCGGCGATCGCCTGCCGCCGCAAGCGGGCGAACAGGTCGGACTCGATGGCCCGCCCGCGCTCGTCGGCGTTCAGGATCTTTCTCTCGAGATCCTTGAGCTCGGGCGTGGTGAAGCGTTCGGCGTTCACCAGCGTCTGCTTGCGCTCGTAATCGCCGGGCACGCGGCTGAGGTTGGACTTCGAGATCTCGAGGTAGTAGCCGAATATATTGTTGAAGCGCGCCTTCAGCGACGCGATCCCGGTGCGCTCGCGTTCCCGCGCCTCGATGGCCGCGATCGCCCCCTTGGCGTCGTGGCTGAGCGCCCGGCATTCGTCCAGCTCGGCGTTCACGCCGGCGCGGATGAACCCTCCTTCGCTGGTCGTCGCCGGGGGTGACTCCACCAAGTGCCGGGCAATCGCGCTCCGCAGCGCCTCGCAGGCATCCAGATCGGCGCGCAATACGGCCAGCCGCCCGGCGCCGCCCTCCAGCACCTTCTCGAGTTCGGGCACCCGCTCTAGTGACGCCGCCAAGGCCAGCAAGTCCCGCGGCATGGCGGTTTCAAGCGCCACCCGCCCCAGCAGCCGCTCCAAATCCTGCACGCCGCCCGCGGTGGCGCGCAGCTTCTGCCGTCGCGGCCAGTCGGCCACCAGCCAGGCCACGGCCTCGTGGCGGCCTCGGATCTCCTCGATTTCCGTGCTCGGCCGCAGCAGCCACTGCCGCAGCAGCCGTTTCCCCATGGGCGTGACCGTGGCATCGAGCGCCGCCCGCAGCGTGGCCAGCTCGGCCGACGCGAACAGCGGCTCGACCAGCTCCAGGTTGCGCGCGGTCACCGCATCGAGCACCAGGCCGTGCTGGCGCTCGTAGTACCCCAGGCGGTCCACGTGCGCCAGTTGGCTGCGCTGCGTCTCCTTCACGTAATGGACAATCGCCCCGGCCGCTGCCGCCGCCCACGGCCGCGCCGACAGCCCGAAGCCCTCGAGCGACAGCACCCCGAAGTGGCTCTCGAGCACCCCGCGGGCGAAGCCCGCCTCGAATATCCACGGCTCCAGCGGCGTCAGCGTCGCCGCCGCCACCTCCTCCGGTCGGGTTTCGCGGAAGAGCGAGGTCTCGGCCGCGAACAGCACCTCCCGCGGCCGCCACCGTGCCAGCTCCTCGCTCAGCCGGGCCTCGCCCTCGGGCCCGCTGAACTCGGTGGCGCGGAACTCGCCGGTGGAGACATCCAACAGGGCCAAGCCGGCCTGGCCCTCGCGGCCTCGCGCCACCGCCGCCAGGAAGCGGTTGTCCCCGGCGTCGAGGTGGAAGGCCGCCGTGCCCGGCGTCAGCACCCGCGTCACCTCGCGCCTCACCAGCGTCTTGGCCAGCTTCGGGTCTTCCATCTGGTCGCAAAGGGCGACCTTGTGGCCTTGAGCGATGAGCTTGGCGATGTAGCTCTCAGCGGCGTGGTAAGGAACGCCGCACATGGGGATGGGCTCGCCCTTCTCCTTGTTGCGCGCGGTGAGGGTGATCTGCAGCGCCGCCGCCGCCGTCACCGCATCTTGGTAGAAGAGCTCGTAGAAGTCCCCCAGCCGGAACAGCAGCAGCGCCTCCGGGTTCTGCCGCTTCGCCGCCTGGTACTGCCGCATCAGCGGCGTCTGCGCCTCGATTTGGGCCTCCCCCATCGCCCTTCATTGTAGCCGCTGGGACCGCGGGCGTCTCGCCCGCCCGTCCTCGGCGCCGCCACCGTTCTTCCCGTCCGCCCGGACCGAGCTGATTACTGACGACGGATTGCTGAATGCTTCCCCAAAACGCCCACGGCCGCGGCTTGCGCCGCGGCCGTGGGGAATAAAGTCAATTCGAAAACGCTACCAACGGATAGATAGTCCAACTTCGACCGTCCGCGGGCCCAGTGCGTTTCCGCCAATCACACCGAAACTGGCCGGATTGGTGATGTCATTGCCCTCTTCCGCAGCGGAAAAATGGTTGAAGACATTGGTTGCTTGCGCGTTCAACTGGGTGCTGAACCGCTCCGATATCGCCAAATCCTTCGTGACCGCGAAGTCCACATTGGTTTGGCTCAAACCCGGAATCAGTCCGGACTGCCCCGTCGTGTCCAATCCCAGCACCATGGGCCGGAAATGCGCCATCACGGCCGCCGGGTCGGCGAACCGTTCCATACCCGTGCCACCGTTGGCCGGATCCGCGTCCGTTCCCACGTTGCTGCCCTTCGCAGGAGCGAAATTGCGAATGAAGCCGCCGGGCGAGTTGTACCCAGTGGTCTTGATCGCGGTCTCCTGCGTGCTGCCGGCGTTGCAATCGGACTCGCCGAAGGAGGAGCAGTCGCCATCAATGTTGATGTCCGTCCAACCCGCGTTGGTGCCGACAATGTGCCAAGTCAGCACCGGCGCAAACGACCAGCCGTGTGCCAAATGGCCGATCAGGCCGTGCTGGGTTTTCGAGCCCGGCTCATAAAGGAAGTAGATGTTGTAGTTCAACGGAACGTCGTTGAACTGCGGCCCGTACATGGCGTGCAGGTTCCAAGGATCGGTCACCGTGAACGAACTGGTCGCCTGGTCCACCTGGCCCGTCCCCATCGAGCGGCTCCAGGTGAAGTTCGAGACCGCGGTCAACCCGCGCCAGTTGCGCATGCTCACCGTCCAGAACAGGGAATTGTAGTTGCCGTAGCCCAGCGCCGCGTTCATGAAGATCGCCTGCACTTGGCCGCTGCCGCTCACAATCCCGCTGGCCGGGCACGCGCCCACCCCCGGCGTCGGGCAGGTGGTCGCCGCGCTGGGGAACGTGCGACCCAGGGTCCACGATCCCGCCTGCGAGTTCAATGCGGTCCAGAGGCTGTAGACGTCATTGCCGATCGTCGGGTCAATGAAATCCTTGCCGTTGGGGCCATATTTCGCCGCCACTTGCGCAGTGCAGCTCGCCGCGCCCGTGCAAAATGGCGACGTTGCTCCGCCCAATGCGGTCTCGAAGAAGGGCTGCGGCGTGATGGCGCCTCCGGCGGCAATTTGCTGCCAGAGGTTCGCGAACGCCTTTTGGAATTGCTGGCCACCCGACGACATCATGTACGGCGTGGCATCCAGGTTGAAGGCCTGGTACTCATTGCGGATGACCCGGCCGGTGTAGCCGATTTCGGTTGAGAAGTTCGGCGAAAATTGACGCTGGAAGGTGAGGTCAAACTCGTCCGAGCGGTTCGGGCGGAAATTCGGGTCCAGGGCTTCGCCCGAACCCGCAGCATTGTTGACCGCGCCGGCTTGAATCTCGCCGGGGAAGTACGGCTGCGGCAGCGTCGCCGAAGGTGCCGCGCCCAATGGCGCGACCATGCCATCGTAGCCCGACGCGGTCGGCCCGATGCGGAAGGCATTGGTCGGATCGACGTTGCCAACCCCGGCGCAGGTGCCGGTCATGCTTGCACCCAAGCACGCCACCGGCTGCCCCAGCCCGGTGCCGAGCAGCGGCACCAACACCAGATCCACGCCGTTCAGGCGCCCGTAGATGCGGGCCCAGCCGCCGCGGATCACGCTCTTGTTGCCGCCGAAGATCGAGCCCATGAATCCGCTCGAAATGTTCGGGTTCCAAGCCAGCGAAACGCGCGGGCTCAAGCCGCCATAAAAAGGCTTGTAGGGGTACTTCAACCCGCCGCCCACATTCGCCACCGTCGCGAACCCAAGCGTCGGATTATAGTCCTGGCCGCCGATCGCCGCGCGCTGGGTTGCCGCCAGGAAGTCGCTGGTTGAAACCAAGTTGCCGGCGCCGTCCACCAGCTCCACCTGCTTGCCTTGCGCTTCATGCGGCGGCATCTCGATGGTGTAGCCCGCGCCGTAGCTGAGCGTCATGCTCGGGCGGATGTGCCATGCATCGGTGAAGTACACGTTGTACAGCGGAATGTAGCTCTGGTCGAACATGGGCGTGCCCAGCGGCTGCAGGTTGAGCTGCTGCCCGGCCCGCGTGTACAGCGTCTGCGGCTGGGTGATGATGCCCAGCACTTCGTTGTACACCCCTTTGTATCCGCTGGTCGAGGCCGTGAAGTCGGTCGGAATGTACGAATTCGACACGTTCTGCGAGCTGGCGCTCTGGTAAATGTTTGCCGCCATGATCCCGCCGCCGTTGTCATTGCGTTGGTGGTAATCCCATTGGTGAATGTACTTCCCGCCGAATTGGAACAGGTGGTTGCCGTGGATCACCGACAAATCGTCGCTGAAGGTGTGCCCGATGCCATCCCAAAAGCGCGTGCGCACGCTTTGCGTGTTCACGTTGTACGGGATCAGCGCCCCGCTCGTGCTTTCGCCGCCGATCTCCAGCGCGCCGCCCAAGCCTGCGAAGCCAGGTATATTTTGCGGGCTGGTGTTGGTTCCCGTCCATTGCCAGAAATTCCGCAAGTACGAGTAATGGAAGCTGTTGGTTGTGTTCGCGGTCAGGCTCGAAGTCAATGCCACCGTCGTCATCGAAGGCAGTTGCGGACGCTGGGTGGTCGCGGTTGGCACTCCGAAGGCGTCTCCCGGCAAGGCTCCGCCGATGTCCACTTGGTTTGTAGTGACTGGATTATCGCTGAAGAAGTGATAGGTGGCCGAAAGGTGGTTCTTCGCCCCGAAGTCGTGATCCATGCGGGTCACGAAGAAATTCGACTTCAAGGGCCGGTTCACATTCGAGGTCCAGGTCAGCGTATTGTGCTTGTCGCCGCCGCTGGTGGTGTTCGGCAAGGGCATGTACTTCGTCCACAGCGCCGAAACCACCGGATCCAACCCCAACCCGCGCGGATCGCAGTTCCCCGTTCCGCCACTTGGCAAATTGCATACTGCGGGAGCGTAGGTCGTTCCGCCCACGGTCACCGACGTCGGATTCAGATTGTACGCTTCCCATCCGTTGGTGTTGTTCGCCTGAATCACGCCAGCGCGCATCAATGCCGTCGGCACGGTGTGGTTGTACGTCGCCGCATTCGGGAAGCGCCGGCCTTCGAAATTGCCGAAGAGATAGGTCTTGCCTCCCAGCCAGTTCGGGATGATCTCCCCCCCCAGCGATGCGCCGAAACGGTTCTGGTGGCTCTTGCCCCTGGCGATGTTCTGCTGGTTGTTTCCCCAATCGTTCGCCGCCAGGTACGAGCCCAAGTAGTATTCGTACGCCGAACCGTGCAGCGTATCGGTGCCGCGCTTGGTCACCATCGAGACCGATGAGCCCGCGGCGCTGTTGACGTCCGCGGTCTGGTTGATGACGCCGACGCTGAATTGCTCGATGCTCTCCGCTGGCACCGGAATCACGCCCGAGGTCGCGCCGCCCTGCGTTCCGGTGTAGTCGGCGTGGTTGCCGTCCATGTCGTCCGAGTTCGACCCGCCATCCAGCGAAAACGTGTTCTGGTCCGAATCCGCTCCCGCCACGCCGCCGTCCATGGCGGTGTTCGGCTGCAGGTTCGTCAGCGAATTCGCGTCGCGGCTCAACGCCGGCAGCTTCAGGATCGCGTCGCCGCTCACGGTCTCGCCCACCGTCGCGTTCAAGGTTTGCAGTTCAGCCCCGGTGGCCGTGACTTCGACGGTCTGGGTCGCCGAGCCCACTTGCATCGGAACGTTCAGCGTGAGCTGCTTGCCCACCTGCACGTCTTGGTTCTTGAGAACGGCTTCCTTGAAGCCGTCCTTCTTGACATCCACGGTGTAGACCCCGGGCTGCAAATTCACGAAGCTGTACCGGCCGACGCCGTTCGACACCGTCGGCTGCGCGGCGTTGGTCGCCGTGTTCGTCAGCACAATCACCGCGCCGGTGATGGCCGCGCCCTGCGCGTCCACCACTTGGCCGACGATGGTACCGCTATTGGTGTTCTGCGCCTGCGCGCCAGAAGGCGCCAACCACAGCAGGCCCGCGCTGGCCACCAAGGCCAGCATCCACTGCACCACACGCTTGAAACTACAACCACACTGCGGCATGCAAATTCCTCCCCTTTGGATTTGTTCGTTTCCGCTTCGCGTCTGCCGCCAGCGACGAACTCCCCGACTTCTATCGCGCCAGCAGCCTTCCCCAAACGCCAGCATGTTCGGCCATGTCTGAACCGGCTGTCAAGCGAAAAATAAATATTAATGTCGCCATCTTCATGCACAATGCTAGTCCGGCTATGCTTTCCGGACCAAAAAAATATCGCCGGCGCTGGCAATTGCCTGGCTCCGGCGGACGGCGGGAACGGTCGCTGCGGTCGTGCCCTCTTCCGCCAAACGCCGAGGGCCGCGGCTTGCGCCGCGGCCCTCGGGAAAAAGTTCAACGCTTGGAGGAATCTACCAGCGCAGCGACAAGCCCACCTCGACCGCGCGCGCGCCCAGCGCATTGCCGCTGATCACGCCGAAGCTCGAGGAGGAAGTCACGGTGTCGTTCGACTCCGCCGCGGCGAAGTGGTTGAACACGTTCGTCGCCTGCGCGTTGAGCTGGGTCGAGAAGTGCTCCGAGATCGCCAAGTCCTTGGTGATCGAGAAGTCCACATCGGTCCGGCTCAGCCCCGGCAGCAAGCCGCCCGAGTTGGCGTTGGTATCCAGCCCCAGCACCGGCGGCCGGTAGTTGGCGAACACCGCCGCGGCGTTGTTGCCGAAGCGGTTGATCCCGGTGCCGTTCTGCTTCACCGTTCCGTTCGCGGTGTAGGTCACGTTGGCGCTCGAACCCACGATGTTGGGCTCGTTCACGCCATAGACGATGCTGGCGCTCGAATAGTTGTAGCCGCTCTTGCGCACCGCCACTTCCTGCGCGGTGCCCGCCGAGCAGTCGCCTTCGCCGAACGACTGGCAATCGCTGCCGATGTTGATGTCCGTCCAGCCCCCGCTGCGGCCCGACCGTGACCAGGTCAGCACCGGCGCGAACGACCAGCCGTGCAGCAGGTGGCCCATGAGGCCGTTCTGGGTCTTCGAGCCCGGCTCATAGAGCATGTACAGGTTGTAGTTCAGCGGGATGTCGTTGAACTGCGGACCGTACATGGTCTGCAAATGCCACGGATCGGTCACCGTGTACGAGCTGGTCGCCTGCGTCGTCTGCCCGGTTCCGAAAGCGCGGCTCCAGGTGAAATTGGAGCCCGCCGTCACGCCATGGTAGTTGCGCATGTTCACCGACCAGAACAAGGAGTTGAAGTTGCCGTAGCCCAGCGAATCGTTCATGAAGATCGCCTGCACCTGGCCATTGGCGCTGATGGTGCCGTTGGCCGGGCAAGGCGCCACGCCCGCCGCGCAGGTCGTAGGCGCGCTGGGATAAGTCCGTCCCAGCGTCCACGAGGAGAGCGAGTTCAGCGAGCTCCACAAGCTGTAGACGCTGTTGCCCACGTTGGGGTCAATGAAGTCCTTCCCCGGCTTCGGCCCGTACGCCGCCGCCACCGCCGCCGTGCAACTGGTCGCGGTCTTGCAGAAGGTCGAGGTTGGCCCGCCCAGCGCCGCCTCGAAGAACGGCTGCGGGGTGATGGCTTGCTTGTTGGCGATCTGCTGCCACAGCTGGGCGAAGGCGTACTGGAATTGCTGCCCGCCCACCGTCATCATGTACGGCACCGCGTCCAGGTTGTGCGCCTGGTACTCGTTGCGCAGAATGCGGCCGGTGTAGCCGATCTCGGTCGAGAAGTTCGGCGAGAGCTGCCGCTGGATGGTCAAATCGAATTCATCCGAGCGGTTCGGCTTGAAGTTCGGGTCAAGCGCTTCGCCCGAACCCGCCGAGGGGTTCAGCACGCCGTTCTGGATCGTGCCCGGCAGATAGGGTTGCGGCAGCGTCTGGCTCGGCGGCGGCCCCAAGGGCGCCACCAAGCCATCCCAGCCTTGCGCCGTCGGCCCGATGCGGAAGGTTGCCGTCGGATCTTCAGCGTTCGGTCCAGGGCAGGTGTTGTTGGCCAGCGGCATGGCGCACGCGATGGCTTGCCCCAGCCCCGTGCCCAGCAGCGGCACCAGCACCAGGTCCACGCCGTTCAGGCGCCCGTAGATGCGCGCCCAGCCGCCGCGCACCACCGTCTTGTTGCCGCCCACCAGCGAACCCAGGAAGCCCCCCGAAATATTCGGGTTCCAGGCCAACGACACGCGCGGGCTCAGGCCGCCGTAGAAGGGCTTGTAGGGATATTTCAAGCCTCCGCCCACGTTCGCCACCGTGGCGAACCCCAGCGTCGGATTGTAGTTCTGCCCTCCCAGCGCCGCGCGCTGCGTGGTCGCCAGATAGTCGCTGGTCGAAATCAGGGTTCCAGCGTTGTCCACCAGTTCGACCTGCTTGCCCGCCGCTTCCGTCGGCGGCATCTCCACCGTGTACCCCGCGCCGTAGCTCAGCGTCATGCTGGGCCGGATATGCCAGGCATCGCTGAAGTAGACGTTGTACAGCGGGATGTAGCTCTGATCGTTCATGGGCGTGCCCAGCGGCTGCAAGTTCAATTTCGGCCCGCTCCGGGTGTACAGCGTCTGCGCCTGGCTCACAATGCCCAGCGCTTCGTTGTAGGCCGTTTCATAGGTGCTGTAGCTCGACGTCGGCAGCGCCGCCGGGATGTAGTTGGCCGAAAAGCTGCCGCCCGAGATCTGGTACACCGTCGCCGCCATGATGCCGCCGCCGTTGTCGTTGCGCTGGTGGTAGTCCCACTGGTGGGTGTACTTGCCGCCGAACTGGAACAGATGGTTGCCGTGGATCACGCTGACGTCATCCGAGAACGTGTGTCCGATGCCGTCCCAGAAGCGCGTGCGCACGCTCTGCGTGTTCACGTTGTAGGGAATCAGCGCGCTTGTGCTTTCCCCGCCTAGTTCCAGCGCCCCGCCCAGCCCCGCGATGGGTTGCGGGCTGGTGTTCGATCCCAGCCACTCCCAGTAGTTGCGCAGGTACGAATAGTTGAAATTGTTGGTGACGTTCGAGCTGAGGCTCGAGGTCCAGTTCACCGTCGAAAGCGATGGCAGCTGCGGCCGGACGGTCGAGGCCTTGGGCACGCCGAAGGTGTCGCCCGGCAGCGCGCCGCCGATGTCCACCTGCGCGGTCGAGATCGGGTTGTAGCTGAAGAAGTGGTAGGTCGCCGTGAGGTGGTTCTTCGCCCCGAAATCATGGTCCATGCGGGTGACGAAGAAGTTCGATTTCAGCGACTCATCCAGGTTGGCCTGATAGATGCCGATGTTGTTGTTCGAACCCGATTGGGTTTGGTTCATCACCGGCATGTACTTCTGCCACAGCGTCTGCACCGTCGGCGACAGCCCCAGGCCGCGCGGATCGCAGGCCCCCGCCGGGCACACCGCCGGCGCATAGGTTGTGCCGCCCACGGTCACCGAGGTCGGATTCAGGTTGTACGCCTGCCAGGCGCCCGTGGCGTCCTGGCCTTGCACCACGCCCGCCCGCAGCAGGTTGCTGGGCACGCTGAAGCCCACCGCGGCCGAATTCGGGAAGCGCCGGCCCTCGAAGTTGCCGAATAAATAGGTCTTGCCGCCCAGCCAATTGGGAATGATCTCTCCGCCCAGCGTCGCCCCGAAGCGATTCTGGTGGTTCACCGACTTGGGCACGAACGGAATTGCACGGTCGTTCGCCCAGGTGTTCGCGCCCAGCTTCGAGCCCAGGTAGTATTCATAGGCCGAGCCGTGCAAGGAGTCGGTGCCGCGCTTGGTCACCATCGATACCGACGCGCCCGCCGCGCTGTTCACGTCCGCGGTCTGGTTCATCACGCCGATCGAGAATTGCTCGATGCTCTCCGTCGGCACCGGCATCACCCCCGAGGTCTGTCCGCCTTGGGTGCCGGTGTAGCTGGCGTGCGAGCCGTCCATGTCATCGGAGTTCTGTCCTCCGTCCAGCGTGAAGGTGTTCTGGTCGCGGTCCGCGCCCGCCACGCCGCCGTCGGCCGCCGTGTTCGGCTGCAGGTTGGTCAGGGAGTTGGCGTCGCGCGTCTGCGCCGGCAGCTTGAGGATGGCATCCGCGCCGACCGTCTGCCCCACGGTCGAGTTCAGCGTCTGCAGCTCGGCGCCCGAAGCGGTCACCTCGACCGTCTGCGTCGCCGAGCCGACTTGCATGGGCACGTTCAAGGTCAGCTGCTTTCCCACCGAGACTTCCTGGTTCTTGAGCACGGCCTCCTTGAAGCCGTCCTTCTTCACGTCCACCGTATAGGTGCCCGGATTCAGGTTGACGAAGGTGTACCGGCCCACGCCGTTCGACACCGTCGGCTGCGCTGCATTCGTGGCCGTGTTGGTGAGCACGATCACCGCGCCGGGGATCGCTTGCCCTTGCGCGTCGGTGACTTGCCCGATGATGGTTCCGCTGTTGGTGTTCTGCGCCGCCGCGCCCAGCCCCAGCGCGCAGATCAGCGCGCAAAGCGCCAGCCTCATCCACACAATTGGCTTCATGGATTCTCCTCTCCCGTCCCTCTCGATGTGATGGAATACTCCTCGAATTATCCACCCGAAGGGATATTCCTGCGCACGCGCTGTATATTCCGCCATGTCTGCCGTTCTTGTCAACAGGAATCCACCGGGCCGCCATCCCTCGCTACCCCCCCTAGGACTTCCGCGCCGGCCTGCCGCCCCCTCGCGCGCTCCCCCCACCAGGGCCGGCCCTGCCGCATCCTCTCCCCAAAAAGCCCAGGGCCGCGGCTTGCGCCGCGGCCCTGGGGAAGGATGCGATGGGATGGAAGCGGGCTACCAGCGCACCGCCAGGCCGACCTCGACCGAGCGCGGGTTGAGCGCATTGTTGTTGATCACGCCGAAGTTGGCCGGATTGGCGATGTCCTCGCCCGCCTCCGAAGGCGAGAAGTGGTTGAAGATGTTCGTCGCCTGGGCGTTCAGCTGGGTCGAGAAACGCTCCGACAGCGCCAAGTCCTTGGTCACCGCGAAGTCCACGTTCGTCCGGCTCATGCCCGGGAACAAACCCGATTGTCCGGTCGTGTCCAGTCCGAGCACCATCGGCCGGTACTCGTTGTAGATGGCCTGGGCATTGTTGCCGAAGCGGTTGATCCCGGTGCCGCGCTGGGTGATGGCGCCGCTCCCGTTCACGACCACGTTGCTGTTCGATCCCACGACGCCGGCATTGTTCGTGCCGTACGCAATGCCGCGACCGCCGGTGTAGCCGGTGGTCCGGATGGCCAGTTCCTGCGCCGACTCGGCGTTGCAGTCGCCTTCGCCGAACGAGGCGCAGTCGCCGTTGATGTTGACATCGCTCCAGCCGCCGTTGGTGCCGCTGTAGCTCCAGGTCAGCACCGGCGCGAACGACCAGCCGTGGGCCAGATGGCCCATCAGCCCGTGCTGCGACTTCGCCCCCGGCTCGTAGAGGAAGTAGATGTTGTAGTTCAGCGGAATGTCGTTGAACTGCGGCCCGTACATGGCATGCATGTTCCACGGATCGGTCACCGTGTATTCGCTCGTCGCTTGCGTCACCTGCCCAGTGCCCATGGCGCGGCTCCAGGTGAAGTTCGACATCGCGGTCAAGCCATGCCAGTTGCGCATGCTCACCGTCCAGAACAGCGAGTTGTAGTTGCCGTAGCCGAGCGAGTCGTTCATGAAGATCGCCTGCACCTGGCCGCTGGCGCTCACCACTCCGTTGGCCGGGCACCCGCCCGCGTTCGGCGTGGCACAGGTCACCCCCGCGCTGGCAAAGGTCCGGCCCAGCGCCCACGACGGCTGCGCGTTCAGCGCGCTCCACAAGCTGTAGACATTGTTGCCTGTGGTCGGGTCGATGAAGTCTTTGCCGCTAGGGCCGTAGGCCGCAGCCACCGCCGCCGTGCAGCTGGCCGAGCCGGTGCAGAACGTCGGGTTGCCCGCCGTGCCCAAGCCCCCCAATGCGGTCTCGAAGAACGGCTGCGGCGTGATCGCCTTGCCCGCGGCGATCTGCTGCCACAGCTGCGCGAAGGCAGCCTGGAATTGCTGCCCGCCCGCCGTCATCATGTACGGCACCGCGTCCAAGTCGTGCGCCTGGTATTCGTTGCGGATGATGCGGCCGGTGTAGCCGATCTCGGTCGAGAAGTTCGGCGAGAACTGCCGTTGGAAGGTCAGGTCGAACTCGTCCGAGCGGTTCGGCTTGAAATTCGGATCGAGCGCTTCGCCTGCGCCCGCCGAGGCATTGACCACCCCGTTCTGGATCTGCCCCGGAAGGTACGGCTGCGGCAGCGTCGCCGTCGGCGCCGGCCCCAGCGGAGCCACCAGCCCATCCCAGCCCTGCGCGGTCGGGCCCACGCGGAACGTCGTCGCCGGATCCTCGGCCGAGTTCCCAGGGCAGGTGTTGTTGGGTTGCGGCATCGCGCACGCGATCGGCTGCCCCAGCCCCGTGCCCAGCAGCGGCACCAGCACCAGGTCCACGCCGTTCAGGCGGCCGTAGATGCGCGCCCAGCCGCCGCGGATGACGCCCTTGTTGCCTCCGAAGATCGAACCCAGCAACCCGTTCGAGATGTTCGGGTTCCAGGCCAGCGAAATGCGCGGGCTCAGGCCGCCGTAGAACGGCTTGTAGGGATACTTCAGCCCTGCGCCCACGTTGCCCACGGTTGCGAACCCGAGGGTCGGGTTGTAGTCCTGCCCGCCCAGCGCCAGCTTCTGCGTCTGCGCCAGGTAGTCGCTGGTCGAAACCAGGTTCCCGGCCGCATCCACCAGCTCCACCTGCTTGCCCTGGGCTTCGGTCGGCGGCATCTCCACCGTGTAGCCGGTGCCGTAGGTGAGCGTCATGCTGGGGCGGACATGCCAGGCGTCGCTGAAATAGACGTTGTAGAGCGGGATGTTGCTCTGGTCGAACATCGGCGTCCCCAGCGGCTGCAGCGCCAGGTTCTGGCCCGCACGCGTATACAGGGTCTGCGCCTGGGTCACAATCCCCAGCACCTCGTTGTACGCGGTTTCGTAGGTGCCCTTGGTCTTGCTGGTCAGTGCCGCTGGAATGTAGTTGCTCGAAAACGAACCGCTCGAGATCTGGTAGACGTTGGCCGCCATGATCCCGCCGCCGTTGTCATTGCGCTGGTGGTAATCCCATTGATGGGTGAACTTCCCGCCGAACTGGAACAGGTGGTTGCCGTGGATCACCGAAACGTCATCGGAGAAGGTGTTGCCGATGCCGTCCCAGAAGCGCGTGCGCACGCTTTGCGTGTTCACGTTGTAGGGGATCAGCGCGTTCGAGCTTTCCCCCCCGATCTCCAGCGCCCCGCCCAGGCCGGCGATGGGCTGCGGGTTGGTGTTCGAGCCCGTCCACTGCCAGAAATTGCGCAGGTAGGAATAGTTGAAGTTGTTGGTCACATTCGAGGTCACGCTCGAAGTCCACGACACCGTGGACATCGAGGGCAGTTGCGGCCGCTGGGTCGACGGCGTCGGCGTCCCCAGCTTGTCCCCCGGCAGCGCGCCCCCGATGTCCACCTGGGCGGTCGAGACGGGGTTGTAGCTGAAGAAGTGGTAGGTCGCGGTGAGATGGTTCTTGGCCCCGAAGTCATGATCCAGCCGGGTCACGAAGAAGTTCGACTTCAGCGATTCATCCACGCTCGAGATGTAGCTCTGGGTGTTGTGCTGGTCGCCGCCGGTGGTGCTGTTGGGCGCGGGCATGAAGCTGGTCCACAGCGCTTTGACGGTGGGAGAAATCCCCAGCCCGCGCGGATCGCAGGCGCCGGCCGGGCACACCGCCGGCGCGATGCCGTCCGTGGTCACCGGATTGAGGTTGTACTGCTGCCATGTCCCGTTTCCGTCCTGCGCCTGCACCACCCCGTCGCGCATCAGCAAGCTCGGCACGGTCCGGGTGTAGGTCGCCGAGTTGGGGAAGCGCCGGCCTTCGAAGTTGCCGAACAAGTACGTCTTGCCCCCTAGCCAATTCGGCAGGATCTCGCCCCCCAGCGCCGCCCCGAAGCGGTTCTGGTGGCTCTTCGGCCGCAGCGTCCCCAGCCGGTTGTTGTTCCAGGTGTTCGCGCCCAGGTACGAGCCCAGGTAGTACTCGTAGGCCGAGCCGTGCAGGGTGTCGGTGCCGCGCTTGGTCACCATCGAGACCGAGGCGCCGGCGGCGCTGTTCACGTCCGCCGTCTGGTTCATCACCCCGATCGAGAACTGCTCCACGCTCTCGACCGGCACCGGCATCACGCCCGAGGTCTGTCCGCCTTGGGTGCCGGTGTAGCTGGCGTGCGAGCCGTCCATGTCATCGGAGTTCTGGCCTCCGTCCAGCGTGAAGGTGTTCTGGTCGCGGTCCGCGCCCGCCACGCCGCCGTCCGCCGCCGTGTTCGGCTGCAAGTTGGTCAGCGAATTGGCGTCGCGGGTCTGCGCCGGAAGCTTCAGGATCGCATCCGCCGATACCGTCTCGCCCACGGTCGAATTCAGCGTCTGCAGCTCGGCGCCGCTCGCCGTCACCTCCACCGTCTGCGTCGCCGCGCCCACTTGCATGGGCACGTTCAAGGTGAGCTGCTTGCCCACCTGCACGTTCTCGTCCTTCAGCACGGCTTCCTTGAAGCCGTCCTTCTTCACGTCCACCGTGTACACGCCCGGCTGCAGGTTCACGAACACGTAGCGCCCGACGTTGTTCGACTGCGTCGGCTGCGCCGCATTGGTGGCGGTGTTGGTCAGCACGATGATCGCGCCCGGGATGGCCGCTCCCTGCGCATCGGTGACCTGCCCGACGATCGTTCCGCTGTTGGTGTTTTGCGCCCGCGCCCCGGCCGGCGCCATCCATAGCAGCCCCGCGCCAGCCACGACCGCCAGCCCGAACTGCCCCACACGCTTGATGCTGCGACACTGCGGCATGCGAATTCCCCCTCTTGGATTTGTTCTTCTACCGCTGCCCTCATGCTTGGCCGAGGGCCATGCACGCGCATATCTTCGTATCACTGCCATCGAATGTCAATGCAGAAAACGCAGTTTGTCCTTGTGGGGAGCGCTTTTTATGAATTATATCAATTGCGGCACATATTTCTTGCGCGCCATGCTGCGCTATGCTATGTTAACAACATCAACTCGCCGCCATGACCGCTCCGTCCCCAGCCGCATGCTATCGTCAGCACATGAACACCTCCGATCAGGTGCGTGCCTTTGCCGAGAAGCATTACCTGGTCCCGGCCCGCCAGCGCCGCGAACGCAGCGTTCGCATCGTGGTCGGCGAGGTGCAGCGCGCCCTGGGCCTGCAGCAGCGCACGCCGCTGGTCTGCGCCGCGCTGCGCTCGCAGAAGTTCCTTCGCCAAGCCGGGGTCGAACTCGCCCAGGTCGAGGGCCCGCCTTCGGGCATGAGCCCCAAAGTCGCCTTCACCTTCCGCTTCGCGCACCAGGCGGGCGACGCGATCTTCGAAGACCTCGACGCTCTCCGCGGCATCGCCCGCGACGCCTTCGCCCTTCAGCCCGCCTCATGAACCCCCGCGTCTACTGGGGCTCGCGTCTGTTCGTTTATTGGGTGCAGGACCACCCCGACTATGCGCCCCGCATCGAGCGCCTGCGCAACTGGATGCTGGCCCGCCAAGCCACGATCTGCACCAGCGCCATCACGCTCGAGGCGCTGCTCGAAGGCGCCTACCGCCAGCAGGACGAAGCCCTCGCCGCCGAGATCCGCACCCGCATGCGCCCCCCGGCCATCGAGGTTCTCGCGCTCACGGGCGACATTGCCGACCGCGCCGCCCGCCTTCGCGCCCAGCACCGCGTCTCCAGCACCTTCGCCTTGCACCTCGCCTCGGCGGCTTCGGTCGGCGTGGATCTCTACGTGACCACCGAGCCCACGCTCTATCGCCTCGTCGTCCCCGGCATCCGCCTCATCGCCCCCCTCGACGCCGCCCTGTTCTAGCCCGCGCTGCGCGCCAGCCGCCGAGGCCTAGGGCCCCAGGCGCAGCCCGCCCCGGCTCAGCAGCGTGGTCAGGCCTTTGTTCGCCTCCTGCACGATGATCCGCAGCCGGTAGCTGCCCGCCCCGACCGGCAACTGCAGCGTGGCCGGAATGCCCGCTTTGTCAAGCTGTTTGCGCGTGGCCTCGCCCAGATCGAGCGTCAGGATCCCCTCGCGCGCCACCGCGATGTTCCCTTTGCCGTCATCCAGGATGCCGATCACCCGCAGCACATCGTGCTGCTTGCCCTTCACCTGCGTGAATGGCAGTTGGCGCGGGCTGATGAGCAATCCCAGCGCCAGCCCTCCTGTCGGCGCGTCGGCCGAGGGCTGCATCGCACCCATTTTCACTTCGGTCGGCACGCCCTCGGGATCGTCTCCCGCCAGCGCTTTCTCCAGGTTCTTGGCCAGCTCCGGCGGCCCGCTCACGCCGTCGTCGTTCGCCCCGCCGGGGTAATACCCCGGCCGCGCCGCCACATGCGCGCCTTCGTGGCCGCTGACCTTCACTTCAAGCTTGTGGTAATCGTCGCCGTTCTTGGCCGCCGCCGGCGTGAACTCCAGTTGGTAGCTGGCGCTGGGGCCGCCGCCGAGCCGGTCATAGGCGGTGGCCAGTTCGTTGCGGTTCTCGATCATCGCCCCGCCGGTGCTGTTGGCCAGCATCGAAAGCACGTTGACCTCGAGCTGCCACCGCAGCGATGAATTGTTCGGGTTGATCGCGGCCGGATCCACCGACCCCACCGTCACCCCGCTGCGGATCGCCGCCTGCCGCACCCGCTCGACCTGGCTGTTCAGATCGGTGCCGTTGGCGGGAAAATCGGTTGGAAACCCGGTCGAAGTGAAGATCAGCACCGATTGCCCTGGCTGCGCGCCGGCATAGGCCAGCGCGCTGGAAATCCCGTCCAGCGTGTACGCCGACACCGCCTGCGTCTGCTCGTCGGTCGTTCCGCCGCCATGCATGACGTCGGTCTTGGCCCGCGCGCTCAACTGCGTCGCCTGGTTCGCTTTGCCTTGGGTCGCGATGCGGTCGAGCACGGCCTTCACCGCGTCCTTGTCGCTGGTGTAGTCCAAGTGCAGCGTGCGCGAGGTGGTCAGCACCGCCCAGCGGTCGCCGGCCACCCCGCCCTTTTCGACGTAATCGGCCGCCGCGCGCCGCGCCCAATCGAGCGACTCGGCGTCGGTGCTGAGGTCATCAAACAAGAAGGCAATCGAACGTTGCCGCGGCCCGCTCCGCGTTTCCGCCTGGAAACCCGACAGCGCCACCGGCTTGCCGTCGTCGGTGACCTGGAAATCACCTTGCGCAAGTCCGGCAATCGGCTGCCCGCTGGCATCGGTGACCAGCACCTGCACCGCGACCGGTCCGCCCGCCGGCGTCCATGCCCTCCCCGAGCGCACCACTTCGCCCGGCTGCTGGGCAACCAGCGCCGCCCCCACCGCCCATGCCATCCACACCAATTTCGTCTTCATGCTGTTGTTCCTGTAGTTCCTGCAGTGCCTGTTGTTTCTGTCTTTGAGCGAACCGGGTTCAGTGCCCCCCGCCGCCGCCCGTCTTCTTCTCGGGCGCGGCGACGCTCGCTGGCGCCGTGAAGTCCTGGTGGTAGTTCGGGAAGGCCGGCACCTTGGCCACCACCGCCGGATGCTCGGCCAGCGCCGCCATCACCACCGCCACCGCCTTCTCCAGTTGCGGATCATGCCCCTGCCGCCACGCCGCCGGATCGAGGTCCACCGCGTAATCCGGGTCCACCCCGTGGTTTTCAACGTCCCACTGCCCGTGCATGTTGTAGAACGCCTCGCGCGGCGCGGTCACCGTTCCCCCGTCCATCAGCACCGGGTAGCCGCCGATGCCGACCAGCCCGCCCCAGGTCCGCGTCCCCACCAGCGGGCCCACCTTGGCGTTGCGGAACATCCATGGCATCGCATCCCCGCCCGAGCCCGCGAAGGCATTGATGATCATCGCCTTCGGCCCGTAGATCGAGCCGGTGGGCTCCGGCCAAGGCGCGCCCTGCCGTGTCAGGAAGCTGGCGAACTGCGGCCGCTGCAGGTTGTCGATGATGTAGTCGGCGATGTCGCCGCCGCTGTTGAAGCGCTCGTCAATCACCGCGCCCTGCTTGTCGAGCTGGGCGTAGTAGTAGCGGTTGAAGTTGGTGAAGCCGCCGTTGGCGGTGTCCGGCAGGTAGACGTAGGCCAGCTTGCCTTGGCTCAGCTTGTCGACTTCCTTGCGGTTGGCGTCCATCCAGTCGCGGTTGCGCAGCTGCGTTTCGCTCGCCAGCGGCACCACCGTGACCGTGCGGCTGCCGCTGCCGTCCGGGTTCGGTCCCACCCGCAGCTGCACCTGCTGCCCCGAAGTGTTCTCGAAGTAGCTGTAGAGGTTGTCGGTCGAGCGCAGCTCGCGCCCGTTCACCGCCAACACATAGTCGCCGGCCGCCACGTTCACGCCCGGCTCGGTCAGCGGCGCGCGCAACGTCGGGTTCCAGTTCTCGCCTTGGTAGACCTTGGCGATCTGATAGCGTCCGTTGGCGATGCGGTAATCCGCGCCCAGCAGCCCGCCGCCCACAGCCGGCGCTTGCGGCAGCGTGCCGCCGCCGATGAACATGTGGCCGATGGTGATCTCGCCCAGCATGTCGTTGAACAAGTAGTTGAGATCGTCGCGGCTCACCAGCCCCGGCAGATACTGGGCATAGTAGGCTTCGGCGGCGGGAATGTTCAGCCCGTGCGCGCCCGGATCGTAGAGGAAATCCCGCTCGATCCGCCACACTTCGCGGTACATCTGCCGCCACTCCGCCGGCGGATCCACCCGCACTTCCATGCTCCCGGTGTTGATGCGCCCCTCGCCTGGCCGCGGCGCCTGCGCGCCCGTCGCCGATACAATCGCCCAAGTCGCGCCGCCCGCGCCCCCGCCCGCCCCGCCGCGCCCGCCGCCGCCGGCTGGCGCCGCGCGATAGAGGATCTTCTCGCCGTTGCTCGACAGCGTCCAGGCCGCCACATTGTCCAGATAGCGCTCGCGCTCGCGCTTGGCCAGGTCAAAGCGCCACAGCGTGGGGTGCACTTCCCCGGCCACCGCCGCCACCGGCGCGACCTCGCGCAGGTACAGCATCCCCGCCTTGCCCGCCTCCAGCTCGCTGTAGGCTCCCGCCGGAATCGGCAGCGCCACGATGCGCTGGTCCACCTGGTCGAAATCAATGGCCACCGTCACCGGCTCCGCCGCCGCCCCGGCCGCGCCCCCGCGGCTGCCCCGCCCCCGGCCGCCGCTGGTCGCCGTTTCCGGCTTTTCTTCGTCGCTCTGCGGCGCCAGCGGCGAGGCCAGGTCCTTGCGCAGCACCAGGCAGTAGATGCTGCTCGTCACCGGGTGGTCAATCCCGGTCATGTCAATGCCCTTGCGGCTCTGCCCCAAATTCGTCGAGGCCGAGAAATAAAGATATTTGCCGCTGGCATCGAACGCCGGCGTGCGCGCGTCGCTGAGCCCGTCCGTGATTTGATGGGCTTGCCCGCTGGCCAGCGAGTACACGGCGATGGCATGGATGTGGCTCTTCAGCAATTGGCTGTAGGTCAGCCACTGGCTGTCGGGCGACCAGGCCGGATCGAGCGCCGCGTCCAGATCGTAGTACTGCGTCGCCACCTTCACCGGCGTCGGCTGTGCCTGCGTCAGGTCCACGTACCAAAGGTTCAGCCGCTTGTCGGTGTAGGCGATCTTCTTGCCATCGGGCGACCACATCGGCGCGTAGAAGAACGACGGCGGATCGCCCAGGCCGATCTTGCGCACATCCCCCGCGCCGTCCTTCCCCAGCCCGTCCTGCGCGCTGATGTAGAGCGCGTAATCGCCCGAGGCGTCCGAAAAATAGGCGATCGACTGCCCGTCCGGCGACCAGGCCGGCGAGCGCTCCTCCACCCCCGGCGTCCGTGTGATGTCGCGGATGTCGCCTTCCTTGGCGGGCACGGTCAGGATCTCGCCGTGCGCCTCGAACACCGCCCGCATCCCGCTCGGCGACACCGCGAAGTCGCGAATCTGGCCGCCCACCCGCTCGAAGTGCGGCCGCGCCGCCGGGAAATCCCCGGCCACCGTGATCTCGACCGGCGTGCTCTTGCGGCTCCTCAGGTCGTAGAGATGGATCGAGCCCAATTGCTCATATACAATCGCGCCCGGACCGGCTTGCGCCGACTTGATGTCGCGTCCGCCGCCGTCGAGCACCTTCGCCACCGCATGCGTGCCGGTGTCATAGCGGTACAGCGCCACCGGCTCGGCGCCGGCGGCGCCCCGGTCCGACAGAAAGTACACGTCGCTGCCGATCCACATCGGGTCCAAATCGTTCGATCCCGACTGCGGCACTTTGACGACGCTCGAATCCGCCAGGTTCGCGATCCACACCCGCGCGAAGCGTCCGCCGCGGTACCGTTTCCAGGCCGTGCGCGCGCTCCAGTTGATGATCGGCACGTAGGCGATATGGCTGCCGTCGGGCGAATAGCTGCCGTCTTCGCCCATGGGCAGCGGCAACTGCTCGGGCATCCCGCCCGCCAGCGGCATCGAGAACAGCCGATCGAAGCTCCCCGCATAGCTGGCGCGGTTGGAGGTGAAGATCACCCGCGCGCCGTCCGGGCTCCAGCCCACCGCCCGGTCCGCGCCAGGATGATAGGTCAGCCGCTGCGGATCGCCCCCGCTCGCCGCCACCACGAACACGTCCACGTTGCCGTCATATTCGCCGGTGAAGGCAATCTTGGTCCCGTCCGGCGAGAAAATCGGATGGCTCTGCACCCCCGGTCCCGCCGTCACCCGCGTGGCCACGCCGCCCGAGCGCGCCACCACCCAAATGCTGCCGCCGAAGGCGAAGGCAATCTGCGTCCGGCTCAAGGACGGATTCCGCAAAAGCAGCGGAGCCGCAGGCGAGGGAGCCGGTGCCGCGACGGCCAAAACCGCCGCGAAGGGAAGGAGCAGCCACCGCAACTTCATCCCAAGCACAATATCACGGCTGGCTCGCTGGACGCCTAATCCCGCCGCCCCCAGCCCCGCGCGGGTGTTCCCGAAGCCCTTCAGCCCGCGCCCCGCGCTGCGCGGCGAACTGCCGGACGACGCTGCCCAACTTCCCAATCCCTGCGGTGAACCGCGTCGCCGGCTGCGCCTATTGGTAAAACGCGATCACCGTGATCTGCTCCCCGTTCACTCCGATGAAGATCAGGTTGATGTCCGCCTGCACCACCGGCTGTCCGCCGCAGGTGGTCGGCAGCGTGATGGAGCCGGAGGTCGCCGTGATCGGCAGCGCCGCCCCCTTGACGCTGCAGGCCACCGAGTTCTGGTTCGTCTGCGGGCTGTTGAACACCTGGGCGTTGAGCTTGATCCGCGCCAGCGCGAACGTCTTCGGCAGCGTCCAGGTGTAGTTCACCGGCTGGCCCAAGCTCAAGGCCCCGATGTTGGTGCTGCCCAGGTTGGTGAAGCTCACGCTTTCCGTGGTGAAGGTGTTGCTGGCGACCACGGTGCTCACCGGCGAGCCGGAGACCGGCGTCGTCACCACGGTGAACTGGGTTCCGGCCGGCACCAGCGTCTGCAGCGTGTTGCTCTCGATGTACCAGTGATCCGAGGTGAGGTCCACCGTGGTCGTGGGCGTCGGCGCGTAGGTGTCGATCACCGTGCCCTGGTTCTGCAGCGCCGCACTGCTCCAGATGCCGCCGCCCGAGAGCGTCACCCCCGTCACCGTCCCCTGCGGCGCTTGGAAATCCACGTTGATATCCGGTCCCGAGCCGGCCTGCGCGCCTTGCTGCACCCTCATCTCCGACTGCACCTTGAAATTGCCCAAGCGCCGGTTGCCCTCCATCAGCCAGGTGCCGCCGACATTCTTGAATTGCATCTCGACATCTTGGCTGTTGGTCGAGCCGGCCACGTTCTGGATGAACTCGAAGCTGATGTCCGCGACCGTGCCGTCCGGGCTCAGGCTGTTGACTGCGGTCACCGGCATCGCCGCATTGACGCCGCGCAGGGTCGTGGCCATGTTCCCGAGCCACTGCGTGGCGTTCTGGCCGTCCTGGATCAGGTCGCTGGCCACGAACGGAGCCAGGTCCGTGTCCGCCAATTGCGCGCCCTTGGCCGTGACCACCTGCAGCATGGCCGCCAGCGTCGCGTTGACGCCGGTGAGCGCCGCCGCCTCCGGCGCCTGCGTGGGCGCGATGGTGCTCACGGTCGCAACCGAGGTGTGCGTGCCATCGCTGGTGGAGCTGGTGACGCTGACCGCATTGGTTGCCGCCGTCACCGTCACGGTCGAATTCTGCGTGGTGGTGCCGTCGGTCACCTGGATGGCGCCGGTGGCCGTGTTCACCGTGGTCTCGTCGAGCACCTTGTCCAGCCCGCTTCCGTTGGCGGCGAAAGGCGTCGCGATCGGATCGAATTTCGTCGGGTCCAGCCCGTTGTTCTCAAGCCACAGCGACATCGTTTGCACAAACACATGGCTCAGCAGTTGCACCTGCGCTGGCGTCGGCGCCGGCAGCGCGCTGGGGTTGGCGAAGGCGGCGTCTACCGTGCTGCTCTGCGCCTGGTACCAGGCGCGGATGATCAAGTCCGTCAGCGGATCCAGATTGATGGTCGTGGTCGCATTCCCGTCGGCGCTCACGCTGTAGAACGTCTTGCCGCCGCTGGCGGCCACGCTCAGCAGGAACGGCGGCGTCAGCCCGCCGCTCGCCACCGAGAACGTCCCGTCGGCCGCGGTCGTGCCCGTGCGCGTCACCCCGGCCGCGTCCTTCAAGGTCACCGTCGCCGCCGCCACCGGCGAGCCGCTCGCCGCCGTGCCTGTCACCGTCCCCGCCGGAATCACGGTCAACGTATCCACCGCGCTGGTCACTCCTCCGCTCGCCGCCGTGATCTGCGTCGTCCCCGCTGCCACTGCCGTCGCTTTCCCGCTGGCATCCACTGTCGCCACCGCCGTGGCGCTGCTCGCCCACGTGAAGGTCAGCCCGGTGAGCGTGTTGCCGCTCGCATCCTTGGCGGTGGCGGTGAACTGCTGGGTGGCCCCCACCTGAACCGTCGGCGATGCCGGCGTCACCGTGATGCTCGCCGGCGGCGGCGGCGTCACCGTCAGCGTCACCGCGGCGCTGGTCACGCTGCCATCGGCGGCGGTGATCTGGGTCGTTCCGGCCGCCACCGCCGTTGCCTTCCCGCTGGCATCCACCGTCGCCACCGACGGGGCGCTGCTCGACCATGTAAAGGTCTGGCCGGTCACCGTGTTGCCGCTCGCATCCTTGGCGGTGGCGGTGAACTGCTGGCTGCCGCCCACCGTGATGCTGGGGCTGGCAGGCGCCACCGAGACGCTCGACACCGTAGGCGGCGGCGTGGTGCTGGAGCCTCCGGTCGAGGGGCTGGTGCCGCCGCAGGCGGCCAGCGCCGCGGCCATGGCGCAGGCCAGGAACAGGTTCACTCGGGAGCGGAAGTTGAGGGCAGTCATGCGCCCTTCAACGGTCGTCTGCACCTGCTCGGCGAGCGCAAAAGCGTGACATGCGCCTGATGTCGCACATTGACACGCAACGGGTTAACCTCATGTCGGTGTTATGATCGAAATTCCCTAATGCCACCGAGCGAATCTCCTGCCCAGCGCCTGGACTCCTGGAAGGAAATCGCGGCCTACCTCGGCCGCCAGGTCCGCACCGTCCAGCGTTGGGAGAAGGAAGAGGGCCTTCCGGTCCACCGCCACGCCCACCGCCGCCAAGGCTCCGTATTCGCGCTGCGGGCCGAGCTCGACGCCTGGCGCGAGAGCCGCCGCGCGCTGGTCGCGCTCCCCGACCCCCCGGTTCCCTCCCCTCGCCGGCGCCTTCGCCGTCTGCCCTTCGCCGCCGCCGCCGCGGCCACCGCCGCCGCCATCCTGATTGCATTCTTCTGGTTCTGGCCTCGCACCGCGCCGCCACCGCCGCCGCCTCCAAGCGCCGCTTCCGGCCGCTGGCTGGCTGCGGCGCCGCAAACCATCCCGATCGGCCAAGACCCCCGCCTAATCGCCGTAGCCGACGATGGTGCCAGCCTCGCCATCAGCGACGGCCAATCGGGCCTGGTCACGGTCCTCGACCCGCGCACCTTCGCCCTGCGCGCCCGCCTCGCCGCCAGCAGCGCCGTGGCGGCCATGACCTGGGCCCATGGCCGCCTGTATGCGGCGGTGCAGGATGCCAGCCAACTCGAGGTCTTCGATCCCGCTCGCCCCTCGTCGGTTGCGGTGGTTCCCCTCCCCGCCCCTGCCAGCGATCTGGCATTGCTGCCGGACCAGAACCGCCTCTACTTGGCGCTCACGTATGCCGGACTCGCCTGGCTCGATCTGGCCGACTCCTCGCTCCATCGCATCTCCACCCCGCCCTGCCCGGCGCGCTTGGCGCTGGGCCCCTCCCACAAGCGTCTCTACGTCGCCTTCCAATGCGGAGGCCTCGGCGGCAGCCACGGCCATGACGCGGTGGGCGTCCTCGATCTGGCCACCAACACCCTCACCGCCCGCTTCGGCGGCCCGCCCCAAGTCGGCACCGCCTTGGCCATTTCTCCCGACGCGTCCCAAGCCTGGGTGAGCCAAGGCGACGTCTGCGTCGCCCCGCAATACGACCACACCGGCTGCCAGCCCGGCCAGCGCAGCGGCATCAACCTGTTCAACCTCGGCGACAACCGCTTCCTCAAGAACCTTCCCTTGTCCGCGAGCCCTGGCGCCATCGCCTTCCTCGCCGACGGCAGCCGCGCTTTCGTCAGCGGCGGCGATCTCAGCGTGATGGACGCCAACCGCGGCAGCGTCCTCGAACGCCTTGCCGGCCTGGACGCGCGCTCGCTGGCACTCAGCCCCGGCCAGCGCCGCCTCTACGCTGTGTTGGCAGGATCCCATTCCGTCGCCGTGTTCACCGCCACCCGCTCGCAATGCGCTCCCCCCGCTGCCAACCTCATCAGTTGGTGGCCGGGCGACGGCAGCGCCGACGACGGCTGGGGTTTGAACCACGGCGTGCTCGAACGCGGCGCGGGCTTCACCCCAGGCCGCATCGGCCAGGCCCTGCGCGCCAGCGGCGAAGCTCAAGTGCGAATTCCGCGCGACCAGAGTTTGCTGGCGCAATCCCCCTTCGGCCTTGCCTTCTGGTTGCGGCTGCAGCCAGTCTCAACGGCCACGCTGCTGGCCTCGAAGTCCGCCGGCGCCAGCGGCTGGCAGATTCTCGAGCGCAGCGACGGCCGGGTCGAATTCCGCACCGGAACCAGCGCCCTGGTCTCTCCGCGCAGTGTGCTGGGCGGCTGGCACCACCTCGCCATCAGCCTCGCCAGCCACGCCGATTCCACCCTCTACCTCGATGGCGCGCCCGCCGCCCGCACCCGTCTCGATCTCCGCCTGCTGTCGGCGCCCCAAGCCGACCTCATCCTCAGCCACGCCGACTTCGACGAGGTCGCCTATTACGGCACGCCCATCTCCGCCGCGGCCGTCCAGCTCCTGGCCCGCCTCCCCGCCTGCCTCGCTTCCAATTGAACTTCGTTCGGTCCTTGGCGGTGTCGGCAGTGTCGGCAGTGTCGGCAGTGTCGGCGTTGGCGGCCTTGCCGCATCTTCAGCGATCGATGTTGCGTTGAAGGTGCTCGGGGTAGCGGTCGCCGTGAACGGCAACCTGGGCCGCCGCAGCCTCCAATTCGCCCAGATCCTCCGGCGAAAGCACGAGCGCGGTCGCGGCCAGGTTTTCCTCGAGGCGCGCCAACTTGGTGGTGCCGGGAATGGGCACGATCCAGGGCTTCTGCGCCAGCAGCCAAGCCAGCGCGATTTGGGCCTTGGTGGCCCCGCGCTCATCGGCGAATCTTCCGAGAACGCGGATCAATGCTTGGTTGGCGGCGCGGTTTTCGGGTGTGAACCGCGGCAGCGAGCTGCGGAAATCCGTGGCCGCCAAGGGCGTGGTCTCGTCGATGCTGCCGGTGAGAAAGCCGCGTCCCAGCGGGCTGAAGGGAACGAAGCCGATGCCTAGTTCCTCGAGCAACGGAAAGAGCGCCTGCTCCGGTTCGCGCCACCACAACGAGTATTCGCTTTGCAGGGCCGCGACCGGATGCACGGCGTGGGCGCGGCGGATGGTGGCGGCGCCGGCCTCGGAAAGCCCGAAGTAGCGAACCTTGCCCTCCTCGACCAAGCGCGAAACCGCGCCCGCCACCTCTTCGATGGGAACGGCCGGATCCACCCGATGTTGATAGAGCAGGTCGATCACGTCCGTGCGCAGGCGCTGCAGTGAGGCCTCGGCCACGGCCCGGATGTGATCGGGGCGGCTATCGAGTCCGTTGGCATCCGCACTGGCCGGATCAACCTTGAAGCCGAACTTGGTCGCTAGGACCACCTGGCGGCGCACCGGGGCAAGCGCCTCGCCAACCAGCGATTCATTGGTGAACGGGCCATAGGCTTCGGCGGTGTCAAAAAAAGTGACTCCGCGCTCGACCGCCGCGCGGGTCAGCGCGATCATCGCGGTCCGGTCCTGCAGCGGACCATAACCCGAGCTCATGCCCATGCAGCCAAAGCCCAGGGCCGAAACCTGAAGGCCCGATTTGCCCAACTCGCGGGTCAGCATCATGGTCCCAGCTTAATCGAGGTCGAGAAAAGCCGGGACCGCGGGCGTCCCGCCCGCCCCCGAACGCGGAGCGCAGCTTCGCGGCGCGACTCCACACCCGCTGGATATTAATGAACGCTGCCGGCGGGGCCGTAATGGCGGGCAAGGTAGGCCGTGATCGCGCGGATTTCCGCAGGCGACAGCACCGCGCCGCGACCGACCATGTTGTCCACCGTCGCCGCCCAAGCAGATTGGTCTTGGTGGACCGCGGACACGGTCGAGAGCGCGTGGCACACCGTGCATTGCTTGTCCACAACCGCTGCGGCCGCAGCGTCATCGGCGGCCGATACCGCCGCAGGCACATCGGCGGCGGGGGCGGCTGCGCCCCGGGTGGCCGCCGACGGCAATTGGGGCGTGATCGAGAGGTGCCCGCCCAGCGCGAATACCACCAGGCGATCGGGCGCGCTGCCGTTGGGCAGCCCATCCTCGTGGTGGACGCCTCCCAAGGAGCCGGGGCCGCCGACCGCAATCGCCACGTACTGCGTGCCGTCGGGACCGGCGTACGAAATCGGGTTGGAAATGCCGTAGCCGTCGAGCGGCGCCTGCCACAGCTGCGCGCCGGTCTTGGCATCGAAGGCGCGGAACTCGCCATCCACCGTCGCGCCGATGAAAACCAAGCCCGACGCGGTGACGACATTGCCGCCGATCGTGGGGGTGCCGGCCGTGGCGGCCTTGGCATTGCCGGCAAGTTCGGGGTAGGCGCCCAAGGGCACCTGCCAGGCAAATTGCCCGGTGCGGGCATTGACCGCGATCAGCCGGCCCCACGGCGGCTGCTGGCAGGGGTATCCGTCTTGGTCAACGAACCGGGCGCCGACGTCCGGGTTGTGGTAAGGCATTACTTCCCTCTGGGCGCCGCGCCCGGCCGCGCCGCCGCCGCGCCGGCCCGGGCTGCCGCGCCCGCGGAAGTCCCCGCTGCCCCGCCCGGCCGTGCGCGGCGCCGCCGCACCCGTTTTCCCCGCCGCCACCATCTGCCCCAGGCTGCCGAGATCCATCGCATTCACGAAAATGTAGTCGAGTTGGGGATCGTAGCTCATGCCGCCCCAGTTGGTTCCGCCTACGGTCGAGGGGAAATGGAGCGTCGGCTCAAGCAGGAACGGCTGGTACGGGCCGTGGTTCTGCCAATCGCGGAACAATGGGCTGCAGAAACCTTGGGACGCGGCGGTCACCGTGCTCGCGTCCAGAATGGAGGCGCTCTGGCGCGCCAGCGGCGGCGGCAGCACCGGAAACGGCTGGGTGGCTGGCGAATGCTCGCCGGGCACGTCGCTCTGCGGAACCGGGCGTTCGTTGACGCCGAAGATGGGAGCGCCGGTCTTGCGATCGAGCAGGAACAGCAGCGCCGACTTGCTGAGCGCCGCCACCGCCGGAACGCGGCCGGCGCCGGCGCGGACCAGGCTGATGCCGACTCCGTCGGTGTCGGTGAGATCGTGATGCACGAGCTGGTAATACCAGCGCAAGGCGCCCGTCTTGGCGTCGATGGCGACCGCGGAAACCGAGTAGAGATCATTGCCGGCGCGGTCGGCGCCGTAATAGCTGTCCGCGGGGTTGGCGGTGATGACGAAGACGGTGCCGCTGTCCGGATCGAGGGCGATCGGCGCCCAAGCCGCGGGGCCGGATCGCCCCGCGCTGCCGCCGCTGCCCCACGAGTCGGCGCCGGGCTGGCCGGGTTGGGCGGTCAGGCTGAAACGCCAGGCCAACGCGCCCGTGATGGCGTTGAATGCCGACACCGTGCCCGGAGGACCATGGCTGGGGCCCTCCTGCAAATCCGGCGCGACGATCAGCAGGTCCTTGTACACCGCCGGGGGCGAGGTGAAGCCATAGTTGCCATGCTGGTACGGCATCGCGAGCGTGGCCGGCACGCTCACTGCGCCGTGGTCGCCGAACGAAACGATTTCTTCGCCAGTTTGCGGATCAAGCTCGATCAAGCGCCCATCGCCCGAGGTGGCCAGGATCAGGCGCGGCGCGTGGGTTGCATCGCCGGGCCAATACGCAAGCCCGCGGCTCACCCGCACGCGCGCCTCCTTGGGGTCGAAGGTCCAAAGAACCTTTCCGGTGCCGGCCGACAATGCCACCACCGTTTCCGCCGGCGTGGTCAGATACATCACGCTGCCAATGACCAGCGGCGTGGTTTCGAAGTTGCGATCCTTCATGCCGGTGTCGTAAATCCAAGCCACGCCCAACTGGTGGACGTTGGCGGGCGTGATCTGGGTGAGCGGCGAAAAACGCGCGGCCCCGGCATCGTGCCCGATTGCCGGCCAGCCCGATTGCGCCGCCAGCCCGGTTGGGGCCGCCAGCAGGAGCAGGATGAGTGCTTTGCCAAGCATTGCGCGCCTAGGGGCGACCGGAGCTGGATCGGCCGCGGCCTCCGCGGCCGCCGCGGGCGGGCGGCGGCGGCACTGGTGACATCACTGGATTCGGCGTGACATCGGCCGCCTCGACTCCGAGCGCCCATTCGATCGCATGGAACCACATGCGCTGGATGGCAGGATCGTCCCACGTGGCGGCATCGTGCCCGAGCGCGGAATAGAAAACGCGCCCTTGGCCGTACATTCTTGCCCAGGTGATGGCGTAGGGGGCGTCGGCGGGGTTGACGCCCCCGGCGTGCATGTCGAGGCCCGCGGTGTCCATGCGCATCAACACCCGGCTTTGCGACGGTGAAAAGTCCTTGATCTGGTAAAACTCGTCTCGGAACTGGAAAACGCGCGGGAAAAACTGCATGCCGGGAAAGCCTGGATCCTCCACGATGACCGGCGCGGTGGTCACGCCCCACGGATGCTGATCGAAACGCCCGCCGAGCAGCTCGCCGAATTGAGGCCAAGTGGCAAATGCGGTCGCGGCGAAATGGGCCGCCACCAAGCCGCCTCCCTTGCGGACGAACTCCAGCAATTCTTCCTTTTGCTGCGCGTCAATCGGGACTTCCCGATGACCCAGGAAGAAAATGGCGTCCACGTTGGCCAGGCTGGGGCCGCCGCTGGCCGACCTCCCGTCGGTCGTTTGCGGATGGTAGGAAACGATGTTGGAATCCGTGCGGATGTAGCTGAAGTACGCACCCGTCTTGTAGCCCATTTCCTCGATCACCGCCGCCGCGTGCGAGGTCGAATCATGCTGGGCGATGCCGTTGCGGGTGTCGGCCCAGATCAGGATGCGCTTCATGTTGCTGGGGATGGTGACCCCGGCGAAGCTGCGTCCGCCCATGGCGTCGCCTTGGGGCGCGGGGTAGGCATGGTCGAGTGCCAGGCGCGCTGAGCTCTCCGCTTGCGCCGGCGGCGCCTGCTGCGCGCCAGCGGCGCCAGCCGCCAGCAGCGCGGCTGCGACAAGGCCGAATCCAATGCGCGGAGCCAGCGGAAGGTTAAAAGACATACTTGACCGCCAGCTGCATGATCCGCGGACCGGCATCGCTGCTGATCACCCCCACGTTCGACCCGCCGAAGTTGGTGCTCGGCGCATTCCAGTTGGGGTGGTTCATCACGTTGAACAAGTCCCATCGCAGCTGGACCGAACGCCCTTCGTTCAGTGCGATGGTGCGGAACACCGAGGCGTCGAGATTGAACATTCCTGGATCCGGAATGGTGAAATTGCCGGCGTTGCCGAATGACCCCAAGCTGGGCGGCACGAAGGCATTGGGGTTCAGGTATTGTAGGTACCCCTGCGTGCTGCCCGCCACCGGCGTGATCGTCGCTGCCAGCGTCGCCTGGCCCGGCACCACGCTGGCATTGCTGCCCAAGCCGGTGATGGTGGGATCGCTGAAGCGGCTGCCGTTGCCGGCGGTGCTGAAACCGCCCGAGTTCGCGGTCACGATGGTCGAGAGCTCCCATCCATTGGCCAGGCTTCCAGCCCAGCCTTGCAGCCGCCAGGGCGCATTGGCGATCACGGCCGCGTTGACGAGATTCCTGATGTCCTGGGCGCAATTGCCCCGATCGAGCCGCCGGTCGGCCAAGTGGATCAGGGTCGGGCCGGTGAGCTCGCCGGTGGGCGGGTCGGAGATGCAATGCGACCACGTGTAGTTGAACGTCATGCTGTAGTTCTTGCTGAGGCGGTGCTGCTCGCGCACGATCAGGCCATTGTAGTTCGCGGTGCCGCCATCATCAATGGATGCCAGGGTCGAATAGTATTTGCTCCAGGTCGGATTGATGGTGCCGAGCAGGCGGTTGGAGTTGAGTGCTTTCTCGCAAGCGTTGTAGCCGGCAGCGGTGTAGCAGCTCGAACCCGCGGCTGGGCTCACGCCCGGATCGAGCTCGGTGCCGATCCACAGGTGGGTCGTCTCGTTGCCGAGATACTCGAGCGAGAGCACGTCGTTGACGCCGAGCTGATGCTGGATGCCGACGTTGCGCTGCTCCACGTAGGTCGGCTTGATCTGGAGCGGCACGGTGACATAGACCCCTTGCGCCGGGAATGGCATGTTGGGGCCGACTTGAGCCAGCGTGGGCCAAGGATTCGTCATCCCCGCCGCCGCCCAAGGGCCGGTCGAGGAGAAGCCATCTTGCAGGTTGTTCAGGCTGACCGACGCGCCCCAGGGCGGATTGTTGGAGACGCGGGTGTAGAAAAACATTTGCGGGCGGTCGTAGAACAGCCCGTAGGATGCCCGGATGACGGTGCGGCCGCTGCCGGTCGGATCCCAAATCACCCCCAGATGCGGTTCGATCGTCTTGAACTTGCTGCTCGAGTACTGGGTGCCGGGATAGCCGCTGTCGCCGGGAAACACCAAGCCCGCGGGCGCATTGCTGTACGCGCTGCTGCGGATGCCGGTGGTGAAATTGGCCAGATTGAAGCTTTCCACCCAACGGTTCCAGTTGTGCTGCTGCAGGAACGGTTCGTAGCGCATGCCGTAATTGAACGTCAGGTGCGAGCTGGCCTTCCAGGAATCCTGCACGTAGGCGCCGACGAAATCGCCGCGGTCGTTTTCCCAATCGGGGTTGCCCTGGAGGAAGCTGCTCAGATCGCCGAGCATGAAGTCGGCCAGGCCCGCCCCGGTGAAGGTGCCGTTGGAGCTGAAGGCGCCGTTGGTCGGGCGATTGTTGACGGTGTTCATGATGGCGTGCTGCCAACTGACCCCCAGCCCGATCTGATGATTGCCCCGCAGCAGGGTGAGATCATCGGAAAGCTGCGGGGCGGTCGAGTTGAACCATCCCGGATTGGTCGCGCCGGCGCCAAGGCTGAAGCCCCCTCCGGTGCCGCTGACGCTCAGTCCCATGAAGCCCGGGATGGGGCTGAAGACGGGGATTCCGAGCGATGCCGGGTCGGGGTACGGCGGAATGGTGCGATAGGCGTAGGTGCGGTTGAGCGAGAGATTGAACACGTTGTCGGCGGTGGGGCTGAGCACATAGTTGTCGCCGAAGGAAGCCGACTGGGATTGATCGTTCTGCGCGACCTGATTGGCTTCCAGAATGTTGGCGGACTCCCCCGCCCCGATGGGCAGCAGGTAGTGGCCGATGAAATAGCGGAAGAACATCGTCTGCCGCGGGCTGAAGCTGTAGTCCACCCGCCCCAGCACCTGGTTCTCATGGCTGTTTTGGCTGATGCCGAAATTGATTGCGCCGCACGGGTCCGTCGAAACCGGAATGTGCTTCAGGAAGTTCAGCGCCGCGCCGCTGAACTGGTTCGGGTTGATCGTATTGCCGGAGAATGGGGCGCTCAACGTGATCGCCTTGCCTTGGCAGGCCGCCGAGGCGAAGGTTGTGAAATCTCCGCTCAGCATCGCGGCGTTGGGCACGAACGAGGTGCGCGTCGGCGGATTCGAGCGCACCACCGTGCCCTGATAGCCGGCAAAGAAGAAAAGACGGTTGTGCACGATCGGGCCGCCTATGGTGGCGCCGAATTGGTTGCGCTTCAGGCTGTCGCGCGGCAGGCCCTTGGCGTTGGAGAAGTAATCGTTGGCGTTCAGATCGCCATTTCGGACGTACTCGAACAGGTCGCCATGGATGCTGTTGCTGCCGGACTTGGTCACGACGTTCACCGCCCCGGCGCCGTGGGCTCCATATTGCGCCGATAATGCCCCCGTCTCCACCTTGAACTCCTGCAGCGCGTCGGGGAAGGGGAAAGGGAGGTTGAGGCTGTTGAACGGGTCGTTGTTGCCGGCGCCATCCATGTAAAAAGCAATGCCCGTGGACGCGCCGCCGGCAATCGAGATGGTCTGGGTGGGATAGTTCTTGTTGCCGTTGAGATCGGTGTTGGGCCCCGGCGTGGCGGCGCCAGCCAGCGCGATCAGGTTGGTGGCCTGGCGTCCGTTGAGCGGAAGATCGTTGATGGCCTTGTTCGTGACCACCTCGCCCACGCCGGTGGCATGGGTTTCGAGCATCGCCGCATTGGCGCTGACCGTGACTTCCTGCGTCTCGACTCCGACTTTGAGCTGGACGTTGACGGTCGGATTGCTGGCGACCTGCAGCGTGATGCCGGTCTGCTTATAGGCCGTGAAGCCGGCCTTGCTGACTTGCAGGGCGTAGGCGCCGGGAGGAAGGTTGGCCAGCACGTATTCCCCGTGCTGGCCCGTGGCGGTGGCGTGGGCGAAACCGGTGGCGGCTTCGATGGCCAATACCGCCGCGCCTGGCACCGCGCCGCCGCCGGCATCGGTGACGGTGCCCTGGATTTGAGAGGTGGAAACGGATTGGGCGGCGAGGGCGCCGCTCCAGCAGAGGGCCAGCATCGTGCAAAGCGCAATCACGCAATTGCGGAATTTCATGAGTGTCTCCTCGACCCCCCTCCCCCGCCGGCTCGGTCTGCCCTCAAGCCACTCTGGGGCTGGGGAAACGATGCCTGCGCCCGGGGACGGGGTCAAGGCTGTAACCGTTGCTTTACGTTAAAGGCGTTCGCTACCGCCGGGTTGCGGGGCTGCGGCGCTGCGAACCCGATCGCCTGGCCCCAACCACCCTCTCGGCCGGCGGAAGTGCGGCGCTGGTGGCGGCAAGCCGCAAGCGCCGGACCATGGCGTGGAATCGGGTGTCGTGGCGCACCGCGTCAAAGCGCGGATCAAGATTGAGGAAGAGCAGTTCGAAGCAGCGGTCCTCGCAAGCCTTGGCCAGCCAGGCGAAACCCTGGTCGGAATCGCCCGATGCCAGGTGGATGATGGCAAAGAAAAACGGCGAGACGTAGCGCGAGGCGCCCAACTGCACCAGCGTTTGCAGCGCCTCCTGGGCCAAGTTGCGGTCGCCGGTGAGCGCGTAAAGATGCCCGAGCGCGGCGTGCATGCCGGGAGTGGCCGGCGAGAGGTGGATCGCGCGCTGAAAGGCTGCGGCGGCTTCGTCCATCTCGCCGCGCTGCTCCTGGATCAAGCCCAAGGTGCAGAAGGCGGGGGAAAAGTACGGGTTGAGCTCGATCGTGTGGTCGCACTGCTCCAGGGCCAAATCGAACTCGCGGCGATAAAAGTGCATGAACGCCAGATCCCGCGCAATGATGGCGGAGATGGGATCGAGGCTCTGCGCCAGGCGGGTTTCCTCCAAGGCCTGATCGAGGCATCCGAGCGGAGCGAGGCAACTCGTCGCGTACCAGTGGTGGGCGGTGGCGTACCCAGGGTCCAGCAGCAGCGCATGGCGGAATTGGCGTTCGGCGCCTTGCCAATCCCAATCCTGGCAAGCTTTGACGTGGGCCAGGGTGGTGTGCGACTCGGCGCTGTTGGGGTCGAGCATGACGGCCGAGGCGGCGAAGGAAGCCGCCTTGGTCCAGACCTCGGCCGGCGCCAGCACGCCGTAATGGCCGAGCAGCGAGTAGGCATCGGCATAGCCGCTGTGGGCCGGGGCGAACTGCGGGTCCTCCAGCAGCGCCCGCTCAAAAAACTCGGCCGCCTTGCTTAGGCCCTCCTCGGTGCGCTGGCCAAGATGGTATCGGCCCTGCAAATGAAGGTTGCGGGCGGCCGAGTTGGCCGGCGGATGCCGCTGGGGCGTGCGCTGCGCGGCCGATTCGGCGCGCACGCGCAGCTCCGCGGCCAGCGCCAATGCCGCCTGTTTCTGGGCGGGGATGGGGTTGTCCAGATGGGCGTCGAAACTCCCGGACCACACCAGGCATCCCGCCGAGCCATCCATGAGCTGAAGAATGAGGCGCAGTTCGCCATCCGCGCTGCGAGCGCTGCCGCTCACCACCATCGCGGCCGCGGGCGAAGCTTCGGTGCCCTTCGCCAGCACCCGCAGATCCCCGAGCTGGGCAAGGGCGCAGAGGATCTCTTGGTGCCAGCCCTGGCATACATAACCCAGATCACCGCCGGCGCTGTGGTCGGCTGGCAGCTCGACCGCAACCGTGTTGCGGTCGGCAATGGCGAAATTCCGGCCGGCGCCGGCCGGAAGCGCGGCGCGTTCATGAAAGGTGGGCGCATATCCCCCCTTGGGCAGGTCAATCACCAGCTCGTCGGCTCCCGCCTCCTCGCGGTAGTAGCGCTCGAGCATGCTGCGCAACCGGCGCGCTTGCACGCGCACGATCGGGTCCGTGCGCGGATCGAAGCCCGACGTCTTGTCGAACACCGCCACCCCGACGACGTACTCCTTCAGTTGGTCCTTGCGCCCGGCAAGCTGCTCCTGAACCACGAACTCGAGGAATCGGCGCAACCGTCCCGCGCCGCGAAACGTCGCGCCGGCGCAAATGCGGCGCAACTGGCGCTGAATGCCCTTGGCGGCGATTTTAGGCCGCAGCGGCACCACGGGCGCAATCGGAGGTTGGGCAGGCATGGCTTCGTCAGGTTGATTCTAGCTCCAGCCGCATGCGCCATCCCGCGTGCGGCAGCCTAGGCCATCTGCCGGCAATGGGTTTCCCGCGTGAAGGCCAGCAAGACCACCGACGCCAACGCCCAGGCCACGGCCAGCACGAAGGCGGTGCGGAAGGCGCCCGCCGAATAGAGGCGCGCGCCATGTGCCATCTGCCCGGTCCACAAGCGGTCGAGCATCCAGCCGATGGCGGGCTGCAGCAGCATCACGCCGAGCATGTTCCCTATGTTCATCAAACCGGTCACGGCCCCCAAGTGGCGCTCGGGCACCGATTCTTTTCCGAAGGCAAATCCCAAGAGGCAGCACGACGCGGCCAGGCTGGCGAGGGCGGCGAGCACCGTGAACGCCGCCAACCCCAGCCTGCCCCATAGAAACATCGCGGCCCACGATGCCGCGGCCACCCCGGCGCTGGCCAGGTAGATGGGCTTGCGCGCGCCCATGCGGTCCGACAGGTAGCCCATCAGCGGGCTCGCGACCGCGAAGGCGAGCAGCATGACCGAATCCACCCCGGCGGCGCGAGCGGGCGTGAGTCCGAAGCGGGCGGCCAAATACGCCGGGCCCCACAGTCCGGCAAACGCCAGCACCGGGCCCAGCAGGCCTCCCTGCGCAAAAAGGATGAGCCAGGTGTTGCGGTAGCGGAACATTTCGAGCGCCCCGGCCACCCTGCCGGGGCGGGCGGCAGGGGCGCGAATCGCCGTCGACGCATAACTCGCCTGGCCCAGATCGGAAGGATCGTTGCGCACCACCAGCAGCACGACCACGGCGAACAGCGCCACCACCACGCCGGAGGCCACCGTCACCGGCCGCCACGCAAATCGCGCCACCAGCAGGCGCAGCGGCACTTGCGCCACCAGCGCCCCAAGATTCCCTAGCATCAGCGTAAGACCCGAAATCATGGCGAAGCGGCGCGCGGGAAACCAATGGGTGATGAGCTTCAGGCTGACAATCCACGCCACCGCGGTCGCCGCGCCGATCAGCATCCGCGCCAGGAACGCCAGCGCAAAATGCGAGGTGATGCCGAACGCCAGGCTCCCAACCGCGGTCGCCAGAGCGCCCCAAACCAGCAACCTGCGACCGCCCCAGCTGTCCACCAGGATGCCGACCGGAATCTGCATCGCGACATAGGCGTAGAAATATGCCGCCGAGAGCGTGCCCAAGCTGGCGGCGCCGATGCCGAACGAGCGCATCAGCTCCTGCGTCATGACCGCCGGCGAAACCCGGATGAAATACGCGATCAGGTAGAACAGCGAGGCCACCCCCCAGATCGCCCATGCCCGCCAGCGCCCGCGCGCTGCCGCAGTCGCCGCCGGCTTGGAACTATTCGCCCCGGCGGTAGATGTCATTGATGTTCCAATATCCGGGGGTGGGCGTGGGGCTGTTCTCCATCGGCACCTGAATGACGGTGGGCAGCGGCGAGGCCAGCGCCTCCCGCAACGCCGGCGCCAGTTCTTGCGCGGCGGTGATCATCACGCCGCGCGCTCCGTACGCCCGCGCCATGGCCGCGTAGTCGGCGCGGTAGGGGACGCCCGCACGCTCAAACAGGCATCCGAAGCCGGTGCCGTAATGCATGGCCTCCAGGCCGGCGATGGTGCCGAAGGCGGCGTTGTCCATCACCACCCAAACCACGGCCAAACCCGCCTCCATGGCGGTGGCCACCACGCTGGGATTGGCGCCGAAGCCGCCATCGCCGACCAGGCACAGCGCCGCGCGCTGCGGCTGGGCCTGCTTGACGCCCAGCACCGCGGCCGGGCCAAAGCCCATGGTGGCCAACCCGCTGGGAGTGATGAAGGTTCCCGGTTGGGTGAAGGGAAACTGCTGGCCGACGCCGTTCTTGTTCCATCCGACGTCGGTGACGATGAATCCATCTTCGGGCAGCGCTTGGCGGACCTCGCTGAGGATGCGCTCGGGCCGGAGCGGAAACTGATCCGACAGCCGTTCCTGCCGCCACTGCGCCGCGAACGCGGCCCGGCCGGCGGCAATCTGCGCTCGCGGATCCGCACGCTGCGGGCGCGGCCGCGAAGCCGCCGCTGCCGCCAGCGTTTCGAGCGCCAAGCCCAGTTCCGCCACCGCACCCAACTCGACCGGAAAATTGCGCCCGATCTCGCTGGGATCAATGTCAATCTGCATCAGCCGTGCGGGCGGAATGGCGAAGCTGTGGCGCTGATCCCAGGAGCTGGAGCTGGCTTCGGCAAAGCGCGTGCCCAAGGCCAAGATCAGATCGGCATTGCGGCAGACTTCGTTGGCGATCGGCGTGCCCCAAAATCCGGTCATGCCCAATAGCAGGGAATGGTCGGAGCGCAGGCAGCCGGTGCCCATCAAGCTGTGCGCCACCGGCAGATCGAGGGCTTCGGCCAGCCGCCGCAAGCCATCCGCGGCGCCGGCGGCGATGACGCCGCCGCCGGCGTAGAGTACCGGCCGCTCGGCCGCCGCCAGGGCGTCCACCATGCGCTCCGCCGTGGCCTCGCCGAGCGCGGGTTGCTCCAAGCGCGCAGGAAGCTGGCCGAAGGCATCGGCGGCGAGTTCGGCGGAGAACAAATCCATTGGAACGTCCACCAGCACCGGGCCGGGCCGGCCGCTTTGCGCCAGATGAAACGCGCGCTCGACCACGCGCGGAAGATCCTCAACCCGGTCCACCCGGTAGACGCGCTTGCAGAAGGGGCGATAAATCTGGAATTGGTCGGCATCCTGGTGCAGATTGATTTCCTGATGGGGATGGCGGCCATAGTAATACGACGGCACGTCGCCGGCGATCACCACCATCGGCATGGAATCCAGCGCCGCGTTCGCCACTCCCGTCGCGCCGCAGATCAGCCCCGGGCCCAGGTGCAGCAGCGCCACGCCCGGCTTCCCCGACGCCCGCGCGTAGCCGTCCGCGGCGTGGGTGGCGACCTGCTCGTGGCGGACGCTGACATAGCGGATTGTGCTGCCGCGCAGCGCGTCCAGCATGGCGATGATGGTGTGGCCGCAAAGGCCGAACACCACCTCCACGCCCAAGCGCTCAAGATACGAGACCAGGCCGTAGGCGGCAATGCGCGTGGACGCAACCGGCGCAGCACTCGGCGCGGTTGCGCTCGGCATCGAGGTGGCGTTCGCCCCCATGGTGGCTCCTTTGCTCATGCCCATCCGGCTCACTCCGCCGGGGTGTTGAAGAATTCCCCGAACAGCTCCGCATCCGACGGACGATCCTCCGCGATCGGCCGGCTCACCCAAGTGACGTTCATATAGTGTTTGAGCGAAAGATTCTCGTTGGTGATGTTGCCCCCCCAGACCCCGCAGCCCATGCTGGAGGTCATTGGCATGCCATTGGTGAAGGTTCCGGCGTTGGATTTCGATTGCGCCTGGCGGACCATCATGCGGCTCACCGGCGCGACCAGAGCCAAGCGGTGGATGTGGTCGTCGTCAAAGGAATAAATCCCGCAGGAGTGCCCCTTGCCGCCGGTCTCGAAGATGCGGCGCACCTGGTCGAGCCCGTCGTCGAATCCCTCGTACCGGAACATGGCCAGCACCGGCCCCAGTTTTTCGGTCGAGAACAGATGCCGGGGGCCGATCTGATCCTCCTCGACCAGCAGGAAGCTCTTGCCTTCCGGCAGCGCGAAGCCGGCTTGGGCCGCCACCGTCGCCGCCGGTCGGGCAATGGTGGCCGGCGTGCGGCGGCCTTCGCCGTCCCAGTAGGCAGCGCGCAGCATCTGCTTTTCCGCCGCGTCCACCAAGTAGCCGCCTTCGCGGACCAGCGCGGCCTGCAGCGCGGCGTAGATGCGGCTATCCGCAAGCACGTTGCCGTCGGCCGAGCAGCCGGAGCCGTGATCGTTGGTCTTGCTCATGCGGATCAGCCGCGCCGCGTCGTCAATGTCCGCGGTTTCGTCCACCACCATGGTGGCGTTCCCGGCGCCCACCCCGTAGGCGGGCTTCCCCGAGCTGTATGCGGCGCGGACCATGTTTTGCCCGCCCGTGGCCATGGTGAGGTCGCAGTCGGCCATCAGCGCCTGGGTCAGCGGAATGCTGGGATCGCGCACGCACTGCAGCAGATCCTCGGGCGCGCCAAGCCGCTCGAGCACCTTGCGCATCACGCGGATGGTCTCGTTGCTGGTGTTCTTGCTGGCCGGGTGCGGGCAGAAAATCACGGCATTCCGGCACTTCAGCGCGTAGATCGCGGTCGTGGCCGGAGTGATATAGGGGCTCGTCACCGGCACCAGCGAGGCGATGATGCCCGCGGGCTTGGCGTATTTCACCAAGCCCCGCTCCGGCAGCTCCTCGATGATGCCCATGCTTTTCTGCCGCAGCGCGTCCCGCAGCACGCCGTGCACCTTGAAGCGCCGCGAGGGCTCGCGCGATCCCATCCCGCTTTCGTCCACGCTCATGTTCGCCAGCCGAGTTGCCGTGGTCTCGTTGCCGATCGCCCACGCCACCCCGCGGCAGATGCGGTCCACCGCCGCCTGGTCCAGCCCATCGGCGGCTGCGAACGCAGCCCGTGCGCGCTCGATCAGGCGGTCCGCCTGCAGCCGTTCGTCCGCGCGCAGGCTGCGGGTGGGCGCGGCCATGATCGCCATCTAGAGCTCCCTCGCTTCAGGGCCGTCGTAACAGACCGGAATGCGGATCCTCATCGGCTTCTCGCGGGCGTGTTCCTCGGCAACCTCGGCGCTCAAGCCCGCCACCCGCGCCACGATGAAGACCAGCTTGCCGGCCGCGGGCGCGAACCCGAGATCGTGCAGAATCGCCGCCAGCGCCCCATCAATATTGATGGGCAGCGGCCGGATCAGCTCCTCGGCGGCGGCCTGCAGCGCACTCATGTACTCGACCCCGGCCGCGGCTACGCCATGCCCGCGCGCCATGTCGAACAGCACCGGGGTGCGGGGATCGCGGCTGTGCACGCGATGGCCCAGCCCGGGCAGGCGGCGCCCGGCTTTGCGCGCGGCTTCGACCTCGCGGCGGGCGGCTTCGGCCAGGGATAGCTGTTCCCGCGCGGCTCGGGCCACCCCGGCGGCGATCATTTCCATGGCCTGGGCGCCAGCACCCCCGTGTTCATTGCCAATCGCCAGCACCCCTGCGGCCACCGCTGCCGACAGCGATTCGCGGTTGCCGGAGGCGGCCAGCCGCGCGGTTGCGCACGACGGCGCGCCCGGGCCATGATCGGCGGCGCTCACCAAAATGGCGTTGAGCAGCGCGCTCTCGCCAGCATTCGGCAGCCGCCCACGGTGCAGCAGAAACAATACATCCGCGAAGCCGGTGTTGCGCATGAGCGCGGCAATGTCATAGCCGCGAATGCGAATGTGCTCGGCGTCGGTCTCGACGATGGCGGTGCGCCACGGCTCCATACCGGCTAAATTATGCCCGCTTTGGCGCGCTCGAGGGCGGATGTAACCGTTTATCGAGGTAACGGACACGCGCGGCAAATGCCTGCGCCCCGTCGGCCGCTGCCTGTATTCTTGAAGTTGCGTGTCCTCCTTCTACCTCACCACCCCGCTCTACTACGTCAACGCCCAGCCCCACCTCGGCCACGCCTATTCCACCATCGTGGCCGACACCATGGTCCGCTTCCAGCGCCAGCGCGGGCATGACGCCCGCTTCCTCACCGGCACCGACGAGCACGGCCAGAAAATCCAACGCGCCGCCGAGGCCGCCGGCGTCTCGCCGCAGGAGTTCACCGACCGCGTCGCCTCGAGTTTCCGCGCCGAGTGGGACCGCCTCGGCCTCCAATACGACTTCTTCATCCGCACCACCGAGCCCCGCCACACCGCCGCCGTGCTCGACATCTTCGAGCGCCTGCGCCAGAACGGCGCCATCTACAAGGGCAGCTACAGCGGCCCCTACTGCGTCTCCGACGAGCTCTACGTCGGCGAAGGCCAGCCCGGCGACCCTTGCCCCATCTGCGGACGCCCCACCGAGCTGGTCAGCGAAGAGAACTACTACTTCAAGCTCTCCGAGTACGGCCCCAAGGTCCGCGAGCACATCCTCGCCCACCCCGACTTCATCCGCCCTGAGACCCGCCGCAACGAAGTGCTGGCCTTCATTGAATCCGGCCTGCGCGACGTGTCGATCTCCCGCACCTCGATCCAGTGGGGCATCCCCGTCCCCGGCGACGAGAAGCACGTCCTCTATGTCTGGTTCGACGCCCTCATCGGCTACCTCAGCGGCATCGGCTACGGCTCGAAAGCCGCGGTGGACCAGCAGAACTGGCAGAAGCTCTGGCCCGGCTGGCATCTGGTCGGCAAGGAGATCGTCCGTTTCCACTGCGTCTACTGGCCCGCCTTCCTGATGGCCGCCGGCCTGCCGCTGCCGCGCGGCATCATTGCCCATGGCTGGCTGCTCTTCGATCAAGAAAAGATGTCGAAGTCGCTCGGCAACGTCCTCCGCCCCGAGCCCATCCGCAAGCTGCTCGGCGCCGACGTGCTGCGCTACTTCCTCCTGCGCGAGGTCAGCTTCGGCCAGGACGGCAACTTCAGCCACGCCGCGCTCGTGGACCGCTACAACAGCGACCTCGCCAACGGCCTCGGCAACCTCGCCAGCCGCACTCTCGCCATGATCGAACGCTACCGCGGCGGCCTGGTGCCCGCGACCGCGGGTGCAGGCATTCCCGAAGATTTCACCAAGCATTTCGAGGATTGGCAATTCTCCCGCGGCCTCGAAGTCGTCTGGGGCCTCATTGGCGCCATGGACCGCTACATCGCCGCCGAAAAGCCCTGGGACTTGGCCAAGCTCCCCGACCCCGCCCCGCTCGACCAAGTGCTCGGCACAGCGTTCGCGTCCCTGCGCACGATCGCGGTCCTATTGAGTTCCGCCATGCCCGAAACCGCCGCCAAGCTCTGGACCCAGCTCGGCTTCTCGGGCTCGCCCGCAATTGAGTTCTCGAAGCTCGAAACCGGCGCCATCCCTGCCGGCCACCGCATCGGCAAGCCCGAAGCCCTGTTCCCCCGCCTTGACAAGGAGAAGACCGTGGAAGAACTCCGCCATCTCGAGCAGACGCCCGCCACGCCCGCGCCCGCGCCCGACCCGCACATCTCGATTGACGATTTCGCCAAGGTGGATTTGCGCGTCGGCACGGTCGTGACCGCCGAGCGCATCAAAGGCGCCGACAAGCTGCTCAAGCTCACGGTGGATATCGGCACCGAGATCCGCCAGATCCTCGCCGGCATCGCCCTCGCCTATGACCCCGCCACGCTTCCCGGGCGCAAAGTCGTCGTCGTCGCCAACCTTGCCCCGCGCAAGCTCCGCGGCCTTGACTCCAACGGCATGATCGTCGCCGCCTCGGTGGGCGAGGCCGGCACCCCCGTGCTCGTCTCCGTGCCCGACGACACCCCCAACGGCGCCCGGCTGAAATAGCTTTGCTGCTCGATTCGCACTGCCATCCTGAAGATCGGGCCGAGCTCGAGCGCGCCCGCAGCGCCGGCGTCTCCGGCCTCGTCGCCATCGCCGCGCTCGACTTCGCCCGCGCCCACCAAGATATGGACGGCCTGCGCGTCTGGACCACGCTCGGCATCCATCCTCATGAAGCCTCCTCGGCGTCCGAAGCCGCCTGGGAAGCCATGCGCCGCGATGCCGCCGATCCGCTGGTCGTCGCCATCGGCGAGATCGGCCTCGACTATCACTACGACCACTCTCCCCGCCTTGTCCAGCTTGAAGCATTCGAGCGCCAGCTCGCCCTCGCCGCCGAATGCGCGCTCCCGGTCTCAATTCATTGCCGCGATGCCTGGGCCGATTGTTTCGATCGGCTCGCCCGCTACCCCGCCGTCCGCGGCGTCTTTCATTGCTTCACCGGCAGCCAAGCCGAGGCCGACCGCGCCCTCGCGCTCGGCTGGCATCTGTCGTTCTCGGGCATGATCACCTTCCCCAAGCTCGCCCCGTTGCTCGCGGTCGCCGCCGCCGCGCCCGCCGAGCGCATCCTGATTGAAACCGATTCCCCCTACCTCGCTCCCGTGCCCTACCGCGGCCACCGCAACGAACCGGCCCGCGTCCGTGAAGTCGCCGCCGCGCTCGCCCATGCCCGCGGCCTCTCCCCCGCCGACCTCGCCTCGCTCACCTCCGCCAACTTCTTCGCCCTCTTCCAACGCGCCTCGGCGTTTCCTCCCCGTTCCTAGCGTGTTCCTGCTTTGTCGGCAGTGCCTGCAGTGCCTGCTTATAATGTCGTATGGCCGCCAACGAGAACTCCTTTGATATCGCCAGCGAGGTGAACCCGCAGGAGGTCGCCAACGCCGTGCAGCAGGCGCTCAAGGAGACCTCGACCCGCTACGACCTCAAGGGCGCCAACACCATCATTCATTGGGACGAGAAGGCCAAGACCCTGGCCTTGGCCACCCAGGACGACTACAAGCTCAAGGCCGTCACCGAAATCCTGCAGCAGAAGCTCTTCAAGCGCGGCGTCTCGCTCCGTGCGCTCAGCTTCGGCGCCATCGAGAGCGCCGCCGGCGGCACCGTGCGCCAGACCGTCAACGTGCAAAGCGGCATCCCCAGCGAAAAGGCGAGAGAGATCGTCCGCATCGTCAAGGACTCGAAAAAGAAGGTCCAGGCCACCATCCAAGGCGAGGTCGTGCGCATCGCCGGCAAAGACCGCGACACCCTGCAAGAGGTGATCGCGCTGCTCAAAGGCCACGACTTCGGCCTCGATCTTCAGTTCACCAACTACCGCAGCCAATAGTGCCATGACTCCGGCGCCCATCGCCTCTGCCGCCCTCGACGATCTCGCCAGCGACCTCGCGCTCTTGCGCGAAGATCTCGACGCCGTCGAAGCCGAGCTGCAATCCGGCGCCGCCTCGAACGTCGCCGCCATCACCGATATTGGACAGCACCTGCGCTCCAGCGGCGGCAAGCGCATCCGCGCCTTGCTGGTGCTCTTCGCCGCCCGCCTGGCCGATTGCCCCCAGCCCGCCCGCGTCCGCCTCGGCGCCATCGTCGAGATGATCCACGCCGCCACCCTCATCCACGACGACATCCTCGACAACGCCCCCACCCGCCGCGGCCGCCCCAGCGCCAATGCCGTCTGGGGCAACTCCCGCTGCGTCCTGGCCGGCGATTGGCTCTACATGCAAGCCTTCCGCCTGGCGCTCTCCCTGCGCAACTTCGACATCCTCGATGCCCTCATCGCCCTCACCCAGGACATGGTCGAGGGCGAGCTGCTGCAGCTCGAAATGCAAGGCAGCGTCGTCACCGCCGCCCAGCATCTCGATCTGATCGAGCGCAAGACCGCGCGCCTCTTCCAGGTCGCCTCGCAGCTCGGCGCCATGGCCGCGGGGCAGCCCGCCGCCATCGTCGCGGCCCTCGGCCGCTTCGGCCGCCATCTCGGCCTCGCCTTCCAGATGGTGGACGATCTGCTCGACTTCACCGCCGCCGAAGCCGTCCTCGGCAAGCCCGTCGGCGGCGACCTCCGCGATGGAAAGATGACGCTGCCCGCCATCTACGCCCACGCCGCGGCGGATGCCGCCGACCGCGCCGCCCTCGAACGCGCCCTCGCCGGCGAATCCATTCCCTGGCCCGAGGTCTATTCGATCGTCGAGTGCACCGGCGCGCTCGAGCGCGCCCGCCGCGAGAGCCGCGAGCAGGCCGACTTAGCCTTGGCCGCCATCCACGAGCTTCCGCCCTCGCCCTGGCAGGCCGCGCTCGCCCGCCTGCCCGCGTTCGTCATCGAGCGCGACCGTTGAAGCTGGAATCCGAACTCAAGTTTCCGGTCGAGGACCGGCGCGCCCTCCGCGCCCGCATCCGCGCCCTCGGCTTCCGCGTGGCCGCCCCGCGCCGCCTGGAATCGAATTGGCTTTTCAATTCCCCGGCCGCCCTCTTGCGCCTCCGCCGCTCCGGCTCGACTTGGCGGCTCACCGCCAAAGGCCCGCGCCGCAAAAGCAAGCTGAAACAGCGCCCCGAAGCCGAAGTCGTGGTCTCGAACGGCGCCGCCGTTCGCGACCTGCTGGCCTTGCTTGGCTACCGCGAGACCTTCGCCTACGCGCTGCATCGCACCGTGTTCAGAAGACTCCGCCAGCGCGGCGAACTTGCCTGGGACGAGACCCCCTTTGGCATCTATCTCGAGATCGAAGGCTCGCCCGCCTGGGTCCTGCGCACTGCCCGCGCCCTGGGCCTCGACCCCGCCCGCGCCGAGCCCCGCTCCTACCCCGAACTTTTTGTGCGGATCACCCGCAGTTCTGCCAAGTCCAAAAGATCTTTGACCCGTCCCGCCGCTACCTTCGACCGCTCCAACGAATCCAGGCCCATGACCTGAACCTGCAGCCCTTGCAAGTTCTGGTTTGCGCTTGCGCCGCCAGCTCCCGATACCCGCCCACGATCACGAATTCAACGTGATGCTGCTGGCATGAACGTTCTCGAATAGGCCCATGAAATCGAGCATCCTCTCCAACCGCTGCTCGGGGGTCAGCTTCAACCGTTCCTCGATGAGGCTCTCGTCCACGCCTGCATCCCAGACCTCCAGAATGTCATCGGTCCAGTTCCGCGGCCGAGCCATGCCTTCAGCATAGGCTGCGGCCGCTCAGGCGGCTTCGTCCGCTGAAGGCCCGTAGGTCGAAGGCACCGGCACGCCCACAAGGCGCAAGTAGATCCCCAACTGCGCGCGGTGATGCACCAGGTGGTTCACGTACATCGCCCGGTAGGCCAAGAAGCGTGTGCCCTGGAAAAACACCGTCTCGCCCATGTGCAGCTTCCAGGGCTCGCTCCAGGCCTCGTCCGGAAGCTTCGCCAGCGCCGCCCGCACCGCCGCGATGCCGCCATCAAACACCTTCACCAGCTCGGCCGCCGGCGCCGGCGGCTGCGGTTTCATGCCGGCGGTGGCGAAATCCAGGCCCGAAGCGGTCAGCATCGGCACGCCGAAGCCGCCGAGCTGGGCCACGTGCGCCGCCAGCTTCCCCAGCGCCATGGACTTCGCATGCGGCGCGAAGTCGTTCTTGCCCTCCGGCACGCGCTCGAGCGCCACCCGGGTCTTCTTCTGTTCCATGTCGAGTTCTTGCAGCAGGAATTCGCGAATCGCCATGCGCCATTGTAGCGCGCCCGCGCGGCTTGCTCCGGTCACGCCAGCAGGTTCACGCCTCGCAAGTCAAAATGCGGCGCCGCCGCCAGCAGGTGCCGGTCGTTGCTGTACACCGCCTCAAACCCGTTTTGCTGAGCGCAGGCCAGATGCACCGCGTCGCCGGTCCGCAGATGCACGGATTGCGGAAGTTTGGCGGTGGCTTGCCCGCGCTTGTTCGATAAGCCATCCACCTCAATGCGGCTCATGCGCTGAATGAGCGCTTCCCGGTTCGGCAGCCGCCCCGCGGACCGCACCGCCCCCACGGGCTGCAGCGCCGCAACCTCCCGCCCACGATCAGTCACGATCACCCCGCCTACTTCGGCGGCGTGACGCACCCATTTTCCCGTATTGATATGCAATTCCCGGATGGTGACCTTGCGCATGTGCACGTTGTAGCACATTGCGGTATGGCTGCGTCGGAGCATCATCTCCGCGGGGCGCTGCTGTGCCGCCGCGGCAGCCAGCGCGGCACGGATGAGATATATTCGGCATAGGTCCCGCAGAACCGATCGGCCAGCACCCGCTCCTCGCGCAGCACCACGCGCCAAACGTTATGAAGCGCGTTTTGCAAATCCTCGTCCCCCAGGGGATGATCCTCGTATCCCTGTGCTGCGCCTTCCGCGTCCGAGCTGCCAGTCAAACGTCGCCCCCAAGATTTGAGGCGGTCTCCATCCGGGAAGTGAAGATCCCCTCCGCCGGACCACGCGTCCGCGCCGCGCTTGATTACGACCCTACGCGGCTGCACCTCGTGAATTCCCTCGATATTGTGCTTGATTTCGCCTTTGGACTGCAGCAGCAGCAACTGGTCCCTGATGCGCATTCCGGCGATCTGCTCCAGCGATGGTTCGAGGTGACCGCCGTGACCCAAGCTCCGACAGTGCGCCAGAAAATGTTTGCCATGCTGCAGCCCGAGCTCGTAGCTCGCTTCCGCATCAAATATCACGCCGTCTACAAAGAGACCGAAATCCTTGCCCTTAGGGTCGCTCCGGCGGGGCTCAAGCTGGCCCCGCTTTCCATTCTGGACCCCGCGCCGGTCCGACAGCCCTGGGAGTTCACTGCGGACAATTTCCATGATCTTGCCAAGTTCCTCGACACCCTCGGTTCCCACCGGCTTGGCGGTATCAATCGGCATGTCATGGATCAGACCGGCAGCTCCGGCCGGTACGCGATTCGACTGCCGATTGGGCGCGGCGGCACCTTCAACATTCCGCCCAGCTTGGACCTGCGCGCCTTGGTCCGCACCCTCGGCCTCGAGCTTGTCCCCGCCCGCGGGCAATATGAGCATCTTGTGATCGATTCCATCCGCGATCCCTCGACCAATTAAGGCGGCTGCCGCCTGTCGCTCAGCGCTGCGCTGGTTGCACGTCAGCGAGATTATGGCCAGCGACGGACGCCCGGATCGTGCTCAGGCGCGCCGCCGTGCGGTGCCCCCTTCCGCTATTCCGCCCCGTGGCACTTCTTGTACTTCTTGCCGCTGCCGCAGGGGCAGGGATCGTTCCGCCCCACCTTCTCGTCCTGCCGCACCACCGTGGCCACCGGCGTGGCCTCGGCCGCGCCCGAGAAGCGCAGTTCGCGCGCCTGCTTCTGCTTGCGCCGCTCCATCTCCTTCTCGTAGTCCCGCAGCGCCTGCGCCTCGGCCTCCTGCTGCGCGGCAATCTGCCGCTCCTGCTCCTCGCGGGTCATGATGCGGGCGTGGAACAGCGTGCGCACGCTGTCGCCCTCGATGCGTTCCATCAGGTCC
>Ga0134126_10000023_pt1 | contig 215274 bp, 175 predicted proteins | sample KB31752_FD_96881 | JGI IMG/M metagenome (GOLD analysis project Ga0134126, IMG submission 96881) | Terrestrial soil microbial communities with excess Nitrogen fertilizer from Kellogg Biological Station, Michigan, USA - KB3-175-2 | ecosystem: Environmental > Terrestrial > Soil > Unclassified ...
CGCAGCTACATCGATTTCTACAACCAGCACCGCTTGCACTCGGCGCTGGGGTATCGTTCACCCGTGGAGTTCGAAGCCCAATGCGTTTGATCCATCGGTGTCCACTTTTTCGTAGGAACTCTCGCCGACACGATGTCGGCGAGATCGTCATGCCCGCGCGCAATGGCTTTGGTTACTTTCCCCGAAAGGAAAGTAACCGGCGCGCAGCGCCGTCTTCGGCAGCGAGCGGAACCAGGAAATCTTGCGATGTGATCGCGACTGGATTCCGGCCTTCGCCGGAATGACGAGCAGAAAAACGGCGTCAAGCGGCATCACTATTGTTTTGACAGCCAGTCGTCATCCGACCCTTCATTGACCCCCTCGAACAAGAACGTCGAGAGGTAGCGCTCGCCGGTGTCGGGCAGCATGGCCAGCAGCACGGAGCCTTGCGGCGCCTTCTTCGCGACTTCCAGCGCGGCGGCGACGGTGGCGCCGGAGGAGATGCCGCAGAAGATGCCTTCTTCCTGCGCGAGCCGGCGCGAGGTATCGCGCGCCAGCACTTCGTCGATCTTGACGATTTCGTCGGCGATGGTGCGGCTCAGCACCTGCGGCAGGAAATCCGGGGTCCAGCCCTGGATCTTGTGCGGATGCCATTCGTCGCCGGACAGCATCGCGGCGTTCGCGGGTTCGGTGGCGATGACCTTGATGCCGGGTCGCGCCAATTTCAACGCCTCGCCAGCGCCGGTGAGGGTGCCGCCGGTGCCCCAGCCGCTGACGAAATAATCCAGCCGCCTGCCGGCGAAGTCGCGCAGGATTTCCGGTCCGGTGGTGTTGCGGTGGTACGCCGGGTTGGCTTCGTTCTCGAACTGCCGCGTGAGGAACCAGCCGTGTTTTTTCGCAAGCTCTTCGGCCTTGCGCACCATGCCGCCGCTGCGCTCGGCCGCGGGCGTGAGAATGACTTTCGCGCCATACGCGCGCATCAGCTTGCGGCGCTCGATCGAGAACGAATCGGCCATCACCGCGACGAACGGATAGCCGCGCGCGGCGCAGACCATCGCCAGCGCGACGCCGGTGTTGCCGGAAGTCGCTTCCACCACGGTCTGACCGGGTTTCAGCGCGCCGCGCTGTTCGGCATCCAGGATCACAGCGATCGCGAGACGATCCTTGACCGAACCTCCCGGATTGAACGATTCGACCTTGGCGTAGAGGGTGACGCCCGGCGGCGCCATGCGGTGCAGCTTGACGATCGGCGTGCCGCCGATGGTGTCGAGGATGCTTTCGTGCAGTGACATGACCGGCTCCCTTTGCAGGCCCGCGACAGCGGCGTGGGCCGAAAAGACTACTCCGCGCATCCTTGAGCGTCCATCGGAACGCCAGCGTGATCGCCACACTTGCGCGGTGTTGCCGATTTACTACGTAAAACCCGATCCCCGCCGCAGCTCGTCCCATCAAACCCCGCGGTGCTTGCCGCGGAACGGCGCGTAGAAAGCGCGCAGCGCGGCGATGTCGGCATCGCGGTTGATGGTCGTCTGGAAAACCGGCCCGATCCCGATGACCTTGCGCGGATAGTCGAAGTACATCGGGATGATCGGCACGCCGGCGTCGCGCGCGATGTGCCAGAACCCGCTCTTCCATTTCTCCACGCGCTTGCGCGTGCCTTCCGGTTCGATGCCGAGCCACAATTTTTCGCGGGAACGAAAGCGTTCGCGCATCTGGTCGACCACGCCGTGCGCGGCATGGCGCTGGATCGGAATGCCGCCGAGCCTGCGCAGCAACGGCCCGATCGGCCATGCGAACAGTTCGCGCTTGGCCATGAAGGCGATGTCGACGCCGAGCGCGACCTTGAACAACAATCCCCAGACGCCGTCCCACCACGAGGAATGCGGTGCGGCGATCACCACCGCGCGCGGGATGTCCGGCAACTCGCCTTCCAGTCGCCAGCCGCTCGCTTTCACGAGCGCGCGGAACAAACCGCGCCACAAGCGCTCCGCGAACTGCGGCATGTGCGGCGGCAAGCGCGCGGGCAAGGGCGAGTGCATGACCGGCGCGCGGCCGTTCAATCCGCGCTCCAGTCGCGCGCACGGTTGCGCTTGATCGTGCCGCGTTTCTGCTTGCCGATCAGCCGGCGCTCCTTCGAGGCGCGCGTCGGTCGGGTGGCGATGCGTTTTTTCGGCGCGCGCGTGGCGTCACGAATCAGTTCGATCAATCGCTCGCGCGCGTCCTCGCGGTTGCGCGCCTGGTCGCGGAAACGGCGCGCCTGGATCACCAACACGCCGTCGCCCGTGAGGCGGCGGTCGCTGCGCGCCAGCAGGCGCTCGCGCACCGGGTCCGGCAGCGACGGCGAATGCGCGACGTCGAAGCGCAGTTCGACCGCGCTCTCGGTGCGGTTGACGTGCTGGCCGCCCGGACCGTCCGCGCGCATGAAACGCTCGGTCAATTCCGATTCGGGAATCTCGATGGTAGTGGAAACGCGCATGCCGCCAATGTAACCGAACCGCGACGATGCCGAATCTTCGTCCAGTGGAGAGGCAACCGGACGTCAGCGTTCGCGCCGCGGCCAGGCGAAGGCGAACACCAGCACGCCGGCGATCGCCGCGATCGCGGACAGCCAGCGGCCATGCGGCGACGCGCCGGCGAACAGCACCGATGCGGCGACCAGCAGCGCGCCGCCGAGCGCGGCCGCAAGCGTGCGACGTTGCGTGTCGTGTTGCGCCAACCGCAGGCGTTCCAGTTCCTGCGAGCGTATTTCCATCTGCGCGCGACCTTCCGACCATTGCTTCAGGCTGTCGTGCAGCAGATCGGGCATGCGCGGCAGTTCGTGCAGCCATTGCGGCAGGCGGCGGCGGATTTCGCGCAACGCGTGCAGCGGGCTGTAACGACGCGCGAGGATGCGCTTGAGTTCCGGATGCGCCACCGCCCAGATGTCGATCTGCGGATCGAGCTGGCGCCCGAGGCCCTCGATGTTCAACAGCGTCTTCTGCATCAGGATCAGTTGCGGCTGCAACGTCAGCTCGAACTGTCGCGCGGTGTTGAACATCTTGGCGATCACCTCCGCCAGCGAGATTTCCGACAGCGGCCGCGTGAAATACGGTTCGCATACCGTGCGCACCGCGGATTCCAGCTCGTCGACGCGCGCGTTCGCGGGAATCCATCCGGCGGCGACGTGCAGCTCGGCGATGCGCCGGTAGTCGCGCTCGAACAGCGCCATGAAGTTTTCCGCCAGCCAGTACCGGTCGGATTCTGGAAGCGTGCCCATGATGCCGAAATCCAGCGCGATGAAGCGCGGTTCGTCCACGCGCGCGGTGTCGACCCAGATGTTGCCGGGGTGCGCGTCGGCGTGGAAGAAGTTGTCGCGGAACACCTGCGTGTAAAACAACCGCACGCCCTTCTCGGCGAGCCGCTTGCGATCGATGCCGGCCTTGTCGAGCGCGGCGACATCGTCGGCGGGAATGCCGTGCACGCGCTCCATCGTCAACACGCGCTCGTTGGTGTGCGACCAATGCACTTCGGGAACGTACAAATCGGGCGAATCGGTGAAGTTGCGTCTCAACAAACTCGCGTTGCCCGCTTCGCGTTGCAGGTCGAGCTCGTGGTACAGCGTCTTCTCGATTTCCCCGACGATTTCCTGCGGACGGATCTTGTCGGCCTGCGGATGCCAGCGCGCGACGAGGTCCGCCAGCGCGTGCAACAGGTCGAGGTCGCGCGCGATCTGCGCGCGGATGCCGGGTCGCACCACCTTGACCACCACTTCGCGCCCATCCGGCAACGCGGCGGCGTGCACCTGCGCGATCGACGCGGAAGCCAGGGGCGTTTCGTCGAAGCGCGCATACAACGTGGTGACCGGCGCGCCCAGCGCTTCTTCCACGATGGCGCGCGCCTCGCCGCCTGGGAACGTCGGCACCTGGTCCTGCAACAGCGAGAGTTCGTCGGCGATATCCGGCGGCAACAGGTCGCGGCGCGTGGACATCACCTGCCCGGCCTTGACGTAGATCGGGCCGAGTTGCGTCAGCGCCAGTCGCAGGCGCGCGCCGCGCGGCATCGCGGCGATTTCCCGGCCCGGGCGCGGCAGCACCATGCGCGCCCATTGCAGCGGACGCATCACGTGCGATTCGTCCACCAGTTCGTCCAGCCGGTAACGCACCAGCACGGTGAACACGCGCAGCACGCGCGGCAACAACCGTGGGCGCATCATCGTGCGCGCTCCGGCAGGCGCGACACGCGCGCGGCGAGCCGTTCGGCGCGTTCGCGCAACGCATCGACCTCGTCGAAGAATTCGTCCAGTTCGGCGCGCGGCACGACCAGGCGCGCCTCGTCGCGCAACCAGTCGGCGGAATCCTGCGCGGCGTGCCCGACGCCCGTGCGCAGCGCGCGCGACGCCCCGCGCAGCGCGCGCGCGATCGGCACGCCCATCACTTCGCCGAACGTTCCCGCGAACGCGGCCTCGAAATCCGGGGCGAATCCGTTCGCCAGTTTTTCCAGGCGCCGCGCGAGTTCCGCGTCGCCCGCGATCTCGACCTTTCCGGGCGACAACGATTCGCCATCGCGCGCCAACGCCATCGCCAGCAGCGAAGCCGGCGTGGTCGCCACGCGCAGATCGGCCGCCGCCGGCGATTCGTCCCGCGGCGGTTCGACGCGCAACTCGCCGCCGCGCACGACGATGTCGAACGCGAGCTGCGTGCCGCGCAGGTGCACGCCAATGCGACGACCGTCCAGTTTCGCCAGCGCGTCGCGGGTGTCCGGATCGAGCGCCAGCGCGGCATGGAACGCGCGTTCCAGCGCGCGCCCCGCCAGCCTGCGCAGCGGACGCGGCATCCACGCATTGGCGTCGGTCGTTTCCATCGGGCGATTGTAGCGTTACCCCGCGCCGGCAAAGCCGAGCTGGCGCCAGGCCTCGTACACCGCCACCGCCACCGCGTTGGAAAGATTGATGCTGCGGTTGCCGGGCCGCATCGGCAGGCGCACGTGGCGATCCGGCGGCAGCGCCTCCAACACCACCTCCGGCAAGCCGCGCGTCTCGCAGCCGAATAGCAGCGCGTCGCCGCGCGCGAAACACGCATCGACATGCCGCACGCCGCCACGCGTGGTGAACGCGAACACGCGCGGTCGGGCGAGCGCCGCGAGACAGGCATCCAGATCGTCGTGCACCGCCACGTCCGCGAATTCGTGGTAATCGAGGCCCGCGCGCCGCAGCTTCGCGTGATCCATCTCGAAACCCAGCGGCCGTATCAGATGCAGCGACACGCCGGTATTCGCGCACAGGCGGATCACGTTGCCGGTGTTGGGCGGGATTTCCGGATTGTGCAAAAGGACGTGCAGCATCACCAGGGCAACGGCGCGCCGTCGTAGGCGACGAAATGGCCGCCGTCGTCGTTGCCCGCGCGCTCGACGATGCCGAGCATGGCTTCGACCGACGTGTGCGTGGGAACGGTCGCGCCGCCGCCGCCCATGTCGGTCTGCGTCCAGCCCGGATGCAGCGCCATCACCACGATGCCGCGATGCCCGAGCTCGGAGGCCAGCCGCTTCACCGCCATGTTCAGCGCGGCCTTGCTCATCGCGTAGCTGAGCGTACGGAAGCCGCCGGCCTGCGCGATCGAGGCGAGCTGGGTGGACACGCACAATACCTTGGGCTTGTGCCCGTGCGCCAGCAGTGGCGCCAGCGCCTGCGTCAGCAACAGCGGCGCTGCGGCATTCACCGCGAAACTGTGCATCAGCGATTCCGCCTCGACATTGCCGAAGCGTTCGCCCGACACCAGCACGCCGGCATTGTTGACCAGCAGGTCCAGCCGCTGCAGGTGCCGCGCGACGGCGTCCGGCAACGCTTTGATCGCTGCGGCGTCGGCCACGTCCAGTGCATGCGCGACGAGGTTGTCCGGGTGCCGTTCGCGCAACGCATTCAATGCATCCGCCCGCTGCGGATCGCGGCAGCAGGCCAGCACGCGCGCGCCGCGCGCCAGCAGTTGCCGCGTGAATTCCAGGCCCAATCCACGATTGGCGCCGGTGACGAGACAGCGCTGCATCAGCCCCTCCGTAGCCCGCGCCCAGTGTAGAACTTCCGGCATTCGCACGGGACGCGGGCGGCGGCAACCCGCTTCCCGCACGCCTCGATTCAGCCGCGCCGCGCTAGCCTGTCGCGCCTTCCCCGATGCGCGCGGATCGATCCGCGGAGGACGCGATGAAAACCTTGCTGCGAATGGCGCCGTTGTCCGGCGCCGCCCTGCTTGCCGCCTGCACCTACGGCATCGTGCTGGATTCCGGCGGCGAAGGCGTGCGCACTTTGTGGAACGGCGATGCCTCCGGTTGCCGCGACATCGGCAAGGTCACGGTGTCGGTGCTGAGCCGTGTCGGGCCGATCGATCGCAACGACATCAAGGTGCGCGACGAGCTGGAGATAATGGCGCGCAACCAGGCCGCGGGGATGCACGCCGACGCCATCACGCCGCTGGGCGATCCGCAGGACGGCGCGCAATCCTGGGAGGCGTGGCAATGCGGCACGTCCGCGGCGCCCGCTTCCACCGCGTATCCGCCGCAGGGTTCCGGCGCGCCGGTACAGGACGTTCCGACCGCGCCGTCATCGCCACCACCGGATGAGGCGACGACGCCCGCCGGATCCGCGCAACCGGCGCCGTTCAGTGCCCCCGCGCCGGCCGGCAGCGGCGCGCAGACTTATCCCGCGAGCAGTCGCAGTCGCTAAGATGCGCGGATGAGCGAATCACGCGACGAAGCTTCCGCCACCACGCACTTCGGTTATCGCGAAGTCCCGGTGCGCGAGAAGCGCAAGCTGGTCGGCGAGGTATTCACCTCGGTCGCCGGCAAGTACGACCTGATGAACGACCTGATGTCGTTCGGCGTGCATCGCGTGTGGAAGCGGTTTTTCGCCGCCACGTCCGGTGTGCGCCCGGGCGACCGCGTGCTCGATCTCGCTGGCGGCACCGGCGACATCGCCGCACTGCTGGTGCCGCGCGTGGGCGACAAGGGCGAGGTCGTGGTCGGCGACATCAACGATTCGATGCTGCGCGTCGGCCGCGACCGCCTGCTGGATCGCGGCCTGCTCGCGGGCCTGCGCTGGGCGCAGATGGACGCGGAGTCGCTGCCTTTCCCGGACGACAGCTTCGATGCGGTGACGATCGCCTTCGGCCTGCGCAACGTCACCGACAAGCAGCGCGCGCTCGGCGAAATGCAGCGCGTGCTGAAACCGGGCGGACGCGCGCTGATCCTCGAGTTCTCGAAGGTTACCCAGGAATGGCTGAAGCCGCTGTACGACTTCCACTCATTCCGCGTGTTGCCGCGGCTCGGCAAACTGATCGCGGACGACGAATCGAGTTATCGTTATCTGGCCGAATCGATCCGCAAGCACCCCGACCAGGGCACGCTCAAGTCGATGATGGAGACCGCCGGCTTCCGCGGAGTGCAGGTCAACAACCTTTCCGCCGGCATCGTCGCGATCCATCGCGGTTACAAAACTTGATTACTGCGCGGGCGCGCGCAGCACATCGATGCTCGTGACTTCGCGGATCCAGCGGGCGGGACGCGATTCGTGCGGTGCGATCACGCGGAACGGCCCTTCGTGCGCATCCATCGGCTTGCCATCGTGCAGGTACGCCAGGATCACGCCGTTGTCGCGAAAGCCGGGATCGAGTTCCGCCAGCGAATAGACCACGTGGTAACCGTCGGCCGCGCCGATGCGCACGTACAACAGCAGGTTGCGGCCGCGCAGCGTCTCGCCCAGCGGCACCCCGGCTGCGCGCAGGATGTCGGCCAACGCCACGCCGGTCCAGGTTCCGGACTGCCCGTGCGCACTGGCGGTGACATCGTGGTGCGGCATCGCGGCGAGCGCGTTTGCATCCAGTCGCAAGGGGTGCGCGACTTCGCCGCCGACGGTGACGCTGGCCGATGACGCCGCAACGCCATCGGCCAGCGCATGGCCGCAAAACATCGACGCAAGCAAGGCAACCGCGGCAAGCCATCCCGAAGTCGAACGACGAAAACCCTTCGTGCGCATGTTGATCCCTTCGACAAATCGATCCGTGAGCCCGCTCGTATCGTTTCAGGCCGCGCGCAGATCCTCGACGATCTCGCCCCACTGCGCGATTTCCTGCTCGTGGCCGACGTCGCGCCACGATTCGGCGAGCGCCGCGCGATACCACTCCTGCATGGCCGGCAACGCGAGCAGGCGCTCCACATACGCGCGCGCTTCGGCCTGCATCGGCAATCCATAAGTCTGGATGCGGAAGGCGACCGGCGCGTAGAACGCGTCCACCGCGGTGAAATCGGCGCCGGCGAGGAAGGGGCCGCCGAACAGGCTCAGGCCTTCACCCCACAATTCGTCCAGTCGCGAGAGCTCGCGGCGCAATGCCTCGTCGATGCCGCGCAGGCGCACGCGGATGCCGCAGTTCATCGAGCATTGCGTGCGCAAGGCGGCGAAGCCGGAATGCATTTCGGCCGCGGCGCAGCGCGCGAACGCGCGTGCCTTCGCATCGCGCGGCCACGCTTCCGGATGCTGCTCGGCGACATACTCGGAGATCGCCAGCGAATCCCATACCACGGACTCGTCGTCGACCAGGCACGGCACCTTGCCGGTGGGCGAAAAATCGCGAAACGTTTTCCAGTTCGACCCCGCCGCGAAGGGAACCAGTCGTTCCTCGAACGGAACGCCGAGCGCGCGCAGCAGGATCCACGGCCGCAACGACCACGACGAGTAATTCTTGTTGGCGATGTACAAGATCTGCATGGCGCGCTCGCAGTGCGGAAGGCGCGTGCATTTTAGGACGACCGGCCTCACGAAGCCCTCCCCGCCTTTGTGCACGGGTCCGGCGATCGCGGCGGTGGCATACTCGGGATTCCCGCTGGCCGGAGTTCCGCGATGTTCGCCCGTCTCGTTTCGATCGCGCTGTTTTCCCTGCTGCCGCTGGCCGCCTTCGCGGCCGATCCGCATTCGTATGCGCAACCCGACCAGGTGGTGGTGAGCCACATCGATCTCGTGCTCGCAGTGAACTTCGACAAGAAACAACTGGCCGGCACCGCCACGCTCGCGCTGGACTGGAAGAACGCGTCCGCGAAACAACTGGTGCTGGACAGCGAAGGCCTGCACATCAGCGCCATCGACGCGATCGGCAAGGATGGCAAGACCGTGCCGCTGAAATACGCGCTGGCGAAACCGGTCGCGGACATGGGCAGCAAGCTCGTGATCGACACCCCGACGCGCCCCGCACAGGTGCGCATCGACTACGCGACGTCGCCGGATGCTTCCGGCCTGCAATGGCTGGACCCGGCGCAGACCGCGGGCAAGAAATTTCCCTTCATGTTCTCGCAGTCGGAATCCACGCATGCGCGTTCGTGGGTACCGCTGCAGGATTCGCCGGCGATCCGCTTCACCTGGGATGCCGAGGTCACCGCGCCGAAGGACCTGCGCGTGCTGATGAGCGCGCCGAACGATCCGAAACATGCGTTGAGCGGCGATTTCAAATTCGCGCAGACGCATCCGGTGCCGTCGTACCTGCTGGCGATCGCCGCGGGTGACCTCGACGTGCGCGAAACCGGCCCGCGTTCCGCCGTGTACGCCGAGCCGAACGTCGTCGACAAGGCCGCGCACGAGTTCGAGGACACCGAGAAAATGATCGCGACCGCGGAGTCGCTGTACGGCCCGTACCGCTGGGGCCGCTACGACATCCTGGTGTTGCCGCCGTCGTTCCCGTACGGCGGCATGGAAAACCCGAACATGACCTTCGCCACGCCGACCGTGCTGGTGGGCGACAAGAGCCTGGTCTCGCTGGTGGCGCACGAGCTGGCGCATTCGTGGTCGGGCAACCTGGTCACCGCCGCGAGCTGGCGCGACATCTGGTTGAACGAAGGCATTACCACCTACGTGCAGGGCCGCATCACCGAGGCGCTGTACGGCAAACGGCTGGCCGACGAGGAAGCCCTGCTGGCGATCCGCGAGTTGCAGAAGGAAATCGGTGCGATGCCGGCCAACGCGCAGCGGCTGGCGCCGAAGCCGCGCAAGATCGACGCCGACGACGAGCTTTCCGACGTCGCCTACGACAAGGGCTCGTGGTTCCTGCGCGCGCTGGAACAGCGTTTCGGCCGCGCGCAATTCGACGCCTACCTCAAGGGCTACTTCGACCACTTCGCGTGGCACAGCATCACCACCGAACAGATGCTGGCGTGGCTCAAGCCCAACCTGATCGACAAGTATCCCGGCAAGATGCGCTGGGCCGAGGTGCAGGACTGGGTCTACGGCACCGGCATCCCGAAGGATGCGCCGATTCCGGATTCGCCGAGTTTCGACGCGATCGACAAGCAGCGCGCGGCATTCCTCGCCGGCAAGCTGGCCGCGGACGCGCTCGATGCGAAAGGCTGGAACACGCAGGAATGGATGTATTTCCTCGACGGCCTGCCGGACAAGCCGACGCTGGCGCAAATGCAGCAGATCGACGCCGCCTGGCACCTCACCGGCACGCCGAACGCGGAAATCGGCATGCGCTGGTACGTGCACGCGATCGCCGCGGGCGACAAGTCGGTCTGGAACGCCGCCGCCGAACACATGACGCGCATCGGCCGCATCTACCTCACGCTGCCGGTGTATTCGGCGTTCGCGAAGACGCCTGACGGGCTGGCGTTCGCGGAACAAACCTATGCCAAGGCGAAGGATGGCTATCACCCGTTGACGCAGATGGCGATCGAGCGCGTGTTCGCGCAGGCCAAGGCGCCGTCGAAAGCCAAGAAGGCCGCCCAGGGTTGAACATGGACGACGCGCAACGCAGCGAAATCGGCCGCCGCGTGAAGCGACGGTTGAAGGTGCTCGCTGCAGTGATCGGCGTGCTCGTGCTGGTGCTCGCCGCGGTGTATTTCGTCGCGCCGCAATGGCTGCTGGGCGCGTACGAAAACTGGCAGGCGCGCAGCGCGAACCTCGAAGAGAAATCCGTGCTCGCCGGCGACACGCGCTGGGTGTATTACGAAGGCGGCAAGGGGCCGACGCTGGTGCTGCTGCACGGCTACATGGCCGACAAGTCGGCGTGGCTGCCGCTGGCGAAATACCTGACGCCCAATTTCCGGGTGGTGATTCCGGACCTGCCGGGCTGGGGCGATTCCGGGCGCAACCAGCAAGGCGACTACGGCTATGGCGCGCAGGTTCGGCGCTTGCGCCAGTTCGTCGATGCGCTGCAACTGGGCAGCGTCGCGGTCGTCGGGCATTCGATGGGCGGCGCCATCGCGGGCGACTACGCGGCGACCTATCCGCAGGACGTCGGCGCGCTGGTCCTGATCGACAGCGCCGGCGCGCCGTTCAAGGGCAATGCCTTCACGCGCGAATTGCAGGCCGGCCGCAATCCGTTCGACATCGGCAATCGCGCGGACTTCGAACGACTGGTCAAGACGACGTTCTCCGAACCGCCATGGTTGCCGCCGCGCATCGAGGACGTGTTCGTGGCGCGCGCGCTGCACGACCGCGCCTTCGACGACGGCGTGATGCGCAAGATCACTTCGCCGGGACAAAGCGACATCCTGGTCGGCGCGCTGCCGAAAGTGACCGCGCCGACGTTGACGATCTGGTGCCGCGAGGATCGCGTCATCGATGTTTCCGCGATGGATGCCATCCGCAACGGATTGAAGCACGCCCCGCAGATCGGCGTCACCGAACTCAATGGCTGCGGGCACATGTCGATCATGGAACGCCCGCGCGAAGTCGCCGACGCGATCACGCGCTTCGTGCTGATGCCCTGACGCGACGCGGGTACAATGCGCGGATGCCGCACGATCCGCGCAGCGATGTGACCGCCTCGCCGCTCGGCCGCCGGGTCGAGATGCCCGTCACGCCGGACGCGCGCGTGCTGTTCCCGCTGGAACGCGCGGCGGCGCGCCGTGAAATCGGGATCGACCCGCAAGCCCCATCCTTCGTGGGCGCGGACATCTGGAACGCCTACGAACTTTCCTGGCTGGATGCGCGCGGCAAACCGCGTGTCGCGCTCGCCGAGCTGCGGGTGCCGGCGGATTCGCCACGCCTGATCGAATCCAAGTCGCTGAAGCTCTATCTCAACGGCTACGCGCAGTCGCATTTCGACGACACGACTTTGTTGCGCGCCGCGATCGCGCGCGACCTTGCCGATGCGACGGGCGCGCCGGTGGGAGTCTCGGTGATCGAAACCGATGCATTCGCCATGCAGGCCATCGCGGAGCTGCCGGGCATCTCGCTGGACGAACAGGGCATCGACATCGACGATTACGGGCCGCCGCAACCGGATTACCTGCGTGCGGACGCGAGCGCGCCACCGGTGGAGGAAACGCTGGCCACGCGGCTGTTCCGTTCCCATTGCCCCGTCACCGGCCTGCCGGACTGGGCGGCGGTGCAGATCCGCTACGCCGGCGCGCCGATCGATCGCGCCGGCCTGTTGCGCTACCTGGTTTCCTGGCGCGGGCATTCCGGTTTCCATGAAACCTGTGTGGAAAGCATCTTCACGCATATCGTGGCACGCTGTGCGCCGAAGGCATTGCGCGTGTACGCGCGCTTCACTCGTCGCGGAGGGCTGGACATCAATCCGTGGCGCGCGACGCCAGGTCACGATGCATCCCCGTCCAACGTGCGCACCGCACGGCAATGAGTATTCTGGAGTGCGGCCGGGAATGACCGCTTATTGACCCTGCGATCATGAATGGTCGCAAAGGAAAACTATGGAACACACTTGCGATTACCTGATTCTCGGCGCCGGCATGGCGGGTTCCGCGGCGGCGAAAGGCATCCGTTCGCGCGACGCGAAGGGCAGCATCGTGTTGCTCGGTGCGGAACCGCATCCGCCCTACGACCGACCGCCGCTCAGCAAGGACTTGTGGACGGGAAAAAAATCTCCGGAACAGATCTGGCGCGACATCGAATCGCTGCGCGCCACGCTGTTCCCCGGCCGCCATGCCGTCGCGCTGGATGCGCAGGCGAAAACCGTGCGCGACGACCACGGCGACCGTTTCCGCTACGGCAAGCTGCTGTTCGCCACCGGCGGCACGCCGCGCCGCATCGATGGGCTGGAAGGCGAACGCGTCGTGTACTACCGCACGCTGGACGATTACCACGCGCTGCGCGCCGGTTTGCGCGAAGGCATGCGCGTGGCGGTGGTCGGCGGCGGTTTCATCGGCAGCGAAATCGCCGCCGCGCTGACCATGAACGGCGCGCGCGTGACCCTGCTGGTCGATGGCGAATGCATCGGCGAGCGCGTGTATCCGCGCGCGCTGGCGGCGTTCGTCACCGATTACTTCCGCGGCAAGGGCGTGGACATCCGCGCGCGTTCGCGCGTCAGCGGCGGCAGCGCCACCGACGAGGGCGTCACGCTGGCGCTGCAGGACGGCGGAAGCGTGGAAGCCGAATGGGTGGTTGCCGGCCTCGGCATCACGCCGAACGTGCAACCGGCACAGGCGGCCGGCCTGAAGGTCGACAACGGCATCGTCGTCGATGACCGACTGCGCGCGTCGCAGGCCGACATCTGGGCCGCGGGCGACGTGGCGAATTATCCGGATGCCACGCTCGGCACGCGGCGTCGCGTCGAACACGAGGACGCCGCGCTGACGATGGGCGAGCACGCCGGCGCCGGCATGGCCGGCGCGGACGCCGCGTACACGCACCTGCCGTATTTCTATTCGGACCTGTTCGATCTCGGCTACGAGGCCGTCGGCGAACTGGATGCGCGCATGGACACCTTCGAGGACTGGAAGGAACCCTTCCGCGAAGGCGTGGTGTATTACCTCAGGGACGGTCGCGTGCGCGGCGTGTTGCTGTGGAACGTGTGGGACAGGAAGGACGCGGCGCGCGAACTGATCGCCGGTGGCGCTGCGATGACGAAAGAGGAATTGCGCGGCCGGCTGTCGTGAATCGTCAGGCCTGCGGCGCCGTGTCCGCTTTCGGCGGACGCACCAGCACGCGCACCGCCAGCATGCCAAGCTCGTACAGCAGGCACATCGGCACGGCCAGGCAGGTCTGCGAGATCACGTCCGGCGGCGTCAACACCGCCGCGACCACGAAGCAGCCGACGATCACGTAGCCGCGCGCCTTCTTCAGTTTCGGCAGGTCGACGATGCCGATCGCGGCCAGCAGCACCACCGCCACCGGCATCTCGAAACACAGGCCGAAGGCGAGGAACACCACCAGCACGAAATCGAGGTAATGGCCGATGTCGGTCATCATCGACACGCCGGCCGGCGTCACCGCGGTGAGGAAACGGAACACCATCGGCAGCACCAGGAAATACGCGAACGCGCAACCGATGTAGAACAGCGCCACGGCCGATACCAGCAACGGTCGCGCCAGCCGCTTCTCGTGGCGATACAAACCGGGGCTGACGAAGGCCCACAACTGATACAGCACTATCGGCATCGCGAGGAACAGCGCCACGAAGAACGCCAGCTTCAGCGGCGTGAAGAACGGTCCCGCGACGTCGATCGCCACCAGATGCGAACCTTGCGGCAGGCGCGACTCCAGCGGTCGCGCAAGGTACGAATACAGCTTGCCGGCGATGAAAATCAGCGGCAGCAGGATCAGCAGCACCGCGACGATGGCCTTCAACAGGCGCGAACGCAATTCGATCAGGTGGCTCATGAAACCCTGCTCGGGCAGGATTTCCTCGCCATCGTCGCGGGAGGATTCAGGCGTGGCCATCGCCGTTTTCCGTGCGTGATCCGGCCTGCGTGGCCGCATCTCCGGCGGGAACGTCTTCGTCCCGCGCCTGCAATGGACGCATCGCGTGGCGTGCCTGTTGCGCAGCGTTTTCCACGGTATCGGACGCTGCGCGCGCATGCGCGCGCAGATCGTCCGCGGCGCTGCGCGCGGCTTCCTGCGCTTCCTTGAGTTTGCCGCGCAGCTCCTCGGCTTCCAGTTCGCGCATCACTTCCGAGCGCACGCTGTCCCAGCCGCGACGCACGCGGCGCAGCAACGCGCCCGCGGTGCGCGCCGCGCCCGGCAGGCGCTCCGGGCCGAGCACCACCAGCGCGACCACCGCGATCAGCAGCAGTTCGCCGAAACTGACGTCAAACACGGCATGCAGCGTGCGCAGCGCGCACGCCCTCCGCGATCATGGTTCCGCGCGGTCGCGCGGTTCCGCGCCGGACTGCTGCGTCGGATCGGGTTTCAGCGACGCTTCCGGCTTGGACGAGTCGTCGCCGCTCATCGACTTCTTGAACTCGTTGATGGCCTTGCCGAGATCGCCGCCGACGTTCTTCAGGCGGCTGGTGCCGAAGATCAGCAGGACGATCACCAACACGATCAGCCAATGCCAGATGCTGAGGCCGCCCATATTTCACCTCTCGAACTTGCGCGAAGCGTGTGCGACAGACGCGCGACCGCGTTTCTTGTGGACAGCCCCCTTGAGCCAAGGGGGCGGCCGAGCCTCGCAATGCGGGGCTTGGCGGGGGTCGTGGAAGTATATACGTGTTGAAAGAACCGGATCGTCCGGGTCCGGTCGAGTTATTTACTGAGTGTATTCCTCGAGCTGGTCGCGGAAGTGCACCACCGGCGCCGGCACGTCGGAGACGCCGCCCTCGAAGATGCGGCGCGGCGTGATGCCCGGGCCGTAGATCATGGCATCGGCGCCGTCGTCGATGCGCAGCGCCGAGCCGTCCAGCGACACGCCCGCGAACAGGCCACGCGAGCGCGAATAGGAATAAATCTCCGCCTGCATCGCGATGTCGGTCGATGCGTTCAAATTCCTTCCGACCGGGCCGGCCGCGGCGTGCGCGTCCGCGCCGATGGTGAACTTGCCGTTGACGATGGAGTCCACGCCGCGCCGGGTGCGGAACACCAGGATCACGTCGGTGGACGACACGCCGGCCTGGAAGCCCACGCTGCCGCCGGTGAGCGAGAGATAGACCGGATTGGACCAACTGCCGTCGGGCGACTTCACCGCGATCAGCCCGTCGCCGTGACGGCCGCCGAATACCAGGCCGACCTTGATCACGTTCGGGATCACCGCGATCGCGTAGGCGTCGCGCAGCAGGTCGCGCGGAATCGCCTTGTCCGGCGCCTGCATGATGTCCGCCAGCACGCGGGTGGCGGTCTGGGCGCGGGTGATGGCGGTGTCGCGCTCGTCCGCATGCGCGAGGATGGCCGGCAGCAGCAGGACGAGCAGGAGAAACGCGAGTTTGCGCATGGAGGCTCCACAAAGCAGGGCTTCGTTGTGGCAGTGTCGCCGCACGGCGCCCACTCCGGGCTTAACGGGCGGCACTCTGTGGCAGACTGCAGTGCGGCCGCAAGGTTCCACATATTGTATGCGCTTCGTCAATCCGCCCAGCGACAACCGGCACGAAGGCCCGCGCACCGCGGTGCTGCTGGTGAATCTCGGCACGCCGGCGGCACCCACCGCGGATGCGGTGCGCGAGTACCTTGCCGAATTCCTCGCCGATCCGCGCGTGGTCGAGCTGCCGCGCGTGCTGTGGTGGCCGGTGCTGCATGGCTACGTGTTGCGCACGCGGCCGCGGCGCTCGGCCGAGGCTTACGCCAAGATCTGGACGCACGAAGGCTCGCCGCTCGCGGTGATCAGCACGCGACTGGCCCAGGCGCTGCAGACGGAACTCGCTCGCCTTACCGGCGGCGCGGTCACGGTGGCGCTGGCGATGCGCTACGGCGCCGATGCCATCGGTGACACCGTGCAGCGGTTGCAGGAACAGGGTGTGCGCCGCGTGCTGTTGCTGCCGCTGTATCCGCAATATTCCGGCGCCGCGACCGGTTCGGTGCTGGACGCCTTCGCCGATGCGCTCAAGCCGCTGCGCTGGCCGCCGCAAGTGCGCACGATCAACGACTACCACGACGACGCGCGCTACCTCGCCGCACTGGTGTCCAGCGTGCAGGCGCACTGGAGCCGGCACGGACGCGCGCAGAAACTGTTGCTGTCATTCCACGGACTGCCGGAACGCAGCGCGCGCGCCGGCGATCCCTATTTCAACCAGTGCCACGAAACTGCCTTCCGCCTGCGCGACGCACTGGGGCTACGCGAGGACGACCTGCTGGTCGCCTTCCAGTCGCGCCTGGGACGGCAGCGCTGGCTGCAGCCCTACACCCAGGAAACGGTCGTGGCGATGGCGCGCGAAGGCGTGAAGACGCTCGACGTGTTGTGCCCGGGCTTCGCGGTGGATTGCCTGGAGACGCTGGAAGAAATCGCGTTGCGCTATCGCGCGGCCTTCCTCGTGCAGGGCGGCGAACGCTTCGATTACATCCCGGCGCTGAACGATTCGCTGGAGCACGTGGACGCGCTGGCGCAATTGGCGCTGGCGCAACTGCAAGGCTGGGTGAGTCCGTGCGCGATCTCGCGGTGACGACCCCGTTTGGCGCGATCGCCGCGCTGGAATGGGGCGAGCGCGATGCGCCGCCGCTGCTGGCATTGCACGGCTGGCTGGACAACGCGGCCAGCTTCGCCGCGGTCGCGCCGCTGCTGGCCGGAGAGTTCCGAGTGATCGCGCTCGACCTGCCGGGCCATGGCCGCAGCGCGCACCTGCCCGCGGGCGTGGCGCGCTACCACGCGGTCGATTACGTGGATCACGTGCTCAATGCCGCGGACGGATTGCGGCTGCAACGATTCGATCTGCTCGGGCATTCGCTCGGCGCGGGCGTGGCCAGCCTGGCAGCCGCGGCGGCACCGGCGCGCATCCGCAAACTGGCGCTGATCGAAGGACTGGGCCCGCTGGCCGACGACGGCACGCAAACGCTGTCGCGCTGGCGCGATGCCGAAGCGCATCGCGGCATCGCGCGTCGCGCGACGCGCGTGTTCGCGTCCGTCGATGAAGCGATTGCCGCGCGCGTGGCGGTGGGCGACCTGGAATCAGACGAAGCGCGCGCGCTGGTGGAACGCAGCCTGCGCGTGGTCGCGGGTGGCTACGCCTGGAGCAGCGATGCACGCCTGCGCCTGCCCACGCCGCTGCGGATCGAGGAATCGCAATTGCGCCGGCTGCTGGCGGGCATCGAAGCCGATACGCTGTTGCTGCTGGCCGATCCGGCAACCCCGTATTTGCCGCACGCGCGCATGCAAGCGCGCGCCGCCTGCGTGCCCGCGATCCGCATCGAATGCATCGCGGGCCGCCATCACCTGCACCTGCAGCATCCGCGCGAAGTCGCGGAACGCCTGCTGGCGTTCCTGTGAACAGTGCAGCCAAATACGCCATCCATGGCCAGGGGCTGCGTGGCTGCATTCCGATTTTCGTGATCATGGCCGATCACAAAGAGAATCACGCCGATATCGCCAGCTTTTCGGAACGGTAAATCCGCGCGGTGATCGCGCACACGATCAGCGCCGCGACGGCCGTGCTCGCCACGCACACGCCCAGCGCCATCATCGGCACCGATTCCCCGCGCATCATGCGCAGGATCGTGGTCTGCTGCCCGACCACCGGTATCGCGTACATCCAGAGCTTCGCCTTGAACGGCAGCACCGATAGCAGCAACGTGGGAATCGCCGGCACGAACATCAGCAGCGAAAGATAGGTCTGCGCCTCGCGGTAGCTCTTGGCGAACGCTGCCACGAGCGTTTGCAAGCCGGCCAGCAACACCACCAGCGGCAGCATCGCCACCAGCACCGTCAACGTGAAACGCACGCCCAGTTCCAGCACCATGCCGATCTTGTCGCTGGGCAGGAAATGCCCGACCTGCGAGAACGCCAGGATCGACAGGAACACCGTCGCCAGCGAGAACAGGCAGGTCGCGCCCAGTTTGCCCGCAAGGATCTGCCAGCGCGGGGCCGGGTTGGCGAACAGCGGCTCCAGCGATTGCCGCTCGCGCTCGCCGGCGGTGGTGTCGATCGCCAGCGCCATGCCGCCGATGAAGGCGCCGAGGATGAAGAAGTACGGCAGTATCGCGAACAGGATGCCCGCACGGCTCTGCGGCGTGGACTGGTCCCTCTGCGCAACGACGATGGGCTGCGAAATCGCCGGCGACAACCCGCGCGCCACCAGTCGCAACGCCGCGCCGCGCTGGCTGTAGGTCTTGAGCATGCCTTCCAGCCGTTCTTCGTCGCTGGAGGAATCGCGTTGCGACTGGTCATAGATCAGCTCGACCTGCGCCGGCTCGCCCTTGTTCCAGGATTTCGCGAAATCGGGCGGAATGCGCAGCACCACGTTGGCGTCCTGGTTGCGCACCGCGGCCTCCGGATTCGCGATCGCCGGCTTCGCGTCCATGCCTTCCTGCTTGAGCGCCTCGATCAGGTTGGGCGCGTACTGCGCGCCGACCACGGGCACCGGCAGCGGCTTCTCGGCCTTCTCGAGTTGCTGGTTGATCACGGTGTGCAGCATCAGCACGAAGATCAGCGGCGCCATCAGCGGCCCGGTGACGAAGGTGTTGAACACGGTGCGACGATCGCGGAGGTTCTCGCGCACTTCCTTCAGGAAAACGGTGAATGCGGCTTTCATGCGGCAATCTCCGCGGTTCGCGTCATTTCTCCATTGGACATGTTCATGCGGCGAGTCCTTCGTTGCTGCCGATGATGTCGACGAATGCATCCTCGAGGCTGGCCTTGCCGGTGCGCTGGCGCAGCTCCTCGGCGCTGCCTTCGGCGACCACGCGGCCGTGCGCGATCACCACGATGCGGTCGCACAGCGCGGCGACCTCCTGCATGATGTGGCTGGACAGCAGCACGCAGCGTCCTTCGGACTTGATGGATTTCAGGAACGCGCGCATCGAGCGCGTGCTCATCACGTCCAGGCCGTTGGTCGGTTCGTCGAGGATGATGTTGCGCGGATCGTGCACCAGCGCACGCGCGATCGCGGTCTTGACGCGCTGGCCCTGCGAAAACCCTTCGGTGCGGCGGTCCAGGATGTCGCGCATTTCCAGCGCGTCCGCCAGCGCTTCGCGGCGCGAATGCATGCGCGGCGTCTCGATGCCGTGCAGGCGCGCGAAGTAGTCGATGTTCTCGCGCGCGGTCAGGCGCTTGTACAGGCCGCGCGCATCCGGCAGCACGCCCAGCACGCGCCGCACCGCGACCGGATCGGTCGCCGCGTCGATGCCGTCCACCAGCACGTGTCCGCTATCCGGTTTCATCAGCGTGTAGAGCATGCGCAGGGTGGTGGTCTTGCCGGCACCGTTGGGCCCGAGCAGGCCGGTGATCTCGCCGTCGCGCGCGGTGAAGGTCACGCCGTCCACGGCCTTCACTTCGCCGAACGCCTTGTGCAGATCCTTCACTTCGATCATGACTGCTCACCTCGCTTGAAACAGGCACCTTGCCTGGTGGTCAGCACGGAAAACGTGACCAGCAAGGGCAGCAGGATCTGGCTGATGACAGACGGCGCATCAAACGCGGCGGCGGCGACGAAGGCCGCTGCCAACAGCACGGCGTTTACCGGCAGGTATGGCTTGCTCATGGCGAAGCTCCGTTGAAATTGACGTAGGCAGGCACCGGACCGATCCGGTCCAGGCATTTCGCATCGAGTTCTTTCGGGTCGAGGTCGGTCACGAAATGGTTGACCAGATCCGGCAGGCATCCGCGCGCCATCACGCTGTGGCCCATGCCTTTCGCTTCCAGCACGCGCCCGTCGGAAAGGCCTTTCAGCACTTCCTGCGCGTAGCGCGGCGGCGTCACCGGATCGCGCTCGCCGGACAGGATCAGCGTCGGGATGGAGGAAACGAACGGCGCATGGAAATTCTTCGGCATCGTGCCGTGCGGCCACACCGAACATTCCGCGCGGATCGCGTCGATGATCTCGCTGCCGAGGATCGTGTCCTTGTCCTGCGGGCGCGTGGCGAGCAGGGCGGCGTCCTCGCTGCAGATCACCGAAAGTTGCATGCCGCCGTTCATGTCCGCCGACAGGTCGCCGGTCAACAATTGCGACTGCCCCATCAGCGGCGCGAAGTTGCCCTTGCCCGCTTCGCTGATCGCCAGCGGCAGCACGGCGGCGGCCTCCGCGTCGTAGGAGAAGATCCGCACCACGCCGGCCAATGCATCCGCCGTCACCGGCTTGTCGATGGGCGCGAAGGTCACAGGATCGGGGAAGCGCGCCTGCGCCGGCTGCGCGCGCAGCTTGTCGCGCAATGCGTGCAGTGCGGCGTATGGATCGCCGAACGCCGCCTTGCACGCGGGCTGGGCCATGCAGGCTTGCGATTGCAGCTTCAACGCGCGCTCGAGGTTGTCCGCGAAATCCTCGCCCAGCACGAGCTGGTTGGGCACCACGCTGTCGAGCACGATGCTGCGCACCGCATCGGAATGCGCGCCCGCGTACTGCTGCGCCATGCGCGTGCCGTAGGACACGCCGACCAGATCGAGCCGGGGCGAACCCAGTGCCCGGCGCACGGCTTCCAGATCGGCCACCGCATCGGAAGTGGTGTAGAAACGCGGATCGGCGGTCTTCTCCACTTCGGCCAGGCATTGCGCGGTGAGGCTCTTGACGCGATCCGGATCGAAGGCCTGCGCTTCGGACTTCTGCATGGATTTTTCCGTGGCCGGGCACGACAGCGCATGCGAACCGCCGGTGCCGCGCTGGTCCAACAACAGCAGGTCGTGGTGTTGCCGCAGCGGCGCGTAGGCGCCTGCGTTCGCGGGCCACGCTTCGGTCGCGGCTTCGCCGGGGCCGCCGGCCAGCAGCACGACGAGATCGGGATCGACGCTTTGCGAATCGCTCGCGAGAATCGCAAGCTTCAGGTCGATCTTGCGCGAATGCGGATCGGCGCGGTTTTCGGGCACCGCGAATGTCGTGCAATACGCGGACGTGGTCGCGCCGCTGTTGGCGCGTTTCAGCTCGCAGGCACGGAAGGCCAGCGTGCCGAGCGTCAGGCTGTCGCGCATCTGCTTGCGGAACGGCGCGGGCGCGGACGATGCCTGCGGCGCATCATCTCCGTGCGGCGCCGTCCGCGGTTGCATCAGGTATTTCCAGCCGAAGACGCCCAGCGCCACCAGCACGATGCCGCTACGCAGGAGGGTTCGTTTTTTCACGCTCATCGCTTCATCCCTTGTGGGGTTCGAATATCGTTTCGATGTGCTGCTTGAACTGCCGCGCCAGCTTGAACGCGAGCGGAAGGCTCGGATCGTACTTGCCGGTTTCGATCGCATTGATCGTCTGGCGCGAGACTTCCACCCGCTCGGCCAGGTCGCCCTGCGACCAGCCGTGCGCCTCGCGCAACTCGCGCAGGCGATTCTTCATGCGCGACGACGGCGCATGCGGCAGCCCCGCTGGCCTCGACGCAGCATCATTCCGCTTTCCCGCGCAGGTGACGCACCGCGGCCACGACGAGGAATACGCCCATCGCCGCGCCCATGCCGCAGAGCATGCCGAGCAACGTGTCGTCGCGGTCGCCGCGCCACCAGAACACCAGCGCGACGAAGCCGATCAGCCCCGCTATCAACAGGATGCGCCAACGCCACGGCATCGTTTGCCGCGCATCGCATTCCATTCCCGGGGAACCGCCATAGACCCGCGTGATCAGCCACCAGCGAGTGAGGCCATACACGAGCATCAGCACCGGGAACACCCAGATCAGGACGCCACCGTCCAGCTTCACCACACCGCCTGCGGCGAGGAATCCGCCGATCAGGCTGAGCACGCCCACCACGGTGGTGGCCACACCCAGTGCGAGCAAATGCGTGCGCTGTTCCAGTTCGTCGCCGCCCATCACCCGGCGCGCCATCAGGCCGATCACGTACAGCATCGGCAATACCGGCAGCATCGCCAGCAGCGCCTTGACCGGCATGCCCTGCGCCGTCCGGACGAGTGGCCATGCCAGCACCATCACGGCGACGTAAATCGTCATCGCGATGGCGACCTGGAGGTTGTAGCGGAGCGGAACGGGGCGTTGCATGGCGGCTTCCGAGGCTGTCAAGTTTGCTTGACAGTGACTTTAGTCCGCTCCGGGGAACGTGTCAAGCATCCTTGACATGCGCGTCCCGTCTGCCGGTGCGCCTGCACCACCCGTTACTTCACGACGATGGTACCCACCATTTGCGGATGGATCGTGCAGAAATAGGTGTAGGTGCCGGGCTTGGCGAAGGTCGCGCGGTAATGGTCGCCGGTATCCAGCGCGGGCGAAGACGAAAACCGGTTGCCGGTGCTGACCACGATGTGCGGTTCCTCGTCCTGGTTGGTCCAGGTGACTTGCGCGCCGGCCGGCACGGTCAGCGTGGCCGGCTCGAAATGGAAATTGTGGATGTGGACGTCGTAGGCGCGCGGCGTCGCGGCGCGCGCGCAGGCTGCCGACATGGCAAATGCGAACAGCGAAGCCGCGGCGATGCGAAAAATTCGTTGCATGGGTTGTCTCGCTCCGTGGAAAAGATCAGGCCAGTGCGATGTCGGTCACCGCGATCGCGTCCTGGCCTTGCCGGTGGTACACGTCGCGCAGGCCGATGTGTTTGCGCAATTGCGCGGCAGGCAGATCCTTCAGCGGGCCGGGCGCGGGCCCCTGCCCGGGCGCCGGCTGCGGATACGCGGTCGAGCGTGCGGTATGGAAGGTCACGCGTCCTTCGACCGTCTGCTGAATCTGGTGGATGTGCCCGTTCAACACCGTCACCGAACCGAAGCGCTTCAGCAATGCCAGCGCCTGCGCGCTGTCCTGCGTGCCCCAACCCCACTGCGGATACAGCGACCACATCGGCATGTGCGCGAAAACCACGATCGGCATGCTGGCCGACAAGCCCGCCACATCCTGTTTCAGCCACGCCAGTTGTTCGGTGCCGAGGAAGCCCAGCCCGCCGGCCTGCAGGTTCAGCACGTTCACCAGCGCGATGAAATGCACGCCGCGGTGATCGAAGCTGTGCCAGCCGCCGCCGCTGACGCCGCTGCCGAAACGGTCGAAGAACGCCTTGCCGTTGTCCCCGATCACATCGTGCTCGCCGGGAATGAAAAACACCTGATCGACCCTGGCTTCGCTCAGCACCTGCTTCACCGTGTCGAACTGCTCCGGCTTCGACAGGTGCGTGAGATCGCCGGTGTGCACGATGAAATCCGGACGCTGAGGCTGCGCGTTGATGTGCGCGACGGTTTCGCGCAGCGTCGCCACCGGATCGGGATTGGGCGCCAGATGGAAGCCGACATGACTGTCGCTGATCTGCACGAAGCGGAAGGTCGCATCCGCGGCCGCGTCGGCGCCGCCCAACGCCGCGGCCTGCGCGATGCCGCCTTTCATCATCCAGAACGTGCCGGCCCCCGCCCAGGCCATGCATTCCAGAAAGCGGCGGCGCTGCGGCACCCGGTCATCATCGTGTCGTTCGTTCATGGCGGTTCTCGCGTGGGGTACCTGCAGGCATACCGGCCGCACACACGATTTATTCCCGCGCCATCGCCGCGGGAATAAACTCGCGGCCGAGGCAGTCTGGATCTTCTGGCCCGCCGCCGGAGGCGGACTGCGAGAAGGCATGGCGACGCGCGCGCAATTCGAATCGGACGTGATGCGCCACCTCGGCGCCGCCTACAACCTAGCGCGCTGGCTGGCGCGCAACGATGCCGACGCCCAGGACGTGACGCAGGAAGCGGCGCTGCGCGCGTTCCGCTACTTCGACGGCTTCCGCGGCGGCGACGCGCGCGTGTGGTTGCTGACGATCGTGCGCAACACGTTCTATTCGCTGCACGCGTCGTCGGCGTCCGCAGCAACGGAAAGTTACGATGAAGCACTGCACGAACGCGCCGACGAGCTCACGCCGGATCCGGAAACGCTGCTGCAGCGCGCGGCGGATACCGTATCCGTGCGCGCGGCGCTCGGGCGGCTGCCGCCGGAATACCGCGAAATCATCGCGCTTCGCGAATTCGAGGAATGTTCCTACAAGGAGATCGCGTCGATCACCCGCTTGAAGATCGGCACCGTGATGTCGCGGCTCTCGCGTGCGCGCGAACGCCTGCAACGCGAACTGACGGGCAGCGTGGAGGCAGGGCCATGAATTGCACCGAGCTGCACACGCTGATGCATGCCTATCTCGACGACGAACTGGACGCCGTGCGCAGCGCGGAGGTCGCGCAGCATCTCGCCGGTTGCCCGGAGTGCATGGCGCGGCATCGCGCGGCGGAAATCCTGCAGCAATCGTTGCGCGATCCGCTGTTGCGCCATGCCGCGCCGGCCGCGCTGGCGGCGCGCATCCGCGCGCATTTGCCGGACGACGCGCCTGCGCGGTCCCGGCGGCCGTCCTGGCGATGGCCCGCATTGAGCGCCGCGCTGGCCGCTTCGCTGCTCGCGATGATCGCGATCGCCGGCTGGCAGGTGGCGCAGTTGCGCGCGCATCGCGACGACGCGCTGGTGACCGAAGCGGTGTCCGACCATGTGCGCTCGTTGCTGGCGGCGCACCTGATCGACGTGCAGTCGACCGACCAGCACAAGGTCAAGCCGTGGTTCGACGGACGGCTGGATTTCTCGCCGCAGGTGAAGGATCTGGACGCGCAGGGTTTCGTGCTGATCGGCGGGCGGCTGGACGTGCTGGGCGACGAACGCGTGGCCGCGCTGGTGTACAAGCGCCACCTGCACATGATCAATCTGTTCCAGTGGCCGGCGATCGATGGCTCGGCCGCGGTGCCGAAGGAACAGGCGCGCAACGGTTATCACGCGATCGGCTGGCGCGAAGGCGGCATGCAATTCCTGGCGGTGTCGGATACGGCCGACCTCAACGCGTTCGTGCAGGATTTCCGCGCCGCGGTGGCAGTGGGATCGGAGCCGCGCTGAAGCGCCGATGATCGCGCGAGCCACCGTTGGAAACAGTTCGCCCTGAACCCGTCGAACGTCTCGGGACGCGCCGCGTAGCCGGCAACCACGAAGTCGAAGCGTACGTCGTCCGTTCTTCGACTTCAAAGCGTCGGGGACGATCAGCTTTCGCGCAGCGATTTCAGCGCCGCGTTGAACGTCGCGCTCGGTCGCATCGCGGCGCCCACCTTCTGCATGTCGGGGCGATAGTAGCCGCCGAGTTCCACTGGCTTGCCTTGCGCACCATTCAATTCGCCGACGATGATGTCTTCTTCGGCCTCCAGCTTGTCCGCCAGCTTGCCGAAAATCGCGGCAAGTTTGGCGTCGTCCTTCTGGTCGGCCAACGCGCGTGCCCAGTACATCGCCAGATAGAAATGGCTGCCGCGATTGTCGATTTCGCCAACCTTGCGCGCGGGCGACTTGTTGTTTTCGAGGAAACGCCCGATCGCCTTGTCCAGCGCCTGCGCCAGCACGTTCGCACGCGGGTTGTCGTACGCGCGAGCGAGGTGTTCCAGCGAAGCGCCCAGCGCGAGGAATTCGCCGAGCGAATCCCAGCGCAGGTAATCCTCGGCCACGAATTGCTGCACGTGCTTGGGCGCCGAACCGCCCGCGCCGGTCTCGAACAAACCGCCGCCGGCCATCAGCGGCACGATCGACAACATCTTGGCGCTGGTGCCGAGTTCCATGATCGGGAACAGATCGGTGAGGTAATCGCGCAGAACGTTGCCGGTCACCGAAATGGTGTCCTCGCCCTTGCGGATGCGTGCGAGCGAAAACCGCATCGCGTCCTCGGGCGCCATGATGCGGATGTCGAGCCCCGAGGTGTCGTGATCCTTCAGATAGCGCTCGACCTTGGCGATCACCTGCGCGTCGTGCGCACGCTGCTTGTCCAGCCAGAACACCGCGGGCGTGTTCGACAACCGCGCGCGCGACACGGCCAGCTTCACCCAATCCGCGACCGGTGCGTCCTTGGTCTGGCACATGCGCCAGATGTCGCCGGCTTCGACCGCGTGTTCGAAGATCGTGTTGCCGTCCTGGTCGGTGACGCGCACCACGCCGTCGATCGGCATCTGGAAAGTCTTGTCGTGCGAACCGTATTCCTCGGCCTTGTCCGCCATCAGCCCGACGTTGGGCACGCTGCCCATCGTGGCCGGGTCGAACGCACCGTGGGCCTTGCAGTCCTCGATCATCACTTCGTAGATGCCGGCGTAACTGCGATCGGGAATCACGGCCTTGCAGTCCTGGCGCTCGCCCTCGGCGTTCCACATCTTGCCGGAATCGCGGATCATCGCCGGCATCGACGCGTCGATGATGACGTCCGAAGGCACGTGCAGATTGGTGATGCCCTTGCCCGAATCGACCATCGCGAGATGCGGCCGCGCGGCGTACTGCGCCTCGATGTCGGCCTTGATCGCCTGCTGCTGGTCCTCGGGCATTTTCGCGAGGCAGGCGTACAGGTCGCCCAGCCCGTTGTTGGGATTGAAGCCCGCCTGCTTCAGCGCATCGCCGTGCGCCGTCAGCACGTCGCGGAAGAATTCCTCCACCACCACGCCGAACATGATCGGGTCGGACACCTTCATCATGGTGGCCTTGAAGTGCACCGAGAACAGCACGCCCGACGCGCGCGCGTTGGCGATCTGCGCATCGATGAACGCGGCCAGCGCGCGGCGCGACATCACCGCCGCGTCGACGATCTCGCCCGCCTGCGCCTTGATGCTTTCCTTCAGCACGTGCTGCTTGCCGTCGGCGCCGTCCAGCACGACCTTGAGGCTTCCGGCCTTGTCCAGCGTCGCCGATTTTTCGGTGCCGTAGAAATCGCCCGATTCCATGTGCGCGACGTGGGTTTCGGAATCTGCGCTCCACTTGCCCATCCTGTGCGGATGCTTGCGTGCGTAATCCTTCACGGAAGGTGGCGCGCGCCGATCGGAATTGCCTTGGCGCAGCACCGGATTCACCGCGCTGCCCTTGACCTTGTCGTAGCGCGCCTTGATGTTGATCTTCTCGACGTCGCCGCGCGGCTCGTCCGTGTATTCCGGTAGCGCGTAACCCCGGGCCTGCAACTCGCGGATCGCGGCCTTCATCTGCGGGAGCGAGGCCGAGATGTTGGGCAGCTTGATGATGTTGGCTTCCGGCGCGAGTGCGAGCTTGCCGAGCTCGGCGAGGTCATCGGCCACCTTCTGGTCCGGCTTCAGCACGTCCGGGAACTGCGACAGGATGCGTCCCGCCAGTGAAATGTCCCGCGTCTCCAGCGCGACACCCGCCGAGCCGGTAAAGGCCTCGATGATGGGCAACAGCGACGCCGTGGCCAGGAAAGGCGCCTCGTCGGTCAGGGTGTAGATGATCTTGGACATGCAAGGCTCCGTGGACACAACGCGCAAACCACCATTGTCGCGGGTTGCGTGCGCTCCGCCAAGCGGGCAGCGGGTCGAATGAACTTGAGGCCTTGTCCTGCGATCATTGCAGGATGCGCACTCTTGCCATCTTCTGCGTCATCCTGCTCGCCTGTCGAAATGCCGCCGCGCAAACCCCCGCGTCGGTTTCATCGAAATCGCAGCCAGCGCCTTCATCCAGCATCACCACGCTGGAAACCGTCAGCGTCACCGGCGTGCTGCCGGGCCCCGGCTTGTGGAAGGTCAGCCGCGGCGGCCACGTGCTATGGGTGCTGGGCGTGATCCCGTCGTTGCCGGCAGGCATGCACTGGCGTTCCGGAGAAGTGGAGCAGGCGATCGCCGGATCGCGCGAAGTGATCGAGTCCCCCGGGGTCAAGCTGAAACTCGACACCAACTTCTTCGGGAAACTCTTTTTGCTGCCCTCCGCGCTGGGCGCGCGCAAGAATCCGGACGGCAAGACCCTGGCCGACGTCCTGCCGGCACCGATGTACGCGCGCTGGTCGGCGTTGAAACGGCAATATCTCGGCAACGATGACGGCATCGAACGCTGGCGGCCGATCTTCGCGGCGTTGAAGTTGTATCGCGAGGCGTTGAAGAAAAACGGCTTGCGCAGCAGCGGCGAAGTCGAGGACACGGTCGTCGCGCTTGCCAGGCAACATGGCATCGATCCCGTGTCGAGCGACTACACGCTGACGCTGCGCGAACCGCGCCAGGCCATACGCGCCTTCGAAGCCGCGGGGCCGGACGGTGTCGCGTGTTTCGGGCGCACGCTCGACAGCATCGAACAGGACATCCCCGCGATGCACGCGCGCGCGAACGCCTGGGCCACCGGCGACATCGACACGCTGCGCAAGTTGCCGGACAACCGCTTCGAGCAGGTCTGCGCGGATGCGATCACCGGCGCCGGCTTCGCGCGGCAGCTCGGCATCGCGAACCTGCCGCAAACCGTCCAGGCGCACTGGCTGAGCCTGGCGCGCGGTGCGTTGGCGACGTATCCGCAAAGTTTCGCGGTGCTCCCGATGCGCGACGTGATGGATGCCGGCGGCGCGCTCGCGATCCTGCGCTCTCAAGGCTACACGGTGCAATCGCCGGAGGAACTCGCATCCGAACCCGCCGCCGCGGCTACGATCGGCCCGTAGAAAAACGGCGGGAAGATCGCGCGCTTTCCATCATCCCCGATGAAAAAAAGCGGCCATCCCTGGCCACACCTTCAAAAAAGCCCTTTTCAACGAGGCGCCCGTCAGATGCGTCGTCGACCGAAGATCAGCGAGGCGATGAACAGGATGATGAAGACGATGAACAGGATCTTGGCGATGCTTGCGGCCAAGCCGGCCACACCGAAGAAGCCGAAGAACCCGGCGATCAGTGCAATGATCAGGAAAACGACGGCGTAGTAGAGCATCGGGAAACTCCTTGTGCGTGCCCGCTGGCGCGGAAAGATGGCCGCCCTTCCAAGGGCGGCAGTGCCAGCATAGTCGTCGGGCGTGATCGCAACGTGATGGAAGAATGGCGCGCGACATGATCGTTCTCTTGAACAAGCCTTTCGGCGTGCTCTGCCAGTTCACCGCGGGCGGCGGACCCGCGCGGCGCACGCTGGCCGAATTCGGTTTGCCGCCGGATGTCTATGCCGCCGGCCGGCTGGACACGGACAGCGAAGGCCTGCTGTTGCTCAGCGACGATGGCGCACTGATTCACCGCCTCACCGATCCACGCCACGGCAAACCGAAGACCTACGTGGTGCAAGTCGAAGGCGTGATCCGCGAGGAATCTTTGCAGTGCTTGCGCGAGGGCGTCGATCTGAAGGACGGCCGCACGCTGCCCGCGGAAATACGGAAAGTGGAGCCTCCGGACTGGCTGTGGCCGCGCGATCCGCCGGTGCGGTTCCGCAAGACAGTGGCGGACGGATGGCTGGAAATCGTCCTGCGCGAAGGCCGCAATCGCCAGGTGCGGCGCATGACCGCAGCGGCCGGCCTGCCGACGTTGCGGCTCATCCGCACGCGCATCGGACCGTATTCGCTGGAGGGACTCGCGCCGGGACAGTGGCGCGCGGTGTCATCGCAGCCATCGCCATCGGCGAAAAATCAGCCGCGTTCCAACAGACGCGGCTGATTTCGAAAGCCGATGCAACAAACAATGGTCGACGTCATCCGCCGATGACGCCTCGTTGCATGCGGTCGACGCATGGGAAGCGGCGCACTGCGCCGACTCCCCTTGTTCCCGTTACCAGCCGAAGCCCATGCCCGCGCCGACCGAGCTTTCGCCATTGCTCACCGAACCTCCGATCGTGAGTGTGGCCTGCGGCGCAATCTTGCGTTGGTAACCCACCGACAACGCGGACTGTCCGCTGGTGTTGCCGTAACCGACGCCGACGCGATTGTCGCTGTCGATGCCGGCCGCGCTCGCCGCCATTTGCACCATCGCCGTGCTCATCGCCGAGATGCGGTCGATGCGCTTGTCCTCCTCATTGAAGCGCGCGTTGGTCTGCTGCTCGAAGCTGTCGAGCTGCGTCTGCACGCCCGCCACGGCCTGGTCGGTATAGGCGTTCGCCTGGCTCAACGTCGCCTGGTCGGCCCCCGTCGAATACGTCTTGGCGGAACTCAATGCCTCCGCGGTCTGCTGGTCGGCATAGGCATTGGGCTGGCCGACCGCCTGCGGCGTGTCGTTGTTGGTCGAAGCCACAGACTTCGCCGGCAGATCCGAAGCCGCCGCTGCGGTCCCCGTGCCGGAGGATCCGGTCGAGGCTGTCGTCGGCGCCGACGAATTGCCCGCCGATGTCGTGGACGATGCCCCCTGCAGCGTCTTGATTTGCTGCGAGAGCTGATCGATTTCGTTGGACAGGGTGGTGATCGCGGCCGAGGTCGAGTAATTCGCCTGCAGGTAGCCCAGCGTCACCGCGTCGTGCGCATTCACCGGATTGGCGACGTTGACGATGCGGCGGTAGTTGTCGAACGAACCCACCGAAACGACGTTCATCCCGTTCGCGATCGAACCCGCGCCGAGTGCGATGCTGTTGTCGCCGTCGGCCTTCGAGTCGTAACCGATCGCCACGCTGTTGTCGCCATTGGCCTTGGTGAAATTGCCGAGAGCGACGGTATTGGCACCATTAGCGTAGGCCATTGGCCCGATTGCGACACTGAAACTTCCCGCTCCTGCGTGAGTACCGATCGCGATACTGCTGGTGCCATTGGCGATGGCACTATAACCAAGTGCTGTTGCGTAATTTCCAGTTGCAACTGCTCTGCTGCCAATGGCCGTCGCGTAATAAGTGTTCGCATATGCCCCTTCGCCAAACGCCGAGCCGCCATAACTTGCATAAGAACCGCTGCCCACCGCAGTCGCAGACGGCTCGGGCTTGCCTGAAAAAGTGGTTGGATTAAAAGCTCTGGCGCCCGCGCCAATGGCCACTGCGTTCTCACCATTGGCATATGCACCTTTACCAATCGCCGTGCTGGCGAGGTCAGTTGCAAATGCGTTCCAACCTAAGGCCACATCGCCGATTGAATATCTACCGCCGGCATAAGCATTCACGCCGATCGCGGCGTTGTAACCTTGCGGTGTAAAGCGCGACGCGGTGGTTTGTGCGCCGTTTCCGATGGCGATGTCGCTGGTATACGCAGCCTTCGCGCTGTAACCCATGGCGACGCTGTTTTTGCCGAGCGCCTGTGCCGCGGAGCCCACGGCCGTCGCGTTGGTGCCCGACGCATACGCGTTGCTGCCCACCGCCGTGCTGTAGCTTCCTGATGCCGATGCCGACACTCCCGCCGCAACGGCATTCATCCCGCTGGCCGTCGCATCATCGGAGCCGTCCGCGGCGCCGTTGGCCTTGAAGTAATGCGAGGTGTCGTCATCGATGCCCGCGATCGCGGTATTCAACTGTTCCAGATTGACCGCATCGTGATTCTCGGTGCCATCGGCGACGTTGGTGATCTGGCGCTCCGCGCCCGGCGCACCTACCGAAACGCTGTTGGCGCGATCGACGATGGAGTTGGCCCCAAGTGCGACGCTGTTGGCGAAACCGGCCGTACTGGCGCTGTTGCCAATCGCCACACCATTCGTGGCATTGGCGGCTGCCTTTGCACCGATCGCCACGCTGTAATTGCCCGCAGCATCCGCATCGATTCCAAGGGCAGTACTGAATTCGCCGAATGTCACGCCGCCAACGGCTACGCTGTAAATGCCGTTTGCTGTGCCACTGATCGCCGTGCTGAATTTACCAAGTGCGGAACTCCAAGCTCCAATCGCCGTCGAGAACGTCTGTCGCGCCTGCGCCCCGACGCCGAGCGCGGTAGTCCCATAGCCGTTCGCGCTTGAGAATTCACCGAGCGCAACATTCCTCCCGAATGTGAATAAACCGTAAGAACCGCCCGCGTAACTGGATGCGCCGATGGCAATGTTGTTGTAACCCGGCCCACCAGTATGTGCTCCGTTGCCGACCGCGATGTCGTTTACTCCTGATGCATGGGCGTTGTTGCCCACGACGATGCTGCTTTCGCCGAGCGCCAGTGCATCGTTGCCGATCGCCACGCCATACACGCCATTGGCGCTCGCGTGATAGCCCAAGGCCATCGATCCGGTTGCTGCGGCGTAACTGTAGGTACCCAGAGCGACCGAGTGATCTCCCTTGGCATAGCTGCCCGAACCGAGTGCCGTGGTGTAAGTGCCGCTGGCAGTACTGTATGCACCCGCAGCCGTACTGCCTGTTCCGCTCGCCGCAGAACTGATGCCGACAGCGACGCTGCCGATGCCGGTTGCTTGGGCTGCGCTGCCCAGAGCTGTGCTTTCATAACCGCTGGCAGCAGCGTGGGTTCCGAGAGCGGTGGACCAATATGCGCCTGCCTCTGCCTTGGTGCCGAACGCGTTGCTTGCAAAACCACTGGCGATGGCGCCATAACCAATTGCGGCGGCGTAATCGCCGGTCGCCTGCGCAATATTCCCCGACGCCAGACTGTCCAATCCTGAAGCCCTGCTGCTTTGGCCCAGCGCCGCGCTGTTGACGCCCGTCGCCTGCGCTGCGGTGCCCACCGCCGTCGCATTGTCTCCCGAGGCGTACGCGCTCGCGCCGATCGCAATCCCGTTGTCGCTCAGACTCGTCGCGCGATCGCCCAGTGCGACGCCGCTCGCGCCCCTTGTGTAGGCGCCCGTGCCTAGCGCGGTGGAGTTGTAACCATTCGCGTATGCGCCCCCACCCAGCGCGGTCGCGCCATCGTTTTGCGCATGGGCGGCTGCGCCAACGGCGGTGGAAAACGTACCGTCCGCGTGGCTTCCGGCACCCAGCGCGGTGCCGCCATAGCCCGTGGCGTACGACCATGAACCCACGGCAGTGGCATAACCGCCGCTGGAATACACGTGGCTGCCTACCGCCGTGCTGTAGAGCCCGAGGGCGAGCGCAAGATCGCCGTTCGCGGTGCTGAAATTGCCGCTCGCCTGGGCGCGGTAGCCCGTCGCCGCACTGTATTTGCCGCTGGCGCTGGCCTTGTTGCCCAAAGCGATGCTGCTGGTTCCGCTCGCGTCCGCCTGCGATCCGATGGCCGTGGCGTACTTGCCTGTCGCGCTTGCCTGATTGCCGAATGCCGATGCGCCCTGATCCGTCGCGAACGCATTGGCGCCCACCGCCGTCGCCGGTGCCGTGCCGTAATAGCCCACGCCATTGGCGCGCGCGTTCTGCCCGAGGGCGATGTCGCCGGGACCGTAGGCATTCGAATAATTGCCCGCCGCGATCGAACCTGTGCCCGTGGCGATCGAACTCACGCCGATCGCGATCGCGAAATTGCCCAGTGCCTGCGCGTTGTAACCGAATGCGGAAGCATAATCGCCGCTCGCCACGGCCTTGGTGCCGATCGCCGTCGCATACGCACCACTGGCGATCGAACCCTTGCCACATGCCAATGCACCCTTGCCGGGGGCGGTGCCACCCGGACAGAAAGCCTGTCCCGCCAGCGCCGATGGCATCGCGCCCATCGCCAGCAACACTGCCATGGCAAGCCGCGCCCACTGCGACACCGCACGCCCGGCCGCGCTGTTCCCGCCCGCGCTCTTGCAGACGGCCAATTCGGAAGCGACGACGATTTGGCCGAGGGATTTGTTCCATACCAGGCTGTAGATTTTCTTGTTCATGGCGAGTTCTCAGGGTGGATGAATGAACAAAGCTTCCGGAATGCGATTACGCGTTCAAGTGAATCGGGCGCGGAAACACGCAACGACCATGGCCGTCGGAAAATAAAAACAGGTGACGGCTTCTTGCAGCCGCAAAGAGAACGGATACGTCGATCCATTTGATGCCGGGCTCTCCCCTCGGATCACGGATGCCCGCAAGGCACCCCGCCGCGACGATGCGAGCCCTCCCCGGCGATCGCATTGCCCCCAGTGCGGACAACTCCCCACCACACTGGAATCACAGTGAGCGAGCCTAGCAATAGGTGAAGTGCGTCACAATCCTGCATTGCAACACCTTCCGTACGCCTTCGTACGGAGCAATGCGCTGCACGACCGTATTTACGCGAGGCCGAAAAAACTTCGCGCGGCGGCAGTCGAGCGGTTCGCCGTGACTTCCACGGACTCGCCGCGATCGCGCGCGACCTGTTCGCAGACATGCGCGAGATACATCGGCTCGTTGCGCCGATGCGAAGGTTGCGGTCGCACGCTGCGCGGAAGCAGGTACGGCGCGTCGGTTTCCAGCAGCAGGCGATCGGCCGGGATGTCGCGCACCAGTTCGCGCAGGTGCGTGCCGCGCCGCTCGTCGCAGATCCAGCCGGTGATGCCGATGTGGCAATCCAGGTCGAGGTAGTCGTGCAACGCATCGCGGTTGTCGGTGAAGCAATGCACCACCGCGGCGGGAACCCGGTCACGCGCCGACTTCAACAGCGCGATGAAATCGTCGTGCGCGTCGCGCTGGTGCAGGAACAAGGGTTTCCCGGTTTCGACGGCGATCGCGAGCTGTTTCTCGAACGCGGCAAGCTGCGCCGGCCGCGGAGAATAGTCGCGGTGATAGTCCAGTCCGGTTTCTCCGACTGCCTTCACTTCCGGCTCGCGCAACAGCGCGCGCAGCAATGCGTCGGTCTCTTCGCCATAATCCGAGGCGTGGTGCGGATGCACGCCGGCCGTGGCGTGAAGCACGCCCGGATGCGCCCGCGCCAGCTGCAATGCGTGCTCGCTGCCTTCGCGCGAAGCGCCGGTCACCATCATCTGCGCGACGCCGTGCGCTTTCGCGCGCGCCAGCACGTCGTCGAAATCGTGGCGGAAGGATTCGTGCGTGAGGTTGGCGCCGATGTCGATCAGTTCCATCCGCGCATTGTACGGAGCGGTGCCGCCGGCACGCACCTAGAATGGCGCGATGAGCACCGCGCCGTTTCCGATCGCGCCCCTGTTGCCGATGATCCGCGATTCCCTCGCGGCGCATCCGCGGCTGGTGCTGGAAGCGCCGCCCGGCGCGGGCAAGACCACGCAAGTGCCGCCCGCGCTGCTCGACGAGCCATGGCTGCGCGATCGCAAGATCATCCTGCTCGAACCGCGCCGCATCGCCGCGCGCGCGGCGGCGGAATTCATGGCGCGCGCGCGCGGCGAACAGGCCGGGGAAACCATCGGTTACCGCATCCGCTTCGAATCGCGCATCGGCGCGACCACGCGCATCGAAGTCGTCACCGAAGGCATCCTCACGCGCATGCTGCAGGATGATCCGGAATTGCCGGAAGTCGGCACGATCCTGTTCGACGAATTCCACGAGCGTCATTTGCACGGCGACCTCGGCATCACCCTGGCGCTGGACGCGCAAGCATCGCTGCGTCCCGATCTGCGATTGCTGATCATGTCCGCCACGCTGGAAGGCGACCGCGTCGCGCGGTTTTTCGAAGCTCCGGTGCTGCGCAGCGAAGGCCGCGCATTCCCGGTGCGGATCGAACATCCGCCTGCCCGCCGCGGCGAAGACGAAATCGCGCATCTGAAACGCGTGGTGATGCAGGCGCTTCGGGAAACCGATGGTGACGTGCTGGCGTTCCTGCCGGGCAAGCGCGAAATCCTGCAGGCGCAGCGGATGCTCGCCGATGCGACGGTCCATGATGCCGTCGTCGACATAGTGCCGTTGCACGGCGAGCTGTCGCTGGCGGAACAACACGCCGCGCTTGCGCCTGCGGATGCGGGCACACGCCGCGTGCTCCTGGCCACCAACGTCGCCGAATCGAGCGTCACGCTGCCCGGCATCCGCGCGGTGGTGGATGCCGGCACGGCGCGCGAGCCGCGCTTCGATCCCAACTCCGGTTTCGCACGCCTGCAGACGGTCGCGATCTCGCAAGCCTCCGCCGACCAGCGCGCCGGACGCGCGGGACGCACAGCGCCCGGCATGGCCTACCGGCTGTGGCCGCAAAGCAGGCGTCTGGAACCCTCGCGCACGCCGGAAATCGCACAGGCGGAATTGTCGTCGCTGGCGCTGGAACTGGCGGCATGGGGCGTCGGCGAGGACGTGCGCGCGAACCTGCGCTGGCTGGACGCGCCGCCTGCCGGTGCGCTGGCGCAGGCGCGCGACCTGTTGCAGCGCCTCGGCGCGCTGGACGAAAACCTGCACATCACGAAAACCGGCCGCGCGATGCTGCAGCTCGGCGCGCAGCCGCGACTGGCCGCGGCCGTCGTGCGCGCGGAAGCCACGCAATGGCCGCTGCTGGCCGACCTGCTGGCGCTGCTGGAGTCGCGCTCGCCGTTGCGCGGCGGCTTCTACGACGACTTGCGCATGCGGCTGGCGGCATTTCACGTCTGGCGGGATCAGGGACGAACAAGAGCGCCGTCCGCGGCAGCAGGACTTCGTGGCGCGGACGCCGGCGCGCTGAGTTCGATCGAACAAGCCGCGCGCGGCTGGCGCAAGCGGCTGGGCGCGCGCAACGGCGCGAGCGGCGTGCCGGACGCGCTGACGGCCGGCAATTTGCTGCTGCACGCATTCCCCGATCGCGCGGCGAAACAGGATGCGCGCGATCCTCGCCGTTATCTGCTGGCCAACGGACGCGGTGCGCGCCTGCACGAATCATCGAACCTTTTCGGCGAACCGTGGCTGATCGTCGTCGAAGCCGGCTTCGACGCGCGCGACAGCCTGATCCGCACGGCTTCGCCGTTCGATCCCGCGCTGTTGCGTCGCGATTATCCGCGGCGCTTCGTGCAGGAGCGCGTGGTGGCGTGGAACGACGAGCGCGACGCGATCGAAGCCGGCGACGTCGAACGTTTCGATGCGCTCGTGCTGTCGCGCCGCGAAGTGCCGGCGACCACGGAGGATGCGCTGCCGGCATTGCTGGCGCAGATCCGCACGCGCGGGCTCGCCGCGCTGCCGTGGAGAGAAACCGCGCAGCGCCTGCGTGCGCGCGTCGCGTGGTTGCGTCGCGTCGCGCCGGAACTCGAACTGCCGGATGTTTCCGACGCCGCATTGCTCGCCTCGGTCGAACATTGGCTGGCGCCCGCGCTGCATGGCAAGCGCAGGCTCGCCACGCTCGATGCGGAAACCTTGTCCGGGGCCTTCGCCGCCCTCTTCGACTGGCCGCAACGCAAGCGCATCGACGAGCTCGCGCCGGACGCGCTCGACGTGCCCAGCGGCATGACGCGCAGGCTGGATTACGCGGTCGACGCACGCGATGGCGAAACGCCTTCGCCGGTGCTCGCCGTGAAACTGCAGGAACTGTTCGGGCTGGCCGACACGCCGCGCGTGGCGGACGGCCGCGTGCCGGTGACGCTGCACCTGCTGTCGCCCGCCGGCAGGCCGATCCAGGTCACGCAGGATCTGCGCGGCTTCTGGGAGCGCACCTATCCGGATGTGAAGAAGGAATTGAAGGGCCGCTACCCGAGGCATCCGTGGCCCGACGATCCGCTCAGCGCTACTCCAACGCACCGCGCCAAACCACGTTAGCTCGCCACCAGCCTTCCCCGGCGCGTTTTCCAGTCGACTTCCCTGTCTCCTCCGCTGCTTGCGCTGTCGACGCCATTCGAGGCATCGACAAAACACGCGCGCAGCGACCAACGCACCGCGCCAAACCGCGCGACCGCTGAAGAAGCGCCCGCCGGCTTTGCGCTGCAACATGCCGCGCGCGGCGTCGAGGCATACACTCGCGGTTTGCCACGAATCCATGAAAGGAATCCGCCATGCGCCGACTCGCTCTTGCCGCATCCATCGCCACCCTCGGGGCGCTCGCCGCGCAGGCCGCGGACGCGCCTGGCAGCGTCGTGTTCTCTCCGGCGATCACCGCCGCGGGTTTCCGCGCCTACGACAAGGCGATCTCCTCGGACTTCATGGACGGCCGCAAGCCCGGCACGGTGGGCGGCCAGCGCGCCACCGCCTACATCGTGCAGCAATTCAAGAAACTCGGACTGCAACCGGGCAATGGCGATTCGTGGTTCCAGTCGGTGCCGACGGTGACGACCGCGCTGAAGAATCCGGATTCGATCCGGCTCAACGTCGAGGAAGGCGGCGGAACGCAGCATTTCGCCTTCCGCAAGGACATGACGGCGGTGACGTTGCAGGCCAAACCGCACGTCGCGCTGAAGGATTCCGGCATCGTGTTCGTCGGCTACGGCGTGGACGCGCCGGAGTACCAGTGGAACGACTACGCGGGGCTGGACGTGAAAGGCAAGACGGTGGTGGTGCTGGTGAATGATCCGGGCTTCGGCGACAACGACGCGACGTTGTTCAAGGGTCGCGCGATGACCTACTACGGCCGCTGGACCTACAAGTACGAGGAATGCGCGCGCCAGGGCGCGGCCGCGTGCCTGATCGTGCACGACACCGAGGCCGCGGGTTATCCGTGGACGGTGGTCGTGAACAGTTGGACCGGCCCGCAACTGAGCCTGCCGGCGAGCGAAGATGCCGCGCCGCGCGAAGCCGTGGCCGGCTGGCTGACCACCGACGCCGCGCGCCGGTTGTTCGCGAAAGCCGGGCAGGATTTCGACAAACTCAAGGCCGCCGCCGATCATCGCGGCTTCAAGCCGGTCGATCTCAAGGCCACCGCTTCGATCACGCTGGACAGCAGCATCGGCCACGGCAGCGCCGACAATGTGCTCGGCCTGATCAAGGGCAGCAAGCATCCGGACGAAGTGGTCGTCTATTCCGCGCACTGGGACCACTTCGGCGAAGACGGCAAGCTCAAGGGCGACAAGATCTACAACGGCGCGATCGACAACGGCACCGGCATCAGCGCGTTGCTGGAAATCGCGGGCGCGTTCGCAAAAGCGAAACCGGAACGCAGCGTGCTTTTCCTCGCCGACACGCTGGAGGAATCCGGCCTGCTGGGTTCGCTCTACTACACCAAGCACCCCGTGTTCCCGATCGACAAGACCGTCGCCGACATCAACATGGACGCGATGGACGTGATCGGCCCGACCAGGAACCTGCAGATCATCGGCAGCGGCCAGTCGCAACTCGAAGACATGCTGAAGGCCGCGCTGAAGCAGCAGGGCCGTTATGCCAGCCCGGACGCCACGCCGGAGAACGGCTTCTATTTCCGTTCCGACCATTTCAGCTTCGCCAAGGCCGGCGTGCCCGCGCTGATGACGCAGACCGGCGACGACATGGTGAACGGCGGTGTCGCGGAGGGCCGCAAGCAATTGGACGACTACACCGCGCACCACTATCACACGACGATGGACAACTTCGATCCCGCGTGGGATTTCAGCGGCGTGGCGCAGGATACGCAGGCTCTGTTCGAGGTCGGCAACCAACTCGCCGACAGCGAGCAATGGCCGCAGTGGAACAGCGACAGCGAATTCCGCGCAAGGCGCGAGGCGATGATGCACAAGTAAGAGCTTGCGCGCATGCGATCACTTTTTGATTGTCATTCCGGCGTAGGCCGGAATCCAGTTGCGATGCGCTTCGATCGAGTGTTGTCGTCACTGGGCCCCGGCCTACGCCGGGGCGACGGTAAATACGTTTGCTTGGTTCTTGGCATTTCTGGAGATCCGCAAATGCACCACTCGCGCCTGTGCTCCATGCAGATCGACTGCAACGTCGCCGACATCGACGAGGCGGCCCGCTTCTGGGCCGCGGCGCTGGGTCGCCCGGTGGACATGGATCATCCGGGCAGCCGCGACAAGTACCGGCAGCTCGCCACGCTGCCGGACGAACCGATGCTGCAATTGCAGCGCGTCGAACACGAAAGCCGCGTGCATCTCGATATCGAAACCGATGACATCGAGGCGGAAGTCGCGCGCCTGGAAAAACTCGGCGCGACGATATTCAAGCGGCTGGAACACTGGGTGGTGATGCAGGCGCCGAGCGGCCAGCGCTTCTGCGTCGTGCGCGTGCAGCGGCCGGGATTCGCTGAGAATGCGAACCGGTGGGAATAGAACGGGTTCGTGGCGCAGCCACATAACACGCCGGATCGCGAGACGGCTGCGCGCCTGCGACACCAACCCGCGCTGAGTTCCAGCTCGTCATTCCGGCGAAGGCCGGAATCCAGTGGCGATCACATCGCAAGAAAGCCGGGTTCCGCTCGCTGCCGCGAGCGTGTTACTTTCCTTTCGGGGAAAGTAACCAAAGCCATTGCGCTCGGGCATGCCGGTTTCGGCAACTTCCTGTTGCCTCAACTTTCCTGCGCTTCTCGCCGATCGCGCGCCGGCGCGAACTCCTACATCCATGTAGTCGGACATGCGCGCCTTTCCCGCGCGATCGACTGCGATGCTCGGCGTCATGCACGGCGCTGGAAAAACTCACCTCGTTGACGGCCATCCATGGCCTGCTCAATTCAGCGTCCACAAGCTTGCATGGAGCTCAACTGCATCACCACAGGGTAAACGTCGGTAACAGTCACTGCGCCGGTCAATCGACCCGTTACCATGATGCAAGAGCCCGAGCGTGGCCATTCAATTTCGCCTTTCGTAGGCTCGAGCTGAATGCGGCTCTGGTTTTTCACGGCAACGTAATCAGCGCTCCCTAAAACGGATATGCTCTTGTCGAGAATAATCACATGTGCAGTAAATTTGAACTTTGGATCGTTAAGTGAAACAGGTTCGACATTCAGATGACCACGTAATGTCGCTACACACGGCATGAAACAGTATTGATCCGCGGTCCTCGCACTCATTGGATTGAGCGCGGCAAAGACAAGCATGCATACAAAAGTAGCGCGCTTGTTTTTCACCAGGTCGTCTCCACCCACTCCCTCGCCTTCAAATATTCCGCGAGCTTTGCCTCCGCGCTCCCCACCTCCGGCACATACCCGTACTCGAACCGCACCCGCGGGGGCAACGACATCAGGATGGATTCGGTGCGGCCGCCGGATTGCAGGCCGAACAGGGTGCCGCGGTCGTACACCAGGTTGAATTCCACGTAGCGGCCGCGGCGGTAGAGCTGGAATTCGCGCTCGCGCTCGCCCCAGGGCGTGTCCTTGCGGCGTTCGACGATCGGCAGATACGCCTCCAGGAATCCGTCGCCGATCGCGCGCAGGAAGGCGAAGCAGCGCTCGAAACCCCAGGCGTTGAGGTCGTCGAAGAACAGGCCGCCGATGCCGCGCGTCTCGTTGCGGTGCTTGAGATAAAAGTATTCATCGCACCAGCGCTTGTATTCCGGATACACGCCTGCGCCGAACGGCGTGCACAGGTCGCGCGCGACCGTGTGCCAGTGCACGCAGTCCTCGTGATAAGGATAGAACGGCGTGAGGTCGAAACCGCCGCCGAACCACCACGCGCTTTCCGCGCCTTCCCTGTCGGCCTGGAAATAGCGCACGTTCATGTGCGAGGTCGGCACGTACGGATTGTGCGGATGCAGCACCAGCGACACGCCGGTGGCGATCCAGCTGCGCCCCGCCAGCTCGGGTCGATGCGTGGTCGCGGAAGGTGGCAACGCATCGCCGGCGACATGCGAGAAATTCACGCCGCCCTGCTCGAACAGCGCGCCGTCCTTGAGCACGCGCGTGCGTCCGCCGCCGCCGCTTTCGCGCATCCACGCGTCCTCGCGGAATCTCGCGCCGCCGTCCACGGCTTCGAACGCGGCGCAGAGGCGATCCTGCAAATCGCGCAGCCAGGTTTCGACCTCGAGGGCGTGATCAGGCATGTCTCGGCTCCGCTCGCGCCGAACGCAGGCGCGCAGCGCCGACGTCGAAGCGCATGCAATGTGCTTCGACCCGGCTTGCTGCGCACGCTGCGATCAACATGAACGATCCAACCGATATCAGTGCATCACCATGAAGCGGTTGTTGATGTCGGTCGTCAGGTTCTGGATCCAGCTCGGATAGTTGGTGTGGATGTAGCGCACGCCGTCCTTGACCTCGTACTTGAGGTTGCTGCTGTTCAGGTAATTGATCTGGATCTGGCGGCTGTCATAGTGCACCGCGATGGTCACGCTGAAATCGCGCCGCGCATAGGTGGCGTCGATCTCGCCGGGCGTGTGCTTCGCGATCGCCCAACCGCGCCCGGTGAGCGCTTCCACCACGGCGTCCTGCACCTGCGCTTCGCCGATGCCCGCGGGCACCTGGATCGGCGGCGGATCAACCAGGGGCACCTGGCGGAAGGCCATCGTCAACAACAACAGCGGCAACAGCAGAAACAAATGGACGCGTTTCATGTTCATCCCCTTGGCGGTGATTGGCGACGATGCAACCGCGCAAGCTTGGCAGCAGGCCGGGCTGCGCTCAAGGGGAGGTGCCGGACGGAGGTCGCGCTTGCGTATACTGGCCGGTCTTTCGCCTCAGGATGCTTCCGTTTGCCTTCGCGCATGCCGCCACTCGCCATCGCCGCGTACAGCGCGACCTCCGCGCTCGGTCGCGGCCTGGATGCCCACCTCGCGGCATTGCGCGCCGGCCGCGGCGGCCTGACGACCAACGATTTTTCTTCCGCGCCGCTGGACTGTTTCATCGGTCGCGTCGCCGGCGTGGAAGACGCACCGTTGCCCGCGCAATTCGCGCCGTGGGAATGCCGCAACAACCGGCTGGCGTGGCTCGGCCTGCAGCAGGACGGTTTGTCCGATGCGGTCGCGGAAGCCATCGCGCGCCATGGCGCGTCGCGCGTCGCGCTGGTGCTCGGCACGTCCACCGCCAGCATCGGCGCCAGCGAGGAGGCGTATCGGCGTCTCACGGATGGGCACTTTCCGCCGGACCTGCAACGCCCCGGCATCCACACGCCGCATTCGTTGACGGCGTTTGTCGCGGAAGCCACCGGCATCGCCGGACCGGCGCTCACGATTTCGACCGCGTGCTCTTCCTCGGCGAAAGTTTTCGCCAGCGCCGAACGCATGATCCGGCTGGGTCTGGTCGATGCCGCGCTGGTCGGTGGCGTGGATACCTTGTGCGACAGCGTGCTGTTCGGTTTCAACGCGCTGGAACTGGTGTCGCCGCACGCATGCCGCCCGTTCGACGCGCGCCGCAACGGCATCTCGATCGGCGAGGCCGCGGCGTTCGCGCTGCTGCGGCGCGCCGATGATGTGCCGCATGCACCGCATCTGGTCGGCTACGGCGAATCCAGCGATGCGCATCACATGTCGACGCCGCATCCGGAAGGCCGCGGCGCGCGCATCGCGCTGGACGACGCGCTGGCGCGCGCCGGGCTCGATGCCGCGCAGGTCGACTACATCAATCTGCACGGCACGGCCACGCCGAAGAACGACGAGGTCGAGGCCGGCGTGCTCGCGGAACGATTCCCCGCGAGCGTGCGTGCCAGTTCCACCAAGGGTTTCACCGGACACACCCTCGGCGCAGCCGGCGCGCTGGAAGCGGTCTTCACCCTGCTCGCGCTCGAACACGCTTTCGTGCCGGGCAACCTCGGCTGCGAAAACCCGGAACCCGTGTGCGCGGATCGGCTTGCGCTGCGCGCGGAAGCACGCGAACTCGACATCGCGCTGAGCAACTCCTTCGGCTTCGGCGGCAACAACGCCTGCCTCGCCTTCGCGCGCGCGGGGATCGCGTGATGCCGCATTTTCTGGACATCACCGGGGACGGGCGTCCACTTGACGGCGGCCGGCTTTCGACTTTCTTTCCGTTGCGCGTGGAAGGCGTCGGCGCATGGCTGCTCGGCGCACCTGACTGGAACACGCTGCGCACGGTGCTGCACGGCGAACGGGATTTGCGCAAAGACGCGCCGACGAAACCCGCAGCGCCATCCTTGCCGCCGGCCGAACGCCGGCGCGCGCCGGAAAGCGTGCTGCTGGCGGCCGACGTCGCTGGTCAAGCCTGCACGATGGCCAGGCGAGATCCCGCGTCGCTGGCGTGCGTGTTCGCGGCCACCCACGGTGAACTGGCGATCACCGACTACATGTGCGCCACGCTCGCGAGCGCGCCGCGCGAGCTTTCGCCGACCAGGTTCCACAATTCGGTGCACAACGCGCCGGTCGGCTACTGGACCATCGCCACGCAATGCACCGCTGCGTCTTCCGCGGTGACCGGATGGCACGCCAGTTTCGGCGCCGGGCTGCTGGAAGCGGCGATGCTGGCGTGGGCCGACCAGGCGCCGGTGCTGTTCGTCGCCTCCGACACCGCTTCCGTCGGGCCATTGGCGGCGATGACCCGCACCACGCGCGCGTTCGGCGCGGCGCTGGTGCTGTCGCCCTCGCAAGATCCTAACCCGCGCCCCACTATGGTGTTGCGCGTCCGCAACGGGGAGACCACGGTTCCCATGCCCGATGTCGCCGAACTGCAGCCGCTGGCCGCAGACAATCCGCTGAACGCGCACGCGCTGGCATTGCTCGCCGTGCTGGCAGGCGATGCTCGCGCACGCGCCATCCTCCCGGCCGCAAAGGATCTGCTGCTCGACGTGGAGATCGCGCCATGAGTGCCGCGCCGCGTTACTGCGTGCTGATCCCGTGCCTCAACGAGGAGCGCGCGATCGGTCCACTGCTGCAATCCGTGCTGGCGCAATGCGCAGACGTGATCGTGGTGGACGACGGTTCCGACGACCGCACGCCGCAGATCGTTTCCGCGCTGCCGGTCATCCTGCTGCGGCATCCGCAGCGGCGCGGCAAGGGCGAAGCGTTGCGCAGCGGTTTCCGCGAGGCATTGAAGCGCGGCTACGACGCGGTGCTGACGATGGATGGCGACGGCCAGCATCTCGCCGCCGACATTCCGCGCATCGTGGATGCAGCGACGCATTATCCCGACCACATGGTGATTGGCGCGCGCCTGCTCAATCGCGCACAGCAACCGGGGGCACGCCACGCGGCCAACGATTTCGCCGACTGGGGCATCAGCTGGGGCTGCGGGCGCCCGGTGGCCGATACCCAGAGCGGCCAGCGTTGGTATCCGCGCGCGGCGGTGGAGCTGGTGGACCTGCGCTCGCAGGATTTCGTGTTCGAGGCGGCGATCCTGATCGCGGCCTCGCGCGACCTCGACATGGGCGTCGTCTCGGTGCCGATCGAGTCGCGCTACGAAGGTGAATTCCGCCTCTCGCATTTCCGCCCGATCCGCGACATCACGCGCATCACGTTCTACACCATAGCCCGCATCATCCATTACCGCGACATCGTCGCAAGTTATCGCCGCTCGCATGGCACGCCGCCGCTGGTCCACGACCCGCAGGGAATGTACGCCGCGATGACGGCCACAGCGGCCACGCCTCCGGGCTGAGCCGGCGCCTTGGCCGACGGCGAGGACCGACGCCTATTTCTCTTTCAATGCGATCGCGTGGATGCCCGCGCTGTTCAGGCGTTGCTTGGCCGCTTCCAGGTCGGTGGCGGAAGCGAACGGCCCCAGCCGCACGCGATTCCAGGTCTGGCCGTTGATGGTGACCGGCTGCACGCTGACGCTGAAACCCTGCAGCGCGAGCTTGGCCTTCATCGCATCGGCGTCGGCATTGCTCGGGAACGAGCCCACCTGCAGGAGATAACCGTCGCCACCCGACGCGTTCGCGTTCGCAGGCGTTGCCGGTACCGGCGTCGCTGCGGCCGTCGCGGGATTGTTGGCGGCCGCAGCCTTTTGCTGTTCGGCGCGCGCCTGCGCGGACAATTGCGCATCCGGAATCACGACTTCTTTTTCCGGCAGCACCGAATAGAAATCGTAGGTGGGCTTGTCGCCGGCCTTGGCGGACTGGTCGGCAATGCCGGGCGCGCTGGCCTGCGGCGCGGTCGCCTGCGGATTGGGCTGCGGCTGGTCATGGCGGCGCAGGCTCGGCGCGTAGCCTCCCCAAACCGCGAGCGCGCACAACACGATGCCGGCGATCAGGCCGCCGCCGAACAACATCCAGCCTGGAATTCCGCCATTGCGCACCGCCTGTCTGCCGTTGCCGCGCTTGTTTGCCATCGAGGTTTCCGAATCGGGAAGTAATGAAGCGGATCGTTGCGCAAAGCGTAGCTCGCGCCGCGGCCGAAGTCGAAGAAAGTTCGCAGTGCGGCAGCCAGGGCCTACATCGTTTCCGGCGCACTCAGCCCCAGCAACTGCAGTCCGTTCGCCAGCACCTGTCGCGTGCCGAACGCCAGCGCCAGCCGCGCGTCGCGCAGTTGTTCGTCTTCCACCAGGATCTGCTCGGCGTTGTACCAGGTGTGGAATGCCTGCGCGAGTTCGCGCAGGTATTGCGCCAGCAGGTGCGGTTCCAGGTTGGCGGCGGTGGCTTCCAGCATTTCCGGGAAACGCGAGATTTCCGCGAGCAGCGTTTGCGCGTGCGCGCTGTCGAGGCGGTGCAACTGCGCCAGCGCCGGATTGCGGTCGAACACGATGCTGCGCTCGTGCATCTGCCGCTGCACGCTGCAGATGCGCGCGTGCGCGTACTGGATGTAGTACACCGGGTTGTCGAAACTCTGCGCACGCGCGAGGTCGATGTCGAATACCAGTTGCGAATCGCTCTTGCGCGCGATCAGGAAATAGCGCGTGGCGTCGCGACCGACTTCGTCGATCAGGTCGCGCAGCGTGACGTAACCGCCGGCACGCTTGGAAATCTTCACCTCCTCGCCGCCGCGCATCACCGTCACCATCTGGTGCAGCACGTATTCCGGCCACCCCTGCGGGATGCCAAGATCCAGCGCCTGCAAGCCCGCGCGCACGCGCGCCAGCGAGCCATGGTGGTCGGCGCCGAGCTCGGTGATCGCGCGCGTGTAACCGCGTTCCCATTTGCTGAAGTGATAGGCCACGTCCGGCAGGAAATAGGTGTAGCTGCCGTCGGACTTGCGCATCACGCGATCCTTGTCGTCGCCGAAGTCCGTGGATTTCAGCCACACCGCGCCATCCGCTTCGTAGGCATGTCCTTCGGCCATGATGCGATCTACCGTCTGCACGACCTTGCCGTCCGAATACAGCGAGGATTCGAGAAAGTGCACGTCGAAGCGCACGCCGAAGGCTTCGAGGTCGCGGTCCTGCTCGCGGCGCAGCCACGCCACCGAAAATCGCCGGATCGACTCCAGGTCATCGGGGTCGGCTCCCGCCGTGATCGCATCGCCGCCGGTGTGCACGGTTTCGCCCGCCAGATAATCGCGCGCGACGTCGCGGATGTATTCGCCGCGATAGCCGTCGGCGGGCCAGCGCGGATCTTCCGGCGCGATGTCCCTGCAGCGTGCCTGCACGGATAGCGCGAGGTTGGCGATCTGCACGCCGGCATCGTTGTAGTAGAACTCGCGCGCGACCGACCAGCCGGTCGCGGCCAGCAGGCGCGAGAGCGTGTCGCCGATCGCGGCGGCGCGGCCATGGCCGACGTGCAGCGGGCCAGTCGGATTGGCCGACACGAACTCCACGCCCACGATCTTGCCGGCACCGACGTGGCTGTGGCCGTAATCGCCGCCCTGCTGGAACACCCGCCGCAGTTCCGCGTGGTAGGCGTCCTGCGTCAGGAAGAAATTGATGAAGCCCGGGCCCGCGATCTCGACCTTGCCGATCGCCTCGTCGGCCGGCAACTCGGCGACCAGCGCCTGGGCCAGTTCGCGCGGGTTGCGCCGGGCCGCCTTCGCCACGGTCAACGCAAGGTTGCTGGCGAAATCGCCGTGCACGGGATTGCGGGCGCGCTCGATCACCACTTCCGGCTGATCGCCCGGCGGCAATTGCCCACGCTCGCGCAGCGCGTCGACGGCTCGCAACAACAAGGCGCGCAGGGCTTCTTTCACGGCGTGCGGATTCCGGAGGAATCGAACATGCTAACCCAGCATGTGGAAAAACGGCACCGCAGACGCCCCGTGCGCTCCGACTCGCCACGCCCCGCCAAACTGTGGATAACTGTGTGGGCGAACCTGCGTCGCCTTGATCCTGCAACACGCTGCAAGCCGCATTCACACGTCGGTCATAAAAATTTCTTGTTGAAGTGCAAATACTTGCGCTACGTATCGTGGATATTTTGCAAGAGAGCAGTCCAAGTGACGGCCCGCGAACCGTGTGAATAAGTGATCGCGCGATTCGCGATGGCTCATCGACGGCACGCCGTCAGATCAGGCCCCTTGCCGCCATCGATGTCGGTTCGCCGGCACCGACCACGAAATGATCCAGGGTGCGCACGCCGATCAGCGCGAGCGCGTCACGCAATTCGCGGGTGATCGCGCGATCCGCGGCGGAAGGCTCCGCGGCACCACTCGGGTGGTTGTGGGCGAAGATGACCGCCGCGGCGTTGCGCGCGATGCACTCGCGCACGACTTCGCGCGGATGCACCGACGCACCATCATTGGTGCCGCGGAACAGCTCCGCGAAACCGAGCACGCGGTGACGATTGTCCAGGAACAGGCATGCGAATACTTCGTATGGCAGGTGCGCGAGGCGCGCACGCAGGTAAGCCGCGCTGTCGCGCGGGTTGGTCAACGCCGGCAGGTTCTGCAATTCCTCGCCCAGCGCCCGCCGCGCCAGTTCCAGTGCCGCACACAGGCGCGCGCGCTTGGCCGGACCCAAGCCGGGAACGCGCACGTTATCGCGCAGCAACAATGCGGAGATGCCACCCGCTTCGGCGAGCAGCCCCCGCGCCAGATCGACCGCGCTGCGGCCGCGTGTGCCGCTGCCCAGCAGCACGGCGATGAGTTCCGCCGCCGACAGCGACTGCGCGCCGTGCGCCAGCAGTTTTTCGCGTGGACGCTCGTCTATGGGCCAATCCTTGATCGTCATGTGCGGTGGCTTCGATGGCGTGGAAACCCAGCATCGACCTGCGAGGCCCCTTGCGGCAGCGGCGCGCGAACGCGAATCCGGTAAGCTTGCACCACTTCCTGCCGTCAGCCGTTGCCGACATGGATCTTCAGGGTTTGCAGCATCGCCGCATCCTGCTGGGCGTCTCCGGCGGCATCGCGGCTTACAAGGCATGCGAACTCACCCGCCGTTTGCGAGAGGCCGGCGCGGAAGTGCGTGTCGCGCTGACCGCGAACGCCGCGCGCTTCGTCACGCCGCTGACCTTCCAGGCGCTTTCCGGCCAGCCGGTGCGCGCGGACCTGTGGGACGAAGCAGCCGAGATGGGCATGGGACACTTGGAGCTTGCGCGCTGGGCGCAACGCATCGTCATCGCACCCGCGTCCGCCGACGTGATCGCGAAGTTGGCGCACGGGTTTGCCGACGACCTGCTGACCACATTGTGCCTCGCCAGCGAAGCGCCTCTGGCGATCGCACCGGCGATGAACCATCGCATGTGGCGGCACCCTGCCACGCAGGCGAATATCGCGACCTTGCGCACGCGCGGCGTCGCGATCCTGGGGCCGGAAGACGGGCCACTGGCGGAAGGCGAGTCCGGCCCCGGCCGATTGATGGAACCGCAGGCAATCGCCGCCGTGCTCGCGCAACAGGAATCCACGGCGCGCGCGAACGGCCGGCTCGGCGGTGTGCGTGTGCTGATCGATGCCGGCCCTACCTACGAAGACATCGACCCGGTGCGTTTCCTCGGCAACCGCAGTTCCGGGCGCATGGGTTTCGCCATGGCGCAGGCCGCGCTGGATGCCGGCGCGCAGGTCACCCTCGTGGCGGGGCCGGTGCATCTCTCCACGCCGCCCGGCGCCGCGCGCATCGATGTGCGGAGCGCGCGCGAAATGCGCGAGGCGGTCGTCGCGGCGGCGGTCGAAGCCGACATCTTCATCGCCACCGCGGCGGTCGCGGACTGGCGCCCGCAGCAAGCCAGCGCGCACAAACTCAAGAAAGGACAGGCCGCGGACACGCTGTCGCTGATCGAGAATCCCGACATCCTCGCCGAGGTCGCGGCTCGCGCAAACCGGCCTTTCGTGGTGGGCTTCGCCGCGGAGACCAAAGACCTCGAACGCAACGCGCGCGAAAAGCTCGCACGCAAGAAACTCGACGTGATCGCCGCCAACGAAGTCGGCGCCGATCGCGGCATCGACACCGACGACAATGCGCTGCACCTCTACTGGAATGGTGGCCAGCAGATGCTGGCACGCGCGCCCAAGCCGCAACTCGCCAGCGCCCTGATCGACCGCATCGCCACGCTGTATGCATCGCGACGAGACGGCCGCTGATGGACATGTTCGCGCAGACCGGCACGCTCGACGTGCAACTGAAGATCCTCGATCCGCGCCTCGGCCATTCGATCCCGCTGCCCGAATACGCGACCGCCGGCAGCGCGGCGATGGACCTGCGGGCCGCGCCGGAAGCGGCGACGGAGCTGGCGCCGGGCGCGAGCGCATTGATTCCGACCGGGCTTGCGATCCACATCGGCGATCCCGGCTGGTGCGCGCTGATCCTGCCGCGCTCGGGGCTCGGCCACAAACAGGGCATCGTGCTCGGCAATCTCACCGGGCTGATCGACGCGGATTACCAAGGCCCCTTGATGATCTCGTGCTGGAACCGCGGCCACACCGCTTTTACCATCGCGCCCGGCGACCGCATCGCGCAGATGCTGTTCATGCCGGTGGCGCGGGCGCGCTGGCGCCTGGTGGAAGAATTCGCTCCGAGCATGCGCGGTGCAGGCGGTTTCGGATCGACCGGCGTAGGATGAGACCGGCATGAACATCGCGGGCAAACCCAACCTCGGTCTCCTGCGCGCGCGCTTCAACCGTCAACGCGGGGTGGCGGAATTGGCCGCCGACATCGCGCTGGCGCTGGCGGTGCTGCTGCTGATCGGCGCGTTGTTCATGGGCTGGCAGGCCTGGCTGATCGCGCGCCAGTCGACCGTCGCGCAGGATCTCGTCCAGGACAAGGCGCAGGCTCTCGCGGGCGTGTCGGCCGCGGTCACGTCGCAACAGCGGGAAGTCGAACGCGCACTCGCCAATCCCACCGTGCGCGAAGCACTCGGCACCGGCGATGCCGATGCGCGCGCCCACGCCGCGCAATTGCTGAAGGCGCTGCTGCCGCAGGCCCACGATGTGGCGTTCTACAGTGTCTCGCTGGATGAAGTATTGAAGGGCAACCTGCAGCAGATCGGTTATGCACGCGCGGCGCAGCTCATGCGCGCGCAAGGCGCCAGTGCCGCCGCACCCGAAGAAGTCCGCACCCGGGCGCCACAGACGGTTTCCTACGCGCAAGCGGTCATGGGCGCACAGGGCACACCGATCGCCTATGTCGTGGTTGAGATGCCGTTCTCCGACATTCGCGCCGCGTTCGACGCGATCGATGTCGGCGCCGGTCGCATGGAATTGCGCCAGGGCGACAGCAGCGACAGCCTGCTGGTGGCGATGCGCGGCGCGGAAGGGCTTTCCACCGACGACGACAGCGGAGTGCCCGTGCCGCACAGCCGGCTGCGTATCGCCACGGCCGCACCATCGTACTGGCTGCCCGCGACGCAATCCCTCGCCGTCGCGGCTACGCTGGCCGCGCTGGCGCTGATCGTCGCACTGGGCCTGTTCTTCGCGCGCGCGCGCATCCGCAACCGTTCCGACGTTGCCATCGATACGGGCCCCAGCATGTCGGAATTGGCTCCGCCGCCCACGCGCAAGGCGGAAGCCCCGGCGCCGGCCGCGATGCCTCCCGTCGAATCGCCTTCGCCGCCTGCCGCGCCTGTGCAGACCGGCGCGATCGAACGCAGCATTTTCCGCGCGTACGACATCCGCGGCGTGGTCGGCACATCGCTCACCGAAGACACCGCGCGCGCGATCGGTCGCGCCGTCGGCAGCGTGATGCGCGAGAAGAGCCTCTCCGACATCGTGGTCGGTCGCGACGGCAGGCTTTCCGGACCCCGGATTTCCGGCGCGCTGATCGACGGCCTGCGCGCCTCCGGTGTGGACGTCATCGACATCGGCGCCGCGCCCACGCCGGTGGTGTACTTCGCCAGCTTCCACCTCAATACCGGCTGCTGCGTGGCAGTGACCGGCAGCCACAATCCGCCCGACTACAACGGCTTCAAGATCGTGGTCGGCGGCGAAACCCTCGCGGAAGACGCGATCCAGGATCTCTACGCGCGCATCGTCGAGGGCAGGCTGGCGGAAGGTCGTGGCTCGCTGCGGCAGATGGATGTCGCGCACTACTATGTGCAGCGCATTGCCTCCGACATCCAGACCGGCCGGCCGCTCAAGGTCGTGATCGATGCCGGCAACGGCATCGCCGGCGCGATCGCGCCGCAGGTCATCGAGGCGATCAACTGCGAAGCGATTCCGCTGTATTGCGAGGTGGACGGCAATTTCCCGCACCATCATCCCGACCCGTCCGATCCGGAAAACCTTTCCGACCTGATCCTGATGGTGAAAAAGACCGGTGCCGATCTGGGCCTCGCTTTCGACGGCGACGGCGACCGGCTCGGCGTGGTCAGCCGGGACGGCGAGATCATCTATCCCGATCGCGTGCTGATGCTGTTCGCGATGGACGTGCTGTTGCGTGACCCCGGCGCCACGATCATCTACGACGTGAAGTGCACCGGCCACCTGCAACCGTTGATCCTCAAGGCCGGCGGCAGCCCGTTGATGTGGAAGACCGGCCATTCTCTGATCAAGGCCAAGATGCAGGAAACCGGCGCGCAACTGGCCGGCGAGATGAGCGGGCACTTTTTCTTCCGCGAGCGCTGGTACGGTTTCGACGACGGCATCTATTCGGCCGCGCGGCTGCTGGAAATCCTCGCAGACGACCCGGCCGGGCGCACGCCGGAACAGATGTTCGCGGTATTGCCCAAGGGTGTTTCCACGCCGGAACTTAAGGCGCCGATGCGCGAAGGCGAGCACTACGCGTTCATCGAGCGCTTCCGCGAACGCGCGCAGTTCGAGGGCGCGCGCATCACCACCATCGACGGCGTGCGCGCCGACTGGCCGGACGGCTGGGGCCTGGTGCGCGCGTCCAACACCACGCCGGTGCTGGTGCTGCGTTTCGATGCCGACAATGCCGAGGCGCTGCAGCGCATCCAGGAAACCTTCCGCACGCAACTGCTGGCGGTGGACGCGAACCTGCAGCTGCCGTTCTAGTCGAAGCGGCGCGCCAGCTTCAAATCCAGCAGCCGCCGCACGTCCGGCCATTCCGACGCGATGATGCTGTAGGCCACCGTATCGCGCACGCTACCGTCGACGCGCAGGCGGTGCGCACGCAGGATGCCGTCACGTCGCGCGCCGAGCCTCTCGATCGCGCGTTGCGAGGCGTGGTTGTAGCGGTCCGTGCAGAACTGCACCGCGACGCACTCCAGCGCCTCGAACGCATGCGCCAGCAACAGGCGTTTGCAGGCGGTGTTGACGGGGCTGCGCTGGCGGCCGGCCGCGTACCACGTATAGCCGATTTCCACGCGCGGCAATTCCGGCTGGAAATCGCAGAACCGCGTGCTGCCCACGATCGCGTCGTCACGCCGGTCGCGTACCGCGAACGGCAACGCACTGCCGGCTTGCCGTGCGGCCAGCGCGGCTTCGACATACGCACGCATGCCGCCGGGCGCGGGCACCGAAGTGAACCAGAGTCGCCAGAGTTCGCCGTCCGCGGCCGCACGCTCGAGCGGCTCGACGTGGTCGAGATGCAAGGGTTCGAGCACGACGTGCTCGTCCTGTAACCCGAGCGGCGACAACGCGCGCCTAGGCATCGAGATCCGGAATCAGCTTGTTCTCGAAATACGCGATCATGTCCTTGAGCTTCAACTTGCGCTTCTTCAACCGCGTCAACTGCAACTGGTCGCAGGACGAATCGCCGGACAGGCGCTGGATCGCGGTATCCAGGTCGCGGTGTTCCTCGCGCAGTTCGGTCAACTGGCGCGCCAGCGCGGCCGGATCGGACGGGATCATGCGGGCAGTGTAACGCTCCGCACCGGCAGCGGCGCGGCATACACGAGGTTAGAATCGCGGGTTCCCGCAGCTTGTCCGCAACCATGAATACCCTTTCTGCCGTCGACCCGCGCAAGCGCGCGCACGAAGCCGCACGCGTCGCCAAGCGCCTGCACATCAGGTCGGCCGCGCGATCGCGGACTTCAACATGATCGAGGACGGCGACCGCGTGATGGCATGCCTGTCCGGCGGCAAGGACTCCTGGACGATGCTGGACATCCTGCTGTCGCTGCAGGCGAAGGCGCCGGTGAAATTCGAACTGGTCGCGGTGAACCTGGACCAGAAACAGCCGGATTTTCCGCAGCACGTGATCCCGGATTACCTGCGGTCGCGCGGTGTTCCGCATCACGTGCTCGAGCAGGACACCTACGCGGTGGTGAAGCGGGTGATCCCGGAAGGCCGCACGATGTGCAGCCTGTGCTCGCGGCTGCGGCGCGGCGCGTTGTACGCCTTCGCCGAACGCGAAGGTTTCACGAAGATCGCGCTGGGCCACCACCGAGACGACATCCTCGCCACTTTCTTCCTCAATCTTTTCCACGGCGGCACGCTCAAGGCGATGCCGCCGAAATTGTTGTCCGACGACGGCAGGCACGTCGTGATCCGCCCGCTGGCCTATTGCCGCGAGGACGAGATCGCCGACTACGCCCATGAGCGCGGTTTCCCGATCATCCCCTGCAACCTGTGCGGTTCGCAGGAGAACCTGCAGCGCAAACAGGTGCGGTGCATGCTCGACCAGTGGGAACGCGAATACGCGGGCAGGAGCGAAATCATGTTCCGCGCGCTCGGGCATGTCGCACCTTCGCAACTGGCCGACCCGGCGCTGTTCGATTTCGTCTCGCTCGGCGCGCACGGCGAGGCGAAACACACCGATGCGCATGCATGGCTCGGAAGCGCTGCAGCGGCGGACGACGATCCCTGACCAGCGCAGACCCCAAACCTGCTCACCGCTCACCGACGACGATTTCCCTTCCCCATGTTCTTTCGCAATCTCACCCTGTTCCGCTTCTCGCCCGCCGTCGGCAAAACCCTGGGCGATCTGGAATCCGCGCTGGCCACCCGCGCGTTGCGCCCGTGCGGGCCGCTGGAAACGGGCACGCGCGGCTTCGTCTCGCCCTTCGGCCCCGAGAGCGAAGCGCTGACGCTGAAGATCGGTCATGCCACCCTGTTCACCCTCGGCGCCGAGGAAAAGTTGCTGCCGGCCGCGGTGGTCAATGCCGAACTGGCTGGCCGGCTGCGGAAAATGGCCGAGCGCCGCGGCCGTCCGGTCGGCGGCCGCGAGCGCAAACGGCTCAAGGCCGAGGTTCTCGACGAGCTTTTGCCGCGCGCCTTCGTCCGGCCCTCCCGGCTAAATGCCTATGTCGACACGAAAAATGGCTGGCTGGTGCTGGATACGGCCAGCCGCAAGGCCGCCGAAGCGGCCCTGACCGCCCTGCGCGAGGCGCTGGGCAGTTTTCCGGCGGTGCCGCTGGCGCCCTCGGAAACCCCGCGTTCCCTGATGACCGGATGGCTGACACGTGGCAAGCTAGCCGGTGGCCTGATGCTCGGCGACGAGTGCGAACTGCGCGATCCGGCCGGCGGTGCGGTGGCGCGCTGCCGGCATCAGGAACTGGAAAGCAGCGAGGTGAAGGAACACCTCAAACGCGGCAAGCAGGTGTTCCAGCTCGGCCTGGTTTTCGATTCACGCATCGCTTTCGTGCTCGGCGAGGATCTGACGATCCGCAAGCTGCGCTTCCTGGATGTCGTGCAGGACGCGCTGGATGCGGACGGACGCGACTCCGCCGCCGCCGAGATTGATGCGCGCTTCGCACTGATGAGCGGCGAGCTGCAGCGGGTGCTGCACGGTTTGACGGAATGGTTCGGATTGCAGGACCCCGGCGACGACGAATGAATGCGTTCGTTGCCGGTCACGGGAACGGGACGATGGCAACGACGGGCGAATGGCTGGAACTGGCGACACTGCACGGCGGCACGATCAAGGTGCTGAAAAGCGCGCATCCACGCGCGCGCAGACTGCGGCTCACCGTCACGCCACGCGGCGCGCGCGTGTCGTATCCGCGCGGCACGCATCCGGCGCAGGTGTATGCATTCCTGCGCGAACACAGCGATTGGCTGGAACGAAAACTGGGCGAGTTGCACGTGCCGAAACGCGGACCACCGCCGTTGCGCGTGGGCGTGCCCACGCTGATCCCGCTGCGCGGCGAGAGCGTGGAACTGACCTGGCGCGAGAGCGACTATCCGCACGTCGAGGATCGCGGCGGCGAGTTGCGGGTGCACGTGCCGCGGCCGTTCGCGCGGGCGTTGCCGATTGCCCGCGGCCTGGTCCTCACGCATCTCGAAACGCAGATGCGGCGCGACCTTTCCCGCCGCCTCGCGCACTACATCCCGCTGTTGGATGCCGCGCCGACCGCGCTGCGGATCAAGTCGCTGAAAAGCCTGTGGGGTAGCCTCGACGCACGCGACCGCGTCACGCTCGATCTCGCGCTGGCGCTGGCGCCGCCGGCTGCGCTGCGTTATGTGCTGGTGCACGAACTGTGTCACCTCAAGGTGCGCAGCCACTCGCGGCGCTTCTGGAACTGGGTCGAAAAACTCTGCCCCGATTACCAGACGCAACGCGACTGGCTGCGCGAACACGGCGCGGCGCTGAAGGCGGAAATGGAGCGCCTGCTCGGCGACGGCGCTTGACGCGCTTCGCGTGGGGCGCGATCAGTTCGCGGGCGAAACGATGTATTGCTCCAGCTTGCCGTCGGGCATGGCGTAGGTTACGAGGTCGAGCTTGCGATTCGGGAAATCGATCTCGTAGCTGCGCATGGTCATGCCGCCGCGCAGGCGCCAGGCCTTTTCCTTGAAACCTTCCGGCGTTCCCAGCGGCCCGAGGCTGTCCGCGTAATCCCTGCGGGCAACCACGCTGAAATAGGCATTGCCATTGGCCGTGAACAGCGAGCGGTCGATCCGGCCGTGCTGCAGGTCGTCGAAGATCGCGCGCGCGCGTTTCAGCGCATCGCCGGCAGTCGCATCCTGCGAATCGAACAGGGCCTGCGCGATATCGCTTGCGATGTCTCCGGAAGCGTCCACCGCGTCCTGGTTGGTGAGCACGACCACCGCGGCATCTTCGTCCGGGAAAACCACATTCGTCGCGGTGAAGCCGGAAATTTCACCGTCGTGGCTGATCACGCGGCGTCCCGCCATGTTGCCCACATGGGTGCCGAGCCCGTACTGCGAGCCGAGCCCGTCGTGCAGCACGACCTCGGTTTCCATGGCATGGTAGGAAGCCGGTTGCAACAGGCTCTGCCGCAACACGGAAATATCCCAGCGCGCCAGGTCCTGCGCCGTCATCGCCAGTTCCGCGGCCGCGAAGATCCAGCCCGGGCCCGCCTGCGGCGCAGGATGCAACGGTCCCAGCGCAAAGCGCGTATAACCGCGGGCATCCGCATCGGGCAGCGCAGCGCGGTCGATGTCGTAGGCATCGGCGATGCCTGCCGGCGCAAGCACGTTGAGTTGCAGGAATTCGAACAGCGGTTCGCCGGTGACCTTCTCGATCACCGCGCCGATGATCACGTAACCGGTGTTGCTGTATTGCCACTTGGATCCGGGCGCGAAATCCAGGGGCCTCTTCGCCCAGCCGTCCATGATCCGCTGCGGCGTGGTCGGCTGCAGCATGGCCGGCATCACGTAATCCTGCGGCCAGTAATCCTGATACCCGGAAGTGTGCGAGAGCAACTGCCGCAGCGTGATGTCGTTCGCTTCAGTGAGATCCGGAAAATATTTGGACAATTTGTCGTCGAGGCTGAGCTTGCCCTGCTGTTGCAGCAGGAGCACCGCCGCCGCCGCGAATTGCTTGCTGATCGAACCGATGCCGTAGCGCATCGCCTGCGTCGCCGGCGTTTCCGGTTGCAGCCGCGCATCGCCATAGGCGTGCGAATAGACGATCTCACCGCCGCTCACCACGGCGATGGACACGCTGGGTACGCCACTTTGCTTCAGCGCATCCGTCGCGATGGCATCGATCTTCGCCGCGAGCGCGGGCGGCACCTTGGCATCGGCATGCGCGGTGAAGCTCAGGCCGAGTGCGAAACAGGCAAGCAGGATGCGCATCGCTGCGACTCCGAGGTATGCTGAATCGGCCACGATATCAGGCGCGATGATCGAGCATGGCGGCCGTTTGCGCGGCCGCCTCGAACCGGAAACACGCGGCCGCTCCCCGCGTTCTCATGCCTCGGTCGGCATTTCCTCGATTGCCGCACGCTGCGCTTCCGCATGGCGGTCGCTGGCGAGCAACATGTAGAACGCCGGCACCACGAACAGCGTGAACAGCGTGCCGATCGCAAGGCCTGCGGCGATCACGAGGCCCATGTTGAAACGTCCCGCGGCGCCCGCGCCGGAAGCGAACACCAGCGGCATCACGCCCAGCACCATCGCCGCGGTGGTCATCAGGATAGGGCGCAGACGCACGCCAGCGGCATGTTCGATCGCCTCGCGCTTGGACATGCCGCCCGCCTGCGAGTCATTGGCGAACTGCACGATGAGGATGCCGTGCTTGCTGATCAGTCCCATCAGCGTCACCAGGCCGACCTGGGTGTAGATGTTGAGGCTGGTAAGCAGGTTGACGAAGATCAGCGCGCCGAACAACGCCAGCGGTACCGACACGAGGATCACGATCGGATCGCGCAGGCTGTTGAATAGAGCGGCCAGTACCAGGAACACGATGATCAACGCGAACAGAAAGGTGCTGAGGAAGCCACCGGATTCCTGCATGAACTGGCGCGACTGGCCGGAGTAGTCCACGGTATAGCCGCTGGGCGCGACTTGCTGCACGGCGTCGCGCAGGAATTGCAGCGCATCGCCTTGCGACATCCCCGATATGCCAATGATTGTCGCCGAATTCAGCTGCTGGAAGTGGTTGATCGATTCAGGCACTACCGAGTTGGTGATCTTCGCCACCGTCGAGGCCGGGATCAACGCGCCGCCCGGGGTGTTGATGTAGTAGTTCAACACCTGCTGGGGATTGAGGCGGTCGACCTGGAGCACCTGCGGAATTACCTGGTAGGAACGTCCGGAAATGGAGAAATAGTTGACGTAGCCGCCGCCCAGCGCCGCCCCCAGCGCCGCGCCCACGTCCTGCTGGGTCATGCCCATCGCGGCGATCATGTCGCGGTCGAGTTCGACCGTGGCCTGCGGCTTGTCGAGCTTCAGGTCGGAATCGATGTAATAGAACTTGCCGGTAGCTTGCGCTTTCTGCAGGACCGCCTGCGAAACCTCGTAGAGGTTCTGGAACGGCTCGGTGGTCTTGATCACCACCTGGATCGGCAAGCCTTGCGCGCCCGGCAATGGCGGGAACTGGAAGGCCGCCACGCGCGCACCGGCGATGTTGTTCCACATGCCCTGCAACACCTGCTGCAACTCGTGCGCGCCGCGGCTGCGCTGATCCCATGGCTTGAACAGAACCCCGCCGATGCCTTGGTTGTTCGTCGGCACGCCGGTGAGCTGGAACATCTGCTGGTATTCCGGCAATGTTTTTGCCATCTCAAACATCTGGTGCGCATACACGTTCATCTGGTCCGGCGTGGCGTTGGGTGCGCCCACGACCTGTCCCAGCACCACGCCTTGGTCTTCCTCCGGCGCCAGCTCCGATTGCGCAGTCACGCCCAACGCTATAGTTGCCAAGAACAACAACAGACCCATCACCACGGTCACGCTCCAAGTCGAAAGCGAACCGTGGAGCACGCGCAAATAAGTGCCGTGCACGCGCTCGAACCGACGGTCGATGAATGCGGCGAAACGACCGCTGTCCTGATCGGCCTTGAAGAAACGCGAGCACAGCATCGGCGACAGTGTCAGCGCGATCAGCGCCGACACGGCCACCGTGCTGGCGAGGGTGAACGCGAATTCGGTGAACAACGCGCCGGTCAGGCCTTTCTGGAAACCGATCGGCACGTACACCGCGATCAAGACCACGGTCATCGCAAAGATCGGTCCGCCCAGCTCGCGCGCGGCCAGCATCGCCGCCTGCAGCGGCGGCTTGCCTTCCTCCTTCATGTGCCGGTCCACGTTTTCGACCACGATGATCGCGTCGTCCACCACCAGGCCGATCGCGAGCACGAGCGCCAGCAGCGTCAGCAGGTTGATCGTGTAGCCCAGCACCAGCATCAAGAAGAATGCGCCGATCAGCGACAGCGGCATCGCGATTACCGGGATGATCACCGCGCGCAGCGAGCCCAGGAACAGGAAGATCACGATCGTGACGATGATCAGCGCTTCGACCAGCGTCTTCACCACTTCGTGGATCGAGGTGTTGATGAAGTCGGTGGAGTCGTAGACGATCTTGCCGGTCATGCCGGTCGGCAGCTGCCGGGAGAGGTCGGGGAATGCCTGGCGCACGGCGGCCGCCACGGTGAGGACGTTGGCCTCGGGCGCCACCTTGATGCCGACGAACACGGATTGCTTGCCGCTGAAGGCGACGTTCACGTCGTAATTGGTGGCGCCGAGGTTGACCTCGGCCACATCACGCAGCCGCACGATTGCGCCGTTCTTCTGCTTGACCGCCAGGTTCTTGAATTCGTCGACGGTGTGAAGGTCGCTGTTGGCGGTGAGATCCACGGTGACCGACTGGCCCTTGGTGGATCCGACCGCGGCGAGATAATTGTTGGCGGCCAGCGCGTTGTAGACGTCGCTGGCGGTCACGCCGTGCGCGGCCATGCGCACCGGGTCCAGCCACGCGCGCAAGGCGAAATTGCGCGCACCGAGGATTTCCGCGGTCTGCACGCCGGGGATCGAATTGAGCTTGGGCTGCACCACCCGCGTCAGGTAGTCGGTGATGTTGTTGGTCGGCAGCACGTCACTGTAGAAACCGAGGTACATCGCATCGATCGTGTCGCCGGTCTGCACCGTCAGGATCGGCTGCTGCGCCTGCGCCGGCAGCTGGTTTCTGACCGAATTCACCTGGGTGTTGATCTCGGTGAGCGCGCGGTTGGCGTCGTAATTGAGGCGCAGCGTCGCGGTGATGGTGGACACGCCGGCAACGCTGCTCGACGACAGGTAATCGATGCCCTGCGCCTGCGCGACTGCTTGTTCCAGAGGCTGGGTGATGAAGCCCGCCACGGTCTGCGCGTCCGCGCCGTAATAGATCGTGGTGACCGTGACCGTGGAGTTCTCGGTCTTCGGGTACTGGCGCACGTTGAGCTCGGTGGCCGCACGCAACCCGAGCACAAGCACCAGCAGGCTGACCACGATCGCCATGACCGGCTTGTTGATGAACAGATCGGTGAATTTCATGTCGGTGTCTGGCTGGTGAAGCTTTCGCGCCGGCCGATGTCGGACGCACGCGGAAGCAGGCTACGGGACGCGGGGATGCCGCGCGCTCAGTGTTCCTGTGGCGTCGGGTTCGGGCTGTCGGCCGGCGTCACGCGGTTGTCGACCTTGATCTGGCCCCCGCTCTTCAACTTCAGCTGGCCGCTGGTGACCACGGTCGCGCCGGCATCGATCCCTTTCAGGATCGAAACCTGGTCGCCGCGCGTCGGGCCGGTGGTGACGAAGGCCTGCTGCACCGTCGACGGTTCCGGGTTGCCCTTGTCGTCCTTGCCCTTGGACGGCTGCACCACGAACACGGTGTCGCCATAAGGGTTGTAGACCACCGCCGTCTGCGGCAGCGTCAGATGACGCTGCTGGCTGCCCGCATCCACGCCGACCCTGGCATACATGCCCGGCGTGAGCAGGCGATCCGGATTGGGTATCGTCGCCTCGATCTGCACGTTGCGCGTGTCGGGATCGACCTTCGGGCTGATCGCGCTGATCTGCCCGTCGAAATTGCGGCCGGGGAAGGCATCCAGCGTCAACGCGATGCGCTGCCCGACTTTCAGCTTGTCGAGCTGGCCCTGCGGCGCGTAGAAATCCACGTACAGCGGATCGAGTTGCTGCACCGTCACGATGGTGGTGCCCGAATTCAGATAGTCGCCGGGATTCACCGTGATGATGCCGGCGCGGCCCGGGAACGGCGCGCGCAACTGCTTGCGCGACACGGTGACCTGCTGTTGCGCCACCGCAGCCTGCTTGCCCTTGTAGTCCGCATCCGCGGCGTCGTAGTCCGCCTTGCTGATCGCCTGCACCGCGAGCTGCTGTTTCGCGCGTTCGTAGGTGACCCTGGACAGCGCGGCGGCGGCCTGCAGCTGCTGGAGCAGCGCCACGTCCTCGGTGTCGCGCAACTGCACGAGCACCTGGCCCTGCTTGACGTCGTCGCCGGATTTCATGTTGACCTGCGTGACCAGGCCGGCGATGTCCAGCGCGAGGTCGGCGCCGCGCACCGCGCGCAGCGTGCCGACCGAATCCACCGTCGGCTGCCAGGTCTGGTATTCCGCGACGGCGGTGGTGACCACGGCGGGCGTCGGCTTGGGCATGTTGTGGATCATGTGCATCACCATCAACACCTTGATGCCGGCGATCAACGCGATCAGCAACACGACGCCGACGATCATGATGATCATGCGCTTGGTGGTGCTGGGTTTCTTCTCGACGCGCGTTTGCATGCGCGGGGCTCCTGTCGTTGTGCAATCGTTCGGATTGCGATAATCGGAATCGTCTGTGATGCGTGCTGCCTACTTCGCCGCGGGCGGCGATGCATCCGCTCCCGCGTCCTTCCATCCGCCGCCGAGTGCGGCATACAGCGCCGCGGTATCGGACAGGCGCGCCGCGCGCGCCTGGATCAGCGAGACCAGCGCCTGCTGGTACTGGCGTTCGGCATCCAGCAGGCTGAGATAGTCCACCGCGCCCACGCGGTACTGGATGCGTACCAGTTCCAGCCGCTTGGATGCTGCCTGTTCGGCGGTGGCCTGCGCGGCCAACCCTTGCGCGTCGAAGTCCAGCGCCTGCAGGGTGTCGGCGACATTCTGGAACGCGGTCAGCACGGTCTGCTGCCAGTCCGCCAGCGCGGCGTCCACCGCAGCCTCGGCCGCGCGTTTCTTGTGCAGCAATTCGCCGCCGTGGAATACCGGTTGCAGCAGGTTCAAGCCCAGCGACCACGGCTTGGTACCCGCGCTGAACAGATCGCTCGCATGCAACGCCTCGGAGCCGCCGCTGCCGCTCAACGTGAGCTGCGGCAACATCGCGGCCGTCGCCACGCCCACCTGCGCGGTGGCCGCATGCAACGAAGCGGAAGCCGCGCGGATGTCCGGACGCTGCTCGACGATCTTCGACGGCAGGCTGACCGGCACGTCTTGCGGCAGGCGCACGTCGTCGAGATGGACAGGCTGCAGCTGCATTTGCGCGGGCGGCACGCCGAGGTAGGTCGCCAACTGATCCTGGACCAATGCGAGCTGTTTGCGCAGCGGCGGCAGCGTGGCTTCCGTCACCGCCAATTGCGAGCGCACCGCCAGCGTATCGGACAGCGATTTGGCGCCGATCTGCTGCTGTTTCTCGGCGATGTCCAGTTCCTTGCGCAGCGAATCCGCGATTTGCTCCGTCGCCGCCAGTTGTTCGCGCAACGAGGCTTCCTGCAGCGAGGCAGTCACGACGTTCGCGGCCAGCGACAGGTAAGTGGCGTCGAGTTGCGCGCGCTGGACGTCGGCCAGCGCGGATTGCGTCTCGATGCCGCGGCGCACGCCACCGAAAATGTCGAACACGTAGCCGACGCTGACCCCCGCGTTGTACACGGTGAACGGACCGGTGGCCCCGCCCGCCGCCTGCGAGACGCTCAGTTTGCTGCGCGTGGCGCCGGCGCTCGCATCCAGGCTCGGAAACAGGCTGCCGCCCGCCGCCTTGGCATTCTCCTCGGCCTCGCGCAGCGAAGCCTGCGCCGCCGCGATGCTCGGCGAATGTTGCAGCGCCTGCGCGACGCGGCGATCCAGTTCGTCATTGCCGAAGGTGGTCCACCACTGTTGCGGCACGTCCTGGCCTTGCAGGAAATGTTGCGCATCGCCGCCGGCGGTGTCCGACGATACTGTCTGCTGCGGCAGCGACTGGGCGGTGTAACGATCCGCCGCCGGCGCGTCGGGCCGGTGGTAGTTCGGTCCGACGGCACAACCCGCCAGCGCGAATGTCAGGGCGCAGGCCAGCACGCGCGGCGCGGGCCCAGGAAACGGCATTCGGAGTTTCATCGGATGTCGGGTTCTCGCGGCGCGTTGCTTCAGGGGATGGCCGGCATAATTAAACCGGCCGGTAAAGATATTGGAAGTCAGTATCCAATGCAACATGGTCTGCGCACCAGAGGCGAAAGTCCTGTCGGAAACGTGACAACTGGCCGTGAGGTTCTTTTCGATCCCGGTTTCCGGGACGACGAGCGGCTTGCGGTGATTTCGACATCCGCCGGGTCGCCGCTCGGGCATCTCGCTTCGCACGGTGCACCGGATGGAGGCATGTGCCGCGATTTCAACGGTGCGCCTGCGCCAGGTAGTCCGTGCTCTGCATTTCTATCAGCCGGCTCGCCGTCCGGGCGAATTCCGCGCGCAGGCGATTGCCGTCGTACAGATCCACTGCCGGTGCGGCGGCCGATAGCGCCAGTTTCACGCGGCGGTCGTAGAGCTCGTCGACCAGCTGCACGAAACGGCGCGCGGCATCTTCGCGCAGCGGCGTGAATTGTGGCACATCGGAAATCAGGATGGCCGGGAACATGCGCGCCAGTTCGATGTAATCGGCCGTGCCACGCGGGCCCTCGCACAACGCCGCGAAGTCGAACCAGGCGGCCTGCACGCCATGGCGGCGCACCGGGATCTCGCGTTCGTTGATCCGCAGCACGCCGCCCTGCTGCTCGGCACCACGCGCTAGGCTGTCGAACAGCGCCGCCAGCGCACGCTCGGCCTCCTGCCCCGGCGGGGTGAGATACACGCGTTCTCGGGTCAGCGCGCGCAATCGCCAGTCATGCGGCGAGACCAGTTCCAGCACGCGGCAATGCCGCTCGATCAACGCGATCGCCGGCAGGAATCGCGCGCGCTGCAGGCCGTCGCGATACAAGTTCGCGGGCGCCGTGTTCGACGTCGCCACCAGCGTCGCCCCATGCCTGAACAATGCGCGCAGCAGATTGTCCAGGATCATCGCGTCGCCGATGTCCTGCACCATGAATTCATCCAGGCACACCAACGGTGCGCGACGCACGAGTTGCGCGGCGACTTCGTCGAGCGGATCGCGCTGTCCCGCGAGCGAGCGCAGGCGCGCGTGCACATCCAGCATGAAAGTATGGAAATGCGCGCGCTGCACCTTTTCCTGCGCCAGCGACTGCACGAACAGATCCATCAGCATGGTCTTGCCGCGCCCCACCGCGCCCCAGAGATAGACGCCCTGCGGCGCGGTTTCACCGCGCAGGCGCGACCACCAGGTCCCGGGCGTGTCCAGCTGAGCGTGCAGGCGATCGAATTCCACCAAGGCAGCGCGTTGTGCAGGATCGTCCTGCCATTCGCGGCGCTCCACCCCGCACGCATAGCGCAGTGCGAGCGAAGCCGGATTTCCGTCGGCCGTCGCGTCCACCGCGCCGGATCAGGCCGTCGCGCGCGGTGGCGGCAGCCAGCCGCGCACCGCGTTCTTGACCACGCCGCGCAGATCCATCAGGCGGCGATGGAAGAAGTGCCCGGTCTCCGGCATCCGCACAAGGATCGGCGGCGGCTGCAGGGTTTCCACCCAGTCGAACACTGCCTGCGGATCGACGATCTCGTCGTCCTCGCCCTGCACCACCAGCCAGGGACATTCCGGCATCGCCACGGCCTCAAAATCCCAGCGGCCGACCGGCGGCGCCACGGTGACCAGCGCTGCGGCGGCCAGCGAGCGCGCGGTGCGCAGGGCCACGTAGGAGCCGAACGAGAATCCCGCCAGCCACAACGCATCCTGCGGATGCACGCGGCGCACCCATTGCGTCACCGCCACCAGGTCGCCGCTTTCGCCGTCGCCCTCGTCGTAGGCGCCTTCCGAATGCCCGACGCCACGGAAATTGAAACGCACGGTGTCGAGGCCGGATTCGCGCAGCGCGCGTTCCAGCATGGTCACGACCTTGTTGCGCAAGCTGCCGCCGTGTTGCGGGTGCGGATGGCAGATGATTACCGTGCCTGCACACGCTTCCGCTGGGTCGGCTGCCGCCGTGGCCAGCTCCAGCAAGCCCGCCGGGCCTGGCAGGCCGAACTGGGCCTGAGCTTCCGGAAAAGCCGAAGGCACCGGGGAAAGCACTGTGCTCATCGCCGACATGATAGCGTCACCGGAACACGCGCATTTCGCTGCGTCAGCGGTGGCGGTATTGCGCGCTGCATGTGATCGGGCTCACGCGCAACGGGAGCCCCAACGGGATCTTCATGCCGCACACGGCACTTGTGCCCGCTGCGCGCGTCAATGCACCTGCGACGCCATCCACTTGACGGTGGCTTCCACCTGCGCATCGGTGAGCGAGGATTGCCGCCCTTCGCCGGCATGTGGTTGCCGTCCGGCCCGGTGTATCCGTCGATCGCATGCTTGACGAGGGTATCGATGCCCTCCGCGATACGCGGGCCCCATTCCGCCTTGTTGCCCAGCTTCGGCGCGCCAGTCACGCCGGCATCGTGGCAACTGTGGCAGAGATTGCCGTAGATGGTCTTGCCGTCGGTGGTGCCGCCGTAGGCCACCTGCGCGGCCGCCGCCTTGGCCGCCGCGGCCTGCTGCGCCAGCATCGCGGCACGTCCGGTGGAACCGGCGTAATCCGCGCCGATCGGCATGATGCGTTCGTCCACCTGGCTTGCCTTCAGGGGATCGGTTTCCTTCGGCATCGACGAGTAGAGCAGCATACCGAGGGCGATCAGGGCGAGGGTCAGCGCGATGAGGCCCGCGATCAGCATCGCGAAGTGGCGCACGAAGGTGCGATCGGAGGGCGTCAGATGATCGCTCACGGATAGGCTCCCGGCTGTGTCTGGTCTGCGGGCGGCCGCTTGCATGTCCCGGCGGCACGTCCAAAGCTCCGAAGTATAGCGGCGTGGCCGCGTGCGGCGGAAGGATCGGCCGCCGACGGAGCTATTCCCAGCCGGCAGACCATGTCTGCGAGCCACCGGCCCCCGTGCAACATCCTCAAGGTACGATAGCAAGCTCGCTTCGGCGCGCGAACCGCGGCGATGCCGGCATTCCCTGCAACCTTCACTGGAAAGACGATGTCCGACTGGAGCCTCGACGACGCCCGCCGCACCTATTCGGTCGCGCATTGGAGCGACGGCTACGTCGACATCGGCGCCGACGGTCGCGTGCTCATGCTCCCGCGCGGCACGAACGGCCCCGGCATCGCGCTGGACGACGCGGTCGGGCGCGCCCGCGAACAAGGCCTGCGCCTGCCGCTGCTGCTGCGTTTTCCGGACATCCTGCGCGACCGCCGCGGCAAATTGCGGCAGGCCTTCGTCGACGCGACACGCGCACTCGATTATCCCGGCGGCTACACCGCGCTGTATCCGATCAAGGTCAACCAGCAGCGCGCGGTCGCGTCCACCCTGGCCGGCGGCGAAGGTTTCGGATTGGAAGCTGGTTCCAAGCCGGAACTGATGGCGGTGCTGGGTCTGGCGCAGCCCGGCTCGCTGGTGGTGTGCAACGGTTACAAGGACGCCGAATACATCCGGCTCGCGCTGATCGGCCGCCGCCTCGGGCTGGACGTGGTGATCGTGATAGAGAAACCGTCCGAGCTCGAGCACGTGATCGAACAATCGCGCGCGCTCGGCATCGAGCCCAAGCTCGGCGTGCGCGTGCGGCTGGCCTCCATCGGCGCCGGGAAATGGCAGAACACCGGCGGCGACAAGGGCAAGTTCGGATTGACGCCGGGGCAACTGCTGGCGCTCGCGGCAAAACTGAAAGACGCGAAGCTGGCGCACACACTGCGCCTGCTGCACTTCCACATGGGCTCGCAGATTTCCAACCTGCGCGACATCGCCAACGGCATGCGCGAGGCGGTGCGGCACTTCGCGGAACTGCGCGCGCTCGGCCTGCCACTGGACCACGTGGACGTCGGTGGCGGCCTCGGCGTGGACTACGAAGGCACGCGTTCGCGCAGCGACTGTTCGATCAACTACGACCTCGACCAGTACGCGCGCGCGGTGATCGAACCGCTGGCGAAGGCCTGCGCGGAATTCGGCATCGATCCGCCGCACGTGCTGACCGAATCTGGGCGCGCGATGACCGCGCACCACGCGGTGCTGGTGGTCAACGTCAGCGAAGTCGAACGCGCCCCGGAAGGCGATGCCGCGAGTGGCGCCGCGAACGACGCCGGCGTGCTGCGCGACCTGCGCGGACTGCACGCGGCGCTGGACGCGCGTCCGGTGCTTGAAATCTGGCACGACGCGCAGCACTTGCTGGCCGAAGGACAGTCGCAATACGCGCAGGGCGTGCTCGATCTCGCGCAACGCGCGCGACTCGACGCGTTGTATTACGCCGTCGCGCACGGCGTGCGTGCGCGCCTGAAGGCCGACGAGCGCGCGCACCGCGACGTGCTGGACATCCTCGACGCCAAGCTGGTCGACAAGGTGTTCTGCAATTTCTCGGTGTTCGAATCGATCCCGGACGTGTGGGCGATCGACCAGGTGTTCCCGATCCTGCCGTTGACGCGCCTGCACGAACGTCCGACGCGCCGCGGCACGCTGGCCGACCTCACCTGCGATTCCGACGGACGCGTGGACCAGTACGTCGATTCGGAAGGCCTCGACGTCAGCCTGCCGCTGCATGAACTGCGCGAAGGCGAACCGTACCGCCTCGGCATCTTCCTGATCGGCGCCTACCAGGAAACCTTGGGCGACATCCACAACCTGTTCGGCGATACCGACGCGGTCAACGTGCGCATCGACGGCGACGGCTTCGCGCTCGACGGCCAACGCCGCGGCGACAGTTGCGACATGCTGCTCGATTACGTCGGCTACAAACTCGACGATCTGCGCGCGACGTATCACGACAGGATTGCCGCCGCCGGCATCCAGGGCGATGCGGCGAAGCAACTGGGAGCCGCGCTGGAAGCCGGCCTCACCGGTTATACCTATCTCGCGGAAATTTCACCCGGGCGCGATTGACCGGGCCAGCCAAGGGGATAACAGGCGTGACTGCATGGCCGACAGGGAAAACGGTGCTGGTCATCGGGGCACGCGGATTCTTGGGGGGTTATCTCGTCGCTTGCCTGAGGCAACGCGGATATCGCGTGATATCCGGCGTGCGGGAACCAACATCCGTCGCCGGGGAAACTCGTCACTGCGATTTCGCGCAAATGATAGAACCGCAGCAATGGCGGGATGCCGTGCGCGGCATGGATGCGGTGGTCAATGCGGCGGGCATCCTGCGGGAAACCGGGAAACAGACTTTCGAGTCGATTCACGTGCGCGGTCCTATGGCACTCGCGCAAGCCTGTGTCGACAGCGGCATCACATGCTTCGTGCAGATTTCTTCTCTTGGCGATCCAGCGGACGGCGAGTTCATCGCTTCCAAGCATCGATTCGATGCCGCGCTGTCACAGCTGCCTATGAAATCGCTCGTGTTGCGACCTTCGGTGGTGTATTCCGCGGAAGGTTCTTACGGCGGCACTTCATTGCTGCGCGCGCTCGCGGCGTTGCCGTTCGGCATTTTGGTGCCCGGCGACGGTAATTCGTTGGTGCAGCCGGTAGCCGTGCAGGATCTGGCAGAAATCGTGGCGCGCGCCGTTGAAGGGAATTTCGCGGGAATAGTCGAAGTCGGAGGACCCGTGCCGGTCTCTCTGCGCGATTACCAGCATGAGTGGCGTATCTGGTTGCGGATTCCTGGGTCGCGAATCTTCGCGGTTCCGTCGTTGCTGGTTTCGCTTGCGGCATGGATTGCCGAGCGGCTGGGGCACGGACCGATGGGGATGACGATGTGGCGGATGCTCCGGCGCGGCAACATCACCGCGCCGGATGCGCCACTGCGCCTTGTGGAAGCCTTCGGCCTCGCGCCGCGTGCCTTGGACGAAGTGCTCTCGGCACATCCCAGCCAGGTGCAGGATCGCTGGCAAGCGCGCCTTTATTTCCTTGCGCCTTTGCTGCGCCTGTGTCTGATTGCTTTGTGGCTCGTATCGGCGTGGACCGGATTCGCGTCCTCGAGCCCGCAGATCGACGCATTCGCCGGTCCGTTCTCCACGACGCTTGTGGTGCCACTTGCCCGTGTCGCGGGAGGCGTGGACTTGATGTTCGCCTTGTGGCTCGCCAGTGGTTGGCGGATGCGCTGGGGATTGGCGGGCATGGCCGCATGCGTTTTGATCTATACGATCATCTTCAGTTTCTGGTCGCCGGCGAGCTGGCTTGAACCCATGGGCGGGCTCGCCAAGAATCTGGTCGTGCTGCCGGCGATTGCGGTGTTGTGGGTGCTCAGCGAACGGAGATGAGTGTGGCGTATTTGTTCGTGAAATGGTTGCACATCCTTTCGTCGACGCTGCTGTTCGGCACCGGCATTGGCATCGCCTTCTTCATGTGGCTCGCGCATCGTCGCGGCAATGTCGTGGAGATCGCGGGAACGGCACGCACCGTGGTCGTGGCGGATGCGTGTTTCACGGCGCCGGCGGTGGTGACGCAACTGGTGACTGGACTCTGGCTTACGCATCGACTGGGTATCGGACTTTCGCCGGTCTGGATCAGAGCAACGCTGGTGCTTTTCTGTCTCGTGGGCGCGTGCTGGTTGCCGGTGCTCTGGCTGCAAATACGCGCGCGCGATCTGGCTGCTGCCGCCGCCGTGAACAACAGTTCCTTGCCGGCCAGTTATTACCGCATCATGCGCTTGTGGTTTTGGCTCGGATGGCCTGCATTTTTCGGAGTGATCGTGATTTTCTGGCTGATGGTGGACAAGCCAGGTTGAGCCGATTCATGTGCCGCAGACATTCTGCAATCCCGCCGCCGACTGGCTGGCCGGCATCATCTTGATGCGGTTGATGTTGAGGTGCGGGGGCAGGCTGGCGACCCATTACACCGTTCGAACGCGCTCTTGCGCGCCACGTCATCGACGCGCGAACCCGCGTTTGCAAACGAGTCGATTCGCCCCTTGTAGGGAAAGAGAGAAGCGTCAGGACGAGCTCGGCGTTGGTGACGCGGCGGACGTGGACGAGCCGGTATAGATCACCGCGGGCTTGTACTTCGCGTATTGCTTCAAGAGCGCCTGAAAGCCCGGATCGTGGCGGATCGGATCCCAGACCGGATCCAGCCACAGCAACACGGGCGAGTAGTTGTAGCCGATGCCGGGGGTAGCCAGCGCCCGCGCCAACAACGGCACCGCCAAGTCGGGACGCCGGGCTTCGGCGTACAGAGAGGCATTCAATTGCATCAATACCGAGGCATACATCCGGTCGGCTGCCTTGGCGACGATCTCCTGCGACTTGGCGACCGCGGCAAGCCCATCCGCGGCCTGCCCCAGGCCCAGTTCGGTATAGGCAACGTTTTGCCAGGCGACTGCCAGGGCAAAGCCCTGCTGACCGGCCACTTGTGCGCGGGCTTTCGGCAGCGCCTGTTCGAACAGCGATGTCGCTTTTTCCCTTTCGCCCGCCAGTTGCAGCAGGTAGGCCAGACGCAGTGATTTGGAACCGCCGTAGACGGAAAAATTGTCGGGGGTGTCGGGAATGCTTTCCAGCAGCGCGATCGCCTCGCGGTACTTGCGTTGGGAAGTGAGCAGGGCGACGCGCTGCGACTTCAATGCGGGCGCGTCGCCGTTTGCCGCGGCCAACGCGCGCGCGACGTCGCCGGTGCCGAGAAGAATGGCAGAAGAGTAGTTCGCTTGTGCGTTACTGCTTTCCGGATCCAGCGCCACCGCAAGCTGAAACCAGGTTTGGGCTTCGGCATAACGCCAGGTCATGTTGTAAGTCGTGCCGATTTCGTTGGCCAGCGAACTGTTGCGCGGGTCGTGCGCCAACGCCTGCTGCAACGAAGCGATCGCCTCGCCGAAGCGGGCTTGCCGGCGCTCGACGTAACCGCGCGCCGCCAGCGCGCCGGCGTCGTTGGGACTCAGGGCAAGTGCGGCGTCGAATGCCTGCAGCGCCGCCGCATAGTCGCTTCTGCCGTAATAGTCGCTATAGCCCATGGCAAGTTGCGAGGCGGCCAGATTCGGCTGCAGTCGCAACGCATGCTCCGCATCGGCGCGCGCCTGCCGGACTAGTTGCTTCACGTCTTCGCCGCCGCCTCCATACCAGGCGAGAAGACTTTCGCTGTAAGACAGCCGCGCCCAGGCCAATGCGAAACCGGGGTCGTTGGACACGGCTTGCCGGTACAGCGGTATCGCGGTTTTCCAGCGCGACGTATCGTAGTTCACGAAAGCCTGGTCGGCTTGGTATTCGGCACGGAAATACAGGTCGTAGGCGACCGGATTGGTGGTCGGCACCGCGGCCAGGCTCGCCGATTCCCCGGGCGAGAGTTTCGTGTTCAACGCCGCGGAGATTTTTTCGGCCACTTCACCTTCGACGCCGAAAATGTTGTCCAGCGTGCGCGTGTACGACTGCGCCCAGATGTGGCTTTCGCTGCTTGCGTCGATCAACTGCACGTTGATCAACACCTCCTTTCCCTGCTTTTGCACGCTTCCTTCCAGGAAGGTCGCGACACCGAGTTGCCTGCTGATGTCCTTCAAGTCGACCGGATGGCTCTTGTACTTTTCGGTGGAGGTGCGCGAGATGACCTTGAGGTCGCCGATACCGGCGAGCTTGGTGAGAATGAGGTCCTCCATGCCGGCGACAAAATATTCGTTGTTCTTGTCGTTGCTGAGGTTGTCGAACGGCAGCACCGCAATGGACTTGGGGGGTATGGGACGAGCGACGCCGGGGTTCGCGGCCACGGGAGATTTCGCGGCAACTGCGCCACCGGGGGAAGCGGGGCCGGCTTTCCCGGCAAGCGTTTCGCCGTGTTGCACAACCAGCAGCCGCCAGCCCAGCAGTGCGACCGCGATGAGCAGCACCGCGATGATGACGGCATTGAGCCTGCGGGCGATGGCACGCGTCTCGCGTTCATCGCGCGCTTCCGGCGAGTGCGCGGGTTCGGTACGGCGAACGCCATCCGGCGTCAATTCGAACGCCCACGCCAGCACGATCCCGATCGGAAAGCCGATCACCACCAGGATCACCACGAATTGGGCGGTCCAGTCCGGCATGTGGAAAATCGGAAAGACCTGGGTGGCGATCTGCACGATCAACCAGCCGGTGACGGCATAAGCGAACGCCACCCGCCATACGTGGCGGCGTTTGAGTTCCGCGAAGAACCCGGAGCTGGCGGGCATTGGGAGCCCCTTCGCGCAACACTGCGCTGGCGTCAATCATAGCGCCGGCGCAACCGGTGGGCGCATTCGCGGCCGACCCGCCTCTCGGCCGGTTGCGACGAGAACGCTTGCCGCGCCGCGGACGGATGTTCAATCCCGCGCGACTTGCAACCCCGCCGCCGACTGGCTGACCGGCATCACCTCGATGCGGTTGACGTTGAGGTGCGGCGGCAGGTTGGCGATCCACCAGATCGTTTCCGCGATGTCCCGCGCCGTGATCGGGTGCGCGCCGGCGTAAAGTTTGTCCGACGCCGACTGGTCGCCGCGCGTGCGCACCAGGGTGAATTCGGTTTCCGCCATGCCCGGCTCCACCGATGTCACGCGCACGCCGGTGCCGTGCAGGTCGCAGCGCAGGCCCAGCGAAAACTGCGTGACGAAGGCCTTGGTCGCGCCGTACACGTTGCCGCCGGTGTACGGCCAGGTGGCGGAAATCGAACTGACGTTGACGATCGCGCCGCGCCGCTCGACCAGTTGCGGCAACAGCAGGCGCGTCAGGACGGCGAGCGCGGTGATGTTGGTGTCGATCATCTGTCGCCATTGCGCGAGGTCGCAGTCCTGCGCCTTGGCGGTGCCGAGCGCGAGGCCGGCGTTGTTGACCAGCAGGTCGATGGCGCGGAAGTTTTCCGGCAATGTTTCCAGTGCGCCGCGCATCGCGGCCTCGTCGCGGATGTCGAACGCGGCGACGTGCACGCGTTCGCCGAAACGTTCCCGCAATTGCGCGAGCCGCTCGGCGCGTCGCGCACAGGCGATCACGTTCCAGCCGTTCCGGGCAAATGCCGCCGCGATGGCCGCTCCGAAACCGGAGCTCGCGCCGGTGACCATCAGGGTTTTCTTGTCCATGCGCGCATTCTAGCCGTGGCCTGCGCCGCGCATGGCACAATCCCGGCGAACGAACGAGGTGCCGCGCATGAACGCGCAGGATGCGCACGACGACGTGTTGATCCTCGGCGGGGGCCTCGCGGGGCTGACGCTGGCGTTGCAGTTGCGAACGCGTTTCCCGGAGCTCTCGATCCGCGTGCTGGAACGACGCGCGACGCGCCCGCGCGCGGCCGCGCACAAGGTCGGCGAAGCCACCGTCGAAATTGCCGCGCATTATTTTTCCGACGTGCTCGGGCTGCGCGAACATCTGGATTCGGCGCAGCTGCGCAAGTTCGGCTTCCGCTTTTTCTTTTCCGAAGGTCGTGCAGACCTCGATGCCGTCACCGAACTCGGCGTGAGCCGCGTGCTGGATACGCCGACCTGGCAACTGGACCGCGGCACCTTCGAGAATTTCCTGATCGAGCAGGCCGGCGAGCGCGGCATCGCCCTCGACGCCGGTTGCACGGTGCGCGTGCTTGCTCCGGGACGCGACGGCGCGCTGCACGAGGTGCGCTGCGAGCGCGAGGGAAAAACCGAAACCTTGCGCGCGCGCTGGCTGATCGATGCATCGGGTCGCGCCGGCCTGCTCAAGCGGCATTTCGATCTTGCCGAGGACAACGGCCACGAAATCGGCGCGGCCTGGTTCCGCGTGGATGCGCGACTGGAGCTGGATGCGTGGTGCGGCGACGATGCCTGGCGCGCGCGGTGCGATCCGCCGGAGCGCTGGCGTTCGACCAATCACCTGTGCGGCCCAGGCTACTGGGTGTGGCTGATCCCGCTGGCGTCCGGCGCGCATTCGGTGGGCATCGTGGCGGACGCGAAAACGCATCCCGTGGAAACGTTCAACACCTTCGAACGCGCGCTGGCGTGGTTGCGCGCGCACCAGCCGGCCGTTGCACGCGAACTGGAAACCCGTCGCGACAGGCTGCTGGACTTCGCCTTCCTGCGGCACGTGTCCTACGGCTGCAGGCAGGTGTTCAGCGGCGACCGCTGGGCGCTGACCGGCGAGGCCGGCTTGTTCCTCGATCCGTTCTATTCGCCCGGTTCGGATTTCATCGCCATCGCCAACCATTACATCGCGGACCTCATCGCGCGCGATCTCGTCGGCGAGCCGCTGGCCGCGCGCGCCGCGATCTATCAGGACCTGTATTTCTCGTTCTACCGCAACATGCTTTCGCTGTACCGCGGCCAATACGACTTGTTCGGCGACCCGCGGGTGATGCCGGTCAAGGTGATCTGGGATTACACCTGGTACTGGGGCGTGCTGTGCCCGCTCGCGATCGACGGCCGACTCATGGACTTGAAGCTGCTTTCCGAATTGCGCCCGCAGATGGAAGCCGCGCAAGCCTTGAATGCGACGATGCAGACGTTCTTCCGCGACTGGCACACGACCGTCGATCCGGCGAAGCCTTCCGTCGCATGGCTCGACCAGCGCAAACTGGACTGGTTCGTGCGCCTGAACACCGATCTGCACGCACATTTCGACGATGCGCAGGCACGCAGGCGTTTGCGCGACAACATCGAGCTGTTGCACGCACTGGCCGGCACGATCGCCGAATGCGCGACGCGCGAATGTCCCGCGCTGGATGTCTCCACGTTGCTCGCGGCGGCCGGCACGCGTGAGCGGCCGGCGTTGTTCGGACGTGCTGCCGAGGACAACTCGACGATGTCGAGTGGATTGAAAGCGTAGCAAGCTGTCGAGTGCGGCAGCTTTCATCCACTCAACTAACCCATGCCGCCGGCCACGCCCAGTATCTGCCCGTTGACGTACGAGGCGCCGTCCGAACACAGGAAAGCGACGGCGTGCGCCACTTCCTTCGGCGTGCCCATGCGTCCGGCGGGAATCATCTGGCGAAGCTGGTCCGGGGCGAACAATTCGTGCGTCATGCTGCCCTCGATGATGCCGGGCGCCACGACATTCACGGTGACGCCACGCGAGGCCATCTCGCGCGCCAGCGATTTCGCCGCGCCGTGCAGCGCGGCCTTGGCCGCGGCGTAATTGGCCTGCCCGCGGTTGCCCAGCACCGCGGCCACCGACGAGATGCACACGATGCGCCCGAACCTCGCGCGCGACATCGGCAACAACAGCGACTGCGCGACATGGAAGAAGCCGTGCAGCGAAACGTCGATCACGCGCATCCACTGTTCCTCGCGCATGCCGACCAGCGGCGCGTCGTCGTGGATGCCGGCGTTGTGCACCAGCACCGGGATCGGCCCCTGTTCCAGCAATTTTTCCAGCGTGGCGCGCGTGGCTGCGCCGTCGGTCAGGTCGAAACTCGTGGCCTGCGCCGAGCCGCCGGCGACGATGATGTCCTGCGCCACCGTTTCCGCGCGCTCGGGATTACGGTTGGCATGCACGATCACGTGGAAGCCGTCGCGTGCGAGCGCGCGGCAGATCGCGCCGCCGATGTCGCCGCTGCCGCCGGTCACCAGTGCGCGCCGTTGTACCTGGGTCATGATGTTTCCCCTCCTTGTCGCGCGAGCACGGCTGCACGGCCCGACGCCAGCATAAGGCCGGCATGCTCGACACGGAACGCATACTGCAGGCTGTCGCCGGCATCGAGCAAGCATTCGGCGTGGATGTCCAGCTCGCCCGGCAGGGCGTCCACGAATTCGGCCTTCAGTTCGACTTCGCGCAGCGAGACCAGAAATCCCGGCCGTGCCCGCCCGCCCTGTTGGCGCGCCAGCAGCGCGCCGTGCACTGCCATCGCCTGCGCGCCGTATTCGCACAGCGTGATCGCGTGCAGCCGGCCTTCCGCGCGCAACGGATTCCGCGGATCACGATGCGTCGCACTGACCGCGTGGATGCGCGTGCCGTCGAACGCAACCACCGCATCCAGCAGGCACATCGCGCCCCCGTGCGGGATCAGGTCCTGCCAGTCCTTTTTTTCAAGCATCATCGAACCCCGGCATGGCAATGAGGCGCGCGGATATGTCGCATGCGAATCAAGCGCTTTGTCATGGCGCCCGGTTCGATGAAGCCGAGTCCGGACCTGCGCCGGACCCGGCGCGCGCTGAAGAATCAGGGACAGATTCGTTCGGCGCATGCAGATGCGCGGCCGGCGCCATCAGCACCGACAGCATGAAATGGAAGGCCACGCCGAGGGCCACGGTCAGCCCGATCGCGCGCAGCACCGGCACGCTGGACAGCGCCAGCACGCCGAACACCAGCAGCGCGGAGATCACGCAGACCAGGGTGGCATGCAGGGTGCGCCATTCCTCGCGCGGATCGTCGGCGCGGCGCTCGAAGAACAGCGCGTAATGCAGGCCGAGTCCCGCGGCCAGCGTCAGCGACACCAGGTGGAACAGCGACAACGGAATGCCACATGCGCGCAGCACCACCAGAACCATCAGTGTCGCCAGCGTCATGGGGGCCAGCACGTGCAACGCGCGACGCGGCCCGCGCAGCGCGAAGGTCACGGTGGCGCACAGCAACAACGCGGCGATCGCTAGTGCAATGAGAATCCGCTGGCGATAGGCGATCAGCAGCGATTCCGACGAAGCCTTGAGGTCCAGCAGATGCACGGCACCGCCGGTGGATTGCGACAACGCCGCGAGCGCAGCGGGATCGCGCACGCCGATCAGCGTGCCCAGCCCGATCCACTCGCCGTCGTGTTGCAACAGCATCCCCGCCAGCCGCGCGCCCAACGGCGATTGTTCGAACTGTTGCGGCGTCAGCAGTGGCAGGCTGCGCGCGCGTTCGACGTCGGCCACGAACGGCGCGAACAGCCCCGGCTTGAAAGGCAAATCCTCCTGCGCCTGCGCCAGTGCGGCCTGCAGCGTGTCGGCATCCGGCAATTTGGCCTGGCGCGCACGCTGCGTTTCCAGGCTCGGCAGATAGCGCGACGGCAGTTCCACTGCATCGACCGCATGCCTGGCGACCAGCGCGTCGACCTGCGGCACGATCTTCTCCGACAACGCGAGCACGCCGTCCGCGCTGCCCGCGCGCAGCACCAGCAGGTAACGCACGTCAGGCGCGCCGAGCTCCGCGCCCAGCCGCGCCTGCGTCATCAACAGGTTCCTCGGTACCGGCGCCAGCGCGGAAAGATCGTTTTCCCAGAACGCGCCCGGCGCGAACGCGACCACGGCGACGCCTGCCATCAGCACCAGCCACGGCAACCAGCGCGGACGCGGCAGGCCTGCGAGGAAGCGCCACGCGGCGGCGAGACCCGGCGTGTCGGCGGCATCGCGAAACTTTTCCGGCAACACGCGCGGCAGCAGCCAGCGCGTGCAGGCGCCGGCGACGACCAGGCCGGTAATCGTGAACACCGCGAGTTGTTGCAAGCCGGCCACGCCCGAGGCGAAGAACGCGAGGTAGGCGATGCACGTCGAGACGATCGCGGTGGCCAGCAGCGGCCACAATCCGCGCACGCTCTGCAATGCCGTCGTGCCTGCGCGGCGATGGCTGAACACGCGGATCGGATATTCCTGCGCCACGCCCAGCAGGGTGAATCCGAACGCGATGGTGATGCCGTGGGCCTCGCCGAAGATCGCGGCCAGCGCCGCGAACCCGCACGTCGCACCCGACAGCAACGGCAGCGCGGTCACCGCCAGCGGCACCGCGCTGCGATACGCGAGCAGCAGCAGGATCACGAAGCCGAGCGTGGTGATCGCGCCGAAACGATCGGCTTCCGCCTTGGTGCGCGTGCTCACTTCCAGCGAGAAGTAACCCGGGCCGGTGATGACGAGTTTCGCCGCCTGCGCCTCCGGCAGCGCGCGGAAATGCGCCTGCAGGGCCTCGATGGCCTCGCGCTGCGCGCCGGGATCGAAGCCGGGTGCGCGCGTCTCCACCGCCAGCAAGGCCTCGCCGCGCGAGGAGAACCACGCGCCTTCGCGCAGGTCGGGCTGCTTCGACGGCGCCCAGCGTTGCGCCAGTTTCAGGATTTCCAACGTGGGATCGCGCGGCAGGATCGGCTTCAGCATCGAAGCCGCGGGCGAAGACAGGTCCTCCAACCGTTGCGTCAGTTGCTCGCGCAGGTCATCCGCATCGAGGCGCTGCGTATCCAGCGTCGGCGACAGCAGGTAGCGATAAGGCAAGAGCCCGGAGGCCAGCGACGACAGGTCGCCGCTGCCGTTGGCGACCCGCAGGAAATGCGGGTCGCGCGCCAGCGCGTCCTCCAACCCCCGCGACAGTCGCGCGAGTTGCCCCGGCGGCGCGTCGGAGATCGCCAGCAGCAGCAGGCGCGATCCGGGGCCTTCGCCGATCTCGTCCAGCAGCAGTTTCTGGTCGGCCGTCTGCGGCGGCGGCATGAAACTGCGCAGGTCGGAACTGATCTTCAGGTGCCGCGCCACGCCGGATCCGATCGCCGCGATCACCGCCAGCCAGGCGAAATACAGTGCGAGTTTGCCGGCGCGGCCGCTTGGCATGGCGTCGACGGGCCCTAATCGTTGCGGCAAAACGCGGCGACCGCGGATTGCTGCGGCATCGAACTCGGCAAACCCGCCTGCGCGGTCGCACCCAGCAAGGTGATGGTCGTGTCGCCGTCGTTCCCGGTCATCGTCATGCAGCGCGGCGCGTCGTTGCGGCCGTCGATCACGATCGATCGGACGCGGTGTTTCGGTTCGTCCGCGCGCGGCGCCAGCGTCAACACCCAGCGTGCCTCGTCGCCGGTCGCGCGCACGTCGAAATCGCGCGCCACCTGCGCAGCGTCGCCGCCCAGCAGCGCACGGAACCCGGAAAGGATCGCCGCGACCTGCGGCGCGCGCGACATCGGCATGCTCTGCGCCGGATGATCCCCGCGCTGCAGGCTCATCTGGCCGTCGCCGATCTTCGCGACCATCTTGTAGGGCTTGTCGATGTCGCGCTCCAGCCGGTCGCCGCCCAGCCACTGCATCGTGCCGGAGGTGATCAGCGGCCGGTCGAGCATGCTGTTGTAGCTGACCTCGACGAACGCGATCCGCGCCGAACCCGGTTTCGACAAGTGCGCCAGGATCGCCTGCGCGAGATCGGCATCGGCCGCAAGGACAAGCGCCGGCGCGAACGCCAGCAGGGCCACCGCGACCGCGCGCGATGCGCGCTCACTCCGCGCCATCGGCATGGCACAACGCGGTCGCTGGCTGCGTTTCGGTCGCGGGGTCGGCATTCCAGAAATCATAGAAGTTGAACCAGTTGTAGGGCGCATCGCGCACGTAATGTTCCAGCCGCGCGGCGTAATGCTGGATATATGCGTCCAGCGCGACCTCGCGCCCGCCGCGCGGCAGCACCACGCGCTCGGCCAGCGGTTCGAACACCAGGTCGTAGCGGTTGCCGCCGCGATAGGTGCCCAGGCACAGCAGCACCGGCAACTCCAGCGCGGCGGCGATCTGCCACGGCGCGACCGGGAACGGCGCCGGATCGCCCAGGAACGGCGCCATGCGCAGCACCTCGTGCGCGCGCCCGCGATCACCCAACAGCGCGACCATCGAGGAACCCTGGCGCACGGCTTCGGAAATCGCCAGCACCACGTCGGTGCCGCCGCGCGCGGCATCGATGATGCCGGCGGCGAGATCCGGCGCCAGCGCGCCGAGCACTTCGGTGAGCGCCGGCATCTTCGTCTTGTCCATCACCAGCCGCAGCTTGTATTGCGGGCGATGCGTCGCCAGCACGCGCGCGGCCTCGAAACTGCCGTAGTGCGCGCCCAGCAGCAGCACGCTGCGGCCGGCATCGAGCTGTTGGTGCAGGTGTTCCAGCCCCTGCGTGCGCACGTCGAAGCCCTTGAGCCCGCGCGCCAGCAGGAACACGCGGTCGAGGATCGTGCATGCGAATGCATGAATCAGCTTCATCACCTGCCACGCGTTGGCCGGCCTGCCGAGCACGCGCTGCAGGTATTCGTAGGAGGATCGCCGCTCCGGCGCGCGCCGGAAATAGAAGTACAGCGTGATCGGATACAGGAACAGGCGCGCGAAGCGGCGCCCGCAGTACAGCCCGATCGTGCGGATCAGCCAGATCGCGAAATGGCCGCCGCCTTCGGGACGCGATTGCCAGTGCTCCGCGTTCATGCCGCTTCCAGCATGCCGCGCGCGAACACGGTGTGGTCGTCGCGCACCGTGAAACGCATGCGCGCGCCGTCGCCTTCCAGTTCGATCCGCGCATCGCGCTCCGGCAGCAGCGGCGCGAGGAATTTCGCATCGACGCGCGTCACGCGCAGGCCGCGCCATTGCCGCAGCGCCGCCGCCACGCGTTGCAGCAGCAGCACGCCCGGCGCCACCGGATGGCCCGGGAAATGCCCCGGCAGTGCGGGATGCGCGGCATCGATGCGCAACGGCGCGCTGAACACGGCGTCACTCATGGCGCGGCTTCCTCGCGCAACAGTTGCGGCCAGCGCTGCGCCAGCCGTGCCACGAAACGTTTCAGCGGAGGATGCGGGATGCCACGCATCGCCCAGCGGCGGAACAGATATTCCGCGGCGAACGCGAGGATCAGCATGCCCCAGCCACCGGCCTCCGGATACCAGGCCAATGTCGTGCGCGAAATCGACCACGGCGCGGCGACACCGAAAACATCCAGCAAGCCACCCGGCCGCGCCAGCAGCCAGACCAGCGCCAGCAGCGCGGCCTGCGCCACGAGCACGATCGCCCAGTACACCGTGACGCCGCGCGCGTAGCGCGCCACGCCCGGCAACGCCAGGCGCGCGTCGCCTTCGATCAGGCGGATGCAACGCGCCACCAGCGGTTGGCGTCCGCGACGCAGGCTGCGCGCGAAGACCCACGCGACCGCGAGCAGGGCAGCGACCGGCACGCCCGACAACAGCAGCGCCACGCGATCCGTCGACATCGCGATAGCCGCCAACGCGGCGAACAATGCCCACGACGCGACGCCCATCGCGCTGCGTCGCCGCGCCACGGCGAGGCCCAGGGCGAGCACCAGCAACGCCAGCGCGATCACGGCCAGCAATGGACGATGCAATACGCCACCGAGCAGCGCCAGCACCGCATACGCCACCAGCAACAGCGGAACCCACGGCGGCGAACGGTGCGGCGCGCGAGCATGCGGCGTGGCGGTGGAAACGGACATCGAAAGTCGGCGTGATGGCGCGGCGCGCGAGTGTATATCATTGGAATGGGCATCGATCGCGCCTGCAAGCTCGCGGCGACAAGGGTGCGACATGGGTCCGGAGATCCCGGGGAGAAGCATGCAGGGCACTACCGAGGCGTACGACTGCGACGTGCTGGTGATCGGCGGCGGCCCCGGCGGCTCCACCATCGCCACCCTGCTGGCGCAGCGCGGCCGGCGCGTCGTGGTGCTAGAACGCGACCGCCACCCGCGCTTCCACATCGGCGAATCGCTGCTGCCGGCCAACATGCCGATCTTCGAGAAGATCGGCGCACTGGAGAAACTGCGCGCGATCGGCCGGCTGAAACTCGGCGCGGATTTCCCGCGCGAGGACGGCAGCTACTACACCTTCAGGTTCGACCGCGCGTTGGGCGACACGCCGCCGTATTCCTTCCACGTGCTGCGCGAGGACATGGACAGGATGCTGTTCGAGCACGCGCGCGAACACGGCGTGGACGCGCGCGAAGGCGCCAGGGTCGAACGCGTGGAATTCGACGCCGACGGCGTGACCGCGCAGGTGACGGAAAACGGCGCGGCGCGGCAGGTGCGCGCGCGCTACCTCGTCGACGCTTCGGGCCGCGATGCCTTCCTCGGCAAGCAGATGAAACTGATCGAGCGCAGCGCGGAACACCAGAGCGCCGCGCTGTACGCGCACTACCGCGACGTCGACTACAACACCGGCGATCCGGCCGGCAACATCATCAGCGTGTACCGCTTCGAACACGGCTGGGCCTGGTTCATCCCGTTGCCGAGCGGCGAAACCAGCATCGGCTGCGTGTGCAAGCCGGAATACCTCAAGCAGCGCAAGGGCGCGGACAACGCCGACTTCCTGGCCAGGACGCTGGCGATGGTGCCACACGCGGAAGACCGCATGGCACGCGCGCAGCGCGTCTCCGACGTGCGCGTCACCGGCAACTATTCGTACACGTGCAAAGAGATGTGCGGCCCGCGCTGGATCATGATCGGCGACGCCTGGGCCTTCCTCGACCCGATCTTCTCCTCCGGCGTGTTCCTGACCATGCACGCCGCGCTGCACGCCGCCGACGTGGTGGACGGCACGCTGCGCGAACCGCGACGCGAACGCGCCCTGCAACGCGCGTACGAGCGACGCATGCGCCCCGGCTATGCGCGCTTCGCATGGTTCATCCATCGCTTCAACTCGCCGGTGATGAAATCGCTGTTCGCCAACCCCCGCAACATCTGGCGCGTGGAGGAAGGCGTGGTCTCCATGCTGGCCGGCGACGTGTTCGACGACCGCCGCGTGCTGCGCCGCCTGAAACTTTTCAAGTTCATCTACGCCGTCGGCTCGCTGCTCGAATTCCGCCGCTGGCGCGCCGACCTGCGCGACCGCAAACGCCAGAACCGCGCGACCTTCAGCGGCGGGAATACGCCGGCGGATGCGGCGTAACTTCGCTCGTCATTTCGTGACTGCGCGACGCGCAGTACCTGCAACCTGACTCGCCTCGCAAGATTTCCTGGTTCCGCTCGCTGCCGCGCGAACCACTGGCTTTGGCTCGTCATGCCGGCGCAGAGCTTGCCCCGGCGAAGGCCGGGGCCGGCATCCAGTGGCTTTATCGCAAGATTTCCTTGGTTCCGCTCGCTGCCGCGAGCGTGTCACTTTCCTTTCGGGGAAAGTAACCAAAGCCATTGCGCGCGGGCATGACGATCTCGCCGACATCGTGTCGGCTCGACTTCCCTGCGCTTCTCGCCGATCGCGCGCCGGCGCGAACTCGGCCATCCATGGCCTCAAACATGCGCGCCTTTCCCGCGCGATCGGCTGCGATGCTCGGCGTCATGCACGGCGCTGAAGCTCGCCCACTGACGGCCATCCATGGCCTGCGTTGCGAAGTACCGGCAAATGTCATTTGACAGCACCCGCGACCAAGCTGAATATCCGTGCTAACCCCGGATCCGGGGCCTACTTGCAGTTAGATCCGCATCATGCATCCAAGCGAACCGCTTCAGTACCCGACACACTTCCCACCTACTGGCAGATGGAAGCGCTTCTTTATTGGTGTTCGCTGGCTAGGCCCAGATACATCATTCTTCAGCAACCTGCGGGCTGCGCAAAACGCGCGGTCGCTTGAGTCAATGAGCGTATGGGGTGGCGGAGATCGCCAGGCTCTCGCCAGTGCGTTGGGTCTGGTCTTTGCTAAACACTGCAATTGGCCAAGCCCATATTTTCTACCCGAGGACAATGTTTCAGTCATAGCCGGTGGCTCTACGTTCGGCTGGCTGCATGAAACTGATATTGGCGAGGCTATTAGTGCAATCGAGGAGATCGTTGGGGCAAAGATGGCACCTGCATTCTGGGAGGCTTCCGGGTCCGATACCCTAGGACAACTTGTAGATCGATTACTTGCGGTAGGCGGGGCCTAACTTAGGCGTTAGATTTAAGAGTTCAATGGACGAAATTCAGTTCGCTCCCAAAGTCTTTCAGAAGCAAAAAGTCGAGACGCGCTCGTTCGCGTATATTCACGCGTGTGCTGAGTGGGTCGGTCGCCAGGCAATTGATCCGAAGTACCCGGGCTATAGAAAGCACCAGAAGGTTGTATATCTGGTGCTTTTGGCTATCACGCTCGAAGGTTTGCTCAACCATGTCGGGGGGCTTGTGTACTCGTGGTGGAGTACTGCCGAACGAACTCTCTCAACCGAGGCTAAGCTGCAAATCGTATGCGAGCACTGCAAAATCCCATTCAATAAAGGTAAACGTCCAATTCAAACGCTGCTGCAGCTTACTAGATTCAGGAATGACCTTGTTCATCCAAAGACCACAACAATAGCTACTGAGCCAATAAACATACTCAAGGATGATTTTGGATCAACTAAATGGCAAGAATTTGCATCGCGCATCGATGGGTCTCGAATCAAGAAGGATTTAGATGCGCTTGCGAATCTGATTTGGGCGAATATGGCGTTGGACCCGGGACAAAAAAGCCCATTTGGTCTACTCCAGCATGTGCATTACGATCAGACTTAACTACTCGCTCCAGCCGCCGGATATTGACAACGCAGGCCATGGATGGCCGTCAACAGGGTGAGCTTCGGCGCCGTGCATGACGCCGAGCATCGCAGCCGATCGCGCGGGAAAGGCGCGCATGTTTGAGCACAAGGATGTGCGAGTTCGCGCCGGCGCGCGATCGGCGAGAAGCGCAGGGAAGTTGAGGCAACACGACGTTGCCGAAACCGTCATGCCCGCGCGCAATGGCTTTGGTTACTTTCCCCGAAAGGAAAGTGACACGCTCGCGGCAGCGAGCGGAACCCGAATTTCTTGCGAGGAACTCGCCACTGGATGCCGGCCTGCGCCGGCATGACGAGCCAAAGCCGGTGGTTCGCGAGGCAGCGAGCGGAACCAGGAAATCTTGCCAGAGAAGTCACTGGATTCCGGGTTCTGCGCTTCGCGCAGCCCCGGAATGACGAGCCATTCGCGACTGGATGCCAGCCCCGGCCTACGCCGGGGCAAGCTCTGCGCCGGCATGACGAGTGAAAAGAACGCCCACGTCAGGAGCGCAATCCGACACCCTTGTGCAACAACGTCAGCGCGATCGCGGCCAGCACGACCGCGAAACCGGCCATCACCGAATAGGCGATCCACACGTCCACGTCGCTGATGCCGAGCACGCCGAAGCGGAAGGCGTTGACCATGTACAGGATCGGATTGGCCAGGGAAATTTCGCGCCAAGGCGAGCCGAGCGCGTTGACGGAATAGAACACGCCGCCGAGATAGGTGAGCGGCGCCAGCACGAAGGTGGGCACGATGGCGATGTCGTCGAACTTCTTGGCGAACATCGCGTTGATGAAGCCCGCCAGCGAGAAGATGGTCGAGCCGAGCAGCACCGTGGTCAGCGTGATCAGCGGATGCACGATGTGCAATGAAGTGAAGAACAGCGCGATCAGCAGCACGATCGCGCCCACCAGCAGGCCGCGCAGCACGGCGCCAATGACGTAGCCGGCCAATACCACCCAGCTCGGCATCGGCGAGGCCAGCAGTTCCTCCACATAGCGCCCGAACTTGGAGCCGAAGAAACTGGAAGTGATGTTGCCGTAGCTGTTGGTGATCACGCTCATCATCACCAGCCCCGGCACGATGTACTGCATGTAGTTGAAGCCGCCCTCGACGGTGCCGATGCGGCTGCCGATCATGCGGCCGAAGATCACGAAGTACAGCGTCATGGTGATCGCGGGCGGGATCAGCGTCTGCGTCCAGATGCGCAGCATGCGCTTCACTTCGCGGCGCGTGATGGTGTAGAGCGCGATGGCGTTCGCGCGCGCCACCGAAAAGCCCGGCGCGTTGGCGTCCCACGTGGCGTCGACGCTCGTGTCGTTCATGCCGCGGCCCTGCTTTCGCCCGGCCGACCGTGCTCGACCAGCCGCACGAACAATTCCTCCAGCCGGTTGGTCTTGTTGCGCATCGATGTCACCGTGATGCCGCGCGAGGACAGCGCGGCGAACAGCGAGTTGAGGTCGTGCTGCTTGGACATCTCGGCTTCCAGCGTCTGCGCGTCGATGCGCGTGAGCTTCACGTCCGGCACGTCCGGCAGCGCGTCGGCGGCGATGCCCGCGGGCACGTCCAGGATGAAGTTCTCCACGTCCAGCTTGGACAGCAGCGCGCGCATCGTGGTGTTCTCCACGATGTTGCCGTGGTCGATGATCGCGATGTTGCGGCACAGCGACTCGGCTTCCTCGAGGTAATGCGTGGTGAGGATCACCGTGGTGCCGGCGCGATTGATGCCGGTGATGAACTGCCACATCGAACGGCGGATCTCGATGTCCACGCCGGCGGTGGGCTCGTCCAGGATCAGCAGGCGCGGCTCGTTCATCATCGCGCGCGCGATCATCAGCCTTCTTTTCATGCCGCCGGACATGAAGCGCGTGGGTTGCTGCGCCTTGTCCCAGATGCGCAGCTCGTTGAGGTATTTCTCGGCGCGCTGCACGGCGATGCGGCGCGGGATGCCGTAGAACCCTGCGACGTTGACGCAGATGTCGAACGGATTCTCGAACTGGTTGAAGTTCATTTCCTGCGGCACCAGCCCGATCTGGCGCATCACCGCGCCGCGGTCGCGGTGGATGGAAATGCCGAACACGCGCGCGCCGCCGGAAGTCGGGTTCACCAGCGAGGAAAGAATGCCGATGAGCGTGGACTTGCCGGCGCCGTTGGGGCCGAGCAGGGCGAAGAAATCGCCGGGCGGTACGCGCAGGGACACGCCTTTCAGCGCTTGCACGCCGTTGGCGTAGGTCTTCAGGAGGTCGAGGGTTTCCAGCGCGGGGACGTCGGGCATCGCTTATTATATCGGCCTTTGCGCAAGGGCTGATGGCACGTGGCGGAACATTTTCAATTGCAGCTCGCGGACAGCTTCATGCTTGCGCCTTCGGTGCGGCACATGGCGTTCGAGCGCGAGGATGGCGCGCCGTTCGCGTTCGTGCCGGGCCAGTTCGTGCAGGTGCATTTCCACTACGACGATGGCAAGCCGACCAAGCGCAGCTATTCGGTCGCCACCATCGGCGACGGCAGCGGCAGCGCGAAACAGCTGGAAATCGCGGTGAGCTACGTCGAAGGCGGCGCGGCGACCCGATTGCTGGGCGGCCTGGAACACGGCGGCAGCATCGACGCCAGCGGCCCGTACGGGCGCTTCTGCCTGGACGACAAGGACGCCAACCGGCGCTACCTGCTGATCGCCACCGGCACCGGCGTCACGCCCTATCGCGCCATGCTGCCGCAGATCGAAAAACTCATCGCCGCGCGCGGCTGCCGCTTCGCGTTGCTGTACGGCGCGCGCACCGAGCAGGAACTGCTGTACGGCGAAGAATTCGAAGCGTTCGCGCGCGGGCACGAGGGCTTCGATTTCCATCCGTGCTTCTCGCGCGGCGCGCGCGCGGCGCCACGCCCGCACGACCGGCTCGGTTACGTGCAGGCGGTGCTGGCGGAATTCGCCCCCGATGCGCAGCACGACGTGGCCTATTTGTGCGGCAACCCCGACATGGTGGACGCCGCGTTCAACGTGTTGAAGGAAGCCGGCCTGCCGGTGCAGCACATCCGGCGCGAGAAATACGTATCCTCGCGTTGAGGCGCAAGCCTCGCGCGGTAGGCGGATTCCTACGCGCTCCCGCGGTGCCCGCCGCTTCCGGCACCCTGTTCCCGGCGCTACGCTGATGACCATTGGAGGACACAGGCGATGATCGACGTGCAGGGAATCGACCAGCTCGCCCAGCGGCTTGCCTCGCTGGTGCCGCCCGGCTTGAACGCCGCGCGCGAGGACCTGCAGGCGAACTTCCGCTACGTGCTCGCGAATGGCTTGCGGCGGCTCGACCTGGTGACGCGCGAAGAGTTCGACGCGCAGCGCGCGGTGCTCGCGCGCACGCGCGAACTGGTGGCGCAACTGGAAGCGCGCGTGTCGGAGCTGGAAACGCAAGGCGGGAAGTGATTCTTCCGAAACCGATTTGAAACTCCCGCCCATGCGGGGGTGCAGGCGGAGCTTTGCCTGCGGCTGGCGCGTCGCCCCTACGCCTCGCGCCGCGTTGTTCCGTCATCCCGGGCAGGATTGCCCGGGACCCAGATCACGGAAGAGCTCTGGATTCCAGGCGCTGCGGGGGCCGCGCCTGGAATGACGGAGGTTCGATGGAGGCTGGGCGACCCGCGGGGAAAACGCGCCAGCGCGCGCGAACGGTGACTGCCACATGTCCATGCATCCGCCACGCCCATGTCGCTCGCCGTCGCCCTGAGCCGCGCCCAGGAAGGCGTCGCCGCACCACTGGTGACCGTCGAGGTGCATCTGTCGGGCGGCCTTCCCGGCACCTCCATCGTCGGCCTTCCGGAAGCCGCGGTGCGCGAAGCGCGCGACCGCGTGCGCGTGGCGATCCAGAACACCCGGTTCGAATATCCGGCGCGGCGCGTCACGGTCAACCTCGCGCCCGCGGAACTTCCGAAGGACGGTGGCCGCTTCGATCTCGCGATCGCGCTCGGCATCCTCGCTGCCGGCGGACAAGTGCCGCGCGAAGCGCTGGCGGGCTGCGAATTCCTCGGCGAACTGGCGCTGTCGGGCGAACTGCGTCCGGTGACCGGCGTGCTGCCCGCCCTGTTGCGTGCGCGTCAAGGCAAGCGCTGCGTGATCGTGCCGGTGGAAAACGCGCACGAAGCCGCGCTGTTGACCGACGTGGAAGTGCGCGTGGCGCGCACGCTGGCGGAAGTCTGCGCGCACCTGCGCGGCGTGGAATCGCTGCCCGCGCCGTCCGCTGACGCAAACCCGTCTCCACCGACGTCCGATGACGAACCGGATCTGGCCGACGTGCGCGGCCAATTGCTCGCGCGGCGCGCGCTGGAAATCGCGGCGACCGGCGCGCATCACCTGCTGATGCTCGGGCCGCCCGGCACCGGCAAATCGATGCTGGCCGCGCGCCTGCCCGGCATCCTGCCGCCGTTGACGGAAGCGGAAGCGCTGCAGGCCTGCGCGGTACGCTCGGTTTGCGGGTTGCCGATCGACGTCGCCGACTGGCGGAGACGCCCTTTTCGCGCGCCGCACCACACGGCTTCCGGCGTCGCGCTGGTCGGCGGCGGCTCGCACCCGCGGCCCGGCGAGATTTCCCTCGCGCACAACGGCGTGCTGTTTCTGGACGAATTGCCGGAGTTCGACCGGCACACGCTGGAGGTGTTGCGCGAACCGCTGGAATCCGGACGCATCGTGATCTCGCGCGCGGCGCGCCAGGCGGAATTCCCGTCGCGCTTCCAGCTCGTGGCCGCGATGAACCCGTGCCCCTGCGGTTATGCCGGCGATCCGAACGGCCGCTGCCGCTGCACGCCGGACGCCATCGCGCGCTATCGCGGACGCATTTCCGGTCCGCTGCTGGATCGCATCGATCTTTGCGTCAATGTCCCGCGCCTGCCGCTGTCCGAGCTGGATGGCGCGCGTCGCCCGCAGGACGAATCCACGACGCAGGTGCGCGCGCGCGTGATCGCCGCACGTACACGCGCGCTGGCGCGCGCCGGCAAGCCCAACGCCGCCATCACCACCCGCGAGATCGAGCGCGATTGTCCGCTGGGCGACGGCGAACGTGCCCTGCTGCAACGCGCGCTGGACAAGCTGGGATTGTCCGCCCGCGCCTACCATCGCGTGCTGCGCGTGGCGCGCACCATTGCCGATCTCGCGGACAGCGCCCGGATCGGCCGCGAACACCTCGCCGAAGCCCTGCAATACCGTCGCTGCGACACCGAAGCCGCGCACATGTGATTCAGCGAATGCCCAGTTTCAACGTTCACGCCACTAAGACATTTGCGAACGGATCATCAGTACGCCATCGTGGAAATTTCCCCTGCGACGAGCGGGCCGCATGACCTCGAGGAGACTGCCGTGCTGAAGTGGGCCATCATTTTCGCCATCATCGCCCTGGTTTCGGGCGGCCTGGGTTTCACCCGCGTTTCCGGCGCCGCGGCCACCATCGCGAAAGTCCTGTTCGCGATCTTCCTGATCCTGTTCCTGATCGCCCTGCTGGCCGTCATCGGCATCATCCACCTGTTCTGATCCGCACCGGCAGCGGCAAGCCGGGCATGGCATCCTAAGGGGCCATGCCCGGCCGCATCCCCGATCGCTTCATCGACGATTTGCTGGCCCGCGTCGACATCGTCGACGTGGTACAGCGCCACGTGCCGCTGAAGCGCGCCGGGCGCGAGTGGACGGCGCGCTGCCCGTTCCACGACGAACGTTCGCCCTCGTTCTACGTCAGCCCGACCAAGCAGTTCTTCCATTGCTTCGGCTGCGGCGCGCACGGCAGCGCGATCAAGTTCCTGATGGATTACGAACATCTGGAATTCCCGGATGCCGTGGAGGAACTGGCGCAGTCGGTCGGCCTGAAGGTGCCGCATGAAGGCAACGACAATCGCCCGCGCGAAGACAAGACCGACCTGTATGCGCTGCTCGACGCGGCGGCGCGTTTCTACCAGAACGAACTCGGCAAGAGCGCGCAGGCGCGCGCCTACTGCGAACAACGCGGACTCGATGCCGCGACCATCGAACGTTTCCGCATCGGCTGGGCGCCGGGCGGCTGGGACGGCGTGAAGCGCGCGCTCGGCAGCAACGACGCACGCACGAAACTGCTGGAACAGGGCGGCATGCTGTCGACCGGCGAACGCGGATCGCCCTACGACCGTTTTCGCGAACGCCTGATGTTCCCGATCATGGATCGGCGCGGGCGCGTGATCGCGTTCGGGGGAAGGGTTTTATCCTCGGAACAGTCACCGAAATACTTGAACTCGCCGGAAACGCCGCTGTTCCACAAGGGCCGCGAGCTGTTCGCGCTATGGCAGGTGCGGCAGGCCAACACCGGGCTGGAACGCCTGATCGTGGTCGAGGGCTACATGGACGCGATCGCGTTGCACCAGGCCGGCATCACGCAGGCGGTCGCGACGCTCGGCACGGCCACCACGCACGAGCATGCGGAACTGCTGTTCCGCGCCGCGCCGGACGTGGTGTTCTGCTTCGACGGCGATCGCGCCGGACGCAGCGCCGCGTGGCGCGCCCTGGAATCGGTGCTGCCACGCATGCGCGATGGACGCCAGGCGTTCTTCCTGTTCCTGCCCGACGGCGAGGATCCGGATTCGCTGGTGCGCAAGGAAGGCACGTCCGGTTTCGAAGCGCGACTCTCGCAGTCGATGCCGCTGTCGGAATATTTCTACTCGGAACTGGCGCGCGACGTGAACACCGCCACGCTGGATGGCCGCGCGCGCCTGGCCGAACACGCCAAACCGCTGCTGGCGAAACTGCCGGACGGCGCGTTCCGCGACCTGATGTTCGCGGAACTGGAAAAGCGCACCGGCGTGAATGCGCCGAACACCGCGACGCAGGGCACGGCGTCGCCGCGCACAGCGATGCGCGCCGATTCCACGCCGCGCCGCACGCTGGTGCGCAGCGCGATCGCGATGTTGCTGGCCGAACCCGCGCTCGCAGAGGAAACAACGTCGCCGTATGCGTTCGCCACGCTGGACAAACCGGGCGTACCGCTGCTGATCGAACTGCTGGACGCGGCGCGCGCACGGCCCGGCATCAGGACCGCCGCACTGCTGGAGCATTTCGCGCAACGCGAGGAGTCGGCCGCCTTGCAGAAACTGGCGATGACCGAATTCCCGGGCGAACCGGACTCATTGCGCGCGGAATTCGCCGATGCGATGCGCAAGCTCGCGGAGCAGACCGCGCAGCAACGGCTGGATGCGCTGGTCCGCATGCAATCGCAGGGCACGCTGGATGAAATCGGCAAGAACGAGCTGCGCGAATTGCTGGCACGCAAGGGGCAACTGGGCCTGCCGCGCGGCTAGCATCGTCGATCCGGGAATGTCTTCCAAGTCGGGTAACATCACGCCTTTGGTGCACTTTCTCGGCGCATGACTCTCTCAGACCGCCCATCCAGCGCCACGCAGGAAGAGAAGATTCCCCCGCACACCACCCCCACCTGGGAAGTGGAGCTGCTTATTTCCGGCGTCGCGGTATTCGCAATGTTGCAATTGCCGGGCTGGTTGAACGATCGGATGCTGTTCCTGCTGCCGCGTTTCGATGACAGCTGGCGCGCATCACTGATCCTCGTATTCTCCTATTCGATGGGCGCGGCGGTGATTCTTGCCGCGACTTTTGCGCTGCATCTCCTCCTGCGCGCTTACTGGATCGCGCTGGTCGGCATGCATTCGGTGTACCCCGAGGGCATTCGCTGGGAACGGCTGCGGATGGGCCCGATCGAACGCGAGGTGATGCAGCGACGCAACGGAGACTTCGCGGAAATGATCGAGCGCGCCGACAATCGCGCCTCGATCGTGTTCGCCATGGGCGTCACCCTCGCGATGACCCTGATCAGCCTGACCGTATTCGTGGTTGGCCTGTTCGCGGCGGGAATAGGGATTGCCACGCTGCTGCCCTGGCGAGTCCTCCCCGAAAACGCACTCCTGATCGGCATTGCCGTGGTAATGGTCCCGCTGTTCGCGATCAATCGGCTGGATCGCTGGCTGGGGGCACGCCTGCATGCAGGCAGTCCGCTGCGACGCGCAATGGCGGCGGGATTCGGTTTGTACGCGCGGGTCGGCTTTGCCAACAAGGGTGGCGTGCTGGGCGTACTTTCCAGCCATCACGGCCGTTGGCGGGTGCAAGCGGTCGCGACGGCTGCGATTGTCCTGTGCCTGTTTGGCGCGATGTACGGTCAGCTGGTGATGCGCACTCCCGAGCGGCTCGGCAGCTATGCGTGGTTTCCGCAATTCGGCAAGCCGGGCACCCATGTCGTCGACATCGCTTATTACGATGACCAGCGGGATCCGTTGCGCAGCCCGGCAGTCCCTTTCATCCAGAGCGCCGAGATCGATGGCAACTATCTGCGATTGCTCGTGCCGTACAGGCCGGACCGGGATGAGGCTGCGATGCGCGCGAATTGCGCTGCAGCACCGGGGATTGCATCCACCGACGCTCGCGCCGTCGCGATGCTGCGTTGTCTCGCGGCGCTGCATCCGGCCACGCTGGACGGCAAACCTCTGGCCGACCTGCGTTACGACGTCGGCAGCGACGCGCGCACAGAGCGCCCGGCACTGGTGTCGATGATCGACGTGCGCGCGCTGGCGGCGGGGCGCCATGAACTCGCGATCGCTTCCTCGCCTTCCCCGGGCGAAAAGAGCGACTCAACAACCGTCTGGATCATTCCCTTCTGGCGTTGAACTTGATTGTTCCGTACCCGATTTTGTCATCCACTTCGGCACGAGGTGAGGTGACGATCTTGTCGCGCAAGATCGTGCACGTGGACATGGATGCGTTCTACGCTTCCGTCGAGCAGCGCGACGATCCTTCCCTGCGCGGCAAGCCGGTGGTGGTGGCGTGGAAAGGCGCGCGTTCCGTGGTCTGCGCGGCGAGCTACGAGGCGCGCAAGTTCGGCGTGCGTTCCGCGATGCCGGCGCTGCGCGCCGAACGGCTGTGCCCGCATGCGGTCTTTGTGCCGCCCGACTTCACGCGCTACATGGCGGTCTCGCGGCAGGTGCGCGAAATTTTCGCGCGGCATACCGACTTGATCGAGCCGCTGTCGCTGGATGAAGCCTATCTCGACGTCACGCATCCGAAATCCGCGCTCGCATCCGCAACCGAAGTGGCGCAGGCGATCCGCGTTGCCATCCGCGAGGAAACGCAACTCACCGCATCGGCCGGCATCGCACCCAACAAGTTCCTCGCCAAGATCGCGTCGGATTTCCGCAAGCCCGACGGCCTGTTCGTGGTGAAACCGCACGAGGTCGCGGATTTCCTGACGCCGTTGCCGGTGGAACGCCTGCCGGGCGTGGGCAAGGTGATGCAACGCAAGCTCGCCGAGTTGCAGATCGCGACGATCGCCGACTTGCGTGCGTTCGACGCGGCCGAACTCGAATACCGCTTCGGCCGCTACGGCACCCGCCTGCACCAGTTGTCGCTCGGCATCGACGAGCGTCCGGTGACGCCTCACCAGCCGATGCTGCAGATTTCCAGCGAGGACACGTTCGAACGCGATCTCGCGCTGGAGGATCTCGCGCCGCACATCGCGCGCCTCGCCGAAAAGACCTGGGTCGCGCACCAGCGCGAAGAAAGCGAACATCGGCGCATCGCGCGCAGCGTGGTGCTGAAATTGAAGACCGCGGATTTCCGCATCCTCACGCGCACCGTCACGCCCGCCGAACGCCCGGCATCCGCGCAGCAATTCGCCGAAATCGCCTGCGCGCTGCGCGCTCGCGTTCCGCTGCCGCTGTGCACGCGCTATCGCCTGGTCGGCGTGGGACTGTCCGGATTCGTCGATGTCGACGAGCTTTTGCTGCAAAGAGAATTGTTCCGGGGGTTTTCTCTTTGAATTCGTCGCTCTGCACGTTGCATCTGCAACGATGAACAGAATCCCGAATGATTCCTGAAGTCGCTGCTAGCGGACTCTTAACGAAACCAGTGTTTGCATCGCATCCACCCTGACCGACGCTGGTGAAAAACATGTCTCCGTCATGCAACGCCGTGATGCTTCGCAGCTGCTGCCGCACCCGGATTCCATCGCGCGATGCCGCGTGCACGCGCCGGCTCGTTGCCGTCGTCGCCATGAACCCGGAATGGCGTGCGGCCTTCGCGAGGCACGCAACGGATTTCGCCTGAGCCCGTTCCGATGCGCCATCTGGCGCGTTGTCGGTGGCCATCCCTTGCGTGAGAACCTGACATGAGCGATGTGGCAATCATCGGCGGAGGTGCGGCGGGCGCGTCGGTCTTCGGCCAACTGCTGAATTACGCATGCCCCGGCGCCGTGCACTGGATCGTGGATCGTCCCTGGCCAGGTCGCGGGCTCGCCTATTCCACCACCGACGACCGCCACCTGTTGAACGTGCGCGCCGGCGGGATGGGGCTGTTCGCCGGGCAACTCGACACCTTCCTGCGCTACGTCGGCGAACGCGTCGCCGACGCGAAGGACATCGATTTTTTGCCGCGCCGCCTGTTCGGCGAATTCATCGAAGCGCAGTTGCGCGAGCTCATGAAGGCGGCGCAACAACGCGGCCGCCGATTCTCGGTGCACGTCAGCGCGGCGCAACGCGTCGAAAAACAGGGCAACGGCTATCTGATCAAACTCGCGAACGGACACGTGCTGCGCGCGGATGCCGTGACCCTTGCGCTGGGCGCGGTTTCCCCGCGTCCGCTCAGGGCCGCGTCTTCCAGGGCGCTCGCGAGCGGCGCCTACGAACTGGACCCATGGAGCCTGCCGCATCGCCAGCTTGCACCGGAACGCCTGCTGGTCATCGGCACGGGCCTGACCATGGTCGACGTGCTGCTTTCGGCGGCGATGCGCTGGCCAGAAACGAAACTGGTCGCCGTCTCGCGGCACGGCCGGCTGCCGCTGGCGCACTCGGAGTTGCCTTCGCCTGCGTATCCGCTGCAAAGGGAACTCAATTCCGCCTTGCAGGCGTGCACGCGGGTCCTGCCGATGCTGCGATTGTTCCACGCGGCGTTGCGCGACGTCGCCCCGGGGGAATGGCATGCCCTGATGGAGGGCATCCGGCCGATCGACGCAATCCTGTGGCAATTGCTGCCGCTGCACCAGCAACGGCGATTCCTTCGGCACATGCGCTGGATCTGGGAAGCGGCACGGCATCGCATCGCGCCCGCCTCCAATGCCGCATTGCAATCACTGATCGAGAACGGGCGACTGGAAATACGCGCCGCCCGCGTGCTCAAGGTCGAAGGCGACGGCCCGCTGGCGTTGACCATGCGCGATCGCCGCACGCAAGCCATCGAAACCCTGCAGGCCGATCTGGTCGTGCAGGCGACCGGACTGGATACGGCCGTGGCGTATGCCGATCATCCACTGCTTTCGCAGATGCAGCAGGATGGACTTGTCACGCCGGATCCCCTGCAGCTCGGGCTCGCCGCGCGGCCCGACGGACGCCTGCTCAACGCGGGCGAGGAAGTCCAGCCTGGCCTTTACGCGGTGGGGTCGCTGCTGAAAGGCAGCCTGTGGGAATGCACCGCGATGCCGGAAATCCGCAACACCGCGCACGAACTGGTGGCGACGTTGATGCGGGACTATCCGCTCGCTTCCGACGAAGCGCCGGAAGGACCGCCGGCCATGCTGCAACGCGCCGTGCATTCCACGGCCGGCGCCGGCTAGAGCACCTCCGCCAGTTCCCTGCCGATCTTTTCCGGCGTGTCGGTGGGCGCGTAACGGCGTACCGCGTTGCCGTTGCGGTCGACCAGGAACTTGGTGAAGTTCCATTTGATCGCCTCGCTGCCGAGCAGTCCGGGCGCGGCGTGCTTGAGGTACTGGTACAGCGGATGCGTGCCGTCGCCGTTGACCTCGATCTTGGCGAACATCGGAAAGGTGACGTCGTAGCTCAGCGAGCAGAAGTTGCGGATTTCCTCCGCGTTGCCCGGCTCCTGGTGTCCGAACTGGTCGCAGGGAAAACCCAGCACCACGAAACCCTCGCCATTGTGTTCGCGATACAGCGCTTCCAGCCCGGCGTATTGCGGCGTGAAGCCGCACTTGCTGGCCACGTTGACGATCAGCAGCGGCTTGCCGCGATACGCGTCCAGTTTCTGCGGCGTGCCGTCCAGCAGGTTCGCTTCGAAGTCGTAGATCGTGGTCATGGAACGAGTCCTCAATTTGTCGTAACGCATCGAGAATCGTGGAGCGGAATGCAAAGCGTCGCGAGCGCAAGCAAATCGTGCGCCGCCGGTGCGCAGGAAGCGGAGTGTACACGTCAGTACATGGGCATTCCTTGGCCCCAAAGCGGTACATCCATGTACCGGGGCTGATCCGAGCGCCGTCGGCGCGCGAGTTGACAAGCGCAGCAGCTTTGCAACCGCTCTACAACCATCTCCCGAACTTGCGCATGTAGATCACCTTGACCATCTGCGTCAGCGCGCAGTAGGCCACCACGGTCAGCGCCAGCCATGCGAAATACACCGGCGGCATCTCCATCATGCCGAGTTTCGCGCCGACCGGCGTGTACGGGATCGCGATGCCGATCGCGATGATCGCCAGGGTCAGCGCCAATACCGGCGCCGAGGCCACGCTCTGCAGGAACGGGATCCTGCGCGTGCGGATCAGGTGCACGATCAGGGTTTGCGTCAGCAGGCTCTCGATGAACCAGCCGGACTGGAACAGCGACTGGTGCGCCGGCGAATCGGCGTGGAACACGAACCACAGCAGCGCGAAGGTGGTGAGGTCGAACACGGAGCTGGTGGGGCCGATGCACAGCATGAAGCGGCCGATGTCGTCGGCATCCCACTTGCGCGGCTTGCGCAGGTATTCTTCGTCCATTCGGTCGAACGGAATCGACAACTGCGAGATATCGTACAGCAGGTTCAGCACCAGCACCTGCAGCGGCAGCATCGGCAGGAATGGCAGCAGCGCGCTGGCGATCAGCATGCTGAAGACGTTGCCGAAGTTGGAGCTGGCCGTCATCTTGATGTACTTGACGATGTTGCCGAAGGTGACGCGGCCCTCCAGCACGCCTTCCTCCAGCACCATCAGGTTCTTCTCCAGCAGGATGATGTCGGCGGATTCCTTGGCGATGTCGGTGGCGGTGTCCACCGAGATGCCGACGTCGGCCTGGCGCAGCGCGGACGCGTCGTTGATGCCGTCGCCGAGGAAGCCGACGGTGTGTCCTTGCCGTTGCAGCGACTCCACCACGCGCGCCTTCTGCAGCGGTGACATCTTGGCGAACACCGTGGTGCGCGCGACCAAGGCGTCCAGCGCCGGATCGTCCAGCGGCTCGATGTCGCGGCCCTGCGCCGAATGCGTCACGTCGAGCCCGACTTCGCGGCAGATCTTGCGCGTCACCGCCTCGTTGTCGCCGGTGATCACCTTCACCTCGACGCCGTGGTGGTGCAGCGCCGCGATCGCGGTGGCCGCGGTGTCCTTGGGCGGATCGAGGAAAGCCAGGCAACCGATCGCGGTCAGGCCGCTTTCGTCGGACACGCCGTAGGCGCGGCCGGGCGGCGGCTGGCGTTTGATCGCCACCACCAGCACGCGCAACCCGTCTTCGTTGAGTTCGTGCGTCATCTCGCGGATCGCACGGCGTCGCTCGTCGGTCAGCGGCACGTCGTGGTCGCCGTCGCGTTCGCTCGCGCAGATCGAGAGCATCTCCTCGACTGCGCCCTTGCAGACCAGCAATTCTTCGGCGCCGGCGTCGCCCAGGATCACCGACATGCGCCGGCGCTGGAAGTCGAACGGGATCTCGTCCACCACGCGCCACAGTCCTGCCATCGGCTCCAGATCGCGGTGCGACAACACGGCCTTGTCCATCAGGTTCTTCAGGCCGGTCTGGAAATGGCTGTTGAGGTAGCCGTATTCCAGCGCCGCATCGGATTCCTCGCCGTGCAGGTCGAGATGCCGTTCCAGCACGATCCTGTCCAGCGTCAACGTGCCGGTCTTGTCGGTGCACAGCACGTCCATCGCGCCGAAGTTCTGGATCGCGTTGAGGCGCTTCACCACCACCTTGCGCCGCGACATCGCCATCGCGCCCTTGCCGAGGTTGGCGGTGACGATCAGCGGCAGCATTTCCGGCGTCAGTCCGACCGCCACCGAAAGCGCGAACAGGAACGCCTGCAGCCAGTCGTGCTTGTCGAAGCCGTTGATGAAAAAAACCACCGGCACCATCACCGCCATGAAGCGGATCAACAGCCACGACACGCTGTTGACGCCGCGGTCGAAGCTGGTCTGCACGCGCTGGCCGACGAGGCTGTGCGCGAGCGAACCGAGATAGCTGCGCGCGCCGGTCGCCACCACCACCGCGCTGGCGCTGCCGCTGATCACGTTGGTGCCCATGTAGCACACGCCCGGCAGATCCAGCGGGCCTTCGCCGGCGCCCGGCGCATGGCCGTTCGGTGCGATCTTTTCCACCGGCAACGATTCGCCGGTGAGGATGGCCTGGCTGACGAACAGGCCCTTGGCCGAAAGCAGGCGCAGGTCGGCGGGCACCATGTCGCCCGCGGCGAGATGCACGATGTCGCCGGCGACCAGTTCACCCACCGGCACTTCGATGCGTTCGCTGTGGCCGTCGGAAGCGCGGCGCGTCACCGTGGCGGTGTTGCGCACCATCGCCTTGAGTTCCTCGGCAGCCTTGGCCGAGCGGTATTCCTGGGTGAAGTTCAGCACCACGCTGACCAGCACCATCACCGCGATGATGGCCGGCGCCGCCAGATCATCCGGCGAGGTGGCCAGTGACACGCCCGCCAGCACCAGCAGCACGATGATGAAAGGATTCTTGAAGGTGCGCAGCAGTTGCAGCGCCCAGTGCGTCGGCTTTTCGTGCGCGGCCTCGTTGACACCGTCGCGCTCGAGACGTTCCTCGATCTGCGCCTCGTCCAGACCCGTGAGGCTGGTGTCGAGCGACTCCAGCAGCGCCTCGTTGGGCAGCCATGCCTGCGCGACGGCGGCAGACAGCATGCCCGCCGCGACGCCGTTCCTGCCGGCGTCCTTATTGGCTGGGGTTGCGGTGGTGGAAGTCTTCTGGAACATGCTTCGCTACCGTGGCTGTCTGCGGAGAACCACGGAGCGAAGGTTTCGATCCGCGGATTCAGGCGGCGTGGATGCCGTGCTGCAAAAATTTTCGTGGCGGGCACGATCGCGCGCCGATGACGGCGGCACGCCATCGCTGCAGGGCCGCGACGGCTGGCGGAGGCCAGCCTTTTCGCAAGCGGGGATTCGACACGTCGATCATGGCCTGCGTGCGCTCAGGCAGCCTCGGCCTTGGCGCGCGGCGCGGGCACCGTGACCGTCCAGGTACGCTGTGGCGCGGTGCGACGGACATGCGACGCACGGCGCGGCGCCAGGCGCAAACGGAAAAGATCGCGAAGGAGTTTCATGGCCCATCTCCTCGTTACGGCGCATGCGGCGCCGCCGGAGAGGGCCGGCTTCCTAGTCGAGGAAAGCGCCGGCTCTGCCCATGCGGTTGCCGCAGGCGAGCTTCTGATTGTTGGCAGCCGTCATCCGATGCGAGCGGACAGCGGCGGTGCGACTAGGGTGTACGTCCATAACCTTTGCTTGGTGGACACGGATGCCGCGCGCGCGTGGCGTTTGCGACGCGCGTATTTTCGCCGCGGCGCAGCATCCGCGTCAACCCGTGCGCGGAAGAATCCTGTGCGGGGTCGGGCTATGATTGCGGTTTCATCGCAAACCGCTCCCATGTCTTCGACGAGGCCTTGGCGCCCCCTGCTGTCGCTGGTGTGCGCTGCGCTGCTCGCCGCCTGCAGCCATGCACCGCTGCCGTGGCAATTGAACGACGTCGGCGGGCATTTGCCCGACCTGCAGTTCGACCTGACTTCCGACGCGGGCAAGCCGGCGACGGCCGCGGATTTCCGCAGCAAATACGTGCTGCTGTATTTCGGCTACACGCATTGCCCGGACGTGTGCCCGCTCACCCTGGTGCACTTGCACCTGGTGATGCAGAAGCTGGGCGCCGACGCCGACAAGACGCGCATCCTGTTCGTCAGCGTGGACCCGGCGCGCGACACGCCGGCGGTGCTGCACCAGTACGTGACTGCGTTCGATCCGCATGTCACGGGGCTCACCGGCACGCCCGCGCAGATCGCCGCGATGGCCAAGCGTTATCGCGTGGCCTTCAACGCCGGCCAGCGCCAGGCCGATGGCGGCTACGAGGTGAGCCACAGTTCCGGCATCTACATCTTCGACCGTGACGGCCGCGCACGCCTGATCGGTACTTCCGCCGACAGCGCGGACGCGATCGCGCATGACCTGAAATTGCTGATGGAGCAGGAAGAATGAAACGCTATACGCGGCAAGCGTTGTTGATGCTGTTGATGTGCGTTCTAGCCACGACGCCCGCGCTTGCGCTGAAGGTATTGCCGCCGCCGGCCCATGTGAGCGTGCAACACGGTTGGATACGCTGGTTGCCTGCCGGGCTGCCCGCCGCCGGTTACGCGACCATCCGCAATGATGGCGATACCCCGGTGACGCTCGACGGCGCCGACAGCCCGGACTACGGCATGGCGATGCTGCATCGTTCCGTACACAAGGACGGCAGCGACAGCATGGAGATGGTCGAGACCATCCCCGTTCCCGCGCACGCGAGCGTGCAACTCGCGCCGGGCGGCTATCACCTGATGCTGACCGCGCCGAAACATCCGATCCAACCAGGCGACAACGTGCACGTGCGGCTGCATTTCTCGAACGGCACGACGCTGGATGCGGCGTGGACGGTGCGCCCGGCCAACGCCTTGTGAGCCCGCGGATTCAGCCGACGCGTTGCAACACGTAGGTGCCCGGCGGTATGGACATCGCGACCAACCAGTGGTCGATCAGCAGGAACGCAAACAGCGCCATCAGGTAGACCAGCGAATAGCCGAACGCGCGCATCGCGAACAGTTCGTCCGGCGGCCGCAGCAGGCGCAGCGCGTATCCGAGATAGGCGAATCCCAGCACCAGCGCGCCGCCGAGGTAGAACAGCCCGCTCATGCCCGCGAGGTACGGCAACACGCTCACCAGTACCAGCAACACCGTGTAGAACAGCACGTGCCAGCGCGTGTACTGCACGTCGTAGGCGACGGGAAGCATCGGGATGCACGCGCGCCGGTAATCCTCGCGCCGGAAAATCGCCAGCGACCAGAAGTGCGGTGGCGTCCACGCGAAGATGATCAGCACCAGCAACAGGGCGTAGGCCCAATCCGTCGCGCCGCGCATGTCGGTGACCGCGGCCCAGCCCAGCAGCGGCGGTACCGCGCCGGCGAGCCCGCCGATCACGATGTTCTGCGGCGTCGCGCGTTTCAGGTAGGCGGTGTAGATCACCGCGTAGCCGATCAATCCCGCGAACGTCAGCAACGCGGTGATCGGGTTCACCAGGAAATACAGCATCAACATCGAGATCACGCCGATCGCCAGCGCGAACACCAGCACCTGGCGTGGCGTCAACGCTCCGGTGGCGAGCGGGCGCTGTGACGTGCGCGCCATCAGTTTGTCGATGCGCTGGTCGATCAGGTGATTGAGCGCGGCGGCAGACGCCGACGCCATCCAGATGCCGAGCGTGCCGAACACCAGCGCGCGCCACGGCGGCAGGCCAGGCGCGGCAAGGAACATGCCGATCACTGCGGTGAACACCAGCAGCGCCACGACGCGCGGCTTGGTCAATTCGAAATAGCGGGCGGCGAGCGATGCCATGGAACGCTTATTGTAAGGCGCGGCGCGTGCGCGCCAGCAGCGACACCATCACGAACAGCAGCAACGCCGCGCCGCCGTTGTGCGCCACCGCCACCGCCAGCGGCAGGCCGAACACCACGTTGCTGATCCCCAGCGCGACCTGCGCGAGCAGCAGCACGCCGAGCGCGATGCCGAATCCGCGCAAGCCCGCGCGCGCGACCTTGTGCGACAGCCACGCGAGATAGACGAACACCACCAGCGCGCCGAAGCGATGCGCGATCTGGATCGCGCTGCGCGCGGCGGCGTCGAGGATGCCGCCTTCGTAATCCACGCCGATGCCGCGCCACAGGATGAAGCCCTGGTGGAAATCCACTGGCGGCCACCATGCGCCGAGGCATTTCGGGAAATCCGTGCCGCAGGCGAGCGCCGCGTAATTGCTGGACGTCCACCCGCCCAGCGCGATCTGGCATGCGAGCAGGACCAGGCCGATCGCAACCACGCCGGACAGCGCACGTTCGCGTTCGCTGCGCGCACCCACGTCCGTGAGTCGCCACGCGATCCATGCCAGCAGCGCGAACGTGGTCAGTCCGCCGAGAAGATGACCGGAGACCACGATCGGTTTCAGCAACCAGGTCACCGTCCACATGCCGAGCAACGCCTGGAAGGCCACGACCGCCAAGGTCAACACGGCAATACGCCGCCAATCGGCATTGCGCCAGAACAGCGCGCACGCGAGCAGCAGAATTTCGCCCGCCGCCGCGCACAACGCGGACGGCACGTAATTCTGCTGCATGTACAGCGGAATACCGCCCGCGATCGGCATAATGCCGGCGATCACGGCGAGCAGGCGGCGACGCTCGCGCCACGTCGCCGCCAGTGCCAGTGCGAGCACCAGCACGCCGAGGGTGCCGGCGAGGAAACGGTGCGTCTGTTCGCGCCACGCCTTCGCCGTTTCGTAAGGGCGATCCGGAAACGCCGCGTCGGCCCGCGCGATCGCACCCGAACGCTGTGGCCAGGTGACGTGTCCGTAGCAGGTCGGCCAGTCCGGACAGGAAAGCCCGGCGTTGGACAGGCGCACGAACGCGCCGAACACGATCACGCAGAACGCGAAGGCGCAGGCGATCCACGCCAGCGCGCGCAGCACGGAAGAGGCGCGCGTGTTCATCGCACCACCTTCTGCAGATCCTTCTTCAAGCCTTCGGGATCGAAGCCCGGCGGATAATGCGTCAACGCGATGCCGTCGGGCATCACCAGCACCGCCGCCAGCGAATCGGACGCGCGCGGGCGCAGGTCTTCCAGCGCGGGCGGCACCGCCGCGGCGACCTGCCACGCGCGCAACGTTTCGGAGGACTCGCCGAATGTCGGAGGCGCGCCGAGATAAAGCAGGCGCAACTGGTCGGCGTTCTGGTTCAGCGTGATGCGTGCGCGGTGGATCATGTCCAGCGCCTGCCCGCAGCGGCTCGCGCAATCCGGTCCCGGCAGCGCCACCAGCGTCCAGCGGAATGGCTTGGTGCGCCACGCGAACGGCGCGCCGTCGGCCAATCGCACCGTCGCCTGCCCGAGATCGCGCTCCGGCAGGACCGGCAACCCGTAGCTTTTTGTTCCCGGCATCCAGCCGGCCAACAGCAAGATGATGCCGATGATGGCGGGTGCGGCGAACAGCGCGGCGACTCCCAGCAATTGCAGCCGGCGGCGATTGCGGATTTCCATCAGCTTTGTTCCCCGGACGGTTTTCTGTGCATCGCGAAAAAAATGACCACGGCCACCAGCGCGAACGTGAACCACTGGAACGCGTAGGCGCGATGGCGCGCGGGCGGGAAAGTGTCCGGCGTCCACTGCCGCACGTAACCGCTGGCCGGATCGGCATCCGGCAACAGCACGCGCGGATAGACCTGCCGGTGGAGATCCGCGGCGATGTCGTCGAGGTCGATGTAGGTCACCAGCTTCGGCCAATGCGCCTGGCGCGGCAACGCGTCGCCGCCGAGCTTCAATCCCGGCGCCGGCGCCGGCGCGTACAGGCCGCGCAGCGCGACCTGGCCCGACGTCAGCGATGGCACGACCGGCAATGTCTCGCCCGGAGCCCGTCGTGGCAGGAAACCGAGGTCGACCAGCAGTACGCGATCGCGATTGCGGGGCGTGAACGCGGCGAACACGTCGACGCCGAGTTGCTCCCCTTGCATGCGATTGTCCAGCAGATAGACGCGTCCTGGATCGAAACTGCCTTGCACCTGCACATGCGGATAGGCGTCCGCGGAGGTATCGTGCGCGACGTCGGCGAACGATTGCACCGGCGCGTGCGCGGCATTCGCGAAACGCGCCAGCAACGCCTCTTTCTGCCGCGCGCGGCCGAGCTGCCACACGCCCAGCGCGATGAAGGCCGCCACGCCGAACATCGTGAGAAGCAACGCGAAGGTCGTGGGGCGGCGCAATCGCATCAGGTGTTTCCGCCGTCGCGCGTTGTCGCCGCGGATATACTGGAAGGCGCTTCCACGCCGGTGTTCGCCATGACGCCCACGCTGTTCAAGATCATCCTGGTACTGGTGTTCCTGGTGGTGCTCTACAACCTGGGGCAGGCGCTGTATTTCATGATGACCGACAAGGGCCAGAGCGGCCGCACCGTGTGGGCGCTGACCCGCCGCATCGGCCTGTCGCTGCTGCTGATCGCACTGATCCTGTTCGGCATCTGGATGGGATGGCTGCATCCGCATGGCGTAGGCCAATAGCCGCGACCGCAGCGTTGTACTTTCCGGCCGCTGCGCCTTCTCATTTTCCGATCGCTTGCCGCTGACGGTCTGGGCGCTGCGCAGACAAGGCGTGAGGTTGCGCGCGAACCGGCGTTTACTTGCCGGTAAATGAGGATTCGCGTGCGGCCGAACAACGCAGTATGCGCAAGCTCCAGTCCGTCAGCTCAGAGGACGTAGACGAACAGGAACAGACACAGCCACACCACATCCACGAAATGCCAATACCACGCCACCGCCTCGAAGGCGAAGTGGTGTTCGCGGTTGAAATGTCCACGCGCGCAGCGCAGCCACATGATGATCAGCATGACGGTGCCCAGCGTCACGTGCAGGCCGTGGAAGCCGGTCAGCATGAAGAACGTCGAACCGTAGATGCCACTGTGCAGGGTCAGGTTGAGCTGCGTGTACGCTTCCATGTACTCGTGCGCCTGGAACCACAGAAAGGTTGCGCCGAGCAGGATGGTCAGGCCCAGGAATACCAGCAGCCGCGTGCGATGTCCGGCACGCAGCGCGTGATGCGCAATGGTGACGGTCACGCTGGACGACAGCAGCAGCATGGTGTTGAGCAGCGGGATGCCCCACGGCGGCATGGTGCTGAATGCGCCGCCCACGTGTTCCGGGCCGTTGCTCGGCCAGGACGCGGAAAACCCGTTCCACAGGAACTGATTGGTCAGCGCGCCGACACCTTCCCCTCCCAGCATCGGCAGGGTGATCATGCGCGTGTAGAACAGCGCGCCGAAAAACGCGCCGAAGAACATCACTTCCGAGAAGATGAACCACATCATCCCCATGCGGAAGGAAACGTCCACCTGGCTGTTGAAATTGCCGCGCAGCGATTCGTGGATGACCGAGCCGAACCAGCCGATCATCATGCCGATGATCACCAGCCCGCCAAGGCCGATCGAAATGTGCCCGACGGTATCGTTGCCGTTGAGCCAGTTGCCGGCGCCGATCATGAACAGGAACAGGCCCACTGCGGCCACGATCGGCCAGCGGCTGCCGTGCGGGATGTAATAAACGCCTTGCTGCTGTGACATGTCGGTATCCGGATTCAAGGGTTCAAAGCCAGGTGCTCAGTGCTGATGCGTGATGGCGATCTGCTCGATGATGCTGAGCACGAAGAACGTCGCCGCGACCGCGGCCAGAATCCACGCCGTGCGCTTTGCGGCGCGCTGCCGCGATGCGTTGCTTGTTTTCAAATCAATTGCCATTGCGTCAATGCATCACGTCGCCGTGCGCCAGCTCGCGGTCGTCGATCACCGGCGGCGTGGTGAAGCTGTGGTGCGGCGGCGGCGAGGACAGCGTCCACTCCAGACCGCGCGCGCCTTCCCACGGCCGGGCCGGTGCGCGCACCTTGGAGAACCACACGCAATGGATGACCACGCCCAGGAAGATCAGCTGCGAAGCACCGAACAGGAAACCGCCGATCGAGGAAATCATGTTGAAGTCCGCGAACGCGACGTTGTAATCCGGAATGCGGCGCGGCATGCCGGCCAGCCCGAGGAAGTGCTGCGGGAAGAACAGCACGTTGACCCAGATCGCGCTGTTCCAGAAGTGCATCTTGGCCCAGAACTCGCTGTACATGTGGCCGCTCCACTTGGGCAGCCAGTAGTACACCGCCGCGATGATCGCGAATGCCGCGCCGGTGACCAGCACGTAGTGGAAATGCGCGACGATGAAATAGGTCTGGTTGTACTGGAAGTCGGCCGGCACCAGCGCCATCATCACGCCCGAGAACCCGCCGATGGTGAACAGGATCACGAACGCGATCGCCCACAGCATCGGCGTTTCGAACGTGAGCGAGCCGCGCCACATGGTGGTGACCCAGTTGAACACTTTCACGCCGGTCGGCACCGCGATCAGCATGGTCGAATACATGAAGAACAGTTCGCTGCCCAGCGGCAGGCCGACCGTGAACATGTGGTGCGACCACACGATGAAGGACAGGAACGCGATGGAGGCGATCGCGTATACCATCGCCTTGTAGCCGAAGATCGGCTTGCGCGAGAACGTGGGGATGATTTCCGAGATCAACCCGAACGCGGGCAGGATCATGATGTAGACCTCGGGGTGCCCGAAGAACCAGAACACGTGCTGGTACAGCACCGGGTCGCCGCCGCCGCCGGCGTTGAAGAAGCTGGTGCCGAAGAACTTGTCGGTCAGCAACATCGTCACCGCGCCCGCCAGCACCGGCATCACCGCCAGCAACAGGAACGCGGTGATCAGCCACGCCCAGCAGAACAGCGGCATCTTCAGCAGGTCCATGCCCGGCGCGCGCAGGTTGAGGATGGTGGCGATGATGTTGATCGCGCCCATGATCGAGCTGATGCCCATCAGGTGGATCGAGAACACCATGAAGGCGATCGCGTCGCCGCCCTGCAGCACCAGCGGCGGATACATGGTCCAGCCCGCGGCCGGCGCGCCGCCCGGCATGAAAAAGGTCGATAGCAGCAGGATGAAGGCGAACGGCAGGATCCAGAACGACAGGTTGTTCATGCGCGGCAACGCCATGTCCGGCGCGCCGATCTGCATCGGGATCATCCAGTTCGCCAGCCCGACGAAGCCCGGCATGATCGCGCCGAAGATCATCACCAGCGCATGCATGGTGGTGAGCTCGTTGAAGAAGTACGGCTGCATCAACTGCATGCCGGGCTTGAACAGTTCCGCGCGGATGCCCATCGCGAATGCCCCGCCGATGAAAAACATCGTCAGCGAGAACACCAGGTACAGCGTGCCGATGTCCTTGTGGTTGGTGGACATCACCCAGCGATGGATGAAGCCCTCCGGCGCCGCGTGGGCGTGATCGTCGTGCTGCAGGACCGCGTCGTGTGCCATTTCAAACCTCATCGATTTATTTTTGCGATCGTCCATGCTCGCGGAAGTCAGGCGGCAGACATGAGCCGCAAGCGTCTGCATCCTTTGTGACTCCAGAAGCGCACATCCATGTACGCACTTCTCTAATGAAGCACGCTCCGAATCAGTGTTGGGCCAAAGCCGTTGCCTGGGTACCGGCCTGCGCGGTGCGCGCCGACTTGCCCGTGCCCGCCTGCCGCGCGGCCAGCCATGATTCGAACTGCGCCTTGGGCAGCACGTTCACCACGATCGGCATGAACCCGTGGTCCTGCCCGCACAGCACGTAGCACTGGCCGCGGTAGATGCCGGGCTGGTCCACCCTCACCCATACTTCGTTGACGATACCCGGGATGGCGTCCTTCTTGATGCCGAACTGCGGCACCCAGAACCCGTGGATCACGTCGCCCGCGGTGATCACGAAGCGCACCCTTACGCCGGCGGGAATCACCAGCGGCTTGTCGACGTTGAGCAGGTAATCCTTGAAACCATGGTCGGAAACGCTGTCCGGGTTCAGTCCGGAATCGAGCTGGCGGATGCGGTTGCTTGCATCGGCCAGCTTGGACATGAAACCGACCTTGTCGATCTGGCGGCCCTCGTAGGACACATAGTCGTAGCGCCACTTCCACTGGAAGCCGGTGACCTTGATGGTCATGCTGGAGCCGCTGGTGTCGTATTCGTTCATCAGGATACGCGTGGCCGGCGTCGCCAGCCCGATCAGGATCAGCACGGGGACCAGCGTCCAGACGAATTCCAGTTTGCCGTTGTGGCTCCAGGTCGCCGCCACCGCGCCGCGCGATTTGCGGAAGCGGAACATCGCGATGATCATCGCGCCGAACACCACGATGCCGATGCCGACGCACACCCATAGCGCGGCCATGTGCAGCGCGTAGATCTCGCGCGACTCGGAAGTGACCCCCGGGGTGAGGTTCATCTGCCACGGCACCGGGTTGGCCAGCGCCGATGCCGACGCCGCCAGCGCGAGGGCCGCCCCGCTCGCCTGCCGCAGGAACTTGGAAACGCTCATTAGCTACCCCGTGGTCAGTATTCGCCACCTTCCCTGATGGCCAGAATCAAACGGCGGTCGCCTCGACCGCGCTTCTTGCTTTTCTCTGCCGATGAACGCCGCCGAGACGGAGTGCAGTCCATCTCGGCCGCCGCGATCGATTCGCACGCATCGCGCCTTCGCGCCAGCATCGGATCGCCGTCTCGGTGCCTTCAAACCGCGCAATCATAAGGCCGAGGCCGCGGCGCGGGCAAGGAAGGCCGCTTCGCCACCGTGTTCGCTTGGCCGTCTGTCGCGCGCCCTCTACAATGGTGGACTTTTCATCCGCCGCCGGCGCCTGCATGGCCGACATCCTTTCCCCGGAACTACCCGTCGCCAGCGAACCGGCACGCGCCCGCATGACCGCGGCGTGGAGCATCGACGAAACCCAGACGGTTTCCACGCTGCTGGCGCAGGCCGAGCTGCCGCCCGCTCAATGCGAACGGGTGCTGGCGCAGGCCGCGGAACTGGTCGCGCGGGTGCGCGCCAAGGCCGCCGACCACAGCGCGGTGGAATCCTTCATGCGCCAGTACGACCTTTCCAGCGAGGAAGGCGTGCTGCTGATGTGCGTGGCGGAAGCACTGCTGCGCATCCCCGACCGCCTGACCACCGACAAGCTGATCCGCGACAAGCTCGGCGAGGCCGATTGGAAAAAGCACCTCGGCGCCAGCGATTCGCTGTTCGTCAATGCTTCCACCTGGGGCCTGATGCTGACGGGGCATCTGGTGAATCTGGCCGGCAACACGCGCGGCGACGCGGCCGGCGCGTTCAAGCGCCTGATCGCGCGCGCCGGCGAGCCGGTGATCCGTCTCGCGGTGCGCCGCGCCATGCGCATCATGGGCCACCAGTTCGTGATGGGCAGGAACATCGGCGAAGCGCTGGATCGTTCCGCCAGGGACGGCAATGCGGCCTATCGCTACTCCTACGACATGCTCGGCGAAGCCGCGCTGACCGCGCCGGACGCCGAACGCTATTTCAAGGCCTATGCGGATGCGATCGTCGCGCTGGGCCAACGCGGCCCGTGGCGCGACGTGCTCGACGCGCCATCGATCTCGGTCAAGCTCTCGGCGCTGCATCCGCGCTATGAAGTCGCCAAGCGCGAACGCGTGCACGAGGAACTCACGCCGCTGGTGCTGCAACTGGCGCAACTGGCGAGGCAGCACGGCATCGGCATGACCGTGGACGCCGAGGAGGCGGACCGGCTGGAACTCTCGCTGGACGTGATCGGCGCGGTGTTCGCGCATGCATCGCTGGCCGGCTGGAACGGCTTCGGACTCGCCGTGCAGGCCTACCAGAAGCGCGCACCCCTCGTGATCGACTGGCTGGCACAGTCCGCGCGCGCGGCGAACCGCCGCTGGTGCGTGCGGCTGGTCAAGGGCGCGTACTGGGATTCGGAAATCAAGCGCGCGCAGGAACTCGGGCTTTCCGGCTATCCGGTGTTCACGCGCAAACCGAACACAGACGTGTCCTATCTCGCCTGCGCGAAGCAATTGCTGGATGCGGGCGCGGAATGGATCTATCCGCAATTCGCGACCCACAACGCGCACACCATCGCCACGATCCATGATCTCGCGAACGCGCGTCCCTTCGAATTCCAGCGCCTGCACGGCATGGGTACCGATCTCTACGCCGAAGTCGTCGGCAAAGACCGATGGAACGTGCCGTGCCGCGTGTACGCGCCGGTCGGCAGCCACGAAGATCTGTTGCCGTATCTGGTGCGCCGCCTGCTGGAGAACGGCGCCAACACCTCGTTCGTCAACCGCATCAGCGACGAAGCGGTGCCGGTGCGCGATCTGATCGCCGATCCCTGCGCCAGCGTGCACGCGTTCGGCGCCGCGCACGGCGGGCGTTACGAGCATCCTCGCATCCCGCTGCCGATCAACCTCTACGGCTCCTTCCGGAAGAATTCCATGGGCGTCAACCTTGCCAACGACGAAGAACTGAAAGCCCTCGCGGAAGCGGCCAATGCGCCGCATGCGCCGTGGATCGCGCAGCCGCTGGTGCCTGGCGCGAGCACGGGCGAAGCCGAGCGCGACGTCACCAACCCGGCTGATCGCCGCGTGGTGGTGGGCCGGAGCCGCAACGCGGATGCCGCGACGATCGAGAAGGCGCTTTCCAACGCCGCCGCCGCGCAGGAAGGCTGGGACACGCTGCCCGCGGCCAGCCGCGCGGCGATCCTTGAACGCGCCGCCGACTTGCTGGAACAGCGGCGCGCCGCTTTCGTGGCGATGTGCGTGCGCGAAGCGGGCAAGACCGTTCCCGCCGCGATTTCGGAAGTGCGCGAAGCCGCCGACATGTGCCGCTACTACGCGGCGATGGCGCGCAAGCTGTTCGGCCAGCCGGAAGACCTGCCCGGCCCGACCGGAGAGAGCAATCGCCTGTACCTGCGCGGGCGCGGCGTGTTCGTCTGCATCAGCCCGTGGAATTTCCCGCTGGCGATCTTCATGGGACAGGTCGCGGCGGGGCTCGCTTCGGGCAACGCGGTGCTCGCCAAACCCGCGGATCAGACCACGCTGATCGGTTGCGCGGCGGTGAAGCTGCTGCACGAAGCCGGCGTGCCGGAGACTGTCTTGCAATTCGTGCCATGCAAGGGCTCGATGCTGGGCAAGACCCTGCTCACGCGCGACGAAGTGGCCGGCGTCTGCTTTACCGGTTCCACCGAAACCGCGTGGACGATCAATCGCACGCTGGCCGCGCGCAACGCGCAGATCGCCGCGCTGATCGCGGAAACCGGCGGCCAGAATGCATTGATCGCCGATTCCTCGGCGCTGCCCGAACAACTCGTCAAGGACGTGATGGCGAGCGCTTTCGATTCTGCCGGCCAGCGTTGTTCCGCGGCGCGCGTGCTATTCGTGCAGGAGGACATCGCCGACAAGCTGATCGCGATGCTCAAGGGCGCGATGGACGAACTCGTCGTCGGCGACCCGGCGTTGCTGTCCACCGATGTCGGCCCGGTGATCGACGTGCCTTCGTGCAACGTGCTCAACGAACACGCGGAGCGCATGGGCCGCGAAGCCAGGCTGATCAACCAGGCGAAGCTCGCGCCGGGCAGCGAACACGGCACCTTCTTCGCGCCGCGCGCGTACGAAATTCCGTCGATCGCGCTCTTGACGCAGGAAGTGTTCGGCCCCGCGTTGCACGTGGTGCGCTGGAAGGCTGCGGAACTGGACCAGGTGATCGATGCGATCAACGCCACCGGCTTCGGCCTGACGCTCGGCATCCACAGCCGCATCGACGAGACCATCGAACACATCACGCGGCGCGCGCGGGTCGGCAACACCTACGTCAATCGCAACCAGATCGGTGCGGTGGTCGGCGTGCAGCCGTTCGGCGGCGAGAACCTTTCGGGCACCGGCCCCAAGGCCGGCGGACCGCACTATCTGCTGCGCTTCGCCACCGAACGCACGGTCACCGTCAACACTACCGCCGCGGGCGGCAATGCCAGCCTGCTGACGCTGGGCGATTAAACGCACCGCTTCAGGCGCGCCAACCTTCGAAGGCAGTGAAGCCGGCTGCGGCCACCAGCACGCTGCCCATCGCGCGCGCCGCAACGATCCCCGCCGCCGGCTTCCGCGCCAGCCAGCCTCGCGTCTGCGCCGCGGCCATCGCGACCGCACCGTACACGACGAGCTGCGTGGCCGCGATGATCAGCCACAACTCCAGCGCCTGCGTCCACAGCGGGCCGTATTCCGCGTGCAGGAATTGCGGAAACACGGCTAGCATGAAGAGATACGCCTTCGGGTTCATCAGGCAGGTGAGCGCGCCGCGCCGGACAGTCGCCCACTCCGAACCGGCGATCGCATTTCCTTGATGAAAACCGAAGCCGGAAGAGGTGCGCAACAGCGACATCCCGATCCACGCGATGTAGATCGCACCCGCCAGCAGCAGGGCGTTGAACGCGCCGGGAATCACTTTCAACACCATGCCGATGCCGAGCAGAGTCAGCACGACGTGGCCGACGCCGCCGGCGATGATGCCGGCCACCGCGGCCATGCCATGCCGGCGCCCGGCCACCAGCGAGCTGCCCATCACGTAAGCCATGTCGAGGCCCGGCAGCACGATGATCCCGAACACCAGCGCCGTGAAAAGCAGCAGGCTGGCGGAATGATTCATGGCCCGGACTCCACGTCCGCAGGCCACCAGCGCAGGCGCGAGCGCGGGGTCGGATCGAGCACGAGCCTTTCAGTGGTACCGCGCAACAGTCCGGTCTCCGCGAGCGTGTGTTCCATCTGCGCAGCAGCCGTCTCGAAGCGTTTCATCGCCGTCTCGTCGCGCACGATCGTCAATGCGACGAGGAAAGGCCCGTCGGTGCGGATCGGCAACTGCGGAAAATTGTTGGGCACGTCCAGCGTCACCAGCACGCCGGCGGGACGAAACGCGGGATCGCGATGATCCGCGATCTCGGATTGCGCGCGTTGCGCGAATGCTTGCTCGTCGCCTTTCCTGACCGCGAAGATCTGCGCGACGACCACGCCCTTCGCGCCTTGCGGTTCGTCGACCGGATCCACGGCGGGCAATACCGTCACGCCCGTGGCGGGCGTCAGCGGGCGCAACAGCAGGACATTGTCGCTCTCGCCGGGAAACAGTGCGTTGACCTTGTCGCGATGCTCTCGCCACACCGGACCGTAATAGAACGCCGCATCCACGATCGGCCGCGCGTTGATGTCGCGATAGCCGCGCAGCCAGACGAACTTCGTCGGCGCCGCGCGATCCTCGAACTGCCCGAACACGAGGCTGCCCAATTGCTCGAAGGCTTCCGGGAAATAGGCGTCGAAGTAACGGACGAAGCGGTCGCGCTGCCCCGGCGCGATGTCGTAGCGGCGCAGTTCGACGACCTGGTAGTCGTTCAGATGGGCAACGCTCTGCATGGCGGCGGTCGCGTCGCTGCCCGCACGGGAGGCCATGGATACAGTCATGCAGAGGAATCCGATCAGAAGAAAGACGCTGCGGTGCATGGGTCACCTCCGGAATGGTGCGTCCCACGTTAATTCCCAATCAGGGCGATACATGTCCTGATTAGGCATAGACTTGCCCATATCCATCGGCATCGGACCATGCCCCATCCCGCCACCCGCGTGCTTGCCGTTCTGGAACTGCTGCAAAGCCGCGGCCGCGTCAGTGGCCCTGAACTGGCGCAGCGATTACAGGTGGATGCGCGCACGCTGCGTCGCTACATCGCGTTGCTGGAGGAACTCGGGATTCCGATCACCAGCGAACGCGGCCGTTACGGCGCCTACATGCTGGTGGCTGGTTTCAAGCTGCCCCCGATGATGTTCACGGACCAGGAGGCGCTGGCCCTGGCGATGGGACTGCTGGCCGCGCGCGATCTGGGCCTGTACGCCGACGCGACGGCGCTGGCGAGCGCGCAAGCGAAGCTGGAGCGCGTCATGCCGGAACCGCTGAAACGACGCCTGCGCGCGGTCGAGTCGGCAGTCACCGTGGATCCCGCCGGGAGAACGGCATCGCACGCCAGCGGCACCATGCTGATGATCCTGATCCAGGCGGCGCATGCGGGAGAACGCGTGCACCTGCGTTATCGCTCCGCTCAGGGCGATGCAAGCGAACGCGATTTCGATCCTTACGGCCTGGGTTTTCGCCGCGGCGCGTGGTACGCGGTGGGCCATTGCCACCTGCGCCGCGGCGTACGCGCTTTCCGGGTGGATCGAATCGTGGACGTGCATGCATCCACGCAGCGTTTCGCCCGCCCGCCGGGTTTCGACGTGCTGGCATGGTTGAACCGCAGCATCGCCACGCTGCCGCGCGCGCATCGCGTGGAAGTGCTGTTGCGCACCGACCCGATGCAGGCGCGCAACGCGTTCTCGCCTGCGATCGGCTTGTTCGATGCGACGCGACACGGTACGTTGCTGCACGCGCGCACGGACGACCTCGCGTGGTTCGCGCGCCAGCTCGCGGGCGTGCCGTTCGATTTCGAGATCCGTTCGCCGAAACGGCTGCGCAAGGAACTCGCTGCGCTCGCGATCCGCCTGCATCGCCTCGCGACGGACTGATCGCCGCCACCGAGGCCGGTGTATGCGGCGCGCTTACTTGTGCGGCTTGAACAGGATGTCGAACAACGACTGCCAGGTCCTGCCGCCGTCGCCGGATTGCGTGGCGGTTTCGCGCACGTTCCTGCCTTGCGGAATCCAGACCACGTGCACCAGCGTGGATTTGCCGTCCTTGCCGTGCTGCACGCCGTCGAACGCAAGGCCGCCGTCTTTCCATCCGCCGTCCAGCAGCAACAGTTCGCCGCGATTGGTCACCCAACTTTGGTGCCAGACCTTGCGCGCCGCATCGTAAAGACTGTAGCTCTCGCCGTGGTGGCCGTCGTTCTGGCGGTAGTCCTCGTGGACCACGCAGCCGTCGAGGATGATGTCGACCGTGTTGCGTGCGATCACCTTATTCGGATCGGACGATTGCAGGTCGTAGGTATCCCAGTCGCCGGCGAAGAAGTCGAACTGGCGATATTGCGGCGTGTCGCAGGCGAGCGCGGATTCCGCGGCCGCCGACGCCATGCCGGCACATGACGACAGCGCGAGCAGCGAACCCGCAAGAACGAAACGCCCCATCGATCCATCCTCCATGACGATGCCCCGCGATTCTGCGCCACGTGGCGTGGCGGGCGCGATGTCACCGGTCGTGCGGCTTCGCCGTTTGATCCGACCCGGAAATCACTTGCGCGCGGCAATGATCTGCGACAGGTAATCAGGTCCGCCCGCGCGCACCAAGTGCGGATACTGCAAGCCGTCGTGGTAATCCACCGGCACGGTCTTGTATTCGTCCTGGTATCTCAGCAACAACTCGATCGGCTTGCTGTCGGTCTTGGCCGCGGTGATCGCATCCTTCAGCACCTCCGGCTTGAAGGCGTGGCCATTCACCGCGACCAGGGTCGCGCCGGAAGTCACGCCGGCCTTGAAGGCCGGCCCGTTCCAGCGCACGTCGCCGATCTTGCCGTCGCCGCCCACCACCAGCCCGACGGAGTACGCGAAGCCGATCTGGTGGCGCGCCGGCGCCTTCTTGTCGTAGCCCTTCTCAAGCTCGCTGGGCTGGTCGGTGTAGACCAGCTTCCAGCCGCTGGCTTCGAGACCGGAAGTCAGCGGCGGGTTCAGCGCATCGACGTAGGAATGCAGGAAGCCAGCCCAGTCGTATTTCGCCACGCCGTTCAATGCCGCGACCACGTCATCGAAAGTGTAGGTCTTGGTGACGAAACTGCCGTCGTCGACGCCGAAGAAATTCTTCGCGAAGGTATCCAGCGAGGCCTTGTCGTGCGTCAGTTCGCGCAGCTTGGCGTCCACCGCCAGCCACATCATCTGTCCGGCGCTGTAGTACTCCTCGCTCATCTGCCAGCTGCGGTAAGGCAGCGGCCGGCGCTCGGCGATGGTGGGGTCGTTGGTGGTGTCCTCGATCGTGCGCCACCCGAAGCCGGGGCGATTGCGGTCGTAGTTGGCCGCCACCAGCGCCAGCGCGTCGCGGAACTGCTGCGGAGTCCACAAGCCCGCGCGCGCGGTCAACACGTAGCCCCAGTACTGGGTCTGGCCCTCGTACACCCACAGCAGCGAGTCGCCCATCGGCACGTTGAAATTGGGCGTCCACAAATCCGCCGGACGGCGGAACTTGCCGTTCCAGGAATGCGTGTACTCGTGCGCCAACAAGTCCCGATCCGAGGCGCTGCCCTCCCAGTCGGTGAAGTAATCCGCGTCGGTGCCGTCCTCGCTGGACTGGTGATGCTCCGTGCCGTTGCCGCCGAGTTCGTCCGAGATCGAGTACAGGAAATCGTAATGATCGTAATGATGCGAACCGAACAGCTTGCCGGCCTGCGTCACCAGATTGCGGTGTTCCTGCAATTGCGCCGGCGTCATCTCGATATCCTTCGGCGTGTCGCCGAACAGGTCCAGGTGCACCGGCACCCTGGCGCCGGGCGCGAGATCGACGCGCTTGAAATACAGTCCCGCATACATCGGCGAATCCACCAGCGTGTTGAGCGTGGTCGGCTTGAAGGTCACCGTGTCGCCCGATTGCGTGGCCTGATTTTGATTGGCACGTTCCAGCGCGGTGCCGAACTGCCAACCCTGCGGCAGCTTGACGCTCGGCGCGTAGGTGATCTGGCGCGAATAATGGCCGGCGGGATACAGCACCAGCGAGCTCCACGACAGATCCATCATCTTGCCGGTGATCTCGATGCCCTGCGATTCGCTGCGCCCCGACAGGTACTGGTAGTCGACATCGACGCTGGACACGCCTTGCGGCACATCGACGTGGAAGGCGAACACGTTGTACTTGTCGCGCGTCCACGCCAGCGGTTTGCCGTTCGCCGTGATGGTGACGCCGGCCAGCTTGTCGATCGTCCCGACGGGCGAATGCGCGCCCGGAATCCATTGCGGATACAGCAAGGTCAATTCGCCCGCCTGCACCGGCATCGTTTCGTGCGCGCGGAAGATGCCCTGCGCGGTGTCGCTGGCGTCGACATTCAAGGTGATGGTGCCGGGATACGGCGTGTCCTGCGGCGGCGGGACATTGCCGGTCGGAACGTCGTAGGCGAGCGCCGTGCCCGCGCCCAGCGCGAGCGACAGTGCGACGGCAAGGCGGAGGCGACGCGGAACGGATGGACGCGATGCAGACATGATTCGGCTCCCGGCAATGGCGCAACCGCTGAAAAGTATCAGTCCGGAGCGCGAGGCGTATAGGCCGGACGGCACAGTTCAGCCGCGGCCCTCTCCGCGCGCCATCAGGCTGTGGCGGATGCCGTAACCGAAATAGATGACCAGGCCGACTGCCATCCAGATCACGAAGCGCACCCAGGTCACCACCGGCAGGCCCCAGATCAACGCGATCGAGAACAGGATGCCCAGCGGCGCGACGATCCATGCCGCCGGCGTGCGAAAGCTGCGCTGCAGGTCGGGCCGGCGTCGGCGCAGCACCATCACCGAGGCGCAAATGATGATGAAAGCCGACAGCGTGCCGATATTGATCAGTTCCGCGACCTCGGTGATCGGCAGCAGGCCGGCGACCAGCGCGGTGAACACGCCCGCGATCAGGGTCGGGCGGTAGGGCGTGCCGAACTTCGGATGCACTTTCGCAAACCAGCCTGGCAGCAAACCGTCGCGCGCCAGCGCAAACCAGATGCGCGCGGTGCCCAGCATGAAAGCGAACAGCACCGACATCACGCCGACCACGACCACCGCCGCGACCGCCACGCCGATCCAGCCGAAGCCGCGCGCCGCGAACGCATCCGACACCGGCGCCGCGCCGCCGAGTTGCGCGTACGGCACCATGCCGGTGAGCACGAACGAGATCACGATGTAGAGCGTCATCGAGATCGCCAGGGAAGCGATCACCGCGCGCGGCAGGTCGCGCTGCGGGTTGCGCGCTTCCTCCGCGGCGGTGGTCAGCGTGTCGTAACCGAAGCATGCGAAGAACACCACGCTGGCGGCGGTCAGCACGCCGGACCACCCGAAATGCAGCGTGCCGTCCGCACCCGCCGCACGCGGCGGCACGAACGGATGCCAGTTGGCCGGGTCGATGAGGAACGCGCCGATGCCGATCACCAGCAATGCGCCGATCACCTTGATCGCCACGATCACGGTGTTGAAGCGTGCGCCCCATTCGGTGCGCACCGTCAACAGGCCCGCGACGATGAGCGTGATCGCGGCGGCGATCACGTTGAATACGTGACCATCGCCGGTGCCCAATGCGCCCTGCGCCCACGCCGGCAGCTGGATTCCCGCCGATGACAACAAGACCTGCACGTAGCCGGCCCAGCCGATCGCCACCACCGCGACCACCAGCGCGTATTCCAGCAGCAGATCCCAGCCGATGATCCACGCCACCAGTTCGCCAAGCACCGCGTAACCATAGGTGTAGGCGCTGCCGGTGACCGGGATCATGCCGGCGAATTCCGCATAGCACAGCGCCGCACAGGCGCTGCCGATGCCCGCGATCAGGAACGACACCGCCACCGCCGGCCCGGCGTTGGCCGCGGCCTGCTGTCCCGCCAGCACGAAGATGCCGACGCCGATGATGCCGCCGATGCCGATCGCGGTAAGCTGCCACACGCCCAGCACGCGGCGGAAATCGCGGCGCGCGCCGGCCTCGCGCTGCAATTGCTCCACCGACTTGTGCCGCGTCAGTTGCTGGACCAGGCTCATGCACGTTCCCCTCGGGCGGTTCGGGCGATCATAGCCCCGATGCCGGGACCCGCGTCCACCGGCCATCGGTCATGCCTCGCCTGTGGCGCGCACATGCGCGACAATCGCATTCCCCCTGATCTCCCACCGCAACGGATCGCCTCATGATCGTCCGTCGCCTCCTCGCTCCGGTGATGGCCACCCTGTTGGTCGCGGGCGCGCTGCCGCGCATCTCGCCCGCCGCCGAAGCCATCCCCGGTCCCGCACACGCGCAGCTTGCGATTCTGGAGACCACCGACATCCACACCCACGTGCTCGGCTACGACTACGACCGGCTCGAACCGGATACGCACGTCGGCTTCGACCGCGTGGCCACGCTGATCGAACAGGCGCGCAAGCAATTCCCGAACACGCTGCTGATCGACGACGGCGACACCATCCAGGGCACCGCGCTGGCCGATTACCAGGCGCTCTCGCATCCCGTGACGTGCCGCCAGGAGTTGGCGATCTATCAGGCTATGGACCTGCTGCATTTCGACGCCGGCACCGTCGGCAACCACGAGTTCAACTACGGCCTTCCGTTCCTGTCGCAGGTCACCGGCACGCCGATGTCGTTGCCGGGCGTGCCAGTCGAACATTGCGACGGCCCGCATTATCCGCTGGTGCTTTCCAACCTCGTCGAGACGGACAGCGGCAAGCCGGTGTTCAAGCCGTGGCTGGTGCTCGACCGCACGCTCGCCGTCACCGGCGCTGATGGAAAAACGCGAAAGATGCCGATCCGCATCGGTCTGCTCGGCTTCACGCCGCCGACGATCATGCAATGGGACCACGCGCACCTCGCCGGCAAGGTGCAGGCGCTGGGCGTGGTCGAGGCCGCGAAAAAATTCCTGCCTGAATTGCAGGCGCAGCACCCGGACATCGTGATCGCCGTGGCGCACGGCGGGGTCAATCTCGCGCCGTATTCGCCCACGCAGGAAAACGCCGACTGGTACCTCGCCGGTGTTCCGGGCATCGACGTGGTGCTGATGGGCCATTCGCACGACGTGTTCCCGAATCCGCAGGACCCGGAATCGCGCTTCAATGGCCTGAAGGACGTCGACAACGTGCGCGGCTTCGTGTGCGGCAAGCCGGCGGTGATGGGCGGCTTCTACGGGCACGACCTGGGCGTGATCGAACTCGCGCTGGTGTATCGCGGTGGCAAGTGGACGATCGACGACGCAAATACCCACAGCGAAGTGCGCCCGATCTGCAAATCGAAGGACGATTGCGTCGCCCCCGACCCGCGCATCGCGGAACTCATCGCGCCGGTGCAGCGGGCCGCCATCGCCTACATGCGCACGCCGATCGGCGCCGCCGGTTTTCCGATCGCCAGTTATTTCGCGGATGCCGGCGACAGTTCGGTCGTTGCGGTGATCAACGCCGCGCAGATCGCGTACGCCAAGGCCCATCTCTATGACGCGCATCCGGAGTTTCGCGGCCTGCCGTTGCTGTCGGCGGCCTCCGCTTTCAAGACCGGGTTCGCCGGCGCGGACGACTACACCGACATCGCCGCGGGCTCGCTGTCGCTGCGCAACGCCGCCGACCTGTATCTGTATCCGAACACCCTCACCGTGGTGAAACTGGACGGCGCCGGCGTGAAGGCATGGCTGGAGAAGGCCGCGGAACATTTCAACCGCATCGATCCCGCCGCGACCACTCCCCAGGCGCTGATCAACCGCCGCACGCCGAGCTACAACTTCGACGTGCTGGAAGGCGACGGCAAGGAATCGCTTTCGTATGCAATCGACGTGTCGCAACCGGTCGGCCAGCGCATCGTCGACCTGCAATTCCGCGGCAAGCCGCTGGATCCGAGGCAGGCATTCCTGGTCGTCACCAACAATTATCGCGCGGAAGGCGGCGGCCATTTCCCAGGCCTCGATGGCGGCGCGACGGTATGGGCCGCGCCGGACACCAACCGCGACGCGGTGATCGAATTCGTGCGCGCGCAGGGAACCTTGCGAAGCGCGGCCTTCGATCTGCAACCCTGGCATTTCGCGAAACTGCCGATGCACGCGCCCGTGACATTCGCCTGCCCCGCCAGCAAGCTGGATGCCGCGCGCGCGGCCGGCATCGGCGATGTTTCGCAGACGCACGACGATGGCGACGGCAGCGCGACCTGCGCGCTGGATCTTTCGAAATAGCCGATGTCGCGCAAGCCTTCCACCCGCGAACGCCCGCCGCCTTCGCCGCCGCCGAGGCCCCGGCAACCGCTGCCGTCGCGGCGCGCCGGCAGCAATGCGCAGCCGGCGGACGCTTCGCCGCGTTCGACGCGCGCAATCGAATTCCTGCTGCACGCGCTGCCGCGTGCATGGCGCGACAAGGCGCGCGACCTGCTGGTACTGGTGCGGATGGATCGCCCGGTCGGCGCGCTGTTGTTGCTGTGGCCGACCTGGTGGGCGCTGTGGCTGGTGGCCGGGGATTTCCCGCCGTGGAAACCGCTGCTGGTTTTCACCCTCGGCGTGTTCATGATGCGCGCTGCCGGTTGCGCGATCAACGACTACGCCGACCGCAATCTCGACCCGCAGGTGCAGCGCACGGCGGGACGCCCGCTCGCCGCGGGGCGCGTGGCGCCGCGCGAAGCGCTGATCGTGTTCGTGGTGTTGAGTCTTCTCGCGTTCGCACTGGTGCTGGCATTCACCAACCGGCTGACCATCGAATTGTCGTTCGTCGGGGCCGCACTGGCCGCGTTGTATCCGTTCTCGAAACGCTACACCTCGCTGCCGCAGGTGGTGCTCGGCGCGGCCTTCGGCTGGGGCATTCCGATGGCGTTCGCGGCGATCACCGACTCGCTGCCGCCGCTGTGCTGGCTGCTGTTCCTCGGCAACGTGCTGTTCTCCACGATCTACGACACCGAATACGCGATGGTGGACCGCGCGGAGGACATCAAGGCCGGCGCGCGGTCCACCGCGATCCTGTTCGGCGACGCCGACCTGCCGATCCTCGGCGTGTTGATGTGCACCTTCACCGGGTGCATGGCGCTGGTCGGCGCGCGCGCGCATCTCGCATGGCCGTACTGGATCGTGCTGGCGGTTGCCGCAGTGCTGTTCGCCTGGCAACTGTGGTCGATGCGCGACCGCACGCGCGAACGCTGTTTCGCCGCGTTCCGCAACAACAACTGGGTGGGATGCATGCTGTGGATCGGCATCCTGCTGGCGCTGGCGATGCGATGAGTGGGACAGCGCGCCGCTTGGTGCGAAACTCTCTCCGAGCGTCATGAGCGAAGACAGATTGTGCGACGCCGGAGCGCAGGAAGTGGAATGTACACGTCAGTACATGAGCGTCCGAACACCGCCGGCGCGCGGACCGTCGAGCGCAGTAGCTCAGAAAGAGTCTCGCTAAACCGCGCGTGCCAACGCCCACACATCCACCTTCGCAACGCCGGCTCGCTTCAGCACGCGTGCGCATTCGCCGAGGGTCGCGCCGGTGGTGAACACGTCGTCGAGCAACGCGACGTGCGCTGGAATTTCCCCGTCGAAGCGCGCGACGAACGCGCCGCGCACGTTTCGCCGGCGTGCGGCTGCCGACAATTCGCTTTGCGCGTCGGTGGCGCGCACGCGCCGCAACGCGTCGCGCAACAGCGGAACGCCGAGCGCTTTCGCCAGCGGTTTCGCCAGTTCCAGCGCCTGGTTGTAGCCGCGTGCACGCAGACGCGCACGATGCAGCGGCACCGGCACGATCGCCTGTGGCAATTCCGCCGGTGCGATGACGCCGCACCAGGACAGCGCGAGCATCCTCCCGGTCGCCAGGTCGGCGCCGAACTTGAAGCGCGCCTCCAATCGATCCAGCGGCCACGCGTAACGAAACGGCGCCCATGCCGAATCCCATGGCGGCGCGCGACGCTGGCAGCGACCGCACGACGCGGCCGGCGTCGCCAGCGGCAACGCGCAACGCGCGCAGCAACAAGCGTTGCGCGGCAGTTCCGCGGCGCAAGCCGCGCATAAATCGATGCCATTTCCCCCACGGCCGCCGCACAACAGGCAATGCGACGGCAGCATCTTGCGCAAGATGTCCGCAGTCCCGTCAACCGCGAAAAGTGGTTTCAGGTTGACAGTCATGCACTCTCCTTCGACACTCCGGCCTCCCTTCCCTGGGACTTTGCGCGATGACGCCGCTTCGCCACGACTGGAACCGCCAGGAATTGCTGGACCTGTTTGCGCTACCGTTCAACGACCTGCTGGAACGCGCGCACGCGACGCATCGCGCGCATCATCCCGCGAACGCGGTGCAAGTGTCCACGCTGTTGTCGATCAAGACCGGCGGCTGCCCCGAGGATTGCGCCTACTGCCCGCAGGCGCAGCGCTATCACACCGGCGTACAGGCCGAGAAATTGATGGAACTGGACGACGTGCTGGCGCGTGCGCGCGCCGCACGCGATGCCGGCGCCACGCGTTTCTGCATGGGCGCGGCATGGCGCTCGCCCAAGGACCGCGACATCCCGAAAGTGGCGGCCATGATCCAGGGCGTGCGCGAGCTCGGCATGGAAACCTGCGCGACGCTCGGCATGCTCAGCGAATCGCAGGCGAACGCGTTGAAGGACGCGGGGCTCGACTATTACAACCACAACCTCGATTCCGCGCCGGAGTTCTACGGCGAGATCATCCACACGCGCGAATATCAGGATCGACTCGACACGCTGGAACACGTACGCGCGGCAGGCATGAAGACCTGCTGCGGCGGCATCGTCGGCATGGGCGAATCGCGAGAACAACGCGCCGGTTTGCTGCAGGCGCTGGCGAATCTGCCCGAGCATCCGCAATCGGTGCCGATCAACCGGCTGGTGCAGGTCGCGGGCACACCGCTGCACGGCACGGCGCTGCTGGATCCCTTCGAATTCGTGCGCACCGTAGCGATGGCGCGCATCGTGATGCCGAAGTCGATGGTGCGGCTCTCGGCGGGGCGCGCGGAAATGAGCGACGAGCTGCAGGCACTCTGTTTCTTCGCCGGCACCAATTCGATCTTCTACGGCGAAAAATTGCTGACCACCGGCAACCCCGACGTCGCGCACGACCGCGAGCTTTTCGAGCGCCTCGGCCTGCTGCCGATGCATGTGGAACTGGATGCGCACGCCTCGCCGCGCACGGTACACGCCGACATCGTCGAATGCGGCGATGCCGCCGCCGCGGCGTAGCACTCGCGCGCATCGCGCGCGCGGACGAGCGATGACGGAATGAATCGTCCGGACCTGCTGCAAATGCTTTCGACGCGTTGCGCGGAGCGCGAACGCAGCGGCCTGCTGCGTCGGCTGCGCACGTTCGAGCACGTGCGCGGCGCACACGTGCGGGTCGGCGATCGCGAGTTGCTGGGTTTCTGCAGCAACGATTATCTGGGCCTGGCGCAGGACGCGCGCGTGATTGCGGCACTGAAACGGGCAGCGGACGAATGCGGCGCCGGCGGCGCATCCGCGCACCTGATCTGCGGCCATCGCCACGAACACGCGATGCTGGAAGAGGAACTGGCGGACTGGACCGGACGCAAGCGCGCGCTGCTGTTTTCCTCGGGCTGGCTGGCGAATCTCGGCGCGATGCAGGCGTTGCTCGACGGCGACGGCGTGTGCGTGCAGGACAAGCTCAACCACGCCAGCCTGCTGGACGCGGCAAAACTCGCCGGCGGCAAGCTCCGGCGCTACCCGCACGCGGATGTCGCGGGCGCGGCGCGGCAACTGGATGCGTCACCGGATGCGCCCGCGCTGCTCGCCAGCGACGGCGTTTTCAGCATGGATGGCGACGTCGCGCCGTTGCGCGAACTTGCGACCCTGTGCCGGCGGGAAAACGCGACGCTGATGATCGACGATGCGCACGGGCTCGGCGTGCTCGGCCCCGAAGGCGCGGGCAGCGTTGCCGCCGCGGGATTGGCGCAGGACGAAGTTCCGGTACTGATGGCCACGCTCGGCAAGGCGGTCGGCGGCATGGGCGCGTTCATCGCCGGCAACGACGCGTTGATCGATGGCCTGACGCAATTCGCCCGCAGCTATGTCTACACCACCGCTTCGCCGCCCGCGCTCGCCGCCGCCACGCTCGCGGCGGTACGCATCGTGCGGTCGGAAGATTCGCGACGTGAAAAACTCGCGGCGATGATCGCGCGTTTCCGCGCCGGTGCCTCGCAACTGGGGTTGCCGCTGGCCGATTCGTCCACGCCGATCCAGCCGATCTTGCTGGGCGATGCCGGAACGACATCCGCGGTTTCGCGGGCGCTGGAAGCACGCGGATTGCTGGTCACGGCGATCCGGCCGCCGACCGTTCCCGCCGGCGCGGCGCGCTTGCGCGTGACGCTCTCGGCCGCACACGAAGAAGCCGACATCGATCGTCTGCTGGATGCGCTGGCGCAGGCAATGCCGATCGAGGGCGCGGCGCAAAAGCAAGCCGCGGCGGGAGCGGATTGATGTCCGCGTTGTTCATCGAAACCCGCGGCCGCGGCGACGTGCAGTTCGTGCTGCTGCATGGCTGGGCCATGCACGGCGGCGTGTTCGCGCCGCTGGCCGAATTGCTGGAAGAACGCTGCACACTGCACCTGGTCGACCTGCCGGGCCACGGCCGTTCGCACGACAGCACGATTTCGCTGGTGCCGCCGGAATGCGCGCGCGCGATCGCGGAACGCGTGCCGCCGGCGATCTGGCTGGGCTGGTCGCTGGGCGGCGTGATCGCATTGCAGGCTGCGCTCGACCTTCCGCAAAAGGTGCGCGCGCTGGCGATGTTGTGCGCGTCGCCGTGTCTCGTGCGCGCGCTCGACTGGTCATGCGGTATCTCGCCGGAAGTCCTGCAGCAGTTCGCCGCCGATTTGCGCGGCGATCATCACGGCACGCTGGAGCGCTTCCTTGCGCTGGAAGCGCTGGGCAGCGATTGCGCGCAACAGGATTTGCGCCGCCTGCGCAGCGACGCGTTCGCGCAGGCCGCGCCCGGGCTGCGCGCGTTGCGCGACGGACTGGACGTGCTGGAGCGCACCGATCTGCGCGGCCGCCTTCCGCAATTGCCGTGTTCCAGCGCATGGATCGCGGGGCGGCGCGACCGGCTGGTGCCATGGCAGGCAATGCAATGGAGCGCGCAAGCTTGCAACGGAAGTTTCGTCCGCATCGAGGGCGGCGGCCATGCACCCTTCATCGGACATGCTCCGGAGATCGTGGCGGCGTTGCAGCCCTTGCTGGCGGGCGGCGCGCAAGCGTGAGCGAATTCCGCATCGACCGGCAACAAGTGCAGCGCGCGTTCGCGCGCGCCGCACGTGTCTACGAACAGCACGACGCGCTGCAACGCGAAGTGCAGTCGCGCCTGCTCGAACGGCTGGATTACTGCGAAACCGCGCCGGAGCGCGTGCTCGACGTCGGTTGCGGCACAGGGCGTGGCGCGGCGCTCCTGAAACGCCGCTGGCCGCAAGCGCAGGTGATTGCGCTGGACCTCGCATTGCCGATGCTGCGCGTGGCGCGCGTTCACGCCGGCTTGGAGAACCCGTTCGACCGCGTGTGTGGCGATGCGCTGCGGCTGCCGCTGCCGGACGCCAGCGTGGACGTGCTGCACTCCAGCCTGTGCATCCAGTGGTGCGCGACGCCTTTGCCGTTGTTCGAGGAGTTCGCGCGCGTGCTGAGGCCCGGGGGTTTTCTCGCACTCACCAGTTTCGGCCCGGACACACTGCACGAATTGCGCGGCGCCTGGGCGGAAGCCGACGAGATGCATCCGCATGTGAGCCGTTTCCTCGACATGCACGATCTCGGCGATGTCGCGCTCGCCGCCGGTCTGCGCGATCCGGTGCTGGATGTCGAACACCTGCGCACACTGTACGACTCGCCGCGCGAACTGCTGCGCGAACTGAAAGGCCTGGGCGCAACCAATGCGGACACCGATCGCGAACGCGGCCTGACGGGGAAGCGACGCTTCGCGCGCATGCTCGCGGCCTACGAAATGCAGCGCGTGCAAGGCCGCATTCCCGCAACCTGGGAAGTGGTTGCGTTGCACGCATGGGGCGCGCCGGAAGGCCAGCCGCGTCGCAGCGGCGACGCCGAGATCGCGAGCTTCCCGATCGAACGCCTGCGCGGCTCGCGGCGCTGAGCGCTACACCTCGCGTTCGCGGAAGCAGGTAACCAGATGATCGTTGACCATGCCGGTCGCCTGCATGTGCGCGTAGACGATGGTGCTGCCGACGAAATTGAAGCCGCGCTTGCGCATGTCCTTGCTGATCCTGTCCGATAGCTCGGTGCGCGCCGGAACGTCGCCGCGGCTACGCGGGCGATTGCGGATCGGCTTGCCGCCGACGAACGACCAGAAATAGGCGTCGAGGCTGCCGAATTCCTCGATCACTTGCAGTGCGGCTTGCGCGTTGCGGCGTGCCGAATGGATCTTCAGCCGATTGCGGATCAAGCCGGGATCCTGCAGCAGTTTGTCGAGCTGCGCATCGCTCATCCCGGCCACGCGCGCGATGTCGAACCCGTGGAACGCCTTGCGGTAGGCCTCGCGCTTGCCGAGCACGGTGCGCCACGACAAGCCGGCTTGCGCGCCCTCCAGCACCAGGAACTCGAACAACGCGCGGTCGTCGTGCAGAGGCACGCCCCATTCGCGATCGTGGTAGTCGCAGTAAAGCGGATCGTCGTCCGGCGCCCAGAAGCAGCGTGTCGCAGGCCTGGTTTTCGCCATGGCAGGGTTGCTCCTAAATCCGCACATCCGTTCCAACCACGAATACCGCCGCGCGACGGGGCGGCAAGCGTCTTGCAATCAGCCCCGGCATAATAGCCCGCCCAATCGAGGACCCAGGCGATGGACTCCGCTGCGACGCCGCTGCCAAAACCCGAGGAAATCCGCGTCGCGGTGATCGGGCTGGGTTATGTCGGCCTGCCGCTGGCGGTGGGTTTCGGGCGCGTGCTGCCTACCCTGGGTTTCGACATCAATGCCACGCGCATCGCGGAATTGAACGAATTCCGTGACCACACCCTGGAGGTTTCGCCCGAAGCGCTTCGCGAAGCCGGACATTTGCGCTGCAGCAGCGACGAGAAGGATCTGGCCGGCTGCAATGTTTTCATCGTCACCGTGCCCACGCCCATCGATTCGTTCAAGCGGCCGGACCTGTCGCCGCTGGAATCGGCCAGCCGCGCGGTCGGCCGCGCGATGCGGCCCGGTGGCATCGTGATCTACGAATCGACGGTATATCCGGGCGCCACCGAAGAAGTGTGCGTGCCGATCGTGGAACGCGAATCGGGCCTGAAGTACAACCGCGATTTCTACGCCGGCTACAGCCCGGAGCGCATCAATCCCGGCGACCGCGAGCACCGGCTGGAATCGATCATCAAGGTGGTCGCGGGGTCGACGCCTCTGGCCGCCGAGTTCATCGATGCGCTGTATCGCAAGGTGGTGAAGGCAGGCACGCATCGCGCCTCCTCCATCCGTGTCGCGGAAGCCGCCAAGGTGATCGAGAACACCCAGCGCGATCTCAACATCGCGCTGGTCAACGAGCTGGCGCTGATCTGCCACCGGCTCGGCATCGACACGGGCGAAGTGCTGGCGGCGGCAGGCACCAAGTGGAATTTCCTGCCGTTCCGGCCCGGACTGGTAGGTGGCCATTGCATCGGCGTGGATCCGTATTACCTGACGCACAAGGCGCAGCAGATCGGCTATCACCCGGAAGTGATTCTTTCCGGCCGCCGCATCAACGACGGCATGGGCCAGCACGTGGCGCAACGCGTGATCAAGCTGATGACGCAGCGGCGCATGCACACGGCCGGCGCACGGATCCTGGTGCTCGGACTGGCGTTCAAGGAAAACTGCCCCGACCTGCGCAACACCCGGGTGGTGGACGTGATCGAGGAGTTCCGTGGCTACTCCGCCAATGTCGATGTCTACGACCCCTGGGTGGACGCGGACGAAGCCAGACACGAATATGGGCTGGAACTCGTTCCAGACCTGAAGCCCGGCAGTTATGACGCGATCATCCTCGCGGTCGGACACCGCCAGTTCGTCGAGATGGGGCCACAAGCCCTGCGCACGCTGGGCAAGCCCGGTTGCGTACTGTTCGACGTCAAGCACCTGCTGCCGCTGGATTCGGTCGACGGCAGGCTGTGAGGGGCGCCATTGAGTGCAAGCAATCGATCCTGCGGCTAGCAGCCCTTGCTGAAGGCCGGCTAGGCTGGGCATGGGACGGGCGCGCAATGCGCGGGCATACTATCTGCCAGTGCAACTGACAGCGCGTGGCGTCGCCTCGACGCCAGAACAAGGGACAAGGGAATGCGGATTCTGGTCACTGGTGCGGCCGGCTTCATCGGCTCCGCGCTTTCCGGGCGATTGCTGGCCCGCGGCGATGAAGTACTGGGCATCGACAACCTCAATGCCTATTACGACGTTTCGCTGAAGCAGGCGAGGCTCGATCGCCTCACGCCGCAGGCGGGATTCTCGTTTGTGCTGGCCGGCATCGAAGACCGCCCGGCCATGGAACGCGCCTTCGCGGATTTCCAGCCGCAACGGGTCGTCAACCTGGCGGCGCAGGCCGGTGTGCGCTATTCGATCGAGAATCCGCACGCCTACGTGGAATCCAATCTGGTCGGTTTCATCAACATTCTGGAAGCCTGCCGGCACGGCAAGGTCGAGCATCTGGTCTACGCCTCGTCGAGTTCGGTGTACGGCGCCAACCGCAAACTGCCGTTTTCGGTGCGCGATGCGGTGGACCATCCGCTGAGCCTCTACGCCGCGACCAAGAAGGCCAACGAGTTGATGGCGCACACCTACAGCCATCTCTACGGCCTGCCGACCACCGGACTGCGCTTCTTCACCGTGTACGGGCCTTGGGGCCGGCCGGACATGGCGCTGTTCCTGTTCACCCGAAAGATTCTCGCGGGCGAGCCCATCGAGGTCTTCAATCACGGGCGTCACACCCGTGACTTCACTTACATCGACGATATCGTGGAAGGCGTGATCCGTGTGCTGGATCGGCCTCCCGGCACGAATCCTGCTTTCGATTTTCTTCATCCGGCGCCCGATGCTTCATCCGCGCCCTATCGCGTCTACAACATCGGAAACCACCAGCCGGTACAACTCGCCCGCTACATCGAAGTGCTGGAAGACTGTCTGGGGCGCAAGGCCGAAAAGATCCTGCTGCCGCTGCAGCCCGGCGACGTCCCCGATACCTGCGCCGATGTGGCCGAGTTGGCGCGAGATACCGGGTACCGGCCAGACACTGCGGTTGAGGAAGGCGTGCGCAGGTTCGTGGAGTGGTATCGCAATTTCTACAAGGTTTAGTCAGAGCAGGGGTTTGCTGTAGCAGGAACAGTAGCGGGTGGCTGTGATAGGTTTCACGGCCCGGATCATTCCAAGGGGAAAGGCAAAGCCATGAAAACCCTCTTTCGTTTCATCGCGCTGGGCAGCCTGCTGATGCTGGCGGCATGTGCCACCACCTCCGGCTCCAACCAGGCGCCCCCCTTCAATCCCGATGCCCAGGAAGTGAAGGACTACCACATCGGCGTCGATGACCAAATACAGGTCACGGTCTGGCAGAACCCGGACCTGAGCGTCAGCGCCCCGGTCCGACCGGACGGCAAGATTTCCGTGCCGCTGATCGGTGACGTGCAAGCCGGCGGTCGCACGGCCACGGAAGTATCGGGCGAGATCAAGGACAAACTGGGTCAGTACATCCGCGACCCGCAGGTGACGGTAGTGCTCACCGAGCTGCGCAGCCATGAATACCTCTCGCGCGTGCGGGTCACCGGCGCCGTGCGGCAACCGATTTCGATCCCCTACCGGCAGGGCATGACCATCCTCGACGCGGTGCTGGCGGCGGGTGGGCTGAACGATTTCGCCGCGCCCGACGACACCGAGCTTTATCGCAAGAGTCAGGACGGAGCGACCAAGGCATACAACGTCCGTCTCGACAAGGTTCTCGAGGCCGGAGACCTGTCCACAAATTACCCCGTGCAGCCCGGTGACGTGATTACCGTGCCGACGCGCGTGTTCTGATTGAAGCGGCGGAAACCATCATGGGCACCGATCTGATCCCGGCCAATCCTTTCAGCGTCACCGCGCTGGGGGAAACCATCGTCGACGAGGCCAAGCGCCGCCGCGTCGGGCTGGTGGTCATGTTCGCCGTGATCGCATTGCTCGCCTTGGTGGTCGGCGTGATCTGGCCGAAGAAGTTCGTCTCCACCACCACCATCCTGGTGCAGGAGAACAACATCATCACGCCGCTGACGGAAGGCCTGGCGGCACCGACCGCCGTGGCCGACCGTGCGGGCATCGCCAGCGAGGTGATCTTCAGTCGCAAGATCATGCAGCAGATCCTGACGGATGGCGGCTGGATGGCGAACCATCCCACTCCGCTGGAACAGGTCCGTCTGATCAATGACATAAAGTCGCGCACGACGATCGATACACCGCGCGACAACCTGCTTGAGATCAGTTACGCCGATACCGATCCCGCACGGACCTACAAGGTCACGAGGGAAATGGCGCAGTTGTTCATCCAGGAAAGCCTGGCTTCCAAGGAACGGGAAAGCAGCAGCGCCTACGAGTTCATGGATAACCAGGTGCAGGAGTATCGCAAGAAGCTCGATGCGCAATCCGAGAAGATCAAGCAGTACCTCGAAACGCATGAGGACGCCGCGCCGGGCAACCAGGTCGACTCCAGTACGCGCATCACGCAGTTGCGCACCGACATGGACACCGCGCGCATGAACATTGCCGAGCTGGGTTCGCAGAGCGCCACGCTCGGGGGGCAGCTCTCAGGCCAGTCTGAAGTGGCGGCGGTGCAGACCCGTGAAGGTGTCTATCGCACGCAGATCGCGGAATTGCAGTCCAAGCTGGCCCAGCTGCAACTGACCTATACCGACAGTTATCCGGACGTGGTGCGTACGCGCCATCAAATCGATGACCTGCGCAAGCAATTGCAGCAGGCCGAACAGACCCGCACTGCGGCCAAGCTGGCGGGTACGTCAACTGCGCTCGACGACACGGTGACGTACAACCCGGTCTACCAGACATTGCAGACCAAGCAGGCAGAGCTGCGCGCCGATCTCTCTGCAGCACAGGCACGGCTCGGTTCGAGTTCCACGCAACTTCAGAGCGAGCTGGAGCGCAGCAAACGGATCGCGGCCACGGCGAACGAAATGTCGCAGCTTTCCGCGGACTACGACACCACCCAAACGATCTACCAGGATTTGCTCAAGCGCCGCGAAAACGCACGCGTGTCGATGGATCTGGACCGCGAACAGCGCGGCCTCACGTTCAACATCCAGGATCCCGCAGTCTTGCCGCTGATGCCCGTAGGTTTGCGCCTGATGCATTTTGCCGCGGCAGGACTCGCCCTGGGGGTACTGATTCCGCTTGGATTACTGTTCGGCATCGCGCGCTTCGATCCGCGCGCCCGTCGCAGCGACGTGCTCGAACAAGCCACCGGTTTGCCGGTACTGGCGACGATTCCAGCATTCCACACGGCGCAAGATCATCAGCGTGACCGCCGCCGCAACCTGCTGGCTATCGCCATCGTGATTGGCGTGCTGCTTGCCTACCTCCTGCTGTACACGATCCGCGCGATGAGAACGCCATGAAAACCGTGGAAGGCGAGCAGGGATTGCGATCCAGCGGAAGCAGCGAAGTTGCGACGGATTCCCGCCACGACGGCGGCACGGGCCATTCGATCGCGTTGATGAAAGAGGGCGGTGCACTGGCGCCGCACCAGCTCGAGGCGAAGCGGCTGATCAATGGCGATGCGGCCACCCGTGAACTCACCAATTCCTTTCGTGAACTGCGCACGCGGCTGCTGGAGCTCAGCGACGGCCAGAATTTCACGACCTTGATCGTGGCGGTGAGCCGGGGTTGCGGCGCCAGTTTTGTCGCGCGCAACCTCGCACTGGCCTTCGCCTTCGACGAGTCGCGGACGGCGCTGCTGGTGGACTGCGATCTGCAACAGCCAAGCCAGCACCTCGCATTGGGTGTCGAACCAAGTTCCGGCGGCCTCACCGATTATCTGGAACACCCGGCGATCGGCATCAAACCGATCCTCTACCACACCGGGATTCCGCGACTGCGACTGGTGCCCTCGGGCAACATGCAGAACGGGCACATGGAATATTTTTCTTCGTTCCGCATGCGTGCCGTGCTGGATTCGCTGCGCTGCCGTTATCCGGACCGTTACCTGTTCCTGGATGGACCGCCGATCAAGGGCGCGCCGGATGCGCGCATCCTCTCCGATCTTGCCGACTATGTGGTGGTGGTCGCAGGTTACGGACGCGACACTCCGGCGAGCATCAACCGCGCCGTTGCCGGATTCGATCCGAACAAGCTGGCGGGAATCGTCTTCAACGAAGCGCCCTGACTGACCAACGCGCGAAGGTGGCACTATGCCGGCACCAATCAGGCTTACCCGCGGCATAGCGCTCGCATTGATGGGCGTGACCGGCGCCGCCGGGGCACAAGTGGACAGCAGCGCCACGACACCTGTCGTCCTGTCATCTGATGAAGCAACCATCTCCCCCGCCAGCGGCATGGCGAACACGGGAGGCCCGGCGACACAACTCAATTACGCCGTGGAGCTGGGCGTCGAGCACAGCAGCAACATCAACCAGAGCCAGTACGATCCGATCGATCAGGATCTCCTGATCCCGCGGATGTACTTCACTTTCGACCAGATCGGCTCCACGGTGCAGGCGCACGCCGTCGGCCAGGTCGAATACCGGGATTACCTGCAAGGCGATTTCGGCAACGAGTTCCGCGGCCAGCTGGCGGCGGCGCTCAACTGGGTAGTCGCCCCGCAGTGGCTGACTTTCGCGGTAACGGAAAACAGCAGCGTGGAGCCAGTCGACTCGCTCGCCAACAACGCGCCGACAAACGTGCAACAGACCAACGTCTTCGCCGCAGGCCCCAGCCTGTTGCTGCATTTCAGCGATGCATTGCGCGGGCAGGTGGATCTTCGCTACATCAACACCACCGCGTCGAAGACCAAATATTTCGATTCCCAGCGCGGGATGGGCGCCTTCAGGCTGGTGCGCGCGCTCAATGCAACCGATCAAATTTCCCTGAATGCAGAAACGGAACACGTCGATTTCCAGCAGGCGAACCAGATTCCCGGCCAGTTCACTCCTGATTACGACAGCTATAACCTTTATGGCCGTTACCAGAGCAAACTGGCGCACGTGCAGATCGACGCTTCGCTGGGCTGGTCGAGATACGATTTTGGTCAAGGCATTCCGGACCAGTCCGGCAGCCTTGCGCAAGCCCGGATCAACTGGAATTTCACGCCGCAAAGCGCGTTCGGGATCGGCGTCGCGCGGCAATTCACCGACGCCTCCGCACAACTGATGGTCGATCCTGCCCAGATCGGCACCAGCATCGATACCACTTCCATCACGATCGGCAACGCGGTCGTGTCGCCGCAGATCTATCTCGAAAAACGGATCGACGCGAATTACGACTACCGGGATGCACGCTTCGGCATCAATCTGGCTCCCTTCTATCAACGACTGAATTACGTGGGCGACCCGATTTACAACCAGGAAGGCCCGGGCCTGACCTTGAACCTGCAATATCAGTTGACTCCGTTGCTGACAGCGGGTTTCGCGGCCGGCGCCGAGCGCCTTCGTTATACGGCGCTCGATCGCAGCGATGACTCCTACAGCTACGGACCCGTGATGACCGACCAGTTGACGCCCCACTGGAGCTGGCGGTTGAATCTGACCCACAACAGGCGCAACAGCACGGCGCCGGGATTGAGCTATACCGAAAACCTGGTGTTCTTCGTCCTCAGCTACAAGCGCTGATCGCAATGGAAAAAAGTGACCGCGAAACAGCGGTCCGGGGGCTGCGAATCCTGGTCCTGACCGATACCCCGATCCTCGGCGTCGGCGGCAGCGAACGTTTTTTGCGCAACCTGCTTGGCCGGCTGCCGCAGGAATACCAGATCGACGTCTTGCAGCTCTGTCGGAAACCCGATTCGGGAAGCGTCGTAGGCACGCTGGACGAAACCCGCGTACGCATCGCCTATCGGCCGGTACGAGCGATTTATGGCATGGCCGGACTGGCCGCCATCACGCATGTGCGGCGAATGGTCCGTGCCGGGAAGTACGACATCGTGCAATCGCATCACGAGAAATCGGACCTGATCAACGCATTGCTGCCACGCGATTCCGCGTATCCCAGGCGATTGTCGAATCGGCGCGACATGGGATTCCAGAAATCCCGAAGGATGCGCTGGCTGATGCGCAAGTTGAACCGGCGTTTCGACCGCATCGTGGCACCCAGTCCCGCCATTCTCGACGCGCTTGTCTCAACGGAAAGAGTGATGCCCGACAAGGTCGTCTGCATTCCGAATGGGGTTGATACCCGGAAATTCGCTCCCGTCGGCGAATCGGACAAGGTGGCGACTCGCAAGGAATTCGGCGTGGCCGCCGACGATCTGCTGGTGGGTTGTGTCGCCAATCTGTTCCCCGTGAAGCGCCACCGCGATCTGATTGATGCCTTGGCGCGGGTTCGGGCCGTGATGCCGCGAACGCACCTGGTGTTGATCGGGGATGGCCCCTTGCGTCCCGAGCTGGAAGCGCAGATCCGTTCTCTGGGATTGCAGGACACCGTGCACCTGTTGGGCGACCGCGACGACATTCCACGCCTGCTGCCTGCACTGGATCTGTTCGTTCTGGCGTCCAGCAGCGAGGGCCTGTCCAACGCCATCCTCGAGGCACAGGCGTGTGCGTTGCCGGTGGTAGCCACGCGCGTGGGCGGCAACCCGGACCTGGTCGAGGAAGATTGCGGAAAGCTGGTGAGGGTGGAGGACCCGCACATGCTGGCCGACGCCATGCTCGAACTGCTGCAGGATCCATTGCTGCGTTCCCGACTGGGATCGACGGCACGCGCGCGCGTCGAACAGAAACATTCCCTGCAGGCCATGGTCGATTCCTATCTGTGCCTCTACCGGGATTTGGTCCGTGAGCACTGAGCCCCACGTCTTCCATCTGCATTCCAGCGCCGGCGTGTATGGCGCGGAATACGTGCTGCTGGGTCTGGTTCCGGCCCTGAACCGGATTGGCGTGCGCAGCACCCTGCTTTGCCTGGACAATCCGCTGCAGACAGAACAACCATTGTTCGAGCGCGCGCGTGCGCTGGGCGTCGACGTGGAGCGCCTGCCCTGCCGCGGCAAGCTGGATTGGGGTTCCGTGCGCGCAGTACGCGCCCGCGTTTCGCGTTCGACGAGTCCCTTGCTGCACGTGCACGGATACAAGAGCGCGTTCTACGGATGGCTGGCACGACGCGGCGGTCCCATGCCGATCGTTGCGACCCTGCACGGACCCACGTCGATTTCCCATCGCCTGCGTTTCTACAACCGGGTCGAACAACGCCTGTTGCGCCGATTCGACAAAGTCTGCGCGGTGTCCTCGCGCATGCGCGAAGATCTCATCGCGGCGGGTGTCGCCGGCGAACGCATCTGCCTGGTGGAAAACGGCATCGATACCGACCGCTTCCGGCCAGATGTCGCGCCGCTGCTTCGTACCGATTTCGGGATTCCGGAGAACGCTTTCGTCTTCGGCGCTTCAATGCGGTTGTCGGAGGAAAAAAACCCGCTCGGTTTGCTGGATGCCTTCGCGGAAATTTCGAGACAATCCGCGACCGCGTGGTTGACCATCGCCGGAGATGGTCCGCTGCGCCCCGAGGTGATCGCGCACGCCGAGCATCTTGGAATATCCGGCCGCATCCGTCTGCTGGGCGTGCGCGATGACATGGAACGTTACTACCCCATGCTCGACTACTTCATATTGCCTTCGCATTACGAAGGGCTGCCCCTGGCCCTGCTGGAAGCCATGGCTGCCGCGAGGCCCGTGGTCAGCACCGATGTCGGGCAAGTTCCGGCCGTCCTCGCCGGGCTGCCGGCGCGACTGGTTCCGGCTTCCGACACGCCGGCTTTGGCATCCGCAATGCAGGGCTGCATCACGGAAAATTCCGCCGCGAGGCCGGATTTGCGCCAGCGTATCTGCGAACGCTACTCCGCGGCCCGCATGGCGCAGGCGTACGCGGACGTTTACCGCGATTTGTGGAGGAGCCATGGCTACGCCTTCGCCTGAGCGATCACGTACGCCCGGTACAAACACGGCCCGGTTGCCGCGGACTTCCGCCATCCGTGAATCCCCCGCCAAGGCCCTGGGCACTACTCCACACAATTGGGTACTTTACGCGTTCCTGTTTCTGTTGCCGTTGCAGAATATCCAGACGGGATACATTCCGAAGCTCCCATTCGGAATCAACTATCTCAATATCGGATTTCTGCTTGCCTTGATCAGTGCGTGGCGCATGCGAGGCCACATTTCGCATTGGAGCACGGTGCATCGTTGGGTATGGATGTATCTCGTCTGGTCGGTAATCACGCTGGTGATAGGCGACATGCTCCATCCCGACCCGAATGCGGATCGCTTCAACGTGCTCAAGGACTCGATGCTCGGCGTACTGCTGCTGTTCGTCGTCGAAATGAGCGTGACCAACTGGATCAACCTGAAACGCGTGCTGCTGTTCATGCTGTTGCCCTTGCCGTACATCCTGCGCGTGACGTGGGCGCAACACGCCAGTGTGGCCGGATGGCATTACAAGGACGATTTGCGCCTGAATGGCACATTCGCCCTGCTGGGTGCGAATGAATTCGCATCGTTCTGCGTCACCATGGCGCTGATGCTGTTCGCGTTGCTGCTGGCGGGAGGACTGACCAAAATCTGGCGCGCCTTGCTTGTCGGCGGCATCGTGTGCATGTCGCTGGGCGTCCTGTGGGCCTATTCGCGCACGGCCTACGTCGCGATCCTGATGGGTGCGGCGGTGATCGTCCTGCTGTGGCGCGGCCGCTGGAAAATGGTGATCCCGATTGTGCTGGTCATCGCACTCGTTCCGCCGTTGCTCCCGCATTCGGTGACCGAACGGTTCGGCGATACGCACGTCGAAGGCGCCCAGGTCGATCAAAGCACCGAGGACCGCTATGCGTTTTGGGACGTCGCCCTGGGGATATGGCAGAAACAACCCTTCTTCGGCGCCGGCAACATGACGTTTTCTTATATCAGTCCCTACGGGATGGACACGCACAACCTGTACATGCGCACCTTGGCCGAACAAGGTCTGGTCGGCATCACCATTCTGGTCGGATTGTTCCTGAGTTTCCTGCGCGCGGCCTGGCGAACCTATCGCGATTCCTCTCCCGGCACCGTCACTTATGCGCTGGGGCTGGGGATGCTGGGTGCATGGCCAGCGCTCGCTCTCGGCAACTTCTGGGGCGACCGCTTCACCTATGCCCAGATGATCGGCTATTTCTGGGTCTTCATGGCGCTCATGTTGAAGGCGCGCGAATTCACGCTCGCCGAACAGGCGTCCGAACAAGCGAGTGCCGGAACATCGTTGCCCGTTTCACCGCCTCGTCATGCGTTACCCATGCGGCCGACGCGGCGCGGATCCTTGGCGCCCGAAAGGCTCGCTTCGAAATGAGCGGCGTGCGTCGCCCGGTCTTGATGTATCACGGGTTGCAGGAAAACGCAGCTCAGCCAGGCTTCGACCCCGTCTACAACGTTGCGCCCGCGGAATTCGAGCGGCAACTGGACTGGTTGTGCGAACACGGGTTCCGCAGCGTGCGCCTGCATGAACCGGCCACGGAACGGCAGGACGACAAAACCGTCGTGATCAGTTTCGACGATGGCGACGCCACCAATCGCAGCGTCGCCCTTCCGCTGTTGACGGCCCGCGGCATGGTGGCGGAGTTCTTCATCACCTCGGATTTCATCGGGCAGCCCGGCATGGTTACGGAAACCGACGTGCGTGCGCTCGCCGCCGCCGGCATGGGCGTGCAGTCGCATGGCCGCAGCCATCGTTTCCTGGAAGACCTCGATCCCGCGGAACTCGATCGCGAATTGCTCGAAAGCAAGCGCCGGCTGGAAAACCTGACCGGGCAACCGGTGACCGCACTGGCATTGCCGGGCGGACGCGGCGGCGAACGCGAACGCGTGGCCGCGTCGCGACTCGGCTATCGCCAGATGCTGACTTCGATCCCCGGAATCAACCGTGGCGCGACAAACGGGGATTGCAGCGAGCGGATCGCGATCACCCGCGGCATGGGTCTGGAGGAGTTTTCCGATCTGCTGCGCTGGCGTGGCCTGCGGCCACGATGGATCCGTCTGCGCTATCGCCTGTTGGCGTTGCCGAAGCGACTTCTAGGCAACGAGCGTTACCAACGCCTGCGCGCACGGCTGCTGCCCGGATGAGCGTGATGGTTTTCTGGGCCGCGCTGGCGCTGGTCCTGTACGCCTATCTCTTGTATCCACTGCTGATCCGGTTGCTTGCGCGCTGTTTCGGCAGCGTCCCGCAGTGCAGCGACCATGCACCGCCGCTGACCGTGGTGATTGCCGCCTACAACGAAGCCGTGCGCATCGAAGCGCGAGTGCGCGACGTGCTGGCGCAGGATTACCCTCCGGAAAACCTGCACGTCATCGTGGTGGACGACGGCAGCACCGACCGAACGGCAGCGGCGGCCGCGATCCCTGATTCCCGCGCGCGGGTACTGCGACTGGAACACAATCAGGGCAAGGCGGTGGCGCTCAACGCAGCGATCGCGGAAATCGTCGGCGGGCTGGTCGTGTTCACCGACGCGCGCCAGCGGTTCGCGCCGAACGCGTTGCGCAACCTGGCCGCACCATTCGCGGATTCGCGCGTAGGCGCGGTGAGCGGCGAACTGATGATCGCGACATCCGATGGCAGCGGCGACATCGGGCTGTATTGGCGCATGGAGGTTGCGCTGCGCGAAGGCGAAGCACGTCTGCGCTGGCTGCACGGCGTCAGCGGCGCGATCCACGCGATGCGTCGCGAACGCATCCCTTCACTGCCACCGGGCTTGATCCTCGATGACATGTACTTGCCGCTGGCCGCGCGCTTTGCCGGCGACCGGGTATGGATGACGCGCGATGCCATCGCCCTCGACACCGCGAGCGCCAGCGGCGCGGAGGAATTCCGTCGCAAATTGCGCACGCTCGCCGGGAACTGGCAGTTGATGGCGCGCATGCCGCGGCTGCTGAATCCGTTCCGCAACCCGGTGTTCTTCGCCTGGATATCGCACAAACTGCTGCGACTGCTTGCGCCCTGGGCGTTGATCGCGGCATTGGCCGCCTCGGTGCTGCTGGCCGCGCGGCCTTTCTATCTCGTGTTGTTGCTGCTGCAACTCGCGGCGTACGCCGGTGCGGCGCTGGCCATCTTTTTCCCGCGGAAAACCGCGCGCATTCCCTTGCTGAAAACGGCGGGCACCTTCGCGATGCTCAACCTCGCCGCGCTGCTGTCGCTTCCGGCCTGCCTGGCACTGGACCCGCGCGGCCTGTGGAAGAAACACTGAATGATTCCGCTGCAGACCCCGTCAATTGGCGCAGGCAACGAGGCAAATCCGATGGAAAATGCTTCCGGCAAAGTGAAATCGACGCCATCGCGGCACCCTCGCTCGCATGAAATCCAACCGGAATCCCATCGACCGATCGGCGACAGGTGAAAACCATGGCGCGCATCCTCGCCCTGACCAGCCGTGTTCCCTATCCGCCCAGGGAAGGACACCAGTTGCGCACGTTTCACCTCCTGCGCGCATTGGCTTCTTCTCATCAGGTCCATCTGCTCAGTTGCCTGCGACCCGACGACGTCCCGGAAGAAACCGGCCCGCTGCGCGAAATGCTCGCGGGCTTCGAGACATTCACGGTCCCGAGCACGCGGTCTCGCTGGAGTCTGGTTCGCACCCTGGTCGCGAGCCTGGGTTCGTCGAAACCTTTCGTGGCGCACAAATACGAGATTCCGGAACTGCGGTCCCGCATCGCCGACATCATCGCGGGGTTTGACCTGCTGCACGTCGACATGCTGCCACTGATGACGTATGCGGATCTTGCGCCCTCTTCACTGCCGGTGGTCCTGAATGCGCACAATGTCGAACAGGTCTTGCTGGAACGCCGCGTAGAAATCGAGTCGAACCCGCTTGCACGCGCGTTCCTGCGCAATCAGTTGCCACGTCTGGGCGCATACGAGCGCGCCGCCTGCCGCCGCGCCGACGCGGTACTGGCTTGCTCGCAGGCCGACGTGGAACAACTGCGTTCGCTGGCGCCGTCGACACCCGTGCACGTCGTCCCCAACGGGGTGGATCTGGCATTCAATCGTCCCGACGCCGTTGCTCCGCGCCAGCCTGCGCAACTGGTCTTTGTCGGGCAAATGGGGTGGTTCCCCAATCGCGATGGCATGGAATGGTTTCTGGCCGAGGTGTTGCCGCGCATTGCGGCGGCGCGACCCGACGTGCGCATGGTGATGGTGGGAACGGCCGACGGCTTCAAGGTGCCGGAAAACGTTGCGGCGAATGTGCACGTCGCCGGGTTCGTGGACGACGTGCGCCCATACGTCGAAGATTCGGCGGTGTACGTGGTGCCATTGCGCACGGGAAGCGGCACCCGGCTGAAAATCCTCGAAGCCATGGCACTCGGCAAAGCGATCGTCACCACCACGGTGGGCGCCGAAGGCATATCACTGGAACGCGGGGTCGACGCCCTGTTTGCGGACCGGCCGAAGGATTTTGCCGACACCGTGCTCGGCTTGCTGTCGAATCCCGCAGAGATCCGGCGGCTCGGAACCAACGCGCGCGGGGTGGCGGAACGTCATTACGGCTGGGAAGCCATCGGCAAAGCCATGCTCGGGCACTACCAGGCCTTGCTGCGGCATGAGCGCGCCGGGACGTGAAGCCGATGGCGCCACTGTATCCAACAGTTGCCGGCATTGCGCGATAAAGGACGCCTCGACATGAATGGAACTCCGCACGATGCAAGTCTCCTTTACCCGGCGCAACCAGCGGACAGCCCGCGCCTGCGTATCGGGCTTCTCGTCGATGCGAGCCACGCACCGGCATGGATCGCCCACGTGGTGGAAGAAATCCGGAACAGCGGGTTCTGCCGCATCGAGCTGGTCGTCGATTCGGATGGCGCGCGCGACATTCGTCCGCACAATTGGTTGTACAAAATCTACACGCGGCTCGATGCCGCGCTCCGTCGCGGTCCTCATTCCGCCTTTCTCGAACGCGATCTCGCAGCCCTCTTGACCGATGCTGCCTGGATGAGTGTCGTTCCCTTGCAGGGAAACGGCGACACGTTCCCGACGACCGCCGACATGGAGAAGATCCGGGCCGCGAACCTGGATGTGCTGTTGCGTTTCGGCTTTCCGGCCGAATGGGCGCACGAGCTGGCACCCTTCGCCCGATACGGTGTATGGACTTACACGCACGGCAACCGCCCGGAAAGCGAGGGTAATTCGAGCCTGTTCCGGGAAATCCAGCGCCGCGATCCGGTATCCGTCAGCGAGTTGTGGCAATGCACGCCAACCTCGACGGCGCCGCAGCTTCTCTATCGTTCGTATGGTTCCACCCATCCGCACTCCCTAGAAATCGGGCAGCAGGCTGCATGCTGGAAGGCTTCGAATTTCGTGATGCGCCGCCTGCGCGAACTGGCAACGACAGGACGCGTTGCCCACGAAGAACCGCAATCGCAACCTCCGGAACCCCACGCTCCGCCCGTGACACTGGAAATGGGGCGTTTCCTCATGCGCAACGTCGCGGACCAGGCGCGCGCATTCGTCCGCAACCGCACCAGCGTGGAGCACTGGTCGATCCTGTGGAGGAAAGGCGCGCCGCTGGACCCGGAGAATCCGGCTTTTGATGGAGCCCTGGAATTGCCCTGCCCGCACGGGCATTTCTATGCCGATCCTTTCCTGTTCCGCCGCGAAGGCACGGACTGGCTGTTCATCGAAGACTACGACTACGCCTCAGGCAAGGCCGACATCGCCGCCATGCCGTTCGATGCAAACGGTCCGGCCGGTCCCGCGCGCACGGTGTTCAAATTGGAAGAACACCTGTCCTATCCCTACATCTTCGAATGGCGCGGACAGATTTACCTGATGCCGGAAATCGGCGATGCCGGTGGTCCCGTGCGTTTGTTCCGCGCGCGCCGGTTTCCCGACGACTGGGAATTCGTCTGCGAACTGCTTTCCGGCCATCGCGCCGTGGACGCGACGCTGCATGAACATGAAGGCCGCTGGTACCTGTTCGTGAACATCTGCGAGACGCCCGGCGGCAGCGAGAACGACGAACTGTTCCTCTTCCACGCCGAAACCCCGTTGGGTCAATTCCAGCCCCACCCCGCGAATCCCGTGATATCCGATGTCCGCCGCGCCCGGCCTGCGGGTCGCATTTTCCCGCACGCGGGCCGCTGGATCCGGCCGAGCCAGGATTGCGCGGGCGGCTATGGGCGCGCGGTGGTCTTCAACGAAATTCTCGCTCTCGGTCCGGATCGGTACGTGGAACGCAGTATCGGCCGACTCGCCCCGGATCGGAAACACGATTCCGCTGGGTGCCACACCTACGCTGCCTCGGGAGGCCTCGAAGTGATTGATCTCAAACACCGGCGTTTCCGTTTTTCGGTCGGGGCCTGATGCCCGTTTCCGCTTCCGGCGCACGACGCGTCACTGCTTGTCGGCGGTGCAGATGAAGTGTCGGTCACGCACCATGGCGATATCCGTCAAACCCAGCTTCGCGAGACTGCGCCGCATGCGGCCTGCCGTCTGAAAGGATTCGTTGCGCCGGTTCAACGGAAAATGGAACTGCGTGTCGAACAGGTGCCATCCCATGCCGTTGGCGATGACGTAAAAGCGGAACAGCACGTCCTTCCATTTGCCTGTTTTCACGGAACGTACGAGATGGCGCCAGACCACACTGAAGGAATGCAGGCTCAACCAGATGCGACCGCGCTGCGCCAGCACGCGTACGATTTCCGGCAACGACTGCCGAAGATCCGTGTACGGCAACGCCACGCGCGACAGCACCAGATCGAAGGTGCCATCGCGGAACGGCAACGCTTCGGCCGATGCCACCACATGGCAGATATGGGGATAGTGGCGATGCCCGTAACCCAGGCTTTTCCTGTCCACGTCGATGCCGACGCGCAGACAAGCGGAGTCATTGCCGCTGGCGATCAATGATTGACCGATGCCGCAGCCGATATCCAGGATCGCGCGATCGGTTTCACGGAACTCCGGCAGCGCGTGCGTCGGTGATGCTGGATCGAGCGCCGCTTCAAGTTCCTTGAGGTGATATTCGATTTGGGGATCGACGGGCAAGGGTCCTCCGGCAATCGTCATGAAGTCTTGCGTTGAACTTTCGCATTGTCGATGGCATGGCGCGCGCGCCACGCGTACACCCAGCCGCCGACGATTTCATGGATCGCGGCCTCCGCCTTGTCCAGCGCGGAACTCTGCGGGATGAAATAACCGATTCCTTTCGGTGGCAGGTAGAGCGAACCGCTTGACCATGCACAAGGCTGGAAGCCAAAGGCACGGAATGCGCCCAAGGCACGCGGCAGATGCAGCGCCGAGGTGACCAGCCATATCCTGCGGTTGTCCGTCATCGCCGCGACATCGCGCGCGTTTTCCCAAGTGGTCCGGGAATTCCGCTCGACCCGTATCGCCGCCGCAGGAACGCCGAGCTCGCGCGCGAGTTGCGCGAGCAAATCTGCTTGCGTGATGCGCTGTTCGCCACCGCCAGTCACGATCAGCGTGGCTCCCGGCGTCTGCCGCCATAACGTTATTCCTGCAAACAGGCGATGCAGGCTTTCCGCGTTGGCAGCCGAGAAGTCACCGAGGGATGCGGGGGGACGCTCGACGCCGCCGCTGAGCACCACGATGACCTGAGGCTGTGGCAACGCGCAGCTCGTTGACGTCGGCACGCGCGACTCGACGGCATGCACCAGCAAGTTCGCGCCCAGCGGTGTCATCACCACGACCAGCAAGATTTCGATCCCGATCGACGACCAGCGCAAGGCGCGCGGCAACCAGCGCCACGTCATGGCGAGCAGCAACAGCAGCAGGATCGCCGAGGTGAGCGGCGAGAGCACGATGTTTTCGATCATGCGCGCTTCCCGCAAGGACTCATGCCGATGCACCCCGTCGATGTTCCCACCATTCCTGCATCGATCTGCGCAGAGGCGCATCCAGCAGCAATGCGGGACCCGCATAGAACACCAGCAACAATCCCGTCATCAGCAACAGCCTGACCAGATGCGAACTGGCCCCGAACAAGCCGCTGGCATGCGCGATGCCCACCACTATGCAAGCCAGCAGTACGGCGAGACCGGTGGCGCGCGCATCAGGCAACGCGCGCAGATCCCGCGGGCACAACACGTAGCGAGCGACGTTGAGCACGAGGAAGCTCACGAGCGTGGCCCAGACCGCGCCCATCACGCCATAAGCGGGAATCCAGAAGAGGTTGAGGATCACGTTCAAGACGGTGGCCGCACAGGTGGTCGCAAAGATGACGCCGGAGCGCTTGTGCAGCATCAATCCGGCGGAGCAGATGCTCAGCATCCCGTTCAACAGGTAGTTGATCCCGATGAGCACGAAAACCGGTGCCGACGCGACTTTGGCATTTCCCGCCAGGAACACCAAGGCATCGTCTCCGACGACTATCAATCCGACGATCGCAGCCACGATGACGTACACCAGCACGTGCAATACGGCATGTTTGGTGCGCACCACGGCTTCAGGTCCCTCGGTTTCGAATTGACGCACGCTGACCTGGACGAAGGAAACGTACAACGCGTTCTGGATCAGCGAATTGATCGTCATGGCCAAGCCATAACCTATGGTGTAGATGCCGACCGGAGCGAATGCGCCCAGCATGTGCCGCAGCATCAAGCGATCCACGAACGACAACAACACCGCGGACAGCTCGTTGGCCATCATGGGCACGCCGTAACGCACGCCCTCCCACCAGGCCGCCACGTCGCGGTCCCGCCAGTGCATCGGCAACCGCCGCCACAGCCATGCGATCAGGACCACGGCAACCAGGGCCGCCGCGATCAGTCTTCCGACGTAGACGCCCTCGGCATTGCGCGCCAGGAAATAGATGATCGGCAGGATCGCCAGCACTTCCAGCCATTTCCAGCTGACATTGACCCGCACATTGAGATCGGAGCGTTCCTCCGCACTGAATACGCCGGAAACAAAACTGATCCAGATGGTGGGCAGCAACGTGGCCAGCACGAGCCAGCCGATGGCCACGCGCGACAGGGGGTGGATGACGGCATAAATACCGAACACCTCCAGGGAAAGAATCCAGAATCCGATACTGCAAAGCAGCGGCAACAGCACGAAGTTGGCGCCGAAACGCGCCAGCTCTTCAGGGCCTCCGCGATGGGGATAGAAGCGCAGGATCGCGTGTTGCCCGCCGAGCTTGAACACGCCGGCCAGAATCAGCAGCCATGTGTCGTAATAACCGAAGATGCCAAGCTCGGTGTAATCCAGCAAGCGGGCCATGACCGGGTAGGATACGAACCCCGCCAACATGACCAGCACATTGCCGGCCGTGTAACGCAGATAGTGGGTGGCAACGCCTGGACGCGCTCTGGACATGTCCCCGCAAAACTCCCGAATCCGGATCGCAACAATCCTGTCCGGTCGATTCTAGCGAATGCGTTCGACGATGCGCCCCGAACTGTGCTTTTCACAGGACACGCCGAAGTCAGTCCCGGAAAACGAGAACGGCCCGCCAAGCGGGCCGTTCTCGACGACTCAATCTCCGACAAGCCTTCAAAGCCTGTCTGCCCCGTTTGCATAGTAGGACGGTGGCGTTTGGTAAGGCAGCGAACTAGTGCTGTAGGGGGGTCTGGGAACGTAAGCCTTGACGCGCGAGTAGGCTTCTATCTTTGCCCTGACAGCGCCGAATTGCAGATTGAAGCAGTTGCCATTCTTGCTGCACACATAGCGGATGGGGTCGACGGCAGCCCTGGGAGGAACGTTGGGTGAACCGCCGCCACTGCTTCCGGAGCTGCCGTATTCCAAGGCCCCGATACTGGTCGGATTCTTGCGCGCATCGTTATCGTAGTCCGTGCTCGGAATGGCCCCCACGGCCTTACCGATCGCCGGGCTGCCGGCGAGCAACGCCGGATTGAAACCAGCCAGCGTCTCGTTCGTGAGCAATGGATCCTTGCAAATCGATGTCGCGGGGCACTTGTTGCTCTTGACGTGCCACACGACGTTGCTCGAATAGGTCACCGTGCCCTTGTAGGTGCCGTCGCTGTACCAATCCAGCGCCGCATAGGCGCCGCCGTCGCGAGGGATCACGCTGGGCTGCCCCATGAGGATATTGTCGTAAAACGACGTCACATCGCTGGCATCAGGGGCCCAGCCGGAAGGCGCGTTGTCGCTGACACCGCCTTGGAACAGTACATCGCCGTTGCCGGTAACCGTGTTGTAACTGAGATTGACGGTTTCATTGGGCGCAACGAACAACATCACCAGCGCATCGCCATCGGCACGGCACATCGTGCCCGCGACGCCGGAAGAACCATCGCCACCGACCGGAAAGCCCGCCCAGTCGTTGCAATACCCGTTGATCACCGAGTTCTGCAACGACGCCGTGCCCGAGGTCTTGACCTGGTTGCCGGCATTGAAAGCCGCGTAGATCTGCTTGAGCGTGATGGCACCGGTGCCGTTGGCGTACAGCAGATCCAGGCCATCCTGGGTGTTGTTCACGAACTGACTGTTGGTGAATGTCCACGTACCGCCGGTCCAGCTTTCAGAGAACCCGTCGCCGTAGCCGCCCTCGTTCTGGCCCCAGCATCCCACGATGATGGTGGCAGGATACGCTTCCGCGCAGCCGTTCCACGCCACAGTCAACCCGGAGAACGTGAGCGTGCCGCTGTCGGTGCTGTTGTGGTTGTTGCCGCCGAGGTCACCGCTCCAGCCGCCCCAGCCATTCGCGCGCAGGGTCACGTTGCTGACGGTCGTGTTGCCGGCAAGCAGCCCGGCATTGATGCCGTAATCCGCAAAGCCGTGGATGTTGAGGTTCTGCAGCGTCAGGTTGGTCACGCTCGAGGCATAGATACCCATGCTGCCCCACGTGCCATACGGATAGGTGTTGCGGTTGCACGCGATGACGCCGCCGGTGTTGCTTGTCGGCTGGTACGCGTCGATGCAGTTGGAATGATCGGTCAGTTCAAGGCAGGCGATTTTCACGTCGTGGACGTTTTCGAGATCGAAAATCTCGCCGTTGCGCTGCGTCGCCCACAGCTCCGGCGGCGCGCTGCAATCGCCCGTGATCGTGGTCGGCTGCGCAGGTGTGCCGCTCGGAATGCCGGCGATCGCGCAGCCCCATGTCGAGGGCGAGTAACAGGCGTTGTTCGCGGGAACCACGCCGTAACCCATCATGTAGCTGCCGGAGTGGATATAGAGCGTGTCGCCGGATTTCAGCGCCGAGGTCGGCGTGAAGTTGCTCACGCCATTGCCGGGTGAAAGCGCCCAATACGGATGGCTGAATGCGCAGGCCTGTTTGCTGCCACTGCCGGAATAAGCCGCATCCGCCAAACCGGTGCACTGCGACGATGTTCCCCCGTCCGTGCGCACGTAATAAGTGGTCGCCATGGCGGTATTGAAGACCGCGAGGATGCAATACAGGCCGAGCGCGGCCAGGCCGCATCTGAACCAATTCTTGAACATGTTCGCTTTGCTCCATCAGGGAGGCTGCATCCAGCAGCGGATTCCTCATGCCGTTCCCGTCAGCACATGGCATCTCATCCGAGGCGAGCTAGCCTACAGAGCGGTTGCGAACAGCCCGGTGATTGAATTCACAATTTTTGTCATTCGGGGCTGCGCGGGCCGATTTCTCCTCGTGTAACAGGCGAAACCGGTCGTCAGCGCACGAAATCACCGCCCGCGAGGGCGCGTTTTCACGGACCCAAGCCATTCTCAGTGCCCGGGTGGCCGATGGTCGCCTTGCGGACCCGCGAGGTATTCCACGGCACCGATGCTCATCGGGCGCGGGCGGGGTCTTCCGTAATAGTCCGTACGGACGTTCACCTTCGGCGAAGCCGTGCCGATGGCGGGCGAGCCCGATCGAGGCGCGGGATCGTAGGTGGCAAATGCGGGATCGCGCAGCAGCGGATCCTCGCAAACCGAATCACCCGGGCATGCACCGTGCCGCACGCCATGCACGAGATTGCCGATCCAGATCGCGGGAACGGCATTGTCGTCGCCGCCGTAATAACCGAAGGTAGGTTCATCGCCGCGTTTGTCGCTGTGCCTGCCATCCAGGATGTTGTTGACCAGCACCACGGTGTTGCCGTTGCCTTTCTGCGACGCATCGATCAAGCCATCGCCCTGGCCGGTGATCGTGTTGAAGGCGAGTACCGCCTGCTGGTCGGACAACGGAAAGTCCAGTTCGACCGTTGCCCCCAGTGCACGGCAATCATCTGTTGCCTGCATCGCCCCCGACATGGAGGTGCCTTTCTTCTGTTGCGTCCACATGCAATTGCCGACGGCGATGGAATCGACGATCGAGGAAGGTCCGGAAATCTTCACCTGGTTGCCGGCACTGCCATAGAAGCGGCTCTGCATCACCACGGTCGTGCCGCTGCCGTTGGCGTACAGCAAATCGAGGCCGTCCTGGGTGTTGTCGTGCATGTCGTCCCGGACGAATGTCCAGTCGCCGCCGGTCCAGGCTTCGGCAAAACCGTCGCCATAGCCGCCTTCATTCTGGCCCCAGCAGCCCACGATAGTCATGGCCGGATAGGCCTCCGAACAGCCATTCCAGGCCACCACCGAGTCCTGCACCACGATCGTCCCGGAGCTGGACGAGCTGTGGTCGTTGCCGCCCAGGTCACCCGACCACCCGCCCCAGCCATTGGCCCGCAATGTCACTCCGTCCAGCAGGGTGTTGCCGGACAGCCGGCCGGCGTTGATCCCGTAGTCGGCGAATCCATGGATATCCAGGTTCTGCAGCGTCAGGTTCGTCATGTCCGCTGCATAGATTCCATTCGCCGCCCACGGGCCATACGGATATTTCGAACGGTTGCAAGCCGTCACGCCACCGGTATTCGAGGTCGGCCGGTAGTTCTCGATGCAATTGGCGTGATCAGTGAGTTCGAGACAGGCGATCTTCACGTCATGCGCTTTTTGCAACGAGAAAATCGCAGCCGCGCGCTGCGTACCCCAGAGTTCGGGCAGCGTCTTGCAATCGCCCGTAATGACGGTGGGGTGCGCCGCATCGATGCCGGAAGGAATATTGCTGATCTCGCAATCCCAGGTGTAAGGCACATCGCAGCCAGCGCTTGTCTGACCGGGCGCCCCGTAACCCATCATGTAATTGCCCGGACGAATTTGCAGGGTGTCGCCCGAACGCATCATCGTCGGCTGCATCGGTTCCGAACTCCCGTTCGGCGGCAGCAATTGGTAGGGGTGATTGAACGCGCAATCCTGTTGCGTCCCGTGCCCGGGATAACCGGCGTCCGTTTTGCCCGTGCATTGCGAGGCGCTGCCTCCATCCGTTCTCACATACCAGACCGTGGCCGAGGCAGCGGACGCCACGCCTATCGTCAGCAAGAGGCAAATCAGCACCATGCAGCAGCAAATGGTTTGCCCGATCGATGTTCGGGCAGACATTGCCGCCTCATCCTTTCTTCTCGACGACAAAACTCTCATCAATCCTGCTTGACCGGCAATCGCCGCTCCCACGCCAACGCCGTGCGCGCGATGAAGTCGAGGTCATCGTGGCGCGGCTGCCAACCCAGCACGTCGCGGATGCGCCGAGAGCGCGCGATCAATGACGGCGGATCACCGGCACGGCGCGGCTGCTCGACAAAGGGCACGGGTGCGCCGTGCGTGCGGCCGACGGCGGCAAGGACTTCGCGCACCGAATAGCCATGGCCATAACCGCAGTTCAGCGTGGTGGAGGTTCCGCCAGTGCGCAGGTAAGCCAGCGCATCCAGATGTGCCCGTGCCAGGTCGTCCACGTGTATGTAGTCGCGAACGCCGGTGCCGTCCGGCGTATCGTAATCCGTGCCGAAAATGGCCAGCGCCTGCCGTTTGCCGAGTGCCGCCTCGCACGCCACCTTGACCAGCAGCGTCGCGTTTTTCGTCGACTGGCCGACGCGGCCCTCGGGATCGCATCCCGCCACGTTGAAATAACGCAGTGCCACGTAACGCGGGCCGCCGGCCGCAGCCAGATCGCGCAACATCCATTCGCTCATCAGTTTCGACGTGCCGTAGGGGTTGATCGGCGCCGTCGGCGTCTGCTCGTCGGCGATGCCATCCGGCGGGATGCCATAAACCGCGGCCGTGGACGAAAACACGAACTGGATGACGCCGGCGTCCCTGCAGCAGGCCAACAAATTGCGCGTGGCGCACGTGTTGTTGCCGTAATAGCGCAACGGGTCGGCCACCGATTCCGGCACGATGGTGCGGGCCGCGAAATGCATGACCGTATCGATTTCGTGTTCCCGCAGTACGCGTTCGACCAGCGATTGATCGCCAACGTCACCAAGGATCAGCTCGGCACCGATCACTGCCTCGCGGAACCCCGTGCTGAGATTGTCCAGCACCACCACCCGTTCGCCGGCCTCGACCAGCTGCAACACCACATGGCTGCCGATGTAGCCGGCACCGCCTGTGACCAGGATCGTTCGGTCTTGATTCGTCTTCCGATTCACGCGATGACTCGCTTTGTCCTGCTCGTGGGATGCCCATACAACATTTGTGTGTGCGCACGTTTCGTTCGGCATTGCCTGGGCACGGCCCGTTGCAACGCAATTTCAGCCCGAGGCTTCGGACACGGCATCCATCATGAAGCCGAGCTCCGAACGCGAATGGCCCATCAAGTTCGAACCCGCCATCCGGGCTTGCGTCGTGCCCGTCGATTCCGATCAGCTTGTACCACGCATTTACCGGTTCGACTATTCTAAATCCCCCTGACGCAGGACAAGAGCCTTGACGGCACTGGTCAGCACCATCGTCCCCGTATACAACGGCGAGCGCTACTTGCCTGAAGCGCTTGATAGCGTATTGGCACAGACCTATCAGAATGTCGAGATCATCATTGTCGATGACGGTTCGACCGACTCAAGCAGAACCATTGCGGAGAAATACGCGTCGCTGCATCCCCAGCGCATTCGCGTGATACACCAAACCAATGGCGGCACGGGTGCTGCGCGCAACGCCGCGATGGCTGCGGCGCATGGGCGTTACATCGCCATGCTGGATCAGGACGATTTGTGGACGCCCTTGCATCTTGCCGAAGCCGTCGCGGTCCTCGAAGGCGACCCTTCCGTCGGACTGGTCCACGCCAATATCCAGATACTCGAATGGAACGCAGATTCCTTCAGGCTTTCACCACGACCCATGTCTTCGATTTGGCGCGACTCCGGGGATGCTTTCACCACTTTGTTGTTGCGGCGCGCGCATATCGCTTGTCTTACGACGGTATTTCGTCGCTCGCTCGTCGACAGTCTTGGCGGATTCGATCCATCGTTCTACAGGCTGGGAAACGATGATCGCGACATGTGGTTGCGCATCTCCAAAATTGCCGGCATTCGCTATCTCGACTCCATACACGGCGCCTGGCGCCGCCATGACGACAATCAGAGCGGCAACTACGAGAGGATGCAAGAAGGCCAGTTTCTTCTCGTTGACCGGCATGCGGTAGGTCCTGATCGACACCTGCGCAATCGAGCGATGGCGGCGATATACGCGGAAACAGGATACGATCAGCTCCATCGTGAAGGTTCGCGAGGAAAGGCAGCCGTTTCTTACGTTCGCGCTTTGTACCACTATCCATTTTCCGTCAATACATGGAAAGGACTGGTAAATGCCATGGTTGGCCTTCTTTCCCTGCGCAGTACTGGTTGATTTGACTCTCCATTCACAGCCGATTTCAAATTATCCCAATGTTTCGGGACCACACCACCGCAGCAATACCCACCAGCTTTGAACATTATGACTTTTCTCATTTCCTGAGGGCACCGCTGCATGGACAAGGTCTTGATCCTCGATGGGGAAAGTTCTGCGGCCATCGAGTGTGTACTGACCTTGGCGCCACGTTGCAGGTTGCATCTCGCTACATCCACGGGGCGACTTCCTCTTTTCGGACGTCTTGTCGAACGCAGTCTGCTGCAGCCCGAGCCGCCAGAAGTACTGAAGAAGTGGGTCGAGGAACTCTTTCGCAGCGAAAATTATCAACTCATCATTCCCAGCACCGAGGTTTCGCTACTGGCGTTGAAGCACAGTGGTATCGATCCGACATTGCGCGGTCGGGCCGTCATTCCCGATGAATCGTCCATTGACATAGCCTTGGACAAGTTTCGAACCGTGGAGCTGGCGCGAAGCCTGGGGATTCCCGCGCCACGCACGGTATTGGTGACTTCGCCGGATGAAACGGCGCGGAAAGTCCGCTATCCAATAGTCATCAAACCTTTGCGCAGTAAGCAGTACGTGCAAGGAGAAATGCGTTCATTCGCAGCTCGCATTTGCCAAGATGAATTGAGTCGTGCCTCGGCATATGCGGAACTCCTGCCCTGTACGCCCGCGGTGGAACAGGAATATTTCCGTGGCCGCGGCATCGGTATCGAGGTCATGTTTGAGCGCGGTCGCCTGCGTTGGTGGTTCGCACACGAACGCATCCATGCGCTTCCCGTTACGGGAGGCGCCAGCACGTATCGCCGGTCGATCACTCCGCCACTCGCCATTTTGCACGCAACCGAGGCACTGCTTTCGTCCTTGCGCTGGCACGGCGTGGCGATGGTCGAATTCAATGTAAGTGAAAATGGCGATTTCCGGCTACTGGAAATCAATCCGCGGCTCTGGGGCTCCCTGCCACTCGCCGTCGCGGCCGGAGTGGATTTTCCTTCGGGATTGCTGCAACTGGCTCGTGGCGAAACATTGGAGGAGCAGCCGTCGTACCGCCATGATTTCTATATGCGCCATTTCGCCAATGATATGGTCTGGTTCGCGAAATCATGGAAGGAGCGTCGCAACCCTTTACGGATGAAAGCTCTTGATTGGACCGATTGGCTGGCGCTGCTGCGCCCCTTGAATGGTTCGGAACACTGGGATTTTTTCCGATGGCGTTTTCCCTTTATATGGTGGAAATGCACGCGTTCCAGCTTGAGCGGCTTTCGCCGTGATAAACGTCGTCGCAAAGCGGCAGACGCAACAAGCATCAACTGGAGGAAACTGCAACCCGCTTGGCAAACTTCAGAAATTCAGCGGGTGCTGGTTCTCTGCCACGGGAATATATGCCGGAGCCCCGTCGTCGAAAGATTGCTCGCGGGACCCCGAAGGCAGGTCAAGTCTGCCGGATTTCTTCCTGCCGGGCGCATGACCCCTGGAGATTGGACCCGCGTAGTGCAAAACACCTTGGGCCTCGACCTGTGCGATCACCGCTCCAACCGTGTCGACGCTGCCCAGATTCGGTGGGCGGATTTGATCCTGTTGATGGATGCGGCCAACTGGCAAATGCTGTGGAAAGCCTTTCCCGATGCCATGGGAAAGGCCGTCCTGCTTGGCTATGCCTCGCACGACGCCACTGCTGACGAAGTGGAAATCCGTGATCCCTATGAATTGCCGGAACTCGCCATGCACTCGGTGGCGCTGAAGCTCAAAGTCTGCGCAGACAGCCTTCTCCAGCAGCAAACTATCGTCGTTCCCGATCGGGAAATAGCTGTCAGAGCTTGCTGATGTCGCATCTACCAGAGCGCAGTGCCGGATTGACGCGAAACGTACCGCGTGTCTCCGTTGTCATACCCGCCTGGAACGTCGAAACAGTCCTTGAAGAAACCTTGGCATCCGTTTCCGCCCAGACCTTCCGTGATTTCGAAGTGATCGTGATCGACGATGGCTCCGACGACGATACGCCGCAAGTCATCGAGGTCTCGGCAAGAAAATGGCCATGGTTGAGATGGGAACGCCAGGTCAATGCAGGGGTCGCCTCTGCACGATCACGCGGTATCGCACTCGCGCGCGGCGAATGGATCGCTTTTCTGGATGCGGACGATCTCTGGCTTCCGGAAAAACTGGCTTCCCAGATGGCGTTGATCGAGCAAGACCCTCAATTGGCGCTCGTTTATTGCGACGTGCGCACTTTTTCTGGCGAAAGCGAAAGCAAGCGCAGCCTGTTCGATGAACGTTCACACGCCACCGGCACGGTACTGCGCGAACTCTTCATGAACAATTTCGTTTACACATCCACCGTTCTTCTAAAAAGATCGGCCTTGGTGCAGGTCGGCGGATTCGATTCCGGGCACCAAGTCAATGAAGATGTCGACCTGTGGTTGCGCATTGCCGAACACTTCAATTTCGGTTGCATCGATGAAGTGCTGGTCAAATACCGCCGTGCCCCGGGAACCCTGACTCGCACTTATCCGTACGAGTGCCTGCATCGCGACCTGGAAATCATTGATTACTGGGTGCGACGACGCCCGGACCTTTTCCCCGAAGGTTCCCCGCAAGTACGCGCCGGGCGTGCGCTGACCTTTGCCCGCCTCGGCGCGCAGCATTTGTTCGATCGTGATTTCGTCGCCGCACGGTATGCCTATCATCGGGCAATCAGGCTGGGGCAGCGCAATGCTTCTACCCTTCTTCGGGCGGCCGCATCCCATTTCCCGCCGCTGGCCTATTCATTCTGGGCAGCGAAAGCCGTCTTGCAGCAATTCTCGGCGCATCGCTCAGTCTGAATCGCTGAGCCGTTCAAGTTCCAGCGGTGCGTGGTAACAGGCGCTGATGCAATGCGCCGGACGCCAGTCCCAGCGGCCAGCAATTGCAACAGGATCTGGCGCGAATCTCGCCAATGCCGAGTGGTACGGAAAAATCGGATCCTGGCGGAGCCCTGTGCCGGATCGCTTCTGCGAACGGCGCGCAGCGATTGCCATGCCGGAAGTAGTAGAGCAGGTACATGCCATAGCAGTCGTTACGGATGGTCAGCACACGCCCGTTCCAATCACGCGAATCGCCGGATGTCAGGAGTATCCATATTTCGCCAGACTTTCGGCAAGCACCGATTGCAGGATCGCTTGCTGTTCCGTGGTGAGATCCTCGCGCCACTTGCCGTTGGCGGTTTCCAGCGTATATGAAGCAATCGCGCGCCCGAACCGCGACGACCACTCGAGATCGCAGAATTTCAACACTTCCCGGAACTTGTGCGCCGGGTCCGCCACGAAGTCTTCGTAGCGGATCCGCATCATCTGTTCAGCCGGAACACGCGCGCTCGCTTCCGCGGTAGCACCCATCAGCAGCTTCCACTGGATGCCGGCCAAGGCCACAAAGGATTTGCCATGCCGCTCCCATTCGGCCTGGTGTTCCGGAGAGAGCACCCCCCAACGCCACTGCGCAGGGCTGTGCCAGCCGCGCCAGAAATCGACTGCCAGCAGTGAATTGGCCACCGCACGGCCATCCCTGTACACATGGATGAACTTGGCGTCCGGAAACAATTCGTGCAGAAAGCCGATGCGCGACCAGCCGGTGATCTTGTAGAGCAATCGCCGGCGGCGTCCCGTAGTCAATTGCGACATCACTCTTGGAACACGGCGCCGGTTCAATTTCGTGACGTCGGAAGCGAGCAGATCGCGGAATGGCTGGCGAAAACCGAGGCAATGATGGTTCCAGAAGGCATAACACTCCTCTGGTTCGTAGTGCCGCCTCAAGAGATCGCCCAGCAAGGGCCAATCGATCAGATGCAACAAGACCCGATTGAACCACGGATGGGTCGGAAAGCGGTCGCAAAGCTCGGACATCCAGGCAACATCTGGATGCTCGGCGAACATCTGATGGAACAGCGTCGAGCCGCTGCGTCCAACCCCGACGACGAAGATGGGTCTGTCGATCTTCACGCGTTATCCCGGCAGGCAGGTTGCCTTCGCAATCTTGGCGGGAAACAGATGCTGCCTGTCGCCGCGCGCGTTTTCGTGAGGCACATTGTGGGCGTGAGTCGGGGCCTCGCGCAACGGTATGTCTGCCGCTTGTTCAGACGTGCCCTGCCTTCTTGAGGGCACGCAAGGCCCCGAGGCGATAGCGCAGCATTCCCCAAAGGGTTGCCCAGGCCGGCGCAGGGTCGTCGGCCCGGAACACCAGAAAATGCGAACTGAGCCACTGACGCATAATTTTCCACCAGGACCCGGTCCTGGGAGATTGCTTCAGCACGGCCTTGATGTCGGCGGGAAGATTGACGCAACCGACGCCCACCGGATAATTCCGCGCCGACGGAACGACCGCAAGGCCTTGCGCATCCCGGTACGCCATTTCGCAGACGTTGATGCCGCAGCGTGCAGCGAATTCCACGTACCACCATGCGCGCGTGTTCACTTCCAGGATGCGGAACGCGCCATCGCGCGCATCGCGCTTGAATTCGGCACTGAAGATGCCGCGATAGCTCAGCGTCGAAAGCAGTTTCTCCAGGCTGCCCAGCGCCTCCTGCACTTCTTCCAGCGGGATGCTTTCGCAATAGGAACTGTTGCCGAAATCGGGAGGATGGATGCGCCATCGGCGGCGCGCAAACAGACCGGTCAGGGTGCCGTGCGCGTCGCGGAATCCATCGACGAAGCAATGATCGTTGGCGGCGCCCGGAACGTACTCCTGCACCATTGCGTGCAGCCCTTTTCCGCGCAGGCGTTCCCATATCCGCTCGACGTCCGCGCGGCCATCGGCGGCGAGCGCCTTGACCCCAAGCATGCGGGTGAATTCCTGCGAATTGGCGGGCTTGACGAAAACGCGGCCGATTTCCCCGAAGGGAACGGCAGCGATATCCTCGCGGCAACTGATCGGAAACGTGCGCGGATGCGGGATGTCCTTCCCACGCAGGAACTCCGCGAATCGCGATTTGTCCTGCAGGATTTCCAGCGTATCGCGCGAACTGGTGCTCACCGGGAAGCGCTGCCCTGATGGCGACGACGGCAGATCCGCCATCCACAAGGCCGCGTCGTCGGCCCCGGGAATCAATACCGCGTCTGGAAGCATGGCCAGAAGGTCGGCCACGGGAGGGCCGCAACTGCCGTCCCAGGGGTTGTGGTCAGGCAGTGGCCGGAACCATCGCGAACGCGTGACCAGATCGTTTGCCGGACACGCGACCCATGCCGGGATGCCGGCCATGTGCAGCGCGCGCAGCATGCCCAGGCCGGTGCGGCCATTTGCGACCACGATGGCCAGCACTTTGTTGCCCCGCTGGCCCTTCAAACGCGGCCTCCCACGCAACCTCGGCATGGCGAACTCGTATTGCGAACGGATGTTGCTGGGATACGATCAGCAAATCCCTCCCTGTGGCTCTCCCCATGCCCAAGCATGCCCTTCGCGACTCCCCGCTGCGCAAACAGCGCTCTACTGTACTGCAAGCCTGCAAGCAATGTGTCGGTGCGATGGCCCCGATGACTTGGGTTTTCGATTGATCGTTCGAAGGCCGCTTCCTTGAGTGTTCCGACGCAAACGCGGTTTCTGGGCCCGGAAGAATTTCCGCGCTGGGCGGATCTGGTCGCAGGTTCGCCTTCCGGAAGCGTCTATTCCATGCCGGACTATCTCGATACGCTGTGCCACGCGACCGGTGGCAGTTTCCGGATCATGGTCGCCGAGCGCCCCGGCGAAATCACGGGGGGCATCGCGCTCTACGAGGAATCCCGGAATGGCAGGCAAATTTCGCCACGGCCCCTGCTCTACTACAACGGCATCGTGCTGGTTCCCCATTCCACCCGCACGCCGGGCCAGGAAACCGAATGGCACATTGCGACCCTGGAGGCGCTGGAATCGGCGCTGGGCCGACTGCCGAACGCGCGATTGCGCTTCAAGAACCGTGCGCCTCTTTCCGACCTGCGGGTATTCGCCTCACACGGATGGCGACTGCAGCCCGAGTGGACTTATGCCGTTGACCTGCGCGACGTGCAAGCGCTCTGGGCGCGCGTTCACAAGGATCAACAACGCCTGATCCGGCGTTGCCGCGAACAGGGGCTGCGACTGACGACGGACGAGGACTTCGATGCCTTCTTCGACATGCATCGGCAAACCCACGAACGCAAGGGCGCGCCGCTGTACCTGCCGCGCGAAAGCTTTCGCGCCTATGTCGCGACCCTCCAGCGGCGTGGATTGATGCGGCTTTATCACGCACGATTGCCGGACGGCACCTCGGTCGCAACGCAAATCGTGCTGGCCGGCGCGCATCCTGTCACGCATACCGTGTGCGCAGCGGCGCATCCGGACCATCTTTCGCTGGGCGCATCGGCCTTCCTGCGCTGGTCGGTATTCGAGGATCTGTCTGCGGCCGGTTACCGAGCGAACGACCTGACGGATGCCGCGTTGAATCCGGTCACGCGTTTCAAGGCGCAGCTCGGCGGCGAATTGCAGCTTTGCGTGGAAGTCGGCCGTCGTGATCACTGGCGTTTGCGCATGCGCGACGGCGCCATTCGGTGGATCGCGCGCGCCTCGGGGCCTTTGCGCCGACGCATGCGAAGGACCGGCGAGGACGGACGATCATGAGCGGCGGTTCGTTGGCCGTCGCGCTCGCGATTTGCCATTCGCTGCGGGAATCCGACGCGGAATGCGTATTCGGCTTGCCCGGCACGCAGAACGTCGCGCTTTACGAAGCGCTGCGAACCTCCGGCCTGCGCTCGCTGGTCGCGACCAGCGAATTGTCGGCGTCGATGATGGCCAACGGGTATTACCGCGCCAGCGGTCGCCCGGGAATACTCCTCACCATTCCCGGCCCGGGTTTCGCCTGGGCACTCCCCGGCATTGCGGAGGCCGCGCTCGATTCCGCGGCCATCCTGCACATTGCCGGAGCGCCGGCCACATTTCCCGGCAATCGATATCAGCTTCAGGCTTTCGACCAGTCCGCCGTGGCGGCGCCGTTGTACAAGGCGGTGTTTACTGCTGCGCGTGCAGATGAAATGGAGGACGCGGTCCCGCGCGCGCTTGGGTGTTCGATGCAAGGCGAACCCGGCCCCGTCCTCTTGCAGGTCGCGCAGGAAGGAACCATCCGGGTTTCGCCAACGCCACCATCATCTGCGCAAGCATCAGAAGCCGCGCGGAATGAAGGCGCCATCGAGGAAATCGCGCAGGATCTCGCCAATGCGAGTCATTGCCTGTTGTTGCTGGGCCAAGGTTGCCAGGAAGCATCCGAATCCGCGACCAGACTGGCCGAGCATCTGCGTGCCGTCGTCGTTACCACCACGTCGGGTCGCGGCGCGGTGCCGGAGGATCACCCTCTTTCCCTGGGTTTCGCGTTCAGCGGTTACGGCGTCGATGCCCTGAATGCCCTGGTCGAATCCTGTGACCAGGTGCTCGCGGTCGGCTGCAAGTTCTCGCACAACGGCAGCCGCGGATTCCGCCTGCGGATTCCCGCGCACAAGCTGGTCCACGTGGATGCGAGCCGGGATGTCCTGGGCGCGAACTATCCGGCGCGCGTTGCGCTGCAAGCAGACGCAGCCGGATTTCTGTCGACGCTCCTCGCACGAATCCAGACCGCTGTGCCCCAACGCGGTTTCGACGTTGACGAACTCGCGCGCTGGCGCGAACGCGCCGAAGCGGAAAAACAACGCGAGGGCATTGAGCCATGCATGCGCGACATCGGCGATTCCCGGCCGCAGGCCTTCTTCTTCGCGTTGCGACAGGCATTGTCGCGCGACGCGATCCTCGTCACCGACTCCGGCCAGCATCAGGAACTCGCGCGCCGGCATTTCCCCGTATGGTGCCGACGCGGATTGATCACGCCGACGAACCTGCAATCGATGGGCTTCGGCATCGGCGCAGCGATCGGCGCGAAACTCGCGCAACCGCAACGCAAGGTCGTGGCGCTGATTGGCGACGGCGGACTGGCGATGTCCGGACTGGAACTGCTGGCCGCGGTACGCGAAAAAATGGATCTCACGATCATCGTGTTCGCCGACGGTGCCTATGGCGCCATCCGCAACCAGCAACGCGCCGCCTACGGACATGCGCCGGGAAGCGGCCTCCCCGAGCTCGATTGCGCGGAATTCGCCCGCGCCGTCGGCGCGCGCCACGTGCGCCTGGAAGGTGATCCGGAAGCCGCCCTGCGTGACGCCTTCGATGTGCCCGGCGTCACCTTGATCGAAGTGCGCATGGACGATTCGTGGCCGATGCGCTGGGCCCACGCGAAAGGCGTCGTGAAGCGCCGGCTGCAACGAGGATGACCGCGAAACTGCTGGTTTATCGGCACCCTCTCATCGCTCCGAAGCACGGCTTCATGTCGCCTGAGGCCCCGGCCGTTACCATGGATGCCTGCCACGAGGCATCTCAGAGGAACCGATGGATAACCTGTTCATCGCCCGCCATTTCGACTGGGCCCGCAAAGAGACCCCGCGGGTACGTTTCGTCAATGCCCTGCTGGCCCGCAGCCGGTTCGGGGCGCGCCTGGTCAGCGCCGGCTCGGGGGACATGAGCAGTGTCGAGGAGCGCATCAACATTTATCACCTGGTGTCACAACTCCTGGCTTTCGATGTGCCAGGCGCGTTCGTCGAATGCGGTTGCCTGGAAGGCGAATCCGTGGCGCTGTTGCAGATGATCCTCGACATGCACGGAGCCGATCGCGCCGTGCACGCCTTCGACGCCTTCGTCGATCCATCGGTGGATCGCCTGCGCGACCATTTCCAGAGACTCGGGCTCAAGCTGCCGGTGCTGCACCCAGGTCTACTGGCGGACACTCTCCACGAGTTGCCCGAGCAGATCGGTTTCGCGCATGCCGACCTCGGGCCCGTGCCGTGGGTGCAGCAGGGTCCGGGTGCTTCCCGGGCGGGGCTGCACGAGGCGTTGGCCCTGTTCCTGGAACGTGTCTACCCCCGCGTCGTGCCTCACGGCATCATCCTTCTGCAGGATTACCATCCCCGGGAATTGGACAAGGTGTACGACGTCAATCCCGAAGTTCGCGCAGTCGCCGACCGGTTTTTTGCGGACAAGCCGGAAAAAATCATCACGCTGTACGGAGGGCGGTATTCGCATGCTTGCGTGCGAAAGGCCTGACGCCATTGCCACGGGCAGGGCGTTCCTGCCATAAACCCTCTCCGATTCCGGAACCCGATTGCCGATGCCGTCCACCCAACCGAAAGGTCCCGATTTCTTCCTGGTCGGCGCACCCAAGTGCGGCACGACTTCCATGTACGAATATTTGCGGCGGCATCCGCAAATATTTTTTCCGGTCGATGAAAGCGGGTACGGCCGCGCCAAAGAGCCGCAACATTTTTGTCCCGACCTGCAGCTCAGTGACCGTTATGCAATCCACGATCGCGGCGAGTATCTGGCGCTGTACGCCGCCAGCGGCAAGGCGATCCGGCTCGGAGACGCGTCGACCTATTACCTCTATTCCAAGGCCGCGCCGTCCCTCATCCGCGAATTTTGCCCGCAGGCCCGCATCCTGATCATGCTGCGCCCGCCTTTGCAGATGATCCGTTCCTATCACAGCGAATTGCTGCGCTGGGGCCAGGAAGACATCGCCGACTTCCACGAGGCACTGGAAGCAATCGACGACAGGAAAAAGGGGCGCCGCTTGCCGCGCGATCCCGGCATCGCCAAGGCACTGGATTACATCGACCTGTGCCGGGTCGCCCCGCAAGTCAGCCGCTATTTCGAAATGTTCGGACGCGACGCGGTCAAAGTGGTGTTGCTCGAGGACATGATTGCGTCGCCGGCATCCACCTACCGGGAAGTCCTGCGGTTCCTGGGCGTCGATCCGGACTTCCAACCGGAGTTCCGGGTCTACAACGAAGCGCCACGCGACGGCATTCTCGAGCGAATGCTCAAGAGCGTCTACATGCTTCCGCTCGTGCACCCGGTGGCGCGTGCGCTCTTTCCATATTCCATGCGGCGACGCGTTCTGGAAGGCACTCGCCAGATCGTTGACGGCCCGATTGATCAGGATCCCCGCGACCAACAATTGCGGGATTTCTACCAATCGGATATCCGGCAACTTTCTTCCCTGCTGGGGCGCGATCTTTCGCATTGGCTGCAATGATCCCGCTCACCCGTCATGACCTCGCCAGGAAGGAAAAAGCAAGCAGGGCCATGCAGCGACCGAGCTTGTAGCGTTCGCGCAGGCAACGGACCAGATACCTCCTGGCCCATCGGCGGCGGGTACGCGCCAGCGCCTTGCCCATCTGGTATTGCGCATCCACCAGTGCGTCATGCAGATGATCGGCATGACGTGCCGCGGATCCCGGAAACCGCGCCGGCAGCGTGCGCAGGATATAAAGATGGCGTCGTGTCATGTCGGCCTCCGAGTGCCCGCGCGATATCTCGTCGGGACGCCCGACGTCCCGCCGGAACCCTTCGTGGTCGAGGTAGGCGCCGCTTCCCTGCAAACACACGCGAGCGGTGAACTCCCAATCGTTGTACCAGCGGAAGCGCTCGTTGAACGGCCCAGCTCCCTGTACCGTTGCGCGCCGCAAATACATTCCGTTGAGGGAAAAAAGATCGCCGTTGACGATGGCGGGAAAGAAATCTCCGCGCAACACCAGCGTCTCTTGCTCCCTGTCGTGCAACCGCATACGCTGCTGCAACAACGGCGCCCGTTCGAAACGGGCGTGCGTCCATCCCGGCGCCGTCATCCGCATCACGCGCGCCACTTCCGGGATTCCGGGCTTGGGCATTACGCTGCCGTCCACGCTGACGAAGGCGAGTTCCGGATAGAGCGCGAAGACCCGCCACACCGCCGGCAATACTCCGGCGGTCCAGAAGTCGTCGGAATCCAGGAAGCAGACGTATTCTCCGCGCGTGAGCCCGAAACCGACATTGCGCGCCGCACTGGCGCCACGATGCGCTCCTGCAACGACGCGCACACGCGCATCGCCGTCATAGCGCAGTTTCAGCGCGGCTTCGGTGCCGTCGCTGGATCCATCGTCGACAACGATGATTTCCAGCTCATCGGAACCTTGCTGTGCGAGCACGGAATCGATGGCGCGCTGGGTCAGCGCACAGCGGTTCCAGGTAGGGATCACCACGCTCAACGTGACGGTCTGCATGGCTCGTTCCCAAGCAACTCGTTCCTGCTCCATCGCCGTTTGTCCTCGACGAATAGCGGATGCTGCGAATTTTCTGCTTCAGAAGGAGCTCATCTCGCAACAGGTACTACAGGTGCAGGCGCGGGCGATCCGGATGCGACTTGCCCCAGAACCTTTCGCAACCCTTCCGCCAACGCCGGTTGCTCGATCAGATCGTCATGCGAGCCGGGAAGATCGATGACCTCGATGCGGCCGCTGGCCACGCGCTCCCAACCCAGCGTGCGCGACGCATTCATCTCATCGGGGTGCATCGCTGCGCGGAACAGGACGACGGGTCCGTCGAAGATCTGCGGTTCGTAGGCAAAGTAGGCCCGCTCGTGGCTCAATTCGATCAGCCGATAACGCATCGCATGCGGGAGCGGTTTGCCCTGGCGGCGCAGCCACTGACTTCGGGCGAAGTCCGAAACGCGCTGGGCACGCCAGAACAATGCATTCCAGAGCATCTTGCCGCGCGCGCCGGTATTGCGCAGGCGCTTGAGGCGATCCGTCCATCGGTAACCCAGACGTTCGATGGAGCCCGCGCGCGCGATTTCGAACAGCCGGTTGCCCGGCCCGAAGGTGTCGAACAAGGCCAGCAATGCAATCTCTTCACCCTGCCCGCGCAACTGGCACGCCATTTCATAGGCGATCATGCCGCCCATCGATCCGCCGGACAGCAGGTACGGGCCATGCGGCTGGATCTTGCGGATTTCCCCGATGTAACGCGCAGCCATCGCCGGCAGCGATTCGAGCGGCGGGGTCAATCCGTCCAGGCCCACCGCCTGCAATCCATAGAAAGGCTGGTCTTCATCCAGCTTCTTGGCCAGCGGCACGTAATTGAGGACGTTACCCCCGACTGCATGCACGCAGAACAAAGGAAGCTTGGAGCCGGTCGGCTTGATCGGCACCAGTGGCGACCAGTGACCGCTCTCGACGACGGGCGCCGGCACCGGCGCAGACGCCTTGGGTTCCCTGGCGCCCGCGGCGCGGAATGCCGTGCATTGCCCGGCGATTGTTGGCGCCATCAGCAATGTCGCGAGGGGAAGATTGACACCCGTGATCTCCTGTGCGCGCTGGAACACGCGCACCGCCAAGAGTGAATCGCCGCCAAGGTCGAAGAAATTGTCATGCAACCCGATCGTTTCGACCCTGAGCAGGTCGCGCCATATATCGATGAAGGCTTGTTCCAGGCCGCCGATGGATTCGTTTGCGGACGTTGGTGGTTGTGCGGGCAGGATGCCCGCCGGCCAAGGCAATGCCTTGCGATCAATCTTGCCGTTGGGCGTCTTGGGCAACGCGCGCAGTACTTCGATGTATTGCGGCACCATGTAGCCGGGCAGTTTCTCCCGCAACGCGTCGCGTATCCCGTCCGTCGGGCCTGATCCGGAAGGCGTCGCCACATACAACATCAGGCGTTCGTCGCCTGGCGCCAGCTCGCGCGCGATCGCGACGGCTTCCCGCACTTCCGGTTGCGCCAGCGCAACGGTTTCGATTTCGCCCGGTTCGATGCGATGGCCGCGCAGCTTGATCTGGTCGTCGCCGCGCCCATGGAATTGCAGTTCGCCGCCCTGCATGCTGCCCAGATCGCCCGTGCGATACATGCGGGAACCGTCCTGCGCAAACGGGTCGGGCAGGAATCGTTCCGCGGTTTGCCGCGCGTCCCCCAGGTAACCTTCGGCGACACCAGCGCCACCGATCCAGATCTCGCCGATCACGCCTTCCGGCACCGGCTGCCGCCCTTCGTCGAAAACATAAATGCGGGTGTGCGCGACCGGCTTGCCGAGCGGTACGGGGCCTTCGCCGTGCTGCACGCGGTGCAACGCGGACCAGATGGTCGTTTCAGTCGGGCCGTAAAGGTTCCACAACTCGCGGCATTGCGACAGCGCGCGCTCGGCCAGATCGCGTGGCAACGCTTCGCCGCCGATCAGCAATTTCAAGCCTTGCAGGCTGCCGGGGGGAGCGCTGTCCAGCAGCAGGCGCAGCAGCGACGGCGTGGTCTGCAGGACGGTTGCGCCGGAATCGCGCAATAGCCGGACCAATGCCGCAGGGTCGCGGTGCTGTTCGTCGCTGGCTAGCACGATGCGCGCACCGACGCTCAACGGCACGTACAGCTCCAGCCCCGCGATATCGAAAGAGAATGTCGTGACCGCGCACAGCACATCCTCGGAACGCATGCCGGGCTCCATCCGCATGCTGACGACGAAATTCGACAGGTTGCGGTGCAGGACGCGCACGCCCTTCGGTTGCCCGGTGGATCCCGAGGTGTAGATCACGTACGCGGGATCGTCGCCGGCGGGTTCCGGAAGCGGCAACGATGGTGCGGCGGATGGATCGAAATCCCGCAGCGCGAAAAGATCGCGCCCATCGGCGATCGCCGCCGGAGTTTCCTCCGCGCACCAGACCAGGATGTTCCGCATGCCGGCACGATCGGCCATGTAGCGCAGGCGTTCCGGCGGCAATGCGGGATCCAGCGGAACGTAGGCAGCGGCGCTGCGCAACACGCCCAGGACCGCGCCCAGCAGCTCCGGACGCCGGGGCAGGTGGATCCCGACCAGATCGCCGCGCGCGACTCCGCGCGCCTTCAACGAACGCGCCACGGCATCGGCATAGTCATGCAGTTGCGTGTAACTCCACGCCTGATCGCCGCCCTGCACCGCGATGCGATCGGGTGTCTTCGAGGCCTGTTCGCCGAGCATCGCCGGAACGGTGACGAGACGATCCGCCGACTGCGCATCGCCGGCTTCGTCCTTCAAAAGTTGCCTGCGTTCCGCGGTATCCAGCAGCGGCATCGAAGCCAGCGTACGCCCCCCGTCTTCCGCGGCGGAGTCGAGCAGCATCTCGTACATGCCGATCCAGCGCCGGATGGTCGCGGCGTCGAACAACGCGGTGTGGTAGTGCAGGTCGAGGGCCAGCTCCTCGCCGACTTCGGTGAGGTTGAAGAACAGGTCCTGGAACAGCGCAACCTTGGCGCAATCGCGGGCCGCATGGCGCAGCCCGGTGAACTCGATCGGCGCAACGCGTGGATTGAGATTGAAGATGATTTCGCCGAGACGACGGCGCTCACCGCGCGCAGGCAATGCGCGCATCAGCGTGAACAGCGTGAGATCCTGATTCTCTGCCGCATCCAGCAAACCGCGATGTTGCGCGCGCACGAAGGCGCTGAAATCCTGGTCGCCATCCGCCTTGATCCGCAATGGCAGGGTATCGACCCCGTCGCCGATCAGGCTGCCGCTGCCCGCGATCGCCTGTCCCGCGAACGGCACCGCCACCGCGAAGTCGTGGCGATTGCACAGACGCGACAGCAGCACGCCGACCCCTGACAACAACAACGCGTACAACGTGACGCCTTCGCGGCGCGCGGCTTCGCGCATCCGTCGCGTCCAGGCCGCGGAGAAAACATGACGCTCCGTCGCCGCCGCGAATTCGGGCTGCGCGGTAGGCGGACGATCGCCCGGCAATTCGAGCGGCGCCGGGGGCGTCGCATACAACTGTTTCCAGTAATCCAGCTGCTTCCGCTGTGCGGGCTGCTCGCGTCGCGCGCGCTCCGCCAACACGTAGGCGCGATAAGATTGCGCCGCCGGCAGGTTCGGTTCACGGGAGGCCGCGCAGGCGTTGTACGCGTTGGCCAATTCTTCCAGCAACACGGCTTCCGACCAACCGTCGAACACCAGATGGTGCGCGACGATCAGCAGGTGATGGCGACGTGGGCCCGAACGCAGCAACTGCGCCCGCGCCAAGGGAGCGCGCGTGAGATCGAAAGGCTGCCTGAGCTGCTCGGCACAATGCGCGTCGATCCGCGCCGCGCCCGCCCCGTCGCCGAGATCCACGAACTCCGGCACCAGCGGCACGGTATCCGAGAGCCGCTGGCTGCTGCCGTCGCGCGAGAATGCAAGCGCGAACGCCTCATGACGTCCGCAGACCAGTGTCAGCGCGCGCTCCATCGCGGATCGGTCCAGTTCTCCCTCGAGATCGAGCAATACCGATTCGTTGCAGGTCAGCTCCGCCAAGCCGCCGTACTGGCAGGAAAGCCATTTTTCCGTCTGCGCATCGGTCAACGGAACCTCGCGCGGCAACTCGAACGCCGGTATCGCGGTCTTTGGCCCGGCCTGTGCCTCACCGGCGTCGCCACGCACCACCGTTACGGCAGCCGCATCCGGGCCACCACGGGGGGTCAATACGCCGGCGTGCATCAGTTCGTCCACCGCGGCCTCGATGCGCGCGGCGATCTCGTCGACCTCCGCGTCCCCGTGCGCCTCGCTCAGGAAACAATTGAATTGTTCGTACAGATGCAGGCCGCGTTCGCGCAGCGCGTAGTAGTACAAGCTCGCGCAAGGTTGATCGGCATCCACGTTCACCCGCCACAACGAGCTGAACGACAATGCCTGCATCGGCGCTCGGCGCTGCGCGAAGAAATTGTTCAGCCGCGTTGCCAACCGCTCGGTGCGTGCATTCAATTCGCGCTGCAGCGCCGGGCCGCGCTGCTTGACGTGTTGCAGTGCCGCCTTCGCCGCCGCCAGCGCGAGCGGATGCCGCACGAAGGTGCCGGCGAAATAGGTGACGCCGGCTTCCGGGTAACTGTCGTCGCCGAACTGCCATTGTCCACCATCGAGCGCATCCATCCACTTCGCGCTTCCGGCGATCGCCGCGAACGGCAACCCGCCGCCGATGATCTTGCCGTAGGTGGCGATGTCGGCGCGCACGCCGTAGAACGCCTGTGCGCCCCCCGGTTCGACGCGGAAGCCCGTGATCACCTCGTCGAAAATCAACGCGCATCCGGCCGCGTCGCAGATGCCGCGCAAGGCCTGCACGAATGCACGCGGCTGCAGCTTCGGATTGCGGCTCTGCACCGGTTCTATCATCACCGCGGCCAGTTCGTGGCCGCGCTCGCGCAGGATGCGCAGCGATTCGTCGTTGCCGTATTCCAGCACCAGCACGTTGGCGACGGATTCCGGCATGATGCCGGGCGCGGCCGGCACCGCGCGCAGCGTGGAAGTTCCGCGCACGATCACTTCATCGAAGATGCCGTGGTAGGAATCCTTGAAGATCGCGATCGTGTTGCGGCCGGTCACCGTGCGCGCGACGCGCATCGCTCCCATGACTGCTTCGGAACCGGTATTGCACAGCGCCACGCGCGGCATGCCCGTGGTTTCCGCGATCAGGGCCGACACCTCGGCGGTCAACGGGTGCTGCGGCCCGATTTCGAAACCCGCGTCGATCTGCTCCTTGAGCGCGCGCACGATGTAATCCGGCTGATAGCCCAGGAAATTCGCGCCGAACCCGTTCAACAGATCGATGTATTCGTTGCCGTCGATGTCCCACAGGCGCGCGCCGCGCGAGCGCCCGACCACGATCGGATATACCAGTTCCTTCCACAACGGATTGAAGCCGGTGACGACGCGCGGATCGGCCACCAGCGCGCGGTTCTGCTGCGCATAGGCCTTGGACTTGCCGGTGCGCGCGTTGTACCGGCGCGTGAATCCGTCCAGGAAGGTGCGCTGTGCGGCTGTGAGGCCCGCGTCCTTGCGGACATGGATGCGCGCGGAAGCCCCGAATGGACGCTCGACGAGATCCGGCGCCGGCGCTTCGTCCACGCCGGCCTTCGTCGCGGTCGCCGATGTCGCCGGCACGGATTGTCCGCCCGACAACGCGGCCAGCAATTGCGCCTGCTGCTGCATCAGCACCATCTGGCTCTGGATCAGTTGCGCGACCGCCGGATCGGCCGGCGCAACGACGCCCGCCCGGACACCCGTGGCAGCGGTTTGCGCTTCCTGCGGCAATACTTCCTGCAACATCGCCGACAGTCGCGCGATGTTGTCCAGATCTTCCATCAGGCGGCGGAACTTTATCTTGACGCTGAAGCGCCGCTCGATTTCCAACGCAGCCTGTGTGAGGGCCAGCGAATCGAAGCCGAGTTCGAGAAAACCGGTCTCGTCGGCATCGGCGCCAAGCGGCGTCCCATGCAGATTGCCGAGCATTTCGCGCAGTTCCGCGCGCAGCCGCGCCTTGCGCGCAGCTGCCGAATCCGAAGCGGTATCGCGGTCCGGAATATCTCCCATCATCTCCCCTGCATCCTCGTTCGCGGCGGCACCCGACGCACCCGCCTCGATCCAGTACCGCTCCCCTCGGAACGGGTACCCGGGAAGCGGCACCCGCTGCTGCCGCCGGCCCGCGAAACAGGCACTCCAGTCGGGCTCGACGCCGACGCACCAGCATTCCGCCAGTGCCGCCAACACATGTTCCAACGCATCGCCGGGCCGCGCAGCTGCGCCCAGGCTCGCGACGGCTATTCCCTTGCCCGCAAGCATACTCCGAGCCAGTAGGGTCAGTGTCCGGCCAGGGCCGACTTCCAGACATAGCACCGGCCGGCGTTGCGTAGCGCGTTGCAGCGCCGACGCGAATTGCACCGGCCGCCGCAATTGTTCGCACCAATATTCGACACTGACAGCTTCCTGCGCCGTGATCGGTTCACCGCTGACACACGAATAGAATTCCCTTTGCGGAGGCGCCATGCTTACTTGCTCGAGCGCGCGGCGAAATTCCACCAAGGCGCCTTCCATCATCGTCGAGTGATAAGCGTGGCTGACCCGCAACCGCGTGCCGGCGACTCCGCGCGCCGCCAGACGGGTTTCGCATTCCTCGATCGCAGCCACCGGACCGCCGACCACGGTGAGCAATGGTGCGTTCACGGCGGCGATTTCGGCGCCGGAAGGGAGCAGTCCCGCCACGTCTTCCGCGGTAGCGCGTACCGCGAGCATCGCGCCATGCGGTTGCGCGAACATCGCCGCACCGCGCGCGCACACCAGCGCGACCGCATCTTCCAGCGTGAACACGTCCGCCAGCGCTGCGGCGACGTACTCGCCGCTGCTGTGACCGAGCATCGCGGCGGGAAGCACGCCCCAGCTTTCCCACAATTTCGCCAGCGCATATTCCACGGCGAACAGGGCGGGCTGCGTGTATCGCGTTTCCGCAAGCAGCGCTTCCGCGGCCGCGGCTTCGTTCGAATCGGAATGCAGGATCAATCCACGCAAGTCGCGTCCGAGGATCCCCGAAGCGAGTTCGCAACAACGTTCGAAGTGCTCGCGGAACACCGGCTCCGCCGCGACCAGTTCGCGCGCCATGCCGACATGCTGGGAACCCTGACCGGGGAACAGGAACACCACCCGCGGCGGATTTCCCGCAGTGTGAGGCGTGATCTTCTGCAGACGTTCGCGCGCCTCGTGGATGCTTCCCGCAACCAGTGCGGCGCGGACGGCCATGGGCTTGCGGCCCGTGGCAAGCGTGAGCGACACGTCCGGCAGATCCCCGTCCCGCAACAACGACAAGGCCCCGGAAAGTTCGGCGGCACGCCGTTGCAATGCGCCCGCGTCGCGCGCGGACAACGGCAGGATGGACAAACCGCGCGCCGATGAAGCAGCAGGAATCGCCCGCAACGGCGCCTCCTCGAGGATGACGTGCGCGTTGGTGCCACCGACTCCGAACGAACTGATGCCCGCGCGCCTCGGCACATCGCCACGCGGCCATTCGATCACGCGATCGGCCACCTTGAACGGTCCGTTCGCGAAATCGATCTCGGGATTCGGTGCGTGGTAATGCAGGGTGGAGGGAATGCGCTCGCGGTGCAGGCTGAGCGTCGCCTTGATCAGGCCGGTCACGCCGCTGGCTGCGACCAGATGGCCGAAATTGCTCTTGACCGAACCGATCCAACAGTACTGTTTCTCGGCGCTGTCCCCGCGGAACGCGCGGGTCAGCGCTTCCACTTCGATCGGATCGCCGAGTTGCGTGCCGGTGCCGTGCGCCTCGACGTAGCCGATGGAATTCGCGTCGACATCCGCCGTGGCCAGCGCCTGTCTTATGACCGCGGCTTGGCCACGCACGCTCGGCGCGGTGAAGCTGGCCTTCTCGCCACCATCGTTGTTGACGCCCACGCCGCGGATCACCGCCCAGATGAAATCGCCGTCCGCGACCGCATCCGCGAGCCGCTTCATTGCGACCACCGCGCCACCGGACGAGAACACGGTTCCGTTGGCCGCCGCATCGAAGGGCCGGCAATGGCCGTCCTCCGACTCCATGCCGCCTTCCACCGGCAGATAACCCGATTCCTGCGGCACCACGATGTTGATGCCACCGGCCAGCGCCATGTCGCAACGCCAGCTCATGAGCGCGTACCAAGCTTCCGCGACGGCGACCAGCGAGGTCGAGCACGCCGTGTGCAGGCTCAGTGCGGGGCCGTGCAGGTCCAATCGATGTGCGACGCGGGTGGCCACGTAGTCTTTTTCGTTTGCCAGCATCGCGGCGAATTCACCGGCCGCGCGCACCAGTTCCGGACGCGATTCCACCAGTTTGCGGTAGGTGTTGTTCGAGGTGCCCGCGTACACGCCGATGCTTCCCGGGAACCTTTGCGGATCGACCGCGGCGTGTTCGAGCGCGTTCCAGCACAACTCCAGGAACACCCGCTGCTGCGGGTCCATAAGGAGCGCCTCGCGTTGCGGAATGCCGAAGAACGCCGCATCGAAACGGTCGGCATCGGCCAGCACGCCGCGCGCCCGCACATAACGGGGATGGTCGCGCAGTTCCACGGGAACCAGTGGAGAAATCTGATCGCGCGAAAACCGCGTGATGCTCTCGCGGCCTTGCAACAGGTTCGCCCAGAATTCCTCCAGCGATGCCGCGCCAGGCCAGCGACCTGCCATTCCGACGATGGCAATTCCGTCCGATGCGGCGTTCATTGCGCGCGCCCCGGCCGTGGAGCAAAACGCGCCAACGCGGCACGCTGATTGCGTCCCCGCGCTTGCGCTTCGTCCGCACCCGCCGCGCCGGACTGGCCGCGCAACATCGCCGCCATCGCGGCGATGCCGGGGTGTTCGTAGATCTGCGCCGCGCTCACGCTGCGGAAGCCGTGTTTGCGCAATTCGTTCAAGGCGCGGATGACCGTCAACGAACGCGCGCCGTGATCGAATACGTTGGCTTGCAGATCCAATGCCGGCAAACCCAGCAATTGCTGCCACAGCGAACGCAATTGTTCTTCCAGCGACGAAGCCTCGGGCCAATGCAACGGCAATTGTGCATCGTCATTTTCCAGCGCCCGGCGATCGATCTTGCCGCTCGCGGTCAACGGCAGCGCGGCGCGCACGATGAATTGCTGCGGCACCATGTAGGCGGCCAATTGCCGGCCGCAGTGGTTCTTCCAGCGCGCGATCAATTCTGCTTCGTCTGCGCCGGCGTCGTTGCTCACCACGTGCGCGACCAGTTTGCGGTCCGCGTCCCTTCCGCGGACGACCACCACGGCCTCTGCCACCGCCGGATCCCGCGCCAGCACGCTCTCGATTTCGGCCGGTTCGATGCGATAACCGCCGACCTTGATCTGCGCATCCACGCGGCCCAGGAATTCCAGCACGCCATCGTGATTGAATCGCACTCTGTCGCCCGTGCGGTACCAACGCCCGCCATCGCGTTCGACGAAGCGTTCCGCGGTCAGGTCCGGGCGATGGATGTAGCCTGCCGCCAGGCAATCGCCGCCCAGCAGCAACTCGCCCTCGGCACCCTCGTCCACTCGATCCAGTGCTTCGTCGACGACCCGCACGCGAACGTGCGGCAGGGGTTGTCCGATCGGCGGCAGGTCGGGCCATGCCGCGGGATCGCCCGACAATTCGTGGGCGCTGACGACATGGGTTTCGGTCGGGCCGTATTGATTGTGCAGTACGCACCCCGGCAGCGCGGCGAACATCGCGCGGATCGCGGGCGTGATGCGCAGTTGCTCGCCCGCGGTGACGACATCGCGCAGGCCGGAAGGAACATCGCCTCCCATCGCCATTGCTTCGGCGAGGGCTTGCAAGGCCACGTAGGGAACGAACAGCCGTTCCACTTTTTCCCGCGCCAACAACGCGAGCAGCGCATACGGATCACGGCGCTCGCGTTCGTCGAGAAGCACGAGGCAGCCGGCGGTGGCAAAAGTGGAGAGGATTTCCTGGAATGCCACGTCGAAGCCGAGCGGCGCGAATTGCAACGTCTTCGCGGGCAAGCCCAGCCGCGGATGCGAAACATGCCAATCGATCAATCGCCAAAAAGCGGCGCTTCGCATCGCGACACCTTTCGGTCGACCGGTCGAGCCCGACGTGAACAACACGTACGCCAGTTCGGCGGTCGCGGATGGCAGTTCCGTCGAACCGGTCCCGCTGTCCAATGATTCCCGTGCGCACCATGGCGCCTGCACGGGCCACGCGGCGCGATCCTGCTGTGGCGTGACCAGGAGTCGTGGGACGGCGTCTTCGAGCATGTCCCGCAAACGGGCTGCGGGGTAGTTGCGATCCAGTGGAAGACACACGCTGCCCGCCCGGAGAATCGCCAGCAACAGGATCACGCTTTCCGCATCGTGGGAAGCCGCGTAGCCGATCACGTCGCCGGCGCGAATGCCCTGTTCCAGCAAACCCGCGGCGACACGTTCGACCGCATCGAACAATGCGGGATAACCCAGTTCTGCATTTTGATCATGGCGTATCGCGGGTGTCGCGCGCCGGCCGATTCCCGCTTCGATCCAGCGCGCCACCGGATTGTCCGCCGCGGTCGCCGCCGCGAACGTCATCGACTTCCCCAATCCGCGGCCGAGCCCGCGCCGAGCCGTTCGCCCAAGGCTATCAACGGGCCCACGCACCGAAGATAACCGCCCAGCCTTGCGGCCTTGGCGCCGTGTCCGGCACGGCGTTGTTCGTCGACGACATCGACCACGAAATCCGGCCAGTTGTCCGGTCCGAGCTGATCGAAGGCCACCGAAATGGTCAGGTTGAGACTGCGCGCGGTATGCCACCAGCCGCACGGCAGGAACAGGGTTTCGCCTGCATGCAGGACGACCGTCTGCGATTTCGCCTGCCGCAACAACGGATAGCGCTCATGATCCGGTTTGTGGTGGTTCTTGATGGTGGATTGCCACGGGATGTCCGGATTGACGTAGAGCAGGTGCTCCTGTCCCGGCGCATACAGCGTGAATTCCTTGTCGCCGTGCAATTGCGTGATCCAAGCGTGCAGGTGGAACACATCGTAGTGCACGTACGGAAACTGACCGCCCGGACCACCGAAGAAGATTTCCAGATTGTTGACGTTCTCGAACAACTTCTGCGGCACCAGCGGGTTGTGCTGCCGATCCGGAAGGCTGTAGGCGAAACGCGGCATGACCTCCGGCAGCAGCTCGCGGAAGGCCTTGGCAATTTCGTATTTGCACGGATACGGCCCGGGCTGTTCCATGCTCGATGCCGCGAGCAGATCGAGCAAATCCGCCATCGGCATGTCGGCGCCCCACACCTTCAGCGGATGCCTCCCATAGCGTTCCCGGAAATACTCCGGCGTGCCGCGCCCGTAAATCGGCCACGCGCGGGTAGCGTCGGTCAGAATCACCGGACGACGCGGATCGCGATACGCCGCGATGAATTCGTCCAGCGCGAGGTTGCTGCGCCGTTCCGGCGCATAGGCGCTCATGTCGGCGGTGGTTGCCGCCTCGGGGGTTATCGCACGCCCCTGCGCGCTCATGACGACTGCCCCGCCTCGCTTGCCACGGCCGGATGCCCGACAGCCGTTGCGTTCAATCCCCAATCCGCGCGACGGTTGGCGCCGAACATTTCGGCCACGCTCAGGACCGGCCCCAACATTCCCAGATACGCGCCCAGCCAGAATGCCCGCGAACGCTGACCCAATCTTTTTTGGTGGGCGACAACCTCGCGTGTGAACTCACGCCAGTTGCCGGACTCCAGTTGGTCGAAAGCCACCGTGATTCCCGTATTCAAGCAACGGGCCGTGTGCCAGGTGCCGCAAGGCAACCACAACGCTTCGCCCGCGCGCACCGTCACGTTGTAACTGCGTGCCTGGCGCAGCAGCGGATAACGCTCGAAATCCGGCGCGTTTGCGCGCTCCACCGTGGACAACCACGGCGCCTTGGGGTCGACGTAGAGCAAGTGTTCCTGGCCCGATTCGTAAAGGGTGAATTGCTTGTCCCCGTGGACCTGCGCGATCCAGGCATGCATGCGCAGGAAATCGTAGTGCAGCAAGGGAAACTGGCCATTCGGGCCACCGAAAAAGATTTCGGTGTGATAGACCGATTCGAACAATCCCTTCGGCATCAAGGGATGCGTATGCCGGTTCGGCAGACTGCAGGGAAACCGCGGCATGACATCCGGCAACAAATCCGGGCAGTCCGCCAACGACAGCGTGCAGGGATAGGGCGCCGGACGCTCGGGGCTGGAGGCGCTCTGCAGATCGATAATTTCTGCGAGACGGTATTCCCTGCCACGCACCTTGACGCGCTGATCGCCGTAACGGCTACGGAAAAAATCCGGCGTGAAGCGTTCTTTCGCCGGCCAGTCCTTCAGCGCGTCCGTCAGGATGACCGGTCGCCGCAGCCTGCGGTAACGCTGCACGAATTCAGACAGCGCCATGCCGCCGATGCGTTCGACGCGCTGGGATTCGACCGCGCCGGAGGGGGAAGAACGGGGCATCGATGGTTCCTGAAACATGGTCGCTTCCGATGGCATGACCGTCTTCATCCGGGATTCTAACTGCCGGCTGCAAGGAGCAAATTCCGGCGACGAACGGCTTCCGTCCCGCCTTCCGGCGACGTAGTATGCTCGGCCAATCGGGGGCGAGCATGTCCGGTGACACGGATTTTCTGACGCTGTACCAAGAGCTTGGACTTTCTCCGGATCGATGCAGTCTGGACGAGTTCAAGCGTGCGTATAGGCGTCGCGTATCCTGCCTGCATCCTGATCGCCGCCCGGAAGGCACGGACGACGATTCGCCCGAGGCCATGCAGCGTCTGACCAGTTTGTACGGCGCAGCCATTGCTTTCGAACGCCGTTTTGGTCGGCTGCCGGGCGCGGGTTCTGCTTCCGTGCGCCGCCATGTTGCGACCCCTTCGAGCGGTTATTCCGTGGCCAGCACCACGCCCGGAACCGGCACGCGTCGCGAATCCCCGGCCTCGCCTGAACCGCGATCGCTGCGCAAACGCATCCTGTTGGCGCTGCTGATCCTGCTGGCGCTGGCTTGGGCGCTGTGGGGCGTGGGAACGATCACGCAATGACGTCTCCCGCGGATCAGCGCGCGCCACGCCGGAACAACACCACCTCGACGGTCTGGATCAGGATCATCAAATCGAACAGCAGATTGTGGTTCTTGACGTAGAACAGGTCGAATTTCAGTTTTTCCTCGGCATCCTCGGCCGATGATCCATAGGGATAGCGCAACTGCGCCCAGCCCGTGAGCCCGGGTTTCACGCAATGGCGCAGCGGGTAGTAGCGGATCTTGGAATTGAAATCGTCGACGAACTGCGGCCGTTCGGGGCGCGGGCCGATGAAGCTCATGTCGCCGTGCAACACATTCCACAATTGCGGGAGTTCGTCCAGGCGACCCTTACGGATAAAGCGACCGACCCTCGTGACGCGATCGTCATCCTTGCTTGCCCAACGCGCCACACCGTCGCGCTCGGCATCGGTACGCATGCTGCGGAACTTGATCAGCGAAAACGTGTGTCCATGTTCGCCGACGCGCTCCTGACGATAGAACAGGGGCGCACCAGAGCCGGACTCGATCCGGATCGCCAGCGCCACCAGCAACATGAAAGGCCACGCGACCACCAGCACCACCATCGCCGCGACGACGTCGAAGGCGCGCTTGGTCACGCGCCGCAGCGGCGAGGCATCGAACCCGTCGGAGAACACCAGCCATGACGGGTTGACCAGGTTCATCTTGATCTGGCCGGACTCACGCTCGAAAAAAGCCGCCAGTTCCGTCACGGTGATGCCGTCCTGCTTGCATTCCAGCAATTCCGACATCGGCAGGCCGCCACGCCGGTCTTCCGGACCGACGACCAGTTCGTCGACCTGCATCACCTTGGCCCACTCGGCCAGCGGACGGTCCGGCCGCAGGATCAGGTTCGGCGGCACGGCGATGGCCTCATCGCCCATCTGCACGTAACCGACCACGCGGAAGCCGCGGGAATCCGAACGCCGCCGCATGCGTTGGGAAATCAGGGCCGCACGTTGCCCGGCACCCAGCACCACCACGCGGCGTTTGAACAGTTCGGCGTCCACGATCTGCAGGAACACCAGCCGGAATATCGCCACCGCGAGGAACCCGGTCATCAGCGCCAGGCCCAGCACGCCACGACCGATATAGGTCACGGGCATTCCGTAGTAGAAGATCAGCAAGGCGATACCGCCCAGGCCAAACCCCAATGCCTGGCGGATCAACAGCCCCCGCCAGTTCTCGCGCAAGTGGTTCTGGTACAAGCCCAGGGCGGCCATGCCCAGCACGACCGTCAATGCCACCAGCAGGGCGCGCATGCGCAGGACGTGGCCGAAGGCCACCTGCGTCGCCGGATCGTTCCAGTAACGCAAGTGCACCGCGACAAACACGCTGCCGAACAGCAACAGGAACTCGCAAGCGGCCAACAGCAGCTGCCAGCGCAAAGCTCGATGTCTCAACAACCTGAACACACGCGACTCCTATCCCGCTCCGAGCCAATCTGGCGCGAATTTATTTCGACCCGGTAAAAGGCTGGCTGTTCCGCATCAGGAACGTCAGCGACCCGATCTTCTCGGATGTATTCCGAAGCAGGATCCGTGCCGGAACGGCAACGGCGGACGGCCCTCGGGGGTCCTGTCAGGGCAGGGGTCCGCAGAGCGCGGACGGGCGCGTTCCGACGTCTGGTGGCAACACGTCAGCGAATGCTGGCGATACGGACCGTGCCTTTCATCCCCTCCCCCTGTGCCCCTCTCCGGGGCGACGTTCCGCTCATGGCGCACATTGTCGCCCGTCCGGTCCGTTTTTCAATGGCTCTGCCCTCCAAAACGCGCAAGAACACCCCTGCCCGTCGATAGCCCGATTCGATATTCGCGGCCCGGAACTGGCACGTATCATGATGAGTCCAATGGAATCCCTTCCCGAGGCGCTCCCCGCATGTGTGGAATCGTTGCCGCCGCCGCCCAACGTGATGTCGTCCCCATCCTGATTGCCGGGCTCAAGGCGCTGGAATATCGCGGTTATGACTCTGCCGGCTTGTGCGTGCTCGACGGCACGGCTCTGGAACGTCTGCGCATGCCCGGCAAAGTCCGGGAACTCGAGAATCTCTACAAATCAGCCCCGGTGAGCGGCCATACCGGCATCGCGCACACGCGCTGGGCGACCCACGGCGTCCCCAGCGAAGCGAACGCGCATCCGCACGTGTCACGGGAAACGGTGGCAGTGGTGCACAACGGCATCATCGAAAACCACGCCGCGCTTCGCGAAGAGCTGGTCGATGCCGGCTACCGCTTCGACTCCCAGACCGATACCGAAGTCATCGCGCATCTGATCCACCACCGGATGACGCAGGGAGACAGCCTGCGCGAAGCGGTGATCGCAGTCACCAAGCGCCTTCGCGGCGCCTATGCAATCGCCGCGATCGCCAGCGATGAGCCAAGCCACGTGGTCGGCGCGCGCCGCGGCAGCCCGTTGTGCGCCGGCATCGGCATCGGTGAAAACTTCCTCGGTTCCGACGTGCAGGCACTGATCCAGGTCACCAACCGCATCGTGTATCTGGAAGAAGGCGACGTGGTGGAAATCCGGCGCGAATCGATGCAGGTCTACGATGCAGACGGCACGCCGGTATCACGCGTGGCGCGCGACAGCGAACTGTCGGCGGATGCGGTCGAGCGCGGTGAATACCGTCATTACATGCTGAAGGAGATCCACGAGCAGCCGACTGCGGCGGCGAACACGCTGGAGGGCCGCATCAGCGACGATCGCGTGCTCCCGAATATCTTCGGCGTGGATGCCGATGCGCTGCTCCGCCGCGTGAAACGCGTGCAGATCGTGGCCTGTGGCACAAGTTTCCATGCCGGAATGGTTGCGCGCTATTGGCTGGAAGGCATCGTGGGCCTGCCCTGCAACGTGGAGGTGGCCAGCGAATATCGCTACCGCAACGTGGTGGTGCCACCCGATACCTTGTTTGTCGCCATTTCGCAATCCGGCGAAACCGCCGACACGCTCGCGGCGCTGCGGGAAGGCAAACGCCACGCCTATCTGGGCTCGCTCGCGATCTGCAACGTTCCCGAATCCAGCCTGGTGCGAGAGTCCGATCTGGTGTTGATGACGCGCGCCGGCCCCGAAATCGGCGTGGCCTCCACCAAGGCCTTCACTACCCAACTCGCGGCATTGGCGCTGCTGATGCTGGAACTGGCGCGGCTCAACGGCACGGACTTGCGCAAACTGCAGGAGTTGACCGCGGAACTCGCGCGCCTGCCGCGCATGCTTGGCGAAGCGCTGCAGCTGGAACCGGACATAGCGCGCATGGCAGAGTTGTTCGTGCACAAGCACCACGCATTGTTCCTTGGCCGCGGAGCACAATATCCGGTGGCCATGGAAGGCGCGCTCAAGCTCAAGGAGATTTCCTACATTCACGCCGAAGCGTATCCGGCGGGCGAGTTGAAGCATGGTCCGCTGGCGTTGGTGGACGAGGACATGCCGGTGGTGGCGGTCGCGCCCAACAACCAATTGCTGGAAAAACTGAAATCCAATCTGGAGGAAGTACGCGCGCGCGGCGGCGAACTCTTCGTGTTCGCGGATGCGGCGGCGGCACTGCCTTCCGATGACAGCGGCCGGCTGCTGCGGGTAGCCACCGGCGGCAACCTGATCGCACCGGCGGTCTTCACCGTGCCGCTGCAATTGCTCGCCTACCACGTCGCCGTGCTGCGCGGCACCGACGTCGATCAGCCGCGCAACCTGGCCAAGTCGGTGACCGTGGAGTAGAGCGCTCCGTCAGTTGCCGATGCCGCGCGCCATCAATACCGCCAGCAGCGGCAGCACGGCCAGCCCGCACACTTCGAGCAACACCAGCGTGCGGATCCACCGCCATTCGCCTGCCGGCACCTCGAAACCAGCGTCGTCGCGCCGATAGCGCCGCCAGCGCTGGTAGCTCATGGTTGGCAGAATGGAAATCAGCCCGACCAGCACGAACAGGCCGATCAGCGCGTGGAAGGCCGGATTGTGCGTATAGAACACCAGCGGCTTGGCCCCGAGAAACAGTCGCCCCAAACCCGTCAGCAGCACCATCCCGGCGCTGATGAAATATCCGAGATCCACGCGTGCCAAGGCTCCCAGCTCCAGCGCAGCATGGCCTGCCCGCAGCAACAACCACTGCCGGCCGAGGAACCAGGCCAGTGCAAAGACCGCGAGGAAATGCGCGTAGGACAACAACGCGTCGACGTACATCAATGAACCTCCGGAAAGAATTGCGCGAACAACCGATCGAGATCGACATTGCCGCCGCTGAGGATCAGGCCGATCTTCTTGCCGCGATGACGAGCGGCCCGCGACAGCAGCGCCGCCAGCACCACGGCGGATGAAGGTTCCACCGTCTGCTTGAGGTGCGTCCACAGCAGTCGCATCGCTGCGAGCGTTTGCGGATCGTCCACGGTGACGATTTCGACCGCGTGAGTGCGCAGCACCTCGAAATTGATCTCTCCGATGGTGGCGCGCAGCCCGTCGCAAACCGTATGCGGCGCGACATCGATGACACGTTGGCCGGCTTGCAGCGAACGTGCGGCATCGTCCGCGCCGGCCGGTTCCGCGCCGAGCAGAACGATTTCCGGCGACAGAGCGCGCACGACGACCGCGCACCCCGACATCAAACCGCCGCCACCCACGGGGGCGACCACCACGTCGAGGTCCGGAACCTGCGAAAGCAATTCCAGCGCGGCGGTGCCCTGGCCCGCGATCACGCGCGGATCGGCATAGGGATGGACCAGGGCCGCGCCGGTTTCCCGCGCGATGCGCGCGCAGGTTTCCTCGCGCGCGGCCAGTGTTGGCGCGCAGAAATGCAGGGTCGCGCCGGCAGCCTCGATATTGGCGAGCTTGGCGCGCACCGCACCTTCAGGCACCACCACGTGCGCGGGGATGCCACGTGTGCGCGCCGCCAACGCCAACGCGGCGCCGTGGTTGCCGGAGGAATGCGTCACCACGCCTAGGCGGGCCTCATCCCGTGCCAGCGTCCAGACGGCATTGCAAGCGCCGCGGAACTTGAAGGCGCCCCCGACCTGCAGGTGCTCGCACTTGAAATGCAACTGCGCGCCGGCGAGTTCGTCCAGCGTTGCATCGCGGAATACCGGGGTCACGCGCGCATGTGGCCCGATCCGCGCTGCGGCGGCGCGTACATCGGCGAGATCGGGCAATTCGAATTCCGGCATGCTTGCGCCAGCACTTTACGCAGCCCGGCATCGATTCGCCAGAAAAATCCGCCGACACCGGTTCGATGATCGCAGGAGCACTGGCTACAATCGCGCGATGCGCACGATCTCCGAATCCGGCGTCACCCGCCTTGCCGACTACCGGCCGCCGGTTTGGCGCGTGCCGAGAATCGAACTGGAATTCGATCTCGACATCGAGGCCACGGAAGTCACTGCCCGCTTGCATCTGCAATGCGATGCCGGCCCGGACCAAGCCTTGCGGCTGGATGGCGGGTTGCTGGAATTGCTCGAGATCATGCTGGACGGCCGCGTGCTGGATACATCCCAATACTCGCAAGATGCGCGCGGGATTACCGTCTCCGGCGCGCGCGACGGCAATATCCTGCAAACCCGGGTGCGCATAAATCCCGCGCAAAACACCGCCTTGACCGGACTGTATTTCTCCGGTGCAAGCGAGCAGGGTTTCCTGCTGACCCAGTGCGAGGCGCAGGGGTTCCGCCGCATCACGTTCTTTCCGGATCGCCCGGACGTGCTCAGCCGCTACGATGTCGTCCTGCGCGCGGAACGCACGCGTTTCCCCGTGCTGCTTGCCGGTGGCGATTCCGTGGGAGAAGGCGAATTGCCCAACGGCAAACACTGGGCGCGTTTTGTCGATCCGTATCCGAAACCCTGTTATCTGTTCGCTCTCGTGGCCGGGCATCTCGAAAAAATCGAGCGCGCCTATCGCACTGCCGACGGCCGCGACGTGGCCCTGCGTGTCTGGGCCGAGGCCGATGCAATCGACGGCTGCCGCTTCGCGATGGACGCGCTGGAGCGCGCGATGCGCTGGGACGAGCGCGCGTACGGTCGCAATTACGACCTTGCCGTGTTCAACGTCGTCGCCGCGCACGATTTCAACATGGGCGCCATGGAGAACAAGGGGCTCAACATCTTCAACGCCAAATACCTGCTGGCGGATGCGGAAACCACCACCGATGACGAATATCGCCACATCGAGGCGGTGGTCGCGCACGAGTACTTCCACAACTGGACCGGCAACCGCGTCACCTGCCGCGACTGGTTCCAGCTTTCGCTGAAGGAAGGGTTCACGGTGCTGCGCGAACAGCAGTTCTGCGGGGACATGCATTCGCCGGCGCTGCAGCGCATCGATGAAGTGGCAACGTTGCGCCGCGTGCAGTTCCCCGAAGACGCCGGTCCGCTGGCGCATCCGGTGCAACCTCCGGAATACGTGGCGATAGACAATTTCTACACCGCGACCGTGTACGAAAAGGGGGCCGAGTTGCTGCGCATGATCGCAGGCCGGCTGGGACGCGAAGGTTTCCGACGTGGCACGGATCTGTATTTCGATCGCCACGACGGCCAAGCCGCGACGATCGAGGATCTCGTCGATGCGTTGGGCAACGCCAACAGCATCGATCTTTCGCCCTATCTCGCGTGGTATGCGCAAGCCGGTACGCCGCAACTGCACGCGCGCGGCGCCTGTGAGCCTGCCTCGCGTCGCTACGTGCTGTCCTTCTCGCAACGAACCCCGCCGACACCCGGGCAACCGGAGAAATCGCCCTTGCCGATTCCAGTGAGTGTCGCGCTGTTCGCGGTCGATGGCACGCGTCTGCCGCTGCGCCTCTCCGGCGAAACCCGGGCGATGGACGAGTGCGTGCTGGAAGTGAACGGGCGCGAACAACGATTCGTGTTCGAAGACATTCCCGGCCAGCCCGTGGCTTCGCTGCTGCGCGATTTCTCCGCACCGGTGCAATTGCACTTCGACTACGCGCCAGCAGAACTTGCGTTGCTGCTCCGCCACGAAACGGAAGGTTATGACCGCTGGAATGCCGGCCAGCGTCTGGCCGCGATCGCTTTCGATGCCGAACTCGCCGGTCACGGCGAAAATCCGGCGCTGCAGGCGTGGCTGGACGCCTTGGCCGAGTTGTTCGAAGACGACGCGGCGGCTCCCGACCTGATATTGCTGGCCGAGCTGCTCTCGCCGCCCTCGGAAGTGGAACTCGGCGCGCGCTGCAAGCCGCTGGATCCGGACCGCGTGCACGCCGCGCGCGCTTTGCTGGAAACCGCGTTGGCGCGACGGCTCGGGAATGGCCTCGTTGCGCGTTACGAGGCCCTGCATGGCAAGGAACGTGGCGATCTTGACGCCTCCGCGCAAGCGCGCCGGCGGTTGAAGGGACGGGTGCTGTCACTGCTGTGGCGCTTCGATCGCCAGGCCGGTATCGCTTTGGCGCTGGCGCAGTACCGCAATGCGCCCGGCATGACCGATCGTCTCTCCGCGCTTTCCGCCTTGATGCGTGCCGATGCACCGGAAGTACATGAGGCACTGCACGAATTCCGCGCGCATTTCGACGCCAAACCGCTGTCGCTGGACAAATGGTTCAGTCTGCAGGCGCAATGGCCGGAACACGCCGCCAGCGTACGCGTGCAGGCTCTGCTCGCAGACAAGGCATTCGACCTGCGCAACCCCAACCGCGTGCAATCACTGCTGGGCGCATTCGCACGAGGCAATCCGGTCGGTTTCCATCGCCCGGACGGCGCCGGCTATCACTTGATCGCGTCGCAAGTGCTCAAGCTGGATTCGCTGAACCCGCAGGGCTCGGCTCGCCTGGCAAAGGCCTTCGAAAACTGGAACAGCCTGGAATCACGGCGGCGAGACGCTGCACGCATTGCATTGGTGGAATTGAACGATCGAAGCGATTTATCGCAGGATCTCGCCGACATCCTGCGACGCATGCTGGCCGAAGGGCCCGGGGCGCCTGGTGACGGCGCGCCCGATGATCAGGCGGCTTGAGCCGTGCCGGGTACGGTGTCGAGTGCGCGAACCTGTTGTTCGATGGCTTTCAGCAATTCCGGGTTCGGACTGCCCTGCGCAGACAGATCATCCGCCAGCAATTCCAGCCGGCCCTGCTCGATCCACGCATCGTGACATTGACGCACTTCGTCCCAGTCCACCTGTCCCCCTGCAAACATGTTCATGACGCGTCCCCCTGAAAATGTTCCTGTCGATGTTGTCCACAAATGCATGCCACTGCATACTGGTGTGACGGACATCACAAAACAGAAACCCTCTGGTGGTGATCCGGCAGGCGGCGCTAGACTGCGCGCCGTCTGCCAGCTTTAACACACCATTTAACCGTGCCGGGTGATACTGCCCGCGCGTTCGCTCTGATGCAGATGGCGTTCCGCTTGGTGTAGGCTTTGATTCACCGGTTCCACGTTTCTGGCGCCCGGCACACGGTCTTCTTGGATTCCCCCTGTTCCTGACGACCGCCGGGCGCCAGTCCTTTTTTGACCGGTTGCCCGACACCTTTGCAAGTGCGTCTCCCGCCGGCGCTTGATCGGCCCCTGACCTCCGATCACAACGCGCTTGCTGTCGTTTGCGCCGGCGGGAGTGCGAGAGAGGAAATGCAGGACACGTGCCAACCATCTCTCGCGTGCCCGCGAGATAAAATGGCGCCATGGAATCCTTCGATGTCATCGTGGTGGGCGGCGGACACGCCGGCACCGAGGCCGCGCTGGCTGCGGCGCGTTGTGGCGCGCGCACCCTGCTGCTGACCCACAGCGTCGAAACCATCGGCGCAATGAGCTGTAATCCCGCCATCGGCGGCATCGGCAAGGGCCATCTGGTCAAGGAGATCGACGCTCTAGGTGGCGCGATGGCGCATGCGGCCGATCTCGCCGGCATCCAGTGGCGCACCCTCAATGCCTCGAAAGGTCCGGCGGTGCGTGCGACGCGCTGCCAGGCGGACCGCGCGCTGTACCGCGCCGCGATCCGGAACTTGGTGGAAACCCAATCGAATCTGCGGGTCTTCCAGCAGGCGGTGGACGATCTGCTGATCGAAAACGGCCGCGTCGCGGGCGTGGCCACACAGATGGGGCTGCATGTACGCGCGCGTTGCGTGGTGTTGACTGCAGGAACCTTCCTGTCCGGCAAGATCCACATCGGTTTCGCGAATTATTCCGGCGGGCGCGCAGGCGATCCGCCCGCGACCACGCTTGCGCAACGCCTGCGCGAGTTGCCGCTGGGCGCGGATCGGCTGAAGACCGGCACGCCACCGCGCATCGACGGCCGCAGCATCGATTACGCCGCGTGCAGCGAGCAGCCCGGTGACGATCCTGCACCAGTGTTTTCATTCCTGGGTTCGCGCGACGAGCATCCGCGGCAAGTGTCGTGCTGGATCACGCACACCAGCGAGCAGACGCACGAGATCATCCGCGCCGCGCTGGATCGCTCGCCGCTGTATACCGGCAAGATCGAAGGCGTCGGACCACGCTACTGCCCGTCCATTGAAGACAAAGTCGTGCGCTTCGCGGAGAAGGCCTCGCACCAGATCTTCATCGAGCCGGAAGGATTGGAGGCGGTCGAGATTTATCCCAACGGCATCTCCACTTCCTTGCCGTTCGACGTACAGGAAGCGCTGGTGCATTCGATCCGCGGTTTCGAGCATGCGCATGTCACGCGGCCGGGCTACGCGATCGAATACGACTATTTCGATCCGCGCGGCCTGAACCCGTGGCTGGAAACCAAGGCGATTCCCGGGCTGTATTTCGCCGGCCAGATCAACGGCACCACCGGCTACGAGGAAGCCGGCGCGCAGGGCCTTCTCGCCGGACTGAATGCCGCGCGCGCGACGAAGGGCGAGACCCCGTGGTGGCCGCGCCGCGACGAGGCCTATCTCGGCGTGCTGGTGGACGACCTCACCGCCAACGGCACGATCGAGCCGTACCGGATGTTCACCTCGCGCGCGGAATACCGGCTGCATTTGCGCGAGGACAACGCCGACTTGCGCCTGACGGACATCGGCCACGAACTCGGCGTGGTGCCAGGCGAACGTCGCGACGCTGCGTGCCGGAAGCGCGAAGCGGTGGAGCGCGAGACACAACGTCTGGGCGCGCTGTGGGTGACACCGAACAATGCGCTCGGCGCGACCCTGCAGCAGGACTGTGGCATCGCGGTCAGCCGCGAATCCAGCGCGCTAGATCTGCTGCGCCGGCCGGAGCTCGATTACGCCAGGCTCGCGGCAATCGCAGGCTTCGGTCCCGCGCTCCAGGATGAAAGCGCCGCCGCGCAGGTCGAGGTGCAGGCCAAGTACGCCGGCTATCTGGATCGCCAGCGCGAGGAGATCGAACGTACCCGCCGCCACGAAGCGCTCTCCATCCCTGAAGCCTTCGATTACGACGCCGTGCGCGGGCTGTCGGCGGAAGTGCTTGCCAAGCTCAAGCGCACTCGACCGGCCACCCTCGGGCAGGCACAAAGGATCAGCGGCGTCACGCCCGCGGCCATTTCGCTGCTGCTGGTGCATCTGCATCGAAGCGGTCGACGCGCGGTCGCCTAAGAACGGCCTCGCCGGATAGCCGTATTCAAACGTTTGTATTAGGCTAGCCGCGGCCATTCCGCACCGGGGACCATCATGCTGCGCATTCGCATTCTCGTCGGCGCTCTCACGCTGGCCATCGGCGGCAGCGCTGCCGCCAAACAGTTCGACAACGTGATCGTGTTCGGCGACAGCCTGAGCGACAACGGCAATCTTTCCTACGCCGAAGAGCTGCCCTTCGCGCCGACGCGCTTCACTACCAATCCCGGTCTGGAATCGGTGGAGCATTTGGCGAATTACTACGGAATTACCCTGCAACCCTCGATCCTGGGCGGCACCGATTTCGCTTTCGGCGGCGCCGGCTTGATCAACAACGCTCCCGGCACGCCCTCGACGGTTCCGACGCTGCCGATGCAACTGCAGATGTATCTCTCGGCCAACGGTGGCAAGGCCGATCCGAACGCGCTGTACACGATGTGGGGCGGCGCGAACGACGTGTTCTACAACGTCTATCAATATCAGATCGGCGCCATCACGCAGGATCAATTGCAAGCCAACCTGCAGGCCGCCGCACAAACAGAACTCGGCTTGATCGCGCAGCTCGGCCAGGCGGGCGCGAAGCGCGTCATGGTCTTCAACCTTCCGGATATCGGGCAGACGCCGGAGTCGGTGGCGCAGGGGCCGGACGCGATCGCACAGGGCACGGGCCTGTCGATCATCTACAACAGCGCCTTGAACGCCGGCTTGGCGAAAACCGGCATCGACATCATTCCCGTCGATACCTTCGGATTGCTCGACGAGATCATCGCCGATCCCTCGCGCTACGGATTTACCGACGTGACCGATGCGGCGTGCGGATTGACCTCCTCGTCGCTGGCGTGCGGCCCCGAGGGTTCCGGATTGCCGTATACCTATGCGCCGGGCACCGACCAGACCTGGCTGTTCGCCGATGGCGTGCATCCCACGACCGCCGCGCAGGCGATCCTCGGCCAATATCTGGTAGCGGAACTGCAAGCGCCCGGACAGACTTCGTTGCTGGCCGAGGCACCTCTGCAAGTCAGTGACACGGTCATGCGCAGCCTGCGCAATCAGGCAATGGCGGATTTCGGCACCGCACCCGACAATGGCGTTCGCGCTTATGCCGATTACGAATACAGCCAGCAGAAATTCGACGCCACCGACAACACGCCCCAGTCCAGCACCAATTTCAATTCGATGACGCTGGGCAGCACCGTGCGGACCACCGACCATCTCTCGCTGGGACTCGCCACGACCTTGTCGCATGGCAACGACGGCGCGGACGGCGATGCCGGCGGTTTCAAGCTGGACGAAATCCTCAGTTCGGCCTATGCCATGTACGACTGGCAGCAGGGTGGCTATCTCGGCGCGATCGGCAGCGTGGGCACGCTCCGCTTTCACGACATCGAGCGCAACATCGCCCTCGGGCCGGCGATCCGCACCGAGAGCGGGTCCACTTCCGGTTCGCACGTTGCCTTCACGCTGGTCGGCGGCTGGTTGTTCGGCAGCGACAGCCTGCGCAGCGGACCTTACGCGGATCTCGGTTATCAGCGCGTGCGCGTCAGCGGTTACGCGGAAAATGGCGACGACAGCACCGCAATGACATTCGACCGCCAGGAACGCGAAGCCTTGGTCGCCACCCTCGGCTGGCAACTGGTCGGCAACTGGCAGGCGGGCAATGCGATGCTGCATCCGTACGCCCAGCTCGCGTGGAATCACGACAGCAAGGCCGAAGAGCGCGATGTGCGCGCGGGATTGGTCGACATGCCGGGCACTTTCGCGATGCCCGGTTTCACGCCGGACAAGGATTGGGGCAATGCCGGCGTGGGCTTGAGCGCGGACCTCACCCCGACGTTCTCGCTGTGGGCGAGCTATGACGGCCGCTTCTCCGACGACAACCAGCGCGTGGACAGCGTCAACCTCGGCGGCAAGTTGAAATTCTGAGCCGCAGGCCGCCGCGTTTCCGATGCCATGAAAAAAGCCGCGCGATGCGCGGCTTTTTTGCAAGCGGCTTTGAATCGATCAGTGCTTCTTTTTCTTGTTGAATTGCTTGTACAGCGCCTCGGCCTGGTCGTGGAGGGCACCGGCGGCATCATGTGAAAGCTCGTCGACCTTGCCGTTCGCCTCATTCTGCTTCAACACCAGTTCGCCGTTATCGTCCCAACCGGCGCGTTCGGTACTGCTGAGCGGCGCGCCCTTCTTCGGGCTGGTCTCCTGCACCACCACCCAAGGACGTCCGTCCTGATAGGCGTAATCCGTGCTGGTGTAATTGCCCTTGTCGCCCTTGTCCACCAGCTCGCGGATGAATTCCACGCCGTTGTTGTCCGAGAACACCTGCCAGCCGCGCGAAGCCTGATCGTTGGAAGCGGTGCCCTGCGTCATCTTCATGCCGCCGATGCGGCCCTGCATGCCCTTGAAATCCGACAGCATCTTGTCCGCCGCCGTGGGCTCGGCCACCAGTTGCAGATTCACGGTCGCCGGGGCGCCGTGCGTCAACACCGGGGTCTGCAGGGTGGTCGAATAGGTGCGACCGCCGTTTTCCATGGTCGCCTGCAGAACATAGATGTCCGCGGGCTTGATCTGCTTGGGATCAAAACCGACCTTGAACTTCTGCGGCATTTGCGGTGGCGCGAACGACTGGCTGTTGACTGGCACACCAGGCTGCTGGTTGACGTCCATCAGGACCAGATCCAGCTTGGCCTGCGAATCGACCTGCACACTCGAATCCGCAAGGCTGACCGTGCCGGTCACGGAACTGGCCACCGGCGCCGCCGGCTGGGACGACTGGTCCGGAGCGGGATTGCCGGCGTCATTGGAAGGCCCGCCACAACCGCCGAGCAACAACGCGGCGATCGCCAGCGGCAAAGCAAGCTTGCGCATGGGGAAATCCTTTGGGGTCAATGAGGAGCACGCATCTAAGCGGGTAGACCCGCAATGCTACCGCGCGCACCCAGCCGGCGGAAGCCCGCTGGCCATGCCCTCCGGGCAAATCCGATGAACGCAAGAGCGTCTGACGACGGCGAAAGCAACTCGCCGGGGGGATTGATGAAAGATCCGCCAAGGGCATGAAGCCGGCGACGCCTCGCCGCCGGCTTCACTCCACTCCCCAATTCCGCCCGACCGACGCTAAAGAAAAGTTAACCGGCCGTCAAGCGCCCCCTCCTGAAGGCCCTGACAAGTTGAGCCTGTATATTGCGCTGTCGTTAAAGCTGCGTTATGTTTCAGCCATCTGTACACGGGGAGCGTGTGCAGCCCTTTGCAGTCCTTATCGTAATCACAAGGAAGTTCAGTACGGGCCGGGCCGGACCGGCAGGACCGCTGCAACTAGAAACGATCGAAACCCAACCCGGGGAGTACTCCGAATGAACCGCAAACTTCTGGCCACCGCGATCTGCGCTGGTCTATTCATGACTGGCAGCGCTTGGGCGCAAGACCAAGACAATGGCACCCAATCGCAGGACCAGTCGAATTCCACCCAGCCGCAGAAGAAGGATGAAAAGAAAACCCTTCAGGCCGTGGTGGTGACGGGCTCGCTGATTCCGCAAGCCGAGATCGAGACCGCTTCGCCGGTGATCAAGATCACTGCCGAGGACCTGAGCAAGCAGGGCTTCGCCACCGCGTACGACGCACTGAAAGCCTCGCCGGTCGCCAATGGCAGCGTGCAGGGCAACCTGTCGTCGGGCGGATTCACTCAGGGCGCCCAGACCATCAGTCTTTTCGGCCTGCCGGTGAATTACACGTTGTTCCTGATCAACGGCAAGCAGATGACCAATTACCCGCTGGCCTACAACGGCAGCAACGCCTTCACGGATTTGTCGAATATTCCGGTGGCGATGATCGATCACATCGACATCGTGCCAGGTGGCAATTCCGCGATCTACGGCTCTGCCGCCATTGCCGGCGTGGTCAATATCGTCCTCAAGCAGAAGTACGAAGGCGTAGATCTCGATTTCCGCGGCGGCGGTTACACGGATGGCGGCGGCCAGAACCAGCGCCTGCAATTGAGTGGCGGTCATACATGGGGCAATCTGGATGCATCTTTTGCATTGGAGCTGCTCAATCAGGAACCGATCTTCGCCTCCCAGCGCAGCACGACGGATTCGTTGAACGACAACCCCACCTTGAATGGGCAACCGGCGATACCGTCGCGGTCATTCCTTATTGTGGATGGCTTCACTGGGCAGTACATCGATCCAGGTGCGGCGACCTGCGCTCCGCTCAGCTATCTCTTCAACAACACCACCAGCTATTCCTACAGGCCTGGCAAAGGGTACTACTGCGGCACCACCGGCCAGTATCAAGCCACCTCACTGCTCAACCAGAACAAGTCCGGCAGCCTGTACACCAACTTGGTGTACCACATCAACGATCACACCGAAGCGTACGCGCAGATTCTCTTCAGCAGTTCAGCGCCCAAGTACAACATCGGCGGATCGTTCCAGTTCTGGGAATCCAACGAGCAGTTCACACACCCTGGCACTGGTTATTTCTGGAATCCGACGGCTCCCAATCCTTTCGGGTCACTCGGTGATTTGCAGCTCTGGCAGCACATCGTGGCACCCGAGGAGTACGGTGGCGCCAGCGGCGCCGGCGCGGAAACGGTGTACACGCGCAATCTGAATGCCGCGCTCGGTGTCCGTGGCAGCTTCAGTTCGGACAGCGACTGGAATTACGACGCGTACTACAACCGGTCGCAAGCCAACACGGACGACAGCTATCAGCATTTCATCAAATCGGCGATCGACAACTACTACCTCGGGCCGCAACAGGGCACCTATTACGGTTACCCCGTCTACACGCCCGATCCGTCCAAGCTGTACACCCCGCTTACACCCGCGACCTTCAATTCGCTGACCCAACGCGTCGACAACAAGTCGGTCGCCTGGAACCAGAACGTCAACCTCACCATTACCAACAGCAGCCTGTTCCACATGCCGGCCGGCGACGTGGGCTTTGCCGCCACGGCGCAGGCGGGCCAGGACCAGTTGCACAATGCGATCCCGGCATTCATCGCCGATGGCGATGCCTTGGGATTGACCGGTTCCGAAGCGTCGGGCAGCCGCAAGAATTACGGCATCGGCACGGAGTTCCGCATTCCGGTCTTCAAGATGCTGACCGCGGATCTGTCCGGCCGTTACGACAAATACACCTTCGCAGGCAACAGCGCCAGCAAGTTCACCTACAAGCTCGGGCTGGAATTCCGCCCTTGGGACAGCCTGCTGCTGCGTGGCAACTATGCAACGGCCTTCCGTGCGCCCGACTTGGTGAACGTGTTCGGTTCCAACGGATTCTTCACTTCGGATACGGATTATTTCCTTTGCCGCGAGGCGGGATTCGGGCCGAGCACTTATCAGAACTGCCCGCAATACTCCACCCAGTTCTTTGGCGTAAACGGCAGCAGCTCGAACCTGCAGGATGTCACCGCCAAGACGTTGACCTACGGTTTCGACTGGTCGCCGACCCCGAAGATGAACTTCTCGGTCGACTATCAACGCGTCCAGATCAAGAACGAGGTCACCCAGCTCAGCATCGACCAGTTGCTGCAGGACGAAGCCGATTGCTTGATCGGCCAAACGGTGGGTGGTGCGCCGATCGATCCCAACTCGCCGAGCTGCCAGTTGTACGAAAGCCTGGTTCAACGTTCTCCGGCCAATTCGCCGGTGTCTCCGAATGGGCTGATTTCGGTCACGACGTATCCCATCAATGCTTCCAGCGAAAGCGAATCGGGCCTCGTCGCCAACGGCAGTTACAAGTTCGACATGGGCCGTGCGGGATCGTTGTCGTTGAACGGCAACTACTATGTCGAGTTCAAGCACACGTTCCAGCAGTTCCCGGGTGACCCGGTGATCGACGTCTACCACAATCCCATTTACACGGACTGGAAGAGCACCTTCAGCGGTTCGGCGACATGGGATATCGGTAACTGGTCGACGACGTTGTATGCCCAGCGCTATGGCTCGATTTGGAATGCCGGGCAAACCGCCACGTTGCCGCCATGGATCCTCTGGAATGGCAGCGTGAAGTACAACGTGGCGCCTGAGGCCTCCATCCAGGTTTCTGTGAACAACATCTTCAACAAGATGCCGCCGGTCGACAAGACCGCGTCGAACTTCCCGTACTTCAACACCTACAACTACAATCCGTACGGGCGCGCCGTGTGGGTGGAGTTCGCCACCCACTTCGGAGGGCATTGAGAAACCTGTTTTACTTGCGCTGTGAAACAAAAGGGCGGATCCGCAAGGATCCGCCCTTTTTTATGATCCGCGTCGTGATGTGAAGGCCATCAGGCCACGCGAATATCTAATAGGCGAGATGCTCGACCTGTAACCGCAGATTCGCCAGTTGCGCCTCATAGCGCCGCCATTCCCCGAGCGAGCGATCATTGATCTTTCGGCGCGTCTGGGCGCTGCTGATCGTGGCAACCGGCGTGGAGTTTCTTGTCGGATCGGCACAACCCGCCTCATAAGGCAACTTGCAGAAGGCAAATATCCGCGCGATGACCGGCTCGGGATCACGAACGAGCTCGATGTAGGGGATATCCAGAATCCGGCCCGGCATGACCTGATGCCAATGCGCCATGAGGCGCCGGTAGCAGGAGTAGTGCGAGACTAGGTTCGGAATTTGATAACTGTAGAAATAAGAATCTCCGAACATTGCCTTGTAATTGGAAAAGCACACATCCATGGGATCCCGCACAATGTGCAGGATAGGGGCATCAGGGAGCGCCCGATGGATGAACCCGGCGAGCATGAAGTTGGGTGGAAGCTTGTCCACATAAAACGGCTTCCCATGGGCGCGCCATTGCGATTGCTCCAAATAGCGCCTGCCAATGTTTGCGTAATCCAGATCAGGCGCGAGTGATACCAGCTGCTGATCGAGCACGGGAAATGAAAAATGATCGGCCTGCCATTGCAGTTGTCGCGAGAAATCGCTGAGCTCGCCTGCGGATTCCACCATGGAGTGATTGCCTAGGATGCGTTCCAGCAATGTGGTGCCGCTGCGCGGCAACCCGACTACAAAAATCGGCTGCGGTCCGTCCAAAACGTTTTGCGACGGGCGCAAGAACTTTTCCGTGGTGAGCGCAATCAGGTCATCGAAAAGCGTTTTTTCTTCCTGTATTTGATGCTGCAGCCGCTCATGCATGATGGCATTGGCGCGCTGGAGCGCCTGCCACGCGTTTTCATAATCCCCGAGATCGTCCAGTTCCTTGTAGAGGGCAAACTCGAAGGAAGCATGGTCTTCAGTTCCTTTTTCCATGCGTTGAATCTGTTCCCGAATGTAAGGCAGGTGATTGCTTTCAGCGGTTTGCGCCCTGATTCTCGCCAGACTGAGCACGGCACGCCCGAAAGTCGGACCCATCCGCAAGCAGCTTTCCATCTCGGCCTCGGCTTCTTCCAATCTTCCGTTGAATTGCAACTGCAAACCCCGGAAGTAGCGGAAATCCGCATTGTCATGTCCCTGCGCTTTCGCCTTGTCCATGAATGCAAGCGATTTCCTGTGCTCTCCAAGCAACTGATGGACGTGGGCCAGACTCATCAGATTTTCGACGGACGTGGTCCTCTCGACATCCGGGTTCTCCAGGCATTTGCGGGCACCAACAATTTCCCCCACCCGCAACATGGCGAGAGCGACCATGGCGACCAGATCCGCGTTCTCCGGCAAAGCCCTTGCAGCGGCTTGGAGATGGGCAATGGGCTCGCGTACGCGTTTGTCCCCCGAAAGGATGGAACCCGCCAGCAACACGCGCGCCTCCACATCTGCCGGCGACCGTTGAACGAGAGCTTCCAGCGCTATCCGCGCCGCCATTTGCTGGTCATTGCCCAGGTAACGACGAATCTTTTCCCATGCGCGATTTTCTAATGCAGCCATGAAAATGGGTTTCCTTGATTACGTGACGACTATTCTGACGGCCATCGAAGATGTCGTGCATACGGCCGCCATGCCCCGGCCTCTTGCAAATGTCCGCCTCCAAGCATCGGATCGTCTCCTTGAGGACCGGCATGCCAGGTGGATTCCGCGGTGCCGCTGGAACCGAACAAGCGCCGCAAGGCGACATCGGCTCCAGCGGGCATTTCTGCATGTGGGATGTCGACGATCCCTTCCGGCATCTCGGCATGCCAATGCCTGATCATATTCCGGAAGCCGGAATGGCAGTCGGCCATGGCTGACTGATCGTAACTCCATGTCCGGGCGTCGCCGAAGAAATCGCGATAACAAGCAAAGCAGACATCCATCGAGTCGCGTTTCATGTGCAGGATGCTGGCGCCAGGCAGCGCGGCATGGATCAATCCCGCATACATCCAGTTGTCCGGTTGGCTGTCGATGTAGAACGGCTTGCCTTGCGCGCGCCATTGCGTCTGGGCCAGGTAGCGCCGGCCGAGTTCACGGAAATCGATCGTCGCGATGCGTCCCAGGAACTTTTCATCCTGCGTGCCGTGATGGTCCGTCGCCCAGCGAAGTTGTTGCTCGAAGTCCGCCAGCTCTCCGGCGCCAGCCACGTCCGGATGGCGCGCGAGCAGTTCCGCCAGCTCACGCGTTCCGGAATGAGGCAACCCGATGACGAAAATCGGACGCGGCCCTTCGATTTCAGCTTCCACGGGTCGCAAGGTTTCGCGCGTGCACAACGCGATGCACAGCTCGAACCAGCGCCGCATGCGCTCCACGTCGCAACGCTTGCGTTGTGCCATGATCGCGTTGGCGCGGACGAGGGCCTGCCACGCTTCGTCGTAACGTCCTAGGTCCTCGAGTTCCTTGTACAGCGCGAATTCCATCGCTGCGTGGCTGCGCGAACCCCGCGGCGTATTCTTGAGATTCTCGCCCAGCGCCTTGAGATGGTTGCGTTCGCGCGTCTGCGTGCGCAGACCGGCGAGTTCCAGCGCGATTTCCCCGTGCGTGGGCCCGAGCAGGAAGCCCAGTTCCAGATCCGGCTCGGCTTCGCACGTTCTCCCCAGCGCCACCAGGGAGCGTCCGCGCCGATAACGTATGCCGTCGCCATCGAAGCCCAGCTCGCGCGCACGATCCATCAGCATCAAGGCTTCGGCGTGTCCACCCAGGATGTGCCAATGATCCGCGAACCGGACCAGCAATGTGTCGGACATCACGCCACGCAGTGCTTCGCGCCTCAGGCACGCGCGCGCGGCCACGGTTTCACCGACACGCAGCAGCATGCCCACGGTTTCGCAGATCAGCTCCGGATAGTCGGCGACGCTGCGCGACGCATGCACGGCGTGTTCCGTCGCCTCACGGATGCGATCCTGCCGCCACGCGAGGTTGCACAATGCGAGCCGTCCCAGAGTGTGGTCAGGAGCCGCAGCGAGCAACGCTTCCAGCGTCGCGCGCGCAGGCGCCGCCTGCCTGGCGGCAAGATGACACTGTGCTTGTGACCAGAGCTGCGCGGATTGCGACCCGGATCCCGGCATCACAGCAAGGCAATGTCGGCGATCGCGTCGAAGCGCGTCTTGACCTGCGCCAACAGCCCGAGGCGGTTCGCGCGCAGCTCGCCGTCCTCGGCCAGCACCAGCACGGAATCGAAAAATGCGTCCACCGGCGCCTGCAACTGCGCGAGTCTGGCCAGCCTGTTTTCATAGTGGACATCGTGTGCCGACGTGCCGGCAACGCCCTGCAGCGCATGCCAGAGATCGCGTTCGGCCGGTTCCTGCAATTGCGCTTCCACGATGGGCGACAACGCCGCGACACGAGCGTCGACGCCTTCCTTGCGCAAGATATTGGCGACGCGCTTGTTGGCGGCAGCGAGTTTTTCCGCTTCCGGCCTTCGCGCGAACGCCGCGACCGCACGCAGGCGCCGGTCGAAATCCACCAGGCTCGAGGGATCGACCGCGGCCACCGCGGCAAATTGTCCCGGCGCGAATCCCTTGTCGGCGTAATAACCGCGCAGGCGGTCGAGGATGAAATCGCGCAACGATGCCGCCAGCATGGCGCGCACGTCACGGTCGTTCTCCGTTTCCGTCGGTGCGACGAACGCGGTTTCCGGAATCCGTTCCAGCGCGTCGCGCAGCAACGCGCGCAAGTCGAGATCGAGCCCGCCTTCGATCAGCGTGCGCGCCAGACCGAGCGCGGCGCGGCGCAGCGCGAACGGATCCTTGTTGCCGGTGGGCTTGAGCCCCGCCGCGAAGATGCCGGCCAGCGTGTCCAGCTTGTCGGCGATCGACAACACCTGCGCCAGCGCCCCGTGCGCGATCCCGTCGCCGGCGTTGCGCGGCCGATAGAATTCGTCCAGCGCCTGCGCGACGTCCGCGCGTTCGCCCTGTGCGGCGGCGTAATGGCGACCCATTACGCCTTGCAGCTCCGGGAATTCACCGACCATGCGCGTCAGCAGGTCGCAGCGACTCAACGCCGCGGCGTGCGTGACCAGCGCCGGATCGACATCCATGCCGTGTTCGCGCAGGCGATTGGCGATGTCGCGCGCCAGTTCCGCCACGCGCACGGTCTTGTCCCACAGGCTACCCAGCGCTTTCTGCCAGGTGACGTCGCGGAGTCCCCGCTGGTGCGCGGCCAATGGCGTTTTCAGGTCCTCGTCGAAGAAGAATTTCGCATCGGCGAAGCGCGGCCGGATCACGCGCTCGTAGCCATCACGGATCTGCGCGGGATCCTTGGATTCGATATTGGCGACGCCGATGAAATGTTCGGACAACCTACCGTCGTCGAACACGGGCACGAACTTCTGGTTCGTTTCCATCGTCATCACCAGTGCTTCGTGCGGCACCGCGAGGAAATCACGGTCGAACGCGCAGGCGATCGCCACAGGCCATTCGGTGAGATTGGCGATCTCGTCGCACAACGCATCGGAAAGCCGTGCTTCGCCGCTGCCGTGTGTTGCGCCTATCACCTGTGCGCGGATACGGGCGCGGCGTTCGGCGGGGTCGGCCAACACTTTCGCCGCGCGCAGCGCATCGACGTAACTGTCGGCATCCACCAGGTGCACCGGCTTGGCGTGCATGAAGCGGTGCCCGCGCGATTGCCGGCCGCTCTTCAGGCCCATCACCCCGCCATCGATGATGCGGTCTCCATGCAGCATCACCAGCCAGTGCACCGGGCGCACGAAGGCGTAATTGCGATCGCCCCAGCGCATCGGTTTGGGAACCGGCAATGACGCCAGCGCTTCGGCGACGACCTGCGGCAACAATTCCGCGGTGGATTGGCCCGCCCGCACCGCACGATGCGCGAACCGTTCGCCCTTGTTGTCGCTGGCGCGCTGCAGTTGCGTCCATTCGACGCCGCATTTCTGCGCGAAACCGAGCAGGGCCCGCGTCGGTTGCCCGTCGGCATCCAGAGCGACATTGAGATAGGGACCGAGCATCTCGGTCTTCTGTTCCGGCTGCGTGTCCGCGACGGCGGGGATCGACACCGCGAGCCGTCGCGGCGTGCACAGCGCGCGCGCCTGTCCATAATCGCCTGCAACGCCACGCTTCGACAGGCCATCGCAAATCCCGCGCGCGAAGGCCTGCGCGAGGTCGTCCACCGCGTGGATGGGGAGTTCTTCGGTTCCAATCTCGACCAACAAGGATCTTGAACCATTCACTTCGATCCCTCCCTGGAGCGCCTTCCGTTCGGCTTCCATGCCTCACCAGTGATCGGCGCACGCGATGCGATCCGACGCATCGCGTCAACGCGCCAATCACGACCAATTTCGACCAACAGCGGACGCGTCATGGTTTCGCGCCCGTGTCCGGCGGATCGAAGCGTGCGTAATACTTGCGGAATGCCGGCAACGCCTCGCAATGCGCCACGCGCGTCCGCAGCACGGGGTATTGCCCAAGCGGTGCGGGCACCGCTTCCGACAGGTAGGTGAGATAGCACGCCAGCGTGATGTCCGCCTGCGAAATCGCGTCGCCGGCCAGCCATTCGCCCGCGACCGCGGCACAACGCGACTCGAGTTCGCGCAAGCCGCCGCGCATCTGCTCGTCGCAACGCCGCAGCCACGGTTCGTGGCGTTTGTCGGCAGGGCGGAAGATCTGTTCGTAAACCTGCTGGATGCCCTTGTCCATGACGCCCGCAGCAAGCGCGATCAGGCCTTGCGCGCGGCGGCGCGTTTCACCCGCCGGCGGCAGCAATGCACGCGTGGGACCGACGTGCTGGTCGAGCCAGTCGAGGATCATCGCGGATTCGATCAATGCCTCGCCGTCGTCCAGCACCAGCGTCGGCACGCGACCCACGGGGTTGAATTCGCGGATGCGCTGCTGGTCCTTGCCCACCGACCAGTTGCGGTGCTCGAACGGCACGCCGAGCAGGTCCATGCTCACCGCGACTCGGCGCACGAAGGGCGAGTCGAACATGCCGATCAGGATCATGCGGCGCTTTCCTTTTCGATCTGTTCCTTTTCGGCACGCTCCGCAACGTAGGCTTCCGCCACCGCGCGCGCCAGCGCGCGCACCCGCAGGATGTAGCGCTGGCGCTCGGTCACGGAAATCGCGCGGCGCGCATCCAGCAGGTTGAACGCGTGCGATGCCTTGCACACCTGCTCGTAGGCCGGCAGCGGCAGCCCGAGCGCGACCAGTTTGTTCGCTTCCGCCTCGCAGGCGTCGAAGCGGTGGAACATCTCGGCGACGTCGGCGTGCTCGAAGTTGTACGCGCTCTGTTCGACCTCGTTGCGGCGGAACACGTCGCCGTAGGTGACCACGCCGTGCGGCGCCTGCGTCCAGACCAGGTCGAACACGCTGTCCACGTTCTGCAGATACATGCACAGGCGCTCGAGGCCGTAAGTGATCTCGCCGGTGACCGGCCTGCACTCCAGGCCGCCGGCCTGCTGGAAATAGGTGAACTGGGTGATCTCCATGCCGTCCAGCCAGACTTCCCAGCCCAGGCCCCATGCGCCCAGCGTGGGCGATTCCCAGTTGTCCTCGACCAGCCGCAGGTCGTGCGTCAGCGGGTCGATGCCCAGCTCGCGCAGCGAACCGAAATAACGCTCCACGATGTCGTCCGGGTTCGGCTTCATCACCACCTGGTATTGGTAGTAATGCTGCAGGCGGTTGGGATTCTCGCCGTAACGGCCATCGGTGGGACGCCGGCAAGGCTGCACGTAGGCCGCCGCCCAAGGCTGCGGGCCGAGCGAGCGCAAAAAGGTGGCCGGATGGAAGGTGCCCGCGCCGATCTCGATGTCCAGCGGCTGCAGCAGCACACAGCCTTGTTCCGCCCAGTAGCGGTTCAAGGTCTGGATCAGCTGCTGGAATGTGGGACCGGTCATCGGTTCGCCCGGATAAAGCGCGTTAGTATAGCCACGCCTTTTCTAGCGCAGGCACCGCGATGGCCGTGAACCCGCAAGCCCGCAATGCCGCGCCCGCGCTGGGGCGCCGCGGGCGGCTGGAACTCGACGAAGTGCTGGCCACGCTGGTGGTGGATGGCCTGCTTTCGGCCGATGACGCCAAGCGTGTGCGTGGTTCGGACCGCAGCGGCAAGAGCGCGCTGGAACTGCACCCGCTGGTGTTGATCGGCACCGCCAAGGTGCCCAACCAGCGCGAGCCCGGCAAGCCGCTGTCGGTGGAATCGCTGACGGTGTGGCTGGCCGAGAAGGCCGCGCTGCCGTATCTCAAGATCGACCCGATGAAGATCGACGCCGGCGCGGTGACGCAAGCCGTGTCGCACGCCTATGCGCAACGTCATCGCATCCTGCCGGTGGCGGTGGACGGCAATTCCGTCACGTTCGCCACCGCCGAGCCGTTCGACACGCCGTGGGCGATCGACCTGGCGCAGATGATCCGGCGCGAGATCAAACTGGTGGTGTCCAATCCGCTGGACGTCAACCGCTACCTGCTGGAGTTCTACGGCGTGCAGCGCTCGATCGCGCTGGCGCGCGACGCCAAGCAGGAGGACTACGACAGCGGCAAGCTCCTCAACTTCGAGCAGTTGCTGGAACTGGGCAAGGGTGGCGAAATCGGCGCCGACGACCGCCACGTCGTGCACATCGTCGATTGGCTGTTGCAGTACGCGTTCGATCAGCGCGCCTCCGACATCCATCTGGAGCCGCGCCGCGAAGCGGGACACATCCGTTTCCGCATCGACGGCGTGCTGCACAAGGTGTTCGAACTGCCGCCGCCGGTGATGACCGCGGTGACCGCGCGCATCAAGATCCTTTCGCGGCTGGACATCGCCGAGAAGCGCCGTCCGCAGGACGGCCGCATCAAGACGCGCTCGGCCGGTGGGCGCGAAGTGGAATTGCGCATTTCCTCCATGCCGACCGCCTTCGGCGAAAAAGTGGTGATGCGCATCTTCGACCCGGACATCGTGGTGAAGGCCTTCGCGCAACTGGGCTTCGCGCCACAGGAAGAAGAGATGTGGCGGCAGATGGTGGAACGCCCGCACGGCATCGTGCTGGTGACCGGACCCACGGGTTCCGGCAAGACAACCACGCTGTATTCCACGCTCAAGCATCTCGCCAAGCCGGAGTTGAACGTCTGCACCATCGAAGATCCGATCGAGATGGTGGCGACGGAATTCAACCAGTCGCAGGTGCAACCGGCGATCGATTTCGATTTCGCGGCCGGTGTACGCACGCTGTTGCGACAGGACCCCGACATCATCATGGTCGGCGAGATCCGCGACCTGGAAACCGCACAGATGGCGGTGCAGGCGTCGCTGACCGGCCATCTGGTGTTGTCGACGCTCCACACCAACGACGCGCCCAGCGCGGTCACGCGCCTGCTCGACCTCGGCGCGCCGCACTACCTGATCCAGTCCACGCTCGCCGGCGTGGTCGCGCAACGACTCGTGCGCACGCTGTGCCCGCATTGCAAGACGGAAGGCGCGGTGGACGTCGATGCGTGGCGGGCGCTCACGCACGGTTGGGAGCTGCCGCCGCCGGAGCGCGCCTTCGCGCCGGCCGGATGCCTCGAATGCCGCAACACCGGTTACCTGGGGCGCACCGGCATCTACGAGATGATGACGATCAGCCCGCGCTTGCGCGCGATGATTTCGCCGCAACTGGACCTCGCCGCATTCAACGCCTGCGCGCTCGCGGAAGGCCTGCGACCGCTGCGAATTTCCGCCGCCGCGCAGGTCGCGCGCGGCATCACCACCATCGAGGAAGTGATGGGCGTGCTGCCGGCGGAATAGCGCGGCATCTCGCTCACTGGCGGTGCCCGGAATCCTCATGTACTGACGTTTACACCCGGCTTTCTGTGTTCCCGCGTCGCGCCTGATCCAAAGCAACATACCGCCTTCGCTCGCTGCGCTTTCAATCTCACTCTGCAGCCAATGACAAAACCACTGCTGATCATCCAGACCGGCGAGGCGCCGGACCCGATCGTCGAGCGCCTTGGTGGTTTCGCGCAATGGTTTCGCACGAGCATGCGCCTGCGGCCGGAACAAGTGCGCACGACGCGCGTGGATGCCGGCGGGAAACTGCCGAAGCCGAAAGAGATCGCGGGCGCGGTGATCACCGGCTCCGGCGCGATGGTCACGGACCACGCGCGTTGGAGCGAGGACACCGCTGCGTGGATGCGCACGGCGATGGACGTGGAGCTGCCGCTGTTCGGCGTCTGCTACGGCCACCAGTTGATGGCGCACGCGCTTGGCGGCGAAGTCGGCTGGCTGCCGGGTGACCGCGAAATTGGAACGGCGACGATCACCCGTAGCCATCCGCCAGGACGTGGCCGCGAGATTGGCACGCAGGCGATTGCGCGCAGCGGCCGCGGCGATGCCATGTTCGATGGCATGCCCGCGACATTTCCCGCGCACACCACGCACCGGCAAAGCGTGCTCGTCCCGCCGCGTGGCACGCGGGTGCTGGCGCGTTCGCAGGCCGACCCGCACCAGATCCTGCGTTACGGACCCGCCGCGTTATCCACCCAGTTCCACCCGGAATTCGGCGTGCGCGCGATGCGCGCCTATCTGCATGAGCGCGAAGACATCCTCGACGAGGAAGACTTTGATGTCGCGCAGCTTCGCCGCGAAGTACGGCCCACGCCGGAAGCGCGCGGATTGCTGCGGCGGTTTGCGGTGGATGCGCTCGCGACGCGCGGGTGAAAGCGGACATTCTTCGTCGAATTTCTCGATGGCCGTCCGGTGCTTCGCTGCATCGACCCCCGACGGGATTCAACGCCGCATGCGGCGCGCCACCGCGCCGCGCGAGATCAGCGCAAACGCGATGCCGAACGCGAAACCTGCAATGTGCGCCCACCAGACCACCGTGCCGAAACCCGGGCCGGCCCACGTGAACAGCAACTGCAGCAGCACCCACATGCCGATCATCAGCCATGCCGGCACGCGCACGAATTCGAAATACAGCCCCAGCGGCAACACCAGGCCCAAGTGCGCGCGCGGAAACAGTGCGAGGTAAGCGCCCACCACCGCGGATACCGCGCCGCTGCAGCCGACGATGGGCGCGGTCGTACCCGACAGGGTGAGCGCGCCGACCACGTTCGCGAACGCACCTCCCAGCAGGAACAGCAGAAGAAAGCGCTCTGCGCCCAGTGCGCGTTCCGCGGAAAAACCGAAAATCACCAGGAACAAAAGATTGCCGACCAGGTGCAGCCAGTCCGCGTGCATGAACAACGCGGTGAAAAGCCGCAACCACGGCCACGCCGAAAACGGATGGTGCGGATCGAACAGGCTGGCCGGCACCGTGCCCCAACGCGCCAGCACCGCGTAACGCGCTTCCGGCGCGGCCAGCGCCAGCCAGCAGAACACTGCCACGCAAGCCACCACCAGCAGCGGCGTGGCCCAGCGCAGATCGCTGCGGCGGCGGTCGGGAACGTGCACGAACATGTGCGTACCTTAGCCGCAACGTCCCCCCGACACTACGCGGCCCCTGGCCGCACACCCTCATCAAAACCTCATGACCGAGACGCTCCGCGGGTCTTATAGTGTCCGCAAAAGCCGCGTCGCACGCGCCGTCCGAGGCCCAATATGTCAACCGAACCCCGTCGCGCACTCGATTCCATCCGGGAGGAACTGGCCGCGGTACTGCACGGAGGCCTGCTGCTGCGGAGCGACCCTGTTTACGACGAGCACCGGCATGTGTGGAACGGCGCGATCGATCGCCATCCCCTGGCGATTGCGCGATGCCTGGATGCCGAAGACGTCGCTGCGGTGGTGAAGATCGCCGCGCGCGTTCGCCTTCCGATGACGGTGCGCGGCGGCGGCCACAACGTGGCTGGCCTGGCGGTGCGCGACGATGCGCTGATGCTGGATCTGGGCGCGATGAATGCCGTCGAGGTCGATCCTTCCGCGCGCGTCGCGCGCGTCGAGGGCGGGGCGTTGTGGCGGGATGTCGATGCGACAACCCAGCCGCACGGGCTCGCCACCACTGGCGGCTTTGTTTCGACCACCGGCGTCGGCGGTTACACATTGGGCGGCGGCGTCGGCTGGCTGATGCGGCGCTGCGGGCTGGCGATCGACAATTTGCTCGAGGCCGACGTCGTGCTCCCGGATGGCCGGTGCGTCGTCGTGAATTCGGACCAGCACGCCGATCTGTTCTGGGCGCTGCGTGGCGGTGCGGGTGGTTTCGGGGTGGTCACGCGGTTCGTTTTTCGCCTGCATGAAGTGGGCAACGTGCTGGCGGGCGCGGTATTTCATCCGCTTTCCGCAGCGCCCGAACTGTTGAAGACTTTCCGCGCTTTCGCACTGAACGCACCGAACGAATGCACCCTGATGCCGGCCTTCATCACCGCGCCGCCCGCACCCTTTCTCCCGGCGCACGTGCATGGCACGCGCGTGATTGCACTCGCCTGGTGCTGGAGCGGCGACCCCGCCCGCGGTGAGCAAGTCCTTTCACCGCTTACGGGAATCGGACAGCCGCTCGGAAGGGTAGGCGGTCTCATGCCGTATGCCGCATGGCAGCCGACCTTCGACTCGCATGCGCCCGCGGGCGATCATTACTACTGGACGACTTCGCAGTTCGACGCACTGGACGATGCACTGATCGAAACACTGGTTCCTCTCGCCGCGGCACCACCCGACCCGCTGTGCGAAGTGCACGTGCATCATCTCGGTGGCATGGTTGCTTCCATCGCGAACTCCGCCACTGCCTTCAGCTCCCGCGACGTGCCTTTCTTCATCAACGTGATCGGCCACACCGCCGACGCGGCGCGATTCGGCGCGATCCGCGAATGGACGCGCGCAGTGCGCGCGGCGCTGGCGCCTTTCGCACGTTCGGGCGTGCAGCCGAACTTCGCCGGCGAAGCATCGGACGTGGCTTCCCGTTCCCACGAAATTGCCACGCAAACGAAGTTGGCGGCATTGCGCGCGCATTACGACCCACATGGGTTGCTTGCACCCGTGCGCTCCGGTTAAGCGCCAGCGATGCCCACCAGCAGCGCGCGCGCTTCGGCCACGACATCCTCGAAGCGAGCCGATGCACCCGTTTGCTGCATGCGTTTGAATTCCGGACCCAGCGCTTCCTGCGCTTTCCATTCTGCGACTTGTTGCGCCTTGCGCCATTGCGGCATCAGCGGCGCCCCGGTCAACTCGCGCACGCGCGCCGCAGCGGCAAGGAAACGCGCAGCGCATTCGTGCTCGCCGCGTCCGGCCGCCAGATAGGCCGCGCCCTCGACGCAACCCGCAGCGCCGCGCCAGTGCTGAAACCGGGTGAAGAAGACATCCAGATCGGATAACCAGTCCTGTGCGGCGCCTCCCGAATCGCCGAGATAGAAGCGTTGCAGGGCACGATTGATCAGCACGTATGCCCACTGGAAATAGTCGCCGCGCCCGGGCAGACAATCCAGGGCCTCGCTCATGCTCGCTTCCGCTTCGCGATGACGGTCGTTCAAGGCCTGGGCGACGCCACGGCTCAGCAGCGCCAAGGAGCGCAACCAGGCATCTTCCTGCGCCTCTGCAGTGACCAGTGCCGCATGCACGCACGTTTCCACGGCCGAAAAATCCCGACAGGTCGCCAATTCGAAGGCCAGAATCGCTTGGCCGGCAGCCGCCAACCACGCTTCGCCCAGTTGAGTCGCCAATGCGATGCCTTCGCGCATGCGAAGTCCGGCGCGATCGTGTGCCTGGGATTGGTGCAGCACCATGCCCAGCGAGATCAACGCGCGTGCACGATGCTGTGTGGGCAGGCTGTCTGCCTGCAACGCGCGCTCCAGCCACTGTGCCGCCTGGATGTAATCCGTGCCTCCGCGGAAATACCAGCAAAGATTGCTGACCAGTGCGAGTGCGCTGTCACCGAGTCCCGGTTGGGTCAGCGCGAAATCGAATGCCGCGTGCAAGTTCGCCCATTCGCGTTTGACGCGGTCGAACCAGATGCGCTGGCGTTCGCCCATGCATTCCACGTAAACACGTTCGGTAAGCTCGACGAAGTGCGCCAGGTGCGCCTTGCGTGCGCACGTCTCATGGTCGCCCGCGGCAAGACGTTCCTGCGCGAACAGCCGCACGCTGTCGAGCAAGCGGTAACTGGGCGGATTGGTGGCGCCATCTATGACGAGCAGGGATTTGTCCATCAGCCCGCCCAGCAGATCCAGTGTTTGCGAGTCGTCCAGCCCAAGCGCGGCACCCATCGCGATGGCGCCCCCGAGCGTGCAGGCGCCTGCGAAGATGCTCAGCCCGCACAGCAACGCCTGCTCGCGATCCGAGAGCAACGCGAAGCTCCATTCGATCAGCGACCGCAGGGTTTGATGGCGCGCGGGGCGATTTGGATTGTCTTCCGCCAGGGCGAGTAGGCGGTTTTCCATCCGTGCCAGCAATTGTTCCGGACTCAATAGCCGCAGCCGCGCGGCGGCCAGCTCCAACGCCAGTGGCAGCCCCGCGAGACGACGGCAAAGTTCGGCCACGTCGCCGGCGTTGCCGGGAGTCAGCGTGAAACTGGAAGCGAATGTGCGAGAGCGTGCCAGCAGCAGCTGCACCGCTGGAACGCGTGCCAGGCTCGCAACCTGCTCGTCGCTCGTCCATTCGCTTTGCGGCGGCAGCTCGAGCGCCGGCAGCGAATAAAGCGATTCGCCTGAACGATTCAGGCGACGCTGGCTGGTCACCAGCGTGCGCAGATCGGCGCACGCCGCAAGCAGGCTCGTCAACACATGACCGAGTGGCTGAACGATGCGTTCGCAGTTGTCGAACACCAGCAAAGCGCGGCGCGCGTGCAGCAATTCGCTCAGGCGCGCGACCAGATCGTCGGTATCCGACGCGGTACGAATTTCGAATGTGCCCCCCAGCAGACGGGCCAGACCCGATTCATCGCTCAGCTGCGTGCAATCCAGCACCCAGACACCGTCGGGGAAATCCGTGGCGATTTGCCGCGCGGTTTCCAGCGCGGCCTGGGTTTTCCCGATGCCGCCAGGCCCGGTGATGGTGACCATGCGATTGCCGCGCAGGAGTCGCCCGAGTTCTTCGACGTCGCGATCGCGGCCGATCAGCGTACCGACACGCTCCGGAATTTGCGCGCGAGCGGGCGGCGCGAAGCGCAATGCCGGCGAGTCGCCGGATGCGCCCGAGTGCAGCGGCGCAATGAAACGGTATCCCAAACCATGCACGGTCTGGATGCAGCAGGGGTTGTCGCTGTCGTCGGCCAGCGCCTTGCGCAATTGCGCGACGATGCGGTTGAGTGTGGCCGGGGTGACGAAGCTGTGTCCCCACACCGCGTCGAGCAATTGATCGCGGCCGAGCAATTCGCCGGGGTGCGCCAGAAACTCCAGCAATACCGCAAAGGCCTTGGGCTCGACCGCGATCTCGCGGCCACCGCGCAGCAGCCGGTGTGCGCGCGCGTCGACCTCGACGTCCGCGAATGCGAACGTGCCCGTCGACTCCGGATGCCCAGTGTGCTCGCCCCTTGCCACGCGCCGCGCGCTCCCAGCACCGACCTCTCCGCGGTTCCCCCTCCGACTCTCGTGATTTCCCTATCGAAACATCATGACCCGCGTCCTCCCTTGGGGCATTTATACGCCAAGCGGACGGCGAGCGTCGATCCACCGGTTTTCCCGAGCTTGCGACCGGTGTAATCGCCACCGCGATTTTCGGAATTAAACCCGGACACCCATGTGTCGAATGAGGAGACAATCATGAATATCCGCCTGCAAGCAGCCATCGGACTGGCCCTGATCGGCCTGTCCACCGTCGCCATCACCCACAAGGCGCAAGCCTGCGGCCTGACCACCGGTCCGATCACGGCGGCCCGCAACTGGGCGCCGCCGGCTTACATGCCGGGCACACGCAATACCGGTCATCTCGGTCAGCAGCCGACGATCGCCAACGAGCTGCAATTGCGTGCGCCGATCACCGGCCTGTATCAATTCACGCAGACCGCCGAAGGCAACGGCCCTGGCGGCCCGCCGGACGGCACCCCGATCGATTTCGGTTACCAGACCTGGCACGCCGATGGCACCGAACTCATGAACTCCGGTGCCCGCAATCCGCCAAGTGGCGATTTTTGCCAAGGCGTCTGGGCCAAGACCGGACCGCGCACGTACGTGCTCAACCACTTCGCGCTGGCCTGGGACAGCACCGGAACCGTGTATGTCGGCCCGGCGAACATCCGCGAGAACGTCACGCTGAGCCAGGACAGCCAATCGATGTCCGGCACTTTCTCGATCACCCAATACGCGCCCGATGGCAACACCGTCCTCGCACACGTGCAGGGGAACGTCGCGGCCACGCGTGTCACCGTCAATACGAATTGACGCGACGCTTGAAACAGGGGAGGCCCGGCGCGGCACGAGGTCGCGCCGGGTGTTTCGGTTATTCGGCGGCGCAAAGCCGCACGCGCGCGAAATTGCGCTTGCCTACCTGCAACACGCCCTCGAAACCCGGCGCGAACACGCGCTGCGCGTCCTCGGTGACCTGCGCGTCGATGCGCACCGCGCGTTCCTTGATCTTGCGGTTGGCTTCCGAGTTGCTCGCGGCAAGTCCCGCCGCCGTCAGCAGCGCCGGCAGTTTCAATCCTTCCGCCGGCACGGCGATTTCGGACAACGGCAAGGCCGCGGTATCGCCTTCGCCGCGCACCACCGCGTGCCAGCCGGCGATGGCGCGTTCGGCCTCGGCCTCGCCCTGGAAGCGCGCGGCCAGCTCGCGCGCGAGCTGCAGCTTGAAGTCGCGTGGATTGACCGCGCCGCTTTCCGCTTCGCGTCTCATGCGCACGATGTCGTCCAGCGTCTTCTCGAACGACAGCAATTCGAACCAGCGCCACATCAGCGCATCGTCGATCTTCATGGTCTTGGTGACGATGTCGATCGCGGGCTCGTCGATGCCGATGTAATTGCCCAGCGATTTGGACATCTTGTGCACGCCATCGATGCCTTCCAGCAGCGGCATCGTGAGCACGATCTGCGGCGGCTGGCCGTGCTGCTCCTGCAGCGCGCGGCCCATCAGCAGATTGAATTTCTGATCGGTGCCGCCGAGTTCGACATCGCATTCAAGCGCTACGGAATCGTAGCCCTGCACCAGCGGATACAGGAACTCGTGGATCGCGATGGGTTGCTGCGCGGCGTAGCGCTTGGCGAAATCCTCACGCTCGAGCATGCGCGCAACCGTGTGCGAGGCGGCCAGCCGGATCATGCCTGCCGCGTCCATCTTGCCGAACCATTCGGAATTGAAGCGCAGTTCGGTGCGTTCGCGGTCCAGCACCTTGTAGACCTGCGCGGCGTAGGTTTCCGCGTTGGCCAGCACGTCCTCGCGCGAAAGCGGCTTGCGCGTCACGTTCTTGCCGGTGGGGTCGCCGATCATCCCGGTGAAATCGCCGATCAGGAAGATCGCCTGGTGGCCGAGATCCTGAAACTGCCGCATCTTGTTGAGCAGCACGGTGTGGCCGAGGTGCAGATCCGGCGCTGTCGGATCGAACCCGGCCTTGATGCGCATCGGCCGGCCCGATGCCAGGCGCGCGCGCAGTTCGTCCTCCTTGAGGATCTCGTCCGCGCCGCGCCGGATCACGCGTAATGTTTCGTCCACTCGGTTGGGGCCGCTCGCCATTTTTTCGCCGTCCGGAAAGCCCGCGAGCGCCACGAAATGCGCGCGCGTTCGCAGAGTGAAAGTGTCGTGGAAGTTAATTGTGCGTTAAATGAGAAACCGCGTGCAAATCTTTGTGCGAAAAGGGATTGACGCGACGTTTACATGGTGGCTATGGTACGCGCCGCCCCCTTTGTTGTCCCCTGGAATTCGCCGATGAAGTCGCGTCCGCGCCGTGCCGCCGCGCCGCACCATGTGCGCCGTCAAGCCATCTGCCGCAAGGCGCAGCATCGACATTCCCGTTTTTATGCAAGTTGTTCGCACTGGTCGTTCGGCCGTGACGCATTGATCGCGCCGATCCGATGGAGTCGCGAGCGTTGGGTTCTTGCCGGCGGCGCGCTGTTGCTGGCACTGCTGACTTGCGTCGGCTTGCCCGTGTGGGCAAGGGCGATGCGACATCCGGCTGCGCCGACACCGCATACCATGTTGGCGCTCGCATTGCCGCCGCTGCCGATCCAGCCTTCGGTGCCGGCGGTGGAAGACTGGGAAGTGGCGCAGGTGAAGCCCGGCCAGACGCTCGGCGACATCTTCCAGGATCATGATTTGTCGGCGTCCGATTTGTCGCGGGTGCTGTCCTCCGGCAAGGACGTGAACTCGCTCAAGCGCATCCATCCCGGGGATGAAATCGCGTTCCTGCTGGGTTCGTCCGGCGAACTGCGCGCGCTGCGCTTCGACCGCGATGCGGCGACCCGGGTGACGCTGCTGTTCAAGAATGCAGATGGTCCACTGGTGGAGGAAATCACGCCGCGCGCGGTGGAGCAACGCGAGCACGTGGCCCACGGTGTCATCCAGGGATCATTGTTCGCCGCCGGCAACAAGGCCGGCATGAGCAATGCGATGATCCTGAAGCTGGCCAAGGTGTTCGGCTACGACATCGACTTCGCGCAGGATCTGCAGGCCGGCGACAGCTTCACGGTGATCTACGACGATGTCTACCGCGATGGCGAATATCTGCACGAAGGCGACATCATCGCCGCGGAATTCGTCAACCAGGGCAAACGCTACACCGCGGTGCGCTTCGAGCAGCCGGGCGGCGACGTGGCGTATTACAGCGCGGATGGTCGTCCGCTGAAGAAATCCTTCATGCGCACGCCGGTCGATTTCACGCGCATTTCCTCGACCTTCGGCATGCGCGAGCACCCGATCCTCGGCTACATGAAGATGCACCAGGGTGTGGACTATGCCGCGCCGATGGGCACGCCGATCTATGCGGCCGGCGACGGCACCATCGTGTTCCGCGGCCAGAAACACGGCTACGGCAACTTCATCATCATCCAGCACAACAAGGACATCAGCACCGCCTATGGCCACATGCAGCGCTTCGCCGCCAATGAACGCGTGGGCGAGCATGTGCGCCAGGGCGAAGTGATCGGCTATGTCGGCATGACCGGCATGGCGACCGGCCCGCATCTCCACTACGAATTCCGCATCGACGGGCAACAACGCAATCCGCTGACGGTGACGATGCCGAAACCGGAACCGCTGTCCGGCAAGCTGATGGCGCAGTTCCGCGCACAGAACTCGCCGTTGCTGGCGCGCATCCAGATGGTCGACGACACCACGCGTCTTGCCCGCGCCGATTCCCGCGCGCGCGGCAACAACCTCGATTGAACCGCGTGGAGCGCACGTCCGGCGACACCGCGCTGTATGTCGGTCTTATCTCGGGCACCAGTGCCGACGGCATCGATGCCGCGCTGGTGTCGTTCGAATCCACGCCGCGCCTGCATGCGTCGCTGACCCATTCCTATCCGCCCGCGTTGCGCGAGCGCATCCTGGAACTGGCTCAAGGCGACGGCGTCACCACCCTGGACGAAATCGGCGCATTGGATGCGGGCATCGGCGCGTGCTTCGCCGATGCCGCACAAGCGCTGCTTGCGCATGCCCGCATCGACGCGACGGCGGTACGTGCGATCGGATCGCACGGACAAACCTTGCGCCATCGTCCGTACGCCAATCCGCGTTTCACGATGCAACTCGGCGATCCCACCCTACTGGCGGAGCGCTTGCGGATCACCACCGTGGCGGATTTTCGCCGTGCCGACTTCGCGGCCGGTGGTCATGCCGCGCCGTTGTTGCCGATCTTCCACGCCGCCCTGTTCGCGGAACCGGGAACGACACGCGGGGTCTTGAATCTCGGTGGCATCGCCAATCTCACGGTGTTGCATGCCGACGGTGGCGTCATCGGCTTCGACATCGGCCCCGCCAATGGCCTGATGGATGCGTGGTGCGCCTTGCACACCGGCGAGGCCTTCGATCGGGATGGCGCCTTCGCTTCCCGCGGCCGGATTGTGCAATTGCTGCTCGATCGGCTCCTCGACGACGACTTTTTCCGTGCGCCTCCGCCCAAAAGCACGGGACGGGAACATTTCCATCTGGACTGGCTGCGCTCACGGCTGGCCGGAGACGCATCACTGCCCCCGGAGGATGTCCAGGCGACGCTGCTGGAACTGACTGCGCGCAGCGTGGCCGATGCGGTATGCACCTACGCCGGTGAAGCCCGAGACCTCCTCGTCTGCGGTGGCGGCGTGCACAATCCGCTGCTGATGCATGCCCTGCGGGGAGCATTGGCGCCGCGCGAAGTGCGTGGCACCACGGACTACGGTGTGGATCCGGATTTCATCGAGGCGATGGCGTTCGCATGGCTGGCGCGCGAACGGCTGGCGGGACGGCCGGGCAATCTTCCCGGCGTGACCGGCGCAGCCGGCCCGCGCGTGCTGGGCGGCGTATATGCGCCGTTTGCATCAAGCACTGCGGACTAGCCTGTGCCGCTGAAGCGACGCATCCGCCCGGTGCCACGGCATCCGTGCCGCCGCGTGATTACGCAGCGTTGTTCAGCAACGTGATGCCGGTCGGCCTCCAATCCGCCTCGATCTCCGACGCGATATCCGCCGCACAGGGCAGCAGGTCGTCCAACACCTGCACCGCCAGCATCTCTGCCGTGCAGTGGTGCGTGCGCGCCACCGCGCACAAACGGTCCATCACGGACTCTTCCAGTTGTAACGTCATCATCTTGGTCATTGTGGTTACCCCTTGCTGTGCCACGAACGAAGCATGACTCATGCCGGGGCTCTTGTGCCGGGAAGTTGCAAAAATTCACCTTGCCGCATAGGGACAAAAAGCACGCTGGGCCGTGCGCTTCTACACGCGTTACAGGGATTCAGGCCAACCCCTGCCCGCTCCGGCGGGCGCGCCTGATGGCCCACAACACCAGTACCAGCGACGGCAGGCCGATCGCGGCGGTATACACGAAAAAAGCCGGATATCCCCATGCGTCCACGATCCGCCCCCATTGGCTGGCGATCGTCTTGGCCGGAAGGCTCCACAGGGTTCCGAACAACGCATATTGGGTGGCGGTGTAAGCCGTATTGGTCAGGGAAGACATGTAGGCGATGAAAGCCGTGCCGGCGATGCCGTTGGCGATATTGTCGGCGCTGACCGCAGCTGCCAGCCAGCTCACGTCCGGATGGATGCCCGCGATGTGCGCATAAAGCAGGTTGGCACCTGTCAGCAGTACCCAACCGACCAGCAGCGTTTTCGGAATGCCGTAACGACGAATCAGGATGCCGGCGGCCAACGCGCCGATCATGGTCATGATCACGCCGTAGATCTTCGATACCGCTGCGATCTGACCCAGGGTGAAGCCCAGATCGAGATAGAAGGTGTTCGCCGCCACGCCCATCGTGGTGTAGTTGAGGCGGTAGGTGGCGATCAGCAGCAGGATCTGCAATCCGGCCTTCCAGCCATTGCGTGCGAAGAAGTCCACAAACGGGCTGACGACGGCGCCGATCAACCAGGCAACCGCGTGACGCAGTGGAGATGGCCAATGCGCGGCTCGCTGCAGAAACGCGGTAACGCGTGTTTCCTGGGCCAGCGTCGCGCGGTCGATGCGGACATCGGGTTCGGCGATGACCAAGGTCGTGGCAATGCCGACGAGGGAACACAAGGTCATGGTCAGATATGCCGCGGACCAGCCGTACCCGGCGGCAGTGAACAACGCGCCGGCACCGGCCACGATCAGCGCGACCTGATAGCCGATCTGGTACGCCGCCGCCATCGCCCCCTGGAACTCGTTGGGCGCCGCTTCGATGCGATAGGCATCGATCGCGATGTCCTGCGTCGACGAACAGAACGCCGTGAACACTGCGAGCCATGCGACTCTTTCGGCGTTCGTGCCCGGGTCGGCCATGGCCAGCAACACCAACCCGCAAAGAATCCCGCACTGGGCGAGCAGCATCCAGCTGCGCCGGCGACCGAGATTTCGCAATCCCGGCAATGGCAGCCGGTCGACGACCGGCGACCAGAAATACTTGAGGGAGTATGCGAGACCGACCAAGCTGAAATAACCGATCGTGGTGCGATCGATTCCCGCCTGCCGCAGCCGCGCGGACATCGTGGTCAGCACCAGCGGGAATGGCAGCCCGGACGAGAAGCCGAGAAACAGCATGGCACGCGCGCGCGGGTTGGCATAGACACCGAGCGAAGTGCGCCACGCCCGCAACGCGGGAATCATGGGCGGTAGTCCACCGCGTCATATTCGACTAGAAACGGCGCGTGGTCGGAGAACCGCGGCGACGGGGTAACCGCGCAGGCCTTGATCCTGCCGCGCAGCGAGGGCGTGGCGATCTGGTAGTCGATCCGCCACCCGACATTGTTGGCGCGCGCGGCGCCGCG